>CXWF01067669.1_pt1 | contig 176460 bp, 169 predicted proteins | sample 468421 | NCBI WGS metagenome assembly CXWF01 (sample SAMEA2620812, study PRJEB7988) | marine metagenome | biome: marine biome (ENVO:00000447); feature: surface water layer (ENVO:00002042); material: "saline water (ENVO:00002010), including plankton (ENVO:xxxxxxxx)" | depth 5 m
CGTAGGTTCAAATCCTACTCCCGCACCCACTAAGCCCCTGATTTCCTTGCGGATTTCAGGGGCATTTTTTGTGTCTGAATTTTGAAGCTGCGCCAGCGTACCGTCTGCGTACCAGTTTTCTTGATATTTTCGGTAAAATCTGTGGAAATTAGTGAAAAGCAGGACATCGGTCGCAGAAACCTTTGGGTTTTTCGTGCTCGTGCCTGGATTGCGGCCTAGGCGTCCTGAGGCAGGTATGCTGCCCCCCATTAGATCTTTTCGCGCAAGATGGCACGAATTCTGCTGGAGGTTGTGTTCGGGGAGGGGCGATGCCTAGGACGTTTACCAGCTTGGCAGAGTATTTGCCGAAGTACGACTATATGGTCAACTTAACGCGGCGCGGCTGGGCCTATGAGCATTTGAGACGTCACGTAGTCTTTCAGGAAGCCGCCTACCGCAGGCAAGAAGATGTCGTCTCCCTTATTGAATACGCGCCTCGGCTAACACTATTGAAACTGCGAAGTCCTCAGCTGGAGGCAGAGGCTTGGGGGCTCATTTTCTTTCCCAATCCAGACCATACAGCACTACGTGCAGATCTGTTCTGGTCCGATGAGACCTTTCCAAATCCGATCCGGGTCATGGTGACACCCAAAGCGCCAGGCGATCGTGACGAGTTGTTCGAGCGATCGGTAAAAGCGTGCGACATACGCCACCTAACTGACTGCAATGGGCATGAGCACCTTTTGGTAAAGGGGGAGGGGCTGGCTGTTCAGGTGCGGTGCCTTGGGGCGTCTCTGTTGTCAGCCTCGCCCATGCGTATGAACTATCATGTTCGAGGACCGGGAGATGTTGAGGACCGTTACAAGGCCTGGCGCAGGGCTGAGCGAGTGGTTGATCCGGTTCTACGTCCCGTTGTCTGGTCGGAGCGGAGCAAACTTTTGCGGAATGGCTTGATCTGCCTTGATGCGAAAGATGCTGGCCTCAATCTTCGGCACGCCGCGGAAATTATCTATGGGAAAAAACGTGTGAATGAAGAATGGACACCGCACCGGCGCGATATGAAAGATAAAGTTCGGGCCTGGTGGCGTTCTGCAATCAAACTACGAGATGGCGGCTACAGAGCCTTGCTCCAAAAGGGACCTTGGTAATCGTCCGAGGGACATACCTCTATTTTTCTCACGGCCCTTTCATCGGTTTATTTTCGCCTCGGCGACGCCTTGCTCCACGCCCGGCAATTGCCGGGGCTGTTCGCCGGTCTCGCGCACTTTGCCTCTCTTGCCTAAAGTGAGTAAGTCCGCCGGCCCGGAAAACCTCCCGTCACGACTGCTCACGAAGCCGTGCTGCGGAAGTTTCCCGGCGTGTTGCTGCGCCGCGCTTCCCATTGGCTGCGCCAAGGGGGCACGGGCGCAAAGCCTTCAAAACCGCTGCTAAGAGAACCGCCTAATCGTTCAAGTGTTTGCCATATACAGAAACATCCTGACGCTCATACCCAAGAGCTGTGTAGAACGCCGTCGCAGTTTGATTGTCACTGCGGACCATCAATTGTAGTTTCGGTGTGGACTGTGAGCGTAGCCACAACTCGGCCTCAAGCATCATTTCGCGGCCATATCCGCGAGTTCTTTCAGAAGCATCAACCGCGAGATAGTAGATCCACCCCCGATGGCCATCATAGCCAGCCATAATCGACGCGATGCGGTTCGCTTTTTTCTCGCCGACCAATAGGGTCGATGAGCGGGTTTTTACAGCCCGATCAATATCCAATGATGGATTGTTCCACGGTCGTATGAGATCGCAACTCTGCCAAAGCGATATAGCCGCCCGGCGATCAGATTCACGAAAGGTTCGAATATGGAGCGACATGGCGATAGCTTTACCGGCGCGATGTTTGAGTCGCCAGAGGCTTAGCTGCAGTCCGCGCAATCGCGCTGGTTACCACCAGGCACCTGCTGTACCGCTCTCAGACGACTTTCGACCATGCAATACGCACGTCGAACGCCAATGGGTCATCTAAGCCGGCCCGTTGTATGTGATAGGCATGTGTTCGCCAATTCTTTTGTTGATGAACAGGTGGGCGATTCCACGTCCAACCGCGAGAAACAACATCAGCTTCCACTTCATCCTGAGTCCAGCAGTCCTGGAAGATGTCGGGGTGCAGGACAATATTTAGAGAGCCAGCATAGCGGTCGCGCAGAGCTTTCCTGAGTTTTTCCCATTGATCCGGATCGTCCACCAATGTGTCCACAAAATAGCATTCGAGAGCAGCGGGCTGTTTCTCGAATAGGGCCTCGAGAAGCTGAGCGAGGTGCTTAATCGACTCTCGTTCGCTATGATGAGCGGGGTTGAAGAAGTCTTTTTGCTTCGGGATCATGAATGGTTCCTCTGGCGATTGTTCCGCAAGGCATGCAGTATTTGCGCCAGACAGGGCGGTCTGGATCGTCTGAGACGGCTCCCTTCAACAGTTACGTTCGCAGCCCGCCAGGATGAAGGCATCCGTGAGCGCTACGAATCTGTTCTAAAGCCTCAATATCTCTCCCTGCAGACGGGTGGGGTCGGACGGCGTGTCTGCCAGCGCGCGGTCCCCGCGCAAGGCGGCGGTGGCATTGAGCCGTTCTGATCTCTTGAGACGTCCTACCTAGCCTCCTTGCGCGCCGCCCTTATGCACCCTGGCGGACACTTGTTCCGGCCGACCCCACCCGCCTGCCGGGAAAGGAATGACGGGGCGGCCAGAACAGGAGACCAGACCCGTGACCACCTCGCAGACACCAGCAGTTCTCGGATTTACCACCGGACAAGGCGCGGATGAACCGCGCATCTATGTGGCTTGCCTTGCCGCCTATAATGGCGGGCGGCTGCATGGGCGCTGGATCAGCGCCGCATGCGGCGAGGATCATATTTGGACCGAGACGCGCACCATGTTGGCGGAGAGCCCAGAGCCCGATGCGGAAGAATGGGCGGTGCATGACTTCGAGAATTTCGAGGGGGCAAACCTTTCCGAATATGCAAGCTTTGAGACCGTGTGCGCACTGGCGGAGTTTATCGCTGAGCGCGGGCGCTTAGGGGCTAAGGTTCACCGTCATTTCGGCGATGACCTAAGCCAAGCCCGCGCGGCCTTTGATGACTATGCAGGTGAGTTCCAGAGCCTTGGCGATTTTGCGGCGACCTTGCACGACGAGGGCGGAACCGAGATTCCTGCGGCGCTGGAATATTACATCGATTGGCAGGCCATGGGCCGCGACATGGAACTGAATGGCGACGTGTTCACCATTGAGACCGGCTTCGACCAATTGCACGTGTTTTGGAGCCGCTAGCGATGACCTTTATCGAACGCTTCCAAACCTTCGTTTGCCAAGGCGACAGCATCGATACCGAAGTTGAAGGCTATCTGATCACAGCGCGGATCGTGAGAGATGATTGCCCCGACGCGCCAGATGAACGTCAGAACGGGTTTTGGCCCTCCCTCTATCAGGACGCGCCGGGGTTCATTGGTGCAGGCAATGGCTGGCGCGCCCGCTTTGACGCGGCGCAGGCGCGCGCCGAGGAAGTCATGCGCGCATGGCGCGCAGACGAGTGGTTTTATTGCGGGATTGTTCTGTCTGTCAGTTTAGAAGGGGTGATCTTGGACGCCCACGCTGTGAGCCTGTGGGGTGTGGAGGTGAACTATCCCGGCAGCGACAATAGCTACCTGACAGAGGTTGCCAGTGAATTGTTGCCCGAAGCGCTGGATGTAGGGCGCACCAGCGTAGCGCGCATGTGCAGCGCCCTGATTGGCGGGGAGACCCGTCAATGAGAAGCAAGCCTGACATCTTCGAGCGTGTGCTTGGTCCGCGCCCTGTTTTGACGCTCTACATTGCAGACTTGTTTGTCCGCGAAATCTGGGTCGAGGGCCGCGCCCCAATCATTCGCATCCGTGATTATGACTGGGGTGAAACAGACACCGAACCTGCCTTCGATAGCGAAGGCTTCCCCTACACACCGATCAATTGGAGGGGGCCAGCATGGAGGCTGGGTCTCTCGCTTCACCCGCCAGCAAAGGAGACCTACACCATGGCGAACCAGACCCTGAAAACCATCCCCCTCGAAGACCTGAAAGTCTCGAAACTGAATATGCGCCACGGGCGCAAGAAACCTGATATCTCAGATATACTACCATCCATCCGCCAGCATGGAGTTCGGCAAACCCTGCTGGTGCGCAGGGAAGGCAAACACTACGGCGTGGTCGCTGGGCGCCGGAGGCTGTTTGCTCTGAAGCAGGTCGCCAAAGAGACTGGCATCTGCCCGAAGGTGCCGTGTGTGGTGATGCAGGGTGATGATGACGCGGCTGCTATCGAAGCCTCCATCCTTGAGAATGCCGCCCGCCTGCCAGCGACAGAGATGGAGCAATATGTAGCCTTCGGTCGACTGGCAGATGAGGGACGCAGTGCGATAGAGATTGCAGACTATTTCGGGGTGACGGAGCTTACCGTGAAACGCGTGCTGGCACTGGCCAGTCTGTCTGAACCTATCCGCAGTCTGTATGCCGCAGATGAGATCGATCGCAACACCATACGCGCCTTGACGCTGGCAACGCCAGAACAGCAGGCTGACTGGCTGGCCTTGTTTGAAAGCAAAGACGAGCGCGCACCGCGAGGTCGCCAGTGCCGTGCTTGGATTACCGGCGGCGACACGATCAGGGTCGATAAGGCGCTGTTTGATCTGGACTCTTATGACGGAGAGATCATCGCAGACCTGTTCGGTGAGGGCGCTGTGTTTGCAGACATCGACGCCTTCTGGCAGGCGCAGTCTGCTGCTATTGCTGCTGAGATTGAGACCTATACCGCAAAGGGATGGCGCGACGTTCAGATTTTGGACCGTGGACGATACTTCCACAAATGGGACCATCAGACACGGGCCAAAACTAAAGGGGGTAAAGTATTTATCGAGGTGCGCCATGATGGCAGTGTCACTTTCCATGAGGGCTTTGTGACTGAGGCTGAAGCGCGCAAGCTGGACAAGGCGACGAACGGCGTGGACGGCGTGCCTGCTGCGGTAAAACCCGAAATGAATGGCCCAATGGCAACCTATGTTCTGCGCCACCGCCACGCTGCGGTGCGCGCGGACTTGCTCGCGCACACCGGCGTGGCTCTGCGGCTCATGGTGGCAAATGTGTTGGTCGGCTCGGCGTTGTGGACGGTCCGTGCGCACCAAAAACGGGTTGCGAAAGAGGTGACGGCGGAGAGCCTTGCCGCCTCGCGCGGAGAGCGGAACTTGTCTGCCGCCGAAACAAAGGTCGGTGCTCTGTTCAAGGCGCTTGGACTTAGCGGCCTGCCACGCGCAAATGGCGACCCCTACCATCTCTGCGAAGTGTTCAGTGCAATGCTGGCGCTTTCAGATGATGAAGTGATGCAGGTCATGGCCTATGCGATGGCTGACACATTGGAGGCAGGGGGACCAATGGTCGAGGCGCTGTTGCATGTGCTTGGCACAGACCTGCCAGCTTACTGGCAGCCTGATGCGGCCTTCTTCGACCTGCTGCGGGACAAGCGCGCAATCAATGCCATGGTCGCAGAGATTGCGAGCCCTACAATAGCGGAAGGCTGCCTGACAGAAACAGGCAAAGTGCAAAAGTCCATCATTGCAGGGCGCATTGCAGGGGATGGCTGCGAGGCTGATCCTGACTGGAGGCCGCGCTGGATGCAGGTGCCACCTGCTGCCTATGTAGAGGGGGCTGGGTCAGCGCCAGCGGAGGCCTGGGGCCGGATCGGTGCCCTGTTTGCAGAGACTGCGCCAGATGATGCGCAAAGAGAGAGCGTCCCCTCCAAACCTGTTGCGGCCTGATTGATCTCCTGTTTCAGGCTGCGATGACGGACCGTCCAGACCATTGGTGCTGGGCGGTTTTCGCTTGGCGTGTGTGCAATGGACGCAACGTGATGCGGCCCGCCCCGCGTCTATGCCGCGGGAAAGACCAAGAAGAGTCCGGCGAGCATGATGGCTTTGATCCGGTCGATTGCGGCGCAGAATGGAATAGACCATTGCGGCACCCTGGCCCCGAAACTGCCATTATAATGAACCAGATCCCTCAGCCCATGCAAAAAGAACCCGGCGGCAAAGAAAGAGGGCGACATCAAAACGCCCAGCACGGTGAACTCACTGAATATAACAGCGACCTCTGATTCTCGATGAGGGGGTACAGCTCATGAAGCTTTGCGCTGACGTCTCCACACAAGAAAGGTCCGGCGCATTTTGATGATGAGCAAGATCAGGCCCGACAGCGCAACGAAGATTGCTGCGCCCGCTGCGGTGATAAGGAGAGGGTGATTGAAATCTGCGCCGTCATCATAGTCCATGATATGCAGCTTCCAGAAGAAATCGTAGAAGCGCCAGGTCGATGACCGCCGCGCGCGGACCTCGGCGCTGGCAGGATCAATATAGAGTGTGGTGCGATCGCGATCGTCAAACACGGCGCGCCAAACAGGCCCGGGGCGGCCATATTCAGAGGGCGGATCCTTTACCCAGACTAATTCACTGAGCGCGCCGGTTCCGGAATAGTCAGTTTCAGCAATCTGGAGTGCAAGCGTCTCGTTGATGGGAGATAAGACTGCGCCTGTCCTGGCATCAATTGTAATGGGGCCGGTATCTGAACCAGAAAGTCGCCACACTGGCACGTCCAGCACCCGGCCAATCGCTCCGTTATGGACGTGCTCAATGCCAGCGACATTTGCGGCGTCCTGCAGGGAAATTAGATCAGCAGGACGGACGGTTTGATCTTCTTGTTGCGCGATTTTGTGTTCACCGCGAACCTGCTCGATTGGGATGACGCTCATAACGAGGCCCCCTGCAATCCAGAGCACGATCTGCAGGCCAACAATGAGCGCAACCCACTTGTGGATGCGCACAGTCCATTTCAGAATTGGCAAACTCATCCCTCCCGAGAGGGGCGGCGCAATTGCCCGCGCCGCCCAAACGTCTATTCGTGACCAGAATGGTCCATCATGCCGGATAGGCAGTCTTCACCTGCTTCGCCCGTATTGCAGATAGCGGTGATCCGATATGAATTGTCACGGCCCTTTTTAACCATGAAACTGACCATGTCTCCGTCTTTGAAATTGGACAGATCGACATCGCCAGCAATGTCAAATCCCATCGTCATTGCGCCCATACCAATGCCCTCAATCGGGCCATGATCAATGGTCAGGAAGTCGCCCTGCGCGCCAACAGATTTGATGACGCCTGTCGCATGGCCAGTGTCGCCTGACCCCATCTCGTGTCCGGAATGGTCCATCATCTCGCCATCCGCCATGTCCATCGGCATTTCCGTTGCAGCGGGCGCAGCAGGTGCAGGGGCCGTGTCGGTGGCCTGACCGCAAGCGGCAAGGGTTAGCGCCAAGGCGCTCGAAGTGAATAATGTAAAGTGTTTCATTAGGCTGGGTCTCCTTCAGGAATGACAGGTTCAGTGCGCGCGTCTTGGGGCGCATTTCCGGCGCGCGCGGAAAGGCTGCGTCCGACCCAGATATAGTAGACCGCAGGGATCACGATCAGGGTCAGCAAAAGGGTAGAGGTCATGCCGCCAAGCATGGGCAGAGCGATACGACGCATCACGTCTGAGCCAAGACCATCGGTGAGGAAGATGGGAGCCAGTCCGGCAAAAATAGTGGTAACTGTCATCAGTTTGGGGCGTACACGCATGGCCGCCCCTGCGCTGACAGCATCAAAGAGTTCGGCCTTGGTCTTTGGCTGTGTCACGCGAACTTGTGCATCAATATAAAGCAACATGACCACCGCTGTCTCGACCGCGATGCCGCCAAGAGCAATGAAGCCAACCGCAACGGCAACCGAGAGATTATAGCCTGCAAGCCAGACAGCCCAGAGGCCGCCAATCAGGCCGAATGGCAGCGACAGCATGATAATGGCTGTACGGTCCAGCCGCCCGAAATGCAGCATGAGTAGCAGAAAGATCAACGCGATCGCGGCAGGAATTGCGATCCTTAGCCGCTCGCCCGCCTCCTGCATCTGTTCATATTGTCCAGAGAACGAGACGGCATACCCTGGTGGCAAGTCGACACTGTCGGCGACAACGCGTTGCGCCTCGGCAACATATCCGCCAATATCACGGCCTGTTATGTCGACAAAGACCCAACCGGTCAGGCGGGCATTTTCCGAGCGGATCATGGGCGGGCCTTCGGTGAAGGCAATGCTCGCCAGCTCACCAAGGGGAATATGCGCGCCGCTGGGCGTTGGCACGAGGATATCCTCCAGGTCGCCGCTGGTTTCACGGAAGGGCCGATCATAGCGCAGCATGATGTCATACCGCTCGCGGCCCTCGACGCTTTCAGCGAGACGCATGCCGCCAAGGGCAGTTTGTACGACTGACTGGAACACGCCCATATCAATGTTGCGACGCGCCAGCTCGCTGCGATCTGGCATGATTTCCAGATATTTGCCGCCCAGGACGCGGTCAGCGAAGGCTGAGCGCGTTCCCGGCACCTCTGCGATCGCTGTTTCGATATCTCTCGCAATGCGCTCAATCTCGACCAGATCATCGCCTGTGACTTTCACTCCGATTGGCGTGCGCACGCCTGTCGAGACCATGTCCATGCGGATCTTGATGGGATAGCCCCATGAATTTACCAGGCCCGGCATTTGCAGTTTTGAATTGAGGTCTTCAATAATGCCATCAGCCGTCACGCCCGGGCGCCATTGATCCTTGGGTTTGAGCTTGATCCAGGTCTCGATCATTGTGAGCGGCGCTGGATCAGTAGCCGTGTCAGCGCGGCCGGCTTTGCCGAAGACGCGTTCAACCTCGGGAACCGTCATCATCACGCGGTTGGTCTGCCCGAGGATTTCCCGCATTTTGGTTGAGGATACACCGGGTAAGGTGGTTGGCATATAAAGCAGCTCACCTTCATACAGCGCCGGCATGAACTCTGAGCCCAGACGCTGCATTGGAATGACGACACTTGCGGTGAGTACAAATGCCAGTGCGACCGTCAACCATTTGAACCGCAACGCAGCGTGGATCAGCGGCTTGTATATCCAGACAAAGAAGGCATTGACCGGGTTTTCTTCTTCCCGGCGCATCTTGCCGCGCATCAGATAGAGCATCAGCACGGGAACCAGCGTCACCGATAGAATGGCGGCAAACGCCATCGCATAGGTCTTGGTGAATGCAAGCGGCGAGAACAGGCGGAAACTCTCACCTGTCAACGCGAAGACTGGGAGAAAAGACACGGTGATGATCAGCAAAGAAAAGAAGATTCCGGGGCCCACTTCCTGAGCTGCGGCGATCACGGTTTGACGATGAAGTTTGGCGTCGGGTTTTTCTTCCAGTTCGGAGAGTTTCCGGCTCGCATTCTCGACCAGAACAATGGAGGCATCCACCATTGCACCAATCGCAATGGCAATCCCGCCAAGGGACATGATGTTTGCTGTCACCCCCTGGAAGGACATGATCAGAAACGCGCCCAGAACTCCCAGAGGGAGGGTAATAATGGCGACAAATGAAGAGCGCACATGTAGCAAAAAGATCAGGATGACCAGGGCAACCGCAATCCCTTCCTCAATGAGCTTGTGTTGCAGATATTCGACCGCCCCTTCGATCAGAGGCGCGCGGTCATAGACCGTGACGATCTCAACGCCTTCGGGCAATCCGCGCTGAAGGTCAGCAAGTTTTGCTTTGACCCGTTCAATCACTTCCAGCGCGTTCTCCCCGTCGCGCATGATGATGATACCAGCAACGGTTTCACCCTCACCATTAAGCTCAACAATGCCGCGCCGAAGCGCCGGGCCTTCAATGATGCGGGCGACATCTGACAAAAGCACCGGCGTGCCATCAAGAGCGTAGACAACCACATTGGCAAGATCAGCCTTGTCATCCACATAGCCTGAAGACCGGATCACGAACTCGCTCTCAGCCTGTTCCAAGACCCGCCCGCCGACTTCGCTGGAGGCGGCCTTCACCGCCTCACTGATACGTCGCAGTGGCACGTCATAGGCGCGTAGCCGATTTGGGTCGATCAGGACCTGGTACTCGCGTACAAAGCCGCCGACTGACGCGACTTCAGATACACCCTCAACGCCGGCCAGTTCTAGTTTCAAAAACCAGTCCTGCAGAGATCGCAACTCTGCCAGATCCGTTCCACCCGTCTTGTCGACGAGAGCATACTGATAAACCCAGCCAACCCCAGTCGCATCAGGTCCGATTTGCGGGACCGCGCCCGGCGGGAGTTCAGAACCAAGGCGTGAGAGGGCCTCGACCACTCGCGAGCGCGCCCAGTACAGGTCGACATCGTCCTCGAAAATCACATAGACGAAGCTGGTGCCGAACATGGACGCCCCGCGCACATCCTTGGTTTTCGGTAGACCGAGCATGTTTGTCGACAGCGGATAGGTGACCAGGTCCTCAACGATTTGAGGACTCTGCCCCGGAAAATCAGTCCGGATGATGATCTGTGTATCGGTCAGGTCCGGTACCGCATCGAGCGGAGTGCGTTCAACTGCCAGCCAGCCAGCGACTGCCAAGGCTGCGGCCAGGGTCAGAACGATTAACTGGTTCGAGATGGACCAGGAGATGAGTTTTGCAATTCCGGATTTCGATGGATCACGTCCGGCGAGATCGTCGATATGAGGGTCTGACATGGCGCGCTCCTACCGGTGACCAGCATGAGGATCGATCGGCGGGCGTTCCTGACGGCTCACCTCGCTACCCGTCATGGGATCGGGCCAGTCGACGATTTCAGACGCGCCGTCGCCATAGGGATTGCGGGCAGGTCCGCCTTCCTGCAGCCAGAGGCGGCCAGTGCCGGTTTCGCTAAAGAGCACCAGACCAGCAGTTTCATAATGGGCCGGCGCGCCTTCAAGCAACCAGGGTTCCAGGGCGATCATCAAGTCTGAAAGTGTAGTTGCCAGGGCGTCTCCCTCACGTGCATCCTTGGCAGCGCGCAGAGCAGTCTCGGCAGGCTCAAGCACAGCGATAAGCTTGGTCCCTGCAAACCGGGAGCGCAGGCCTTCGCCCAGGCCAAGCGCCGGATCCACAAAATAGGGATCAATCTTGTAGCGATCGGTCATCGCCTCATGGAAATAAAGCGCCATGTCGGTGAAATGATCGATTTCTGCGAGCGTGATTGCGTCCACAGGCAGCTGTGATAGCGGCGTGTCCGGCCCCGCGGTGAAGGCTGGTGGGGCCTGCAGCTTGGAAAAGCCCTCGCGCAAATTAACTTCGCTATCGAGCATGAATTGGCCACTCGCAACGACCTGTTCACCCGGAGCCAATCCCGACAGGATTTCAGTCAGCCCATTGGCTGAAACACCTGTGCGCACGGCGCGGCCCGCAAAGCGGCCATCACCGAGCGCCATGATCACATGCGTGCCTCGGCTGTCGCGCAAGATGGCTTCTGTTGGAACAGCCAGACGCGTCTCACCACCAAGGTCAAACCCGATATCGGCATAAGCGCCGGGGCGCAGATATCCTGCCGAATTGTCGATTTCAATGCGGACATCGGCTGTCCGGGTTTTTGGATTGATGGTCGGATAAATATAGTCCACCCGGCCTTCGCCCGGTGCCTTTGGCGCGCTTGGAAAGTCAAGCGATACCGGCATGCCCGTATCGATGAAGGCGAGATCCTGTTCAGGAATTGACGCAATCACCCAGACATCGGCATAGGATTGGAGACGCAGTATGGGCGTGCCAGGTTTCACATAGTCACCTTCACGCACTTCCAGCGTGTCGACGGTCCCGCCAGCCTCAGCATAGACCGGGACGCGTTCGCGCACTTCACGTGTTTCGGTCAGGCGATCAATCGTTGTGTTCTGCATGCCGATAGACCGCAATCGCTGACGTACCGCCGCAATTCTGTTTTCATTCCCGATGGTCAGGGCCGCAATATAGTCTTTCTGCGCCGCAATCAGTTCCGGGCTGTAAATGCGATAGAGCAGCGCGCCAGGGCGGACCGAATCGCCCTCGGCGCGTACGGTAAGGTTTTCAATCCAACCTTCGAGCCTTGAGACTGAGACCGCTTCGAGCCGTTCATTTGACTCGACCGTTCCGAAGGCGCGGACCGTTTGCGCGAAAGATGCTGTCTCGGCAGCGGCAACCCGCACGCCCATTGTCTGGATCATTTCCGGGGCAACGATCACTGCCGATGAGGCTGGAGCTTCGGCGTAGACGGGAATGTAGTCCATGCCCATCGAATCTTTTTTCGGGACTGGTGACGTATCCGGCTGTCCCATCGGATGCTTGTAGTAAAGGATCTCTCGTTCTCCGGAACTCGAAGGTCCAGAAGTGGGAACTAGATCCATGCCGCAAATTGGACACGACCCGTTCGGGTCTGTCGAAATATAGTGCGGATGCATTGGGCAGGTATATTGCTGCGCCTCGCCGCTTTCTGATGCGGTTTGGGCTGTCGCCGTTTGACGGTTCGGCAAGGCCTGTTCGCCGCTGCACGCGGCCAGCAGGATCGTTAGCGCAGAGGCGGTGAAGATAAGGGTCTGTTTCATGAGGTCACCAATAGGGCATTCATCCGCGCGATCGCACTGTCGCGGCGGGATTGTTCAAGCGCAATTTTTGCGCGCAGAGCGATGACGGCAATTTCGCCATCAATGATGGGGGAATAATCACCAATTCCAGATTCATACGTGGTTAGTTGCGCCGCCACCTGATCGGCGATGGCGTCAATTTTTTGCTCCAACACCGCTATGCTTTCTTCTGCGGCGCGCCGGGTCGCATTATAGGTGGAATATTGCGCAGAGGCTGTTCTGGCGGCTGCGAGATGGCGCGCCCGGGCGGCTTCGCGGTCGGCCTTTGCCGCGCGAAGCGCAGGGGCCTGACGCTTTTCTGCCCAAAGCGGGACGGTGAAGGTTACCGTGCCAGACACCCAGTCATCGCCAGCAAAATTTGAACCAAGCGCGCCGCTGCCCTGATCACGTTGCTGATAGGTCAGCTGCGCGCCCCAATTCGGTTTGTAGTCGGCTTGTGCGCGGTCCACACCGGCGTCGGCGACATCAATCGCCTTGTCGGCAACACGGACCAGGTGAAAGGCTTGTGCGTCGCCGGCCCAGTCCTTCGCGACAAGCATGGGTGCCTCAGTTACCGGGACACTGCCAACAAGATCGATCAATTGGGCGTCGACTTGGCGCATTTGCCCATCAAGTTCGACAAGTGTGCGGGCCACTTCGGCGCGCTCAACATCGATCTCCGCCAGCCGGAACACGACGGGCCGGCCAGCATCTATTTCTGTTTCGACGATGCCGACCAGTTCGGCATATTTTGCATCGCGCGCTTCTGCCAAAACCTGCTGGGCTTCAATTCGCCGCTTTTCGATCAGAGCGACCTGCAGAGCGGCCTGCAATTGCGCAAACTGCATGTCTGTTGCCGCATCATTTTCGACGGCGCGTTGCAATGCCTCGTTCGATTTGGCTGCGCGTCCAGACCGGTTCGGGATTTGTTGGCGAATGCCAACTGCCTTATTGGTGGGCAGGAATGTATCGAAGGAAGGGTCGAAGATCGGGAAATTATTGATCCCAACTGAAACCACTGGGTCAGGCAGTCCCATCGCGGCTTGCGCGCGCTCGCGCGAGGCGTCCGACCCATAACGCATTGCGTTCAGGGAGGGGTGGTCAAATAGCTTTGCTTCGAGCGCGTCCATGCTCTGCGCGACAGTTGCTGGGGCCAGCGCGGCCAGCAACAGCGCTGTCAGCGCGGGCCGAAGAGGGAATAAGGGGGAGTTTGACATCCTGATCTCCAATCAAAGGAGGTTAGCGAACATAAGAAAAAGCCGCAGGCAGCCATTGTGGCTGTGCGGCGAGACGTGTTCGCGTCAATCAGATCAGGAGAATTTGTTTAAGCTCGATGAGCGTAGCAGAAGGGACCGGCGCATTTCGGGGCGGCCCCGTTGCCTGTACGAGGCGGGGCGTGTCAAATCCTGCAAATCTGGTGGTAAGCGTTGCAGCAAAATCCGTGCTGTGCGGCGCGCTCAACGATGCCGGTTGGAGGCCATCATTTAAGGATACAAATGTTGCTTCACAATCAGAGCATCCGGCGCAATCCTTGTCCGTTGGCGCTTCGGTGGGCTCTTCCATAGCCATTCCGGCCATTTCAGAATGGCAATTGCCAGAGTCCATTTGCGCCATCAGTGCCGATTGAGCACCTGTTTCAGCATGCCCCGTCAAGCAGCACGCCATTGCAGGCGCGCCGACCATGGCAATGATCGCAAAGATCGAAAACAGGCGAGCGAAAGGTCTCATGAGGTAGGACATAGCTGAATTGTGTAAAGAAACAAATACCCGGTATGGGCATCAAGCGAGATCGACATGACTATTTGCGCCGGCCAGTGAGCACCGCGACCAGTTCTTCGACTTTCTCGCGGCGAGCCTCAATGTCGTTGCCAGTCAGGGCGCTATCAACACAATTTTCGAGATGATCGTCCACTAACAGCTTTTCGAGGCTGCCAAGCGCAGCTTTGATCGCCTGAACTTGCCGAACAATGTCGATGCAATAGCGATCCTCATCTACCATTCTGGAAATGCCGCGAACCTGCCCTTCAATCCTGGCAAGTCGGCGTGTTGCATTGGTTCGTGTGTTCTTTTTCATTTTGGATACCTATAAGGGGTATATTGGTCACGTAATTGGTGAGGTCAAGATCAAACTGCAACACGCCCGGACACCGTGCCTGGTCCCTGCGCTGCAATTAGCTTAAGGGCATGCGGCCCAATCGGCGTATTTAAAAGGGCTTACCCACAAAGACATAAGGATCGGTTCCAACATGACGCTTCATCTCAAAACTCTGGCCGCAGCCGCATTTGCAACGCTTGTGCTCGCCGGGCCTGCCTTTGCGCACACCTCCATCAAAACGGCAAATATTGAAAATGGCGCAGTCTTAGCGGAGGCACCAACAGTCTTCGAGTTCAGTTTTGGTGGCACGATTGGTCTTGCTGGATTGGAGCTGCAGACACTCGGCGAAGAGACGTCAGGGATCACGCTTGACGCTCCACGCGGCATGCAGAAGGATTTCTCCATTGACTTGCCAGTGCTTGCTGCTGGCGAATATGTCCTGAAATGGCGAGCGGTTGCAAAAGATGGCCATGTCATGAAAGGCGAAGTCGCCTTCACCATTGCAGACTAGGCGATTTATGCTGGTTTTTCTCGTTTTTGCGTCCAAACTTGGTCTCTATACTGCGGCGCTCACTGGCGTGGGCCTATTGCTGCACGGCGCGGCAGCGATCACGACAAGTCGGCGATGGTTTCTGATACTTGGTTTGGGGCTGGTTGTTGCCATTGCGGCCCGGCTCACCTTGCTGAACGCGCAGCTGGGCGGCGGGCTCGGCGCGGCTTTTTCGCCGGAGACTTTTAGCTGGATATGGCCTGCGAACCGTTTACAGGCGTTCGCCTTTGTGGGCGGGGCCGGTCTGATGGCACTCTCAGCCATCGCTCGAACAGGCTTTTTGAAACTTCCTGCGGCGATTGTGATTGCCTCTGGCTTCGCTCTGGCAGGGCATACCCAAGGGCTTGATATGCCGGGGCTTGCACCATGGCTCGCGGGGCTTCATGCGCTCATTGTCGGCTTTTGGATCATTGCGCCCTTTACCCTCTGGCCGCGCACTGATCTCCCTGAGGCCACAATAGTTGCCCGCATGGAGCGCTTTAGCCAGATCGCGGTCTGGTCAGTTCCTCTGATATTTGTGACTGGTGTCTGGTTGGCGCTGCGCCTCACCGGATCGCCAACCGCATTGCTGACCAGTCCATATGGACAGCTGCTTCTGGCGAAGCTCGTTCTAGCAAGTCTAGCGCTGGCGATTGGTGCCTGGAACAAATTTCGGGTCACATCAATGTTGGCGCAGAACCCAGCACGCGGCCTTATTAGCCTGAAGCGGGCGCTAGGCGCAGATATTGTTCTGTTTGCCAGCCTGCTGACGCTGATTGCTGCTGCGACTACATTTACCGGTCCTGGCGCGGCCTAGCAAAGGCTCGCTGGCCGACCCCACAAAGGATATTTCAGTGACCGTGTTCACGAGCGTGAGAGCCGTGGATTCCTCGCATCGTCTCCTCCAAAGGAAAGGCGTTCAGGACACATCGTATTGCCTCGTTCCGGTGCTCGCGTATTCTCAAAAGTGCGCCGGTGGAGGCTGGTATATGAAGAACAATAACCGCTAAGATGTCTCAAATTTTTTGATCCATTTCTTTCGCGAAATTGATCCGGAAGACACAGACACGCCGGTCCTGCCAGAAAATTGGGGGTTTCATTCGATGGAAAACTGGGAGGCCCCATTCACGCCCTTTTTCATGTTTCGAAATGCTGTCCGACACGGCCGCGTGTGGGCGACATGGGCCGTGAGGGGCGGTAAGCGGTCGATCTATGGCCATAATCCCGCAGTCTGTTTTACCGAAATGCCGATTGCGGCATTTCTGGAAGCTGGCGCTGCGCGGGCACGTCGCGGTGAGGCAATGAGTACCTTCGGCCTGGTCTTCGCCAAATCGGGCCTACACCAGATCGGGGCGCGGCCAGTGATTTATGGACTAGCGCGATTTATGGACTAGCGCGATTTATGGCCGCGCATTGCTACGGCACTGGCCCGAGGGCAACGACTCGCGGGCCCGTGGCGCTGTCGCGGCAACCCTAAGAGACAAGTAAGTGTGTGATCAATATGTCTGCCGATGGGTGCGAGATCGCATTTGTGGAGACCACGCGGGAAGACATTGATCGAAGCGCTGTGTAGGCGTCATCTGCGAAAAGTGGATGGACGACCACGCAGACAGGTTTGGGAAAACCTGCTGTTTCGAAATGCTGGGCCGCTTCAATCATGGTTCGCCCCGAAGAGGCGATGTCATCGACCAGGACAGGCTGGTGACCGGCCCAATTTTCAAGACCTGGCGCGGTCACTTCCACATCGCGGTCGCCATGGCGTACTTTGGACAATACCAGATGCGGCGCGCCCGCACGCTCTGCAACGTCTGACACCCATTGTTCGCTCTCAGAATCCGGCCCGATGATCAGAGGCTTGTCGACATGTGCCTTGATCCAGTCGGCAAGCGCCGGGGCAGCGTGGACAACTTTTGTATTAATGGAGAACACTTCATCCAGATCATGGATACGGTGCAAATGAGGATCGACCGTCACGATCCGGTCAAACGCGCCTGAGAGCAGTCTTGCAAAATGCCTTGAAGACACCGACTCGCCATCGGAGAACCGCTTATCCTGGCGCATATAGGCAAGGTACGGCGCAATCAGTCCAACCGATGAGGCACCGAGCTCGCGCGCTGTATAGGCCGCGAACAGAAGCCCGGGCAATTGCGGGTCGGGCCGGGCAAGGGTGCAAACCAGTTCGACGGCTTTGCCAGAGACATCCGAGGCGATACGCACATAAGTCTCCTCGTCTGGGAACCTTCTAAGCTCTAGCGCGCCGAGCTCACTGCTGGTGAGGCTGGCCAGCTCAGACGCCATAGCTTCATTGCCGGGCAGGGGAATGTAAATAGTCATGGGTCAGGCCTCGATTGTGAAAATGTCGGAATTGGCGGTAGCGTAATCCATCGCATATGCAATTTCGCCGGCCGCTTCAGCATGAATGGTTACAAGCGGTTCGCCGCTCGCCACCTCATCGCCGAGCCGTTTGTGAAGGGTCAGGCCTGCGGCCGGGCGCTCCGGAGCGCCGGCGAGTTTGGCAAGCCGCGATAATTTGCGATTGTCTATAATTTTTACTTTGCCAGAATGTGTGGCTGTAAGAGGCGCTGTTTGCGCGGCGCGTGGCGGCTCGCGCAGGCCGCCCTGGGCGGCGCAGATGGCCTGAAACTTTGCCCAGGCAGAGCCAGAAGCCAACGCCTCCTGCGCGATAGCCACACCGGTGTCATTTTTTGCATGCCCGGCGAGTTCCAGAGCGGTGCCCGCCAGCGATATTGCACGTTGGCGAAGATCAGGCGGCGCACTTTTGCTTCCCTGCAGGACTCGTAAAACGTCCCAGGCTTCGAGCGCTGGCCCGATCCCGCGGCCGACGGGTTGGAGCCCATCGCTGAACACGCATTTGGTTTTTACCCCAAAACCTCCTGCAACAATCGTCATATGCTGCGCAAGGGCGCGGGCTTCCGGCGTGCCGCGCAGTTTGGCGGTGGGCCCGACAGGCAGATCCAGCACCACATGTGTGGCGCCTGCCGCAATTTTCTTTGACAGGACAGAGGCGATCAATTGGCCCTCCGCGTCGATATCGAGCGCGCGTTCAATGCGGATCAGAATATCGTCTGCCGGGCTAAGCTGCACCGCGCCGCCCCAGGCCAGACAGCCACCCTCTGCAGCGACGACCCGCCGGATGTCAGCCAGTGAGAGATCGACCCGGGTCAGCGTTTCCATTGTGTCAGCCGTTCCGGCCGGTGATGTAATTGCCCGCGAAGAGGTTTTCGGAATGGTCAGCCCCAGGCTTGAGAGAATGGCGACGACAATTGGCGTTGTGCGATTGCCCGGCAAACCGCCAACACAATGCTTGTCCACAATCATCTCCTGATCCCAGGCGAGTTGCTCGCCGACTTTCACCATCGCCCCGGTCAGGGAGGTCATCTCATCGATATCGAGCTTTAGCGTCGAGCACGCTGAAACAAAGGCAGCCAAATGCACGTCAGAATATGAACCTTCAGCGATATCGCTGATAATTCGGTCAAAGGCGTCGCGGCTCAGCCGCTTGCCCGTCATGCGCCGGCGCACATCGGAGAGCGAAGGCAGTGTTGGCGCATGCGTGACTTCCAGCGCTGCGCCGGGCTCAGCCCCAAGCCGGGTCCAGGCGGCTTCTGAGAGACCTGCCTCGCTGAGCGAGAGCCAGTCATCCTCGGTTTGGTGCAGGCTCGCCACCACTTGCTTATCACCGCAACTGACCAATACGCGTGTCCGCGATGTGAGACCCTCTGAGCGGCACACCGGACAATCGGTTCGCATCAGGATAATTGCCTCATCCTGCGCGTGCCATTTGAGCCGCCGGGCAGTTAGCGTCCCGGTATCATGCGGGCGGGTGTCCATAGGACGGGTGTCTTGGGCCATCAGTCGCTGCCTCCCAGATCATAGGATTTGTCAATCGCGACGACATCGCTGCGCCATCCAAGCTCGTCCTCTATACGGGTGCTCAGAGCATCTGACGCGTCAGGCTCGCCATGCACAATAAACGCCCGTGTGGGCTGTGTTTCAAACTCGCCGAGCCAGCTCATCAATTCATCCGCGTCCGCATGGGCCGACAGGGCCGGCAGGCTGGTGACCTCTGCGCCAATGCGGATATCCTGGCCGAACATCTTGATCTTGCTTGCGCCTTTGAGAATCTTGTCACCGCGTGTGCCGCCTGCCTGATATCCGGCAAACAGGAGTGTGTTCTTCTGGTCCCCGCCAAAAGCCTGAACATGGTGCAGGACGCGCCCACCAGTGACCATGCCGCTGGCTGCGATAACGACCTTTGGCATGCTATTGCTGGTGATCGCCTTTGAGTCTTCCACATCGCGGGCATAGGAGGCGATCGCGCAGGTTTCCTCACACACTTGCCGCGCAAATCTGTGATCTTCGAGATGTGCGCAGAGAAGCTCAGTCGCATTGATGGCCATCGGACTGTCGAGATAGATCGGGACAGACTCGAACCGGCCTGCTTTTTTGAGCATCCAGATATGATAGAGGATGAGCTGCGCTCGCCCGACAGCAAAGGACGGTATGATGACCGTGCCGCCGCGTTTGACGGTTCGGTCTATCACCTCGCCCAATTGTTCCATCGGGTCGATCTTGGGGTGAGTACGGTTGCCATAGGTGGACTCCACCACGACGTAATCGGCGGCTGTAACGGGCTCCGGATCAAACATGAAGGGATCGCCATATCGGCCGAGATCACCGGAGAAGACAATTGTCTTGCCGCCCCAGCGGACCTCGACGGTTGAGGCCCCCAGGATATGGCCGGCGCGTCGTAAATGAATGTCTGCCCCAATGGCGAGGTGGACGTCCTGGTGGAAATCGATTGGCGCTAATTGCTTAAGGGCCAGTTCGGCGTCAGCCACTGTGTAGAGAGGTTCGGCATGCTTGTGTTTTGTGTAGCGATACCGGTTGGCGCGCTCGGCGTCGCGTTCATTAATATAGGCGCTGTCACGCAGGAGGATTTCGCAGAGGTCTTTCGTAGCGCTTGAGCAATAGACCGGGCCGCGATAGCCCTCCCGGACCAGTTTTGGCAAATACCCACTATGATCAATGTGAGCATGGGTGAGAACAATCGCATCGATTGATTTTGGATCGATCGGGAAGGCCGCCCAATTGCGTTCGCGCAAGGCTTTGTAGCCTTGGAACAGACCGCAATCGATCAGCAGGCGCTGGCCTTTATATTCCAGAAGATGGCGCGAACCGGTTACGGTTCCCGCGCCGCCAAGACTTGTCAGGGTTAGACTCATAGCTTGGCTTCCTCGCGTGAGATGGGGGGTGAATGATTGAGCGCCGATGGATCGCCGCGCCCGTCAATGGCACGGCGCTCATCTGGTGAGAGCAGATCGGACGCGGGGGTTTGCAGCAGCATCGCCGCCGCATCCACGGCATGGGCCCAGGTGCAGCGATTGGAGAACAGCATGCCCGGGACATCAAATGTTCCGCCCCGCGAGACATAGCCGAGGGCGCGGAACTGATCTGGTCCGCCATCAATCCGTCGCAGCAGACCCGTCATGGGCTCAGGCCGGGTATGGGTCAGTAATATACGCGACAGTCCGGCTGGGAACAGCGCCTGGAGTGTTTCCTCGGTTGCGGTGAAAGCCTGCTCAATCGGGTCGCGCCCGGCGCGATACATTCCGGGCTCAAGGATCAGCGTGACACAGGATGGCACGCCGCGCTCTGTGAGGCGCTGGTGTGCGGCGAGGGCTTCGTGTGCCTGATACGCCCCAATTGCGACCAGCTGAATGCGCGCTGCGCTCGCATCACCGGCAATATGGATTGCGCCGTCGCGCAGCGCCTTGGACGCCTCTTCCTGCGACAAGAGATCCGGCACGTCCCGTTTCGGAATGACCAGACAGGCAATTTCGCCATGCCCGCCATAGATGGTGCGCAGGGCTTCGCCCGCGCTATTTGCGTCGGCCGGGAAAATCACCCGCGCCGTATCCGACATTTCACCCAGCAGGGCTTCAGGCAGAGTTGGATCTTGGTGGGATTGTTCATTCTTGGCGTTTTCCCATGTGTGCGATGTGGCAATGAGAGGAATGCTGATCCAGCCAGGCTTCTGGCCGAGTTCCTTTTGCCGCCGGGCGAAGATGATTTCCTGGCGCAGAGCGCCGAGCATCTTCATCGCAAAGGCTTCATAGCTGACCGCGAGGTTCAGGCCTCCCTTATTGCCTAGTGCTGCGGAGATGACCGCTTCTTCGTTCAAGGCTGTGATAACGCCGCCATTAACGTCTTCAGGTGTGCCGGGTTCTGGCGCATTGACCCGGTGTCTCAGTGTTTCCAGCGTCAGAGGCATATGGTTGCTGCGAAGCTCATCGGGATTGGCAACGCGCACACGCAGACCGGGATTAGCGCGGACTATATCAGTGAAGCTTCGGTCAATGGCGTCCATCGCGCATTTTGGGCCCGGGTTCGGCGACGAGACGGCCGAACGCTTAGGCAAGACCGGGCTTGGGACCATGCGAACGGCAATCGCGTTCTGGCTTTCTGGCGGTCGGCTTTGTGCCTTGTGTGCGCTGAGCGTCCGCACCGCGCCGTCTAATGCACCTTGCGGCGTGAAGAGTGCTTGTGCGCCCTTATTAAACGCAGCCCGCGCCTCTGGGTCAGTATGCGGGTTTCCTTCCAGGGGAAGATTGTGCGAACGGTTGCTGCCAGCGCCCGGAAACCCGAACCCCTTCACGCAAGGCGCGACAAGATAGGGTAGCCGTGCGGGGTAGGGGCCGTCAGATGCGGCAAGTTTGGCTAGCCGCGCCTCGGCTTCCAGAATGCCCCAAGCGTAGGACAGTGGATCATGGCCATCGACAATGATCGGGTCAAAGCCGCTGAGCTGAAGATGTTTGACCAGCCAATCCAGCCCGCCTTCCTGGCTGATTTCTGTGCGCTGTTCGATCCGTCGCCCATTCAGCACCATGACCGGGACCGCAAAGCCGCTATCGGTTGCGCGCCACCAGCGCGGTGCCCAGTCAGACCCGCGCTGCTCTTCAAATGCGCCGTCGCTTAGAAAGGCAATCAGCCGCTCGCCCGGCAAAGGCATATGGACATATTGGAGGCTGGCAAACCCAAGATACCCGCCCTCAGAGAGACCGCCCGCCGTATTTGGATTGATATGACTGCCGAGCGGAACGCCGGGGCGTCCATCAGATGTGATCGCATAACTGTAAAAGTCACTGACGAGCGACGTCAGTCCTTTTTCGCTGCGATCATAGCGTCCGCGCTGGCGCTCAGAAACATCCCCCATCAATGTGTTCACAGCTTCAATGGCCGCCACGCAGTGCCCCTGCCCAAGGGTCCATGCGCGCGTATGGCCAGACACGACATTCGCCGCAAGAAAGCCAGCAAAGGCAACCGCCATGTTGAGCGATCCGCCCATATGGCCTTCAGGTGCCGGTTTGAAGTCCTCCGCTTTTAAGGGCGCGCCGGACAGGTCGACGCGGCGCGCATAAGACATGTGCGCGATGAGCCACATTGCCGCATTCGCGAGCCTGTCGGTCGCCGAGAACAGGTCCGATACTTCGGAGCCTGTCAGCGCCAGATCGCCGCGTTCGCCCGCTTGCAATAGAGACTGAAGCCGTTGCTGCGTCTCCTTACTATGTGAGATTACGCCAAAGCCGGTGGACCATTTTTGTGTCATGACTGCCAATATCTCCTTGCCAGCTCGCGCCTGAAAAATCAGAGGGGCGTTTTTGATACGGCGCTGGGCGGGCAATCCCTCAGGATCAGATTTGCGCGAGGCGGACGCGGCTTTCTTGCATGGGGAACGGAGCCTATAGGTAAGACACAGGTTGCTCGGCCAGAGGCAGATCAGAGCAGGACAAGGAGTGTATATGAAGTGCGATGAGACCTGTGAACTGGTTGGCGCGGCAGACCTGATCGCCCTGAACCAATCCTGCTTTTGTATGACACTTGGCAGGGCTGAGCTCGACGCCGCAATTTTGGATCATGCGGGCAATGATGAACTCGGCGAACTGCTTGCATCCCGGCCAAATCTATTTGCTGCAACGGCTTTGTTTGTCTCCCCTGAAGACCTTGCGGCAATGCAGGCGCAAATTGCGGCGATTGAGAGCGTTGCCGCACTTGCACCCTATCAGGCAGTCGCACTCGCGCGGTCCGAAGATAAGATCACCACCGTTCAGACAGGCACGCGCGGTCTGTTCATGGGTTATGACTTCCATGTCTCGCAAGAGGGGCCAAAACTCATCGAGATCAACACGAATGCGGGCGGAGCCTTTCTTATGAGCGCGCTGCAACGCTCCGTCTCAGACCATGCTGCGGCGTGCGGGGATGCGCGCCTGGAAAGTTCAGATCTGATTGAGGCGCGCCTGGTGAAAAGCTTCATCGCAGATTGGCAGGCCGCCGGACGAGATGGCCAGCCAGACACTCTCGCGATTATGGATCAGAATTCGGCAGATCAATATCTCTACCCGGACATGCTTCTCGCGCGGGATCTGCTGACCCGTAGCGGTATTGAAACCCTGATCCTGGAACCCGGCGCGCTCTCCTATGAAGATGGCGCGCTTGTCTCCGGTAAGAAGACCATCGACATGGTCTATAATCGGCTCACAGATTTTGATCTGTCTGAACCTGGCAACGCGCGCTTACGCGCCGCGCTTCTGGATGATGCGGCGGTTATCAGTCCGGCTCCGCGCCATCACGCGCTCTTTGCCGACAAGAGAAACCTGATCTGGTTGAGTGATGCCCTATTGCTTGAGACTTGGGGCGTCGATGCGGCTGATCGTAAAGTGCTTGCGCAGATCCCTGCAACACAGCGCGTGACCGACGATACCGCAGATGAACTCTGGGCCGGGCGACGGGGGTATTTTTTCAAACCGGCCGCAGGCTTTGGAAGCCGGGCGACCTATCGCGGCGACAAGCTAACAAAACGGGTATGGGCGGAGATCCTGGCCGGTGACTATATTGCGCAGGCCCTCGTACCGCCGACAGTGCGCGCTGTGACGGTCGGCGAAGAGCGCGTGACCCTGAAATATGATGTGCGGGTGTATACTTATGCGGGCGAGACACTGCTTCTGGCGGCGCGGGTTTACCAGGGACAGACCACGAATTTTCGCACGCGTGGTGGCGGATTTGCGCCAGTGTATCAGCTTTGATGATTTAGTGGCGGCTGGTGGTAGCGCGTGGGGATCAAAATGGAGTTTTCTCAGATGATAGTGATCATCGTTCTGTCGGACAGCCGCCTGCGCCTGGCCTGTATAAGCGGCACATTCTATCGTCAATAGAAATAATCTAGTCGGCAGAAACGACTCTCGCCTTATAGGCTTTTGCCGCCGCCAAAGCGCGGCGGGTCGGTTTCGGAGGAGTGTCTAACGCCGCGGCGAATTGCGCCGCCTCAGCTCGTGATAATACATGACGGATACGTGTCATTGGAACGCTCCTCGCTTCTCTTGTAATCGCACCGCGAATGAAACCAGACCTATGCCGCCAATCGCTGTAGACGGGTCTCTCAATATACGCCGCTTGGCGCGAGGTAAATGGTGACGCTCTATATGATTGACCTAACGCAAAACGAAATGACAATCAAACAGAGCGACACTTACAGATCGCCAGAATACGGCGCTCAACGTGGCTGCTGCGCGACGAGTTTGTCCACTTTTGTTTCAAAAAATCGATTGCTCCAGAGCTTTAGAGATTCTGCCTCAATCGGGCGTAAGAAGCGGCGCACGTCGGACCCGGCATCATCCCAGTTGATCTGGTGAATACGAGCGGTCAATCTGGCTTCAAGCCATGTAACATCAACAGACAAGTCATCATTGTCTGACCAAGGCCCGAACTGCTTCAAAGCCGCTTCCAGATGCCGCAAGTTCGGGAAAATACCTTGCGCCACATACCATGCAAAATCATACCAATCGCGTCCTTTCACGTATTCCCGGCAGAGCAGCGCGTGGATTTTGAGCGCAAAATTCGACGACAAGTCCTGATGGCGGACTTCATAGTCCACTGGAAAATCGAGAAAGGTAAAAGCGTCACCTGAATGAGCTGGCGGCTGGACATCAATCTCCAATTTGACCTTCAGCTTTTTGCGCGCGTCCCGCCTTCCGAATGACAGATCTAATTGGTTGGCAACCGAATTATCTTTGATAACCGCATTGCGGATACGTTTATCCATCTGTTCTTTGGAGACCGTTTCAGGGCTTAGGCCATATTCTTCAAACGTTGCTGTCAGGACCTTCAGATAGGGGCCCCAATCAAACTCCAGATCGGGTGCCAGCAACATGAAGTCCAAATCTTCGGAGAAGCGTGGAAGCTGGTGCAGAATCCGCAAACTCGTGCCTCCCTGAAAGACCGCGACATCAAAAAAGTTTGCCCGCCAGAGTCCGTATAATGCGATCTCCTGAATGATTTCCTTCGTCGCATTCTCTTCTTCAATTTCATTGGCAGATTCGTAGACAGCCAGCCTGGTTTGAATAATATCGTTCATCCTGTCGGTCCCTGCTGCGTCATGCTTTGCTTTGGTTTTGCACCGCGCAATTCGGTTTGAAGACTTGCCAAGAAAGCGTTCGCGGCTTTGTGCTTATAGACGCCCTTCAAAGCAGAAAAATCACGCCTGCGTGCTTCCAACAAATGTGTCCTGTCAATTCGCAAGCCGCTCTCAATCCAACCGGGTCCGGCCCATTTCTGTTTTCTAAAAGCGACCAGATCCATCAAGGCGCGAAGGGGCGATGCAACAAGCACGGCCTGCTCGCTCAAAACATGACGATCGACGCCGCCGAGAAATCCGGATTTGTTGAGTGCCAATGGATTGAACTCGAACCGTCCAAACGTTTCGTGGTCAATTACCTTTGATTTCCGGTCTGGCGTAACACTGACAATTGTGTAGACGGCTTCTGGAATCCATCCATGAAAAGCAAGCGCTGTTTCCATGGAGACATAACTCCCAATGACAAGCGCTTGGGCCAACGCATAAGGGTGAACAGGCTGAGTTCGGTAAGCGTCTGCGACGACGTATTGTCCACGTTTTATCCTGACAAGATCGCCTGACTTCAAGGCGCGTTTGACCTGCCCGTAGCGACGATCATCGCTGCCGCCTAAAATACGCGCCAATTGCTGATCGTTTAAAATGCGGTCAGCATACCCGCTGCGTCTGATGAGTGAAATCAATGCGCTCATATAATTCTCAATACTGTCACTTTATGACAGTTACGAGAATTTTTAGTTAACTGCAATCTATCAGATGAAATGAAACCAAAATGCCCGGCAAAGAGATTGCTCGCCGGCCATCATCTTCTACTGTTGAAACAAACACCTGTTTTTGCTGGTATGGTACTCTAGGCTGACGCGAGTGTCGCTACCTCAGTGATAATATGTTTGGCCTGATCTTCTTTGACATTGAAATACCGCGCTCGCCTATGCGTTTCAGGATTTGCTCAGCATTTTCCCGGTTTCACATTGCGAGATGGCATCTCGCTTCTAAAGTGGCCTTATGCGACGTCGAGTGCCAAATGGAATTAGCGAAGAACGCCTGGAGCGCGCTCTCAGAACGATGACATCGGTCATTGACCACTACGGTGAAACCTACCGCCCCATATTTGAGGTGCTAGAGAGTATGTTGCATGAGAAGCAAAAACTGAAGCGCTCTTTGGCAAAGTACAGAAAGACCTCCTTTTCAGAAACCTGTGAAATGTGAGGCCAGCGTCTCCCAGTTTCCTAATTGGCACCTAGCTATAGTTCTTTGTCGGTGGGCTTTGAACGAAAGCTCTATTTATGAGGTGCAGACCTTCAGCCATTTATCACGCTGAGCAGACACCCAGCTGCCGCGATCATCATCCCAGTTTTTCGCCTGCCTGCATTCTTGACATTACACAACAAGCTTCAGCCTGATGGCAGGGGGCTTCGACCACCCCGATCTTCGGGCGTTCATTGTTGTAAGTCGTTAGCCTGTGTGTAGCGTAATCCTTGATATCTTCGACTGTGTTCCAAATACAAACGCAGATCCATTCGTGCCTGATCGTTCAGGTGTATCGTTTGATATGATCGTTGGGCTGCTGCTTACTGCGTGGATATAAAGCAGGCTAATGGCGCGCTTTAGATGCGACGTCTCCTGGGTCTTGCGCGCGCCTTTCAGGATCCGGCGTACCGGTGCAGGGCGGTAAGTCATTCGGGTCGCGAACCTGTTGATCAAGCGCTTGCAGCTCAGTGTTGGAGATTGTTTTTGTGACATGAGCAAGTACATCTGGCAGCGCAAGGGGGCCGCAAGCTGTCTTGATGACTGGCACCGTCACCCAGTATTGACCGACTTCGTATGATTGATCGAGTTGCGCGATCAAGATGGGATCGTCGCAGACGAGAATGGTCATCGTTCTGCCGGACGGCGCGCCGCTTGAGAGGGCCAAGCCGCTTTGCGTCACTATCAGCAACAATGACCAGGCCCCAGGCCTACTGAGTCGTTTTTCGAGATCACCCAGTTCGGTTTGCCCATGGAAGCCTTGGCCTTTGACAGGTAAGCTTTGACGCTTTGCGGCATTCCGCTCCCATAGCCCTGATCTTAGAACATTCGCATAGGGTGATGACACGAAATCCTCGCCGAGCAATTGGCTTCCAATACCCAAGGCAATTTTACACAGAAACCGGCTTCCAAGATCCAGGCTTGCCGCCATTTGCACATTCACCGATTGATCAGTTTGACCCGCCGTTATTACAGGATCAACTACGGGCAAGTCTTTGACATGATCTGGATTAGAGCGGTCAAGTTCAACAAACCTGCGCGCAGTAGGCGGCAATTCCATATTCGTGACAATGAGGTCGGCTTTCTTGAAATGCGCCTTCACAGAAATAAGCGTTGCAATGATCCAGAAGGGGTCTTCCGAGGTCAGGGCGACATAGACGCGGCCCGCGAGTGACCTCTTTCCAGACTTTTTAGGATGCCCGCCTGAAAATGTATCCCAGGTCTCCTCTTCAAGATGCGGGTGAATGTGAATGATGTTGGCACCGCATGGCCCCGCCCAGTATTCAGCCATCTCACCCTTTGCAATCTTGTCCGAGTTTAATCGGCCCATATAGCAAAGGGGGACCCGAGCATTGGCGGCATCGGCTGGGTCAACATAATGTTCAGCGCCCCATGAGCGTTCATTGGTAACAAACCAGCTCTTGATAAAGGCACCATCGACAAACAATCCCATAAGGCTGTTGCATTTTCCGCAGACACGTCTGGTCTTCCAGATATCGGATAAATAATCACCGCCGAGCGCATCAGGCCAGATGTGCTCCAGTGAGAACTCGCTGTCGGGTTTTGCGTCACCGCAATAGTAGCATATGTCCATAAACTGTATTTATCAGTCCTTCGCGCATCTTTCTATTGAAGCGGTGAAATACGTGTCTGATGAGCTCCAGATCCGATTCCAGCGTCTGAGACTGAAAAGGCCCGCATCATGCGATACGGGCCTTTCAGCTTGATGTCGGCTTATAGTCTGGGCGCAGACCATTCTGGCAACTCATGCTTCGGTTTTAGAACATGGTTCGCAGGCCGACTTTGATGATAGTGTCATCATCACTGCCGGTTTCCAGGCGTTGAAAATCTGCTGTGTCACCATAAGCCTTTTCATAGGCCAGCTCGACATACGGAGCGAGCTCACGGGTAAATTCATAGCGGAGCTGCGCGCTATATTCAGCGGTCGAGAGGCCCGATCCAATCTGCCGAGACGGGTCGTCTTCCGCATACAAGTCGAATGACACGCCTGGCTCGAGGATCAGGCGCTGCGTGAACAGAAGTTCGCCCGTTGCCTCAAACCGGGCGCTGACATCACCGCTGGAGGAGACAAAGGCGGCTGCGTCAACTTCAAAGAAGTATGGAGCCAGGCCTTGCACGCCGATGACTCCATATGTCTCGCCTTTCGGTTCCAGGTCATAGCGCACCCCAATCTGGGCATCCCAGTATTTGGAGATGTAGCGCGAATAAAGCGCCTGGACCTCTGCCTCGTCGAAATCACCATCGGCAAACGCGCCTTCGGTCTTCCACCAGAAGCGATTGTAATCGCCGCCGACCCAGCCTTGAGCATCCCAAGCGGCAACCGTTTCATCATCCGCCTCGGCAATGTCAGCTTCGATCAGTGTGTAATTGTAAATCGGGTCACCTTCGGCGGCGACCGCGGGCAGGGCAGACGCAATAGCGGCCGCGCCTGCTAACAGGAGTATACGTTTCATCTGTCTTATCCTTTTGGAGTAGTAATTATTGCGGGCCGCCAATGACGTTGACCTGCCGGAACATGCCTGTCGCGGCGTGCTGCAGAATGTGGCAGTGGAAGGCCCATGATCCGGTTGCATCCACGGTCACATCTGCTGAGATCGTTTCGCCTGGGCGGATGGTGATCGTGTGTTTGCGAGGGGCCATCTCGCCCTCGCCATTGACCAGATCCATCCACAGCCCATGCAGGTGCATTGGATGCTCCATCATTGTCTCGTTCTTGAATGTGATGCGAACCCGCTCGCCATAATTAAACTCAAGCGGACCAGCATCCCCGAACTTCACGTCATTGATCGACCAAATATACCGCTCCATATTGCCCGTCAGGCGCAACTCGACTTCACGGTCTGGCGCGCGGCGGTCTGTATAGGAATTGAGCGCGCGAAGGTCATCATAGCTGAGGACTTTCGGTCCAGTCCCCATTGCGTTCATCTCACCATGCCCGGCATGAGCAGTCGTGCTCATATCCATCTCCATGGCCATACCTTCAATGCCTGCCTCGGCGCTCTTTGGCATCTCACCCATGTCGCTCATGTCGCCATGGTCACTATGACCACCGCCCATGGCCGCCATGGTCAGCTCGGGTCGGGGACCGAGTTCCGGGATGGCTGCTTCTGCGCCGGGCGTCTCGCTCAGCGTGCCGCGGGCATAGCCAGAGCGGTCCTTTGCGGCCGCAAAGATGGTGTAGGATTTGCCCGCTTCCGGCTCGACGATGACGTCAAAGGTTTCTGCGATGGCAATCGGGAATTCATCGACAGAGATGGGCTCGATATTCTGACCATCGGCCTGGACCACGGTCATTTTGAGGCCTGGAATTTTGACGTCAAAATAGGTCATGGCCGCAGCATTGATGAACCTCAGACGGACCTTTTCACCTGGCTGAAACAGAGCGTTCCAATTGTCTGCCGGTGTCTCGCCATTCACCAGGAACGTATAGCCGGTAATGTCGACAATGTCGGTTGGGTCCATCCGCATCCGGCCCCAGGCCAGGCGCTCCTGCACAACATCGGCTTTTTCCCCGCCATCGGCATTGGTCCAGTCACGCCAGAGATCAAAAACGGTTCTGCGATTATAATTGTAATAGTTCGAGCGCTTTTTGAGATTTGCCAGAGCTTTGTAAGGGCTGTCATTCAGCCAGTCAGCCAGAATAACCACATGCTCGCGGTCATAGACAAACGGCTCAGCTTCGGCAGGCTCAATAATGATAGGCGCAAAAACACCTTCCTGTTCCTGAAGTGCCGAATGGCCATGATACCAGTAGGTGCCGGACTGATTGGCCGTGAAATTATAGGTGAACGTTTCGCCGGGCGCGATGCCGTCAAAACTGATGCCCGGCACACCGTCCATTTTGGTGTCCAGGATAATACCGTGCCAGTGAATAGATGTGTCGACATCCAGCGTGTTGGTCACATTGATAGTGACATCCTCGCCCTCACGCAGACGCAGCAATGGCCCGGGGCTGGTCCCGTTGATGCTGACACCTGTCAGCGTCTTACCATCGACCGTGCGTTCGAACTGGTCGATTTCGAGATTGTAGACACCGGCCAAGGCCGTTGGTGTCAGGATTGCGCTTGCGGCGATTAACAGTCCCGCGAGTTTGAAACGCATGATAGGTCTCCTTTTTGCGTTGGACACCTGAAATGAGTGGGAGGAGGGGGCGTCCATGATGGCTAGGTACGCGCCGGATCAGTGTTTCCCTTATGCCCCTTAGGGGTATCGGGTGCGACACTTTTGCGAGGCCTCAGGGGCGCATCGCAAGTTTCAGCCAGCCAAAGGCCAGAACCGGAATAACGATCCATTGCAGTAAGGGTGACAGACCTGTCTCCAGCGGTCCGATCGTCGGCATGATCTCGCGGTAAGCCCAGCTGGCGCGGACAGAAATATTGAGCCATTCGCTGAAGACGGTATATGCCAGTCCCAACAGCACGCTAAGACCGGCAACCCGCCAATAATGTTTGCGCGGCCAGCCCCAACGCCCTGCAATGAGCCACGCGATTGACAGGGACGAAGCGGCGATCAGAACATCGCCCAGTGTGCAATGTACAATCGCAAAGGCGATGTCGCCGCGGCTTCCCTCAACCCAGATTGTGTAAAGCGGCGCATGCGCGATCTCCCAGACCAGGTTCGCGGCACCGACGATCAGAATATATGCGGCCCCGAACGCTATGACGTTCCGGTACGACGCAGCGCCTTGTTTTAGACGATCGAGCTGTTGTGTCATGTGTGTCTCTTGCGAAAATGCGTTCAGATCACCAATGTATACGCATTGCCAACTGGCATCCCTCACATGCGGATTGCCATTGTCAGCAGCTCATTCGGTGCATATTGATTTAAATCAATGTTTTTTGAGGGATCGCCGCAGTCGGTGCGTAAAAGACAATACGTAGTCCTACCTACTTTGCTTTTTGAAAGGAGAGCGCCATGACAAACGATAAAAAATTGGATGCCCTCATCGACGGGTTGAAATCGCAGCCGCTTGACCGCGACTTGACCAATCTCGAGCCGGAAGTGTGGGCACGTATTGATGCACGTAAGCGCCCGGGATTTCAGGCTACGCCTGCTGCTGTTACCGCCGATGGGCGCATATCGGCGGCGCCTGCGCTGAGCCGGACAGCCGCTGTGGCGCTTGCTCTTGCGATTGGTCTTGTTGTTGGACTGTTTGGCGGGCCCGGATCATCGCCAGCGAGTGATTTTTCGGTTTTTTCAATTGACGCCCCCTATGCCCCGTCTGGTCTTCTGGGCTAACTGGGCGCATGAAACTCGAACACTGGATCATTGTTGTCTTTCTTGCTTTGTGTGCAGGGATGGTCGGCGTGTTTGCCGCCGGGTCTTGGTCAGCAAGCCACCCGCCGAAAACAGCATCCACCCTGCACGATCTCGTGCACCATGACCTTGAGCTGACCGATGAACAGAATGCCGCTCTGGAAGTCATTGAGCGCCGGTTTGCCACAAGAAAAGCAGAGCTCGAGGCCGATTTGCGACAAGCTAATCGCGCGCTTGCCGAAGCCATGGAAGCCGACAAAACCTATTCGCCTGCCGTACAGGCTGCGATTGACGAATTTCACACTGCCATGGGGGAGCTACAAAAAGTGACAATCGAACATGTATTCGAGATGCGTGAGATCCTTACTGAGGAACAAGCTATTGTCTTTGATGCTGAAGTCGTTCGGGCGTTGACGGAGCTTTAGACATAAACACGTGCATAATACAGAGCGAACAGATGCAGAGCTTGCTGTAGCCGCAGCAGGGGGCGAAGAACGCGCCTTCACCGAGCTTATGCGCCGTTACAAGGAACCGCTCTACCGCTATATCCATCGATCCATGCGCGGCAATGAAGACGCCTATGATGTCCTTCAAGAGGCTTTCACCGCCGCTTGGCGCTCGATTGACCGCTATGATCCATCGCGAAAATTCTCAACCTGGATCTACCATATTGCCCTCAACAAGGTTCGCGATAATGGCCGAAAGCGTGCGGTCCGCGGGTTCTTCTACAATGCGGCACCGCTGGAACATCCAGATCGCCCCGATATTGCTGACGCCTCGATGAATGTCTCGGATGAGTATGAGCACCGCGCCGAGCTTGGCCGTGTCACTGAATTGATTGAAGCTCTACCTAAGAAGCTGAAAGAGGCTTTCACGCTTCAGGTGCTGCAAGACTTGTCACAAGGCGAAGTTGCTGAAATTCTCGGTGTGTCTGTCAAGGCCGTGGAAACACGGGTCTACCGTGCGCGCAAAATCCTGCTGGAGCAGGTCGATGCGGTTGATTAAGTGCCTATGTTTGCGAGGCTGGCTGAGATTTGCGGCTGCTCGGGCGTGACGCCAGATAGACACCAAAGGCCGCCAGTGCCCCGCCGCCAATGACATTGAGGGTAAACGGTTCAGAAAAGAACATCGCACCGACGGTGACGCCAATGATCGGGACAAGAAAGCTGAATGCAGCAGCCTTGGAGACATCAAGGGTCTGCAGGGCGATCTGCCATAACCAATAGGCCAGAGCTGTGCCCGGCAAAGCCAGCCCTAGTAGCGAGATGATGAATTGCGGAGACCAATCAATTGCCGTCGGTGTTTCCGTCAGAAGCGCCAGGAATGAAATCGGGATAGCTCCAATCAGGAGCTGTAATCCCATAGCCATGGCTGCATCAATGCGGGTCGACAGTGTTTTAATCGCAATATTGCCGACGGCGACCCCGCTCGTTGCCATGACAACAAGAGCCAGCCCAAACGCAGTTGATCCCCCGCCTGCTGACAGCATTCGTGGTACGGCGATCAATGCTACACCGCCAATGCCGAGGCAGAGCCCCAGCCATCCAATTGGGCCAAGCCGTTCGCGCAAGAATATGACAGCAAGAATAGCCGCGATCAGCGGCTGCAGGCTTTCAATCACTGTCGCAAGCCCGGGGGATACAAACTCAGCGGCGTGGAACATGCCGAAATAGCCAATTCCTGTCATGCCAAGCCCCGCCAGCGTAATCCATCCCCAGACGGACCACCCGCGTGGCCATTGCGCACGGCGAAGACTGGCAAACCCTAATAGGACACCGCCCGCCAAAATTGCGCGAAGCGCAGCAAAGGTGAGGTGCGGGGCATAGTCGAGCCCAAGTGTGATCAGCGGATAGCATGAGGCCCACAGGACCATCACAAGGGCTGCGAGGATACGGGGATTGACCATTCAAATAGCCCTTCAGAAATAAAACGAAAGAATGCAACCAATCATGAGGGCGCTCGCTCTGTGCTGCGTAATACGTGACAGATGCCCAATTCCCTTTGGAAACGGGCATAACAAAAAGGAGTTATTCTATGAAACCGATTTTGATCGCTGCAACCGCCTTGTTTGTCTTGTCGCCAATGGCGCTCGCGCAAGAAGGTCACACGACCCACAATCATGATACCCCACCCGCCGCGGCGACCGAGGCGGATGCCGCGGATGTCAAAACCTGTATGGCGGGCCATGAAGGCATGGAAGGCTGCCCGGCCAATATGGAGGGAAAAATGGCTGATGGCCACAAGATGGATCATGCTGATATGCCAATGATGGGCGCAGACGGCATGGCGATGGATAAGGACAAAATGATGGATCATGGCGCAGATGGTCACAAAATGGATCACGCTGATATGCCCATGATGAATCATGGCAAAAAACCTATGATGGGCGCAGACGGTATGGCGATGGATAAGGATAAAATGATGGACCACGGCGCAGATGGCCACAAAATGCACAATGCCTCTGGTGATCCGAAAATGTCGGCAGAGGACTGCCAGGCCAAGCATGAAGCCATGGGGCATGACCCGGCCGAGCATTGCACGATGATGGCTGACAAGGCAGACACAGCGACCACAGAATAAGGCGAGGTCTCGGCTCCTTCCCCTGGAGCCATCGCCTCTGTTCTGGGTCTTCGCGACGCGTCCCCCCACCCAGCCTGCGGGGACCCAGAGCAGAAAACGTTGACTGCAATGAGCAGTCCCAGATAGGGCAAAACGCGCGAGATACCGCAGCGTTTCGCTCTTATCCTGCGGCGTCCTTACGATCGCCCCTCACGAGGGCGCTGCAGGATCTTTGTGCCGGCTCACCAAACGTGATTTCCGTGCAGCAGTCTGTAACACAGCACGGTGACTAGCGTCTTTAATAGCATGCCAACACTTTTTCGGAACAGCTTTGATGACTGACACACCGCCTTTCGATCCAGAGCGCCGAAACTTTATTCATATTGCAGCAGGCACCGCCGCGCTTGGCGGCGCAGCTATGACCGCCTGGCCGTTGATAGATCAAATGAACCCGGCGGGTGATACACGCGCGTCGAGCGCGCTCGATGTTGATGTATCTAAAATACCGGTCGGCGGCGAAATTCGTGTACTGATTGGCGGGAAACCCTTTTTTGTTCGCCGGCGTACCGCAGCAGAAATCTCTGCTGCTCGCGCCACAAATGTAGCCAGTTTGCGGGATCCTGAGAGCGATGAAGCGCGGCTACGCCCAAAGCCGGATGGCACCCTCAATCCCGAAATCCTTATCACGTCAGGTGTATGTACCCATCTTGGCTGTGTTCCGGTCGGTCCGAGCCAGGGTAATGTCGGCGATTTTGGCGGCTGGTACTGTCCCTGCCATGGCTCGCATTATGACGTTTCGGGGCGGATTAGGAAAGGGCCAGCGCCGCTGAATTTGCCTGTGCCGGATTACATCTACCTGACCGATGATTTGGTATCGATCTCGATCTAGGAGCTGGCTGGGGTGCAAGCCGAACGCATAGCCTGTTCATCTCTCAGATTCCTCAGTATTGTTTCCGAATATCAGACCGTGCGTCTTTCCGGGCGGCGTTACATCCGGCTTGGCGATTGATTCAGTCTTTAGCATATTTTGCGGAGACGGCTTGACGGGGCTGACCTGCAGGTCCGAGTAGGGATTCCAATTGTGGCGCAGCAAGTCTCACGGTTCTGACGCCCGCCGCAATACAGCGGCGCTTGTGTTTAAAATCCATAACGCCGACGGAAAGACCATAATCAGGTTTCAGAACCAGATCCGCAGCTTCGTTGCGGGATTTAGAGAACGCATTGTGCGTCACTTCGATAGACCGAAACAGAACCTCCAGCCCGTTTCGCGGCGCTGCGGTGTTCTGCCTTTGACCAGGATCGATGACCAAAACGCGGTCAACGCCGCATCGCCTTACAAGATCAACAGGCGCGCTGTCCGAATATCCCCCATCGATCAGGAGATGAGGTCCGTCTTTGAGCGGCGGCAGAATGCCAGCCAGCGCGGAGCTAGCATAGACCGCGTCGACCGCATCGCCGGTGCTTTTGACGATCCGCTCACCGGTTAGAATATCGGTTGCTGTGATGTTTGTCCGCACATGGCCAGCCTCAAGCGCCTTGCCCAAAGTGAGCTGTTTGATCACAGAGCGCCCCCAGTCGACCGTATCTTCTCCTGCGCCCCAGCCAAATGTCAGGGCACGGAGTTCACGTCCTGCGATCGCATAATTCTTGAGCTTTTTGAGCACGCCTCGCGCTTTGAGATCAGGCACAACTGGAAACCCCGATACATCCATCGCAACAAGGTCTCGGTACCAATTCGGGTTTAGCGAATAGGTTGCAGCGATCAGCGCGCCCATCGAAACGCCTGCAATCACGCTTGGGAAATAACCAAGGTGATTGAGCGCTCTCAAGGCTCCGACATGGGCCATGCCGCGCGCACCGCCGCCTGCGAGCACAAGACCGAATGATGTGTGAGGGCGCATTGACTGGCCTGAGTCTTCAAGGGCGGCGAGGTTAGAATCCATAACGCACCGCAACAAACAGATTTGAATTGTCCTGGAGTTGCCCGAACGCCGTCACACGGTCACTTCCGAACAGAATATTGGCACCGGTTTCAACACTCAGATTGTCCGTGGCGTTCCAACTGAGATTTGCGCGCACATATCCATCCTGATCATTGGGGGAGTAAGCGGTGAACATCATTGCGGTAACATGTGTACTCGGCAAGGACTTTCGAATGCGGCCCGTCCAAAGGTGACGTGTTTGATCGGGGCGAGGCGCGCGAAATGGCGCGGCCTGAATGAGCGCATCATATTCTGACGTGCGCTCAAGATAATACTGAACGGCTCCAGTGAGATCCGTCGCTAACTCGCGCTCATACCCGAGCAGAAATCGGACTTGAGAGTTTGGGACAAGCGGGTCTTGGCCGCTACGATCGTCGGCGCTGTCATAGGCCGAGATTTCTGCATTGGCGATACCGCCTGCCAACGGGCCGCGGACGCTTGCGCCATAGGCTCTCAATCTGTTGAACACCAGAGCCTGTTCAGTCGCGGACAGGCCAAGCGGGCTCTTCCAATATCCATCATACACGTAAAGCGCGCCTTCATAGGTGCCAAATACTCTATAGGCTCGCGCTGCCCATTCATCGTTTCGGAAGACCCGATCAGGCCGGTCGCTCTCCAGCACGGCATTATCGCCAGTTATCTTTTGCGCGAACGGGTTGAAAATACTGAGCCGCGTGCCATCGGCAAACCGATCAGCATCAAATTGCGGTGTGTAGACAATATCGAGATTGGCAATGTCGCCAAACAGCGAGATCTTCACAGCATCTGATGGGGCTTTCAAATAGGCGTCGGGGCGGCCAATGAAAAACGACTTATAGTCCTTCGGGAAGAGATCGTTCAGAAAAACATACTCACCCGTCCCCCAAGTCAGAATCTGGCGCCCTGCCTTGATGTCGAGCCAGGACGTGGCCCGCCAAAGCAGATTGGCTTCGCGCAAGTCGAGAAACCCTTCACCAGTACCAAGATCGGGGCGATGAGTTTCGGCCACAGCGTCTGCAACCAGATCAGCCGTTAGAGTTGCGGTGAGACCGTCCCAGCGGCGCATCGCCTTGAGCTGCAGGCGCGTTTCAGCGAGCGAGAAGCTTTCCTGATCGATCGGCTCTCGGGTCCTCGCGCCAATGCGCGTATCGATGAACCCGCTCAGCCGCCAGCCTGGCAAGGCACTGGGCTGTGTGAGCCCGTCACTGTCTGTTGGAGACGTGCTCGAGTTGAGATCTCCTAACCCTTCCGGTAAGGCCGGTTCCGATTGTGGTTCTTCAGTGACCTGCTTTGCTTCGGCGGTGTCACCAAGACCAACAGGTAGCGGTGGCTCTGCCAGTGCCTGCGAGGTAACCATTGCGGCGACGCAAATCAGAAGAAAGATGCGAAGAGCCACACTTTAATCCTCGCCAAGATACTGCCGAGGCGGATTTCGCAAATAGCGTTCGGTGAAAATATCCTCGCTTAGACCAATATCATATTCGATCTGACTATATGTCAGTGTGGTCTGCCCGCCATCCAGCACGTCTTTCATGGTTGCCCGCGTGACCGTCGGATATCCCTGAATTGTCTCAACTGCCTCAGCCGTATATTCGCGATACTTCGTACCGTCAGACTGATAATACTCGATCTGGACAGGCAAATAGCTCTCCTTGTGAATGTAGGAGACAAAATAGGCAAACTCGACTTGTGAAGGGTCTTTGGGCGCGCTCTTCAGGACAAAATACGTGTCTGTCGTATCTTGGAGCAGATGGGTGTCTTCTTCAGCGCTGCGACCGGAGACATCTTCATAGTAAAAGTCAGACCCAACAAAGCTCGACCGTTCATCGCCTGCCGCGATCCGGCGTACCAAATCCAGAGCTGGTAAGTAGAGCCAACGATCATCATCGCTGACTTGACGCTTCCAAACCATAAACACCGTATCGCGTACGTCGCTTGGCGCATGGAAATAGACAAAGAAACGCTGATCGCCAGTTTCCACATTATTGGCGAGATCATCTTTGCGCAAAATTGTGACGTTGCGCATCCGGGTGCGTCCTTGTTTGTCGATGATTTCCATGGCGACCCGGGCCCGGCCATCATCGCCCTGATACGTCGCAATGCGTTCGGCTTGTCTGGCAATATCTGCGGCATCTGTGTTTTGTCCGTCGGCGGGACCTGCGACGAGCAGGGCGGTAAGCACGGACAATGTGACGGCATATTTCATTCTGGTTTCCTTTCGCGATGGAAAAGTGATTGTTGAAAAATAGAGATCAGCGCAGGCAGGAGAATCAGGCTCGTTGCGCCCGCCAGGATGAGAATGCTTGAAATCAGCACACCTACAGTTTGGTAGGGGACAAGATTTGCTGCCAGGAGCGGCAAAAAACCGACCCCGACGACGACGACATTGCGCGCAATGGCGCGGCTTGGCGCCTCAAACATCTGCCTAAGTGTCGGCTCCCAACCCTGCTCTGCCTGGAAGATTTCCCGTGTCCTGGCGAGGAAGTGGATCGCATAGTCGACGGCAAGGCCAAGCGACAGAGACGAGAGGACTGCGGTCGGCATATCATAGTCGACACCGGCCCAGCCGACTGCGCCATAAATCAGTGCGACGGTCAGCACCAGCGGGATCATCGCAAGTACGCCCCAGCTCAGCGACCTAAACAGAAGCGTGGTGAGCACAAGGACAACGATAAAGCTTCCGAGAAAGGCTTTCAGCATACCGCTCACCATCTCATCCTGCCAAACAAGATTGATATAGGTCAGTCCAAACCAATCAGATGTCAGGGCAAGCGGGGGAGGATTGCGAGCCAGATACTCCCCGACAAGGCCTTCGACCCGCGCCATGTCTGTATTATCGCCGCTTTTCAGTTGGAACCACAAAATGGCCTCCTGGAAGTCCGGGGTGACAAAGGTCCATACATCGTCAGGGCGGTGGGAGTTCTCATACATAAGAAGGGTCTGCGCGACGGCGGGCTGAGTATCAGGGATGCGATAGGCCGCTGGCTCATTGAAGAGCTCCCGGTGAACTGTCGCCACAATGTCATCCAGGCCGGATATCTTTCCGATAACAGCGCTCTCGGCCTCAAGATCTGCACTCATCTTTGCCAAGTAGCGCAGCATCTCAGGGTCTTTGAAAGGCGCGTCACTCTCACCGCGTTCAGCAACAAGGTGCAGATAGGCCATATAGCTACCCGAAAACTGATCATTGATAATGCGATCAGCCACGCGGATTTGATCGGACTTTTCAAACCAGTTGATAGGGTTGTCATTTACAGTGATTTTCGTGATCCCGGCACCAGCCCACAAGATCAGGGCAAGGCTAACGAGAATGATCGCCTTGGCATGATGGCCGGCATAAGGCCCGGCGCTCCGCAACAAACGCCCGAGCCAGCTTTGGTCTCTGTCTGCGCGTTCAGATTTCTGAAGGGCACCAAAACCTTCCAGCGCCTTATCTGGCAGGCTCATAAAGTAAGCAGGCAAAAGCGTGACGGTAAAAAACCACGCGACAAACACGCCAATAGCCACAAACAGACCGAATACCTGAACCGGCGGGATGGGGGTCAACATAAGCGAGGCGAACCCGACAGCCGTTGTCAGTGTCGTATACCACATGGGTCGCCAGAGGTCGGACATGACTTCGTTGACGATTTCAAGGCGGTCACGCCCGGGTGTGTATTTGTCATAAAAGTCGGAGAGAATATGAATGTCATCAAGAACCGCGATCGGAATAATGAAGATCGGGATCATCGAGCTCATAATGTGTACTGTCTGACCCGTGATCACCAGAAGGGCCATCGTGCAGATCACCGACGCCATTGCCGCGAGCAGAGAAATCAGAATGATCCGGACGTGCCCGAAGAATAGCCATAAAAGCCCAAACACAAAGAGCATCGCGAGCGGCGCTGAAACGGCCATTTGAAAAAACATCTCCGAACCGAACCGGTCTTCGGCAACCGGTAGCCCTGTGATGTGATATGTAGCGCCTGTCACTTCAAATGTATCAATCAAGGCCCGAAAATCCTGCTCGACAGCATAGGATATGTTCTTGTCGCTGATCGGATAGTAGAGCGCGAGCGCCGTTCCATCATCTGAGACCATCGTGCCTTTATACATTGGGATGTCGAGCATCTGATCACGGATACGAGCGGCGCCCTCATCACTCGTTGGTGGTGCGCTCATCAGCCACGAAAAAGAAACCGCACCGAGACTTTCTGTCTCGATATTATCGACCGTCGAAGGCGCGATAATATCTGCTGCAATGATACCTGCCTTGCCGCCATCGCCGCGGTCATAGCTCAAGAACTTCGCAGCATCAGTGAGTGTTTTGACGTTGCTCAGGTCGCGGGCATTGAAAACGCCTTGAGGATGCTTGTCATTCACGATGCCCACGACAACAAAATCATAGATATCAAACACTGATTTCAAATCGCCATGCCGCACGCGCACCGGCGCGTCCGCCGGAAGCATGTTCTCCGGGTCAGTGTCGATGGTCAGGGGATTGAGAAACGGAACTGCTCCCGGCAGGACGCTAGGTGCCAGCGCCAGGGCCGACAATATGAACGTGACCGCCAGACTGAACACAAAGAAGCCTCGACGCCTTTGGGCGGCAAATTTCGACAACCAAAGCATCAGCCTTCTCTCGAGATCGCGGTCAATTTACCCCAGCGTGGCCAGAAGCGCGGCGTCACCGCAGCGTAAGCGCGGTATTCGTCGCCAAACATGGCTTCGGCATTTTTCTCTTCTTTGAGCGCTAGACGCACATACATGAACACCAAAACCGGGAACATGATCAGGGTCAAGACGGTTGGCCATTGCAGCAGGAACCCGAACATGATCAACACGAACCCGGCATATTGAGGATGTCGCATGCGGGCATAGATGCCGGTCTTGGCAAGTTTGCCGCTGCGCAGGGCGCCGTGCAGAACCGGCCACCCCCATGACAGGACGCTAAAGCCAAGCAAGATGAAACCAAGGCTTGCCCAGTGGAATGGACCAAAGTGAGGATTGTCTTGCCAGCCAAAAATCATCTCCCAGAAATGCCCGGAATCATGGGCAAACCAGTTGACGTCCGGAAACTGCGATTCAAGCCAGGGCGACAGGAAATAGATTGAAAGCGGGAACCCGTACATTTCGGTAAACAGAGCAATGACGAACGCGCTGAAAGCTCCAAATGAAGTCCAATCCTTCGACTTGGACGGCTTGGCGAAACTGAACGCGAAGATGATGAAGATTGCGGAGTTCAGAATAACCAAAAACCACAAACCATATTCAGAATGAGCCATGTTCTCGGTCATTGCCGCGCCTCCCAATCATCGTCGCTTTCGGTTCTGCTCGTAGGAGCGTCGTCGCCGTGACCTCCGTGACCGCCATGGCCGGCGTGCATGAATAGGTGCATGACGCCGCACAGCAGCAGAAAGCCGACAAGGAAGACCGCGTCTCCCGGGATATGCGCACGGTGCTCATAGAAGAGCAGGAACCCGATCGCTGAGGCGAACGCGATGAGCGGCCAGTAAAACCGTCCGCCCTTGGGTTGTTGGTCATTATGACCGGAATGATTATGCATGGTGTATGGCCTCCTTTTTTGGGGCGATATCATGGATGTATTTGACGATGGTTTGATCCAGCACTTGAGGTCGCTGGTCAGGGCTAACTCGGCGGGACGCGGGCAAAGGTCCGCTCATGTCCGTCCCGCACAGAGTCTTGTTCATTGGACCACTCCTTTTCGGTTTAGCTTGAGAAGCTGGGCGTTGACGGCGCAGATGACGGTGCTGGCGGACATGAACACCGCGCCGAGCGCTGGTGTCAGGATCATGCCCCATGGGAAAAACACGCCGGCAGCTGCGGGGATGGCAAATGCGTTGTAGCCAGTCGCCCAGACGAGGTTCTGCATCATCTTATTATAGGTTGCGCGGGCGAGGCCGATGATGGCGACCACGTCGGAGGGGCTGGAGCGGACGAGGATGATGTCGGCCGTTTCAATAGCTACATCGGTGCCGGCACCGATCGCGATCCCGACATTGGCCTGGGCGAGGGCGGGCGCGTCATTGACGCCGTCGCCCGTCATCGCAACGACCAGGCCGCGCGATTGCACATCGCGCACCTTGGCGGCCTTCTCTTCTGGTAGGACCTCCGCAATGACTTCATCAAGACCGATCTGTTGTCCGACCCAATCAGCGACTTGTGTGTTGTCACCTGTCAGCATGATGCATCTGATGCCCATGGCCTGCAGCTCATGGATCGCCTGGCGGGATTCTGGGCGGATTTTGTCAGCAAGCGCGATCGCGCCAACCAGAGCATCGTCGATCAGGACAAACACGACAGTCTTGCCGTCGCCGCTGAGTGTTTCGTAGCGTGGATCGTCCATCGCGATATTCTGCGCGCGTAGATAGCCCGGGCTGACAACTTTGATGTCACGAGCCTTAACGATACCTTCAGCGCCTTTTCCCGGGATTGCTTTGAACTTGTCGACCGGCCAAGAGTTTGTAGCATCCCTGACAATGCCTTGTGCGATTGGGTGCTCCGAATGGGCTTCGATCGATGCGGCATAGGTAATGATGTCGGTCTCGCTGAACGTGTCGTCAAAAACCAGCGTGTCGGTAATCCCGAATTCGCCCATTGTCAGGGTGCCGGTTTTGTCGAAGATGACGGCGTCTATCTTGCGGGCTTCTTCGAACGCGGTTCGGTCCCGGATGAGCAACCCGTTGGTCGCGGCGATGGCCGTCGAGCGCGCAACAACAAGAGGCACTGCCAGTCCAAGTGCGTGCGGGCAAGCGATGACCATGACAGTCACAGCGCGCGCCATGGCAAACCCGAACCCTTGACCAGTAAACAGTGTCCAGAATAAGACGGTCGAAATTCCGCCGCCGAGCGCGATAAAGGTCAACCATTTAGCGGCCGTATTGGCGAGGTCCTGGGTTTTTGACTTGCTCGCCTGGGCTTCTTTAACCAGTTTGATGACGCTCGATAGAAAGGTCTCATCGCCGGTCTTATCTACCCGGATGGTGAGTGACCCCTCACCATTGATTGAGCCACCAATGACATCCGCATCTACGCTTTTGAAAATCGGTTTGGACTCGCCAGTCAACATGGATTCGTTCAGCGAAGACTCGCCTTTGGTGATGATCCCGTCAGCCGGTACTTTCTCGCCCGGCTTGATGAGAAGGTGTTCGCCGCCCTTGAGAGTTGCGACCGATACGTCGCTCACCGAGCCATCATCCGCCACAAGATGGGCTTCATCGGGCATAAGACTGGCGAGCTTTTCCAATGCCCGGCCTGCGCCAAGGACGGATTTCATCTCAATCCAGTGACCAAGAAGCATCACGGCAATTAGCGTTGCCAGCTCCCAGAAGAAGGTTTCATCGCTGCCGATCGCGACCATGCCCATGGAATAGGCGTAAGCCGCCGTAATCGCGACCGAGATCAGCGTCATCATGCCAATGTCGCGGGCGGTCAGTTCGCGCCAGAACCCTTTCAGAAAAGGCCAGCCGCCATAAAAGAAGACAAGACTGGAAAGTCCCGCCAGCACGTACCGGTCGCCAGGAAAGCGCAACATGTCGTCCAAACCTAACCAGCCCTGGATCATAGGTGCCAAAGCGAGAATTGGGGCAGTCGCGCCAAGCACAACCCAAAAGCGCCGACGATAATCGGCAATCATGCCTTCATGATCGTGGCCGCCATGCGGGTCGGCTTTTCCTTGTGCGTGCCCGGCGTGAGCGTCGGCCGTTTTCTGGTGAGTATGAGTAGAGTGATCCATCGATGTGTCTTCTTCTTTGAGGTCAAGCTTTGCGCGGGGCCGCGGCTGCGGCGGGGAACCGGGGGTCTGTGTAACGGCCAGGGTTCAACTTGAAGGCCTCGTGGCAGCGGCTCGAACAAAAGAAATAAGCCCATCCGTCATATTCCTCGGACGCCCTGGCATCTTCCAGCGCGATCGCATTGCGGCAAACAGGATCTTCAACGATCATGATCAGTGTGCTCCTTAATGAAAGACCATGCCTTCGACATGGAACCCGGCATCAACATGAAGTATCTCTCCAGTGACGCCGCTCGCCAGATGCAGAGCGGGTTTTGCCGCTAAGATCACAATCGGGTCTGGTCACATCCAACTCCTTGGAGACTGATACGCGCGCAAGGCCGCCGCCCCTCATGACAGTGATCATGAGAGACGGCGGACCCCGACATCCGGCGCGGGGCTGATGGGAGGGATGCGCCGGGTCAGGATGGGAGTGTTTCGAGCGCGAGTGCGACGCCCTGTCCGCCGCCAATGCAGAGTGTCACGACGCCGCGTTTCAACCCTTCTCGCTGCATGGCGTGGATCAATCGCACGATCAGGATCGCGCCCGTTGCGCCAATCGGGTGGCCATGCGCAATGGCGCCGCCTTCGACATTTACGATGTCTTCGGCAAACCCAAGCTCATTGACCAGGGCCACCGCTATGGCGGCAAAAGCTTCGTTTATTTCGACCCGCTCGACCGATGCCAGAGGCCAAGCCGCGCGCTCGAGTGCCTGCTTGACCGCTGGCACGGGGCCAAGACCGAACAGGCCGGGCTCGACGGCGCCGACGCCCATGCCGGCAATCCGGACCGCAGGCTGCAATCCGTTGGCATCGGCCCAGGCATGGTCAGCAACGAGCATGGCGGCGGCCCCAGCGTTCAGACCGGGCGCGTTTCCGGCGGTGATGGTGCCCTGCTCGCGAAAGGCAGGCCGCAGGCGCGAAAGACTGTCAGGTGTTGTGTCCGGGCGATTGTGCTCATCAGCCTTGAAGATCGTGATCCCTTTGCGCGATTTCAGTTCAACCGGCACAATTTCCTTGTCGAACAAACCCTTAGCCTGCGCTTTTGAAAACCGGCTTTGCGACCGCAGCGCCCAGGCATCCTGAGCGGCGCGGCTGATCTTGTACTGTTCGGCCAATTCTTCGGTGTGCCAGCCAGAATGCTCGCCGGAAAACGCATCGTTCAGCCCATCGCGGAGCAGGCTGTCAATCAGTGTCCCGTCGCCAAGGCGATAGCCAGCGCGCGCCTTGGCCAGCAGAAACGGGGCCTGGTCCATATTCTCCATGCCGCCCGCGACGGCGCACTCCGCATGGCCGACCATGACCTCCTGAGCCGCCGTAATGACCGCCTGCGCGCCAGATCCACAAACCCGGTTGATCGTCATGGCCGGGACGCTCACGGGAAGACCCGCGCCAATAGCAGCCTGGCGCGCCGGGTTCATTCGAGCGCCGGCCTGCAGAACTTGGCCCATCATGACCGTGTCGACCTGATCGGGCAAAAGGTTGGCCCGCTCCAGGGCAGCTTCGATGGCTATGGCCCCAAGATCGGCTGCCGGGACATTTTTTAGGCTGCCCCCGAACGCCCCAATAGCGGTGCGAACAGGCGCGCAGATAACAGGATCAGGCCTCGCCATGAGTGCCTCCATTGAGAAAATTGCGAGCATTAGATTTGCTTTGGTCCGGCGGGCAGCAATCGGAGTCTGGCATCGGGGAGCTGCGCGCTGCATGGACCGGCCAGACTTGCGCTTTGTCCTTACCGGCTTTGCGTGTCCGCGCCCTGGCCGCGAGGCTAAGCCTCGCCAGGGCCAGACCTGCGAGGCGCGCATCGATGGGATCAGCCCGAGAGGGCAGGACAATCGGCGCGCTGAGGCCCAGTACGAGCCCGGCTAATGTGGCGTCCGCCATATATTCCAGATTCTTGGCGAGAATATTCCCGGACACCAGGTCTGGCACAAGTAGGATGTCAGCGTCGCCCGCGACCGACGAGGCAATGCCCTTGACCTCTGCGGCTTTCAGCGAAATCGCATTGTCAAAGGCGAGCGGCCCGTCAACAATCGCGGCGCGCACCTGGCCGCGCTGGGACATAACGGACAGGGCAGCCGCGTCCAGGCTGGAACCGATAAGCGGATTTACAGTCTCTACCGCAGACAAGATCGCCGCCTTGGGGCGGTCAATTCCAATCGACACCATAAGGTCGATGGCATTTTGCAGGATGGCGGCCTTGGAAGTCAGATCGGGCGCTATATTGACCGCCGCGTCGCTGATCGCCAGTAATTTTGGATAGGCTGGAATATCGGCCAGAAAGACATGGCTGACACGAATGCCGGGCTGGCGCAGCCCAGCATTGGTATCGAGCAGCGCCTTGAGCAATATATCTGTGTGGATCAGGCCTTTCATGGCGATATGCGTGCTGCCTGATTTGAGCAGGCTCGCCGCGCGCAAGGCGGCGTCTTCCTCGCCCCAGGCCGGGAGAATCTGATCCGGATTGAAGACCAGACCGGCAGCGTCGGCTTCGGATTTGATAGCATCCGGATCACCAATCAGAATAGGATGGATCCAACCGCGCTTGAACGCAGCGTCAGCAGCAAGCAGAACCTCGCGCTGGGCCGCGCAGACCACAGCCACTTTTACAGGCGGGCCAGAATCCGCTGCGTCTGTTAAACAGGAAAAGTCTCGAAACTCAGTCATGAGGCCTGCCGATCTAATGTCTTGGGGCAGCTTTCCAGAATCGCGCGCGCGCCGCGCGCGATGATCATCGCTTCATCGGTGTGAACCGTTTCGACAATGACCGGACTGCCGGGGTGCGTAATGCAGGCGTCGCCCTGCGCATTAGCGCGCGCATCAAAGTCTATGCCATAGAGGTCGCCAAGCGGCTCACATATTGCCGCACGGATAGACGGAGCGTGCTCGCCCACCCCGCCGGTGAAGATGATCCGGTCAACGCCGCCCATGGCTGCGATCAATGCCCCTGCCTGCTTGCGCGCCTGATAGGCAAATTGCGCCAGCGCTTTGCCAGCGCGCGGATCATCTGATTTGAGTAATGATTTTACATCGCCGCTTATCCCAGAAAGGCCAAGCAAGCCTGCGCCATGATAGAGCTGATCCTGCAATACTGAAGGGTCCCAGTTAAGCTCCAGGATCATGTAGAGAAGCAGGCCGGGATCGACGTCACCGCTGCGGGTCGCCATGGGCAAACCCGCCAGCGCCGAGAAGCCCATACTGGTGTCTACGGTCTCGCCATTATGTATGGCCGTCATGCTGGCACCGGCGCCAAGATGGGCAACCAGCAGGCGCTGGCGCGCAGCGGCCGTACCAGCCCGGGTGCCAAGATCATCGACAATATATTCATAAGACAGGCCGTGAAAGCCGTACCGGCGGATTAGATCCCCCTCCATACCGGGCGCAAGCCCGGTGCGCTGCGCCATGAGCGGCATGCCTGCATGAAAGCTGGTATCGAAACAGGCATACTGAATTGCTTCCGGTAGTCGCAGCCGCGCGGCAACAATGCCGTCAAGATTGGCGGGCATGTGCAACGGTGCCAGCGGGATCAGCTTTCGAAGATCCGCCTCGACCTTGGGCGTGAGCCGCGCAGCCTTCGTATAATGCGGACCGCCATGCACAACGCGGTGACCGACAGCTGCAATCCCGCCAAGATCGACATGTTCGGCCATTTCCTGAAAGAAAGCATCGAGCGCCGCAGGATGGTTGATACAGCGGGCGCGCGTGTCCCAAAGTGTATCGCCATAAGCAGTTTCCGCCATCATGCGCGCCTCAGACGCACCGATTCCGGTGACCTCGCCGGACATGGTCTTGATCACATCCTCGCCGACATGGAAGAGTGCGATTTTGAGGCTTGATGAGCCAGTATTGAGGGTCAGAATGCGGCGGACGTCACATTCGGGTGCGGGGTGGGCGCTCATCATGTGTCGCCCCTGTTGTTTGCCACGCCTGGTACGCTAGGCCAGTCAAACAGCCAGCTGAAGATCTGTTCGGACGCCGCATCGCGCGACTCGCGCATCCGGGTGAGACCGGTCTCGGCCCAGTCAACGCCTGTCTTCTCCGCTTTGCGGAACCGATTGTCTTCGCCTGTAGCTTTTCGATTGGCGCGAACCATAGGGGCGAGCGCGGCGGTCATCGCCATGGCCGGATTCAGCCGTTCTGAGAATATGTAGCGCGTCACCCGCATCGGATGAGACCATTTCATCATCTCAGCTGTGACTGGATTGGACCAAGCGCGCACCAGAGGGCTGGCAAAGGCCGAATAGGCCGCTTCCAAGCGGGCCGAGCGCTGGCTCACCCGCTCAAAGGCTTCAGGCTGTGTGTTGAACACTAAATCCTCAACCCGGCGCGGTTCAAACCGCACAGAGTATTGGTCATGGTCGCAGTCCGGGTCGCCCGTCGGATTGTCGATACGCATTTCGTAAAGACCAGGCTCGAGCGCGTCGATGTCTGGTAGATGCTCGAGAATAGCGCGGTGCTCCAGCCTGGCGACACTGGCCGACACAAAGATGCCGAGATGGCCGGCATGCTGATTGATCATATAGACAATGTGTTGATCGGCGGCGATCAGGTCTTCGGTGGTCTTATAGACCGCCGGAATCCAGCCCAGCGCCTGATGCGGCGGCGTAATATTGTCTCCATGGGATGCAAAAATGACGAGCGGATTGCTGATCTGTTTTAGATCAATCTCGCAATCAGGTCCCAGTTTTACACGGCCCTGTTCAAGCTGGTTACCGATAAAGAGATTTTCGACGATGGCGAGGATTTCCTCGCGGCTCAGACGGTAATAGCCGCCCCACCAGCGTTCGAACTCAAGGAACCTGTCGGAGGCTGTGTCGATATTTTCAAACAGGTCGGCGTATTTGCGGAAAATAGCGCCTTCAGGTTTGAGGTTTTCGAAATTCTGTACCAGCCAGGCACCGTCGAACCGGCCATTGCCGAGATCAGCTAATAAGTGATTGATCCAGGCCCCGCCTAGAAAACCCGCGGCAAGCCGCATCGGATTGGCACCGGGTTCGCCCGCCCAATAGGAGAGCGGTGAACCATTCATGACAACAGGGCCCGCCAGCCCCTCACAATCGGCTGCCAGAAGCGCAGCCGCCCATCCGCCCTGGCAATTTCCATAGAGTACGGGCGCTCTGCCATCATGTTGCTCTGAAATGAGGTCCACGAATTGGCGCAGGCCAGCGATCACATCTGGCAGGGTCTGACCGGGCATCGGGTCTGGGGTGAAGACCACAAAATAAACCGGATATCCCTCGTGCAGAGCGATACCGACTTCGGAGTCGGCCTTAAAGCCTCCGATCCCAGGGCCATGGCCCGCGCGGGGATCGATGATGATGACGGGTGGTTTGTCAGGATCAAGACAATCATCAAGGCAGATATCGCCCACTTCGAGGATTTTCAGAAGCTGATAATTGGAGGCTGGCTCGAAACTCGCCGCGTCCGCCACAAGCTCATACTTGAATGCCAGGACAGGTGGCATTCCCGCTTTCTCATGGGAGAGCATGTTGTTGGCGCGCTGCCGCAGCGTGTCAAAAAACAGAACCTGTCTTTGCATCAGGTCAACCCCATAGGCGGTAAGCTCATAGGCGCGCTGCGGTGGCCCAACTGGAGAGGGAGGGCCTTGGTCAGGTGCTTGGCTGCGGCGTTTGGCGCGCTTCGCTTCACTCTTTTTGGAGGCGGCCTTGCGGGTCTTTCGGGCTGTCTTGCGCGCGGCCTTTGGGTCATCTGGCATGACGAGGATCTTTCACATTTTTAGAGGGGGAGGATTGACGACCGGCGTCAGGGCGCGGCATTGCGCCTCCCGGCTGAGATCGCCGCACGGGCATTGCCGGGATTGATTGGGCCCGGCCGCCGCAGCAACAGCGCGGTTTGTCCAAAGGCTGGGGCATTAAGCCCTGCGTCTTAGCACCGGACTCGACAGGATCGGTTTTGCGGACATCGGTCATGACGGCTTCCTTCGACTGAATTGACCCCTCGAGAGTGGCGGCAGTAGGCGGTCCCTCCATTTTTCTGGGACCTATGAAAATGGACGCTTAAAGCGGGGCGGCGTTACACCGAATTTTTGTGAAATTGCATCACGCCGCCGGCTCGCTCTGCGTTTGCGACAGGCTGGCAGACACAACGCGCTTACGCATCTCCTCAGCGCCAGGACAGGCGCATTGGAAATACCCATGTTCCACGCAGGTCATGCAGGTCTGTTCCAGGCGCTCACGCATGGCGCGGCGCGCACGGTGAAGTTTAACCCGCAGCGCATTATCCGTGATGCCGAGATCGTCAGCGATAATTGATCGATCTTCCCCAATCAGATCAGCGCGCCAGATCAGGTCGGCATAATCGGGGTTGAGCGTTGGCAACATCTTGTAGAGGCAGGCGCAGATAACAAGATCGATTTCGTCATCCTCAAACAGCAATGCGGCCTCAGCGGCATAGGTTTCCAACGCCTTGTCGGTGCGGGCCCGCGCGCGAAAATGATCAGCGATGGTTGAACGAAGGATCTGAGATAGCCAGCCCCGAAGACGGTCTTCGTCTTTCAGGTCATCAAATCGGGTCAGCGCCTTAACATAGAACTCCTGCAAGACATCCTTTGCGTCAGCGTCATTGCGCAGCTTTCGCTTTAGAAACCTGAACATGTCCTGATGGGACTCGATCAACGCAGATTCTATAATGCGCTTGCGGCGGTCTGATGGGGTTTGATCGGATTTCATACTCACGCGGGCTCCGTACAGCCAGGGGGGTATGATCTGGTACGCGCGCCGTCCGCGCTACCCTTATCTAGCAGCAGGTTTTTTTTGATCGATTTCGAACATCCGCCGTCCGAACCTGTAATGCTTCAGGGATTGGAACGTCTTATCCGTATCAGATCATGTCGCCGGTGCCGGAAGATGCGCCGCCACCCATCAGGAAGGATGTCCCTCATGAGCCTATGGAGCGCAATCGCCAGAAACAAACTTGAACATTCCGTTCGAAAAGGACGCCTCGATGTCGTTTTTCCGGGCGGCAAGTCCGCGCAGTTTGGTCCGCATGGGGATGACCCTGTTCGCATCGCCATCCAGTCTGAAGCCTGGATGCGCCGTATTGTTCTTGATCCGGAATTGCAACTTGGCGAGGCCTATATGGAAGGCGGCCTGGTGCTTGAGGCAGGCGATCTTTACGATCTGCTCGATCTGTTTTGGACCAATTTCCTGACCCATGGCCGCACGACCTCAGCGCTGCCGGCCTTTTTTAGGAAAACCTTTCGAGCCCTCGCGCAGTTCAACCCGCAAGATCGCTCGGCGCGAAATGTGGCGCACCATTATGATATCGGCAATGCGCTTTACCGCCTCTTTCTGGACGCGGACATGCAGTATTCGTGCGCCTATTTCCCGGTGCCCGATACCCCTTTGGACGAAGCTCAACGACTCAAGAAAGACCACATTGCGCGCAAGCTCGGCCTGAAGCCCGGAGACACGGTTCTTGACATAGGATGCGGTTGGGGCGGGCTTGCTTTGCATCTTGCCGCTCAAGAGAATGTCCGGGTTCACGGTGTCACCCTGTCCTGTGAGCAGCATTGCCTCGCGCGCGAGCGCGCTGAAGCCCTGGACCTTGCCGAACGAGTGGATTTTGAAATTCAGGATTATCGCAACCTGACCCGAGAATATGACAAAGTCGTCTCGGTCGGCATGCTCGAACATGTGGGCATGCCGCATTACCGCGAATATTTTGATCAGGTGGCCGCCCGCCTCAGCGCCACAGGCACAGCGCTTATCCATACGATTGGGCGCACGCCTGGACCAGGGGCCACCAATCCATGGATCGCGCGCCATATCTTTCCGGGCGGCTATATTCCAGCGCTCTCGGAACTTTTGCCCGCGATTGAGAAAGCAGGTCTGATGGTGCTCGATGTCGAAATCCTGCGCCTACACTATGCCGAAACACTAAAAGCCTGGCGCGAGCGCTTCCTGGCCCGTGCCGATGAAGCAGAAAAGCTGTATGATGCGCGCTTTGTGAGGATGTGGGATTTCTACCTGGTGTGCAGCGAACTCTCGTTCCGCCATGGCTTTCACACAGTCTTCCAGCTTCAACTCGGTAAACAGCAGGACGCTGCACCATTGACGCGTGATTATTTATACAAGGCTGACGCCTCTCGCCCAGCAATACGGCAAGTCTCACCTGCTAATGATCAAAGGGCTCATGCATATGCCAAAAAATGACCGCGCCGAGACAGGGATCTCCAAGAAGGATTATAAACGCAGATTGCGCGCGCTCCAGGTCGAACTCGTTAAAATCCAGCGCCGCACGATCAAGCATGGCCATCGGATCCTTGTGATTTTTGAAGGCCGTGATGCTGCGGGCAAAGACGGCGTGATCAAACGTATTGCTGACCATCTCTCTCCCCGCGACACACGCATTGTCGCGCTTGGGAAACCATCAGACCGTGAGACACGCAGCTGGTATTTCCAGCGCTATGCCGAGCACCTGCCAGCTGATGGTGAAATCGCGCTGTTTAACCGGTCATGGTACAATCGAGCAGGCGTCGAGAAAGTCATGGGTTTTGCCAGCGACAATCAGGTAGGGGCATTTTTTGACACTGTCAGCGCGTTTGAGAAAATGTTGGTTCGCGACGGCACGCAAATCCTCAAATACTATCTCGATATCAGCCGCACTGAGCAGGAAGGCCGACTGGCCGATCGCGATGATGACCCGCTCAAGCAATGGAAGAAGAGCCCAATCGACGCCGCGGCCTTGGAAAAATGGGACGATTATTCAACTGCCAGAGATGAAATGCTGCGCCGAACGGATTTTGAGTTCGCGCCTTGGTATGCGGTTCACACAGATGATAAACGAACGGCCCGGCTGAATATACTCAGCCATATGATCACGGCGATCGAATGCCCCGACACTGATACGTCAGTCGCGGCGATTGACCCTGCGGTCATCATCTCATCCCCGGGCCAGAATCTCATGGCCTTGGCTGATTAGCTGATCACTATGAGGTCAGCGGTCAGTTTGAGGTATCTGTGCTGGATGTCATGAAGATCGCGTCCTAGACATTGGTTCTGGTCTCTTTCCCAAAGGGACGGTATCTGCGTGTCTACCCGTAATGAGACGCACTAGACATGCCAATTTCCATTCCAACTGATATAAGTTCGCTATCGCAGCTATTCCTCAGCCGAGGCATTCCAACCACCGATATCGGATTTTACAATCATCCTGGTTTCCTGGCCGCCGAGCGAGAAGATGTCACGTTTCTGGAGCATTATGGTGCCTGGGTTCGTGCGCGCCCGAGGGATCCAGACTATGAGGACCATGTGCGCGCCATTGTGCCCAAAATGGCTGCTGTCTTGGCGGAAGAAATACTGCGTGACGGTCAACTCGGCGTTTGTATTGATGCGGCCATGATGCTCAGCAAAATGCTCGAAGAACAGGGGATTTGGAACTATGCAGCCAAAGGGGCGCTCAGCATTGGTGCGCCTGGCCTGTCATCACCGACACATTTCTGGCTCTACGATACAGAGCCTGCGGCCGGTCATGCCTGGATTGTTGCGCCGCCATTCGAGATTGTTGACGTTGCGCTCAAATCGCAACCCTACCAGCGCGGAGAGGCTAGCTATCTACCAGCTGCTTTGGTGTCGGAAGCGGGCCGGCCGATTAAGCCCGAGGCGCATGAATATGTGTCAGCAGAGATTATCGCTCGCGAATATGCCAGGCGCGGGACGATCTCGAGAGACCTGCATTTTCAAATTGCACCGGCGCTGAAGACTGTGACATCGCGGTTCCCCTCCTGGGAGGTCAGCGCGGGGAAAGCAACCCTGAGATATGCCGTTGGCGGCGTTACCCTTTCAGATGGCGCAACGGTCTATGACATTACCAGCCGAACCTGGAATGGCCGATCTGCCGGAGAGCTGTACGATCATATCGTCTTGCCAGCCTTGAGCGCCCCGCCAGGGGCTTCTTGACCATCAAAGATGTGCCTTGCCGGCGGCCCGTTCTAGGGCTGCTGCCAATAACGATGCGCGGGTTTGCGCTATTACAGCCATGTAAACACCAGAGTGAAAGCAAGGACGGCAAGGATGATCCAGCAGCTCCAGTAAATCGCTGCGAGCCAGTACGGTTGGGCGGATTTGCGATCAGGCTTGCTGCGCGCAGTATGGGTCAGGCCAATAAGATAGATCGTCAGTCCAAGGAGAGCGATCAGCGGTGCAGAGGATTTTAGAAAAGGCGCTGCGATTGCCCCAGCGCCGAGGCCCAGAAGAGCGACGCCGAGCGTGGGCGCAAAACATGTTTTGAAGCTGAAAATGGTTTCTCGGTACTGTTCGCCAGGATCAGAAGCCGGTCCTCGGCGATTTTGAGTGTCGTTCATCTATAGCCCTCTCAAGGTTATTCTTGTGGGGCCACATTGATCTTATGCAAGTAAGCCCGCTTGACGAACAGACGCGCAATTGGCGCGCGCATTACACCAGGCGATACAGGTCCGCGGAAATATCCTGCGATGCTTAGGCAAGCCTGGCTTGCGTCACACTCCCAGCAACCAAGTTATTGGTTGCCAGACCGGGTCTGTGCGTGTCGGCGCATGGGTTCGTTGTCTCAGGGCGAGCGGTCGTGAAATGGCTTAGACTGTCTGGCATTCAGCCGCCATGTTATGCTGCGGGTCCTTTTTTTAGCACTGCACGGCGGTGCTCTTCGCGCCGCAATGGCGAGCACGCCCAGCCCGGAGAATGCCGCTAGGGTCGACCCGATGATTACGCTCAAAGTCACCCCTTGCAACGCAGCCGGCGTTTCGAAAGCGAGCGCTGCAACAAACAGGCTAATGGTAAAGCCAATGCCTGCGAGGAGGGATACGCCCAAAAGATGCAACCAGGTGACACCTGGGGGGAGTTTTCCCAGCCCGATGCTGGCAGCCAGGCCGGCTGCCCCAAATACCCCGACAGGTTTGCCCAAGAAGAGCCCCAATCCGGCCCCGAGACTAGCTGGGCCAAGCAAGGAGGCAGGAGAAAGCCCCGCGAGGTGAATGCCTGAATTGAAGAAAGCGAAAACCGGAACAACCCCATACGCGATCCACGGTTTCATGCCCGCTTCGATGGTCGCGAGCATTGGCTTTTCATTGATTGAGAGGGGAATCGTCCAGGCAACGAGAACGCCTGCAATTGTTGCATGCACACCAGACTCGAGGACCGCGACCCAGACAAAGATACCAATCAGAACATAGGGGGTCATGTGTTCGACCCGGAGGCGGTTAAGTCCGGTCAAGGCAGCCAGCCCGAGTGCCGCCAGCGCAAGAGACACAAGACTGAGCCCCTCGGTATAGAAGACGGCGATTATGATCAGCGTGCCGAAATCATCGAAAACAGCCAGGGCCATCAGGAAGACTTTGAGCGCCGGCGGGATCCTGGCACCAAGGACAGACAAAACCGCGAGCGCAAGCACGATGTCGGTTGCTACCGGTACCGCCCATCCATGCTGGGTCTCAGGGTTTCCGCCATTGAACAACAAATAAATAGCGGCCGGGACGAACATACCGCCAAGCGCGCCGATTGCCGGAAGCGCGATTTTGCGCGGCGAAGCCAAATCACCGACTAGTATTTCCCGCTTGATTTCCAGCCCGATCGCAAAAAAGAAAAACACCATCAGGCCTTCATTGATCCAGTCGACCAATGGTTTGGACAGACCAATGTCTCCGACCTGAACTGAGAATGGCGTATGGTGGATTAGATCATATATCCAGTCGGCTGGTGAGTTGACCCATACGAAGGCAATCGTGATCGCTGCGAAAACAGCGAGCGCAGCATGCTTGGTCGAGGCCCCGGACGCCAGTGGTTGAGGATCCAGATCCTGTCTGGCCGCTGTCACATATGAAGGGGGCGGGTTTTTGGGCACATTGTCCCATACGTCTGATCTGCGGCCACCCCTTATGCCTGACAGTAGCCTTCAGCGTATTTTGTCTGGTCTACCAACGCCAATCATCTGAGGCAGTGCGTTTCGGCATCGCGGCAAGATCGAACCCGTTTAGCGCGGCGGTCTTACCTGCGGGCCTGCAAATCTGAGTGGAATACGCGCCGGGTGCGTATCTATCGTATTGGCCGCGAGGTTTAAGCGCACTGATCGCCGCAAAGGCCGTCAGCAGATGTGGAAAGTGATCGCAATTTATGGACATCGCGTTTTTCGAATTCAATCGGCGCGAATTGAGCGCTTATGAAAATTTGGCAGCCGGCCATGCGCTGAGACTGACAGAGGCGCGCTTATCGGGCGCAAATGCCAGTGCGTTTGCAGACGCTGAAATCGTGTCGGTGTTTATCAACTCGGAAATTGACCGCGCCATCTTAGACCAGTTGCCTTCCCTGAAACTGATTACAACGCGTTCGACGGGGTTTGATCATATTGATACGCAGCTGTGCGCCGAACGCGGCATCTTTGTAAGTAATGTTCCTGTTTATGGCGACAAAACGGTGGCCGAACATGTGTTTGCGCTTCTTCTCGCGCTCAGTCACCGTCTGCCTGAAGCCATTGACCGTGTGCGTCATGGTGCGTTCTCGCCCGAAGGTCTGACCGGATTTGATCTGTCTGGCAAAACGCTCGGCGTAATTGGCACAGGTGCCATCGGAAAACATGTCATCAAGATCGCGGCCGGATTCGGTATGAAGGTCATTGCGTTTGACCTTGCGCCGAATGCGAGCTTGGCGGCGCGCGAAGGCATATTATACTTGCCTTTTGATGACGTGCTGGCGTCCGCAGATGTCTTAACGCTGCACGTGCCTTCAACGCCTCAAACACATGGCCTCCTATCGGCCGAGGCATTCGCAAAGATAAAGCATGGAGCCGTGCTCATAAACACCGCTCGCGGCGATCTTGTCGACACACTAGCGCTAATCGCCGCATTGCAGGCTGGCAGATTGGCAGGCGCTGGACTGGATGTGCTGTCTGGTGAACCTGTCTTGCGAGAAGAAGCAGAGCTGATCTGTACCCCGGCTTGCGCGCCGCAGGATGCCAGCCAGCTTGCGGGGCATGACATGCTTTTAAATATGCCGAACGTAATTATCACGCCGCATTCGGCTTTTAACACACAAGAAGCCCTCGCGCGTATCACGCACACGACAATCGAAAATATCGAAGCGTATTATAAAGGTGCGCCGCAAAACACGGTCTCACACAAGCGAGACCCGTCAAAGAAGGAGCGCCAGCATGTCTGACACATTCGCTCGGGTTGCCGTCAACGGGTTCGGCGTTATAGGCAAACGCGTCGCGGACGCCGTCAGCCAGCAGGATGATATGCAGCTGGTCGGTGTCGCCGATACGTCCAGTGACTGGAGGGTGCGCGTTGCCAACACACGCGGCTATCGCGTCTATGCAGCACATCAGGCCAAGGCCGCGTCGATGAGCGCGGCAGGCATCTCACTTTCCGGCGATTTGGCGGACTTGTTGGATGAGGCTGATATTGTCATCGACTGCACTCCGAAACATATTGCGGCCGGTAATGTCGCGCTTTACCGGGACCGAGGCCTGCGCTTCATCGTACAGGGCGGCGAGCCACACAATCTGGCCGGCCATTCATTTGTCGCAGAGGCAAGTTTTGCCGGCGCCATTGGCAGACCCGCGACACGTGTTGTCTCTTGTAATACGACGTCAATTGTCCGCACGCTTGGCGCGCTGAAGCGTGCCGGGTTGCTGAAACGGGCGCGCGGAACATTGCTGCGCCGGGCGACCGACCCCTGGGAGAGCCATCAGGGCGGTATCATGAATACGCTTGTGCCGGAACAAAGCATTCCTAGTCATCAAGGCCCGGACGCGCAGAGCGTTGATCCTGACCTTGATGTTGTGACCATGGCGGTCAAAGTGCCCGAAACACTTGCGCACATGCACTATTGGAATGTCGATTTGACTCGGGCCGCCGACAAGGAGGAGGTCCTGGAGGCATTCCGAACATCAACACGCATCGCGATGGTGCGAATGGATGAAGGCTTGGGGGCTGTAAACAGTATCAAGGAACTGATGGCAGACCTGAAACGCCCTCATGACAGTCTCTATGAAGTGGCGCTTTGGGAAGACATGCTGACCGTACAAGGGAGCGAACTCTATTATGCTTATATGGTCGACAATCAGGCCATCGTTATTCCAGAAACAATTGATGCCATACGGGCGCTTACCGGTTTGGCAACAGCCGCCAGCGACTCCATTGTGAGAACGAATGCCGCGCTGGGAATTGGAGGCAATTTGTATTGACCACACAGACGGTCCGCGCAAAATGCATAATGCGCCTTGGTTGCGAATGACCATTTAGCATATTGAGGGTCATGGAAGTGGACAGGCTGAAGGTCAATAGCGCAACATTGCGCGCCGCGTTCGCTGCCTGCGCCGCGATTGAGGTGCGCCTGCCAAACAATGACTTGTCTATCGCTGCTGCGTTTCATGTCGGAGAAGGCGTTTTTCTGACTGCGCGACATGTTCTCGAGGGCAACACTGTTAAAGCAGTTCTGGCGCAGGCGAGCGGAGAGTTTGTGGCTGCGGATGACAATGCTGCAGGGCTCACAATCAGCCAGGGCCCTGTCTATCATGTTGATCCAAACGTCGATGTGGCAGCCTTTCGGGTTAAGGGTCTCAAGTCCGGAGCGTCTTTTTTTGAGCTTGGCGGACACTATGATGACTGGATCAATGACGAACAATGGTTGCTCAGCCAAGCCGTCGTTTTCGGGTATCCGCCCATCCCAATGGCGAGAGATGCAATCCTGGTTGTCGACCGCGTGACGCTAAACGCTGTGGTTGACACCTATCGCGACCGGTATGTCAGATTTGTTGTATCAGGGGCGCCGCGCGGTGGTTTCAGCGGCGGGCCGGTATATCACGAGTGGGGCTTTGTGCTCGGCATGATTACCGAAAGCCTTGAGCGTCAGGGAGAGCCTCAGTCCAATGGCTATCTGACTGTGCTCAGCATCGAAGCTTTGCGCGAATGCCTGGAACACCACGATATGCTACCTGCCTGTCAGAGGCTTGAGCTGGAAGATTGAGACTGGCGCGTCTTGGCATCAGACGGGGCCATCCTCGTCATCAGGATAGACGCGCCGCGCGATAAACAGCCCGATGATCTGCGCCTCCGGGAATTTGGCGCGGAGTGTATCGGCCATGGCGCGAAAATGTGTGCCCGCTGTGATGACGTCATCGATTATTGCAATTGCGCTCGGCGCTGGATCGCAAAGCGCTTCGTCAATCGCATAAACCTCCAACAACTCCTCGACTGTGACGCGTTCGTCATTTTCGTGCGAAGCACGCGTGCTTGCCATCTGGTAGACCAGTTCGCGGACGTCGGCACCTGCGGCAATCCCATCGCAAACTTGCCGCATCCGGTCATCATATTCGGCATGCTCGCGCGCCTTTGAGGGCGGAATTGGCACGAATGTCAGTTGTTCGACAACGCCTTCTGGTAAGGCGCGGGCCAGATCCGCAGAACATCGGCGAATATCGCGCATCTTATAGCGCCACTGCGGCGTGCCTTTTGTTAACGGGCTCTTCTTTATGTTGGAGATCAGCTGATTGGTGGCGCTATAGCTAAAGCCTTGTCTTGAAGTATAGTCATACAGAAAGTAGCAGCTATCATCCTCGGTAAGGTGATAGTGCAGCGCTCTGAGCGACTCATCAATCTTTGTAAGCCGCAGATCAGCCAAGCGCGCTCCAGATGTCTTCTGGTTCTCGCACGCGAATAGCCCCTTGCTGGGCAAACCGTTCTGGCCATCGCAAACCCTTGTCAAAACAGGCATTCAGAATGAACAGTTTTCGGCCCTGATGCAGGGCGGCGCGCGCTTGTGTCAGCGTACCGGAGGTCTCACCGGCCTCAACAATAATAGTCGCTTCGGTCAAGGCGCTCATCGTTACATTTCGCTCCGGAAAGAATGTGCGATTTCGCCGATAATCCTGGCTGTCATAGCGAAGCGCCGGGACCTGGCTGATGAGCAGAAAATCATTTGCAATGCGCTCCTGCAGAGCTCGGTTTTGCTTAGGGTAAATATGATGCAGCGGCGTACCAACCACGGTTATGGTTTTCCCGCCCGCTTCCAGCGTCGCCATATGCGCCGCCGTGTCGATGCCTTCTGCAAGGCCCGAGACAACCGTGATGCCCTGCTCGACCAGATGACGGGCAAGGCGCGCGGCGCGCCTTTGTCCCTCTGGAGAGGCTTTGCGGCTGCCGACAATGGCAACCGACCGGGTTTCCGTCAGTTCCCACGCGCCGCGATAATACAACAGCTCAATTGGATGGCGCGCCTCTCGGAGTCGCTCGGGATAATCGCCAGCCTTGTTTACCCGAACGCCAAACCTGGAAATGCCTGCCTCCGCAAATTTCTTCAGCACCTTACTTGCCGCCGCATCGGCTGTGGCAGGATCTACAAAATCGGATGGCAGCGCCAACGTGTCTGCGCGAAACTTGTCTGCAAGCGATTTGAAACTCGCCCCTTTTTCGAGCCAGAGGGCTTCATAAGCGCCAAGCTCTCTGTATGGCGAAACGGCCTGAAGGGCAGGTTCAAGATCTCGTGGTTTAAGTGCCAGAGACAAGACATCACCTCCCTTTGTCAAAGTGCATATTCAATATCAGTTCTTGCCGTATATTCGCCTTTCGACAAGAGAGCGTCCGTCGAAACGTCGGACAGGCCGCAGCGCGTTTGCGATTCGAAGCCTTAATGTTCTCTTATTGTTCCTTTTTGTCGTTTTGTCAATGTGAAGAGAGGGAAGCGTATGATGGGTGGCGGCCGGCTTAGCCCATCATCCAGTTTGTCGTTCTTGCGATTGCTGGTGTGAGGTCAACCCGACCAGCAAATGCTCCCCAAATTGGTGTTGGGTTCAGGATGCGTGTTTGAACATACATGTCGCGCAAGGCAGACCCGGCAAGCGCATCAGCTGAGAACACGAGTGCGGCTTGCTGCGCGAAGAGGCGTAGATTTTCCGGCCGCTCACTTCGAAGGCCTTCGACCAGCGTTGCCGTTTCAGGAATCTCGGCTGCGATCCTGGTCAGGTCTTCGTTGAAGACCGCGCGAACCGTCTTGTCGGACAAGGCCCGCTGCAGATCGAGGGCCATGATATTGCCCGAGCCTTCCCAAATGGCGTTCAAGGGCGAGGTGCGGAACAAACGCGCCATGCCTGTCTCTTCCACAAAGCCGATTCCGCCGAAACATTCGAGCGCTTCGCTGACCACAGCAGGCTGATGTTTGCAAATCCAGAACTTCGCAAGCGGTGTCAGCGCACGGCTGAGCGCGGCTTCGCGCTCGTTTTCAGAACTGAGGTCGAAGCCCGCGCCAACGCGCATGGTCAAAGCAATCGCGGCTTCACTCTCGAGCGCGAGATCGGCGATGACAGCGCGCATCAGAGGGTGGTCGATCAGTGTTTTTTGGAACGCTGTGCGCTGGCTGACATGAAAGGCGGCGCGGCAAACCGCCTGACGCATACCTGACGCAGAACCGATCATGCAGTCATAGCGGGTGTGGTGTGCCATCTGGATGATGGTTGCAATCCCTCGACCGGGCGCGCCGATCCGTCTGGCATAAGCGCCGCGATATTCGATCTCAGACGAAGCATTTGAACGATCGCCCATCTTGTCTTTCAGGCGCTGTATCTCGATTTGATTGCGCGAGCCGTCCGGGTGCCAACGCGGGGCCAGAAAGCAGGATAATCCCTGATCCTCATACGCCAAAGTCAAAAATGCGTCGCACATTGGCGCTGAGCAAAACCATTTGTGCCCTGTCAATTCGACCTCTTGAGGTGAGAGTGCTGATGCGCGTGTCGTATTGGTTCGCAGATCGGAGCCGCCCTGTTTTTCAGTCATTGCCATGCCAATCGTCGCAGCAGACTTTTGCGCGAGCGGAATAGCTTTCGGGTCATACGCTGGCGTGCGGGCCTTCTCGGCCCAAACGCTAGCCCAGTCGGACTGCCTCAAGACGGGCTGGGCCGCATAAGTCATCGACATGGGGCACGTGACGCCGCTATCGGCCCAACTCATCATATAGAGCAGCGCAGCGTGTGCGATCTGCCCCCCGCCGGGATGGCTCCATGCCCGAGATGACACACCAGCTTCCAGACCAATCTTCATCAGGGCGTGATAGGCAGGGTGGAACTCAACCTCGTCGATGCGTTCGCCCTGTGCATTGAAGGCTTTCAGTCGGGGCGGGTTTTCGTCGGCCTGTCGGCCGAGCTCTCGCGTCTCTCGCGCGCCGACCTGTTTGGCAAAAGCAGTGAGGTGCGGAATATGTTGGCCAGCGGTTTGGGTGTCTCGACTGCCAGCATCACGTCTTGCAAACGAAGCCATAAGCGGATCGAACAGGGCAGGGTCGCTTAGCAGATCGAGATCGCCGGGCGGCCTTGGCTGATTGGTAACGTCATGTGTCTGAAGCGAAGTGCGGGGCTTATGCATGGGAAAAAGACTACCAAATTTGGAGCGCCATGTCGCGGGACACTTTCGTCTCGGCTCATTCAGTCGGTTTCATGGCGGTGTAGATCGAGATGGACCCGGTTGGGGTAGGGGTTACACTTCGTTCTTCGACATTCATGAAGCCTGCACGTGACATAAACTCAGGCAGCCGGCCATTCTTGTTGGCTCTCGTGTCCTCGTACCCATCCGTAAGGCGGACAAGATTGAAGGCGACCTTCATGAACATTGAGCGCTGTCGGCCATAATCGGCAATGAGAAGTCTGCCGCCGGGTTTCAGAAACCGGAAAGCATTGGCGAGAATGCTCATCTTCATGGTTAGCGGACACTGGTGAAGTACGAGGCTGATTAAAACCCTGTCCACCGTCCCAGGCAGGATCGTGTCATCAAGTTTTGTATCGCCCATAGCGGTGATGAACTCGACTTCGGTTCCCGCCTTTTTCGCTTTTGCCTCTGCGATGATCCGAATGTCCGGATCCGGATCAATCGCTATGACATGGGCTGCGGGCTGCGTGGACTTAATCGCGATTGCCATGCTCGCTGTGCCCGCTCCAATATCGACAATGGTCAGCGCCTCTTGGAGGGTCAAGGCCACAAGAAGTTCGCTGCGCCACGTCTTCTCACGGGTTAGCAGCGCAATCAGATGGTCATAAAGTTTGATCGAGCCGCGTGGGCCGAGAGCAGGTGTGAAATCAGAAGCAGGCTGGGACATTTGGTGACTATATCCGTTGGTGTGGCAGTCCGTCTTGAATGTTTCAACGGCCTGCGAGATCAGCCATTTTCAGCGCTCGGTGTAATACTTGAGGGCGCAGGCCGTCTAAGCCGTATCACCACTCAGACTGCTCGCGTCTAATTCGCGGCAGCCTTCGACCCATACGCAACGAAGGATACCGCCCATGAGACATTCAAGACCCGCCGCGATCGTACCCTCCAGGCGCTTCTCCGAGATCATAAAGCGTACACATAGCCGAAGCCGTCGGACATTTTTCGCGAAAGCCCTGCTCGCTGGGCTGGTTGGGCTTGGCGGCGCGGCCGCCCCGGCCGCGGCGCAAATCAATCTATATGACAGTGAGGATGTGGCGATCGATTTTGGTCTTGACGCGGCAACCGTGGCGTTTGCCCAGAGCAATCCCTGGTTTGGCGAGCCCGAAGCGAATATCGGCGTCGATACAAATAATTGGGCTGAGATCGCGGTTGAGCCTCAACTATATGTGACCCTTAAGAATGTGTTTGGGGGCGAGCTCTCTGCCGGGCTCTCTGCTGTCGCAACTATGACTTATGGCGAGAGCGCGGACGGGTTTGCTGCCGGGATCGACGATCCAGGCAAGGCTACGCTGGAAAAACTATATGTTGGCTGGAAGACTGACCTCGGCGGCGATGATTTCTTTGAAATTATTGGCGGTGATTTTGACTATGAAATTGGCACTGGTTTTCTGATCAAAGATGGCGGGCGCGATGGCGGCGACCGGGGCGGCTTCTATCTCGGGGCCCGCTCAGCCTCGCGCAGCAGCGGCCTGGTTCGCGTTCAGAAGGGAGACCTTCTGCTTGAAGGCTTCTGGCTCGGCAATAATCCTGGCCGAGGCGGAATCAAGGCACATGTTGGCGGGATCAATGCTGAGTATGACCTCTCTGAGGGCGCCTCAATTGGTGCCACCTATATCGAAGTTGCTCATTTCGATGATGCGGTAACAGCGAGCACGGCAGAAGAACTTAAAACCTATGATGTGCGCGCCTCGGTCGATGTTACAAACCGTCTGACCCTATCCGGCGAATACGCTCTGCAGGACGGGGCCAGTTTCTATGAGGGCAATGGCTGGTATCTTCAAGGCGACTACACTTTGGGAGACCTGCGCTTCGAGCCGACACTCACTTATCGATATGCTGTTGTCACAGGCGATGATCCAACAACGCCGCAAAATGAAGAATTTGTCCCACTCGCCTATGGCTTTACCGATTATGGCCAATGGTACCAAGGTGAGATCACAGGCAACTGGATTTTCGGCAACTCCAACCAGAAAACTCACATGATAAAAGGGTCAGCCGCGCTGACCGAGACGGTGTCGCTGACTGCGTCCTGGCTAAACTTCACATTGGATGAACCGGGCCAGATTGGTGTGACCGACGAGGCCTTCGGAAACGAGATTGATGTTATTCTAGACTGGCAGGCGACGGACCGTCTGTTCTTGTCGGCAGCAGCTGCTGTGATGATGCCGAGCGACGGTGCCACGCAATTTACTGGGGGTGATGAGACCTGGTCGCACATCATGTTCTACGCATCCGTTGCGTTTTAATTCAGGGGATAAAGACAATGTCAGACACAATCGAAACGCAAGACGCGCCATCCCCATCCAAGCGCTTTAAATTTCCAACCGCTTATACGATCCTGTTTGCTTTGATCGCACTGGTAGCGATCGGGACCTGGATTGTGCCAGCCGGGCAATATGAGCGGGTCGAAAATGCAGAGCTTGGCCGGGAAGTCCCAGTGCCCGGCACCTACGAAACCGTCGACGCCAACCCGCAGGGAATTGTTGACGTTTTCCTTGCCCCGATTGGCGGGTTCTACAACCCAGATAGCTATGAAGCGCAAGCGATTGATGTCGCACTCTTCGTGATTATTATTGGTGGTTTTCTGGGGGTCGTGACCCGAACCGGCGCGATTGATCGCGCCATTGAACGCGCCATGTCTCGTCTAAAGGGGCGAGAGATATGGATGATCCCGATCCTCATGGCCTTCTTTGCAGCGGGGGGCACGACATATGGTATGGCCGAGGAGTCCCTCGCCTTTTATGGGCTCCTTATCCCGGTCATGCTCGCTGCGCGGTTCGACGCTGTGGTCGCCGTTGCCGTGATATTGCTAGGGGCAGGGGTCGGTGTTCTCGGCTCGACAATCAACCCATTCGCGACAGTCATCGCCTCAAATGCAGCCGGCGTGGCGTTTACAGAAGGACTAGGCTTACGGGTCTTCATCCTTGTGGCAGGCTGGGCGATCTGTTCTGCCTATGTGATGCGCTACGCGCTTAAGGTGAGAGCTGATCCGTCCAAATCGATTATCGCCGATAAATCAGGTGAAATTGCCGCCCGCTTCAAAAGCGATGGCCATGACACAGACGCGCCGCTTTCACGCTCGCAGATTCTGACTTTATTCATTTTTGCAGCGACCTTCGCCGTTATGATTTGGGGTGTCTCTTCGCAAGGCTGGTGGATGGACAAAATGTCGGCCCTGTTTATCGCGGCCTCTATTCTGGTCGGCGTCGCCAACTGGATGGGAGAGGAAGGCTTTATCGACTCCTTTATGGCAGGGGCCAAAGACTTGCTGGGCGTGGCCCTGATCATTGGCATCGCACGCGGCATCGTCGTGATCATGGATGCGGGCAAGATGACCGACACAATCCTGCATGCAGGTGAGGGCGCGCTCAGCGGGCTCGGTCCCATTGGTTTCATCAACACCATGTTTGGGATCGAACTCGGCCTCTCCTTTCTGGTCCCTTCATCCTCCGGACTTGCTGTGTTGAGCATGCCAATTATGGCACCGCTTGCGGATTTCTCCGGCGTGGATCGCTCACTTGTCGTCACAGCATATCAGTCGGCGAATGGTCTGGTGAACCTTGTTAATCCGACCTTTGCCGTCGTCATGGGCGCGCTCGCAATTGGCGGTGTGCCCTACCATCGCTGGCTAAAGTTTATGTGGCCTTTGCTACTGGGACTCGCCGTTTTGATAATGGCATCGCTCAGCGTGGCAACCTTGATAACATGAAGAGGCGAGTGGCCACGGCCTTAAACCCGAACATTTCCTGTAACGCGTCTCTGAAAGGACATTTCTCATGACAGGCTTCGGTGTACATTCCGAAATTGGAAAACTGCGTAAAGTCATAACTTGCCAACCAGGGCTGGCGCACGCGCGGCTGACCCCAGCGAATGCTGACGCGCTTCTCTATGATGATGTGCTCTGGGTTCAAGAGGCGAAAACCGATCACGCCGACTTCCGCATGAAAATGAGCAGTCGGGGGGTTGAGGTCTACGAATTTCACGACCTATTGAGCGAAATTGTTGCAATGCCTGAGGCCCGAGACTGGATCCTCGACCGCCGGGTTACCGAAGACCAGGTCGGGGTCGGCATGCTGGATGAATTGCGGGCCTGGCTGTCTGAACTTGCCCCCTACCAACTGGCGGTTTTTCTGATTGGCGGGATTGCGGTTCATGACTTGCCCTTCAAGGCTGAAGACATGTTTGGTAGCTATTTGGGCCCAGATGGATTTGTGATTCCGCCGCTTCCCAATACGCAGTTCCCGCGCGACAATAGCTGCTGGATCGGCAACGGCCTGACCCTTAACCCAATGTTTTGGCCTGCCAGGCGACCTGAGACCCTCCTCGTCGCGGCTGTTTACAAATTCCATCGCGCCTTTGCCGGCGGTGATTTTGATATCTGGTGGGGCGATCCGGATATCGATCATGGTCCGGCGACCCTGGAAGGCGGGGATGTTATGCCATGGGGCAATGGCACAGTGCTTATTGGCATGGGCGAACGCACTTCGCCGCAAGCGGTCGGGCAGGTAGCGCGCGCCCTGTTTAAAAACGAAGTCGCAACTCAGGTCATTGCCTGCCAAATGCCGCGGGCGCGCAGCGCCATGCATCTCGACACAGTCTTCTCGCACTGCGACCGTGATGTCGCTACGGCATTTGTTGAGGTCTGCGACCAGATCCAATGCTATAGGCTGCGACCTTGCGATAAACCTGATCGTGTCTGCGTGGAACAAGAAACGCGTCATCTCTTCACGATTGCAGCAGAGGCGCTGGGACTCAAGAAGCTCAACATCGTTCAAACCGGCGGCGACGCCTACAATCAAGAGCGTGAGCAATGGGATGACGGCAACAATGTCGTTGCCCTCGAGCCCGGTGTGGTTGTCGCCTATGACCGCAACACCTCGACCAATACGCTCCTGCGCAAAGCCGGTATCGAAGTGATCACAATCCGGGGGTCTGAGCTCGGCCGTGGCCGGGGCGGGGGGCATTGCATGACCTGTCCGGTCTGGCGCGACCCCGTCGATTTTTAAGGTTCGATTGCTAAAACCAAATCCAATTGAGGACATATGATGGCTTATAATCTCCAAGGACGCAGTTTTCTGAAACTGCTCGATTTTGACCAGCGCGCCGTACGCTATTTGCTCGACTTGTCCCGAGATCTGAAGCGGGCAAAATATTCAGGGATCGAACACCAGAGCCTGAAGGGAAAAAATATCTGCCTGATTTTCGAAAAAGCTTCGACGCGCACCATGTGTGCCTTCGAAGTTGCATCAATGGACCAAGGCGCTGGGGTTACCTATCTCGGCCCATCAGGATCGCATATCGGTAAAAAGGAATCGATCAAGGATACAGCCCGTGTGCTCGGACGCATGTATGATGCAATCGAGTATCGCGGGTTTGGCCAAGACATTGTTGAAACGCTGGCTGAGTATTCTGGCGTTCCGGTCTTTAATGGCCTAACCGACGAGTGGCACCCGACCCAAATGTTGGCCGACCTGATGACGATGCGCGAGCATGCGGACAAGCCGCTCACGGATATCTCGTACGCTTTTGTTGGCGACGCGCGCAGCAATATGGGCCATTCCTTGATGGTGGCGGGCTGCTTGATGGGTATGGATGTCCGTATTGGTGCGCCGCGAGAGAACTGGCCGAGCGATGAATACCTGACTGCAGCAAAATCATTGGCCGCCAGGTCAGGTGCGCGGCTAACCGTGACCGACGACGCCGAAGAGGCGGTAAAAGACTGCGACTTTATTAATACCGATGTCTGGGTGTCCATGGGAGAGCCCGACACAGTCTGGGAAGAGCGGATCAAACTGCTGACGCCTTATCAGGTCAATGCCGAATTGATGGCCGCGACAGGCAAGGCGACCACCAAATTCATGCACTGCCTGCCAGCCTTCCACAATGCAGATACGGAAGTTGGGCGTGACATGCTGAAAAAATTCGGGATCGCTGAAATGGAAGTCACTGACGAGGTATTTGAATCGCCGGCAGGCATCCAATTCGAGCAGGCCGAAAACCGGCTTCACACAATTAAAGCGATTCTCGTCGCGACCTTGGGGAGCTAAGCTCGTGCGGATTGTTGTTGCGCTTGGCGGAAACGCCCTACTGAAACGCGGTGAACCGCTCACCGCGGCCAACCAACGTGCGAATGTGCGCCTTGCTGCCAAGGCACTCGCGCCGCTTGCGGCCGCGCATGAGTTGATCATTACCCATGGCAATGGGCCTCAAGTCGGTCTGCTAGCGCTACAAGGCGCGGCATACAAACCGGATGAAGCCTTTCCGCTCGATGTCATGGGCGCACAAACCGAGGGTATGATCGGGTACATGATTGAACAAGAACTTGGTAATCTTCTGCCGAGTGAGACGCCGCTGGCAACCCTTCTGACGATGATAGAGGTCGACAGCGATGATCCAGCGTTTCAGGCTCCAACCAAATTCGTGGGGCCGGTTTACTCAGAGCAGGAGGCTCGCCGTTTAGCTGCAGCAAAAACCTGGTCGGTCAAACAGGATGGTGATGCCTGGCGGCGCGTCGTCCCGTCTCCTATGCCGAAACGGATTTTTGAAATCCGCCCAATAAAATGGCTCCTTGAAAAGGGTAGTATCGTAATTTGCGCTGGCGGCGGCGGTATTCCGACGGCCTATGATGCGGATCAAAATCTTCAGGGGGTCGAAGCGGTTATAGACAAGGATTATGCCAGCGAATTGCTGGCCCGCGAACTCGGCGCAGACCTGTTCATCATGGCGACGGACGTGAATGCTGTGTATGTGGATTGGGGCAAGCCTTCTCAACGCGCCATTAGACAGGCCTCGCCGCAAACCCTGCGTGAATATGAATTTCCGGCTGGGTCGATGGGACCAAAAGTCGATGCAGCCTGTAAATTTGCTAGCGCTACCGGCGGTAGCGCTGCCATTGGCGCGCTGTCAGATATGGCGCGGATTGTTGATGGCAAAGCAGGCACGACAGTCAACATGTCGACCACCGAAATAGCTTGGGGAGCGTCTGATTAGACGCTTGCGATACTTAATTGACTTCGGCTTTGCTGAATCATCGAAAGACACGAGAAATGCCCAGAAGGCTCGTTCGAAAATTACGCCATCCACGGACGGGTGATCTTAGCCGGCACACCGTTCTCTATGGGGCTGTGGGTGCCATTATTGGAGTGATCATTCTTCATCCAGTCAACACACTCGTATTATGGATGGAATTTGAGGATCTGTTGCGGCAAAATCATAATGGAATTGTCAGCTTCGCAGCCGCACGTTTGAGGCAGGCACCGGCCCTGCACCTCATTGCCATGAACAGTATTTTCGCGGTACTCGGAAGCCTGATCGGTATTGCTTTCGCCGTGCTTGCAAATTCGCTCGCAGTCCAAGTTGAAAGAACCGAAGGTTTGCTCGAAGACCTTCAGCGCTCACTGCCAGATGTAATACGGGGCGGCGAGAATGAGGTCACAGAGTTTAAATCAACCTTGCGCTGGGACCTTCAGGAAACACGGGTCAACAAAGCGCTCGAAGGCGTGATTGCGAAGACCGTGGCCGGACTCATGAACCATGACGGCGGCCGTTTGCTGATCGGAGTGGCCGACAATGGCGACATCGTTGGAATAGAGTCAGACTTGCAAACGATCAGACACAAGAATCAGGATGGGTTCGAGCGCGCATTTGTCAGCATCTTGAAAACCAATCTTGGCGCTGTTGCCGCAACCCTCGTCCGCTGCCGATTTCTGGTCGTCGGCCAAAAGACCATTTGCTGGGTGTTGGTTGAGAAATCACCGAAGCCTGTATTCTTGTCGGCTTCGAACGCCGCAAAATACTATGTCAGAACCGGAAACTCGACACGCGAGTTAAACACTGCCGAAGCGCACGAGCATATACAGCGGAGGATTAGGTGAGCGACCTGACTCTTTCAAATCTTATCATGCCAAGCCCATTTGCTATACGCATTGAGGTATCACCAGACGATATTGACGCGTTCAGCCACGTCAATAATGCCGTCTATCTGAAATGGCTTAATGAATGCGCCACAGCCCATTCTGCGGCAGTTGGGCTGCCAGCCTCTGAATGCGTGCGCCTCGACCGGGGAATGGCGGTCCGGGAAACGAGACTTTTGTATCAGTATCCAGCGCGTCTCGACGATCAGCTGATTGTGGCAAACTGGGTGACCAAAAACGATGGAAGATTGCGCGCCAGTCGTGCGTTTCAAATCGTTAGGGAACTAGACTGCAAAACACTCCTGCTGGGAGCTTCTAATTACGCCTGTATTGCGCTCTCCACAGGTAAGCCGGTCCTTATGCCGGACATTTTCAAAGTCTCATATCAGGTTGCTCCACACGTGGAACGCCATCTATCACTCGACCTGGACTTACGGTCGAAGCTCATCATCTAGCGACCCTTCGTGTCGCGTAAAAAATCTTGTAGAGGGGGCGCACCATGCTCACAGACACTGAAAAAGACTTAACTACGTCCCGTTCCAACAGCGTAGACCATGACCGAGTTGAGGACCTGCATTATCTTGGAAATTATGTTCGCCGCCTGCCTGTCAGCATGGCGCGTATGATGGAAAATGCCCACGACTGGGAACATCTGCCCTATGTCCACGCCTCGTCATTTTCCTCAATTGATCTCATCAATAGTGGACCATGGGGATGGCGCGCAAAAATTGGTCTGCCGGGCGGTAGTGACTACCAGCTGCTCGACCTTATTGTAGACGAAGCCAAGCAATACTGGGTGTCGACTGTGTATTTCGGGATGGGGACGGGCACAGAGATCCATACCCAGGCGACCGAGCTCTCTGCCAATGAGATTGAAGTTGATGTTCGGTTCTACCTGCCGGAACCGCCTGCCGACGAGACTGTGGCCAAATTCGTGCTTGATTATCTGACCGACCAGTACCGCGTCTTATATGATGAGGACCTCGGCTTAATGTCGGGTCGGCAATTGGCTCTGGACCAGCGGTCGCTAGGACCCGCCCGGACTCCTGCAATAGATGCTGTGCGGGTTGGCAATCTGACGGAGCTTGATCCAACCGCCAGTCATCTGGTTGAGACGCCCGCTGGCCGGTTCTGTGTGCGTCGGTGGAACGATGAATGGATTGTCCACAGCGCGGTCTGTCCGCACATGCTGGGGCCTCTAAATGAGAGCACGCTTGATGAGCACGGTCATGTCACTTGCCCATGGCACGGCTACAGGTTTGATGTGAACACGGGACAAAATCTCGATGGAAAGTGGAAAGGCCTATCCACGCCGCCGCGCTTGATTGAGAGCGACGGCGTTTTGTTTGTGGTAGATAAGGTTTAGTAACCGGTGAAGACTTGCTTTGCGCTTGGATCTGCCAAGGTCCTAAGGGGCGATATTTTTCGGGGTTTTTCCTTTAATGAGTTCCAGAAGGCCAACACCTATTCGAGGCCTCTACGTGTTAGAATACGAGGGTTAGTCCTGTGGCGCAGTTTACCAACACGGTGCTAACCGGCGCAGCACGACAACTTCGATATATCTTTGCCGAATCCTTGCGCGGCAAGTTTTAAGCCCTCAACCGTGGTGAGATAAGGGAAGATGGTCTCACCAAGATCCTTGGCCGTCATATTGAACTTCAGTGCAAGAACGATTGTTTGAATTGAATCAGCCCCTTCGGGCGCGAGAATCTGTGCCCCGAGCAGACGATCTGTATCTGCATCCGCGACAAGTTTGATGAGCCCTCGAGTATCACGCGCAGCAAGAGCGCGCGGGACCTGATCGAGCGGCGCGATTGACGTTTTTGTATTGAATCCTGCCGCTTGCGCCTGCGCTTCGCTCATGCCGACACCGGCAATTTGAGGATCGGTGAAGACCACCCAAGGCATCGTCGTGTTATCATAGGTTTGCGAGTTACTGTTAAGGGCGTTCTTTGCGGCAAGTTTCGCACCATACGCAGCCATGTAAACGAATAGATCACGACCTGTTACATCTCCGGCTGCATAGACACCAGTGCGGCTGGTGCGCATACGCTCGTCGACGAATATGCCGCCATTAGAAAGCGTATCAATGCCAGCTTTTTTCAAGCCGAGCTTCTCAATGTTTGGTTTTCGTCCTGTCGTCAAAAGCAGCTGTTCTGCTTCCAATGCCTCCTCTCCCTGATCGGTCGAGATGTTGAGACATACACCGATTTTAGACTTGGCGGCAGAACTATAGGAGAGGTTGCTTTTAACTCTAATCCCTTCTGCCTCGAGGTGTTCGGTAAGCGCATCAGATATCTCCGGCTCGGCGTCTGGCAGAAGCTTGCTTCGCGTCGCAAGAGTTACTTGCGTACCCGAACGCGCGAACATTTGCGCGAGTTCACAGCCGATATACCCCCCTCCAACCACAATGAGGGACTGGGGTAGTTCTTTGAGCTCCAAAGCAGAGGTGCTTGTTAAATACGGGGTGTCGCGAAGGCCTGGAATTTCAGGAATGGCCGGCGCGGACCCCGTCGCGATGATGATGCGTTCCGCAGCTACGATCTGATCGCCGATTTGGACCCCGCCATCGATCAGTCGGGCGGCCCCTTCAATGTAATCTATCTCCTTGTACGCACTTAGCAGATCCACATACTTTTTTTGGCGCAGGTCCGTCACCAAAGCATCCTTGTCGCCTATGAGGGCGGCCCAGTCCTTAATCGATGCGTTTCCGATTATTCCGCTGAATCGATCTGCCGTGCGGGCAGCATATAAGGCTTCGGCTGCACGGATCATCGTCTTTGAAGGGACACAGCCCACATTCACGCAAGTGCCACCAATCGTTCCATGGCCGATAAGGGCCACGCGCGCGCCTTGTTCGGCTGCTGTGATCGCAGCGGAAAATCCTGCAGAACCAGCGCCGATGACGATTAGCTCGTAATTGTCTTGAGTGGTTTTGGTAAGCCGGGCTGACATGTCCTATTTCTTTCTGTTGATTGGTTTTAATAAGTGGATAGTGCTGAGAGTACGCCGACAGGGGCAGCCTCCAACAGCGAGAGGCGGCGTATCGCGCCGTAACTCTTATCGCCGACCCAGAGTGTACGGCTTAGCTCTCCAGAAGAGCGGCCGGGTATCCGACGCCCGTGGATGCTGCGCCAATTTCAGATGCGTTCGTTTCGTCCGGGTCAAAGACCACGGTTGCAATCTTCGTTTCATAATCAATCTCAACCGATTTCACACCCTCGACCCGTCGCATCGCTTTGCTCACCGCGATCGGACAAGTTGCGCATGTCATGTTCTCGACCGAGAATGTCGCGCTCGTTAGTGTGGCTTCTTCTGCGATGCGCGCGGTCGCCTCATCTGACGATTGCGCCACGACGGTGAGACCGCCCAGAACAATGGCTCCAAAAGCCGCTGCGATAATCAGTTTCCTGTTCATAAGGTACTCCTTGGTCAGTAAAATAGCGGGCCCCAGAAATCGATCGTGGCCGCGAGCAGAACCAGGATCGTCGATGTCCAGAGCGCGGTTTTGGTGAAGCGGCCAGATTCAGCCTTTGCGCAAACCGAACCATCTTCGCACGCGGTTGGTTTTGCAAAGTACACACGCCAAAATCCGACTGCGATGAAAGCGCCCGCAACTGCCATGAATGCAGGTTTATAGGCTTCCAATGCAGTCAGGCTTCCAATCCACGCACCCGAAACGCCAATGCTGATCAGGATCAAAGGCAAAATACAGCATGAAGAGGCCAGAAGCGCACCAAATAAGCCGCCGACCGCCAGCCAGGGTTTTTCATTGCCGGCCTTTTTATTCTGAGAAGCGATTTCGGACATGAGGTGATGGAACTCGATTGGTGATTAGCGTAGATGATCGTATAAGGTCTGTAGTAACTACAGGCTCAAGAGGAATTTTCAGTATGACGTTCACGGTTTCGCGAGATCACATAAAACGGGGTGAACTTGCTCGCCGTTCCGCCTGCAATTTGGAAACAATTCGCTATTATGAAAGCATTCGCTTGATGCTGCCGCCCGCACGTACGAAGAGTGGGCACAGGCTCTACTCTCCCGAGAATCAGCAGCGATTGAGGTTTATTCTCCGCGCCCGCGAGCTCGGCTTTTCGATTGCCGAGATCCGCAGTCTTCTTTCTTTGGTAGACAGCGGCAGCTACACATGTGGAGAGATTTACGGGATCACTCAGGATCACCTTCACTCTGTTTCCAAAAAAATCACTGATTTGAAAAAGCTGCAGCGCACGCTGAGGACAATATCGAACGAGTGTGCTGCTGGCGATGAGCCAGACTGCCCCATTGTTGAGACTTTGATAGGTGAATAGCAAAGCCACTCCGGCAGCGCTCACAAAAATCATACAAGGCCGAACAGGCTTTCACAGGCAATATGTTTGGCCAGCGCTGTGCGGCAAACTCTTCTATGCCCCAGGGACTCTAGGATGCCATCTACGCTGTTGCATTCGGAGTGAGGCCGTACGATTTCCGATCTGTCTGAGGTTCACACACCGAAGCCGCCAACTGGATAACGTTTCCTAAACTGGCAAGGAATACGGCCGCAATCACGTGGAATACACTATAGATCGCGGCTGATTTCTCGAAGGAGGGATTAATATTGCCCATCAAGACCACTAGCTAACTTACTGCTAAATGAAGTAAATGTCTGTTTTCGCAACAATGGTCGCATCATGCGATTACTCAGTAGCTTTTCCTTCAATGAGTTGCAGCAGACCGAGACCGTTTTCCAAGGGCCGCCCCGCCTGCGCCCAGGTCTCAAATCCTTCATGGGCGTTCACGTTTCTGTAGCCTTGTGCGTCCAGCGCTTTTTTTACGAGCGCTGCTCGGCTGCCTGTTTTGCAATAGATAATGATTTCGGCGTTCGCGTCGCGCACTGTCTCAGCAATTTCGAATTCTGCTTTGCCGCGCGGTATCCAGATCGCATCAGGAATATGACCAAGTTCGTACTCGCCTTGCGTTCGAACATCGATCAATATGAGATCAGGATTGTCGGTTTTGCGTTCCTGTACATAGGCGTTCCCGACAAACTCTATTCCATCCCTCGCAGCTTCAACAACGGCTTCACGGGTCATTGGGTCGTCTGCATGCGCCGTTGCGCCAACAATGACGACCGCTAAAACAATCAGTGAGCTGCGGATCATAATTGTCTCCTAGGTCTGTTCCTTCTTTTTACGAAATTTTGCGGAGAAACTAAAGCGCTTATTCAGCGAGAGTTTCGCTTCGGCTCAGAAACCCTGAAAGATCCTCACAGTTGGAGGAGGCGGGCAGCTCAGCTGTCTCGCGAGGATGAATCAGTGGACATAGATTGTATGCATAATGAACACACGAAGGTTTTTCGATTTAGACATGTCTGTCATTAAATCACTTGTCGAACAGCGTATCGGTGACAAGCGCTACGATGAAGAACTTTGGCGATTTGAGTATCGCCGGTTTCGTTATCTAAAGAATATATCGGGCGCAGAATTGCATGCCCGTCTGCGCGCGATCGAATTTAATTTGATCTATTTGTTGAGCGCTGCGCGAGATGCGGTCCCAGAGGCGGCAGCGTTCATCAGTTCCTGGTGGTGGCTTAAGAAGCGGGTGCAGACCATTGCGGAATACGAAACCCGGCACCTGACCCCGCCGATACTTTCTTGCGAAGCATCGGTGACGACACATCCACCCTTTATTCCGAAACATCCTAATGCGAGCACTTTCGCCGTGCGCTACGGCGAGCGCTGGTGGCTTGAGCCAATGCTCCATCAAGGCAAGGTACGCATTGCGCCAGCGTCGTCGTACGACGACGAGGCGCTGGCCGATGCGCAGAAGGACAATGAGCTTAGCAAGCCTCATTACTCGCCGGGCCGCCAAGTGCAAATTACCGCTGAGGATGGCCGCGTGATACCGGTCATCGGCGATGTTGAATATGTGCGACCTACCCGGGCAAACTATTACGTCCTCTGCGCTGCCAATGAGTTTGACAGCCGACTTTTTGAGCTCTTCACGAATGCGGCGGGCGCGCCAGCAGACGCCTGTGTTGTCATCTGGGACATGGATACATTTGCTGAGCGGCTTGAACGGGCCGCACGTTCCGAACTTGAAAGCTGGTTCTTTCACCATAACCCGGTTCAATACTTTGATCCGCGCCATATCGAACCACGCCAGCACGTTGATGCCGGGATGAGCAAGGACTTCGCCTATGCGTACCAACGGGAGTACCGCTTTTTATGGATGCCGCTCAAAGGAGAAGCTGCGCAAGCACATATCAGTTTAGACCTCGGGTCACTCGCCGACATTGCTGGACTGTTTGCAACTGACGGATCATGCATTGCCGGACGGGCCAGCGCCTAGGCTTGAGGGAACTCGGACATCGTCACTCGCTGCCTTCGAATTGACATCAATCAGTCAGCTTTCCCATTATGCTCTCAATGGCCTGCCGGCACACCTTCACTTGGTCTCCATACCCTTCCGCATCGAAAACTGTCGCGGCATTTTCGAAATAGGTGATGGCGGTTTTGCGGTCTTCCTGGACGCTTGAAGTCCCGTCTATCTCGGCATGGGTCGCATAGATAGCGCCAAGATTGGTTTGGATCCGCGCCCACATAAGAGGGTCGCTCAATTGCGTGAAGACCTTCAACGCCTCCCCATACGACCCGATCGCACGCATCAGATAGAGTTCTGTAAGCTCATTCTGAAGCGCCATTGCATGAGCCTGCAAAACGGTTGCAAGTCCGTACTGGGTTTTACCGTACTGATGCGGAAAAAAGGATAAGGGATAGATTTCCAGCGCGGCGCAGTAAGCGGCGATGGCCTGCAAGCGCAGAAAAGCTTTTTCATTGGCCGGTTCGGTTAAATCAGACAAGCTCGCCAAGACGTTGCCACTATTGACCTGCGCGGCAGCCCAAATGTCTGGCTCGTTGGCCTTCGCGCTTAAGCTAATCGCGCGCTTGAACGCTGCAAGCGCTGCACTCAGCTCGTCTGGATCGCTGGGTTTTGATTTTGCGAGATGCGCTGTGCCGAGATTGTTGCTGGCGTGGCAGGCAAGTTCAGGGAACTCTCGCTCGAAACCTTCTCGCGCCAGTAGAGTTTCAAATACGGCAATCGCTTCGACGAAATATGCCTGCCCCGCTTCACCGCCCAGCAATTTGCCTTTGTCCATCAAACAGTTTGCCAGATTGATCTGGGTCGTGGTGGCGAAAAACTGATCCTCACCTTGGGTAAGAACCGTTTCTGCCTCGCGGTTTAGGCTGATGGCGCGGTCGACAAGCTCACTGGCCCTGTCACGGCTCTCCTTCAGCGCCTGGTTCCTTAATATGAGCGCTGCCTTGTACTTGAATTGCGCCGCCGATTGCTGCTGGCCTTGCTCGACTCGGATTTCTGTGGCTTTGGCAAGCAGACTTGAGGCTACTTGGAAATCACTCTCGAGTGATCGGCGGCCTGTTTCATAAATCCGGTTGGCGATAACATCGAGCGTCATGACTGTTTCGTCTATGTCGAAGGCTCGGTAGAATTCTGCTGCGCCGATATAAGTGCCCAGAGCACCTTCCCGGTCACCACTCAGAAGTTTGATGTCGCCGCGCGTTATGCGGATGGCGGCGAGCTTGCTGATCTCGCTCAGCGTATGTTCTGTCTGGCGCAGCGCTTCGGCTTGCTCGAGAAACTGATCGGCAGCTTTGAAATCACCCCCCTGGAGCGCGGCATTGGCGCTGTCTTTGAGCTTGATGAGCTCGGTTTCTGTGCCTTCCAGCGTTACAATACGGCCGCGCAATTCACGCCAGTGTCTGGCCTTTGCCTTTAAGAAATCGTCTACCTCAGAAAAACTCGCATCCGGATTATCATGCTCAAACTGGTAGAGCAGGGCATCTATAAGGTTGCGGGCATTGCGATAGGCATCGTCCAGGTCTTTATCTGGCTGGTGGTCGCTTGCCCTGGCACATTGGGCGAGTTCTTCATCGCTGATATTCAGAGCAACAATTAGTGGGTCAATTGTTTTGGGGTGCGGGTTTGCAACAGTTCCGCTCTCCAGTTCGCTGATGCGCCGAACCTTGCCTGGCGTTTGATAGGCGTCCTCTGACAATTGCAGCTGCGTCATGCCCTGAACGGTCCGCTTCTGCTTGATGAGCGCGCCCAGTGCAGCGCCAAAACTCTGTTGGGTCATATGCACATGTGCTCCGCATCTCTTCCGCATTCAATCCGCATATCTCACTCCCCGCATTCAGCGACACTTTGATGTCAGCTGTCCGCACCGGACGGCGCTTCACACGGAGCTTTATTGCTATGCCAACTCTATCCATACCGAAATTCACCTTGCTGATAAGCATCGCTTTATTGGCGGGGATGGATATCCAATCGATTTTAATCTTACTGAACGTAACCAGTTTCTTGATCAATGATGAGTGATCTGTTGTGTCAGGCGATAAAACAGCGATCCAATGTGACCAAAACATACCTCATTCTTATGCTACTTCCTCATTTCGTTAACTCACGCAGCATGGCGACCATGTTCAGGCTGTAGCCCTCAGCGGTCAAATCCAAAATCGGCGAATAGTGTTTGTCTGCAGCAAACGAACCGTCTCGCGCAAGCGGCTTGGCAGATGGGTCAATCTTCTACTGTGAACTGACCCATCATGCCCGCATCCTCATGTTCGAGAATGTGGCAATGGTACATATAAGGTATGTCTGCGTCGCTATAGTCTGCGAACGCTAACAATAGACGCACAGTTTCGCCGGGCCCGACGAGCACGGTGTCTTTCAGTCCGCTTTCGGCGGGAGAGGGCGGCCGGCTATTTCGGTCGAGTATCCTGAATTGTACATCATGGATATGAAAAGGGTGCGCCATCATCGAGGCGTTCTCAATCTGCCAGATTTCACTGGTGTTGATTTTTACGCGCTCGTCAATCCTGTCCATATCCATCACTTTGCCATTGATTGTAAAACCTCCCCCCATCATTCCCATCGGCATATTCATGACAAATTTTCGCGTTCGCACAGCGACAGTTGGATCCGGGGCTGGCAATCGCAGCAATTTGCTTGGTACTGGCTCGAAAGCGCGTCTTACCGGCGCTGGGACGAGCGCAAGGACGTTAAAGCCGGAGCCTGTTTCTGATATTTGGCGACCGCGCATGCGTCCTCTCATCATGCGTCCACCCATCATTGTATTCTCAACCGGGTAAGCAACGAGCTGCGCCGATTGGCCATCGCTTAGGTCCACCAGAATCTCTGCCCGTTCGCCAGGTGAGAGCACGACGCGTTTCACCGGGACGGGAGCTTCCAGCAGCCCGCCATCGCTGGCAATCTGGCGAACGCTGCGACCGTCGGTGAATTCTAATTTGTAGATACGTGCGTTCGATCCATTGAGGAGGCGCAATCGCAAGAGATCGGCTGTGTATTCGAATGCGGGGTCGATCACACCGTTCACAAGTAATGTGTCCCCGGTCATGCCCATCATAACAGTGTGCATGGACTGTCCATAAATCAGTTGTCCATCCCGCTGAAACGCGCGGTCCTGAATGATAAGCGGTAGGTCGGTTACGCCATACTCGCTCGGTAGTCCCAGTTCATCACTTTCTGCGTCTCGAACGTAGATGGGTCCTGCTAGCCCGCGATAGACTTGGGAGCCCGAGCGCTTATGCGCGTGCGAATGGTACCAGAAGAGCCCGCCGCGCTGGCGAACCTCGAACTGCGCTGTCCAGGTTTCACCCGGACCTATCGCCTGGTGTGGGGTTCCGTCGAAGCGGGCCGGTAGGTGAAAGCCATGCCAATGAACGGTGGCACTTTCATCAAGCGTGTTGTGGACGTTAAGTTTAACTCGCTCGCCTGACCGCATCTCGAGCGTGGGACCGAGATAGGCCTGATTTATGCCGATTGTTGGGGTTGGTACGTCAGAAAAGAAGTTGGAGACGCCAGATTGAAGCTGAAGGTCATATATGGTTTCTGCTCCTCCTTGCGCGCCTGCGTTTAAGCTAGGGGCTTTGAATAAGGATTGGTCAGAAGATACTGTCGGGCTGGCAAAGCTTTTGGAGCGGAGCAGCCAGGATGCGCCGCCAGCCGCTGCAACGGCTGCACCAGTGACCCCTAGGAGTGTCTGACGTCGTGTCGGCATGAATGTGCAGTTCTTTCCTTTTGTAATGGGACGCCGCGTGAACGTGATAGGGTCAACGCGTCGGAGAGGGGATTCCCAATTGCCGTTATTGCCCAACGACTGCATGTGTCACCCTTACAGCACAGCGCTCCTGTTTATCTAATGCGCGCTTTTTCTGAAACGCGTCTGACACCGTCTCAAGCATAATACGCGTAGTCCGGTTTTGCCCCTCAGACTAATGCAGCTTAAAGTCTATTGCCTGCTTCTACAGCATTCTTGAATGGGCTGTGATCTGCCCCACAGAGCTGGTCCATCGCCTTTGTTAGTCCGGGGTGTCTGAATTTCAGATGAAATCCTCTTAAGAATGCCAATGAATAATGGGTCATGGATTCAGTGAAAATTTCATGTGCTTGAGGCATGCTCGCAACGAAAGGTGCGCGTAATTGAACTCAGATGTGTGCATGTTGAAAAATTTTACATGAACTAGCTGGAGACTTCCGGTGATATCTGAACAGTCAGCCCATAGACATCGAGTTTCCGGCTATCTCTGTATAGACCATTCCCTATGCCTGACTTGAAAATGGCAATTTAGCGAAAGATCTCAGACCGCAGCCACAACACGTTCCAACTTTTGCTTTACGTCTTCCGCCGTTTGCAGCAGAGCTTCACCGCCAATACTCCCAATAGATGTGACCGGGTCTATTGCAGCGACTTCCACACTGCCGCCGGTTTCCTGAATGATCACATTGCAGGGCAGCATAACGCCAATCTTGTCTTCGCGTTGAAGCGCGCCGAGCGCAAGTTTCGGATTGCAGGCTCCGAGAATAATGTAGGGCCGGAACGCTTCGCCGATTTTGGCTTTCAGCGTTGCCTGAATATCGATCTCGGTCAGGACGCCAAAACCTTCTTCCTGAAGCGCGGTCTTGGTGCGGGCAACGACATCCTCGAAGCGGCCTTTGACCGATTTTGCAATATAATACTCCATGACAATTCCTGTATTTTAAAGTGAGACTACCATTTTTGCTGCACAAAAATGGATCGTCACAAAAGGCGATACAACTGCATTGATCCAGATCAGATTGATGAAGGCGATGACCGCTAATTATTCTTCTTATGACTGACATGCAAAGGAGACTTCGAATGCCCAACCCTATTCGTGTAACTGCCATAATTGCCGGGTTTTGCCTGCTTGGGTTGGCTGGCTGTAGCCACTCTGGACCTTATCCCGATACGGTCTCTGTCAGCGCTGTCTATGTCGATCAGGCTCCACCACCCCGGCCTCGCGTCATCATACCACCTGCGCCGAGTTCCATTGCTGTTTGGATTGACGGCTATTGGAACTGGACCGGTGTTCAATTTGTCTGGGTCGATGGTTTCTGGGATCCCAATCCGCCGCGAACACAGCACTGGGTTAGAGACCGTTGGGTGCAGTCCAATAGGGGTTGGTACCGTCAACCAGGTCAGTGGCATGCGGCTCCGCGTGGACGGCGCAGATGAGCGATACGGTCAAGTCGCCGTCAACAATAAGCCCTGCGCGCTACAATCTTGTTGCGCAGGGGCTTCATTGGCTGATGGCCGCCATTCTGATTTACCTCATCCTGTTCAGTAGCTTTGAGGAAGTGCCCGACGCCGAAATGGTGTCGCGCATCAAGCTTCACTCAGGACTTGGCATCTTGGTCGTGGTGCTAGCTATTGCGCGGTGGTTCTGGCGGCGTGCGCGGCCGAGACCAGCCACAATCACGAATTCACCGCGCTGGCAGGTCCGCGCCGCTGAAGCGGTCCATTATGCGTTCTATGCACTTTTCTTGATTGCACCTGTGATCGGGTTGGTGCTCGCGGGTCTGGTTGCCTATGACGTCAGCATATTCGGTGTTTTCAGCGTAGCCGATTGGCTAGCGGACAATGCGGGCGCAGCTGATCTGGTCAATTCATTTCATGGGTTCTCAGCGGACGTTCTGCTGGCCTTGATCATCGTTCATGTTGCAGCGGCTCTGTATCATCAGTTTTACAAACGTGATGGCTTGATTTGGCGCATGCTGCCATTCGGAAATCCCAGGATCTGAGCATTGTCGACGCTTTCCTTGATGCGGATCAAATCAAGCACCGCCTCAACAGGCACTGTGCCAATTGAATTTTGAAGGAGTATAATCGTGAAACGCTTGACTGGCCTCGCCGTTGCCCTGACGCTCATCCTGTCCGCCTGCGCGACATCAACCCCTTATGGCCCCGCACCACAGCCTGGCGGATACGGCTTCTCTGAGCAGCAGATCGAACAGAACCGCTACCGGATTACCTTTCGGGGCAATTCATCGACGTCCCGGCAGGACGTCGAGAGTTTCCTGCTCTACCGGGCCGCTGAACTCACCGTGCAGAACGGATATGATTATTTCATCACCGCCGAATACGATACGGAAGCCAACAAACGCTATACAGCGACGTCATACTATCCAGCCTATTATGGACGATATCACTACCGGCCCGGACGCCGCGGTGGGTATTATGCGTTTCCATATTACGCGTACGGATTTGACTGGGGATATCCACATGATCTGAATATTCGTGAGGTCACGCGCTATTCCGCCGTCGCCTATATAACCATGCACAAAGGATCCAAACCTGTTGGAGAGACACAAGCGTTTGATGCGCGCGAAGTAATCGCAAACCTTCAGTCTCAAGTGATTTCTGCTCAGCCGTGAGTATGCCATGTCGGCAAAGTAGAGCCACAGCGGGTTGGAATGTGAGTGGCGCTTTGCAGGCGTATGTAGTCACTCACTCTTTTGTCATGACCGGCTGAAGTGGACCAGTCTTCCCGTCAGCGCCTCGAGTCAGATCGGGTAAGTTGCGAAGTGAGGGATTTTGGCTCATCATTTTCTGGGACGGGGAGACATGATGAGTCAGAAATCAGGGTCGAATGGATCGGCTGAAAATCACGTTTAAGAGATCAAGCGACGGACGCGGCGAAAGTATTCTGCCGATTGTGCAAGGCAAAATATCCACCAGAAAATGGGTGCCGAGGAGAAAGCCAAAGCCAGCCGTGTTTGGCAGGACGCCGAGGTTGGGTCCGAGCCATCCTTACAGCAGGCAAACCCCCGCCAATCCGGCAAAGATTATCTCGGCGCGCGGTCCCAGAAATCGGCTGACATAATCGCATGGTCTGTGTGGTTAGGGGTTTTTGTAATACGTCTCCAAAAAGGTGTGCCTCGGCAGCGTTAGCCGCCAACGCCATGTGAGTTATTCAGCCGGAACAGTTTTGGAGCCGTGCGGAGCTTCAAGCAGGGAATGATGGCCTTCAGGATTAGGCGCGAACCAACGATGAAGAGCTGGCATGACAAGAAGCGTTAGCAAAGTCGAAGATACGAGACCCCCAATAACGACCGTTGCCAAAGGTCTTTGCACTTCCGCGCCAACACCCGTCGCAAACAATAAGGGCGACAGACCAAGAGCGGTGGTCATGGCCGTCATCAGGACGGGTCTTGCCCGCAACCGCGCAGCTTCAAGAGCCAGAGCGTTCCGGTCGCGGCCAGCACGCGCAAAATCATCCATAAAGCTGACAAGCACCATGCCATTTCCCAGTGCTATACCGAACAAGGCGATAAAGCCGACAGTGGCGGGTACAGACACGGGCAATCCTGTCATCCAAAGCGCTAAAGCGCCGCCTGTCAGAGCCAGAGGAATATTGAGCAGAATGAGAATGGCTGACTTGACCCGGCCAAATGTCATCAACAGGATTAGAAATACAATGGCGAGTGTGATCGGAATAACGACAGCAAATCTTGCATTTGCCTGTTGTTGAAGCTCGAACTGTCCACCCCAAACCAGGCGGTAACCGGGTGCCAATTGTAACTCCGCGTCAGTCAGAGTCTGAGCTTCGGCGACAAAACTCCCGATGTCACGGCCGCGAACGTTGGCTTGCACGGCAATAAAGCGTTGACCATCTTCACGGGTAATCTGGCGAGGACCAATCACGGTTTCTATATCGGCAACCTCGCGAAGCGGAATAAGAGCACCGTCCTCTGATTTTAACAGGATGCGCCCTATCGCTTCTGGATTTGACCGGGACTGTTCGTTCAAGCGAACAATGATCGGAAATTGCCGCACGCCTTCAAACAGCGCGCCGGCCTCAAAACCGCCCACAGAGGTCCGAAGAACCTCTAAAGCCTGCCTGATATCGATACCGTAACGTCCTAACGCATTTCGATTGACAGTCACCTTTAGTTCCGGAGCCCCTGTTAACTGTTCTGCTTGCACGTCGGATGCCCCCGGAACCCTGCGCAGCAATTGCTGGAGATCATTGGCTGATTGGATGAGTTGATCTGAATCTGGGCCAAAAATTTTAATAGCGAGTTCTGCGCGTGTGCCAGTCATCAATTCATCTACCGCCATGGCAATGGGCTGACCGACATTGGCAAGAATTCCGGGGTAATCTTCTAAAAATTCAGACAACTCATAACGAAATGTCTCTGGTGACATACCGGAGCGCCATTCGGATTTCGGTTTCACCGAGAGAAATATTTCCGCGCTATTTGTTGGATCTGTCATGGCCCCCACTTCGCCGCGACCAACACGGGTCACGATGGATTCGATTTCGGGAAACGTACTGGCCAATTGCGATTCAATACGCGTGACAGTCGCTTCAGCTTGCGTGAGCGAAATCGAAGGCGCCATGGTCACGCGCAACAAGATGTCGCCTTCTTCGAGTTCCGGAGTAAATTCAGAACCAAGTTTTGATCCTGCAAGCACTCCCGATAGTAAGAGTATGCTGGCGAGCACAACCGCACCGGCGCGAAAACGGATAAAAAAGCCAGCGCAGACCGTGATCAGCCTGGTCATCGCGCTATCTTTATTCTCGGCCGATTTGGCTGGGCGCATCACACCGAAGGCTATAGCCGGGGCAATCAGGGCCGCGTAAATCAATGATCCCGTCATGGCGAGCGCAGCAGACGCCGCAAGAGGCCGGAAGGTCTTTCCTTCGACGCCTTGCAGTGCAAATAGCGGTAAAAAGACGACAATCACCACAATGACAGCGGCAATCAGCGGCGCAATAACCTCGGCGGTTGACCGTGCAACGACGTCCCGCCGGGTCTCATCCGGGTCTGATTTCAGACCTCTATCCACGTTCTCAGCAATGACGATAGCGCCATCGACCATCATGCCAATTGCGATAGCAACGCCGCCGAGTGACATAAGGTTGGCTCCGATGCCAAGGACATTCATGGCGACAAAAGCAAAGCCGACTGAGAATGGGATCGACATGACAACAACAAGAGATGGACGCCATCCGCCCAAAAATACGAAAACGACAATCGCAACGAGAATTGCGCCCTGCCAGAGCGCAGTTGTCACCGTGGATGCGGCCTTATTCACAAGTGTGCCTTGGTCATAATAGGGTATGGCCCGCACACCTTCTGGGAGAGTGGTATTGATTTCGTCGAAGCGGGTCTTTACGCGCGAAACCACATCCGATGTATTGGTGCCGTAAAGTTTGAGCACCATACCGGCAACGACTTCGCCTTCACCGTTTGATGTTGCCAACCCTTGGCGCACACCTCCGCCAATTCGTACATCACCAATGTCGCGCATTCGCACGGGTCGACCATCAGTAGTTTTTATGGTTATGGCTGCAAGATCTTCAACGCTGCGGGCCAGACCAATACCGCGCACCGTAAATTGTTCATCGCCAAGTTCAATGAACTGAGCGCCTAGCGTATGGTTGCCACGCTCAAGCGCTTCCGACACTTCATTGATCTGAATGTCGTAAGATTGCATCGCTTCCGGGTCGATGAGAATCTGAAATTGCTTCTCATATCCCCCAAGAGACAAAACTTCGGTCACGCCTGTGACAGTTTGGAGTTGGTATTTGACGATCCAGTCTTGTATTTCGCGCATTTCAACCAAACTGCGCGTGCCGGTATCGTCGACCAGTTTGTAGTAAAGAATGATACCAAGACCTGTCGAGATGGGCCCCATTTGGGGCTCACCATAGCCTGCGGGGATAGCATCGCGCGCCTGCGCCAGACGTTCGCCAACAACTTGCCGGGCAAAATAGACATCGGTACCGTCTTCAAAATAGATATTGACGACGGACAGCCCAAAATTTGACACCGAGCGCATATGATCAATTTTCGGAAGACCTGCCATAGACGCTTCGATGGGATAGGTAACATAGCGCTCGACTTCTTCTGGTCCAAGACCGTCAGTTTCAGTAAAGACTTGAACCAGTGCGGGCGTAACATCCGGGAAGGCATCAACAGGCAGAGCGCGAAATGCGAACACTCCGCTAATTGTCATGGCAATGGCGAAAATGGCGGCGAGCAATCGTCCACCCGCAATACGGTGCATAAAATTATTCATAATCAATGATCCTGTAACTAGTCGTCGTCGGCGCCGAAGGAGTCTTTTTCGAGCTGCGATTTGAGCGTGAACGCGCCCTCAGCTACATAGCTTTCGCCGTTTTCCAGTCCCCGAACGATGCTGATATAGCCGTCTTGCTCCAGACCTGTGACGACGGGCTTGGGCGCGAAGCCATCTTCGGTTGGAACAAATATCGACGGCGTGGCATTCACAGTCTGAACAGCGTTGATTGGAACCCGAACGAGGGTCTCGCCTTCACCAAGTTCGATCTTTGCCCGGATAAATGACCCCGGTCGCAAGCGGCCATTGGCATTATCAACTATCACGCGGGCCGTCGCCGTTCGCGACGATTGATCCACAATCGGTGATATAAAGGCAATTTCTGACTGGGCGATTGTCTCGTCATCATCAGTGATCAAGTTGACTTTTGTCCCCTCATCAAGACGGGAAAGATCTTGCTTGAAAACCGCAATATCCACCCAGACAACGCCGTCATCGACAATCGTAAATAAAGGCTCAGCTGATGTATCATCTGTATTGACGGCAGCTCCCAAGCTTACGGATCGTTGAACGATTGTTCCCGCGAGAGGGGACGTGACAACGAAATTTGCACCGCTATTGTCTGAGCTGATTTGCGCGGGGCTCAAGCCAAGCGTTTGTAACTTGCCCTTGATGGCCTGTAGATTGGCGTTTGCCGCGGATACACCCGCTCGCGCAGCGAGGAGGTCAGCTTCCGAGGTTATTTTATCCGTCCAAAGACGTTCCTCCCTTTTAAGCGTGGTTTGCGCCAAATCGGTCGCGGCTCTTGCGGATATAAGGTCTGATTTTAAGTCAGCGAGTTCACGACTGGCGATTAAAGCCAGTCTCTGACCGCGCGTGACATCGTCACCCTCTGTTGCATATAATTTGCGAACAATACCGCCAATTTGAGGAGAGATTTGAGCCACACGGTCGGCGTCGAACCGGACTTCTGCAGGCAGGTTAAGCCGATCTCCCACCCGCCCCGTTTGGGCAATTTCGACCCTGATTCCTGCTGCCTCAGCAGCTATGTCGCTCAAGCTGATAACGCCGCGATCGTCATCTTCATCCTCAGCGTCTTCATGAGCGGTAGAATTTTGATTTTCTGCACGATCAACTGATGTTAACTCATTGCTGCACGCTGTCAGCATGAGAGTGCCAAATGCAACGATCCAAAATATTTTCCAATAAGACGTCATAAATTTATTCTCCAGAAAAGGGAGCGGCACCGATAAGGCTTTTCAGGCGCGCTGTTTCAACACGAAGCGAGTGTTTCGCATTCAGAACTGAGCGTTGGGCCTCAAGCAAAGCGTTGCGCGCATCGAAGGTCGTAGTCAGATCAAACTTACCGGCAGCATATCCTTGGGTGGACGCTTCATAGGCAGCAACGGCGCTGGGCAAGACTGTGTCTTCAAGAATGGTGAGGCGTTGGCGAGCGCTTGTGACGGCCGCGACCGCGCTGCGCTGGCGTGCCCGTAAACGAGCTTCAACGGCGACCTTATTGATTTGACCGGCCTTGGCCCGAATTTCAGCTGCGCGGGTCGCCCCCCGATTGCGATCAAATAAAGGCAGTGGAACAGACACGCCCGCGACAAGCGCGCTGTCACCTGTGCTTTCAAATCGCCGAAAACCAGCCGAAACAGTAATGTCCGGGATAGCAGCGGCGCGTTCAACATCAATGGCCGCCCGCAAGGCATTTTCCGATGCCGAAGCACGATCTAATTCCGGATGTGTAAATTGTGTCTCGCCCATGAGCATCGCATCGGTGACCGGGTCTCGTGCCTCCGCAAGACGGAACAATGGGTTCGGCTCACCCCAGAGTGATGCCAACTCATAACGTCGCTCTTCGACCAAGCCTTTCGCAAAACTTGCTGAGGCCTGGGCAGTGGCCGCTGCACTTTCAGCTCTGATCTGCTCGGGTGGCGGCGCGGCGCCGGCTGCGACGCGTTTGCGAACGGTGTCTGCCAATTGTTCCGCAGTTTCGGCCGCAGTGTCGAGCAGCGCCGCATCGTTCAGCGCATGAACATAATCGTAAAATAGAATAGCGCCTTGCAGTTCTGTTTCGCGCAGAATAACCGCGCACTCGGCGGATGCGAGAGCGGTCAAGGCGCGCGCAGAGATCTGGGCGCGTTGACGTTTACCACCGAGCCGGAGCGTTTGCTCAAGGCCAAGGGTTGTTTCTGCTTCATTAAACCCGCTCAAAGCACCGCTTCCGGCAAATTCTTCGAGTTCTATTGAGAGTACCGGATTTAGTGGGCGTCCTGCTTGCTCTGCGTCTGCTGCACGCGCCATTATTTCAAGGCTCGCAGCGCGCGTTTCTGGCGAGGCACGACGTATTTCGTGCAATACGGCGGCAATGGTCAGCGGCGCATCCGCGCCCAAAGATGATGCCCCGTCATAGTCATATTGGCTATTTTTTTCACAGGGTCCCGCTTGAGACTGAGCCTGAGCAGGCAGAGAGAGAGCCAAAAGCAGTGTGGCCCAAAGAAATTGTTTCATTGATAGTGTCCTCGATTTGACAGGTCGTGCAGAAATGGCTCCGTAATTGGAGCGCACCGGTCAAATACGAGGGGGGCGAAAGGGGCCTTGCGGGCCGTCTCTAGAAAACTGGTCTGAATCTGGCGGTACATGAGCGTTTGTCTTCCGCTCATATGCGTGCATCAAATTGAAATCATTTTTGAGAATGGCGCCGCAAGCCAAGCATTGGCAACATCCCATATCCGTATCGTCGGGACTGTTGCGATCAACCGGATTCAGACGCTCTGCATGAATGGTTTGCGGGACAGCACTGGCTGGCGACATCGTGCAGAATGCTGCGCCGCCTGTCTGCGGAGCCGTGCTCTGAGCCGATGCTGGTATAATGAAGAGGATCGCCAGAACAGCAAGACAGACGAAGCGCCACGCACTTTGTTTTACTCTTTCATGTTCCAGTTCCAGCGTCACAACAAAACGACATTCCAAATTACCGGCAAGTCCATCAATGTCATGATTCAAAAACCCATTAACGACGGCATTGCCCGAGCCCAATCGACTCAATAAAACAATGTTTAATCCCTCTAGTAACTAGAGGGTCAAGAGATAATTTTCTGGTTTGAGATTTTGGCCGATGCATGAGCGGGTTTGGTAATGCTTTCCATAATCGCACAGGACGCAACTTCGCCGCCTGCACAGGACACTATCATCTCTTTCAACTCTTTTTTGAGAGCGCGTAATTGTTTTAGACGCTTGTCCACTTCGCCCAGATGGTGACGGGCAACCCGGTCTACTTTGAGGCAATTTGCGTTTGGAGTCATTTGTAGGTCGATGAGCTCCCTTATGGCCTCGATTGGAAAGCCGAGATCACGGCATTGCCGGATAAAGAGCAGCCTGTTGGATGTTGCTTCGTCATAGACACGCTGTCCACCAGATGTGCGTCCAGGCTCTTGGAGCAATTTGATAGATTCATAATAGCGTATTGTTGTGATTTTTACCCCGGAGAGTTTTGATAATTGCCCAATGGAACGGTTTTGATCTGGCATGTCATTTTTCTCCTTGAACCTATAGTGACTATAGGGTGTAACAAACCCCTACAAGTTATGAAACAGACGAATGTTACGGACGTATCACCCTTCCATGAAACGGTGTTCGCCTAAATGACAGGAACAGAGGATACGCTATGGCGGATGACGATTGCTGCGGAGTTGATCAAGAACAGATCCGTTCGCCGGGCTATCGCCGGGCCTTGTGGATCGTTGTTATATTAAATGTGGGCTATGGCGTCATAGAGCTTTTCGGCGGCTTTCTCGCCAATTCTCAAGCGCTCAAGGCGGACGCTCTCGATTTTTTAGGCGATGGGTCTATCACATTCCTCGGATTGCTTGCGATCGGTTGGTCGTTGGCCTGGCGCGCTCGGTCTGCATTTATTCAAGGCATCTTCCTTGGGCTGCTTGGGCTTTGGGTGCTGCTCTCTACGGTTCTCAAGACACTTACGGACACACCCGTTGAAGCGGGTTTGATGGGATTGTTCGCGTTTGCAGCCTTGATTGTAAATCTCATTGCGGTTGTGCCTTTGCTGCCTTACCGTGACGGAGACGCCAATATGCGCGCTGTGTGGCTTTTCTCCCGTAACGATGCGATCGGGAATGTGGCCGTTATCATTGCGGCAGGTCTCGTTGCCCTGACCTCTACACGCTGGCCAGACCTTATTGTGGCGTTTCTAATAGCGGCATTATTTCTTCATTCCGCCTGGAACATATTGCGGGATGCCCGGCGAGATCTGAAGGTTGCGACATCGCGCGCGACAGACCCGCTGACGCGTGAGACTAAATCCGAATGACACAGCATGTCCGTTGGTTTGGCGCGTCTATCGCGGCAGCAATACTCATCGCAGACCTCTCCAGCAAAGCCGCTATGGTGTCATTTCTTACCGGGTCCGGCGACAGGGTTGAACTGCTTCCATTTCTTGATTTGAGGCTGGGGTATAATCGGGGCATCAGTTTTGGATTGCTGGGATCGTATGGTGACTGGATGCCTTGGGTACTGGCTTTGGTCGCGTTTCTCGTATCTGCCTATTTGGCAACGCTTCTATGGCGCGCCACAAATAAGCGTGATGCAATCTGGATCGGATTAATCATAGGTGGCGCTTTAGGCAATGCCATTGACCGTCTGATAGACGGCGTTGTTACGGATTTCATCGATCTTCATGTCTTTGAATATCACTGGCCAACCTTCAATTTCGCCGATATCGCGATAGTCCTTGGCGTCGCAATTGTGCTTCTGGGAAGCACGAGAAATTCAGCGAAATAATTAGTTGTAAATCAAGATGCCACCGACTGATGCGTTCGGTTAACGTTAACAATAATTTCCAATACTACAGAACAGGATATTGGTAGAACGGTTCGGTTTGCTGGGCATCGTCAAATTTAGGATTCGACGACGAATTGCCCCATCATGCCCGCATCCTCATGTTCGAGTATATGGCAATGATACATGTAAGGTGTATCCGGGTCTGAATAATCTCTAAATGAAAGCAGCAACCGGACGCGCTCGCGCGGTGAAAGCAGCACCGTATCTTTTAGACCAGTTTCGTGCTGAGCAGGAGGCCTACCATTGCGATCCAAAATTCTGAACTGAACATCATGGATGTGAAACGGATGCGGCATCCAGGAGGCGTTTTCGATCTCCCAAATCTCTGTCGTGTTCAATTTCACGCGCTCATCAATACGCCCCATATCCATAGAGCGGCCATTTATCGTAAACCCATTTCCTGCCCGCATTCCCATGCCCATTTGCAGCACAAATTGACGCGTTTTCACTGCAATTGCTGGATCGACCACGGCGTGTTTCATGAAAGCCGTGGGGACTGACGGTGATGGATCCAGGTTTGCGTTGGGGACGATATGTAAGACATTGAAAGCTGATCGTCCGCCGTCTCTGTTATTATCCTCACGCCACCATCGCCCGCCCATCATGCCCCGGTCCATCATTGCATCATCCATCATACCCATTCCATCCGATGTGGGCGTGGCGATCATTTGCTTTGGCTCACCGTGGCGCATATCAACGAGAATTTCTGCGCGTTCTCCCGGTGAAAGCCTTAGCTTTGACATTTCTAAAGCGGATTCTAAATGCCCCCCGTCGGATCCAGTCGTCAAAAAGCTCTGTCGGTCCGCAAACTGAAAATCATAAATACGGGAATTGGAGCCGTTGAGTAATCGCAACCGCAGTAGCTCGGTCTTGCATTCAAAAACGGGGTCAATCCCACCGTTGACGAGCAAGGTGTCGCCCTGCATTCCCATCATGATGTCGTGCATGGACCTTGCATAAACAAGTTCGCCATTATTCCCAAACAGCCTGTCCTGAACTATCAGTGGCAAATCATCCACGCCATAGGTGTCGGGTAATGCAGGCTCAGTTCGGTTGGGGTCTTTTACGATGATGGGGCCTGCAAGGCCGCGATAGACTTGCGGCCCGGCCTGTTTGTGTGCGTGAGAATGATACCAGAAAAGGGATGGCTTTTGGCGCACTTCAAATTGCGCAGTCCAGGTTCCACCGGGCTTTATCGTCTGATGGGGAGTGCCATCATATTTAGCCGGAACGTGGAAACCATGCCAATGAAGTGTAGTATCCTCTTGCAGCGTATTGTTGACATTGATCCTTACAGTAGATCCTACATCCATCTTGAGCGTTGGACCGAGATAGGCTTGATTAACCCCGATAGTTGACGTTGGGCGTCCTTCAAAAAATGTTGAAGTTCCATTTTGAATCTTCAAATTATATTCCGTGTAAGCGCCATTCTTCTTTCCGGAAAGCAACTGAGGTATTTTGAGAAGTTTTCTCTCAGATTGATGCTGGCTTAGGGCTGAGCCCGCTTGCCCGCATGCTCCTAATGTCAGTGAAAGGCCTCCCATACCCCATAACGTGTCTCTTCGAGTCAGCATAACTTAGTCCTTTTTCATAGACTTACGGTTTTATGGCATGTCTCATGCGTCATCTGGCTTATCGTTTCCGATTGAAAAACAAATACTTCGCGAACGTTGCGATCCCCAGAACAAGAAACACAAAAACAAGTATCGCGAACAAGCCACCAAAAGGGGTCATGAACCATTCCTCTCGCATCATCATATCATTCGAATTCATTTCCTGTTTCCTCTTTTTGCATTGTGTTTTGATCAGATCATCTTTTTGAATTTCGGACTTAAAGCAGCACGGTAACATCTACAGTAACTGTAGAATCAAGATCTTTTTTTTCTGATCCAAACGGGAATGTTTTCGGATTTGCAAATTACAGAAACCGCGCTTTCTAAGGATAGGTTTTGGACTAGTAGCCACACGCGAATAGGAAGGCGTTTTTAACGGACCTTAAGACCCACTTGTTGCCTATAAGCCAACAAGTGAAGCGCATTGAAGACGACAATGAGCGTCGAGCCTTCGTGGATGAGTACAGCCGGACCAACGCCGAGGCCAAACAATGTCGCCGGAATTAGAAACGCGACAATGCCGAGGCTCGCCCAGAGATTCTGCCTTATAATGCGGCTGGTCGCACGGCTAAGCCCAACGGCGAATGGCAGGGTGTCAAGGTCGTCTGCCATCAAAGCGATGTCGGCAGTTTCGAGCGCTACATCAGACCCCGCAGCGCCCATGGCGATGCCGACAGTGGCATTGGCCATGGCAGGTGCGTCATTCACACCGTCACCGACCATGGCGACGCCGCGGCCTTCTTTGAGCGACTTGATTTTAGCGACCTTGTCATCTGGCATCAGATCGCCAAAGGCTTCGTCCAAGCCAACCTCGCGCGCAACGGCATCAGCAACAGTCTGGTTATCGCCGGAAATCATCATCATCCGGCTCACACCAATGTCGCGAAGGCGCGCAATAACGCTTTTGGCAGCTTCGCGCGGCGTGTCCATCAAGCCAATCGCGCCCAGATAGGTAGTGCCGTGGCGGACAATCATTGTTGTGCGGCCATTGGCTGAAAGCGAATTTACAATCGCAGCCAATTCATCCGGCACCGGCTCGCCGTCCACCTCATCGAACAAAGCCGATTTACCGATATGCACAATCTGGCCGTCATAGAGCGCAGACACACCGCGCCCGGTAATACTGGCAAAATCTGAGGCACCGCCGGCAACTGACCCAAGGCGTGTTCTAGCGTCGCGCACAACGGCTTCAGCCAAAGGATGATCACTCAGTGTTTCGACTGCGGCGCTAATGCTTAGCAATGTCGTTTCATCGACATCGCCATAAGGGACAATATCGACCAGTCGCGGCTCGCCTTCCGTCAATGTGCCGGTTTTATCAAATGCGATCGCGTCAAGACGACCAAGCGATTCCAGTGGAGCGCCGCCCTTGATCAACACACCGCCGCGTGCTGCGCGTGCGACGCCGGACAGAATTGCACTCGGTGTTGCGATGGCAAGCGCGCATGGGCTGGCGGCCACAAGCACCGCCATAGCCCGGTAAAAACTCTGAGAAGCCGTTTCGTCTAGAACCAGAAAGGCGAGCGACGTTACAACCGCCAAAACAATAACGCAGGGCACAAATATGCGTTCAAACCTTTTGGTAAAACTTTGCGTTGGAGATTGCCGTGTCTCAGCTTCACTGACCATGGTGACAACACGCGCCAGCGTCGTCTCGCCCGATAGCTTCGTAACTTCAATATCTAGACTGCCTGACCCATTGATTGATCCGGCAAACACACGGCTTTCGGGCTTGAGCGCATCTGGATTATTGGCCGCTTTGGCGCGGTTAGATACAGGCCGTTTGTCCACGGGAGCGCTTTCGCCTGTAATCGGAGCTTGGTTGACCGCGCTTTGCCCGCTGACCACAAAGCCATCCGCTGGCAGGCGCTCATTGGAGCGCACAATCACGACATCCCCAACGACCAACTCATCAATCGGGATGGTTTCTGTCGTCTCGCCGCGCCGCACAAGCGCTTCATCCGGGGCAAGATCAGCAAGAGCCGAAATCGCATTGCGCGCGCGTGCCATGGCGAAGTTTTCGAGGGCGTGGCCAATGGCAAAGAGGAAGAGAAGAAACGCGCCTTCTGCCCATTCTCCGAGGATGGCGGCCCCGGTTGCCGCCACCAACATCAGGAAGTCAATCTGGAATTGGCCTTTCAGCAATTTTCCGAGCGCTTCGCGCAAGGCGAAATATCCGCCAAAGAAGTAGGCGGCGAGCAGAAAGCCAAAGCCAGCCGTGTCCGACAGAACGCTGAGCTTGGGGCCAAGCCAGCCTGCCAGCAGGCAAATCCCCGCTAATCCGGCAAAAATAATTTCGGCGCGGGGCCCAAATAATCGGCTAATAACATCGCCATGATTATGACCATGACCGCCGTCATCATGGTCATGGTCTGTGTGGTCAGGGATCTCCATAAGTCTTCTCCAAAAATGGTGTGTCTTGGCAGCTTTAGCCGCCAAGGCCATGTGAGTTATTCAGCCGGAACAGCCTCGGGGCTGTGCGGCGTTTCAAGCAGGGAATGATGGGTGTCTGGCTTTGGCGCGAACCAGCGATGCAATGCAGGCATCACCAGCAGTGTCAGGAGCGTTGATGAAACAAGCCCGCCTGTCACAACCGTCGCCAAAGGCCGCTGCACCTCTGCGCCAACGCCCGTCGCAAACAATAAGGGCGCAAGGCCCAAAGCCGTCGTCATCGCAGTCATCAAAACCGGGCGCGCCCTAAGACCCGCTGCTTCAATAGCCAGAGCATCCCGGTCTCGTCCGGCGCGGGCAAAATCATCCATGAAGCTGACCAGCACCATGCCATTGCCAAGCGCGATGCCGAACAAGGCAATAAAGCCAACCGTGGCAGGCACGGAGACAGGCAGTCCAGTGAGCCAAAGCGCCAAAGCGCCGCCGGTTAGAGCCAGCGGAATATTTAGCAGGATTAGGATCGCTGATTTTAATCGGCCAAAGGTCAGAAGCAGGATTAGAAGGACGATTCCCAGCGTGATTGGAATCACGACTGCGAAACGCGCATTGGCCTGTTGCTGCAATTCAAACTGACCGCCCCAGACCACGCGGTAGCCTGCGGGCAAATCAAGATTGGCGTCCGTCAGGGCTTGCGCTTCTGTCACAAAAGAACCGATGTCGCGGCCTCGCACGTTTGATTGCACGGTAATAAAGCGCTCACCATCCTCACGCGTTATTTGACGCGGGCCGATGACCGTTTCGATAGTAGCCACACTCTCCAACGGCACACGCGCACCTGTTGGTGATTTTAAAATGATGCGCCGGATCGCTTCGGGCGTGTCGCGGCTATCTTCATGAAAACGCACAACAATCGGAAACTGCCGCACGCCTTCAAACAAGGCACCGGCTTCCGCGCCGCCAACTGAGGCCCGCAACGCATCAAGCGCATCTTCCACATCGAGACCGTAACGTCCGAGGGCGGCGCGATCGACACGCACGACGAGCTGCGGCGCGCCTGTAATCTGGTCGGCCTGAACTTCGGCTGCACCGTCCACTTGTTGCAAAATAGCTTGCAAGTCCTGTGATTTGTCCAGCAGCACGTCACTATCAGGGCCAAAGATTTTGACCGCCAGTTCAGCGCGCGTGCCGGTTAAAAGCTCGTCCACGGACATCGCAATAGGTTGTCCGATATTGACGACAATGCCTGGCACGCCTTCAAGGTTTTCGGAAATAGCGGTTCGCAATTCCTCTGGGGACAGGCCTTTGCGCCAGTCTGACCTGGGTTTGAGTTCCACAAAGGCTTCCGCGCTATTGGTCGGGTCCGCATGAGCGCCGACTTCGCCCCGCCCAATACGGGTCACGATAGACTTGATTTCAGGGAAGGCCCCGAGAAGCCGTTTCTCAACGCGCGTGGTGGTGTCCGCCGCCTCTGTCAAAGAGATTGACGGGGCCATGGTCACACGCAGCAAAATATCGCCTTCTTCCAGCGATGGCGTAAATTCAGACCCTAGCCGCGAGCCAGCCAGTCCGCCCGCAAGCAGGAGAACAGCCGCCAAAGCAATGGCGGCCATTCGCTGCCTCACGAAAAAGCCGGCGGCGCGGCTAACTGTGCGCGCAATCCATCCAGGGCGACGTTCCGCTTGCTTTTGGCTGCGTCGCATCACGCCATTGGCGAGCGACGGCGCAATCAGCGCGGCATAGAAGAGCGACCCTGTCATGGCGAGGGCCGCTGAGGCGGCCAGTGGCCGGAAGGTTTTGCCCTCTACGCCTTGCAGTGAAAAGAGCGGCAGGAACACCACGATGACAACAACAACTGCAGCGATAAGCGGCGCAATCACCTCAGCGGTGGAGCGTGCCACTATATCGCGTTGATCTTCGGAAGGCTCACTTGTGCGAAAACCTCTGTCCACATTTTCGGCGATCACGATGGCCCCGTCCACCATCATGCCGATGGCAATCGCGACCCCGCCGAGCGACATGAGATTGGCGCTGATGCCGAGCCATTGCATGGCAATGAAGGCAAAGCCGACAGAAAATGGAATCGAGAGAACGACAACAAGACTTGGTCGCCAGCCGCCAAGGAAAACAAACACAACAAGGGCCACCAGCACCGCGCCTTGCCAGAGCGCCGTGGTCACGGTCGCAGCTGCCTTATTGACCAGCGTTCCCTGATCATAATAGGGCACAGCGGTTACACCGTCCGGCAGATTCTGATTGATGGCGTCAAAGCGTGATTGAACGCGGGCGATGACGTCGGAGGTATTGGTGCCATAAAGTTTAAGTACCAATCCGGCGACAACTTCGCCTTCGCCATTGGCTGTAGCAAGTCCCTGGCGCACACCGCCGCCGACAATGATTTCACCAAGATCGCGCACCCGCACCGGGCGGCCATCATCCACATTGACGACTATTTCCGAGAGATCCTCAATAGAGCGCGCCAAGCCAACGCCGCGCACGGTATATTGCTCCGAGCCAATTTCGAGAAATTGTGCGCCTTCGGTTTTGTTACCGCGCTCCAGCGCGGTCATCACATCACCGATCTGAATGTCGTATGCCTGTAGCGCGTCGGGATCGAGCCTGACTTGATATTGTTTTTCATAGCCGCCGAGCGACAGAACTTCGGTGACGCCTGGGACCGTCTGGAGTTGGTATTTAATAATCCAGTCCTGGATTTCCCGCATCTCAACAAGATCGCGCGCGCCGGAGCTGTCTTCGAGCCGGAAATAGAGAATAATCCCTAACCCCGTGGAGATCGGCCCCATCTGCGGATCACCAAAGCCGTCCGGGATATTGCCGCGCGCCTCTGCGAGCCGTTCGCCCACCACCTGCCGCGCAAAATAAACATCGGTGCCGTCCTCAAAATAGATATTGACGACGGAAAGCCCAAAGTTTGAGACTGAACGCATGTGGTCTAGCTTAGGCAGGCCGGACATGGCGGTCTCAATCGGATAAGTCACATAACGCTCAACCTCTTCGGGGGCGAGCCCTTCTGTTTCGGTGAACACTTGAACCAGTGAGGGTGTCACATCGGGAAAGGCGTCAACGGGTAGAGCGCGGAAGGCGAATAGTCCGCCAAGCGTCATGGCGAGCGCCGCGATGGCAGCTAGAAGCCGCCCTCCGGCGATACGGTGCATAAAGTTAAACATGTCAAATTATCCTAGTGGCCGTGGCCGTCGCCAAAGGCGTCTTTTTCGAGTTGAGCTTTGAGGGTGAACGCGCCGCGTGTGACGATGGTCTCTCCTGCGTCCAGGCCGGAGCGTATCTCCACGAAACCGCCGGATTTTGTGCCGGTCATGACCGCGCGCGGTGCATAGCCGCCTTCAACGGGCACAAAGACCGAAGGTCTGTCTTCAACCAGCTGAACGGCGGATTCCGGGACGCGCAAAACGCTTTCCGGCGCGCCAACGCTCAAATCCGCGGTGACAAACTGGCCGGGACGCAAACTGCCATCCGGATTATCGACGATCACCCTTGCCGTGGCGGTGCGGGAGGTCTCATTGATTACCGGCAGAACAAACGCAATTGTGGATTGGGCCAGCACATCGCCGTCATCGGTCTTTAGCGCGACGGGCGCGCCGATGCGGATTCGGCCAATATCTTGTTTGTAAACCGCAATATCGGCCCAGACGACACTGTCATCAACAAGGGTGAAGAGCGGATCAGCGCCCGCATCACCGGCTGACACGGTTTCGCCAAGGGTTACAGTGCGCCTCACAACCGTCCCGGCAATCGGGGCGGTAAGATAGGCATTGGCATTATCGCCGTCCGCTGCTGTTGCAATCCGATCCAAGGCGGCATGACTAACGCCAGCGGCATGGAGTTCATTTTCCGCCGCGTCGCTATCGGCTTTCGCTGCCTCAAATTCAGCGCGTGCATTCTGAAGGTCGGCTTCGGACGTAATCTTGTCCGCGAACAGTTTTTCTTCACGCGCGAGCGCTTTGCTGGCCAGAGATTCGCGTGTTTGCGCCGTCAAATAGGCCGCTTTCAAGCTCGCCAATTCCCGGCTTTGGATTAGAGCCAGCGTATCGCCGCGGCTCACCTGGTCGCCTTCACTTGCATAGAGCCTGCCGATAACGCCGCTCACCTTGGGCGACACATTGGCAACGCGGTCTGCATCAAACCTAATTTCCGCCGGGAGGCTCAGAGATTGGGCGATTGCGCCTTCTATCACCGTGGCGGTTTCAATACCCGCTTCTCTAGCCGCGTCAGCAGTTAGTTTAACAAGATCGGCTTCAGCCTCGTCGTGGCCATCATCATGGCCGTCGCTGGTGCTGTCATGGTCATCATGATCTACGCTGGCGCTCACCGGCGCCTCATCATGCGTGCCATGTGTATCGGGGCCTGCATCGCCGCATCCCGATAGCAGTGTGGCCAAAACGAACATCGCCGTTGTTAAAATGAATGTCTGTTTCATTGGAAGTCTCCATTGAAGGGGGCCGCGCCAATCAGGCTTTTCAGGCGCATCAGGTCGGCATTAAGGGTGCGGCGGGCGTCGATGACGCCTATGCCCGCATCAATCAGGCCCTTTCGGGCATCGAGGGTGGAGGTGAGGTCAAAGCGGCCTGCCGCATAGCCTTGGACGGAGGCGTCATAGGCAGAACGGGCGGCAGGTAAGGCGTCATTTTCGAGCAGTGCCAAACGGGCCTGCGCTGTGCGCACACGCGCGGCGGCGGCTTGTTGCTGCGAGCGCAATCTGGCTTCAACAGCGACGGCGCTAATCCGCTCGGCATCGGCGCGAAGCCCTGCTGCGCGCGCGGCATCGCGGTTGCGGTCAAAGAGTGGAATCGGAACACTGACACCCAGCAAAAGGGCATTATCGCCCGTCTCCTCAAACTGGCGGACACCTGCGCTGAGGGTAAGATCCGGCACGCCTGCGGCGCGCGCGGCAATTTGTTCTGCGTCGCGGGCATTGGCGCTGGCCTTGGCGGCAGCGACAGCGGGGTGCTGGGTCAGTTCACGCGTGACAGAGAGTGTTTCGGCCCCTTCCAATGCGGCAGAACGCGGCGGCGCAAATTCAGGATTGGCGCTCCCCCAAAGGGCCGCCAATTCATAGCGGCGCTGATCAATTTCAGCTTCGGCGGCAAGCGCGGCTGCTTTCAAAGCTGCCGCATCCGCATCGGCGCGGGAGCGTTCAGGCGGGGCGCCTGCCCCGGCTTCAACACGTTTTGCCACTGTCTGCGCTAACGAAACGGCGAGATCGGCGGACTCCCTTGCCAGCGCGGCCAACTCGGTTGCCGCAATCAGATCGTGATAGAGTAAGGCGGCTTCTAATTCGGTCTCTCTTAAAATGACGCGGCACTGCGCATCGGCAAGCGCGGCCCGCGCGCGAGCGGCGCGCTCCCGTTTGCCGCGTTTTCCGCCGAGCTGGAACGTCTGCTCGACGCTTAGCGTGGTTTCGGTCTGGTCGAACCCGCTGAGCGGGCCGGAGCCAGAGAAATTTTCGACCTCAAACCCGATAGAGGGGTTGAGACGCCGCCTGGCCTGATCAGCATCTGCGAGGCTTGCACGCGCTTCGAGCGCGGCGCGGCGAATATCTGGCGACGCATAACGTATTTGCGTTAGCGCCATATTGAGGGTCAGCGGCGCATCGGGCACGATGGCGGGCGCGCTGCCTGTTGGCCCGTTGCACGGGGCCGCGATCGCAGTGCCTGCAAAGGCAGCCGCGATCAGGGCGCACAGCGCGCCCTGTCTAAATTTTGGCATAGGGTAATTGTCCTTGTGATAACCTGAAACGACATAAAATCCGCGCAAAAGAGCGCAGATTTAGAGGGTCAGGTTAGGCACGCGGAGGGCGGTAGAGACCGTAAGGACCGTCCCGTGCAAGGGACTGATCAGCGCCGGGGCGCAGAGCGAGTGAACTGGGACAGACAAGGGAAAAACTGCTCCCCTTCATAGCCACTAAATGGACATGGCATGACCCGCAATTATGAGCGTGATGATCATGATCAGGACGCTGTTCACCATCGTCCTGGTCGATGCCGGAGTGGTTTTCAGAAACATCCGCGCTTTGGCAGGCGATTTCGTCGGCGTCCACAGGATGAATATCTGCCGCAGCCGTGCCCATGCCCATTGTCACGGCAAGCATGACGCTGAGCCAAAATCTGGCAGAACATATGAGCGCGGCAAGTTTCATTATTTCACAATATATCCAGTTTCGATGTCAAAAGCATTAAATAACTCCATTTATTCAGTGCGACCCGTCGTCATGGCCCGTATTTTTGGACACTTTGGTTTCCAGTCACAAACTAAACATACGCCCTACAGTGACTGTAGGGGCAAGCCCTTTTTTCAAATCACAGAAAATCAAAGCCGCGCGCCAAGTTTCGGGGCCGCCGCCGCGCCGTCATGGGAGTCCAGACACTGCTCGTGATCGCCCAGACTCTCCAATACTTTACAAGTGGCAATGCTGCCGCCTTCGCAAGCTGACACCATCCGTTTCAGCTCTGCTTCCAGTGCTTCGAGTTGAGACAATTTCTGGCGCACATCCGCCAATTGCCGGCGCGCGATGACATCAACATGAGCGCAGTCTTCGCCCGGCTGGTGCTGTAATTTTATCAATTCCCGGATGGAGTCGATGGGAAACCCCAGGTCGCGGGCGTGACGAATAAAGGACAGCCGCTGCACGGCCTCGTCGCCATAAAGTCTTTGACCGCTCGTGCTGCGCTCCGGCTCACCCATCAAATCAATGGACTCATAGTAGCGGATAGTCGTGACTTTCACGCCTGCCGCTTTCGATAAACGCCCGATCGTCATCTGCTTCATAGAACCCTCCATAAAAAAAGTCTTGCCCCTATAGTCGCTGTAGACTGTAGAGTTATGTCGGAATCGTCAATTGCAAAGTTAAAGTGGAAAGACATGTCGGGTTGCTGCGAAGAGAAATCGTTTGATGGCGTATCGCCTGCTTATAAGCGAGCGCTCATAGCCGTGATCGCAATCAATGGTGTCATGTTCTTTGTTGAGATGACTGCGGGCCTGATGTCTGGCTCGCAAGCCCTGAAAGCGGACGCGCTAGATTTTGCAGGGGATACGGCAACCTACGCGCTCAGCCTTTTTGTTATTGGTGCCTCTTTGCAAACCCGCGCCCGTGCCTCGCTAGTCAAAGGCGCATCTCTGGCCATAATTGCGATAGCTGTGCTCACCATGACAGGCTTACGCGTGCTTGAAGGCGCGCCGCCGGAGGCTGGAACTATGGGAGCGATTGGGTTTCTGGCCTTGCTCGCCAATCTAACCAGCGTTTTCATTCTGCTGCGCTGGCGCGATGGCGATAGCAATGTCCGGTCGGTCTGGCTGTGCTCGCGCAATGATGCGATTGGCAATGTCGGTGTGATTGCTGCGGGTGGGCTGGTTGCAGCAACAGGCGCGGCGTGGCCTGATCTTGTGGTTGCGGCGCTTCTCGCGAGCCTATTCCTCAAATCTGCCGCCGCAATCACCATACAGGCCATAGGCGAGCTTAAATCCGAGCAAGCGCAACAAACGCCAGCTTCGGAGACATCGCTATGAGTCTTCGCATTCCGCCTCTTGCCCAGTTTCTATCCTGCGCGCTTCTCGCATGGGCCCTTGCTAAGCTCATGCCTCAATTGACCATAGTCTCACCTCTATCGGTTTATGCTGGATATGGGTTTATCCTTTCGGGCGCTATCCTGCTGACGCTCGCGGTCCTGGCCTTTGTCCGCGCTCGGACGACAGTTAATCCGCTTGCGCCTGAGCAAGCCCAGGCGCTGGTCACAACCGGACTGTATCGCTTCACCCGCAATCCGATGTATCTGGCAATGGCGTTCATCTTGATAGGTGGAACACTTGCGCTCAGTAATATCGCCGCATTGGCAGCCCCAGCCATCTTTGTCGGCGCAATAACAATGCTCCAAATCAAGCCAGAAGAACGCGCCCTTCAGTCTGTTTTCGGGGACGAGTTTTCGACCTATCGCAATCAGACCCGACGCTGGTTGTAGGGAGACGCAGATGTCTAATTTACCTGTCTGGACGAGTTGGGCTGCTTTTGGTCTCTCCCTAACCGGGGCGCTGGCCATTTTTGTATTGTCGGCTCTGTCTGCTCTGCGCTCTGATTTCCAATTCTTCCCGCCGCCCAAAAAAGACAGTTGGCAGCACAAGACATTCTTGGCGCTGTTCCGACTCTACCTCTACCCGCTTATTGGACTCAGCGTGTTGATATTTAAGCCGCTGGAAGGCACACACGCCTGGGCGCAATACACCGTAGGCGGATTACTATTGCTCATTGGTTTCGGAATGGCGATCCGCATCACCCTCTATATGGGATGGCGCAATGCCTTTGGTGAAAAGCTCGGATTGATGACGACAGGCTGGTTCGCATGGAGCCGAAACCCCATCTATGTCTTCACTTGGCTCGGTATGCTGGGCTGGACCATGATTGCCAATTCTTGGCTGGTTGCGCTACTGCTCAGTGGTTGGGCGATCATGTATTTCATCGCCCCCCACTTCGAGGAACCCTGGCTCGAAGAGGAATATGGGGCCGACTATCTCGCATATAAGCAGTCGGTTCGGCGGTTCATTTAAAGGGGCTATTTGCGCTGTAATTCTCTGTGGTCGCAAAACCAAGACTAGGAAAATTCGGTGAAGACAAGCTGACGGCTGGCCTATTCGAATTTTCGCAACACAAGCACGGACCGCGGTGAATGGCGAACCACGTGCACAGCATTTGGTCCGATCAGGTAGTCCTTCATCTCCGGGCGATGTGAGGCCATCACTATCAGATCCGCATTGCAGGATGTAGCTGCATGCAATATTTGCGGTCCGATTCTACCGATGCGGACATCGTGGTTGATTTCGATCTGGTTTTGATAATTGCTGAGAATTGAGATGAGGCGATTACGAGTTTTGCTCACCTCGATTTCCACTCGCGAAGGCTCGCCTGCACCAGGCACCATGAATTGGCTTCCCTTCAAAACAGCCACAGATGTGATCTGACCAGTGCTTTCGCGTGCGAGTTCTATCGCTTCTGGCAAGGCAGTCTTCCAACTACTTTCGTGCTCCACATCTATCGGGACAAGTATCGATTTGAACATTTTTCTGCTCCAGTTTTATTGGATGAATGGTGCACAATGGACCGTGAATAGTGCTCCATTTTTTTTGAACGCGATTGAACAACGCTTTATTGCTGAGTACGCCGATTTTTCCTTTGCACTGTTTCGCACAATTACGCCCGAAACACGGATATAGAATTTGCGCATTCACCCCTCAGCTCGCTTGTTCTTCAGCGCCGTTTTGCGTCTGCAACGCGCCTTCGCCTTTGAACATCATCCAGACCAGATAGGATGACATCAACGCGCCTCCGAAACAGAAGACCGACACATAAGCATAGGCGAAAAAAGTATAGGTCGTGACGAGCACGCCAAATGCCAGCAGACCAAAAATCCGGACACCGCGTACCGATGATAATAGGAGTGGCAGAATCACGACCGAAATATAGATGGCATAAGTGATCTCGCGGCGACCCACAAAGTCGAGCAGTTCTGTGCCTTCATAGATGATGACATGTGACAGGAAGCGGGTGCTCAGCCAGTCCGCATGTGCGAAATAGGGCACATATTGCAGGGCTCCAAGCATTGCGCCAACAATCACAAATGCCAGGAAATAGGGTTTGCGCCGCGCCGGTTCGAGGGTGAAGGTCGAGACCGGGATCCAGACCGGCCAAGCCAGCCAGGAAAAGAACATATAGACAAGAGACGCACTTGTAATCAGCTCAGCGTTTTGACCGGCCCCGGCGACCCAGACCACGCCTTCAGCCAATTGTTGTAGGCCGAACAGGAGCGGCAGGGTTGCGAGCGGCAAATAGCGCCGGTCGCCGCGCCACGCCTGGCGCATACTCAAAGCGCCTGCCGGGATGAGGCCTGCAGCTGCGATAAAACTGACTTCTGCGGATAGACACATATGACCGTTCTCCCGGTTTGCTTATCTCTGCTTCATGACACGCGCCGGCGAAACAGCCAGGCACCCGCTGTGAGCGTCACGACCGCGATCACCGCCATGGGCCAGGTGTGATGGATGAAGAGCTCAGCTGGAGCGTCTTTCATATAGACGGCCTTGCTGATCACGATGAAATGCATGATCGGATTGGCTTGGCTTATGGCCTGCAGCCAATCCGGCATATTGGCAACCGGGGTCGCATACCCTGACAGCAGAACCGCCGGCATCATATAAATGAAGAGGCCGATGATTGCCTGTTGCTGGGTTGCCGCCAGGGAGGAAATAAACAGGCCAATACCGATAATCGCAGCCAGATAGACAATCATGCTGGCATAGAGAAGCGGCAGGGATCCGCGCAATGGTACATCAAGCACGAGCCAGCCTAGGATCAGCATTGCTGTGGCGCTGGCCAAAGCTATCATCAAAGCGGGCACAGCCTTGCCTATCAATATCTCTGTCGGTTGGAGCGGTGAAACAAGTAGCTGCTCAAACGTGCCTAGCTCACGTTCACGTGCAATCGACAGGGATGATACCATGAACCCGACAATCGCCGTGAGCACAGCAAACAGCGCTGGCACCGCCGACCAGAGGGGGGCAAGATTGGGATTGTACCAGACACGTGTGACCACTCTGGTCGGAGGACGCACGCCGAGCGCGGCTGCCTGCTCTTCATTGAAGTTCTGGACGATGCGTCCTGAATATCCGGCCAGAATCTGAGCCGCATTAGAAGCGCGGCCATCCAGAATGAGCTGCACACTGGCAGGCTCTCCGCGTTCCAGCTGCCGGGAAAAGTCCGGGCCGATCCTGAGCACCAGATCAACGGCGCGAGACTCAATCGCCGGGGGGATGTCTGAGTCCGCGCGCAAGTATACGAGGGTCTCAAATGTTGGCGATCCCTCGAATTTGCTGACCAGGTGCCGCGCCTGAGCGCCGCGATCCTGGGTGTACACGCCGAGCGTGACGCTTGAGATTTCCTGGGTGATGGCGAAAGCGTAAATCACCAGCAGGAAAGGCGGCGAAAACAGCACGACCCAGCGGGTTTGCGGGTCGCGGGCGCTCGCAAAAAGTTCCTTGATGATGAGAGACCAGATGCGCTGAAACATGCTGCTAATCAAGCCGCGTGCGCGTGGTCAGCGCTGTGAGCGTGAAAATGATTAGCGCGAAAAGGCTAAGTCCCGCAAGGTCCGGAAGGATGACGCTCCAGACATCGCCTGCGAGGAACTCGGTCTGCAGGGTGGAGACATAATAGCGGGCAGGCACACCATAACTGATGAGACGCAGTGCAAGCGGCATACTATCGATCTCGAACACGAAGTTCGAAAAATAGAAAGCGGGCAGGAAGGCCGTCAACACAGAGGTTTGCGCGGCCACCAACTGGTTACGGGTCAGGGTTGAAATCAACAGTCCCTGACCGAGCGAGCACAGCATGAAGAGAGACGAGGACAAAAGCAGGACGGCCAGTGACCCGCGAAAGGGCACGCCAAACAAGAGCACAGCTGTGGTCACAGCCAGCGCCATTGATCCCAGTCCAAGCAAAAAATACGGAACCAGTTTGCCAATGAGGAGTTCCAGGATTCCAACCGGAGTTGCCAGCATCGCTTCCATTGTGCCGCGTTCCCATTCGCGGGCGACCACGAGCGCGGTAAGCAGGGCCCCAATCGTGGTCAGAATGATGGCGACCGATCCCGGGACAAGATAATTGCGGCTGGAAATTTCTGGATTGAACCAGACTTGCGGCTCTAATTGAACACTTGGCGCGAGCGGCGGGCGTCCTCGGCTGATCCATTCCTGTTCCAGCCAATTGGCCCATAACAGTTCGACATATCCGCTGACCAAATATGCCGTATTCGGATCACCGCCGTCCACAATCACCTGAATGGGGGCAGCCTCGGCGCGAAATGCCTTTTCCGCAAAATCAGCTGGCAGAACAATCAATCCATCAAGCTCACCCAGCGCGAGCGCGCGTTCAAACAGGCGCCTGTCTGGCCCGGTCTCGACCTCAAACAAGGTTGCATTCTCAAGCGCGGCCTGGAAGCTCGCCGTTTCAGACGATTGCTGCTCGACCACCAATGCCACATCAAGTTGCCGCGGATCAAAGGTCACGCCATAGCCAAACAGGAAGAGCAGCAAGAGCGGCATCACGCCTGCAATCAATACAGAACTTGGGTCGCGCAGGACTTGTCGCGACTCTTTGACGATCAGACCTGTCAGGCGTCGCCACCGAAGCGCCAAGGGTTCGCGCGCGCTCATGCCGCCTCGCGCTCCCGATCGCTCTGTTCGACCAACGCAATAAATGCGTCTTCCAGCGTTGGGTCCGCAATGCCGCTTGCGCGGACCTGGTCTTTTAACGCGTCGGGCGACCCGCTGGCGATCATCTTGCTGCGATAGATCAGCGCCATACGGTCACAATATTCTGCTTCATCCAGGAAGTGCGTTGTGACCATGATCGTCACACCATTGGCGACCATCGCATTGATATGGGTCCAGAACTCGCGCCGCGTGCGCGGATCAACTCCCGATGTTGGCTCATCAAGAAACAAGACGTCCGGATCATGCATAACCGCGCAGGCAAGCGCCAGGCGCTGTTTATAGCCAAGTGGCAGCCCGCTTGCGTTCACGTTCAGTCTGTTTGCAAACCCGAACGTGTCAATCATTTGGGTGATGGCAGTTCTTCGAGCTTTGCCGGTCAGGCCGTAAACACCAGCGAAGAAGTCAAGATTCTGTCCGACGCTAAGATCGCCATAGAGCGAGAATTTCTGCGCCATGTAACCGATCCGGCCGCGCGCCTTGCTCGGCGCGTTCTGCAGGTCGAGACCTGCGACCCGGGCAGCCCCCTCGCTCGGCTGAAGCAGGCCACACAGCATTTTGAACGTGGTTGATTTGCCCGCTCCATTGGGACCGATCAGGCCAAATATTTCACCCCGCCCGACCTCGAAACTAATATTGCTTGCAGCGGTAAAGTCTCCGAACCGCCGGGTCAACGCGCGGGCTTCGACCACCAGGTCGGCCGTGTGCGCGGCGCTGTCCTTGCGCGAAGCAAATGGCGATATTGCCCGAAATCCACCGCCGATAAGGTCCATGAACGCATCTTCAAATCGCGGTGCCACTGGCAATATTTCGGCGTCTGCACCAGCTTCCAATATTGAAAGATCTGGTAGAGGTGCGCCGTCCGCCATGACAAGACGCACGCGGCTGCCCTGAATGACTCCATCGATCACATTGGCTTGCTTTGTCGCGCTGCTCAACACCTTCCGGCGATCGGTGCTGATATGAACGATCTGGTAGGTGCGCCCCGCGACCTGCTGCGTGAGGTCTTGCGGAGATCCTGCATAAAGCAATTGTCCTTCATTCAAGAGCAGGACGCGCGCGCACTGCTCAGCTTCATCCAGATAGGCCGTGCTCCAGATGACCCCGATCCCCTGATCAACCAGATCATATACCATCCGCCATAGCTCTCGCCGGGAGATCGGGTCGACCCCGACACTTGGTTCATCAAGGAGCAACAAGTCAGGAGTCTTGATCAGGGCGCAGGCCAGGCCGAGTTTTTGTTTCATGCCGCCAGACAGCGCGCCGGCGAGCCGTTTTGTGAACGGCGCAAGACCGGTAAACCGCAACAGGCGCTCAAATGCCGCGGCGCGCTCAACGCCGGTCACAGAGCGCAGATCGGCATAGAGCGTTAAATTTTCCTGGACACTCAGATCTTCGTACAGGCCAAACCGCTGCGGCATGTACGACACGATCCGGCGAACAGCTCCGCTATCGCTGACAGGATCCAGGCCGCTGACCGAGATACTCCCGGTTGTGGGAACCAGCAAGCCTGCGATCAGCCTGAGCAGCGTGGTCTTGCCCGCGCCGTCAGGTCCAACCAGGCCGGTAACTTCGCCGGACCTCACATTGGCTGTGATGGCGTCGAGTGCGGCGTGATCGCTCTTGTGAAAGCGCTTGCTAAGTTCATCGATCTGGATGAGTGGGGCCGGCACGCTCAATCGCTCCGGTCTGGATTGATCAAGACTGTGACCGGCATACCTTGCTTGAGGCGCTGTTTCGGATCGTCAACGATAATGCGGACGCGGTAAACAAGGCTTGTCCTGAGCGAACGGGTTTCGACGGTTTTCGGCGTAAACTCAGCAACAGGTGAAATAAAGCCGATCTGACCTGTATAGGCATGACCGGAATCGGTGCGCACGTCTGCGTCCATCCCCGCATAAATCAAATCAAGATCGGGCTCTTCAATATAGGCGCGGACCCAGACCGGAGACGTCAGTGTCAGTGTGTAGATGGTTTCCCCAGCGACGATAATTGCGCCCGGTTCGCGCACACGGGTCAGGATGACACCGTCATTTGGTGCGGTCAGGATGGTGTCAGCGACCCGCTGCTCTGCCAGCGCGAGGGCAGCTTGTTCGGCGGCAAGCACCGAACGCGCCTGATCAATATCTTCGGCGCGCGGGCCGATCCGGGCAAGCTCTAACCCTTCAGCTGCGGCGCTACGCTTTGCGATGGCGGCGCCGCGCCGGGCCTCGGCCTCTTCGTGCGCCTGATGGGACGCGATATTCCGTTCGGCCAGATATTCCTGTCGCGACAGCGTCGTTTCAGCCACCTTCAGGGCCGCTTCTGCTTCGGCGAGCATGGCCTCCGCTTGCGCAATTTCCTGGGGCCGCGCCCCTGCAAGCAAAACATTTAGCGCTGCTTGCGACCGCGCAACACGCGCCTCGGCCAGTTTGACTTCATTGCCATAGTCAACCGGTTCCAGCTTCGCAACAACATCGCCCGCAATGACCTGATCCCCTTCATCGACGATGACTTCTGCGAGACGGCCGGAAACTTTGAAGCCCAGATTTACCTGCCGGACATCAACATTTCCGAAGACTTCAATATGGCCTTGCTCTTCATGGGGGTTCTGGAGCTGCGTCCAGCCGATGATCGCCGCGGTCAGCAAGATCGCACCGATGCCAATTGGGCCATAGCGTTTAACATGATTGGTCATGCGTCTCCCCATTGTCTGGTAATACGTGCCGCCCAGGGGTTCCCCTTAAAGATAGGGCTCAGCACGAAACAGACAGGGCTCGGCACGAAGCGTTTCAGCTGAACGGTCATGGCATAGTCATCGGTCCATCTCATGATCCGTCCGCCGCATGCTGATCGCGCATAAACAAAAACAGCATGGCCGCCGAACAGCTGATCAGTAGAAAACCGTTCAGGGCCTCAATACCCGCAATCAGCCGCAAATGACCGGTTGGGACAATGTCGCCAAGGCCGAGCGAGGTGTATGTGACCAATGAGAAGTAGAACATATCCATTGAAGTTGCTGTGGCATCACCGCTTAGATCGCCTATGCCCGCCGCGCGCCCCGCCCAGTAGGCAAGGGTGTAGAGGCCAATCACCGCAATATGGGCGATGCCGGAGACGCAGAGCGCAGCGACTAACTTGCGCCCCTGATGATAGCTTGCAGCGCCAAGATGGCGAATTGCGCCGGAGACAATCACATAGTGAAGCGCGCCTGACAGGACAAATGTGAGCGCAGCGATGAGAACAGCCAGAATCATCGTCTGTACCTCGTCATGCGCTGTCGGCGCCACTCCCGCATCTCATGAATGAGAATGCGCATTATCAGACGCCTCCTTGTCGCGGATCCGGCCGAGATAAAAGGCCTCAAAGGCGAAGATTGCAGCCATGGAACCAACCGCGATCACAACGATCATCGGGTCAGCGCTTGCCTTGATGAAGAGGAAGGCACCAAGCGCGACCAAATCGAATAGAATGGCGGCGATGAGGACCCAGGCACGCGCGCCAACATCTTCGCGCAAATACCGCAGGACGCCGTAATGGATAATAACATCCATGACCAGGTAGTAGATTGCGCCAAGTGAGGCGATCCGGCCAAGATCGAAAAACGCTGCCAGAAGGCCGGCAAGCACCACAGTGTAGACAAGCGTATGTTTCTGGATGCCGCCCGGCATGCCGAAATGTTTGTGCGGGATCAGATTCATGTCCGTCAGCATGGCAAGCATGCGCGAAACTGCAAACACACTGGCCAGCAAGCCGGACGCCGTGGCAATAATTGCGATGACAACGGTGAACGCCACGCCAAGATCGCCGAAGGCGGGGCGCGAGGCTTCCGCCAATGAGAAGTCTTTCGCAGCAACAATTTCTTCAAGTGTGAGCGACGATCCAACCGCAAGCGCCACGGCCATGTAGACCACTAGGCAGATGGCGAGCGACCACATGATTGCGCGTCCGACATTCTTGTTGGGATCCTGAACTTCATCCCCGCTATTGGTGATCGTCGTGAACCCTTTGAAGGCGAGGATCGCCAGCGCGACGCCAGCGAGAAATCCGGCCGGTCCGGTCTCATTGCTTGGCGCCGAAGATGCTGCCTCAAAGGACAGACCCGACGCCCAGAGCGCAGCGCCGGCAAAAATCAGAATGCCGCCAACTTTTAGCACCGCCGCAACTTTCGACACACCCCCAATAATCTTGTTCCCGGAAATGTTGATGATAAACGCAAAAACAATCAGCCCAACCGCAAGGATGGGCACCAGGATGCTGTCCTTGGACACATCGAAGAGTTGGAGCGTATAGGCCCCGAAGGTGCGCGCAACGAGGCTTTCATTGATGATCATTGACATGGTCATCAGCAGCGCGCTGGCAGCAGCAATGGTTGTAGGCCCATATGCCTTTTGCAGGATCATCGCGATCCCGCCCGCCGACGGGTATTTGTTCGACATTTTGATATAGGTATAGGCGCTGAACCCGCTGACCACAGCAGCCAGTAGGAAAGCAAGCGGAAAGGCCGGCCCTGAGAATTGCGCCACCTGGCCTGTGAGCGCAAAAATGCCCGCGCCGATCATGACGCCCGTGCCCATGGCGACAGTTCCGGCGAGACTTAGCGATCCCTTTTTGTAGGTTTCCGACTTCATTGGTCTGCGGCCTGCTCAGCCGGGAATCGACCGACATAGCTCGCAAACACGCTTTGCGCGTCATCTTTAAACAAGATCACATCATAGGCATCAGGCGGACTTGCCGTTTCCATTCCGGGCGAGCCCATCGGCATACCTGGAACAGACAGCCCTGACGCGGCGGGCCGCTCTTTTAGTAGCCTGCGGATTTCGGCCGCCGGGACATGGCCTTCGATCGCATAGCCATCGACCTTGGCAGTATGACAGGAGGCCAACTCGTCCGGCACGTTGAGCGAGGCGCGCACGGGTGCCAGATCTTCACGTTCGATCACGCGGACATCCAGGCCGTCGCGCTGTAAATGCTTAATCCAGGCGGTGCAGCACCCGCACCATGGGGTTTTGTAGACCGTGATGGTCTGTGCCTGCGCCTGACCAATGGTGCCGCCCGTGAAGACGAAGCCTGCGATGAGGGCAAAAAGCGCAGCGCCGAGGGCGCCAAGGATCCATTTCGACATTGATAAGTCCTTCCAGTTACAGTTTTACAGAACGCAGCCGCAGCGCATTGGCAATCACTGAGAATGAACTCAGGCTCATCGCGGCAGCAGCGATAATTGGGCTAAGCAGCAGACCGAAGAAGGGGTAGAGGACACCCGCAGCAACCGGAACGCCGAGCGAATTATAGATGAATGCAAAGAACAGGTTCTCGCGAATATTGCCCATGGTTGCCCGGCTAAGGCGCTGCGCGCGGGCGACCCCGCGAAGATCGCCTTTGACCAGGGTCACACTTGCGCTTTCCATTGCGACATCGGTGCCTGTGCCCATCGCGATGCCGACATCGGCCTGCGCGAGGGCAGGAGCATCATTGATGCCGTCACCGCACATGGCAACAACAGCGCCCGCCGATTGGAGCTCGCGGATAATCCGGTTTTTGTCTTCAGGAGACACATCAGCATGTACTTCATCAATGCCGATCTGACGGGCAACAGCTTCGGCGGTTGCCTGGCTGTCGCCGGTTAGCATGACGACTTTCATGCCTGCTTTGTGCAGCGCCTCAATCGCTTCTGGCGTTGTATCCTTGATCGGATCTGCGACCCCGATCAGGCCAGCCGGTTTGCCATCCAGGGCGACGAACATCACCGTCTGCCCGTCGCGGCGATAGGTTTCAGCGCGGTCTTTTAGAGCCTGATCAAAGGCCCCGACCCGGCGCATCATTTTCGCATTGCCGATTGCCAGCATTTTACCATCGACGCGGCCTTGCGCGCCCTCGCCAGTTACAGACGCAAAGTCTGTCGATTCCAGACGCGCTGCACCGCGCGCCTCAGCGCCCGTGACGATCGCTTGGGCCAGAGGGTGCTCGCTGCCGCGCTCAATTGCAGCCGCATAGGACAGGAAGTCTGTTTCGGCCAGATCGCCCGCCGGTTCGACCGTTACAAGTTTCGGTTTGCCCTCGGTGAGGGTGCCTGTTTTGTCGACGACAATTGTATCGACTTTCTCAAACGTCTCCAGCGCTTCGGCATTCTTGATCAGAATGCCGGACTGCGCCCCTTTTCCTGTCGCGACCATGATTGACATGGGCGTGGCAAGACCGAGCGCGCAGGGACAGGCGATGATCAAGACCGCCACCGCATTGACGATCGCGAATGCCATGGCCGGATGTGGACCGAAAATGGCCCAGACAATGAATGTAAGAATGGCGATCACCACAACCGCCGGGACGAACAGGCCCGCTACTGTGTCGGCGAGTTTTTGGATCGGCGCGCGCGAGCGCTGGGCCTCTGCGACCATGCGGACAATTTGTGACAGCATCGTATCATCGCCAACGCGTGTTGCGGCCATGATCAGAGACCCGGTTCCGTTGACGGTGCCACCCGTAACGGCATCGCCAGATGCTTTCTCGACCGGGATGGGTTCACCGGTAATCATCGACTCGTCGACATTTGACCGCCCATCGACCACCTCGCCATCGACCGGAACTTTCTCGCCGGGTCGGACCCGTAACCGGTCGCCGGTCTGAACGTCATCAATGGAAACTTCTTCTTCCTCGCCATCCGCCATAATCCGGTTTGCGGTTGGCGGGGTGAGTTCCAGAAGCGCCCGGATCGCCCCGGATGTGGCACTACGGGCTCTCAGTTCCAAAACCTGCCCGAGAAGCACTAGCGTGGTGATGACAGCGGCGGCCTCATAATAGACAGCCACTTCGCCAGCCTCATTGCGGAATGCGTGCGGGAAAATACCTGGAAACGCTGTTGCAATCAGGGAAAAGACAAATGCGACGCCAACCCCCAGCGAGATGAGCGTAAACATGTTGAGGTTCATTGTGCGAACGGACCGAACGCCGCGTACGAAAAATGGCCACCCGCCCCAGAGTACAACCGGAACCGCCAAGGCAAATTGCGCCCATTGAGCCCAGCCGGCAGGGAGCAATCCCTCCAGTGGTCGCCCTGGGATCAGATCGCCCATTGCGTAAATCGCAAGCGGGATCGTGAAGATGGCGCTGATCCAGAACCTGCGCGTCATATCGTCGAGTTCGGACGTATCCTCCTCGCCAACCACGATGCCTTCCGGCTCCAGCGACATGCCGCAAATTGGACACCCTGAATTGCGCACGTCGCGCACATTGGGGTGCATGGGGCAGGTATAGACCGTGCCTGAATATCCTGCGGGCACCAGATCATATTTGCCGTCAGCGCCCGCATTGCTGTCGCTATCGCCATGACAGCAATCATGGTCTGCGCCATGGTCATGATGATCATGCGACCCATGCTCGTGATGTTTATGATCAGTGTCGGTCATGTCCGCCCCTCCGGGGTTTTACTTAGATGGTTTACGTAATGTCTCTCTGTCTGAACCAACGCGCCAACCGGGCGCGAGGTTTCAAACAGAGCGTTTAGTCTAGGCGCTATTGCGGTTGAACAGCCGGTAGAGCGGCACAAAGACCAGCGCGATATACCAGCCATACAGATAGGAGCCGACAAGTCCGACAAAGAAGCTTGAGACCGAGATGAATTTAAATCCCGGCAAGAACTGCTCCCAGGCCCCATGCATATGAAGATTTGGCGGCGCGATAAGCCCCCAGGCAATGCAGAGGGAAAACGTGATGGCGAGGAAAATGGACAGAGCGTGTCCTGTAGGGATGAGACGCATAATGGAACTCCTTCTTTCTTTGCTATATTTGCCGCGTTTCTTTCGCGGAGTGATCATTTGGCCTGAAGACTATATAATACCCATAGGGGGTATAAAGAACCCCGTATATGTACCTAATCCTGACGGCGGTTCAATTGTGTGATGAAAATACGTAGCGTGGCGCTGAATGACTGGTGGTTTAAGGAGAATCATCGATAACGACCTCCAGTCCCGACAAGCCAAGTTTGGGAGTCACGCCGAACCATTGCCGCAGTCGGCGGGTGAAGTGCGCCTGATCTGCGAAACCGCCTGCGGCCGCTGCATCCGCCAGGCTAGAGGATACCTCCAGTGCCTTCGCAGCGCCCTGCAATTGCAGCCACTGCAGCAGCTTGGTAGGTGGGACACCGAAATCTTTAATGACAATTTCGCGCAGCCGACTTGGCGACAGCGACATCGCGCGCGCCAGAGCTGCCGGACTTGCAATGGCCTGCGCGTCTGCCAGCGCTGAAGACAGTCGTGTATCTATCCCTGCACCTGGTAGAAATCCTGCAAACTGATGCGCCCAGCCGCGTGCCTCGTCGACAGTGGAAATCTTGCGCAAACCGGCAGATACACTCTTCGGCAGGCGGACTGGCGGGCGTTGATCTGGAGTGTTTCGGACCCCTGAAAAACGCGGATCGATATACACAGAACGAGCCAGCCGTCCTTTTGGTCCAACCGTGTGCGTCTGACCAGCAGAGATCAGGATGGCCGCCTGCTTCGGGACTGTGATCTCCTGCGTAGCTTTGATGATGATGGGTCCATCCAGTCCGAGTGTTATTTGATGGGCCAGATGTGCATGGCGCTCATTGTCGCCCAGCCGGGCGTCCAACAATGCCCAACCGACACCGACTGCCAGCGCGCCAGACCAATGCGCCGGGCTCATTGTCCCCGCCTCAACTTGTCGGGTTTTGTCTCATCCAAAAGCGCCAAAATCTCTGTTTCGCAGGCGGCAGAAGCGGCAGAAATGGTCTCGGCACTGTTTGCATCCAGCGTTAATGTCCCGCGCCCCAGATAGCCAAATATTTCCGCCATGAGGCGCAGCATGCCGCGTTCATATCTCGCCTGACTGGATGACAGGAGATGCGGTCTCTCCAAAAACAGAATACTGGCCTCGGCGATTTTAAATGCAGTTTTGGCAGTATTGGATGCATCGGTTCGGCTGGTCTCAGCCTCTATCAGGGTTTGGAACTGACTCTGGGCTGATAGCAGAGCTGCGTGCAGATGATCGACAGATCCAGTCATGCAGCAATCTCCGCCGCCGCCGCAGATGGGGGGCGCTGGTGTGCACGCGGCTTCAGCGACAGAACTGGCTTTTCAATCACATGCCAGGAAATGGCTGCAACAATCAGGATCAGGGGGGCGGCCATGATGCCGAGAGCGCCGGATCCCAATTCAGGATGACCGGAGACATAGACCTGCAAAATGGGATAATGCCAGATATAAATGCCGTAGGAATAATCGGGCATTTTTGCCACGCGTGATGAAGCCTTTGCGGGCAATCCAATACGCAGCATTAGACCCGTCAGCGCAAGCGTTGCGATGAGTTCACCTGCAGGGCCGCCGCCAAACAGAGCAAACCCGGCAACCAGCCCGGCCACAACCATCAGAGATGGCCTGCGCCAGGCTGGCCAATGCCATAATGTCATGCCCATCAGAAACGCTGCCGACAGACGCAGCAGCGACATGACACTTGGCGGCAAGAGGCTGGTGTCGATGACGAAAGGTGCAACCAGATAGGTCACTTGAACGATGATAAAGACAGAGAGCACACGCCACGGGCCATTGACGGCGCCAAGCATGAACGCAATCCCTGCCAATATGTACGCCGCCAGTTCGAACCGAATGGTCCAGAGCGGTCCGTTGAAATCAGTTTGCGGGTTGTTGGTAAAAATTTGCGCAGGTCCCGCGTCCGGATCGCCAAGCGCCAGAACCCGGTAGGTGTATTGCCATGTTTCCGGTTGGAACAGGGAAACTCCGCCCTCGGGCGAATAGACAGGCGCGAAGAAGAGCACAAAAGCTGCGAGCACAACAACCAGCGCCGGGTATATGCGCAGGAAGCGCGAGAGCGCATAGGCCTTCATGTCACGTCTGGTGTGCAGGCTCTTTGCGATGAGCAGGCCTGAGAGCACAAAGAACCCGTTCACCGCCATATAACTGGCTGTCCAGTCATGAAGCCTGAGCGGCTCATACCCGGTTGTCAAAAGCCAGACATGACCAAGCACAACCGCAATGGCGAGTGCCCAACGCACGGCAGTGAAATGGTTTTGACCCATGAGCGGATCATTTGATCGGATGGTGACGCCCCCGGCCATTGATCAGTGCTCGTGCGTGTCGGTTATCGGCGCAGATGACCAGTGAATATGCGTTATCTTCCATGCGCCATTATCGCGTTTGAGCACCATGGTTTCCATCGACTGGCGATGCACCGGCTCGCCCTTAAAGGTGCCGCTGATCTCCGATTGCGAGATAACGGTCGCCATGTCGCCGCTCTCAATGACTGTTCGGTCCTTCAGGTCAAACGCGACCGCGGCCATATAGGCCATGTCTGCGGGCATGTGATGGCCCGAATATTCCTCAAAAGAGCGCTCGGCGCCGCCGCCTTCGGCAATGACCGCATCCGGAGCAAACAGCGCCCCGACCGCCGCAGCGTCACCGGCTCTAAGGGCCTCGCCAAAGGCCTCAGCAACGCTCGCCGCCGAACCGCTCGGGGGAGACGCAATAACAGGGCCAATGACGCTACTATGGTGGCCATCGCTATTGTCATGGCCGGTTGGCACCGGGTCGTGATGACCGTCTGAACTGTCATGATCGCCAGCTTCCGGCACCATCTCCAGCATGGCATCCATGACATGACCATCGGTTGCTACACTGCCACCATGATCATGATCGTGCCCATCGCCGGTCACTTGCGGCAGGCTTTTAACGCCGAGGCCATAGCCATAGACAATTTTTCCGCCCCACCAGGCCGTGACGGTCAAAGCAAGCGATGCCGCAATCAGAGCTGCGATAAAAACGCCGGGCGCCGCTTTGGCGCGTCCCGTCCAGCGCCAGACGGCAAGCAGCAAGATAGCGATGCCAGACGGGACAGCCCAATTGCGGTGCGTGGTCATGGCCGCATGCGAGGGTGTGTCATGGGCCACGGTGTAATAGGCCTGAAAGCCAGCAGCGATTGTGAGTACAATTGCGATTGCCCCCAACGCCAACATCCAGTCGGCTGCCGGGCGCAATGTGTCGCGCCAGCCTGTCACCGGTGAGAATGCCGCCAGCACATAGCACGCAACAGCTGTCAGGCTTAGCGCATAAGCAAAGTGCACCAGGATTGGGTGCAGATTTGGTTCGATTAGGCCGCTCATATACGCCTCCCAGTTGGCCAACACACAATGGCACCGCTGCTATCAGCGACCTGTGTTGACTGGGTAATACGCGCGGGCCTGCCGCAACCCCTCAAGAATTTTGTTTGGGGCTAGGCCTCGTCCTTCAAATCCTTCAGGGTGCGATCATATTCATCCTTGTCTATGTCACCGCGTGCGTACCGGCGTTTGAGGATATCAACCGGATCACGGGTCTTTGCTTCAGGCCCGATCCGACTGACCGTCGCGCGCACAGCGACGAATAGCAGCAAGGCTAAAACGCCCCAGAAAATCAGTGCACCAAGACCGCTAAAGATCGTGTGTCCCATACTACCCAAGTTAGGCCTCCATACTCTCTAAAACCATGTGCGCACACCGATCAGGACGGCTGTGCTGTTGGCGTCACCGCCAGATGCTTCGATAAGGTCTGCCGTATCTCCAATTGCGTTTTTCCACTCGACCCCAATATATGGCGCGAACTCGCGTACGACCTCATATCGCAGCCGCAAGCCGGCATCGACATTGGTCAGGCCGGACCCGATTTGCAGCGCAGGGATGTCCTGCGCTGACAAGCTTGCCTCGACACGAGGCTGGAGCACCAGGCGCTGGGTCAACAAGAGTTCATATTCTGCTTCGATCCGGGCTGTTACGTCGCCTTGCGTGCTGACAAAAGCGGCGGCGTCCACTTCAAACCAATAGGGGGCGAGGCCCTGAACGCCGATAACGGCATGGGTGCGGCCTTTCGGTTCCAGATCGTAGCGAACGCCTGCTTGTAGATCGAAATAGGGCGAGATCGCGCGCGACCAGAGGGCTTGGACTTCTGCCTCCTCGAGCTCTTCGCCCTCGAAACTGTATTCAGCCTCAGCCTTAATCCAGAGCTTGTTGACGTCGCCGCCATACCAGCCTTGACCGTCAAAGATCAGGGCCTCTTCGTCGTCGGTAAATTGCGTCTCGAACCGGTCGGCCATGACAAACCAATTGGTTTGACCGCCCCCTTCATGCTGCACCTCAGCCCGTGACTTGGCCATCGCGTCAGCGCCGTAGTATTCATCAGCCTGTGACCAGGGCGGTGAAGATGTATCGGCATCCTGAGCCAGAGCCGGACTGGCCGCAACACCTAAAGCAACGATCAAAGCGAAAGTTTTTGTGAGGTTGCGCATTAGCCCTTCTCCCCATGTGTCATGCCATCATGGTCGCCATGGCCATGACCCATCATGTCGTCGCCGACTGCGGGTTCAGTTGGGGCGGCAGCGCCCATTTCGCCGTTGTCCATGCCTTGATGGTCCATCATCTTATGATCCATGTTCTGATGCATCGGCGCACCGTCTGCACCGATGACTGAAACGACTTGCATCATGCCTGCATGCATGTGGTAGAGCAGGTGGCAATGGAAAGCCCAGTCGCCGACATGATTGGCGGTTATGTCGATGGAGAGTTTCTCGCCGGGTTTGACGATGACGGTGTGTTTGCGAGGTTTGTGGTGCCCGCCGCCATTTACAAGGTCGAAGAACATGCCATGCAAATGGATCGGATGCGGCATCATCGTATCATTGATCATGGTTAGGCGGGCCCGTTCGCCTTCGTAAAACTTGATTGGCTCGGTGACTTCAGAAAACTTCACGCCGTCAAATGACCACATATAACGTTCCATGTTTGAGGTCAGATGCAGTTCAATTTCGCGCTCGGGTAGACGCAAATCCGGATTGGCCTCTCTGCTGCGCAGCTGACTGTAGCGCAGGGTCCGATGCGGCTGATTGTCGAGGCCAAGACCCGGCTCATCGAGACGGCTCATCGGCATCATTGCAACATTTGCAACTCCGGGGCCGCGCTTGATGTCAGGGCTGATCGCAGTGGCCATATTGTGCCCGCTATGATCCATGGGGGCAGGATCTGCCGCCGCACTCTCGCCCATTTGGCTATGATCCATTTCGGCCATGTCTTCAGATGAGGACATCTCCATGCCCGCCATGTCGCCATGGCCGGCCATGCCCATGTCGGCCATCGTAAGTGTCGGCACAGCGCGCAACGTTGGTGCTTGCGCGCGCATACCGGTGCGGGGGGCGAGAGTGGCGACAGCCTGACCGGAACGGTCTATGGACTCTGCAACCATAGCATAGGCCTTGTTTGTGTCCGGCGTGATAATCACGTCATATGTTTCTGCCACACCGATCTGGAACTCGTCGGTTTCGACAGGTTGGAGGTTGAGACCATCGGCAGCGACAACCGTCATAGGCAGGCCGGGGATACGGAAATTAAACAGGGTCATGGCCGAAGCATTAATGATCCTTAGTCGGATCTTTTCGCCAGGCTGAAAGACCGCGTTCCAATTATCGGCAGTCGCATGCCCATTGATCAGATAGGTATATGCCGCGCCGGTAACATCAGACAGATCGCGCGGCGACATCCGCATCGCGCCCCACATCATGCGCTGCTCTAACGCGGTGCCAAGTCCCTTGTCTGAGGCGTCATCCAGAAAGTCTGGAACGGTACGCTGACTGAAATTATACGTGTCACTCATCTTCTTGAGTTTGGAGAAGATACGATGCGGGCTTTCGAAACTCCAGTCTGAAAGAACCAGAACATATTCGCGGTCATAGTCGAAGGGGTCGGGTGTTTTTGGATCAATGATTAGCGGGCCATAATGGCCGAGCTGTTCCTGCAGGCCCGAATGCGAATGGTACCAATAGGTTCCGCTGTGATTGAGGTTCCAGCGATAGGTGAAGGTTTCGCCCGGCTTGATGCCCGGAAATGCGACGCCAGGGACCCCGTCCATATAGAAAGGGACGAGCAGCCCATGCCAGTGAATGGATGTGTCTTCTTCAAGCTTATTGGTGACATTTATTGTGATGTCATCGCCCTCGCGAAACCGCACGAGAGGACCTGGCAGCGTGCCATTGATGCCGGTCGCCATCCCGGCGCGGCCATTCACACGAACGGGAAACTTGTCGATTGTCAGATCAAATTGCGTGCCGGTCAGGGTGGGGAGGCCAAGATTGCCCTGATCTGCCGAGCGCGCCCAGGCGGGCAGCAAACTGGCGGTGCCAAGCGCTGTGCCCGCGCCGAGCGTTGTTTTAATGAGCGATCGTCTGGAAAGCATGTATAAACTCCGTTTGGGATGTAACGGCTTATACGCGGCCCAGTTCCCTAGCCCTTAAACAGAATTCACTCGTTATCAGTCGCGCCGCTACGTGCCTCGGGCCACATCGCGCCGATCAATTCCTGAGCGGTTGTGCGCCGCATCGCGATAATGACTGGCGTTTGGTCCATTGCGTAATTGAAAACAAATTCCACGGCATCTCCTGGACTGAAATCGGTCAGCTCAACCTCTTTTGAGACGTAGAACTCCATCTGCATAATGGGCCAGTCTACTTTCGGCACCGGCGTATGTGTGATTTCCAGAATGCGCGCATCAAGATCACGGCGCAACACGGAGCCATACGCGCGCGCCATATGCGGCATTGTTTGCGCTGTTTGGTTCGCGGTGGCTGTTTTTCCGTTTGTTGCCGGCGCAGCCGTGCAAGCTGCAACCCCAATCAGAAAAATCGCGGCCGCGCTGGCTGTAAGAATGTGTTTAAATGTCATTGTAATCCCCTTGTCCCAGTCTTGCGGCAATAGCGTTGCCACAAAACTGATACGCCGGACCGCCCTGCATCCCTCAAATATGGATATGAAAGCTGCGGGCCTATTTCCTCGCGGCGCGAGACGAGGAATGTGTGTGAACAACTTTCCAGACGCCGTCGACGCGGCGCAACAGGATTGTCTGCTTGCCAGTACGGTCCAGATGTTCTCCGGTTTTGGCGAGCGTGCCCGTGATGGCGGTGTCTGCAAGAGCCCATGCGAAATCGGCTTCATAGTTTATCTGAATATTCTCGAAGCTGAGATCGAGATCGGGGATGGCATCCTTTTCCGGAGTGACATGATGATCGACCAGATCGTCTAATCCTGTATTCTCCCCGCCCGACTCGAAATAGCGGGCTTCTTCAAAATTCAGCAAGTGCTCCCGAAATGGAGCGCCGTCGCCGGTTTCCCAACCCCGCTCAATGTCGGCAATGATGTCTCTTATCTGCGCATCGTCAGCCGGTGAGGCCATTGCATGCCCTGTTGCAATTGTTATCAGCGCAGTTGCGAGGATGAATGGTTTCATGAATAGAGGTCCCTTTTGCGAGTGTTCACGGCAGTTGCCCGGTTACTTTTGATAATACGCTGCTGTCAGAATTAGCCCTCAAAATTGAGTGTTTTGCCGGTCATCAAACAAATTGGTGATGCCTGCAGCGGTCATTTTATTGATTTTGCAATAGTTTCATGCTAAATGACTGTTGTGGAGGTCATGAAATATTTTCATGACCGCTTTGAAGGTCACAGGAGCCCCAAATGCCCCGCAAAGTCCGAACTTATTCCCGGATCACGGAAGAGGCGCTGCGTCTTCTTGGTAAGCGCATCAAGCTTGGCCGTAAATCGCGTCATATGTCAGAGATCGATCTTGCAGCACGCGCTGGTATGGCGCGTAGCACCTTGCAGAAAATTGAAAAAGGCGACCCGCTCGTTGAAATCGGGCTCGTTTTTGAAGCAGCCGTTCTGACCGGTGTCCAGCTGTTTGAGCCGGATACCGCTGCCTTGTCGGCGCGCGTCGAGCAAACAGATGACAAACTTGCGCTCCTACCGCACGCCATCAGAAAACCTCGGACGGACGTAAAAGATGACTTCTGATCCTGCGCCTTTGCGCGAACTTTTTGTATGGATTTGGCTCCCAGGCGCGGCCGCGCCTGTTGTCGCTGGCCGGATCGAAAAGGTGGGTGACATATACCAGTTCAATTACGGTCAGTCCTATCTGAACCACAAAGATGCTATTGCAATCCATGAGGCCGAACTGCCATTGAAGGCCGGGGCGCAGAGACCGCTGGCGGGCTTGACCATGGCAAACTGCCTGCGCGACGGGGCTCCCGACGCGTGGGGGCGGCGGGTCATCATCAACCGTCTGACGGGCCTGAAAGGTGACGGCGCGCGTGACGCCGAATTGGATGAGTTGACCTACATGATCGAGTCCGGCTCTGATCGAATTGGTGCCCTCGATTTTCAGGCATCGGCGACCGACTATGCCGCGCGAGAGCCGACGAATGCGACACTTGCCGAGCTCAGCGAGGCATCAGAGCGGGTCGAAAAGGGGGTGCCGTTGACACCCGCGCTCGACCGCGCGCTGTATCACGGCAGTTCGATTGGCGGCGCGCGCCCCAAGGCGCTGCTTGAGTCAGACACGCAAAAATACATCGCAAAATTCTCGGCCACCAACGACACATATAGTGTTGTCAAAGGTGAGTTCGTGGCCATGCGGCTAGCAAAACTCTGTGATTTGAACGTGGCCGCGGTGGAGCTGACCGCCGCTTCGGGCAAGGACGTTCTTCTGGTCGAGCGTTTCGACCGGGTCCATAGCGCAGCTGGTTGGCAGCGCCGCGCTATGGTCTCCGCGCTAACCCTGTTCGAGCTTGATGAGCTGATGGCGCGTCACGCCAGCTACCATGAGCTCGCAGACAAGGTGCGTGCAAATTTTACCGCGCCGCGCGACACCCTGCGCGAATTGTTTGGCCGGTTGGTCTTTAATGTGCTGACCGGAAACACGGACGACCATGCGCGCAATCATGCAGCCTTTTGGGATGGTAAAGCCCTGTCCCTGACACCTGCCTATGACATTTGTCCGCAGCCGCGCACCGGCCGTGAGGCCAATCAGGCGATCAAGATTTCGGGAGATGATCGCCGGAGCCAATTGTCTGCTTGCCTCCAAGCTGCAGGCGCTTTTCTGCTCACCGACGCAATCGCCCGGGACCTGGTCACTCAGCAAATTGAAACCATAAAGGCGCATTGGCAGACTGTGTGCGATGAGGCCGGTTTGACCGATGTCGATCGCGCTTTCTTCTGGCGGCGACAATTCCTCAACCCCTATGCGTTTGAGGGGGTTGGAGACATGTTTGGGGACTGGGGAGTCGACCAGGTCTGACGGTTTTGGCGAACTGCTCTGCGCGTCGGTGATGAGCGCACGCTGGCCGCGTCCACGGCAAATGCAGATGCTACGAATGACATTGGCGCAGCTCATTTTGCGTGCGGGTCTTGTAATGCTGCAGTGCCAGCCTGGTTCAAATATTCGCCGAGGCGTATGAAGCCCAAGCCATTTTCGGAGGCTTTCCAGTCGCTGCCGGGCAGTGTGGCCAGATGGGTAGCATCGCAAGAAAATAGAGTAATTCGCGGGGGGAGCCGGTGCCGCACGCAGCATCACACGCGCTATAGCCTGTCGGTTTCGACCTTATGTGGCGGCCAGCCGGCTGGCCAGTATGAGGCGTGTTGCACCTTGCGATTATACCGGGGCGGCGATCTCAGCTGCGCCTTCATTGCAGCGATCAGCGCTCTCAGCCAGAGCCTCAGCGGACACCGTATCCGTGCGGTCTGACACCACCGTCCTCCCGGGTCCTTGAAGAACCGCCAACCAGAAACACCCTTGCCCCGTCTTTGGCGTTTAGACCTGGACGGCGCGCACAGGCCCTGAAACCGGCGCAGCGCAGAATTTTCCCCGCCGCTTTGCGGCTCCTCGCGCAGCAAAATTCTGCGCTGCGCCGGTGCTCCGCATTGCTCCGCCCCAATAGGGTTCAGGACCTGTGCGCGCCGTCCTTACGGTCCGCGTCGACGGGGACAGGGTGTTCCCGGCCGGCAGCCAAGGAAACGAAAAGGAGAACACCATGGCAAACGCACTCGGATACGTCACAGAGACCAAGACAGGCTTTGATGGCACCCTCGCAATGATGGACCTGTCGGCCCGAATCCGGATCGAAAAGAATGGCGAAAAAGCCGCAGACGGCCAGCCGGATTACCGCATCTTTGCAGGTGATACCCGCTCCGAAATCGGCGGCGGATGGCTCCGCAAAGCCAAGTCCTCGGGACGCGAATATGTCTCGATTACCCTAGCGGATCCGCAGATTGGACCCCGCCGGGTTTACGCAAACCTGGCCCCGGTTAAAGGCAAAAAGGGCCGCCATGTCATCCTCTGGAACCCGAACTAATCAGGTCTGACATTGCAAACGACGAACCGCGCCGGAGAATGCTCCGGCGCGGTTTTCTTCACATTTTCAGCTGGTTGCTTGGTTAACCAGAGGAGGGATATCCGGAGGGGTGTGATTTTGCCCTTCAACTAACCAAGCCCCGCTGCGGTGATCTTCACGGAAATGCTCGTCCTGTCGACAGGCGTTTCCATAGACACGTAGAGGAGCTAAACCCATGTCAAACACAGCAGATGATGACGACGAAAACGGTAAGCCAAAGCCGCGTAAAACACTTCGACCGCGACTACCTAGTCCATTTTTAACAACTGACGAAGCGGCGCGATTTCTGCGGCTTGAGCGCCGAACGCTCGACAATTGGCGATGGGCTGGCCTTGGCCCACCTTTTCGGAAGCACGGCGGAAAAGTCGTTTACCACGAAACCGATCTGGTTCGATTTTCAGAGCGCGGCGGTGACGCCAGTGCCGTCTGATCTAACCCTTGTCTCTGTCTCGTGGCGCAAGAACAGGCGCAATCATCGCGTCCTGTTCGGCGCGCCCCGGCGATGGATACGGCTGGACTGGAGACGGCGGATTGCCGTGTTCCAGCCCGGCGATATCTTTGCTTATGAGCGCTGGTCTGGCGACCGTTTCGGAACCCAGAGCTGGCAGGTTTTTGTGCTCCAGGCATGCACGCCCGGTAGTGGCTTGCAGGTACTGCCAGGAATAAAACCGGGCGCAGAAATTCTGGTATCGGCGCACGGAAAGCCTGCTGCCAAACGCCTGCTTGCACTTCTGGACCGGCTTGAATGTACGCGAAAACTTGGACACATGTCCGAGCACGACTGGCGTCAGATTGGTCTTCTGCAGACCGAAAAACTAGAGCGAACTGCGACTTTATTGGCGCGCGGAGCAGTCTTGTGACGCGGCGCTGGGGCTGCATCGGATTGGCAATATTGGGGGTTGCCGCGCTTGTCTTTGGGCCGCTGATCCGGCCCATGCCAAGGCTGCTCTACAATCCTTCGCCGAGCGCGCCGATTGGATGGTATCGGGTCTTGCCGCAGGAAACTTATCAGCGCGGCGACCTTGTTGCCTCATCTCTTCCTGAGGATGTTGCCGGGTTTGCTGAGCAGCGGGGATATTTGCCGCGCGGCGCGCCGGTCATCAAGACGATTGGTGCGCAGGAGGGCGAGCTATATTGCGTGACGGCTACGGGATTGAACCTTGAAGGATATGGGACCCTCACGCGTCTTCCTACTGATGGTCAAGGGCGGGTTTTGATCGGTTTGGACCGGGGGTGTCGAAGCGTAAAGAGTGGTCACATTCTGCTCGTTTCTGCGCAGAGTACCGGATCTTTCGACGGCCGATACTTTGGTGAAACGCCGGTAGGGCTGGTATTAGGACGGGCTGAATATCTTGGCACGGTCGAAGGATTGTCTAGCCGGAATGATCTGGAAGTGGGCTGGGCGCGGGGTTTGGGCGCGGACGGCAAGATAAAAGCGCATGGTTCCATGCTGGGGCTAACGCCTTGTCTGCACATCAATTTCTATGGAGCCACAAACAAGGTTCTCTGTCCGGGTTTGAAACAAACGGGTTTGGAATCAGCGTGTTGCCGGGGCTCCAATTCACGAAAATGCCCGGCATTTCACTTGAGACAGCGCCCATGACCGACAGATCGGAATATGCGTTTCGCCCGCGCCTCGGACGCATTCGTTCGCTCGGCAATGCCAAGCGGGGGCGTACCTTTACGAGCCGGCTGGCAAGAGCAATCAGCCGGGCTGGGCCAAAGGGACGGGCAGGGCCGCGGCGACGGCAACGGCGACCCCGCATCCAGGGAGGGCGCCGCGTCGTGGTCAAGGCGCGGGTGGTTCGAATGGCCGGCTCGACCCGCGCGGCGCTCGCCAAACACCTTCGCTATATCAGCCGCGAAAGCGCCATGCGCGATGGGGAAGAGGGACATGTCTTTGATCATGCATCAGAGGATGTCGACCGGGCCGACTTCGCGACCCGCGCCGAAGATGACCGCCATCATTTCCGCTTTATCGTATCCCCTGAGGATGGCAGCGAGATGGCTGATTTGAAGCCCTTGGTACGCGATCTGATGAGCCAAATGGAGACAGATCTCGGAACCCGGCTCGAATGGGTGGGCGCGGTTCATCACAATACCGCTCAACCCCACGCCCATATTGTGTTGCGCGGACGGCGCGATGATGGCCGTGATCTTGTTCTGCCGCGCGCCTACATTTCGCACCAAATCCGTGAGACCGCTGAGGATTTGGCTACCCGCGAACTGGGGCCAGAGACACGGCTTGAACAGGATCTGAAACTCGCCCGCGAAACGCGGGCCGAGCGCCTGACCAAGATCGACCGCAGCCTGCGCAAACTTGCGGGGCGCGATGGCCGTTTGACTTTGACAGATACACCGCCTCGGTATCGCCAAGTCAATCATGCCCGCTTGAAGCGCTTGCAGCAGATGGGATTGGCTGATTTCGAGGGTGGCGGGACATGGCGATTGGACGAACGGCTCGAAACCCGTTTGCGAACACTTGGCGAGCGGGGTGATATCATCAAAGCCCTGAACCGCGCCGCTCGAAATTCACCTGGACGCCGGATTGATCCGGACACCCGGCTCGCACCGGGCGCGCGTTTGACCGGGCAGATTGCGCGCCTGTCTGCAGGCGGCGATTTCCACGATGAAACACTTGCTGCTATCGATACCCCTGATGGCCGGTTGATCTCGGCGCGCCTTGGTGCGAACGTCGATATGCTCCATCTTAAGCCAGGCATGCTTGTCACGGTCAGCCGGAAGAGTGGCACCGCTCGTCCGTCGGATCGCACAATCAAGACTGTAGCGCATGCCAATGGGGGTATCTATTCTGCCAGCTTGCATCAGGCGCACGACCCACGCGCCACGCCAGATTTTGTTTCGGCCCACGTACGTCGCCTTGAGGTAATGCGGCGGCTTGGTCTTGCAGAGCGGCGCGCTGATGCGAGCTGGACCGTGCCGGATGACTATTTGGAGCGAGTAGCAGCAATCGAAACGGAGAAAGCAGGTGCCGTGCCACTTTCGGTGCAGATCGACAGTCATTTAACCTTGGCCCAGCAGGTCAAGGCAGAAGGTCTGACCTGGTTGGATGAACAACCAGAGACAGGCTGGGCCCATGGTTTCGGCGCGGACCTCACGGCAGCGCGGCGCCAGCGCTGGCAGGTTCTCCAGGCGCGGGGCCTTGCAGAGGCGGGTCAGCAGTCTTTGTCTGCAGAGCAATCTGAAATGCTCAAACAGCGCGGGATGGAGCATACAGGAAAAACCGTCGCGGACAGTATCGGAAAACCTTATCGCGCTCTGCCCAAATCGGGCACAGTTGAAGGCGTCTATACGGCAACTGTAACAAATGGGCAGGGGCGCCATGCCGTAATTGAGCAAAAGGCGAGTTTCACACTTGCGCCCTATCGGGCGGTTATGGAGCGCTCTAGGGGCATGTCTATCAGTGGCACGATCAAAAATGGCCGGGTCAATTGGATTTTTGGAAAACGTCGCACCCGAGGACTCTCTCGCTAGCGGGGTACTCTGCTGTGTTTGAAATGAAACGCCGTTCGGAACTCACCTCATGTAAAATAGAAGTTATCCCTATGCTGAGACAAGCGAATGGAAAACCTAAAAAAATGAACTTTGGAAAGATTGGCGCGTTTGGGGAGATGAACACACTTCATCAATGCTCAACTGGAAAAGGGAACATGATATGAAAACGGATACGGGAAACCAGAAATATTGGCGCTTCGGCGCAATGATCGCGACCTCCATGCTGGTCATGTTTGGGCTGATGTATCTAAACACCTACGAATGGAGCCATGCCCGCTGGAGCGAGACGCGCTTTTACATGACCTTCATCATGGGCGCAGCCATGGCGGTCATCATGCTCAGCTTCATGCTGGGTATGTATAAGAATACCAAAACCAATATTGCGATCTTTGCGGGCAGTGCGGTTGTCTTTGTCCTCGCGCTATTTCTCGTTCGCAGCCAGACAACCGTTCAGGACAAAGCCTGGATGAGCGCTATGATCCCGCACCATTCAATTGCGATACTGACAAGTGAACGGGCCGAGATTGAAGATGTGCGCGTGCGCGAACTCGCCGATGAAATCATCAAGGCCCAGCGGCGCGAGATCAAGGAGATGAATTGGCTGATTGAAGATATTCAACAGAACGGACCAGCAACCACTGAGGCCGAAGCCAATGCGCGGCCCGTGCCCGAATTTGAGGGCAAGCTTAATCCGAAAACCTCTGTCTCAGCGTCGCCGAGGCCATAAAATGGATTCGGCAATGAAGAATTTGGCTTGCATAGTTGATGTGCCTATATACCCTAGTAGGGTATAAAGGAGAATTTAAATGTCCATCGCAAATGCCAAAGATGCGTCCCAGACGACAGGCCGCACGACGAAGACCGCATCGCTCTACCGGATGGTGACGGATGAGCATATCTGTCCGTTTGGCCTGAAGGCGAAAGACTTGCTTGAACGCAAAGGCTTCGAGGTAGAAGACCATCTGCTTGAGAACCGCGAGCAGCAGGATGCCTTCAAAGACAAGCATGACGTTAAAACCACGCCGCAAGCTTTCATCGATGGGGCACGCATTGGCGGCTATGATGATTTAAGGCGGCATATTGGACTTGAGGTGAACGACTCCGACGCCGAGACCTACACGCCCATTATTGCCATCTTTTCAATGGCGGCTCTCATGGCGCTCGCAGTAAGCTGGATCAGTGTCGGTAGTATTTTTACAGTTCGGGCGATTGAACTATTTGTTGCTTTATCGATGTGCATCTTAGCCATTCAAAAGCTTCAAGACCTCGATAGCTTTTCCAATGGCTTTCTTGGATATGATCTCTTAGCCCAGCGCCATGTGCGCTATGCCTATGTCTATCCCTTTGTCGAAGGCGGCGCAGGTGTGCTGATGATTGTCGGCGGGCTCGCCGGGTTGGTTGCCGCGCCGTTCGCGTTGTTTGTGGGCACGATCGGGGCCTGGTCCGTCTTCAAGGCCGTCTATATCGACAAGCGCGACATCAAATGCGCCTGCGTTGGCGGCGGCAGTAATGTGCCGCTTGGATTTATCTCACTTTCTGAGAACCTTGGGATGATGGCCATGTCGATCTGGATGATTGGAAAGGCCTTTATCTGATCGTCGCTCGATCCGTCCGCCGCTCAGTGGCTCCGCCCAAATTTCGAAAAATACTAGGAAAAGCTAATGTTTATTCAGAAGATCAAATCAGATGGCTTGGCACACCTGTCTTATATCGTCGGAAGCAGTGGGGCCGCATGCGTCATCGATCCGCGGCGGGATTGTGAGATTTATATGGACATCGCTGCTGAGCATGGAGCCAGCATAACCCGCATTATCGAAACGCACCGCAACGAAGATCTGATCTCGGGTGCTCCAATTCTCTCAGATATGACCGGTGCCACTGTTTTGCATGGCCCGAACGCAGATGGCGACGTTGCCTATGCCAAAATTGTAACGGACGGATATGAAGTTAGTTGCGGGGCACTCCGCCTGCGTGTCATCGAAACGCCGGGGCATACGTATGATAGTATTTCAATCGCTATTCTTGATACCAATTTTGATGATGAGATTGTGGGCGTTTTCACGGGCGACGCATTATTTGTTGGAGATGTCGGCCGGACAGATTTCTATCCCGGAGAGACAGAAAAAGTCGCTGGCCTTCTTTATGACAGCCTTCAGAAGCTAATGGAGCTTGGCGATCAGGCGCTTCTATACCCGGCGCACGGCGCGGGGTCTGTTTGCGGTGATGGCATGGCCGACAGAGAGTTCTCCACGCTTGGATATGAGCGCAAGAATAACCCGATGTTGAATAAGGCATCACGGGAAGCCTTCATTGAGGCAAAACTAAATGAGCGCCACTATGTTCCGCCATATTTCAGCCGAATGGAGCATCTCAATCTTGTCGGCGGTTCAGCGATGCCGCGCGTCATCGCGCCAAAACCATTGGAGCCCGGAGAATTTGATCAAAAGCGAACTTCCACGGTTGTGGATGTTCGATCTATCGGATCTTTCGCGAGTGCACATATCCCCGGCTCTCTCGCAATACCTGAATCGATGCTCTCCGCCTTTGCCGGATATTTTCTGGACGCCGATGATAAGTTGACACTCGTTGCCGACAATCCTGAACAAGCGCGCTCTGCGGTTCGTTATCTGGCGCGTTTGGGATTTGACCATGTCGAATTCTATTTGGATTCTGTTGTCGGATATGCCGCCAATGGAGGACATCTGGACACGCTGAATTTTGTCGACACGTCGATCGTGAAATCCAGACTTGAGGATGATCAAGACGGCTGGGTGCTCTTGGATGTGCGGTCTATCAACGAGTTTGAGACAGGTCATATAGGAGGCGCGAAACACCTATATGCGGGCTTGGTGCCACAGGACTCCGATTTCCTCGACCCTAAAAAAACTTACACTGTGATGTGTGGAAGCGGCGCTCGGGCAACTGTGGCGGCGTCTTGGATGCAAGTGAGCGGGTTTGGAGACGTGGATGTCTATCTCGGGTCTATGGGGGCTTGGAACGCGCAAAACTAATGTCACTTCGGAGGTTATTCTGCGCGCCATGCACTCGCAACCATCGACTGTGCCATGTGCCTAGATCAGATCCTATGTTGAGCCTTGGATAATAGTTTTGATAACTCCAAGTTACCAAGTTCCCATCTCGTTTTTCTAAGCAGTAAGAATGGAGGGTCCAATGAAAATAAATTTGTCACCGATCTGTGTCCGGTCATATTGATAGCTACACCGACTGCATACGAGATGTGATCAGATCGCCCGTCGTTACGAGCAATTGCGCTGAGCAGGGTCTTTTCACAACGTCACGCGATATCACTGGCTTGCCCCTAGTGCAGCTATAGGTCGCGTGGATACTTTGTAACCTATTGTTTTTGCTCAAAATACTGACTTGATGGGCGTGAGGGTTCTGCGTCAGCCTTAGGGCATGAAAACGAACTCGACCCTCTTCTGGCAAGTGCTCTTGGTTTTTGCCGTAACCTTTCTCGGTGTCTGGATTGCCTGCCAGTGGACCGCTGCCCAGCTTGATTATTCTGTACGCCTCGGACCGGCATGGTTTTATCTGGGCAACACGCCCGTCTACCAGCCCTGGCGTTTCTTCGGCTGGTGGTTCTCTTATGAGGCCTATGCGCCGGAGGTGTTTGACCGAGGCGGCCTGATTGCCGGGTCAAGCGGCGTTGCCGCCATCATGATTGCGGTGACCGGATCTGTCTGGCGCGCCAGGCTGGCCAAACATGTCACCACCTATGGTTCGGCGCGTTGGGCAAGTCGGCGCGATGTGAAACGTGCAGGCCTTCTGTCTACCGGAGGGGTTTTCCTGGGGCAGATCAAAAAGGCCTATCTGCGCCATGATGGCCCGGAACATGTGATGGCGTTTGCGCCAACCCGGTCGGGCAAAGGGGTAGGCCTGGTAGTTCCAACCCTTCTGTCCTGGCCCCACTCGGCCGTCATCCATGACATCAAGGGCGAAAATTGGGAGCTTACCGCTGGGTGGCGCGCCACTTTCTCGCGAACACTAAGGTTTGATCCAACCTCGGAGACGACGGCCCGCTACAATCCATTGCTGGAAGTGCGCAAGGGCGTGCGGGAAGTGAGCGATGTGCAGAACATCGCCGACATATTGGTCGACCCGGACGGCGCGCTGCAGACCCGAAGCCATTGGGACAAGACCGCTCATACGCTGCTTGTGGGAACCATCTTACATGTTCTCTATGCAGAGGCTGACAAGACCCTTTCCGGTGTTGCTGCGTTTCTCTCTGACCCAGATCGCTCTGTCACTGACACATTAGATCAGATGCTGGCGACCGGGCACCTCGGTAGTGGCCTCGTTCACCCGATCGTTGCCCAATGCGCGCGGGAGGTATTGAACAAGACCGAAGCCGAGCGTTCTGGCGTTGTTTCCACAGCACTCACCTTCCTGTCGCTCTACCGCGATCCTGTGGTGGCAGCTGCGACCGCCGCGTGCGATTTTACCGTGGAGGAATTGGTGCGCGGTGAGAGCCCGCTGTCGCTCTATCTGGTGGTGCCGCCCTCTGATATTTCCCGCACGCGGCCACTGATCCGGCTCATATTGAATCAAATCGGGCGCCGCCTGACCGAAGAGGGCGAAGGCGATACAAGCCGCCGTCAGGTCCTGTTCATGCTGGACGAGTTTCCCGCCCTAGGCCGGCTTGCCTTCTTTGAAGATGCGCTTGGCTATATGGCGGGGTTTGGGCTGCGGGCCTTTCTGATCACCCAGTCCCTGAATCAGATCGACAAGGCATATGGCCCGACCAATGCGATCCTTGATCATTGCCATGTCCGTGTCGCGTTCGCGACCAATGATGAACGCACAGCCAAACGAATTTCTGATGCGCTCGGCACAACCACCGAGCAGCGCGCAATGAAGAATTATGCTGGTCATCGGCTCGCGCCCTGGCTCTCCCACATCATGGTGTCGCGCCAGGAAACCGCCCGCCAATTGCTGACCCCGGGCGAAGTCATGCAGCTGCCTTCCGACGAAGAGATCGTGATGCTGTCTGGCATGCGTCCGGTCAAAGCGAGAAAGCTACGCTATTTCGAGGATCGTAACTTTATAGGTCGCTGCCTGCCAGCCCCGGACCCATCGGGAGATACCACTCCGCGCCAAAGTGTCTGGGACGGATTGCAGTCAGACCTTGATGACCAATTGGTCGCCAAACGTATGGCTGACAATGATGATGCGCCGGGTGCGCTAGGCCGGACACCGACCTTCGAACGCCGCGGCGAACCGGGGGACCCTGCGCAAGGGCCTGACCGGGAGAATGATGACAAGACCGGCCGGAGCACGCCCGGTGAAACTGGCCCAGATGATGTGACCAAAGGCCATGGATTCGATCGGTCCGACGACCTCGGCATGCTGCGCGGCGACAAGGGAAAAGACCGCGGCCCAGGAGATGAGATATGAAACCCCGCATCCAGCCCTATATTTCACGCGATAATCATGAGCGCCTGCAAACGCTTGGCCGCCATCCGAATACGTCCGAAAGCCGGATCGTGGATGAGGCCCTGACCGCCTATTTCTCTGGCGCAGCAGACACGATCGGCGGACACGCCATTCTGCGCCGCCTCGACCGTTTGACCCGCCAGTTTGACCGGCTGGAACAAAAGGCGCTGGGACAAGGCGAAACGCTGGCTCTTTTTGTTCGCTACTTCATGATGGTGACGCCGCCCGTGCCGAAAGAGGCTCAGGAAGCCGCGCAGGCCCAGGGGGATGTGCGGTTCGAAAGCTTTCTGGACCAGCTTGCCCGCGATCTTCAATCCGGCCGCCGTATCCTGCAGCGCGCTATGGAAGACGCGCTTGCCGATGAGACTGATTTCTTCACCGAGGATGAACTGAAGCGTCTGCATCAGCCTGCGCCGGACCGCGCGTCCTCAGAACAGGAGACAGCCCATGCGTGATGCTCAGTCAGACGCTCGCACGGCCGCCATGCTGGAAACCGCACTTGGTGAGCAGATCATGAACGCGCTCGCTGACCCTATGGTGGCGGAGATCATGATGAACCCTGATGGCCGGCTCTGGATCGACCGGCATGGCGCAGGGCGCTCCGATACGGGGTCTGAATTATCCCCCCATGAAGTCGAACGCGTAATCCGGCTGGTGGCCACCCATGTCGGCCGCGACGCAACCGCCAGCGCCCCAATTGTCTCAGCCGAACTGCCACTTGGCGGTCAGAGATTTGAAGGTGTTCTCCCCCCGGTGGCTCCGGCCCCCTGTTTCTCAATTCGGAAACCTGCGGGCCGGGTCATTGGCCTTGCCGAATATGTCCGCTCCGGGGTCATGCGGCTGCACCATGCAGATGCCTTGCGTACCGCAGTTGAGTGCCGCAAGAATATTCTTGTTGTTGGCGGCACAGGCTCTGGCAAAACAACCCTTGCCAACGCGCTGCTCGCTGAGATCGCCAAAACAGGCGACCGGCTGGTCATCCTTGAAGATACACGCGAACTGCAATCGGCGGCTGCCGACACGGTCCAGCTGCGGACCCAGCCCGGCTCGGTGAACCTCGCCGATCTGGTCCGCTCCACCCTGCGCCTCAGACCAGACCGGATCATTGTCGGAGAAGTGCGCGGACCTGAAGCGCTCGATATGCTGAAAGCCTGGAACACAGGTCATCCCGGGGGCATTGCGACCCTACATGCCAACTCTGCCGAAGCAGGACTGTTCAGATTGGAGCAACTGATCGGTGAGGGCGCGGCTAATGTGCCCCATGACCTGATTGCAGAGACCATCGACACGCTGGTTTTCATCTCGCGCCGGTCCGGCGTGCGCCGGGTCGAGACCGTGGCGAGCGTCAATGGCCTAACGGCAAGTGGCTATGACATCGCGCCCGTCACACCCGATTTGCAACTCGTATTGCCCGCATTCGCGGGCGCAGAAGAAGAAAGGACTTCATCATGAATACTCAAATGACAAGAGGATTGGCGCTTGGCGCGCTCGTCCTGGTGCTTGCGCTGCCCGCGCATGCGGCAGGGTCGGGCATGCCCTGGGAGGGGCCGCTGACCTCGATCCTGGAATCGATCGAAGGCCCCGTCGCCAAGATCCTCGCGACCATTGTGATTATCCTGACCGGGCTTGGCCTTGCCTTTGGAGAGACGGGCGGCGGAATGCGCAAACTGCTGCAGATCGTGTTTGGACTGTCCATCGCTTTTGCGGCGACAAGCTTTTTCCTGTCCTTCTTCTCCTTTGGCGGCGGAGCGATCCTCTGATGGCCGCGCGTCCTGCCCTTCCTGACGGCTACGCTGTGCCCGTGCACCGTTCGCTCACCGAGCCAATCCTGCTCGGCGGCGCGCCGCGCATGGCAGCGATCATTTGCGGTACGATCGCGGCGGCCCTCGGGCTCGGCCTGCAAATGTGGCTGGTCGGACTGGTCTTTTGGATTGTGGCCCATGGACTTTGCGTCATGGCGGCCAAACGAGACCCGAAATTCCCGGACGTGCTGACCCGTCATGTTCGCCACCGGGGGTATCTGTCATGCTGAACCTTGCTGAATACCAAAAACGTCCGGCCCGCCTGGCAGACTATCTGCCCTGGGCCTGCCTGGTCGGGCCAGGTGTTGTCCTGAACAAGGATGGCGCGCTGCAGCGCACCTGCCGTTATCGCGGGCCCGATCTTGATAGCGCAACACCTGAAGAGCTTGTCGCGTACACAGCCCGCATGAACAATGTGCTGCGTAGGTTCGGGGCAGGGTGGGCGCTCTTTTTTGAAGCTGTGCGCCGTCCGTCCGGGACCTATCCCATTTCGCAATTCGACGACGCGGCCAGTTGGCTGGTCGACGAGGAGCGCCGGGCCACATTTGAGGAGGCCGGGCGTCATTTTGAATCCGATTTCTTTCTGACCCTGTGCTGGCGTCCGCCGGAAGACCGGGCGGGCCGGGTAGAACAGATCCTGATTGAGGACCCGGCCGCAGTGCCGCGCGCATACTGGAATGAGGGCCTGCAGGGGTTTCTCGGTCAGGCCTTCCGCACATTCGATCTGTTGGAAACACTGATGCCGGATGTTACCTGGCTGGATGATGATGAGACGCTGACCTATCTGCACACCTGTATCTCGGTGAAGCGCCACACCGTGCGCGTTCCGGAGATACCAATGTACCTTGACGGTGTGCTGGCTGATAGCCCGCTGACAGGCGGACTTGCGCCCAAGCTTGGGGGAGAGGCGCTTCGCGTCGTGACCGTTCAGGGCTTTCCGCCGATGAGCGAGCCAGGCCTGCTGGCCGATCTTGACGGCCTCGGCTTTTCCTATCGCTGGACCACACGGTTTCTGCCATTGGACAAGATCCAGGCGGAAAAAACGCTGACACGCTATCGCCGTAACTGGTTTGCCAAGCGCAAATCCATTCTCACGGTTCTAAAAGAGACGCTTGAGAATGAGCCATCCCCGCTGGTCAATTCTGACGCCGACAACAAGGCCGCCGACGCTGACGCGGCGCTCCAATCCCTTGGCGCTGGCCATGTCGGGTTTGGACATCTAACCCTGACCATCAGCCTGACTGATCCAGACCCGGATGTCGCCGATGAGCATGCCCGGCTGGTCGAGCGCGCAATTAATGCGCGCGGCTTTACCGCCGTCAACGAAACGGTGAACGCAGTCGATGCCTGGCTCGGCACCCACCCCGGCAATGCCTATGCAAATGTCCGCCAACCCCTGCTGCACACTTTAAACCTCGCCCACATGGCGCCGCTCACGTCTCTTTGGGCCGGGCCGGAGACAAATGCGCATTTGTCCGGCCCGCCTCTGATCATGGCTCGCTCTGGCACTGACACACCGTTTCGGCTGGTGACCCATCAGGGCGATGTAGGCCATACGCTGATCGTCGGGCCAACCGGGGCGGGCAAATCAGTGCTCTTGTCCTTGATCGCCCTCCAGTTTCGCCGATACCCTGGCGCGCAGGTCTTTATGTTCGATAAGGGCCGATCGGCGCGGGCCGCGACCCTCGCCATGAATGGCGAGGCCTATGACCTGACCCTATCCGGCGAGCTTGCCTTCCAGCCGCTTGCTCGAATTGATGAACCTGCTGAACGGGCGTTCGCGCAATCATGGCTGATTGGTCTGCTTGCGCAAGAGGGGCTGGCGATCACGCCGGGTATCAAACAGATGCTCTGGTCTGCACTGGAGAACCTTGCCCAAACGCCCCGCGTCCAGCGCACGCTGACGGGGCTCTCTGCGTTGGTGCAATCAGGCGATATCCGCAGCGCTTTGCAGCCCTATACGCTGGAGGGCGCTTATGGCGCGCTCCTCGACGCCGATCAGGAGGGGCTTTCCACTGGACGGGTCGCAGCCTTTGAAATGGAAGACATTATGCACGATGCACGGCTCGCCGCGCCGGTGCTGGCCTATCTCTTTCACCGATTGGAGGCGCGGTTCCACGGGTCTCCCAGCCTGCTCATTCTCGATGAAGCCTGGGTGTTCCTCGATCACCCCCTGTTTGCCGGGCGTTTGCGCGAATGGCTCAAAACGCTGCGCAAGAAGAATGTCTCTGTCCTGATCGCGACCCAGTCGCTCTCCGACATTGACGGCTCTGAGATCGCGCCGGCTCTGATTGAGAGCTGTCCAACCCGGATCTTTCTGGCCAATGGCCGCGCTGAAGAGCCCGGCCAGGCCGCCATCTATGAACGGTTCGGGCTGAATGCCCGGCAGACAGAACTCATCGCCCGGGCGACGCCCAAGCGCGATTACTATGTGCAGTGTCCTGCCGGCAATCGGCTCTTTGATCTTGAAATGGGCGAGGTGGCGCTCGCCTTCTGCGCGGCCGGCTCCAAGGCCGACCTTGCAGATATTGAACGGATCGCCGCCGCTGTGGGTCCAGGCGAATTTGCTGGAGCCTGGCTTGCCCATAAGGGGCTTGGCTGGGCCGCTGATCTTATCCTCGAAACAGATAATGGAGGCCTGCCATGCGCCGCCGAATAATCGCGCTCCTGCTCGCAGGTGCATCCCTGACGGCAGTCGCCCCGCCCGCCGAGGCCATATTCGGTGTGGGCGACATCGTCATTGACCCAACCAATCTGGTTCAGAACATCCTGACAGCTGCCAACACGCTGGAGCAGATCAACAATCAGATCGAGCAGCTCCAGAATGAGGCGGAGATGCTGATCAATCAGGCGGAAAATCTCGCCGCGCTTGACCATGACTCCTTGAGTGATCTGATCCGCATTCTGGAACAGATCGACGCGCTCCTTCGAGAGGGCGACGAGATCAGCTACGAGGTCGAGGAATCCGAGCGCCGCTATGCCGAGACCTTTCCAGACAGCTATGAAGATCTCACCAATGAAGAGATTGTCGAGCGGGCCACCGATCAGTGGCGGCTCTCTCATCGCGGCTTCGGCCATGCGATCAAGGTCCAATCGGGGATTGTAACCTCCCTCGCAGAAGCCCGGGAAACCCTGTCAACGCTCGTAACGGAAAGCCAGGCGGCAGGCGGCAATCTGTCGGTCGCCCAGGCTGGCAATCAACTGATTGCGCTTGGGGTCGAGCAACAGATGCAAATGCAGACGTTGATGGCCGCGCATTACCGCATGATCGCGATGGAAGAAGCGCGCCGCGCCGCGATCGAGGAACAGTCACGCGTGCGCCATGAGCGGTTTGTCGGTGGGCGCAGCGCCTATACGCGAAACTAAGGGCTAATCAGATGGAAGACCTGAACGTCATTGACCAGTTCGTTGCGACCTTCTCGCTCTATATTGATAGCGGGTTTGGATTGCTTGGCGCAGATGTGGCGTTTCTGACGACGGCGCTTGTGACGCTCGATATTACGCTGGCAGGGCTGTTCTGGGCGATGGGGCCGGATACGGATGTCATCGCGAAATTCCTCAAAAAGGTCCTCTATGTGGGGTTCTTTGCGCTCCTGATTGGCAATTTTGCATTCCTGGCAGATGTCGTGTTTCAGAGTTTTGCCGGACTTGGGCTCACCGCCGCCGATGGGACAATCACCGCAGACGACATTATGAAGCCTGGCTTTGTCGCTGCGACCGGGTTTGATGCGGCCTATCCACTGCTCGACGAGATTTCCAAACTTACCGGACCGATCGCTTTCTTCAAGAACATCGTGATCATCGCGGTTCTGTTCCTGGCATGGTTGATCACGCTTCTCGCCTTTTTCTTTCTGGCGATCCAGCTCTTCATCACCATTATCGAGTTCAAGCTGACGACGCTTGCGGGCTTCGTGCTGATCCCCTTTGCGCTCTGGAACAAGACAAGCTTTCTGGCCGAACGGGTGCTGGGCAATGTGATTTCATCGGGCATCAAGCTCATGATCCTCGCCATCATTGTCGGGATTGGGTCGACAATTTTTGGAGACATCACATCGACCTTCGCGCCCGATGAAGTGACCCTGGCGCAAGCTGCGTCTGTTATCCTGGGCTCATTGTCCATGCTGGCTTTGGGCATATTCGGACCCGGCATCGCAACCGGCATTGTCTCTGGCGCCCCGCAACTCGGCGCTGGAGCAGCCATCGGCACAGTGGCCGGGGTCGCTGCTGGCAGTGTTGCTGGCGGCGCGGCGGCGGGCGCAGTAGCAGGCGGCGCAGCGCGAGCAGCAGCCGGATCAGTGGGCGCTGCCGCGTCAATGGCGGGCGGCGCACGGACCTCTTACGCGATGGCGAGCGCAGCCTCCGGCGCGGGCGGCGCACGGGGCGTTGCCGCAGGACTTGGCGGCGTTGCTCAGGCGGGCGCAGCGTCGCTGAAGGCCTCTGCAGGGCGGGCCGTTGCCCGCGTCACAGGCAGTGGCACAGGCAGAATGGAATCGGGCAGCCGCGCCGCGTTTACCGCAACCGGCGGAACCGGGGCAGGGCCGCCGGCGCCGCAAGCGGCCAATGAGAATGGCGCGCCCGGCTGGGCGCGGCGGATCCGACGTAGCCAAACCACCCGCGACGCTGGGATGACAGCAGCTGCCGCCGTGCGCGACGGCGACCGGCCCGGCGCGGGCGAAGCGCCGCGCCTGAAAGATGAGGAGTAGAAACCGATGATCTGGAAGAGAACGGCCAACCGCTATGGCGAGACACCGCAGCCCGCGACCCCTTACCAGCGCGCCGCGCAAGCCTGGGATGACCGGATCGGGTCGGCGCGCGTGCAGGCGAAGAATTGGAGATTGGCGGCGCTCGCCATGTCAGGCGTGTCGCTGGTTCTGGCGGCCGGGCTTGTCTGGCGCAGTACCCAGTCGTTTGTGACCCCCTATGTTGTCGAACTCTCAACGGATGGCGCGGTGCGCGCGGTTGGACCGGCCCTTGAAGCCTATGAGCCTTCGGACGCACAAATCGCCTTCCATCTGGCTGAATTTGTTCGCAATACCCGCGAAGTCTCGATCGATCCGATTGTGGTGCGCCAGAACTGGCTTACCGCTTATGCCTACGCCACCGACCGAGGTGCTGCGACGCTGAACGAATATGCGCGCGAGCATGATCCGTTCAGCGATATTGGCAAACGCTCCGTGTCGGTCGATGTCACCTCTGTTGTGCGTTCATCAGACGACAGTTTCACCGTGCGGTGGCGCGAGACGGCGTTTCGCAATGGGGCCGAAACTGGCCGTGAGGTCTGGACCGCCACGCTGTCGGTGATCAGCGACCCACCCCGCGACGCTGACACCCTCCACCGTAATCCGCTCGGGCTCTACGTCCACGGGATCAACTGGTCGAAAGACCTCAACTGACGAAAGGCGACGCCCATGACGACGCGCATACTTTTCTCTCTCCTGCTTTTGCCCGCGCTATGCGCCTGTGAGAGCCTCAATCTTGGTCTGAACGCTCCGGATATTGTTCTTGATGATCCGGACTTCATCGAAGCTATCTATCTTGATGAGGACAGAGCAGTGCCAGAGCCGGTAGCGGCCCCGCAAACCCTTCGCACCTATGTTGCCGCACCAATGCCAGGTCAGATGAAACCTATCCCGGCCAAGGAAACGCCGCCATCGCTGCGGCCCTTCGAGGCGATCGACAAAGCCAATGAGGCGGCTGCGATCGAGCCGAACACCGAGAACTATATGAATGCCATCCAGATCTATCCCTATGCGATTGGAGCGCTCTACCAAGTCTATTCTGCCCCGGAACAGGTCACTGACATTGCGCTGGAACCGGGTGAAGAACTGATGTCTGTCTCGGCTGGCGACACGGTGCGCTGGGTGCTTGGGGATACAATCTCGGGCGCAGGCGAAAGCGCGCAGGTACATATACTGGTGAAACCCATCCAGTCAGGTTTGAAGACAAATCTGATCATCACCACATCGCGGCGCGCCTACCATTTGGAGCTCACATCTTTCCGTGAAACCTACATGGCCGCGGTCTCCTGGCGCTACCCGAATGCGCCGCTTGTGCGCGCCGCGCCGCGTGGCACGTTGGCGGCGGGGCGCTCGCCCGCTGGGCCGTCTGGTCTGCAGCTCGACCTGCTACGCTTTCGCTATGAGATCACAGGAGACAAGCCACATTGGCGCCCGTCGCGCGTGTTCGACGATGGCCGCAAAGTCTATATCCAGTTTCCTGAGCGCCTCGATCAGGGCGAAGCGCCGCCCCTCTTCGTGGTCGGCCGCGATGGCAAGTCTCAACTCGTAAACTACCGCATGCGCGACCACTATTACATTGTCGATCGATTGTTCGCCCTTGCTGAACTGCGCCTTGGTGAGAAGGATCAGGACGTGGTGCGGATTGTGCGCTCCGATCTTGGGGCGCGGGGGTCATGAGCGCCAAGACCTCCTCAGCTGACGCGCTCGAGATTACGGCGCCGCCTGCACCGGTGAGGCGGTTTTCCAAGAAAGCCCTTGCCGTGCTGCTGGGGGGAGCGTCCTTCGTGGTGCTCGCAAGCTTTGCGTTCGCCATGCGCCCGGCAGGCAACGACGCGCAATCGGCCGCGCGAGAGCTTTACTCTACGGCCAACAAACCCACAGCAGACGGGCTGGCAGGGCTGCCGGCAAGTTACGGCGAGGTCAAACCCGATACGCCGGCTTTGGGGCCGCCTTTGCCCGGCGATCTCGGCGCGCCGATCCTGCGCGCCCAAAGAGAAGGCCGCATGCCGGCAGCCGGCCCGCTGGCCGGCGCTGAGGATGCCGCCGGGCGCGCCGTCGCCGAGCGCGAAGCTACGCGGCTGGTCGCTGACGAGGCGCGGGCCCTGGCCGCGCGGGAGAGCGGGCTGTTCTTTGTAAGCGGACGCGGTGACGCCCCGCTGCGGGACGCTGCGCCGCAGCGTGCGCCGGATAATACAAGACGTGACCCACTTGAGCTATTGAGCGCGCTTGGCGGGACCGGCCAACTCGGCGCGCCAGCACCCGATCCGAACCGGCAGGCGGACAAGGCGGCTTTTCTGCGCGGCCCGGCTGACACGTCCATCTACAATCCTCACCGCCTTCAGACGCCCGTCTCTCCCTGGCAGGTCATGGCCGGCACGGTGATCCCAGCAACCCTGATCACGGGCATCAATTCTGATTTACCAGGTGAGGTCATCGGCCAGGTGACCGAACCGGTCTATGACACGGTGACCGGCGACACATTGCTCATTCCGCAAGGGGCTCGGATCATGGGTCGCTATGATAGCGTGATCGCCTATGGCCAGTCGCGGGCGCTGATTGTGTGGACCCGCATCATTATGCCTGACGGCTCGTCTATCCGGATCGAAAATCTCCCGGCGGTAGATGGTCGGGGCAATGCGGGTCTTAGAGACCGGGTCAATCACCATTCCCTTCGGATCTTTTCAGCTGCTGCGCTGTCCAGCCTAATCAGCGTTGGGGCTGAGCTCTCTAATGATGATGATGACGAGATTGCGCGCGCCTTGCGCGACGCAGTCCAGGACGGCGCGAGCCGGGCAGGGGACGCCGTCCTGCGCCGAGAACTGGGCGTTCAGCCTACCCTGACGATCCGTCCCGGCTGGCGCCTGCGCATCCTGGTCCACCAGGATTTGATCCTTAAACCCTATGGAGACTCCCCATGACCGAACCCTCGCTAAAACTTGGCAGATTGCCAGATCGTAAGCCTATCAAACTGACCCTCGCGCTTGCCCCTGATCTTCAGGCTGACTTGCAGGATTATGCGACGCTCTACGCGCGCGCCTATGGCGACACGCTCCCGATTGCAGCGTTGATCCCGTCCATGCTGGCGGCATTTCTTGCCAGCGATGCGGGCTTTCGCAAGGCGCGCAAGACGCTTTGATACATCTGTCACCAGTCCAACAATAGAAAGGATGACCCCATGGCCAATATCGGCTTTTTCACAAAAACCCGCAGCGGATATGAAGGAACGATCACCACACTGACCCTGTGCGCGCCCGCGTCGTTTGTTCCAAATCGCAAGAAGAAGAATGAAACATCGCCGGATTATTTTATAAAAGGGAATGGGAGTGATCTCGGAGTCGCTTGGAAGGCAGACCCTGGAGAGGGTGCCAAGGATTCAACCCCCTATCTCAAATGTGTTCTGGACGATCCAAGCTTTTCCGCGCCCGTCCAAGCGGCGCTATTCGATCACGCCAATGGTGCCGATCTTGTTTGGAGCCGCCGGAGTGAGCCTTAAGTCTGCGTAGCTGGAAAGATGCTTTTGGCATACATACAGAAATGCATGCTATAGACAACATTAACGAATGTATGCCAAAGTCTGCATTTCAAAATGTATGATTTGGCATACTCGGTAGGAAATGGGTCTATGAGCGGAATTGGTCTGAAAACATCGGTGGATATCGGCGCGTTGGTCAAGGACCGGCGCAAGGCGCTCAGTCTTACCCAGGCTGAGCTGGCTGAGCAGGTTGGCGTCAAGCGGCTTTGGATCGGAGAACTGGAGCGCGGCAATGATGCAGCCAGCCTTGGTTTGATCCTGAAAACATTTATGGCCCTGAATATCAGCCTATCCGCGGATGCGGAGATTGCCGTCGATGACGAGGGACCGCTCATTGTCGGGGCAGATCTTGACGCTTTGATCGAAGACTTCACACACAGAGGCGGCCACGATGACTAGACTGACGGCGCTCATGGATGGCCGCATCATTGGCCACATCTTCGAGGAGCAGGGCCGGTTGAGCCTGCTTTACAGTGATGACTGGCGAAATGCGCGCGGGGCTTATCCCTTGTCGACTTCCATGCCGTTGGCGGCGCGTCGCCACGCAGATAGTGTTGTGCGCGCCTTTCTGTGGGGCCTTCTGCCGGACAATGACCAAGTTCTACGCCGCTGGGGCCGCAAGTTCCAGGTGTCAGCGCGTAATCCCTTCGCTCTGATTTCTCATGTCGGTGAGGATTGCGCTGGGGCGGTGCAGTTCGCGACCGATGAACGTCTGGAATTGTTGCTCGCCCCCGCAAATCCCGGCGAAATAGATTGGCTTGAAGACGGTGACATTGCAGAGCGCTTACGCACTCTCTCAGCAGATGCGAGCGCCGGGCGTATTGCCCGAGATACAGGTCAATTCAGCTTGGCAGGCGCTCAGCCAAAGACGGCATTCTATTCCGACGGCAAACGTTGGGGCGTGCCCCATGGACGCATCCCGACAACGCATATTTTCAAACCCCCCACGGGAGACTTTGACGGATTTGCTGAAAATGAACACCTCTGCCTGAATCTCGCCGCACGTCTCGGCATGGCGACGGCCCGCTCCAGAGTTGCACTTTTTGAAGATGTGTCGGTGATCATTGTCGAGCGATATGACCGCAGGCGAGTCGACGATATTGTGACCGCCAAAACCCGGCAGATTGCGACCCTGTCAGATCGGACCGAGAACATTGACGCTGATCGGGACGCCAGGGCAGCCAGAGCAGTCGCCGCGCTTGACGCAGCTAAGGATCAGCTCACCGAAGAGCTCCAAGCCCTGCAGACGGGCCAGCTTGGTCCAGTCTTGCGGGTACATCAGGAAGACTATTGTCAGGCCCTCGGGGTGCATCCGGAAAACAAATACCAGAATCTAGGCGGCCCTGGTGTTGAGGCAATCATCTCCCATTTGCGCGCGCATACCGGACGGCCAGGAGCTATTGAGCAGGATGTGCTGCGATTTCGCGACGCACTGATCTTCAACTGGCTAATTGGGGGCACGGATGCCCATGCGAAGAACTATTCGATCCTAATCAGCGCAGGGGGCACGGTGAGACTGGCACCGCTTTATGACATGGCCAGTATTCTGCCGTATTCCGACATTGATCCAAGAAAAGTAAAACTCGCGATGAAGATTGGCGACACTTACAAATTAGAGAAAGCCACTGCAGCAGAATGGACGAAGCTTGCCGCCAATAATGGACTGAAAATCGACGCATTGGTGGACCGGATGCGCGAAATGGCTGCGGCAATTCCCGACTTGCTAAATGACGAAGTCAAGGCCTTGTCTGAGGCTGGGGTCAGTCATCCAATCTGTGAGGTGCTTCAAACGGTGCTCACAGATCGCGCGGCGAGATTTACATCAATCTAGTTCACGCGCTGGTTTGAATCGGGTCTGGTCAATGTGCAGAGTCCAAGGCGCTAAGGATGTCTTCCAGGTCTTTCGCGTAAAGCTGGCTGAGCGCGTCTCGTCCCGTGGTTGCCGATACCTCATAGACTTGCCCGTTCGTTCCTTTGGCGATGAGGGATGGATGAGTTTCGGGCACCCCGGAGTCTGGTTGCACAGTGAGGTGAAACGTCTGGTCGACATTTTTAATCTCAACCCTGGCGCTTTGACCTTTGAATGATAACGCCTCGCCCAGGCGTCTTTCTGGAAGAAATCCACCGAAGGCGCTTAGTGCGAGCAATTGTATAGCAGAGATCATTTGCCCATTGGCGAGATCTCCGTGAAGGAACGCAGTCAGTTCGGACAGAGTGCCTTGACGCCGCGCCTCAGCTAGCGTTGCGAGGATAGGTAAACCATCCCCAAAGCTTGCACCGAACATAAACCGCACCTCATTTTGAGCTGCCAATAACAAAAAGCGAGGAAGATCAGGAACACATTCGAGCGAGTTACCAATCACGTGAATGCCGGCCGCTAATGCGCGCTCATAGAGGTCACAGTTCTCGGCGCTCTGTCTGAGATCCAGCAAGATCGTCGGTGTGCTCTTGTCTATACATGCCAACTCAGTGACTTGTTCCGCAGCCTGCAACACTTGCCAATCAATTGCGGCCTGTGACGTCATAGCCGCTTGCAGATCATGAACCGTGATTTGATCTTCGATCACTAAACAAATCGCGTAAAGAGCTTGGTCTTGTTCTGGCACGCCGCAAACCCTGCACGTCAATTATCATCCGGCGCGACAATATTGGAGCATTTCACGCCAAGATAGATTTTTAGGGTTCACTCTAAAAGTCAAGACACTGGGCGTTCGACGAGACATGTGATCATTCTCGCAAAAGAGACTGTTTCCGAACCCATGCTGCTGTGAAATGTGCGCTGCAATCTGTTTTCTCCGTCTAACCAAGGTGCAGCGCGCTTACGCTACCGCCTATTTGTGAAGGTCAGTCACAGCATACTCTGTAGTGTCTTGTGAGATGCTGGCATCAAACCCCATGAGTGCGGCAAGCTCTGCACCAACATCATTATTCGCTTTCTTGACGGGGTCGGCAGACAGATGGGCATAGCGCGCGGTCGTTTGAGCCTGCGTATGACCCAGGAGTTTTCCAACAATATGCAGGCTGTGATTTTGGCTCGCAGCAAAGGATGCATATGTATGACGTAAATCGTGAATGCGGACATCTTCGAGGTTTGCGCTCTTTCGGATACGTCTCCAAGGCTTTTGAAAATCTGTCAGGTACTGTCCGGGTCTGCGGCCAGCGATAACATAAGGATTGTCCGAAACGCGTGGAATAGCGTTCAGAACCCTTATCGCAGGAGCGTTGAGATGGACGGTCTTCATTCCAATAGTCGCCCCCGTCTTAGTATCTTCGCTGCTGAAACGAATCTCGTTCTTGTCAACGCGGATGTCTGCCCATTTCAGCTTTTGTATTTCGCCAAGGCGGCAGCCTGTGAAAATCAGAAGCCAAAAAGCCGAGGCAGTGATCGGAGCAGTGGCAGCCTCGAGCTGCAGAGCTCTTGCAATTCGGCCAAGTTCTTCGGGTGTTAGGTAGCGTTCGCGCTTCTTCTCCTTGAAGCGCTTTACACGCAGACAAGGGTTTAGGCCTTCTTCTCGCATCCCCCAAATTTCAGCCTGCGTCAGCATCACCGATAATGTGCCCAGGATCCTATTTGCCTGATACGGAGTTTTGGCAAAGCTTTGATGAAACGCCGCAACCCGATCTCTTTTCAGTTCTGACACTTTTATGGACCCAAGGCCCGGGATGATGAATTTTTCGATTGAGCGTTTGTAGTCAGCTGCGGTGCTCGAGCGAACGTGATATGGGATGTAATCCGTGGTGAACTTTTTTGCGAGCGCGGCAATATCTGGTTCTTGGGCTTTAGCCCGGCGTTCGTTCAGAACATTTACACCGTCCGAGGCTGCGGCAATCGCCTTGATGGCTCGCCGCCGGGCCTCTTCTGCTCGGACAGAACCTACCTTTCCGATTGATCGTTTGGTCTGTTTGCCCGCTACCCGGTATTTTACCACAAACGTTTTTGAACCATCGCGGTTTACACGAACACCAAAGCCCGGCAATTGGCTGCACCAGCGGAGGTATCTGTCACCTGTTTTCGGAAGTCCGTCCACGACGATTTGTGTAAGTTTCATAATTTGCCATCACTTTCATTGCTGTCTTTGCAGCGTACCGCCAGCGTACCAAAAAAGTGGATTTCTTAAAGAGTAGGCCAGTAGTGGAGTGAAAGTTAGCACAATAAAATATTCAATAAAAACAGTAGTTTGTGAAGCGTGAGGTACATTTGTGAAGGTGTCAGAAAAGCGGTAAAATGCCCCTCATAACCTGAAGGTCGTAGGTTCAAATCCTACTCCCGCACCCAAACTGGCCCTCGATGTCCTCACGGATATCGGGGGCTTTTTCTATTGGGCCCGGAGTTTCAAGCCTGTCTCGCTGGGATCACCGCGACCGTGAAACGGGAGATACAAACCAGGCGGTCAGTCTCATCAGTGATGCGGATGGACCATATCTGCGTTGTCCGGCCGAGCGCTTCCGGCGTGGCGGTTCCGTACACATACCCTTCTTTCACAGGCCTCACATGATTGGCATTGATCTCGAGGCCGACACCGATCTGCTCGTTGGAATCCAGAGTCAGGTTAGCTGCGATGGATCCAACGGTTTCGGCCAGAGCCACAGATGCTCCCCCATGCAGCCGACCGTGTGGTTGGAGCGTGCGTGCGTCGACGGGCATGCGGGCCGTCAGCGAATTGTCGGTTATGCCCGTGACGGTGATACCCAGATGGTCAACCATCGTCCCTGACTGGTTTGAACTCAGGGTTTCAAGATCGGGTAGACCATTTTTCCAGATCGACATGTCGTCTCCATATGTTGGCACGAAGTCGACCACAGCATGGGAAGGGCGTTGCTCACAAGTCCTCACGCAGGGACAAAGCTAGACATGTTTGGCGAGACGAATCTTGCGGCCAGCCGACAGGTGATTGGCGGCGGCGACGATGGCGTCGGCGTCGATCATGAAGTGCCTGTAGAGATCATTGATCGTGCCGGTCTGGCCGAAATGTTCGACGCCAAGCGGCGCGGTCCGGTGGCCCATGACTGAACCGATCCAGGCAAGTGTTGCCGGGTGGCCGTCCGTAACGGTAATCAGCGTCGCGTCGCGCGAGACTGAGCCCATCAAGCGTTCGATCTGGCTGACGGCGTTATCCTGCCCGCGCGCTCTGGCGCGGCGCGCAGCGGTCCATCCGGAGTTCAGGCGATCGGCAGAGGTAATGGCCAGCACGCCGATATCGCGCCGGTCATTGCCGATGCGTCCGGCTGCTTCGATGACTTCCGGCGCGACGCAGCCCTGATAGGCGATCACGACCTCACAATTCGGGCCCGGTTCCCGAAGCCAGTAACCGCCATCGACCACGCCGCGCCTGAAATCCGCATCATCGCGCGCTTTTAGGCCGAGCTGGTCAATGGAGCGTGTGGTCAGGCGCAGATAAACTGAGCCACCGGTTTCATCACGTAGCCAAGTGCGCTCATCCGGGTCACCCTCACCGCTGCGTTGGAGATAGTCGAAGGACCAATCCATGATGATCGAGAGTTCATCGAGGAAGGCTGGTTCAAAAGAAACAAGCCCGTCCTGACTCATGCCGATCAGTTGCGCACCGATAGATTGGTGGGCGCCGCCTTCCGGGGCCAGCGTCACTCCAGAGGGCGTGCCAACAATGATGAACCGGGAGTCCTGATAACAGGCATAATTCATCGCATCGAGGCCGCGCGCCACAAACGGATCATAGACCGTGCCAATGGGAATGACGCGCTCGCCAAACAGGCTGTGTGACAAGCCGGCCGCGCCGAGCATCAGGAAGAGGTTCATCTCGGCGATGCCAAGCTCGATATGCTGGCCCTCGGGAGAGAATTGCCATTTTTGCGTTGAGGGAATGCGCTGTTCCCGGAACGTGTCGCCCTTGGCTTCGCGTGCGAACAGGCTGCGCCGATTGACCCATGGCCCGAGATTGGTTGACGCGGTCACATCCGGGGACGTGGTCAGGATACGGTCAGCCAGTTCGCTGTCGGTCTTGGCGATGGCATCGAGTATCTTTCCGAAGCCGGCCTGTGTGGATTGGTTGCGATCGTCAAGGAAGACCGGGCCGGAGCTTTTCACGATAGGGGCGTCGAACCGCCTGCGGCCTTTCGCGAAGAAGGCGGCGTCATTCATCAGCGCCGTCAGGCCATCAGGATTGTCGATCCCGGCGAGCACGTTCCATTCCTCGCCCTGCGGCACGCCCATGCGCTTCTGGAAATCCGCCATTTGGGACGGGTTCATCAGGCCGGCATGATTGTCCTTGTGCCCCGCCAGCGGCGTGCCCCAGCCCTTGATCGTATAGGCGAGGAAGACGGTGGGCTGGTCGTCTGTGACCCCGTCAAACGCTTCGGTCAGCGTCTGGACGCACTGACCGCCGAGATTGTTCATCAGGGCGGAAAGCTCGTCATCGCTGCGTTTTTCGAGCAAGGTCGTGACGTCGCCCTGATCGCCGATGTCATCCATCAGGCGTTTGCGCCATGCTGCACCGCCTTGATAGGTGAGAGCCGAATAGTCAGCATTCGGACAGGTCTGGATCCATTCCTTCAGGGCCTTGCCGCCCGGTTCCTCGAATGCCGCGCGTTGCAAGACGCCATGGCGCAGAACGACTGTGCGCCATCCAAAGGCCTTGAAGATGGCATCGATTTTCTCCCACAGTCCCTCGTGCACGACACCGTCAAGGCTCTGTCGGTTATAGTCTATGATCCACCAGGTATTGCGCAAATCATGCTTCCAGCCTTCCTGAAGGCATTCATAGACATTGCCTTCGTCCAGCTCGGCATCCCCCACGAGGGCGATCATGCGGCCAAGCTGACGATCACTCGCCCACGGTTTGGCTTCGAGATAATCCTGCATCAGCGAAGCGAAGGCCGTGATCGCGACGCCAAGGCCAACAGAGCCTGTGGAGAAGTCGACATCGTCCACATCCTTAGTGCGGCTCGGATAGGATTGCGCGCCGCCATAGCCGCGAAAATTCTCGAGCTTTTCGCGCGTCTGGTTCCCCATCATGTATTGCATGGCATGGAAGACCGGCGAGGCATGCGGCTTCACCGCAACCCGGTCTTCCGGACGCAGTGTATGGAAATAGAGGGCCGCCATGATCGACACCATCGAGGCGCAAGAGGCCTGGTGGCCGCCGACTTTCACGTCGCCTTCCTCTTTTTCGCGGAGATGGTTGGCATTGTGCACGATCCAGGAGGACAGCCAAAGCAGGCGTTGCTCCATGGATTTCAGCGCCTCGAAGTCGGTCATTGCGAAAAGCCCTGTTCTGGCAGTCTGCGCCGGGCGGACTGCAATTTGAATACAGGTTCGTACCATCAGCCGAGCGGCAGATCATCCCTCTCGATGATAATGACAGGGCATGTCAGTGCGTCTGGCCGCCGAATGTTGAAACAAAACTGCTTCGATCGTGATCAGGCGAAGAGATCACCTGTTTCCACGTCGCGCGCTGGAGCCATATCGTCACCGCGATAGAAACAGGGGTGTTTGATGCGGCTGAAATTCCTGTGCCGCTCATAATGGACCCAGCCGCCATTGGGCATGCGCTGGCTGAGGATCGGCGCATCGCAGACGGGGCAGGCGGAATGGCAGGATTTTTCTGGCCCGCCGCTGTCGCTTCGCTCGATCGGCATCCAGGAGGACGCGACCTCCACCATCTGTCCGGAGGGCAGACGGCGCATATGTGCCCGGCGGCGAATCCATTTGATCGACATCTCAAGCTCCCTGCTTCGGCCGATCCCAGAAGGCGCGTGATTCGGTTAAGCGAAAGTGGGCAGACAGCCGTCCCCGCTGTCGCTGTCACAGAACTTTATCACTGCCGACATTAAACCGTACAGAAATCCGCATATCGCTGCGACAGCTGCAAAGGGGCAATGCTGTGACCAGTGATTTTGAATTGGTTTACTCCTTGGAAATCAAGGTATTGGATCTCGAGAAGAAGGTTTTGGAGCTCGAAGAATCAATCGCAGACCTCACGCAGCAGCTGCATTCGGTTGAAAACGAAGCCACCCTCAATGTTCCTGACGAAATCACCGAGAAAATTCGGGAAGGCGAGAACCCGGTACGGGTTGTCCGCCAGTACCGCCTGATGACCCAAAAGGATCTGAGTGATGTGTGCGGCATTCGCCCGAACCATATTTCGGCCATAGAGCGCGGCATGTCCTATGGCCTCAAAACAGCCAAGCGATTGGCTGATGCGCTTGACGTTCCTGTAGATTTACTGACTTGAGATCCCATGAAACTGATGACCTCCCTCGCAGCTTCGGCTGCTGCTTTCGTTCTGGCTGGATGTTCCAATGGTGCCGACGACGCGCCACGGCCCGTTTTTCCGGACGCTGAGCCAGCCACACAATTCACCCGCGCCTACTCCATGACCGAAAGTCCGGACGGACAGGTTCGCGTCTTTGCCAAGGAGAATGGCGACGAGACCTGGCTGTACGAGGTGCGCCGCGACGGCAAGGCCTGGGGCGAACCTGCACGTCTTGAATTTCCGTCAAAAAGTATTCTGGTCGGTCCCAGCTTCAACCCCGTGGACGGCACGCTCCTGTTCGCGTCAGATGCCGAAATGCCTCAATGGCCTGGCCGGAAAGATTTGAACATCTGGCAAGTGGAACTGGTGGATGGCGAATGGGGGCAGCCTGAACCCCTGTCGGGCGACGTGAATACGGGCGCGAATGAAACCATGGCGGTTGTCTCGGCAGACGGTCTGATGGTGTACACCTCGAACAAGAGCGGCAGCTATAATCTGGCCGACGCCCGCCGGGATGATCAGGGCAACTGGATCAAGCAGCGTGACCTGGAAGAGGTCAACGATTTCCGCACGAATGATCATCTGGCGCTTACGGCAGATGGACGGACGCTGTTCTTCTACTCGCATCGCGCCCCCAAGATCGGCATTGTCGACATCTGGATTTCGAGCCGACAGGAAGATGGCACTTGGGACGCGCCGAGAAATCCCGGAGAGCCTCTGAATTCTGCAGGTATAGACTATGGGCCCGGCCTTTCCGCGGATGGGAAAACGCTGTTTTTCTCGCGGGAAGGCGATCTGTTCCAGATTCCCGTATCGGTCGTCCTTGTCGGTGATCCTGACGCCTGATCCCTTAATGTTCCGGGCGATGCAGCGTTAACACGGCCGCGTCGGTCTCCTTCTCAGGAGTGCCGCGATCACAGTTGATTATCGAGCCTTTTTCGCGTGCCTGACGTTTCTGGCGGCGCGCTCACAGGCCGTGGACTGCGGGTTCATGAAGGTTAGTGCAGCCGTCATAAAAACTTTGCGGAACTGTGCGGAAACCGTCGCGGGTCACTGCGATAAGCCGCTTCGGATGCAGGTGGCCATGGAATCACTATTGGCCCGATCCAACGAATTATTGCTGAGACCGGCATCCTTCATTGGGGCCACAAAGGGGTAAAGAATGAAACTCGGGAAGACCTTGAAGCTCGCGACCATGGCGAGTGTTGCCGTGCTGACACTCGCTGCGTGTTCGGACACGACGATTTCCTCACCAGGAGCATCCGAAACGCCGGTGAGCCCACCGCCGCCGCCTCCGCCACCGCCGCCGGCCGCAGCGACTATCGATCTGGTCCCGACAGCCGGCTGTCCTACGGGCACGGCTGAAGCCACATTTGCTGCTGTGGCTGCCGATGGCTTCTCCGACGTCGACGTGTGTGTGCTCGGATCCGACGCTACAGGCGGCACGACGATCACGGCCGACCTTGAAATTCCAGCCAACACCACGATCGCCATTCAGGGCCCCGTCTTCATCGGTGAAGACAACAAGGATAACGCTGGAACGCCCGTCACGCTGACGATCAATGAGGGCGTTCGCTTCTTCGGCGCGTCCGCAGGCGGCACCGCGACAGCCACCGATGACTATATCGTTGTGACGCGCGGTTCGACGATTGCGGCGACGGGCACTGAGGCTGCTCCGATCCGCTTCACGGCGCGTGCAGCCATGAATGATGAAGAGACCGGCTCCAACCTGATCGAAGCTGGCACCAATGCTCAATGGGGCGGCCTGGTCATCAACGGTTTCGCACCGATCAATGCGTGCGGCGAAACCACTGCAACCGGCGGCACCGCTGACTGTGAGAAAAGCGGCGAGGGGTCATCCGGTCTGTTCGGCGGCGCAACCGCTGACGATGATTCCGGTAACCTGAACTATGTAATCGTCGAGTATGCAGGCGCCCGCCTGACCAATACGGACGAGTTGAACGGCATCGCCTTCCAGGGCGTTGGGTCCGGCACGGACGTTGACTATGTTCAGGTCCACAACAATCTCGATGACGGTATCGAATGGTTTGGCGGTACTGTGAACGCGAAGCACGTTGTCATCACCGGCGCTGGCGATGACTCGCTGGACTGGACCGATGGTTGGCAGGGCAAGCTGCAGTTCGCAGCTGTCCGCTCGACAGTTCCTAGCTCTGACGATCCGCGCGGCATCGAAGCTGACAACCGTGACGGCGAGAATGACAAGACGCCATTCTCCAGCCCGAGTGTTTCCAACTTCACGCTCGTCGGCACAGATGGCAATCAGCAGGGCATCCTGCTGCGCCGTGGTACACAGGGCAACATCGTGAACGGCATTGTGACCGGCTACGCAACCGGCATCGACGTCGATAACCCTCAGACCTTTACCGGCTTCTCGGATGGCGATCTGGTGATCGAATCCCTGCTCCTCGACACAGCTGAGAATTTCGCTACGGACTCCGACGGTGTTCCGACCTTCGCGGCTTCTGCGAACATCCGGACGGGCAACAACTCGCTGGTGGAGAATTTCTTCCCTGGCCAGCAGGAGCTGAACGTTCCTGTGTCCACGGTTCTGGCAGCTGACGCCTTCTTCGATACCACCACCTATATCGGTGCATTCGGACCAACCGAAACCAGTGCAAACAGCTGGGCTAACTTTGCCCTCGCTGGCACGCTGTTCGACGAAGAAGAAGCCGAGTGCCCAACCGGCACGACTGAAAATGGCGAACTGGACGGCAAGAAGCTGTGCCAGATTGATGGCTCCAGCTCCATCACGTCAGACCTGCGTCTCTCCAATGGAGACGAGCTGATCTATGAACTGGTCGGTCCGGTCTTTGTCGGGGTTGACCGTGGTCCCGATCCGGCTGCACCGCTCGCAGGCTCTGCTGCCGCATCGCTTACGATTGATGCGGGTGTGACGGTCGTCGGTGAAGGCAATGACGACTACCTCGTCATCGCTCGGGGGTCTCGCCTCCTGTCGAACGGCACCGAAGCTCAGCCGGTCGTCTTCACCGCCAAGACGGTTGTGGATGGCACAATCGCGGCCCTCGACCAGGACACCAAGGGTGTTTGGGGTGGGATCGTCATCAACGGTCGCGCTCCGATCAATGCCTGTAACGAGACCACTGCGACGGGCGGCACGGTTGATTGTGAAAAGTCAGGCGAAGGTTCCTCCGGCCTGTTCGGTGGTGCAACTGCCGACGATGACTCCGGTCAGATCTTCTACACCCGCGTTCAGTATGCTGGTACACGCCTGACCAATACGGACGAACTGAACGGCATTGCCTTCCAGGGTGTCGGTTCGGGCACCGAAGTTGATTATGTCCAAGTCTACAACAACCTCGACGACTGCTTCGAATGGTTCGGTGGTGCGGTAAACGCCAAACACCTGGTCGCAACGGGTTGCGGTGACGACAGCATCGATTGGACAGATGGTTGGACCGGTTCGCTGCAGTACGGCATCGTCTACGCCGGTGCGACAAGTGCAACGGGCGGCCTTTCGGGTGACCCGCGCGGCATCGAGGGTGACAACCGTAATGGTGAGAACGACAAGACGCCGGTCTCCAGCCCGGATCTGTCCAACATCACGATCATTGCCAGTGGCGACGCTGCTGCAGACACGGGCGCCGTGCTTCGTCGCGGTACGCAGGGTACGCTTGTGAACGCCATCATCCTTGGCTGGCCAGATGCCGGTCTGGATGTCGATGATCCACAGACGCAGACCAACGTTACAAATGACGACCTGCTGATCCGCTCGCTCTTCCTCTCCGACAATGGTGAAGACATCGAGAGCGGTGACACGGACGACGTGACCTTCGTCACAGCTGACAATGTTGTGACCGGTCAGACGGTGACCATGTCCGGCTTTGCCTTCCGGTCGGGCCGTCCTGGTCTTGTCCCGGGCGCCAATGAGAACGCTGTTCCCGTCTATGACGTGACCGGCATCGGCAACCTCGAAGCCACAACATATATCGGCGCTGTCGAAGATGCTGATGACAAGTGGTTCCTCGGCTGGACGATCGATCAGGAAGGTAACCTGACATCGACCAACTAAGCCGGCCTTGAACAGATTGGATGGGGCGGCAGACTCTGCTGCCCCATTCCGTCGTTCAGACCAGAGACATTTCGGCGGGGCTGAGTCCCGTCAGCCCATTACAGGAAACCTCAAATGAAACGCCTCCTGTCTGCCCGTTCCTTGCTGTTGACCGGAGCCTGCCTTGCCTGGCTGTCACCGGCATTCGCTCAAGAAGACTCCTCGCCATCCGACTCCGCTCCTGCTGTCGAGCAGGAGGAGGAAGCCCGTCAGGAAACTGTCGTCGTGCGTGGCTTGTTCATTCCGGACGAAAAACGCTCCACTTCCGAAGTCGCCGCTCTCATTGATGAAGGCGATTTCTCGCTGCAGGGAGACGGCGATGCTGCCGCTGCCCTCGCGCGTGTTGCCGGTATCGCCACGGCTGAAGACGAGTTCATTTACGTCCGTGGTCTCAATGAGCGCTACTCGACCGCGCTTCTCAACGGATCACCGCTGCCAAGCCCTGCGCCATTGCGCCGGGTCGTGCCGCTGAACCTGTTTCCGACATCCGCTCTGAAGAGCGTTCTGGTCCAGAAGACCTATTCACCAAACCTTCCGGGCGAATTTGGGGGCGGTCTTGTCGATTTGCGCACCAAGACCGTGCCGGATGAAGCCTTCTTTACTGTCGGCGCAAAAGTTGCCCGCGATACGTCGACGACGCTTCGCAATGGCCTGATGTATGACGGGACAGATACCGACATTTTGGGCTTCGATGATGGTGCTCGCGACCTGCCTTCCCTGGCAGATGGTCTCACAACTGAGTTCGGCCGTCAGTTGACTGATAATTCATCCCTCCTGGTCATGCAGGAAGGGGAGGTTGCTCCAAACTTCAGCATCGATATGTCGGCAGGCAACAATTTCGACCTCACGTCTGATATCTCGATGGGCGTGATCGCCGCTGTCGGATATGGCAATTCCTGGCAGACGAAGCGGGGAACGCGGGGGTATGGCGACCTTGAGGGTGACGGTCTCCGGTCAGCTTTCCAGCTGGATCGTTTGAGCACACAGAATACGATTGATACGAACGCCTTGGCGACAATTGGTTTCGAGGCATTCTCCGACCATGAGATCAAGTTCACCGGGCTTGTGACCCGCTCCTCTGAAAAGGAAGCGCGGATCATTACCGGCGAGAACAATGAAGACGTCGACCAGCGCCTCGATGCTTTGGAATGGGTCGAGCAACAGCTCTGGTCCACGCAGGTCCAGGGCGAGCATTTCCTGCCTCAAGTCATGGATATGAAGGTGGAATGGCGCGCGTCATATTCCGAAGCGCTTCGGGATGCGCCCTACCAATTGTCGAACATCTACAACATCAATGATGCCGGCGTGCCGATCCTCTCTACCAGCCCTGCTGCGAACCGTATGCAGTTCAGCAAGGTTGAGGATGATACCACGGATTTCGGGATCGACGGCACATTGCCGATGACGCGGGACGGGGAGTGTACGTTCCTTTGTGAGGCTGACCTGAAATTTGGCTACAGTTATGTTGAGAATGATCGCGCAGCCACCTCGCTGCTCTACGATATCAACGGTGTCGGCGGCACGGACCGCACTCAGCGTCTCGATTACATCTATGACTATATCTTCCGGTCGGGTGTTGGCTCGATTACGGAAGTAGCTGGTGAGCAATTCCCGCAATTCTATGTCGCAACGCTGGAAATTGATGCCGCTTATGCCGGGATCGATGCTCAGATCACGCCCTATATCCGGGCTGCGCTGGGCGTGCGTTTTGAAGACGCGATCGAGGCCATTGATACGCAGAACATCAGTGGCGATCTCACCGGCAACACGGTGGAAGGGGTCATCGACCAGTCTGACTGGTTGCCGGCTCTGACCATCACCTGGAACCCGATCGAGGATTTGCAGGTTCGTGGGGGATATTCCGAAACGCTGACGCGTCCTCAGTTCCGCGAACTGGCCCCGGCTGTGTTCGTCAATACGGAAACCGACGCCACCTTCTTCGGTAACCCGTATCTCGTGAACGCGTCGATCAAGAACTATGACCTGCGCGGCGAATACTATTTCGCCCGTGACCAGTTCGTGACGCTCGGCCTGTTCTACAAGGATCTGGAAAACCCGATCGAGGAGATCCTGGCCGGTACAGAGACAATTCAGACGACGTTTATCAACGTACCCTCTGCCAAGCTGTACGGATTTGAAGTCGAATACGAACAGCTCCTGCCATTCGACCAGTGGACCGGCTTGGGCTTCTTTGATGATCGCGAAGTTCAGGTGAAAACCAACTACACCTGGTCAGATTCCGAGATCGGAGCAGATGGTGAAGTGGCCTTCAATATCGGTACGAATCTGAACCCGGTGCGCGGCACCACGACGGCTGCCGGGCGTCTCGAAGACGGGCGCCGGATGCAGGGCCAGTCCGAACACCTCTTCAACGTCCAGCTGGGCCTTCTCAATGAAGAGGCGCAGTCCGAATACAACCTGCTGTTCAATTATGTCAGCGAGCGTATCCGGTCGGGTGAGAACGGCAACCTGCCCGCAATTCTGGAGCAGCCGCCAATGACGGTGGACTTTGTCTGGAACAAGCGCTTCCAGTCTGGCAGCGGCCAGTATGAATTCTCCCTCAACATCGAAAACATCCTTCAGGAAGACTATGAAGCTTTTCAGGAGCGCGGGGGTGACCGCGTGGATGTCGATACGTACGAGCAGGGAACCATTTTCAGTATTGGCCTGAAACGTATGTTCTAGCTTCGGCTCTGATATTGCATATCATCAATTACAGGTCCGCGGCCATTGTCGTCGCGGACCTGTTAGCTTAGGGGAAACCCTCTTTCGAGGGGCTTGATATTGACGGAACGGCTTGAATCTCTTGCAATTTTCGCTCGGCGTAGCGTCGGGCCTGCCTTACGCATGATTGAGGTCGCCTTGGTCGTGGGCATTGGCTTGGCGACGGCAAAGCTCATTTGGCTGGCGGTAGAACCGGGCGGGGCAGTCTCTCCGGACATCCCGGTTCGCTCCGTCGTGCAGCCCCCGCAAGGTATCGCAACCAACATATCCGTGGATACGTCCCGGCTCCTCCACGAAAATCCGTTCGGCGCGGCCTCCGCCCTCGTGGCGGATATCCCGGACGCGCCGGAAACAAGTCTGAACCTCAAGCTGCGGGGTGTCCGCGCATCGTCGGAAGAGGCCGGCGGCATCGCCCTCATCACCACACCAGACAACCGGACCGCAGCCTATTCGCCCGGCGAAGCCATCCTTGAGGGGGTCACCCTTCACCGGATTTATGGGGACCGCGTCACGCTCCGGAAGGGCGGCCAGACGGAGGCCCTGATGATGGAAGGCGGCGCCGGCCTGCTATCGGTCCTGACCACGCCGGGCCAGCCTAACCCCGAGAGCAACAATTCTGCCACGGGCTCCACCAGCGCTCGGATCGCCCGCGCCGATCTGATGTCCAGCATCACGATAGATCCGGTCCATCACGGTCAGGAATTTGTCGGCTACCGTATCGGCTCCCGGGGTGACGCTGACGTGATGACCCGCGCGGGTCTTCAGCCCGGCGATGTGGTCGTGGGCCTGGATGGCGCAGACATCAATGACGTTCCTCCGGCAGAGCTTGCCCGGAAATTCTCCGATCCTAATCCCGTTCGTCTGAAGATCGACCGGGACGGAAAGACAATTGACCATACCCTCGCGCCCGAGGAGGCCCGATAGACATGAATTTGAAAACCCTCTTGTCCGCAACGGCAGTTCTCGCAGCATCTCCGTCGGCCTTTGCCCTGGCCAATGAGACGCCGGCGGATACGGCGCGGCACATCCTGAATTTCGAGGATGTCGAGCTGTCCGCCCTTATCGCGGACGTGTCGACGGTGACGGGCTACACGTTTGTCGTGCATCCGGAAGCGCGCACCAAGCGGATCACGGTCTCCTCCACCACGCCGCTGACGCGCCAGCAAGTGTTCGATGTGTTCCTGTCCTCCTTGCGCGTGCACGGATTTACGGCGATCCCGGCCGGTAAGGCCACATATCGCATTGTCCCGGAACAAAGTGCTGTGGGTGAGGCGGGCATAGGGGCATACGGATCGAACGCCTTCACGACCGAAATCTTCAGCCTCCAGCATCTGAACGCCCTCGAAGCAGCGAAGATGCTCAAGCCAGTGATTGACGAGCAGGGACAGGTCATTGCCAATGCCCAGTCGAACACTTTGGTCGTTGTGGATTATGCGTCCAACATTCCCCGCTTGCGCAGCATGGTCGACAAGATTGATGCCGACCCTTCGGTGACCGAAACCATCCAGCTGGCCAACACCTCCGCCACGGAAGTCGCGAACATCCTGACCTCTCTGAACACCAGTGCCGGCGAGGACGCCTACAAATCCAATTTCAGGGCCATAGCGTCCGAGGCGGGCAATGCGCTGATCCTGCGCGGTGATCCGGCCGCCGTTGAGCGCGCCAAGCTCGTGACGGCGGATCTGGATGGCCGCGACCGGCTTCAGGACACGATCCGGGTCGTCCCGCTGAATAATGCGGATGCGGCCGATGTGGTGCCGATCCTGCAGCAGGTGGCCTTTGCCATCGACAAGCGCCGCGGACTCGCGGATGCGAGTGAGGCGACCACAATCGCCCACCATGATTCCACCAACTCGCTGGTCATCAGCGCGGCGCCGGAAACCCTGCTTAGCCTCGAGCGCGTCATTGGCGATCTTGACCGCCGCCGCGCCCAGGTTCTGGTGGAGGCCATCATTGTCGAAATGGCTGACGACACGGCGCGGCAACTCGGTCTTCAATTCCTGTTGTCAGGCACCGGCAGCAGTTCAGTCCCGTTCGCCACGACAAATTTCTCGGCATCGGCGCCAAACCTGCTCACGCTTGCGGGAGCGATCAGCAGTGACACGCCATTTTCAGGGGACGAGGACAGCGCAGTCAGCGACTCGCTGACAACGGCGGCGCTCAACTCGCTACTGGGATTGACCGGGATCACGGTTGGGGTCGGCGGGCAGGATGGTGATACATTGTTCGGCGCTGTACTGACGGCTGTGGAAGCGGACACAAATTCCCGCATTCTCTCTAAGCCATTCAACATGACTCTGGACAACGGAACATCGTCGCTGCTTGTCGGGCAGAATGTGCCAATCACAACCGGTCAGGTGCTGGGGGACGATAACACAAACGCTTTCACGACCGTGGATCGCAAGGATGTGGGGGTTGGGCTGACCGTTACGCCTCGAGTGTCGAATGATGGAACGATCCGTATGCAAATAACGCAAACCGTATCCAATGTGGCCGGCGCTATTACGGCAGGTGTGACAGATATCGTGCTCAATACGAGAGAGATCAATACCAGCGTGATCGCCGACGATGGTGAGATCATTGTCCTTGGCGGCCTTATTGAGCAGACCGAAGCCTTTTCCAATGAGAAGGTGCCGTTGCTTGGGGATATTCCTGTTGCAGGTCGCCTGTTCCGGACGGAAGGCAAGTCGCTTGGTCGGACGAATCTGATGGTCTTCATCCGCCCGACGATTGTTCGCGACCGTGCCGGAGCAAAAGCCGTTACATCACGCTCCTACAACTATATCCGCGCCGAAGAACTCTGGGACGGAGAGGGGAGCGACACGTCCTCTATCGACAATTTCATCACAGAAGTGCTGGGAAGCCCGCCGCCGCAATGACGCCGACCGATTTCGCCCCGACGCAATTCACATACGCCTTTGCCAAGGAGAAGGGACTGGTCGTCCTGCCCGGACGGGAGCAGCTGACCGTGGCTGTCCGTCAGGGCGCAGATCCGCTGGCGCTGGTGGAGGCACGACGCGCGCTCGGCAGCGTGTTTGCTCTGGAATCTCTGGACAAGGACTCCTATGACCGGTTGCTGGCCGAGGCCTTTGCGTCTGGACCGATGGCGGATGATGACGTCGATGCCGCCGTGGAGAGCCGGGGCGGTCTGGAGAGCCTGATCGACGATATCCCGAAAGCTGCAGACTTGCTCGACGGGCAGGATGACGCGCCGGTGATCCGCCTGATCAACGGCCTGATCCACGAAGCCATCAAGCGTCGCGCGTCCGACATCCATATCGACCCGTTCGAAAACCATCTCTCGATCCGCTACCGGATTGATGGCGACCTCGTCGAAGTGCTAACTCCGCCGCGCAAACTGGCCGCGCCCATCTTGTCTCGGATCAAGGTCATGGCGCGGCTCGACATTGCCGAAAAGCGTCTCCCGCAGGACGGCCGGATTTCTCTGTCAGTAGGCGGACGGTCTATTGATGTGCGTGTGGCCACACTCCCCACCCGGTATGGGGAGCGGGTTGTGCTGCGTCTGCTCGACACAAAGAACGCGCTGGTCGGCCTGCCGGAACTTGGCATGGATGCTGACACGCTGGAGCGTTTCTCCGATGCGCTGGCCCAGCCAAATGGCGTGATCCTTGTCACCGGGCCGGTCGGCTCCGGCAAGACGACGACGCTCTATGCGTCGCTCTCGCGCCTGAACAACGGTCGCGACAACATCATGACCCTGGAAGACCCTGTTGAGTATGGTCTGCCGGGCATCAGCCAGACCCAGATGGACCACAAGGTCGGCCTGACCTTTGCGGCGACGCTCCGCTCCATTCTTCGCCAGGATCCAAATGTTGTTATGGTCGGCGAGATCCGGGATTCCGAAACGGCGGAAGTCGCGTTTGAATTCGCCTCCACGGGCCGTCTCGCTCTGTCCACACTCCACACGAACAGCGCTGCCGGGGCAATCACCCGCCTGCGCGACATGGGCGTCGAGGCCTACCTGCTCGCGTCCACGCTGCGCGCGGTGATGGCACAGCGCCTCGTCCGCCGCCTCTGCCCGAATTGCAAGACGGAGCGTCCGGCCACCGCGGTGGAACTCGACGCTCTCGGCTTTGGCGCAGGTGACACCGTCATGGTGGGCGAGCCGAATGGCTGCTTCTCGTGTGGCAATACCGGCTTTGATGGCCGGATCGGTATCTATGAGCTTCTGGTCGTGGACAGCAATATCCGCGACCTGCTCGGGTCCGAGGCCAGCGAGCACCGGATCGACGAAGCCGCGTTTTCCGGACATGACCGCCTGATCGACAATGCGCGGCGCTATGTCGTCTCGCAGGAAACCAGCCCCGCTGAAGTGCTCCGCGTCAGCCGCAAGGGAGGTGGGTGATGCCGGCATTTGAGTATGTCGCCGTCGATGATCATGGCAGGCGCCAGAAAGGGATTATTTCCGCCGAAAGCCCGCGTTCTGCGCGCCGCGAATTGCGCCTGCGTGATCTCATGGCGCTCGATGTCATTCCCGTCAGCGAGCAATCGGCCAAGGCAAGCCGCATCGGCGGCCGGATCGGCGAAAAGCAGCGTGTCCTTCTGGTGCGGCAATTGTCCGTACTCCTGCAATCGGGCCTTCCGGTCGAACAGGCGCTCGGCGCCGCCGCAGAGGATGCGGCAACCCCGCAGGTCCAGCGTGTCCTGCACGCCATCAAGACTGAAGTCACCGAAGGCGCGCGTCTCGCAGACGCGATGTCAGTCGCGCCAAAGGCGTTTCCACCGCTCGTGCGCTCGGTCGTCTCTGCCGGCGAACTGTCGGGACGGCTTGGCGACGTCATGGAGCGCCTCGCGACATATCTGGAGCGTAGTCACCAATTGCGCCAAAAGGTTCAGGCAGCGCTGATCTATCCGGCGGTTTTGGGCATCATGGCTGTCGGCATGATCATCGCCATGATGTTGTTTGTCGTGCCGCGCCTGGTCGAGCAATTCGACCTGTTCGACACCGATCTGCCACTGATCACCCGTATCGTGGTCAATCTGTCCGAAGCCCTGCAATCACATGGTATCCTGATCGCTCTGGCGCTCGCGACCCTGGTCTTCGCCGTGGTCCGCGCCTTCAGGGTTCCCGCGGTGCGCCGCGCAATTGATCGCTACAGCCTGAACCTGCCTATTGTGGGCCCGCTAAACCGGACCGTCTGCGCGGGCCGGTTCGCGCGTGTCTTTGCGACGCTCTCCGGCTCTGGCGCGACCATTCTTGAGGCTTTGAGCGGGGCCAAGGGTGCCTCGGGCAATCTCGTCTTCAGTGAGGCGGCAGAACAGATTGGCGAACGTGTGCGCGAAGGCGGCTCCTTTGCCGGCGCGCTGAAGGCCACCGGTGTCTTCCCGCCCATGATGGTGCACATGGTCTCCAGCGGAGAGGCCGGGCGCGACATTCCCGGCATGATGACCCGCGCGGCAGACTATCTGGACAATGAATTCGAAACGGGATCGTCCACGCTCCTGTCCCTGCTGGAGCCGCTGATCATTGTTGTGCTCGGCGGGCTGGTTGGCCTGATCGTCCTGTCGGTTATGTTGCCGATCCTGCAACTCAATACTCTCGCTATCGGATAGGAGGCAGTCATGCACTTAGTCACGCCCCGCACCCCTCAGGAAAAGCGCCGCAAGACGGCGGGCTTCTCGCTCGTGGAACTCATGGTGGTGGTTTTCATCATGGGCCTGCTCGCCACGCTGATCGTCGTGAATGTCGCTCCGGCGACCGACCAGTCCCGCATCGGCAAGGCGCATTCCGACATTGCGGCGCTCGAAAGCGCGCTCGATATGTATAATCTCGACATGTACGGATACCCTTCCGCGGATCAGGGCCTGGCGGCGCTGAGCACGGCGCCCACCGGTGCACAGGCCGCGCAGTACCGCCCCGGAGGCTATATCAAACGCATGCGGACTGATCCCTGGGGCAATGAATACGAATACGCTTACCCTGGCACCCGGTCGGGCAGCGCCTATGACGTCTTCTCCACTGGTCCGGATGGACAAGCCGGAACGGACGACGATATCGGGAACTGGGATCCCGCAAGCTGATGACGCCAATCCTGTCCTCTCAATCCGGCATGTCTTTGGTTGAGGTTCTGGTTGCGCTCTTCATTCTGGCGCTGGCCAGCGCCGCAATCGTCATGACGCTGCCCCGCCAGCCGTCCCGTCTTGACCGGGAAGTGGCGCGGCTGGAGCTGGCCATTGACCGTCTGGCAGACGAGGCCATCGCCTCGGGCGAGGTGCGCGCCATCCGTCTGGGGGAAGATGAATATGCGGCCGAAGCCTGGCGTGACAGTCGCTGGGTCGCGCTGCCGCGATCGGCGCACACATTGCCATCCCCTCTGGCGATCTCTGTCTCAACATCGCGCCGGGGGCTTCAGGAGAGTGATCCGAAGGATTGGCCGCACATCGTGGCCGACGCGACCGGCATCGTGTCAGCGCAGCCGCTGACCCTGATCGAGGGCACGGACCGGCGTGTCCTGACCGTGTCTTCGTCCGGCATGGTCGAGGTGGAGCGCTGACATGACGTCTCCGCGTTCACAGCAAGGCTTCACGCTGGTCGAAGTGCTGGTTGCGCTCGGCGTGTTCAGTATTGCTGCCATGTCGCTGGCGCATCTCGGGAACGAAACCCTTGTTGGCGCGCGCCATGTGGACCAGCGTTTCCTTGCCACTGTCGAAGCGGACAATCTGATGGCCGAGGCGCTCGTACGCCCCGGAGCCATTCCGCCGGGTGTGAACACCGGGGAAAGTACGCAGCGCGGGCGCAGGCTGACGTGGATGCGCACGATCAGCGCCACCGGACGGGAAGGCCTGTTTTCGGTGTCTGTCACGATAGGCGATGCTGAAACGGGCCAGCAACTCGTGAACCGCCAGACCCTGATGCGGGTGCCGACATCATGAGCAAGTCGGCCGGGTTCACCTTGATCGAAATGTTGGTGGCGCTCGCCGTGACCTCGCTGCTCATGGTGGCGGGATCGACCCTGTTGATCCAGACCTTGCGGTCCGGTCAGATGGTGGAGGCCCGCACAGAGATGGTTCGCGATCAGGATACGGCCCATAGCCTGCTGCGGGATGACCTCGCCAATGCGACCCTGCGCCTGACCCAACCGCCCAATGGGCTCGATGCTCCCAAGGCCTTCAGCGGCGGATTCTCCACACTGGAGCCCTTGCTGGCCTTCACCCGGGCTGGCTGGATCAATCCCGGCAAGGTCGAGCCACGGGGCGACCTGCAACGGGTGGAATACTTCCTGACCGACGGAAGCCTTGTTCGCCGCGCCTGGCTGCGCCCTGATCCGGTCTACAACACGCCCTATGCAGATCGCGTGATTGCCGAAGACCTCGACAGCGTCGGTCTGCGCTTTCTGACCGGCACCAGTTGGCAACTGGACTGGCCGGGCCAATCAGACACGCTACCGGATCTGGTCGAGCTGACTTTCGTGTTCGGAGAAGGCGATGAGTTGCGCCAGCTTTTCCTTGTTGGGGGCGCAGGATGAAACGCTCGCACCGTTCCGATCATGAGCGCGGCGCGACCCTGCTCAGCGTCTTGCTCATCATCGTCCTGATGTCGACAGCGGCGCTCGCGGCGACCGATGCGCTGGCGCGATCCGTCAGCGTTTCGCGAGTGTCAGCCAGCCGGGCCGACAGCTTCTGGGCAACACGCGGGGCCTTGTCTGTGGGTGAGGCATTTGTGAACGAGGCCCTGGCAAAGACAGACGGAGCCTTGACGCCAGACTCCCTGTTGTTCCGTGAGCCGATTGTATTTGCGTATTCGCGTGGGACAATTTCCGTCCGGTTTTACGAGGCCACGAATTGCCTGAATCTGAATGCGCTTTCGCTGGGGGACGGTGAAGCCTCCGCCGGGAGCGTGTCCCCCGACCAACTCCACCGCATGCTTGAGGGCGCAGGCCTGTTCAACAGCGAGGCGCAGCATCTGGTGGATTCGCTGTCCGACTGGATGGACGCGGATACCAGTCCTCGCGCCTCCGGCGCCGAAGATGGCGCGTATGGAGGCCGGTCAATCCCTCATCGGACGCCGGGACAGCGGCTCGTCTCTATCAGCGACCTGCGCGCGATCGACGGCTTCACTCCGGATGTAATGAACGAGATTTCGAACCTGGTCTGCGTCCGTTCAAGGTCGGATGATGCACCGCTGAACATCAACACGCTGACAGCGGCTCAGGCGCCACTGCTGGCAGCGCGCTTCTCCGACGAGTTGTCCACAAGCGAAGCCGAACAACTGATCCTGTCGCGCCCGGAAGGGGGGTGGCTGAATGTTGGTGAATTCCTCCTGTCGCGGGATGTGGCCAGCATCGCGCCGGAATTGCGCCGGGATAGCGCGCTGTCGATACGCTCCGATCAGATTGGGGCTGCCATTTCGATTGCCTCCGACACGGGCACGATTCGCATCGATGCGACCTATGGGCGTGGCACCGATGGCATTTATGTCCTACAGGGCTCAAACAGGAGATCTGGCTGATGCGCCCGAGACTTTACACGGAAATCCCGAGGGACGGCGAAAACTGGCGGTTCGTGCGGAGCGGTCCGTCCGGGCTGGAGCCCGTACCGGAGGGCGCAGGCACTCCATCTGGTGCGGATGTTGTCGTCTTCGTTCCCGGAACCGAAGTGACAGCGCACCGGGTGCGTGCGGCGGCCCGGCGGCCGGTAGAACTAACGCGCCTTGCGACGTTTGCGATCGAGGATGATCTCGCCGTGCCGGTCGAGTCCGTTCACGTCGCCGTATCTGCGGATCAGGACGATGCGGGGTTCCGGATAGTCTATGCCGTGTCGCACACAGTCATGCAGCATTGGCTGGACCAGCTTGAGGCGGCCGGCCTCGGATCGGCCCGGATTGTGCCGGATCTGTCCCTGTTGCCGCCAACCGAACAGGTCGATTTCGGTCGCTATCAATTGCTGACCGTCGAGGGACGTCCCGTTGCGTTCGACAATGACTGGCCGAGTGATGTCATGTCGGCGCTCCTCAAGGGCACGGAGGCAAACGCCGCTCCCCGTCGCGCAGAGTCCCTGACCGAACTGGCGCTCTGGGCCGAGGCGGCGCCGCGCCTGACCGATCTCCGGCAGGGCACATATGCCCGCGCCTCTGAAACCGGCATCTCTCTGAAACAGTTTCGCTTGCCCGCGGCGCTTGCGGCCACCCTGTTTGTGGCATGGGGCGCGCAGACGGCGCTGTCGGTGCACACGATGAAGAATCTGACGACGGCGCTGGATGCGGAATCCCGCGCTCAATATACCGCCGCTTTCCCGGGCCAGCCGGTGCCGCCTAATCCTGCCGCCGCCTTGCGCTCGCGCACCGGGGCAGCGACCAGCGTCGCCGCGCCCAGCTTCCAGCAGACCAGTGCGGCGCTATACGGGGCGGTGGAGAGTGTCAGCGGAGCGAATTTGGTCAGCTTGCGCTATGACCGCGCCATCGGTGAGCTTCGCGCCACGCTGACATATCCGGCCTTTGGGGCAGATTTGGACCTGAAGACGGCGATTGAGGCCACCGGCCTGCAGGTCAGTTTGGGCGATACGCGCCTTGAGGATGGACGGGTCGTGGGCGATCTGTCGATTGGAGGACGCTCATGATGGGATACTGGAACAGCCGCACCGGACGAGAGCGGGCATTGATCGGCGTGGCACTCCTGCTCGTGATTGTCGCGCTCCTGCAATTCGCGATCGTGCGGCCCCTGATGGCTGCAAAGGCGGACTCGAAATTGGCTCTGGAAGCCGCCAGTCGGCAGCTCGACGTGGTCTCGGCGGAGCTCACCTCACAAACGACGCGCGTGGCCGGTGCCACTGCCGCCCGCGCCTCCAGTCAGAACTTACGGTCGGATCTGTTGCAGCTTGCCAATGCGAGAGGCCTGTCCGTGTTGCGGTTGCAGACCGCAGATGACGGCCGACTGATCCTGCAGTTTGAGCGGACGGTGCCGACTCTGGTCTATGCCTGGCTGGCCGATGCGGACATGCGCTATGGCGCCGTGCCTGAACGCGTGACCATGTTCGCCGAGGAGGCTGGCTATGTGCGGGCAAGTTTTGAGTTTGCGGGAGGCGGGTCATGATGCGGACAGGATTTCTCTTTGTCGCTCTCTTCGTCATCACGTTGATTGGCGGCCTGATCGCTTTCGCGCCCTTGTCCTTTGCCCTGCGCCAGTCCGGTATCGCGGATCGCGGCGTCAACTGGCAGCAGGCGCGAGGGTCGGTTTGGCATGGTCAGGTCACCGGCCTGTCATGGCGCGGCACGCCGCTCGGTGCGGTCAATCTCGATTCCGATGTTTTGCGTTTCGTGACAGGCGGCCCGTCGCATGACGTGTCGTGGAGCGGGCCGTTTGGCCAGGGGCGGGGCAGGATCAAGGCATCCGGATCGTCTGTTGTGGCGGAAGAAGTGTCCTTGAATATTCCGCTAACGGAACAGGTTGGCGCCGATCCTGTTATTGCGCAGCTCGGCAGCAGCCTCCGACTCTCGAACGGCTCTGTGAAACTGTCTGGCGACCGGTGCGAGGCGGCGGCGGGGAATGTGACGAGCGATGTGGCCCGCCTTGCCGCAGCATCGTTTGGCCGGGACTGGCCCGTCCTCAGCGGTCCACTGACCTGCACGGACACCCGGTTGACTGCGCAATTGTCTGGGGATGCGGGGGACGGCACACGCATTGTCCTCAAGGCTGTTGCACAGGATGGGTTTGAATTGGAACTGACCAATTTTGATGATGAATTGCGCGCTGCCTTGCTGGCTGCGGGATTTACAGACCGGAATGGTGCGCTGGTCTACACGCGGTCGATGAACAGAATGGAGACAAGGCCATGAGGCAGGTAATTGCGATTGTCGCGGGGGCGCTGCTGCTGGCGGCATGTGCGAGCGGCGACAAGAAGCGGCCCGTTCCGCCGGCGCCGGAGGTTCCCGAGGCAGGCAATTTACCAGCGCAGGATCTTGCGGATGGCGAGTGCGCGCTGTTCCTGTGGACCCAGGGCGCGCCGCGGCGCTTCATCTACTTCTCCAAGGCAGGTAGTCAGACGGCCGAAACCATGCTGTCTGAAACCCAGCAGACCATGGCTCTGGTCCGCCAGGGCGGGACCTTGTTCGGACAATTCATGACCGAAATGGACTACACGACCATCGAGGGCGAGACGATGTCCCTGCGAATCACGCCTGGCGAGATGGTGGATGGGGGGCAAAAAATCTCAACTGGCCGCATCAAGCTACTGAATGATGGAGGTTGGGAGACCGTGATTCCTGTGGCGGGTTTGCGGGCGTGCCAGCCGGATGCTGAGTGATTGCAGGGCCTTCCGGCAGGACACCTCCGAGTATCATACACGTAATATACGCAAACGTGTCATTACTTGACGCAAATCTGTCACACACGGTATTGTGACACTTATGTTACAGAAGCAATACAGATATATGTCAATCTCCGCTCTGGCGCTTGCGGCGCTGGGACTGACTGCGAATGCCCAACAGGCTTGTGACCTGTCGGATGGTCTCGGCCTGCAGCCTGCTGCATTCCAGACTGAAACCGAAGCCTGTTTTGAGGGCCTCAATGGCGTCACGCCGGATACGTTCATGCAAGGCCAGCTTGGTCAGTTCGCGGCCGCTGACCGCAGCGACGCGGGCAAGGCGAGCCTGAAAAACCTTGCGACGCTGAACGAAGCTGCACGTATCCATGCCTATGACATGGCGGTTCGGGGCTATGTGGCCCACGAGGACATGGAAGGACGCAGTCATCTCGACCGGGTCCGCCTGCTGGACCGCACCCACCTCATGGGGGCATTCGGCGCCAACATGGCCATTGTGGATGACTCGGCTACGCCTGAAGAAGCCTATCGTGCCCTGATGGCAGACCCCGCCAACAAGGCCAATCTCAAGCGCGGCGAGTTCGACCATACCGGTGTGGCGGCTGTGCGCGCCAATGGCCGGATCTATTTGGTCCAGCTGTTCTCCCGTGTTGAAGGAACGCTGCAGGCCCCGATGCCGACCCAGATGAACGGCAAGACTGACCTCAAGGCCGTCTTCGCGGAATCCCGCGCTGAGCCACTTGGCTGGTCGGTTGTCTCCACGTCCGGCAATGTGCTCGCCAAGGGCATCGGCGATAGCGTCCCGGCCAGCGAGCTGAAGGGCCAGTCAGGCTATCTGACCATCGACATGGCGCTCGGCAAGGACCGCTACACGCTCAAAGGCCCCGCGGTCTCATTGTTCTAAGCTGCGCACTCTCTCCAGATACGAAGAAAGCCGGTCCCTTCAGTGGCCGGCTTTCTTCATTGGAGCGGGTGAAGGGAATCGAACCCTCGTCGTCAGCTTGGGAAGCTGCTGCTCTACCATTGAGCTACACCCGCGCGCAAAGCCATTTGATCTAGGAATGGCCGCCGCGCAAGAGGGCTAACCGGCGATTTCATCCGGGCCCTAGTCGAGTGTCACCACCACGACGGAGCGCGCCGGAATGGAGAGGACGAGATCGTCCGCGGTGCCGTCCACGATATAGGGGGCCGGCTGAACCCGGTCCGGCGCGTCGAACGTGTTATGGGAATCCATCTCCTCTCCCTGCAGGATACGGCCGGTGGCCTTGCTGGCGCCGAAAGCGCTCGCATCGACCAGATGGTCGTCATGGGCAGACGCATTCACCAGGGCCAGCACGATGCGGCCATCCTCCGTCCGCGCGGCGCTGGCGCTGATGGCCGGCACCGTAACATCCCCAAGCACATAGTCCGGTAACTGAAGATTCATTTCAAGCGCTTCGGCGCCCATGAAGGGCTGGTACATGTCAAACACATGATAGGTGGGCGTCAGCACCATGTCCGGCCCGTCAGTCAGGATCATTGCCTGCAGGACATTCACCATCTGGGCGATGTTTGTCATCTTCACGACGTCGGCATGAGCATGGAACAGGTTGAGGTTCAGGCCGGCCACGATGGCGTCACGAATGCTGCCCTGCTGGTAAAGCGCGGGCGGATCGGTCGCCTCATCCTGGTCAACCCACATGCCCCACTCATCCACGTACAGGCCGAACGCGTCAGCGGGCAGATCGTGTTTCTTGAGAATGGCCTTCTGGTCCTCGATCACGTCCGCCATGCGCAGGGTGCGCTTCATCGTCGAAGCCCATTCCGCCTCCGGGAAGCCGGTCGCGGCGCCCTTCTTGCCCCAGTCGCCGGTGGGCAGGGTGTAGACATGCAGGGAGATGCCTTCGGCCAGATCGGCGATATAGGGATGTTCCAGGATTGTGTCGGCATATTCCGGGTTTGCGTCATGCGCGCCGGAGATGATGCGCACCGGCTGGTCGCCGGCCGTTTTCGCAAAGCTCGCAAATTGCGCGTAGAGATCGGCATAAGCGCCCGCCGTGATGGCCCCGCCGCAGCCCCAGGTCTCGTTTCCGATGGACAGGTAGTCGACCGTCCAGGGTGTGTCGCGGCCATTTGTACGGCGCTCTTCGGCGCGGTCGCCCGTTTCGGCCGTGATATACTCCAGCCAGTCAGCGCCTTCCTTGGCTGTTCCCGTACCGAGGTTCAGGTTGAGATAGGTCTTCGCGCCCAGCCGTTCGGCAAAATCAAAGAATTCATGCGTGCCGAATTCATTGCTTTCCGCCGTACCGCCCCAGACCATGTTGACCCGTGCCGGGCGGTCAGCCCGCGGGCCGATGCCGTCGCGCCAGTGATATAGATCGGCGAAGCAGCCGCCGGGCCAGCGCACGACCGGGACGTTCAGCGCTTTCAGCGCGTCGAACACATCATTGCGTATGCCATCGGTGTTGGGGATGTCACTGTCGGGGCCCACCCAGATCCCGCCATAGGGCTGGGTGCCGACATGTTCGAGGAACTGGCCGTAAATTTCCGGCGCGATTGTGTGGGTCGGGGCGTCGAGATCCACATCAAGTGTGGCTTGGGCGGCTGCTGATCCCATGCAGAACAAAAGGCCGGCAAGGCTCGCGGCAATACGGTTTTTCATGATTGGCTCCCTAGGATATTCTTTATTTTAGCGCTAACATTCGATGGGTCCGGGGCCCTTCGTCAAGCTGCAATCGTTTCCGCGCCAGAGTCATGCGGCACTGGCTAAGCGGGCCGGTTGAAGCTAGAAGGCCGCCATGAACGGATTTCTCGCAGTTGCAGCAGGCGGCGCCATTGGCGCGTCGCTCCGGCATGGGGTCGGCCTTATGGCCGTGCGCCACCTGCCGTCTGGCTGGCCGCATGGCACATTCGCCGTGAATCTGCTGGGCAGCCTGCTGATGGGCCTCCTGGTCGGTTGGCTGGCGCTGAAGGCTGAAGGGCTGCACCAGACGACCCGGCTGTTCCTGGCGACAGGATTGCTCGGCGGCTTTACCACCTTCTCGGCATTCTCGCTGGAAGTGGCGGAATTCCTGCGCAAGGGCGAAACCCTGAAAGCAGGCACCTATGCGGGGCTCTCACTGGTACTGGGCGTGATCGCGCTGTTCATAGGACTTTGGATTGCCCGAAAGGTATTCGCATGAGCGGCCAGATTGTTACTGAAACGGTTTCCGACAAGGAATCCGGCACCCGGCTTGATCGCTGGGTCAAGCGCCGCGTGCCGGTCACGCAGGGCCAGATCGAGAAGATGCTCCGCACGGGGCAGATTCGCGTCGATGGCTCGCGCGCCAAGGCCAATACGCGCCTCGAGACCGGCCAGCAGGTGCGCCTGCCGATCATGGACGCGGACGCGACCCGTCCGGCGCAGAAAAAGGCCGAGCGCGTTTCCGAGGAAGACCGCCAATTCATCCGCGACCTGATCCTCTACGAAGATGACGAGATGATCGCCATCAACAAGCCTGCCGGCATCGCCGTGCAGGGCGGATCAGGGCAGGGCCGCCATATTGATGGCATGCTGGCCGCGCTGGGCGATGGCGAGCATCGCCCGGTCCTTGTCCACCGGCTCGACAAGGATACGAGCGGTGTGCTGCTGCTGGCCAAATATCCGAAGGCCGCCGCGCAGCTGTCGGAGAAGTTCCGTAGCCGCGACATGAGCAAGGTCTATTGGGCCATTACCGTTGGTGTTCCCAACCCGCCCTTTGGCCAGATCCGCTGCTGGATGGTGAAGGGGATCGAAGACGAGAACGAAGAAGACGGTTACCGCGTCATCCATCCCAAGGCCCGTGGCCGCCGCGACGCGGACCGCGAACGCATGTTCCGTTCGGCGCAGGGCGTCGAGGGCGCACGTCATTCGATCACGGACTATGCGGTGATCTCCACGGCTGGCCAGAAGGCGGCGTGGGTGGCGCTGAAGCCGGAAACCGGCCGCATGCACCAGCTGCGCTTCCATATGCTGGAAATGAATACGTCCATTCTCGGTGACTTCAAATACCAGTCCCGCCGCGAAGTGCCGCAGGGCCTTGCGCCCGGCATGCACCTTCACGCGCGCAGCCTGATCATACCGCGCCAGACTGGCAAGCCGATCAAGATCGTCGCGCCGCTGCCGCCGCACATGAAGCAGACTTTTGAATCCCTCGGCTTCCTCGAACAGGAAGCTGGCAAAGACCCATTGGCACCGTTCATCTGATGTCGGGTTTGAAGCTTGCCATATGGGACGTGGACGGAACACTCGTCGACAGCCGAACCTCAATTCATGAAATCATGGTTGAGGCCTTCACCCTGTCGGCCCTGACGCCGCCGGAATATGATGCGACGCGCCGAATTGTCGGGCTCAGCCTGCATGAAGCCTGCGGCCAGCTTGCGCCAGACGCCAATGCCGCCGAGATCGACCGGCTGGTGAATGATTATCGCGAGTCCTGGGTTCGCGCCCGGGCCCGGCCAGATTTCACCCAGCCGCTTTATGATGGCGCGTTGGAAACGCTCGAAATGCTGCGCGAGGAAGGCTGGCTGATCGCGATGGCGACCGGCAAGACTCACAAGGGCATCGAAAGCCTTTTTGGGGCACACGATATCCAGCATTTCTTTGATACGGTCTGGTGCGCTGATGACGGCCCCGGCAAGCCGCATCCGCACATGGTGGAACAGGCTATGGGCGCGCTGGGCTGCGCGCCAC
>CXWF01025094.1_pt1 | contig 132910 bp, 124 predicted proteins | sample 468421 | NCBI WGS metagenome assembly CXWF01 (sample SAMEA2620812, study PRJEB7988) | marine metagenome | biome: marine biome (ENVO:00000447); feature: surface water layer (ENVO:00002042); material: "saline water (ENVO:00002010), including plankton (ENVO:xxxxxxxx)" | depth 5 m
AGATCAGGGTTCGCGAAAGGCTTCGCGGCTCTTGTAAAGCGGTTTGAGAAGGTAGCGCAGGATCGTCTTGGAGCCCGTATGCAGCTCCACGTCCGCGACCATGCCCGGACGAATCTCAAGCTGTTTCTGCCGTTCGGTCAGACCGGAAAGATCAAGGCTCAGGGTTACCCGGTAGTGCGGATCGCCATCGCGGACCCGGTCGTCCTTGAAGGTGTCCGCCGAAACGAGCGAGACCGTTCCCTTGAACGAGCCGTAGATCGTGTAGTCGTAGGCCGACAGTTTTACCGTCGCCTGTTGTCCCGGCTGGACGTTCGCCACGTCCTCGGGCTTCACGCGGGCCTCGACGAGGATTTCGTCGCCAAGCGGTATGATCTCGGCGATCTCTTCACCAGGCCGCACGACACCGCCGATGGTCGTGACCGCGAGGTTGTTGACGATCCCGCGCATGGGTGAGGTGAGGACCGTCCGGTCAAGTTGGTCCTGCGCGATCTTGAGGTTCTGGCGCAGGGTCGACTGTTCCTTGAGCACCTCCGAGAACTCCTTGGCCCGGTCTAGCTCGGTCTGCGTGATGATGTCGTTGTGCCGGTTCAGGGCGTCAGCATACGCCTTGCGCGCGCGCGTGACTTCGATCAACGCGACGATCTTCTGATCGAGCATGTCTTCGAGCAGCTTGAGCTCCTGCGCCGCCTCGTTGAGCACCTGTTTCGCGCCGTCACGACGGGAGATGAAGTCGGCCTGTCGCGCGGCGAGCAGGGCGCGTTCGGACGTGACGATATGCGGCGTGCGTGCGGCGAGGTCGGCTGGCACATTGAACGCGTCGCGACCGGCCAGCTCCGCGTCGAGCCGGAGGCGCTTGATCTCCAGCGCGGCGATCTGTTCGAGGTAGTCGGTGACGGTGGAGCGGAATTCCGTCCCGTGCAGCCTCGCGATCACCGCGCCGGGCTCAACCCGGTCGCCCTCGGCCACCAGCAATTCGGCGAGAATGCCGCCTTCGAGATTCTGGATGATCTGCGGGCGGGACGACGACATGACTTCGCCCGGAGCGCGCACGATTTCGTCGACCCAGGCGATGGCTGCCCAGAAGATGAAGACGCCCAGCGCTGCGGCGGACATCCAGATGACGAGGCTGGGGCCTTTCAGCCCGGCGTCGAACTCTGCGTCGAGCGTCGCCATCAGCCGGCCTCCCGTTTCGATTGCGCATCACGCAGATGGGCCAGCACTTCGTCGCGTGGTCCGTCCACGGCGAGACGGCCGTTTTGCAGGATCACGGTGCGTTCGGTCAGGTTGAGGATGGGGACCCGGTGGGTGGCGATGATCGCGGTGCGCCCGTCGAGCCATGTGGACAGGCGTGAGACCAGCGTGGCCTCCAGCGTCGTGTCGAGCGCGGCGGTGGGTTCGTCCAGCACCACGATGCGCGGATCCTGGAGCCAGATGCGGGCCCAGCCGATAGACTGGCGCTGCCCGGCCGAAAGGCCTTCGCCGTTGTCACGGATTTCGAGGTCGAGACCTTTGGCATGCCCGCGAACGAAGGGGCCGAGACCAGCAAAGTCCAGCGCGTCCAGGAGGCGTTCATCGTCCCGCTCGAGCATGGTGAGGTCGAGGTTCTCGCGCAGTGTGCCCGCGAACAGCCGCACGTCCTGCCCGAGGTAGCCGAGATTGCGCCGCAGGTCGCGCGGGGCGATCCGGCCGAGATCGACCCCATCCAAGAGGATACGGCCTGAAACCGGCGCATAGCGGCCCGCGAGGAGTTTGAGGAACGTCGACTTGCCCGACCCGTTCGCCCCGAGAACGGCGACGTGTTGCCCCGCTTCGATGGCGAGGCCTGCCACGTCCAGTGACGGCATGTCCTCATCATACGCAAAGCGCACCTCGCGCAGTTCGTAGGCGCCGTGGATCACGTCGCGACGCAGGAGCGTGCGGCCCCTGCCCTCGTCCTGCTCGGCGTTCGCGATGGCGTCCAGCCCGTCCAGCGCGTTCTTGACGTTGGACCAGCGGGCGAGCGTGGCGGCGAGTTGGGTGAGCGGGGCGAGCGTGCGGCCCGACAGGATGCCGACCGCGATGATCGTGCCGACGGTGAACTGGCCGGCAAAAACGAGGTAGGTGCCCACGATCACCGCGCCCACATATGTCGCTTGCTGAACGCCCTGCGCCCAGAACGTGAGAAGTGCCGAGAGTTTTCGCTGCTCGGTGGATTTCAGCGCCTGAAGGGTGATGAGTTCATCCCAGAGCCGTGTGAAGCGCGCCTCTCCGCGCGATGATTTGATCGTGTCGAGGTCATAGATCGCCTCATGCAGCAAGCGGGAGGTCTTGGCCGAGGCGCCTTGGCTCTGACGGCTGAGCTCGACCATCCGCTTTTGCAAAAGGATGCCCGGGAGGACCATCAGGATGCCGCCCGCGATGAGGACGAGCACGATACTGCCACCAATGGACGACACGAGGAGCAGGAAGACGAAGATGAACGGAATGTCCGTGAGCGCCCCGATGGAAGAGGCGGTAAAGAATTCACGAACCGAGGAGAATTCGCGCATCGCGGCGAAGAGGCCCGAAGGTGTCGTCGGGCGCTTGTCGGAACGCATCCCCAGGAGCCGCCCCAGAAGGAGTTTCTGGACGTTGAGCTCGATGGTGCGTCCTGCCCCGTCCATGAGCCGCGCGCGGGCGATCTTGATTCCGGCTTCCATCAGGATGGCAAAGCCGGCGCCGAGTGCGAGCATCCAGAGCGTCGGGACCGACTGGTGTGGGATCACCCGGTCATAGACCTGAAGCGAGAATAACGCGACCGAAACGGCGAGGAGATTGGCTACAAAGCTGCCCAGTGCCACGTCACCGAAGTGACGCTTGTACCGCTTGAGCTCACCCCAGAACCAGTGCGGGGCGGCGGTGGTTTCGGCGTGGCGGGCATCGAGCGTGGCGGCTTGTGCCGAGGCGCGCACGACCACGCCCGCGTAGTACGGGGCAAAGTCGGCGAGGGCGACCTCGGTCCGCCCGTCCGGCGCGCCTGCCTCATAAATGGTGAGCGTTTCGCCATGCTGCTCGAGCACCAGTACCGCCTGCCCGTTTGTCATCATGGCGATGAGGGGGAGACCGTCGGGGTCGGCCTCGCGCACGGCCTGCGCCGAAAGTCCGGTCGCGCGCAGGCCTGTGACGAGGTCCTCGGCGCTAACGGTATTGCCCGGTGTCAGGGCGTGCATGGCGTCGTGGATGTCGCGGGCCAAAGGCTTGGCGCCCAGAAGCCTGGCATAGACCGCGAGCAATTCGGCCCGCCGCATGAGGCGGGCGCTGCCGCCCTGCGGGGCAAGTGTCTCTTCGCTGGACTTGACCTTGATCCGGGTCCGCGGGGTCGGCGCTTGGGTGTCATTGGCCGACGTCGGAGCCGCACGGACCGTCGCGCCGGTGATCGAGGGGAAAGCGACGGTATTCGTCATATTGACGCCCCGTCGGCCAGCACGCCCAGTTCGCGGGCGATCTCTATGTCGGTGCGGGCGGCCGAATACTTGGTCGATATTGCTTCGGTTTGGAGTCGGGCCATCGTCTCGATCACCGTGACAACCTCGGACACCGTTCGGGTGCCGGCCTCGAACTGCCGCTTGAAGAGATTGGCATTGGCCTGGCCTTGCGATGCGAGATCCACGGCGCGCGCGGCCCGGCGCACCAGTCCAGCACGCTCTTCTGTCAGGGCAGCGAGCCTGCGGTTGGTATCTTCTCGCGCCTGTGTCACGCGGCGTTCAGCGGCCTCTTTGGAGGCCTCGACGGCCCTGAGGTTATCCGGCGTCGAAAAACCGAATCCCGCGTCGGACGAGAGCTGGACGTTCGGCCCGTTCAGCCCGTCCCGCGAGGACAGCACGGCCCCGGCAGAGATGCCCGGCAACAACCCGGCGCGCGCGATGGCGGCCTGCGCGATGTCCCGGTCGCGCTCCGTCAGCGCGAGGTGCAGCGACAAAGGATCAATCCCGGTCGTGTCAGCGGCGATTTCGGCCGTTCCGTGCACGTCGTCGAGCGGCGCGGCGGACATGGCGTTAAGCTCGGCCCGGGCCGTCCGCACGATCTGAAGCGCGTTCTCGCGTGTCGAGGCAAGCTCGGCCACCTTGGAACGGATGACGGCAAGCTCCGACATATCGGAAATCCCGCCCTCGACCCGCTTGGCCATGATCGCTTCCATCTCGCGCATTCGCGTGAGCGCCCCGGCGGAGGCTGCGGCGGTTTCGCGGGCTTCTTCGGCCTTGAGGTAGAGGGACAGCGCTTCATGCACCCGGTCGTTCTGGTCCTGCGAAAGCGCGACGGCGGCAGCCTCGACATCCGCACGGGCGAACTCACGCTCCGCCTTCTTGCGGCCGTGGTCGAACAGGACCTGATCGACGACGAGCGAGGCCACGATGCTGGAGAGCGACATGAGGCTCACGCTCGGCCCCAGCGAGGGGAGCCAGTTCTTGTCGGCCGCGCGCGAGCGCAGACGGGCCTGCCTGAGTTCTGCTTCAGCGGTGCGGGCAGAGGCGGCGAGCGTGGCATTTGCCACTTTTTCGTAGGGCGATCCCTGCGGAAGGACAGAACGACGGGCGATGAGGGCGTCGATGGTCGTGGAACGGTTGTCTTCGCTGCGTTCGTCCTGCGCATCGGCGAAAGCACCGGCGCTCTGTGCGCGGGTCACGGTCTCGGGCTTGTCCTGACCGAACGGAAGCCCATCGGCCATGCAGCCCGACAGGGTCAGCGTCAGCGCCGCTGCCAGTAGTCCGTCCCGTACCGTCTGCCTCAAGTATTCTGCCCCGTCTGCTGGACCCGTCCCGCCCGGCACGCTCATTAAGCGGCGCGCCGTAGCGAAGCGGATCAGGTCGTGATCGTGATGTCGTCGTCGATGATGAGTGTCCCGCCTTCGTCGCCCAGCGTGTAGATCGAGTAGAGGTCCGACCCGATGGTGACATGCTGGTTGGTGTCGGTAAGGGTCGCGCCGTTCGTCGTGTCGATGGCGATTTCATCGTCCGCCGAACCGTGAACCGTAAGGGTGTTGGAATTGCCCGACAGGCCTTCGAGAAGGTCCGAGTCGATGGTCAAGGTACTGTCTTCTGCAAAGCGCAGGTCGACCGCCTCGATCTCATGCCCGTTCAGGCCCGGATTGGACAGGTTCACCGCGTCCGGGAGCCCTTGGTCCAACGCGAAGAGCGTCGCGCTTTCGTTGCCTGCGCCGTCGGTCTTGGTGATGACGAGGTGCGAGCCGTTGGGGAGAGGCTGGGTGAAGTAGAAATCCACCTCGCCCGGCGCGACGGGGTTGTCGAACTGGACGTTGCCGATGCTGCCCTGCGCGCCGTTGAGCGCCACGGTGGAAAGCTCCGCCGTCGCGTCGCCCGCGTCGACAGAGAAACCACGCAGCGTGTCGCCGGACCGGTTGAAGGCCGTCACATGAGCGGCTTCGGGCGCGACGGTGTCGAGTTCGACCGTGTCGGTTTCAACGCGGGTGTTACCCGCCGCGTCGGTGGCCGAGACGGTGATGTCCAAGTCCCGCTCGCCAGATCCGATCTCACCCGCCGTAAAGCCGACAGACCAGTTGCCCGCACCGTCGACCGAGGCCGCCCGTGCGGTTCCGTCGAGGTCGACGGTGACCGAAGACCCGGCTTCAACAACACCCGTGAGCGTTAGGCCCAGCGCGGCCTCTTGTGCGTTGATGGCACCATCGCCGGCGACAGGGCCGGAAATCGCGAGGCGATTAACCTCGGTATCCACAACAACCTGATCGGTGAGCATGGCGGTATTTCCAGCGCGATCCGTTGCGGTGATCACCACGCCCACGCTTTGCTCGCCCGAAGGCGTCTCGCCCGCCGTAAAGTCCACGCTCCAGTTTCCGGCGGCATCGACGGACGCGGTGTGGGTCACGAGGCCCATCTTGACCGAGACGACCGAGCCGGGCTCGACCGTTCCGGTCAGCGTGATGCCGTCGGCTGCTTCGGCCGCGTTGATAAGCCCGTTCGCGTCCGTCACCCCGTCGGAGGTGAAGTTCGTGACCAGCGTGTCGATGTTGACCGTGTCGCTCACCGACTTGGAGTTGCCGTATCCATCGGTGATCGAGGCGGTGATCTGGCTTTTATAGGTGCCTGCCGGGATCTGGCTCGCCGGGAAGTTGGCCGACCAGCTTCCATCGCCCGCTGCGACCGTGGTTGTTGTCGCGGCACCAAGGCCGACGGTCACAAGAAGACCGGGAGTCGCGGTGCCGGTGATGACCACGCCATCGGCGCGTTCGCCTGCGTTGACGATGTCGTCGATCTCGATCGCGGCTGGAGACAGGGACAGGTCGCCCGCTTCGGTGTCGATGCGCACCGCCTCGGTCAGAGTGGAGGTGTTGCCCGCCGCATCCGTAGCGTGGACCGAAAGCGTCGTATCATACTCGCCGCCCGGGATGACGCCGGGCTCAAAGGTCGCCGTCCAGGAGCCGTCAGGGTCAACCGTGGCGATGCGGGTGACACCGCCGAGGACGACCCGCACCTGTGCGCCGGATTCGACCGATCCGGTGATGGTCAGCCCGTTGGCCGCCTCGGATCCGGCAATGACACCATCACCACCCGTCGGGGAATTGGTGAAAGCGAAGTCGCTGACGACCGTGTCGATGTCGATGGTGGTGGTCGCGGTGGCCGTGTTCCCCGCAGCGTCCCGTGCGGTCACGGTCACATCAGCCGCATATTCGCCGCCCGGGATCGTGCCGTTGGGGTAGACCAGGCTCCAGCTTCCATTCGCCTCAGCCGTGACCGATCTGGTCGCGCCGCCGAGGGTCACGCTGACCTGCGCGCCGGGTTCGGCCAGGCCACTCAGCGTAAGGCCCGCGACAGACTCGGCGCCATTCAGCACGCCATCCGCGCCAGTGCCCATGATGGTAGCCTGAACGCTGGTAAATGTGTCGACCGACACAAGCTCGGTGGCTGACGAGGTGTTGCCCGCGATGTCGGTCGAGACGACCGTGAGGGGAGCCTGATAGACGCCGGTCGGGATCTCTCCGCCCGCGAAAGTCGCGCTCCAAGCGCCCGAGGACGACACCGTGGCGCTGTGGCTTTGCCCCTGGAACATCACCGACACGCTCGCGCCGGGTTCGCCCATGCCGGTGAAGGTCACGCCGCCCGCAGCCTCGACCCCGTTGATCACGCCGTCGCTGCCCGCGAAGCCGCTCATCACCGAAACGGTGTTCTGGGTGTCGACGAGGAGCGTTCCGGTGGTGGAGGTCGTGTTCCCGGCCCGGTCCGTGGCGTTCACGGTAATCTGGGTCGTGTATTCGCCCGAAGACACGCCGCCGCCGGGAATAACTGCGGTCCAGGCGCCGCCGGCCCCGACCGTTGCCGTGTAGGACGACCCCTGGACTTCGACCGTCACGGTCGAACCGGGCTCGGTCGTGCCGGTGAGTTGAAGGGTGCTCGCCTGCGTGACGCTGTTGAACACGACTTCTCCGCCAGCGCCGGTGCCGGGGTTGATCGTAACCGCGCCGTCGGTGTCCACCCGAATGGTGGAGGCGGCAGTGTTTACGTTCCCGGCCGCATCGGTTGCGGTCACGGTGAGCGTCGCTGTGTAGTCGCCCGAGGAGATGTCCGAAGAGGGAACCGTCACGGTCCATGACCCGCTGGACGTGGCGGTGGTCGTGTAGCTGTTGCCGCCCATCTTGACTTCGATGGCGGAGCCCGGTTCGGCCATGCCTGTCAGGTCGATCCCAGTCCCGGCTTCTGTCCGGTTGATCGTATTGTCGGAGGCCTGAACCGCATCGAACTGAACGTCCGGTGCGACGGTGTCGATGGTGATCGTATGCGTGATCGTGTTGGCATTGCCGTAGGCATCGGTCGCGGTGACCAGCACGTTCACGTCGTATTCGCCAGTGGGCAGATCGCCGTGGGCGAAATCGATGCTCCAGGTTCCGTTCTGGGAAATCGTGGTGGACCGGGTGATCCCGTTCACTTCCAGAGTGACGCTCGCCCCGGCCTCGCCGGTGCCGACGAGCGAGAAACCCGCGTTGTGTTCGACCGCATTGACCACCTGGCCAGTGACGCGGTTGTAGCCGGACACGTCCACATCGGGCGGCGTCGTGTCGATCACGATGTCCTGCCCGTCAAGCTCGGTGCGCTTGCCGTCCGGCTCGGTCACGGTGACCGTCACCTTGTACCCGCCGTCACCGGGGAAATTATCGCCCTTGAACTCGGCGCTCCATTTGCCGCCACCGTCAGAGCGGGTCGTGACCGTCTTGCCGCCGATCTGAACCTCGATCTCGGAGTTCGGTTCAGCCACGCCGGTGATCGTCACAGATTTTTCGCTGCGCCCGTTGAATGAGTAGTCGTCATCCGCGCGGTCGATGGCCGGGACGATTGTCGACCCGACGCCCGATGTGGTGCCGCCCGACCCGCCGGTGCCGCCGCCTCTGCGCAACCCGCTCGTCGATGACGACCCGTTGCCCGAGAACAGGAGCGCGCCGCCCAGCGCGCTCGCGCCGAGGATCATTCCGGTTCCTGTCCCGCCGATCCCGGCAAGCGGGGCGAGGCCGAAGCCCGCGAGCATCGTGGGGTTGTCGCCGCCCTGTTCCGTCCCGCTGTAAGTGTATTCACTATCGGCCAGAACCTGCTCCACCGCTGCATCTGCACCGTCTGAATAGCTCGCACCCGCCACGACGACCGGGTCGTCGGGGAAGGTGAGCGCGCTGAGATCGCCGTATTTGCCCCAGGTCTCGGCTTCGGCATGGCTGACTTCGCCAGTGGCCGACACCTGTGTCGCAATCAGGTAGCCGCCTTCGTTGAGATAGACGTCCGCCTGCGGGTTTCCGTCCGGCCCGAAGTAATTTTCGAGGAGGATCTTCCGCCCGTCCGCCATCATCAGGACAAGGTCGTCCCCTTGTCGCAGATACCCGGTGACATCGAGACGCCGCATGTTCAGCGACACTGCGCTGCCCGATGCCAGATCGAGAGTCCCGTCAAACTGTGAATTGAACACCGTGCCCTGCTGGTAATTGCCAACAGCATCACGGGCCACGAAATGAATCGCGCTCATGGTCTTACCGCCTACCTCAATACCGCGCCTTTTTTGATTTATGGTGGCGCGTGTTTTTATATGCTCTGGTTTTCCATACCTTTTTCCGGCTTTCGTTTCCAGAAGAAATGAACTGGTCAGTTCGTTTCCGACCAATCACATGTAAATGCTGCGAAAGTGCAACGCATCGGTGCCGCAGAGAAAGTGCCCAACAAACAGGCAGTCGGAGATTTTTTCGACATACTTTCGGGACCGCACGCCTCGGAATCGTGCAAACCGATTGTCGCCGCGATTTGCGCGGATACACTGAACACATGAGCGACGACAAAATCTTCGACGAGATGTGGGGCCGCGATGATCAGACCCGCCCCCCATATTCCGAATTCCAATCGTGGTTCGAGGGAGAGGATCCGGCCCGTTTGCGCGCGAAACAGCGCGAAGCAGACGAGCTCTTCCGGCTCTCGGGCATCACGTTCAATGTCTACGGTCGGAGTGAGGCCGAGGAACGGCTGATCCCCTTCGATATCGTGCCGCGCATCATCGCAGCACGCGAATGGCAAAAGCTCAGTCGGGGCATCGAACAACGTGTCCGGGCGATCAATGCCTTCCTCAACGACATCTACGGGCGGCAGGAAATCATCAAGGCTGGCCGTCTGCCGAAAGAGATGATCGCCCGCAACGAGGCCTTTCTGCCCGAGATGATAGGGGTTCGCCCGCCGGGCGGCGTCTACACGCATATCGTGGGCATCGACCTCGTGCGGACCGACGATAACGAATTCTATGTGCTCGAAGACAATGCGCGCACGCCGTCGGGTGTGAGCTACATGCTCGAGAACCGCGAAACCATGTTGCATATGTTCCCCGAGCTCTTCGCGCGCAACAAGGTGCAGCAGGTTTCGACCTATCCGAACGATCTGCGCCGCTCGCTCGCCGCCTGTGCGCCGCCGGCCTGCGACGGGCCGCCGACCGTCGCGGTGCTGACGCCGGGCATCTTCAACTCCGCGTATTTCGAGCACAGCTTCCTCGCCGATCAGATGGGTGTCGAGCTGGTCGAAGGCCATGACCTTCGGGTGGTGGATGGGCGCATCGCGATGCGCACGACGCGTGGCTACCAACCCATCGACGTGCTCTACCGCCGGATCGACGACGATTTCCTCGATCCGCTCAATTTCAATCCCGAGAGCCAGCTTGGCGTTCCGGGCATCATGGATGTCTACCGCGCGGGTGGCATCACCATCGCGAACGCACCGGGCTCCGGTATCGCCGACGACAAGGCGATCTACAGCTACATGCCCGAGATTGTTGAGTTCTACACGGGCGAGCGTCCACTGCTTCAGAACGTGCCGACATGGCGTTGCTCGGACAAGGACAGCCTGCAATACGTTCTCGACAATCTCTCGGACCTCGTTGTCAAAGAGGTGCATGGTTCGGGCGGCTACGGGATGCTGATCGGCCCCGCCGCGTCACGGAAAGAGCTTGCAGCTTTCCGCAAGAAGCTTGAGGCGCGACCGTCGAACTATATCGCGCAACCAACCCTGTCGCTGTCCACAGTTCCGATCTTCGCCAAGCGCGGGCTGTCGCCACGCCATGTCGATCTGCGGCCCTTCGTCCTCGTATCCCCCGACGGGATCAACATCACCCCCGGTGGCCTCACCCGCGTCGCGCTCAAGAAGGGTTCGCTCGTCGTGAACTCGTCACAGGGCGGCGGGACCAAGGACACCTGGGTGCTGGAGGACTGATATGCTGGGAAAAACCGCAAACGGCCTCTATTGGATGTACCGCTACATCGAGCGGGCCGAGAACTCCTCGCGCCTCATCGAGACCGGCCAGCGCATTGGCCTGACCCGCTCGGGCAGCATGGAGTGGGGCTCGATCATGCAGACCGCGGGTGTGGCCGAGGGCTATGCCGCGCATCGGGGAGAGATCACGCAGGATCAGGCCGTCGACTGGATGCTGCGGGACAAGGACAACTTCTCGTCCGTCCTGTGTTCGATCGGCGAGGCGCGACAGAATGCGCGGATGGTGCGCACCGCGCTCACGACCGATGTGTGGGAAGCGACGAATGCCTGCTACATGCGTTCGAAGGAAATGCTGGCCCGCAAGGTAAGCGAACGCGACCTGCCAAATACGCTCAAGGCCATCCGGCAGCGCACGGCGCTGGTGCGCGGTGCGACGCATGGCACGATGCTGCGCAACGACATTTACGATTTCGCGCGGATCGGTACGTTCCTCGAACGGGCCGACAACACGGCGCGTATCCTCGACGTCAAATACTACGTTCTTCTGCCCTCGGTCTTTTCGGTCGGCTCGTCCATCGACAACGTGCAGTGGGAAACGATCCTGCGCTCGGTCTCGGCCTCCGGGGGGTTCCGCATGGCGTTCGGTGGGCAGGTCAACGCCCGCGACATCGCCCAGTTCCTGATCCTGGACCGGCGGATGCCGCGCAGTCTCTATTTCTGCGTGTCCAAGATCCGCGACAATCTCAACTACCTCGCGGCTGATTATGACACGCGCACGACGGCGAATGACATCGCGGACAACCTGGCCCAGCGCCTGTCCAACCATGACATCGACCAGATCTTCGAATACGGTCTTCACCAGTACATCCAGAGCATCCTCGGCCTGATCGGGGAGCTCGGACAACAGATCGAGCAAGACTATCGTTTCTATGTCTGAGGCGGGGACCATGCGACTGAGAATCAAACACGTCACGCGCTACCGGTTCGACGAACCCGTCGTCTACGGCCTGCAACAGTTGCGGAAATTTCCCAAGTCGGGCCACCAGCAACAGGTGGTCAGCTGGTCCACGACTGTCGAGAACGGGCAGAAGGAAGTCACCTTCGAGGACAATCACAACAACACGGTCGAGCTGATCTCGTTCGACCGGGATGCGACCGAGGTGGTCGTTACCTCGGAAGGCGAGGTGATGATCGAAGACAACGGCGGCGTGGTCGGCGCACATCCAGGCCCCTCTCCGCTGTGGCTTTATGAACGTGAAACGCCCCTCACGAAATGCGGCCCAGGATGCCGGGCGCTTATCAGAAAGATCGAGGGCGAGGCGGATCTCGAACGCCTCCACTCCCTCCTCGCCGTCGTTGGCGACGAGGTCGCCTATCTCGTCGACGGCAACCACCCGGAGCAGACCGCCGAAGAGGCGGTGGCGGAGGGCAAGGGTGTCTGCCAGGATCACACCCATATCTTCCTCGCCTGCGCGCGCGAAATGGGCTTCGCCGCACGCTATGTCTCGGGCTACCTGATGATGGATGACCGGGTCGAACAGGACGCGACCCATGCTTGGGCCGAGGTTCACGTCGATGCGCTGGGGTGGGTCGGTTTTGACGTCTCCAACAAACAATCGCCCGATGCACGCTACGTTCGCGTTGCAACGGGACTCGATTACACCGAAGCTGCGCCGGTTATCGGATCGCGAGTCGGTGGGTCAGCCGAAACGCTGGATGTCCAGATACAGGTGGCACAGCAGTAAAGGGCTGACATGACCTATTGCGTGGGGATGATGCTCGACCGTGGGCTCGTCATGATGTCGGACACCCGCACGAACGCGGGCGTCGACAATATCGCGACATTCAACAAGATGACGACATGGGAGGTGCCGGGTGACCGGGCGCTCGTGCTCATGTCCGCCGGCAACCTCGCGACCACGCAATCGGTGGTCTCGCTTCTCGACGAGCGGACCAAGGCACACGACCAGCGGTCGCCCTCGATCCTCGAAGCGCCGTCGATGTTTCAGGTGGCACGACTGGTGGCCGAGACGCTGCGCGACGTGATCTCGATGCACGAAGCCTCGGGCCCGAAGGCCGCGAGTCCCTTCAGCGCCACTCTGCTCCTTGGCGGTCAGATCGACGGGGGCCCGCCCCGGCTCTTCATGATTTATCCCGAGGGCAACTTCATCGAAGCGAGCGGCGATAACCCGTTCTTCCAGATCGGCGAGACGAAATACGGCCGCCCGATCCTCGTGCGCGCCTTCGATCCCGAAATGAGCTTCGAGGAAGCATTGAAGCTTTTGATCGTCAGCTTCGACTCCACGCTGAAGGCAAATCTTTCGGTTGGCCTGCCGTTCGACTTTCAGCTTTACGAGACGGATTCCCTGCGCCTCGGCCTGCGCTCGCGCATTCAGGACGACGACCCATATTTTCAGCAGATTTCGTCCGGCTGGGGCGAGGCGTTGAAGCAAGCACTCGATTCGCTGCCGGATTTCGTGCTGGAGAAGTGACAGGGCTTCATCGGCGGCCTATATTGACCGCCGCCTGAGGACTCCTGCCGATGTATCGCCTGCTCGCCTTCGTCATCGCCGCTGCGCTTCTGTCCGGAAGCGTCGGATGGACCGTGTATCGGGCCACGCTCGACCGGCTGACGGAACGGGGCGAGGCCGACCTGTCGCTCGCCGCGGACCGGGTGACGGGGCAGCTTTTCCGCTACCGCGAACTCGCCGTAATCCTGTCGCGCCACCCTGATCTCGAGCGGCTTCTGATCTGGGGCGGTGACGGGGACGGTGCGCGCGTCGTGGTGCAAAGCATGGCCGACATGAGCGGGGCCTCGGATGTCGCCGTGGTCGACCGGCTGGGCCATGTCGCGGCAGGCAGCGACGGCAGCTCTCTCGCCCGCGACCCTGCCGAGCCGCCTCTGGACCGGGCGCTGAACGGCGCACTCGGCACGACGAGCGAGATTGTCTCCGGCCCGAATGGCCCGCGCCGTTTCTTCGCCTTCGCCGCCCCCGTCCAGACGGAGGTGGGCGAGGTGGTCGGAGCGGTGATGACCCGCGTCTCGGTCGCGCAGATCGAGGATAACTGGCCCGGCGATGCACCCGCCGTCTTTTTCACGGATGGCGCGAACCGGGTTTTCGTGACGAACCGCAGCGACCTCGTCCTTGCGGACCGATCCGAAGGGATGCCGTCCTACAGCGAAAGACTTGTGGATGGTCGCGAGATCTGGCGGATCGACGGAAACCGATACCTCCCGGCCCGTGCCATTCACCTTGAGCGTGACCTGCCGACCATCGGACTGTCCGCGGAAATCCTGATCGACAGCTCTTCCGCGCTCGCCTCGGCGATCCTCTGGACCCTCATTACCGCGGGCGCCTTGGTGAGCTTTGGCGCCATACTCTTTTTCGTGCAACAAAAGCGCGCTGCGCTGGCTGACCGGCTCGCCATCGAAGCAGCGGCGAATGCGGAGCTGGAAGGACGCGTGGCGGACCGCACGCGGGAACTCACCGGCGCGAATGAGAACCTTCGCCGAGAGGTGAGCGAACGGAAAGAGGCCGAAGCGGCGCTCAAGCGTGCGCAGGACGAACTGGTCCAAGCTGGTAAACTATCGGCGCTTGGCCAGATGTCGGCGGGCATCAGTCACGAGCTCAACCAGCCGCTCATGGCGATCCGCTCCTTCGCCGAGAACGGGGAGTTGTTCTTCGACCGTGGCAAGCCTGAGGCGGCCCGCGAAAACCTTGGCCGCATCTCGGAGCTCGCCCGCCGCATGGGGCGCATCATCCAGAACCTGCGTGCCTTCGCCCGGCAGGAAAGCGGACCCATCACGGATGTCGACCTCGTCACCGTCATCTCCGCCGCGCTTGAGATGACAGCGGACAAGATCACCCGGCACGAAGTGGCGGTCGATTACACGCCACCGGAAAACCCCGTTATGGTCCGCGGCGGTGAGGTGCGATTGCAGCAGGTCGTCGTGAACCTGATCTCGAACGCCGTCGATGCGATGGGCGGCAGCACGCCCCGGCGCATGGAAATCACGCTCGCCCCGGCAGGTCCGAACGTCCGGCTGACCCTGCGCGACACCGGCCCGGGGATTGCCGACCCTGAACGGGTCTTTGATCCGTTCTACACGACGAAAGAAGTCGGGGCCGCCGAAGGCATGGGCCTTGGCCTCTCGATTTCCTACGGGCTGGTTCAGAGCTTCGGCGGGGCGATACGGGGCTCGAACCACCCCAAAGGAGGCGCGGTCTTCACCGTCGAGCTCGTCCCATCCGGTCTGGAAGCCGCCGCATGACGCGCCGCGTGCTCCTCGTCGATGATGATGCCGCGGTTCGCGAGGCGCTGGGCCAGACGCTCGAACTGGCCGACCTCGCGCCCGTTCTGGCGGGCAGCTATATCGAGGCCAAGGATCACGTCACGGCAGAGTTTGCGGGCGTCGTGGTGAGCGATATCCGCATGCCGGGAAAAGACGGATTCGCACTGCTCGATTTCATCCACGACGCGGACCCCGAGCTGCCCGTGATCCTGCTCACCGGCGAAGGAGACGTGCCGACTGCGGTGCGCGGAATGGCTGCGGGGGCGTTCGACTTTCTCGAAAAACCCTGCGCGCCCGCCGATTTCCTCGCCGTGGTGGAAAAGGCGCTCAAGACCCGCGCCCTCGTTCTGGAAAACCGATCACTGAAAGCGCAGGTCGAGGCCGGGGACGCAGCCGCTCGCCTCCTGCGCGGGACATCGGCCCTGTCGGAAAAGATGCGCGCCGATGCCCGCGCTGTCGCCCGGACGATGGCGGATGTGCTGATCACGGGCGAGCCGGGGGTCGGCACCTCGAAAATGGCCGAAGTCGTTCACCTGCTGTCCGCCCAATCGCGCGGGCCCTTCATCAAGATCGCGGGCGCGGGAACGACCCCGGACTCCCTTGCGGCGACATTCGAAGATGCGGAAGGCGGCTCGATCTTCGTGGACGAGGTGGCGGGCATGTCACAACCCACCCAGTTCGCCCTGCTCGAACGACTCGAAACCCCCGCAGCCCCGCGTGTTTTCGCGGGCACCTATCAGGACCTCGCGGCGATGGCGGACCGGGGCACCTTCAACCCGGATCTGTATTACCGGCTGGAGGCCGCCCGAATCCACATCCCGCCACTGAAGGAACGTCGCGAGGATATTCCCGTCCTCTTCCGCCATTATGTTGAGATCGCCTGCGAACAGGCAGCCCTGCCGATGCCCGAGATTCCGACCGAGGTGACTCAACGCCTGATGTCAAAGGACTGGCCGGGAAACGCCCGCGCCCTGATGAACGCCGCCATGCGCTATGCCATGGGGATCGCCGAGCCGGTCGGCGATGGCGACATCGGGCTTGCCGAGCGCATGGCCGAAGTTGAACGCGCCTTTCTCATCGAAGCGCTGCGCAACCACGGAGGTCAGGCGACCGAAGCCGCGCGCAGCCTCAAACTCCCGCGCAAGACGTTTTATGACAAGCTCGCGCGGCATGGGATCAAACCTGAAGACTTTCGGATTTGATCCGCACACTTGTTCTCTGCCTCGGGGGGCGTGGAGGGCTCGCTTTCCAGAGCCTGCGTGGCTTGAAAGCAATTAGGGCTGAGCGCACCAAAGGCGCGCAACATCTAGGAGAACTCTGGACGACTCGAAGTGTGCGAAATCTCGCACAGACTGGCGCGAACATCGTGCGGGATTGCGCACACCTTGGCGCACCCGTCCGCTAACGGCCTGGAATAGTATCCGTTAAATAACTGATAATATTTGTCTTTTTCTCGTCATGTCCCTGCGTCAAATCAGCCCTTGCCGCTTTGCATGACTCCTCGCCACATAGCTGCGGACCCTTCGGGGCCGGGAGATACATGGAGGAGAGATCATGAAAGTCCTGACAACGGCACTTACAGCCGCCACCTTCGCCGCCGGCACATTCGCCGGTACCGCCGCCATCGCCGCCTGCGACGACGGTGAAATGGTGATCAAGTTCAGCCACGTTACCAACACCGACAAGCACCCCAAGGGCATCGCCGCGAGCCTTCTCATGGAGCGCGTGAACGCCGAGATGGACGGGACCGCCTGCATGGAGGTCTACCCCAACTCGACGCTCTACAACGATGACCAGGTGCTTGAAGCCATGCTTCAGGGCGACGTTCAGCTCGCCGCGCCGTCGCTGTCGAAATTCGAGACCTTCACCAAGGTCTACCGCATCTTCGACCTGCCCTTCATGTTCAAGAACATGAATGCCGTGGAAGCGTTCCAGAAATCCGAAACCGGCGAAGGCATGAAAGACGCGATGCAGCGCCGCGGCCTTCAGGGCATGGCGTTCTGGCACAACGGACTCAAGCAGTTCTCGGCCAACAAGCCGCTCGAAATGCCGTCTGACGCCGCTGGCCTCAAGTTCCGTGTGCAGCCGTCCGACGTGCTCGTCGCGCAGATGGAAGCGCTCGACGCCTCGCCCCAGCCGATGGCTTTCTCCGAAGTCTACGGCGCGCTGCAAACCGGCGTTGTCGACGGGCAGGAGAACACCTGGTCCAACATCTACGGGCAGAAGTTCTTCGAAGTTCAGGACGGCATCACCGAGACCAACCACGGTCTTCTCGACTACATGGTCGTGGCATCGGTCGATTGGCTCGACAGCCTCGACGACGACGTGCGTGAGCAGTTCACCACGATCCTCGATGAGGTAACCGAGGAGCGCAACGCAGCCATTGCCGAGGTCGATGCTGACAACCGTCAGGCCATCCTCGACGCTGGCGGCGTGATCCGCGAGCTGACGCCGGAGCAGCGTCAGGCCTGGGTCGACGCAATGAAACCGGTGTGGGAGCAGTTCGAAGGCGACGTAGGCGCCGACAACATCGCTGCCGCACAAGAGATCAACGCCAGCATGTAATACATGCGCGCAGGGCGGCGCGGGCCATGCGTCCGGGCCGCCCTTTTTCCATCCATTTCAACACAGGTTCGGGGGACGTCCGCCATGAGCGCGCCGGGACACCGCCGGGGCTTCGAGGAAACGGCGATTGCCGTCATCCTGGGCCTCATGACCATCGTGACCTTCGTCAACGTGGTCCTTCGCTACGGTTTCAATGAATCGCTGATCTGGGGGCTCGAAGTCACCCTGATCCTTTTTGCCTGGCTCGTGCTTCTCGGCGTGAGTTACGGGGTGCGCGTGACGATGCATCTGGGCGTCGATGCCATCACGGGCCTGCTCTCAACTCGCCCGCGCAGGGTGCTTGCCCTGATCTCCGCCGCGATCTGCCTCGCCTATGCCTTCCTGCTCTTCAAGGGCGCTTGGGACTACTGGGCCCCCTATGCAGGCCTTTGGCAGACCGAGGGCCGCTGGTTCCCGGTGGGCTTCGATACCGGCACGCGCGACCGCGCCTTCTTCGTCACCGATCAGGTGCCGATGCCCGGTTTCCTCAAGTTTCTCGAGGACTGGATCAACTTCGGCGAAGAATACGACAAGCTGCCGCGCGTCATTCCCTACGCCATGCTGCCGATCGGCACCGGCCTGCTCCTGTTCCGCTTCATTCAGGCCACGGTGCGTATCGTCCGTGGCAAATCCGAAAGCCTCATCGTTTCCCACGAGATGGAAGACGATGTCGCAGCCGCCCGTGTAGAGGACTGATCCATGGACGTCGCAATTCTTTTTGTCCTGATCATCGGGCTTCTGCTGATCGGGGTGCCTATCGCGGTCGCGCTCGGCTTTTCGTCGGTGCTGTTCCTGCTGGTGTTCTCGGACACCTCGCTCGCTTCGGTCGCGCAGAGCTTCTATCAGGCGATGGCGGGCCACTACACGCTGCTCGCGATCCCGTTCTTCATCCTCGCGTCGTCCTTCATGTCGACAGGCGGCGTGGCACAACGGATCATCCGCTTCGCCATCGCGGTCGTGGGCCACTTCCGCGGCGGTCTGGCCATCGCGGGCGTCTTTGCCTGCATGCTCTTCGCCGCGCTCTCAGGCTCGTCGCCCGCCACCGTGGTCGCCATCGGCTCCATCGTCATCGCAGCGATGCGCCAGCAGGGCTATACGAAGGACTTCGCGGCAGGCGTCATCGCCAACGCGGGCACCCTCGGTATCCTGATCCCGCCGTCCATCGTGATGGTCGTCTACGCCTCGTCGGTCGAGGTGTCGGTGGGCCGCATGTTCCTCGCCGGCGTGATCCCCGGCATCATGGCGGGCCTCATGCTGATGATCGCGATCTACGTCATCGCGCGCATCCGCAACATGCCGGCGGGCAGTTTTGCAGGCTGGCGGGAAATCTACCTGTCCTTCCGCGACGCGCTTTGGGGCCTGCTCCTGATCGTCATCATCATGGTTGGCATCTACGGCATTCCGGGCGTCACCGGCGCGATCTTCACGCCGACCGAGGCCGCTGCGGTCGCCTCCGTCTATGCCTTCATCGTGGCGACATTCATCTACCGCGACATGGGGCCGCTGGCCGAGGCGAATAACGACGGGGTGAAGAAGTCGCTCCTGTCCAAGCCGCAGGCCCTTGTCACATCACTTTGGCACAAGGACACGCGGGACACGCTGTTCGAGGCGGGGAAACTGACGATCACGCTGATGTTCATCATCGCCAACGCGCTGATCCTGAAGCACGTCCTGACCGACGAACAGATCCCGCAACAGATCGCCAACGCCATGCTCTCGGCAGGCTTCGGCAAGATCATGTTCCTGATCGTCGTAAACGTGATCCTGCTCATCGGCGGGCAGTTCATGGAGCCGTCGGGCCTCATCGTGATCGTCGCGCCGCTAGTGTTCCCTATCGCGATCGAACTCGGCGTCGACCCGATCCACCTTGGGATCATCATGGTGGTGAACATGGAAATCGGGATGATCACGCCACCCGTGGGCCTGAACCTCTTCGTGACCTCGGGCGTAGCCGGGATGCCGATGATGAAAGTGGTCAGAGCGGCCCTGCCGTTCCTCGCCATCCTCTTCGTCTTCCTGATCTTGGTGACCTATATCCCGATCATCTCCACATGGCTGCCTACAACGCTGATGGGGCCGGAGATCATAACGAACTAACCAGCCTTGCAGGTGAAAAAGAAAAGGCCGGGTACATCCCGGCCTTTTTCGTTTCCGGATGGGCGAGTTTCAGTGAAAGTGAATGCCGCCGTCCACGATCACTTCCTGCCCGGTCATGGTCGCACTCTTGCAGAAAGAAACGATCTGCTGCGCCACGTCGTCGAGCCCGGTCGTCGCTCGCAGGGCAGCGCGATCTTTCCAAGACGCCACGAAATCCTCTGGTGCGCCACCGGACATCCGGGTGCCTTCCATCAACCCCGGCGAAACGCAATTGACGGTGATGTCAGGGGCCAATGCGGCGGCGAGAAAGCGAGTGAGCGACACCACCGCGCCCTTGCTGGGCGCATAAGCCGCCGCTCCGCCCCAAGTGCCATGGCCTATCGTCGAGCCCACGTTCACGACCCGGCCCCAACGCGAGGCCCGCAGCAACGGCGTGGCGGCCCGCGTCAGGTAGTAGGGGCCGTTCAGGTTCACACGGACCATTTCATCCCAGATTTCAGGGGTGAACGCCTCAAGATCTCCGGGCGCGATGGAATGGCTGCCCGACGCCATCCCCGCACTGTTCACGAGAATGTCGAGCGCACCGAAGTGCTGCTCGACGGCCGAGACGCTGGCCGCCACCGAGGCCGGATCGGTGTGGTCAACCTGCACCGGCTCGGCTTCGCCGCCGATGTCGCGCAGGGCGGCGCAGAGCGCGTCGGCCCGGTCGCGCCCATCGCGATACCCGACGGCGACCCGAACCTGCTCGTCGACCAATCGGCGGCACACATGCGCGCCGAGACCACCGCTTGCGCCGGTCACGAAAGCAACACTCCCGGTCAACTCCATGCCGTCATCCTTCTGCTCGCGCTGAAAGACGTTCTTCGTGAATCATCCGCCCTGCCGGTCGGCCCAACCCGCAAAAATCTTCTCGAGCGCGACCACCACATAATACAGGACGATCCCCAGTATCGCGAGAGCAATGAGAACCGCGAACATGAGGGGGTAGTCCGAGTTGGTCTTGCCGCTGTCGAACAGCGCACCAAGCCCGCGACCGTGGGGAGAGACGATCTCCATCAAGTTGGTCCCGATGAAGGCGAGCGTCACGGCCACTTTCATGGCACCGAAGAATTCGGGCAGGGTCTTGGGCAGGGCGATCTTCCAGAAAATCGTGGCCTGGCTCGCACCAAGGGCGCGCAGGATGTCGCGGTATTCCGGCTCCAGCGTCGACAATCCGATCGAGACCGAGACCGCGATGGGAAAGAATGAGATCATGAAGGCGATCAGGATGGTGTTGAAATCATGCGCGCCGACGAACATCAGCGCGACGATCGGCACCACCGTCGCCTTCGGGATCGCGTTGAAGCCGACCAGCAACGGGTAAAGCGCGTCGCGCATCAGGCGCGAAAAGCCCATGACCATACCAAGGAGCAAGCCAACGATCACGGCAAGTACGAGCCCGACGACGGTCCGCCACAGGGTCTGCCACCCCATCTTGATGAACAGGCCCCAGTATTCGGCGTAGGCCGGAGGCAGGTCCGACGGGGAGGCCATGACGTAGTCGGGCCAGCCGTTCGCCCAGACGAGGAACTCCCAGAACGCGACGAAAAGGACCATGGCGATCAGCGGGGCAAGGACGGCGCGGGACGTCAGGACGCGGCCCATGCCGCCGCCGGTCGGAGTCTCGCGCTTGGCGACGGGATCGGGAACATAAGCCATGGGGGCCTCCTTACGCGTCCGCCGGGGCGCGGCCCTGCGCGACTTCGATCTGATGGCGCAGAATGTTGAGCCGGTCTGAGGCCTCCGCCGTGTAGAGATCGTCAAGCGTGCGCGGCCCGTCGCTCGGCACGTCGAGGACATACTGGGTCATGGCCGGGCGCTGGCTCAGAACCACCACCTGATCGGCCAAGAAGATCGACTCGCGCAGGTCATGGGTGATGAGCACGCCGGTGAACGGTTCCTCGGCCTTGACCTTGTGCATGGTCTGCCAAAGATCCTCGCGCGTGAAGGCGTCGAGCGCGCCGAAGGGTTCGTCCAGGATCAGCACCTCCGGCTTGTGGACGAGCGAACGACACAGGCTCGCCCGTTGACGCATCCCGCCGGAAAGCTCGGACGGTCGCTTGTCGCCGAAGCCAGTGAGGCCGACGAGGTCGAGCAGGTAATTCGCGCGGTCCTTCTGCTCGGACTTCGACATTTTGGTCGGAACGATTTCGAGCGGCAGCATGATGTTCTCGAGGATCGTGCGCCACTCGAGCAGGACCGGGTTCTGGAACGCCATACCCACAGTAGAGCGCGGGCCTGAAACCACCTCACCGTGCAGCATGACGCGGCCGTGGTCCGGCTTCATCAATCCCGCGACGAGCCGCGTGAGCGTGGACTTGCCGCAGCCCGACGGACCCACGACGGCGACAAAGCCGCCCTCTTCGACCGACAGTTCAAGGCCGTCAAGAACCGGCAGCGGGCCGCTCGGCGTCTTGTAGGCGTGGCGCACGCCCTCGATATTGATCATGGGATACATCTGCCCCGCCCCCTTGTCTTGTTGGGGCGCGGGAGAGTCCCCCGCGCCCTTGTGTCTTACTTCAGCGAGAAGCCGCCTTCGGGCAGGTAGTCCTCGGTAAAGTAGGTCGAGGCCATCGGTTCGGTCGCATACTCGTAGGTCGTCCCGATCTGTTCGATGGCGCTGTCCATGCGCGCCTCGTCGATACCGCCAAAGCCGTTTTCGGCCACATAGTCGGTCATCACGTTGGCATCGATGGAAAGCTGCAGACGACGCTGTTCAAGTTCCGCATCGGCCGCGGGGTTGCGCTCGATGAGGCTCTCGATGGCGCCGGCAGGATCGGCGATCGCGTCTTTCCAGCCCATCGCCACGGCTTCGAGAAAGCCTTTGATGATCTCCGGGTTTTCCGCCGCGAACTCGGTGTTCACGATAACCGCGTTACCGTAGAGATCGACGCCGTAGTCAGCCATCAGAATGGTCGAAATGTCGTCCTCCGGCACGTCGAGACGCACGAGATTCAGATAGGACGAGAACGAGAAGCCGGTGATGGCATCCACGGCACCTTCGGCCAGCATGGGTTCGCGGGTCGGAAAGCCCACCGGCTCCACCGTGATCGCATCCATGTCGAGGTCGTTCTCGGCAGCGAAGATCGGGAACTGCGCCCAGGCTCCGTCAGGCGGCGGGGCGCCAAGGATCTTGCCCATGAGGTCGGCAGGTTCCGAGACCCCCTGCGACTTGCGCCCGATGACCGCGAAGGGTGGCTTGTCATAGACCATCATGGCCCCGATCACCGGTGCGCCCGGGTTCTGATCGAGAAACTTGATGAGTGAGTTGATATCCGCGAAACCGACTGGAAAGGCACCCGTGGCGACTTTCGGAATTGCGTCGAGGGAACCGGAGCCCGCCGCGATCTCGACCGAAAGTCCAGCGTCTTCGAAGTAGCCCTTGTCGATGGCGACGAAGTAGGGTGCGGCGGGGCCTTCGAATTTCCAGTCGAGTGCGAAAGGAACTTCCGTCTGGGCCGATGCCGCGCCACCAAACAGCGTAACGGCTGCGGTGGCGAGAATAGCGCGATGAAACACGATTGAGTCTCCTTTGTTTTCAAAGCCTCGGAAGCTTTTGGTCAAATGTAATCGGCGGTCCAGTAGAACCGGTCCCGAATCTCTCTCCCGGAGAGTATGCCTCAGAATTGACCCGGCGCGATGAACTTCCGCTTAAATTTCGGGCGCTGGTGACTCGGCATGAGCTCTTTTTCTGTGCCTGCACTGGTTATCCACGAGGTTTGGATTGCCGCAGATAAAACCTGCACTGAAAGCATCCGGAATGTACTGAAGAATTTGGCAACGCTGCGGTTGCCCGGCGAACAAAAAAAGTACCGCCCGATCCATCGTCGTGGGGAGGAGGTCACGGGACGGATCGGGCGGCTCTGTTGTTTATTTCCCGAAATCGGGAAGACTTCGTGGAAGACGTTTCCGTCCTCCTGAGTTCAACATAACTGGTGCTGTCGACCTCTCAAGAAACCCTTGGCCGCGACCAAGGCATTTTCGCTGCGGTGCAGAATTTGCCCAATTCTTGTGCGGTAATTCGTCTGTGATGACTGGATAAGAGTCACGATGCCGGGATTTCGGACGCGCCACGGTAACCGTATCGAGCGGTCACGAAAAAGGCCCCCCGGCGTGCCGGAGGGCCTTGTGTCGCGGGCTCTGACACAAATCAGGCGGCGCGGGCTTGTGATGCGGCAACCGCCGATTGCGACATGCGGCTGACGATCGCCGGGGCCTTGTGGATCAGCGTGTCGTTCGTCAGCGCGTGGACCATGAACAGGGCGAAGTCGATGCGCCGCGTGATGTTCGAGGCGAGCACGGGATCCTGCGTATGTTCGGACCAGACCGGAAGTCCCTGGCTCTCGCCCTCTTCCAGGTCCGAGCCGCGCACCACGGTCCAGAGCCGGTTCGAGGCAAAGATCGCATCGGTCGCCCGGTATTGATCGTCGATGTCGACGAGCCGGGCCAGACGGGCCAGTTTGCCCACCGCGAGCGCCGCCTTGATCTTCCACCCGTACTGGTCCTGACCGTCCAGCGAGATGTGCCAGCCACAGGAAAACACCAGCCGGGCACCGGGTTCGGCGTGGTCGAGCACGGCCTTGGCGGTGCCCGAGGCGTAGTCGTCGACCCCCCAGGGGGCAAGCACGGTGAGGACCCCGTCGCAGCCCGCGACCGCCTCCCGGATCACCTCCCGGTCGTTGGTCCGACCGGGAAAGACTTTGATCTTGTCGCCGAAGCGGTCGAGTTTCCCGACGCTCTCGGGGCGGCAGACTCCTTGGACGTCGTAGCCGAGCTTGAGCGCGTGTTCGGTCATGTACTGACCCAGTTTGCCGGAGATGCCGATGATGCAGATGCGTTTCATGGTTCTGGTTCCTTTCGAGGTGTGGGTCAGGCTGCGGCCAGCGCCGGGTTCAGCCGGGCGGCCTCCTTCGGCCCGCGAATTGCGAGCCAAAGGGCAAAGCCGACTTCGGACAGGGTGACGATAACGAGGAAGCCGATGCGCAGGGTTCCGAGCCAGTCGACATCCGGGAAGGCAAAGGCATAGAGGCTGTCGAGGATGTAGCCGAAGCTGCCGACGATCAGGCCATAGCCGAACAGACGCGGGACCAGACCGGATTTCAGCACGAGCGCACCGAGCAACAACAGGTGCATCCAGAAGAACGCCTGCCAGACCCAGATCCCGGCATGGTGTGTGTCGATCATCAGCGCGGCGAGCGCGTTCCTGATCTCGTCACTGGCCGCGATCTCGCCGGTCGCTAGGCTGGTCAACCCGGCCTGAAACAGAAGCATCGCGCCCATCACGGCCACCATCGCGAACCGGGCAAGCATGGCGGCAAAGGCCAGCGTCTCGTTCGTGCGGCGAAAGATCTGGAACAGCATGGTCATCGTCATGACCTCGATCAGCATGACCAGAGTGTCGGCGCCGATACCTGCGTTGTAGAGGCCGCGCTTGGCGACAAGGTTCGCCATCGTGCCCGCCGGATCGCCGGTGACGATCTGGCTCGGCACGTAACCGATGGCGAAGGCACCGAAGACGGCGATGGAGGCGTAAAGGGTGCCGGCGAGGCGGCCATAGCCGCGGGAAGTGGGATCGTTGAAGACTTTCATGACTTGGTCCTTTCGGGCAATGGGGCATCGGTCCGGTGCAACGGATGCTCCGGCGGTCAGTCCCGACTTGGTTTTGAATGTTGGTCGGCCTCTCGTTGGCCGGTGAGGATGTTTTAGCCCGTTGGCAAACTCAACAAAATTGACCAATGTTGTAGAATTTGTATGCATATCCGTATGGATTGGAAAAACGTCAGTTTCGACTGGAACCGCGCCCGTGCGTTCCTTGTGACAGCCGAAGAGGGCTCGCTCTCTGCCGCCGCCCGCGCGCTTGGCCTCGCCCAGCCCACGCTGGGGCGCCAGGTCGAGGCATTGCAGGAGGAACTCGGCGTCACACTCTTCGAACGCGCGGGCCGGGGGATGCAACTCACGCCCGCCGGTCATGCAATGATCGAACACGCTCGCGCGATGGGCGAGGCGGCGGGCCGGCTGTCGAATGTCGCTTTCGGCCAGAACGACGCGATGGACGGCCCGGTGACGATCAGCGCCTCCGACGCCTATGCCGGTCTCATCCTCCCGCCGATCCTGGAGCGGCTCAGCGAAGCGGAACCCCGAATCACGGTGAACATCGTCGTCTCGAACACCGCCTCGGACCTCCTGCGCCGCGAGGCCGACATTGCGATCCGCAATTTCCGGCCCGAGGAACCCGACCTGATCGCCCGGAAAATTCGTGACGCGGAAGCGCGCATGTTCGCTTCACCGGAATACGTTGCCTCGCTTGGTCCGATACAGAGCAAAGCGGATTTCGCTGCATCGCGGTTCGTCGGGCTCGACCGCTCCGGCCAGTTCCTCGGCACGTTGCAGCAGATGGGTTTCCCGATCACCGAGGCGAACGTCCCTGTGCATACCGAAAACTTCCTCGTCATGTGGGCGCTGGTGAAACGCGGCATGGGGATCGGGATGCTGGATGCCCGGATCGGCGACGACGATCCGGGTGTCGTGCGCGTGTGGGACGGGGAGACGCCGCTGACCTTTCCGATCTGGCTCGTCGCCCACCGCGACATTCATCAGAACCGTCGGCTCAGGTTCGTGTGGGACTTTCTCGCCGACGCCCTGCGATAGGCGGCAGGAGCGTCCCCCGCACAAGGCGCGCGAGCAGCGCCGGCACTGGCGGGATGGTCGACAATGGATAAAGAAGCCGGTCGCGAAGAACCGCGAGCGCGCGGGAATCGGACTGGTATTGCGGGGTGAAGGCCGCGGACAAAAGCTGGTATCCCCAGACATGCCAGCGCCGAGAGAGGGCATAGGTCCGCAGCGCGTCATCGAGGTCACGGTGCCGCTCCAGCGCCCAGGCCAATGCCGAGGCGTCCAGCAACGCCATGTTGGCCCCCTGCCCCAGCTGTGGCGACGTGCGATGAGCCGCGTCCCCGATATGGACGATTCCGTCCCGCACTGGCTGCACAAGTGTCCCGTGCCCGTAGCGCGCCATCGTGAAGTCGCCGGGTGTCGCGATCTGCGCGGCGAAATCCCAGGCTTCCGGCCAATGCGTCTGCGCTGCGAATTTCCAGGCGTCCAGCCCGGCGGCGACCCAGGCCGGATGGCCATCCGATGGAAGCGACCAGAAAAGCGCGGCCTTCGGGCTTGTCGCGCCGGAGGGTGTTCCGATGGGCAGCACGCCCATCATCCGGTCCGCGTAACTATAGCGCTGGGTAAGCCGATCCGGGGCGATCACGCCGGGCACCCAGTCCACCACAGCCCACAAAGCACCATAGGGCAACGCCCGCGCGGTCATCGGGGACAGCCTTGATCCAGCCCCACTCGCGTCGATCAGGATGTCGAAGGATGCGGTGCGTGCACCACCCTCCAGAACAAAGCGCTGCCCGTCTCGCCCGAGCACCGTCGACCCCGGCGTAAGGGTCGCGCCCTGAACGACACAGGCATCGTGGAGCACCGAAAACAGGCTCGCCCGGTGAATGCCAAGTCCCTGATGGGCCGGATCGGTGCCGTAGTCTGCCGAGAGCACGACGCCTGTCGTCTGAACGCTCGTACCCTCGATCCGAGTCAGCGCCTTTCCCTGCGCTTCGGCTTTTTCCAGAACTCCAAGTTCCGCCAGAACAGCACGCCCGACCGGCTGCAAGACAAGACCGGACCCGACGGGCGCGGGGGCATCGAACTGATCGAACAGCTCGACCGTATGGCCGGCGCGGGCGAGAAAGGCCCCAGCGGCCAGTCCGCCGATCCCGGCGCCCGCGATCCCAATGGAGAGTTTCCTGCTCATACCCAAGAAAAACCCGGGCCTGTCCGCCCGGGGTCCCTTAATTCACTTCGTCGGTCAAGCCGGGCCGAGCTTGCGGATTTCGGCGATCCGCATGACCTGCTGCATCGTCGCTTCAGACCGGAATTCGCCCTGCGTCGGATCCATGAGGTCGGCGAAGGTCACGGCGTCGATCTTGAGGCAGGACACATGGCCGACGGCCACAGCTGTTGCCGACCTCGGCTTGCCGTCAAGAAGCCCCATCTCACCGAGAAGCGCGCCATCGCGCAGTTCCGCCACCTTCTTTTCGCCTGGGCCGCCGTAGTCGATCACGATATCCACTTTGCCCTCCTTGATGAGGAAGCAGTGGGTCGCTGGATCGCCCTCTTTCAGAATGATCTGTTCCTTGTGGAAAGCCACGTCCTCGACCATCTGGCTCAGGCGCGTCACCTCGTCGATAGAGAGCTCCCGGAATGTCTGCTCAAGGTAGCGCGAGCGCAGTTTGCGCAGTTCGACGAGGAACCCGATGACGGTCGGCACGGTGATAGCCAGGTTGTAACCCATGTGAAGCTCGGCCCGTCCCGGCATTCCGTTGAAGCCGGTAAGTTGTTCGAAAAGGCCGTTGTTTGCCATCAGCCCGAACTTGCCACCTGCCTGATAGAAGTTGAGCATGGTTTCCACCTGCCCGGCCGGAACGGCCATGTAGCTGTTGCCAGACACGGGAACGGTCGCCCAAAGCTGCTGGAACCCCGGCCAGACGGCAGCCTGGTCGAAATAGTAGAAATAGGTGATCGTCAGGTGCTCCAGCGCATGCCACGAAAGGGCGAGCAGGGCGATGAAGAGCCATTTGTTGCGCGGAAAGAACAACAGCACCATTCCGGTGCCGAAATACCCCACAAGTTCCCAAACGAGGTGGACGACTTCGAGGTCGAGCTGTCCGAAAATGGCGCAGGCCGCCGGGCCGACGAGGTATTCACCATTGGCGTCCAGCAGTGGCATCCCGTCCGCACCGGCTTTGGCGATGCGTTCTACGGAATAATAGCTCGGTTCCGACCCGATGGCCCGCAGCCCCATCTCGATCGCACGGCCTGCGTTCTCGATTGTATCAATGGGCGGTGGGCAGGCCACGGTGCCATTCAGCACGTTGAGCTGGATTACCTGGATAAGGTGCTCGGCGAAATGACCGATCTGAAGCACCGTGAACAGGCCCAGAACGGCAATCATGGAGTAGTTCTTCACCTTCCAGATTCCCTCGAACATCGCGAGCGGTATCCAAGGCAAAAGTGTGAAGAAAGCGATGAGGTAAAGCGGCTCGCCCCCGACGATGGCATTGATCTGAAGGACGTATGAGATGAAGGCGGTCACGAGAACGACCTGAAGGGGCACGCCTTCGAACCGGAAGAACCGGCGGAACTGGATCATCAGCTGCGACATGGATCAGGCCTCCTCGGGCATGTCGCGCATGAGCGAGACACGGCGCACGACGAATGTGCTGAACAGAACGACGAAGGTGAGGATGGCCGCCAGAACGGGCCACTTCTCCCCCCAACTCGATCCGTCGAATCCGGGCGCGACCGGAGAATTCCATCCACCGCAGAAAGCGAGCGCAGCGGTTGGAGAGGCGAGCATGAGGGCCAGTGCGAAGAAAACGGTTCTCATTCCTTGGGTTCCTTCTGCGCGCGGGCGCGGCGAAATATCTTGATCGACAGGAACCCGGTCATCGCCATCACTGAACCCAACACAAGGAGCAGGACCGGCCATTTACGGAGCCAATCATCCGCGCCGAAGCCTTCCCCAACCCCGCCGGCAGCGGCAAGAGCCGTAACAGGCGTCAGGCACAGGAATAGTGCGATCCGATATTTCAATGTGACCTCCGGCAAACTGCTCACCTTTCCGTTACCAATAGCCGCACCTGTGCCAGTCGCGAAGTGAAATGCGCTTTGAGCGAAAAATTTCCGATCCTTGGCACGCCGTCGCACAACCTCGGGAGGGAGCCTTGTGATCCGGCACGGGCTTTGACATGACCGCCTCATGTCGGACCTTCTCAACCTGATCGGTCGTCTTCTCATCGCGCTCCTGTTCTTCGGAGGCGCGATTCAGAAGATTGGCGATCCCGCCCCTGTGGTCGAGATGATTACGGGTATCGGGCTCCCGGGCTGGCTGATCTGGCCGGTCGCGGCCTTCAACCTGGTCGCTTCCGTCGCGCTCATCACCGGGCCCGGCATACGTTTCTGGGCACTGGCGCTGGCGGGCTACTGCATCTTCACCAGTTACTTCCACTTCCAGCTTCGCGCGGACCCGTGGCAGGTGACGATCATGGTCAAGAACTGGGCCATCGCCGGGGGTCTCTTGATCCTTGCGGCGCAGGGTCCGGGAGAGACCGGACTCGGGCGCAGACGTGCCGCCAAGACCGGGTTTCAACCCGACCAGAAATAGGCGAAGGGCCGCCATTCACGCCGCGTTGCGTTGTCGCAGAGCCGCGCACGCCCTACATCTTTAACAATTAAGGGTTGTCCGGTGGGGGTTTTCCGTGACGCAAGACGAAAAGACGGCGCGCCCGGTTGAGCGCGAGGGGACGCGCTATGCGCGTGAATTGACCGGCCACCTGACCTGGCTCGACAGCTTTACCGGCGTGGCGCTCGGCGTACTCGCGGCGGCCTCCGGGATCTATACCTACCTCGGGGTCCGATCATTGCTTGACGACAGCGGGGCGTGGACGACCTTTGCCGCGCTGTCCTATTCGCTTGCGGTCTCCGTCGGGATCTTCGTCTTCTGGTCCTACATGATGCGCCTCTTGCCCGCGATGCGTACCGCCGCTTCGCGGATCGGGCTCATGCTGTCGATGGCGCTCGGGTCACTCGCGATCGTGGCGATGTCGTCCTGGCTGAACGCGGCAGCGCTCGCAGGCGCGGCTGCGGTGGAGCAGCACCTTGCCCACACGGTGCAGGACTACCAGACCGCCCTGGAACGCGCCCATTCCAAGACAATCGCCGGTCAGGCGCTCGAACGTGATGTGGCGCGTGCGCGCGAGACGTTCGAGGACCTCTCGGCGCAGGAGGACAACGGCAATCTCTCGGGCCTGCCGGGACGGGGCGCGGTCTTCCGCGTGCTCACCCAGAAATCCGCCGAACTCACCGGGTTGGAGGCCCAGATCGCGGCGCAGGATCAGGCCGTCGAAGAGGCATTCCAACAGGGCAACGCCGTTCTGAGCCGGATGCGGGCACTGACCGTGGAACCGGGCGCGGTGGAGGGCCGTTCGGTCCGGTTCGCGGAAGAGGCCGTGCGCCTGTCCGGCCTGATCGCCGAGCTGCGTCAGCTCAACGTCGCGCCGCTCGTCGCGCGCGCGGCTGCGGATCTGCGCGACAGCGTCGTGCTTCCCGATCTCGACGCGAGTTCCGCCGCAGGGCGTGCGAGCCAGCAATCGACCATCGAAAGTGTCATGAATCTGCTGGCCGACCGGGCCTCGACGCTTGAGACGGCGGCGGCCGAGGTCTCTGCGCTGCCCGATGCGCAGGAGATCGAGTATACGCCGTTGTCGGCCGCCGATGCCGTGATCCGTTATGCGGGCAATTTCGTGCCCTCTTGGGCCGGGGCCATCGCCATCGACCTGTTGCCTGCCGTTCTGGTTTTCGTGCTCATGGTGACCCATGCAGCGATCCGGCAAGGGCGCGGGGTCCAGAGCATCGAGGATACCATGACAGTGGCCGAGATGCGCGCAGCGCTGGATGCCGCGCGGGCGCTCGACCTGGCACACGGCACGCCCGACCCGACGCCCCCGGACCGCGAGGACGACAAACGCCACGTTCGGGCTGTCGACTGAGATGGCCGAGACGTCCCAGCCCGGTCCACAAGGAATCCGCCGCGCAATCGCGGCCATCGTTGGCGTGCAGGTGGCCATCGCCGCAGCGCTGCTCATCACCGATCTGGCGGGCAGCATGCCCCGGATAGATCCGCTGACCAGCCCGGGACCGTCCGGACCCTCGACCCGCCCCTATTCGCCCGACCGCGCACCCGCGACACGACCGGGGCAGACGCCCGAAACCGGGCCGATGCCGGAGCGGCTGGAGATTTCGGGAAACGGGGCCACGGTCACGCTCACCGGACAGATCGCTCCGGGTGACGGTGCGCGGATCGGTCAGGATCTTGCCACCCGCGCGGGTGCCGGTCAGGTCGTGGAAACCGTGCAACTGGACAGCACGGGCGGTTCCGTCTCGGACGCGCTGGAAATCGGCGAGGTGATCCGGGATTCCAGCATCGCCACCATTGTCGGCGACGGTGCGGTCTGCCTCTCCGCGTGCCCCTATATTTTCGCGGGGGGCGTGGAGCGCAGCGTCACATCCACCGGGCGGCTTGGCGTTCACCAGCACTATTTCGGCGAAAGCACCATCCTCCCCGCCTTCATGGCGGTGGAGGACGTTCAGCGAGGGCAGGCCGAAGTGATGGCCTATCTGGCCCGCATGGGGATCGGGCTGGGAATCATGGAACACGCCATGCGCACCCCGCCAGACCGCATCTACCTTCTCTCACCCGAAGAGCTGGACGAATACGGTTTCGTCACCGAGTGACGGCTCACAAGCAGGCGGACCGGGCGACTTCACGCAGAAGGGTGCTCATCGTGTCACGGGCCAGGCCCTTGTGGTTCACGCCCGCGACCTGTTCGAATTTGTCCGCGGGCACCCGCCTGAACACGTGCCACCATACCGAGCGTGTAGCGCATCGACGTTTGCAGGCCGCAGAGGCCCTTTTCCTCTACGAAGAGGTCAAAGCTCTCGCCCTCGGGCGATTTCACCGGGGTCACACCCGCGGGCGTCATTCCGGGGATCGTCTCGACGTTGTGGCCGAAGCCGGCTTCGACGAAAGGGATTGTGTCGCATGACTGCGCCTCGATGAGGGGGATAGCGCGTCGGTCCACCAAATGCTTCGGACTCAAGGTCACCGGTGATGCGACGACCCGCCCCGGTCAGTCGGAACCAGCATAGGTGTCGGCCTTCACCGCGCCCCGTTCACCCAAGGGCTGCGACTCGCCCGCTGTGGTGTCGCGATGGCGCTGCGCTTCGATTTCGGCATTGAGTTCCGCACCGATCAGGACCACGAAGGCCGAGAGCCAAAGCCACAGGAGCAGGACGATGGCGCCCGCGAGTGCGCCGAAGCTCTCCTGATAGCTGCCGAAATTCTCGACATAGATCGCAAAGCCCGCCGAGGCGACGATCCACATCACGCAAGCCACCAGAGTACCGGGGAGGACGTAGGACCAGCGGGCCTTTGCCCGGTCCGGACCGAAGCGGTAAAGGACCGAGAATGCGCCGATGGTCAGCACGAACAGGGCAGCCCATTGACCAGCGAGCGCAATGGTCTTGCCGACCTCGCCAAGCGGCAGGAGGTTCATGATCGCAGGGAATACCAGCACGACGCCCAGCGCCACGACGACACCAATGACGAGGAAGGCGGTGAGCGACAGGACAGTCAGCCGTTCGCGGATAAAGCCGCGCTGCTCCCGCTCGGCATAAGCCACATTGAGGCCCGCGACGAGGTTGGTGACGCCTTTCGACGCAGAATAGATAGCCAGAAGCAGGCCAAGCAGCGCCGCGAGTCCCAGCCCGCCGTCCTGCGACCCGGCGACCGACGTGGCCTGATCCGTGATGATGCTTGCCGCGCCATCGGGCAGAACATCCGAGAAGCGGTCGATGGGGCCCGTGATCTCGGCCGGCGCGAAGAACAGGCCCCCGATGGCGATGATGGCCGTGATCGCGGGAAAGAGCGCGAGCAGGCCGAAAAACGCGACGCCCGCAGCAGTCAGGCTGATCCGGTCTTCCTGAATCCGCTTGAAGACGCGCACGGCTATTGCGCGGCGCTCGCCCCAGTCGAACGTGCGGGTTGAGGAGTGAACGTGCGTGGCTTCGGCCATGAATCCTTCGCTGCCTTGCGTCCAGACATTCGGACGGCGCAGCAAGCGCTGTCCATTTCCTCAACCGGGGGTCCCGGCTTTTGTTCCGGACTCGGGCCCCGGAAACTTCGCCCGCGTGCGATTGGCGAAGGCGACGAGCGACAGCATGACCGGGACTTCCACCAGCACGCCGACGACGGTCGCCAAAGCTGCGCCCGAGTTCAGGCCGAAGAGGCTGATCGCCACGGCAACCGCCAGTTCGAAGAAATTCGACGTGCCGATAAGCGCACAGGGGGCCGCAATACGGTGAGGAACTTTGAGAACGAAAGCCGCGCCATAGGCCAGCGCGAAAATGCCGTAACTCTGGATCAGGATCGGCACCGCGATGAGCACGATGGTCAGCGGTTTGGCGAGGATCGTTTCGCCCTGAAGCCCGAACAGGATCGCGACTGTCGCGATGAGGCCGACCACGGACCACGGTTTCACCCGGGCCGAGAACGCGTCGATGGCCACCTGCGTGCCGAGCCGGCGGCGCGTAAGAAGACCCGCGATGAGTGGCAGGAGGACGTAGAGAACGGTCGAAAGCACCAACGTCTCCCACGGCACCGACAGATCGGTGACGCCCAGCAGGAAAGCGACGATGGGCGCAAAGGCTACCACCATGATGAGGTCGTTGACCGAGACCTGCACCAGCGTATAGGTCGCATCACCTTTCGTGAGCTGCGACCAGACAAAGACCATCGCGGTGCAAGGCGCGGCCCCCAGCAGGATCAACCCCGCAATGTACTGCGCCGCATCCTCGGGCGCGATCAGGGGGGCGAACACATGGTCGAAAAACAGCACGGCCAGAAGCGCCATCGTGAAAGGCTTGATGAGCCAGTTCACCGTGAGTGTCACAATCAGCCCGCGCGGTTGTCGCGCGACACCTGCGACGGCGCCGAAATCCACCCCGACCATCATCGGATAGACCATCGCCCAGATCAGGACCGCCACGACAAGGTTGACACTCGCCACCTCGGCAACGGCGATCGCGCCAACGAGGCCTGGGGCAATCAGCCCGACGATCACCCCACCGATCATCGCCAGCAGAACCCAAAGGCTGAGGAATCGTTCGAATACGCTCATGTCGTGACCTCCTGCGGCGTCGCATCCAGCTTGCCCGATGTCAGCGCGGCAAGCGCCACCATGAGTGCGGCGGTTCCAAGGACAAGGGGCAGTCCGCCAATCTGATAGGTAAGGCCGGAGAAAAGCGTCCCGATTAGTCGTCCCCCGGCATTGGCCATGTAGTAAAAGCCCACATCCATCGTCACCCTCTCGGACTGCGTGAAGGCAAGGATGAGATAGGAGTGGAGCGAAGAGTTGACCGCGAAAACCACCCCGAACACGAGGAGCCCGATGACGAGCGTCACCGTGAGCCAGGTTTGCGGGTCCGGCGAGATCAACGTGGCGCCTGTCAGCGCGGCCGGCACAACGAAAAGCGCGCCGGCCCAGCCTCGGGCCGCGCGGATGAGTTCGCCTTCCGGGCGGATTGCGGCGCGCAGGATACGGGGGGCGGATGCCTGCACCGCGCCGTAGAGGATGATCCAGAGCGCCATGAAGGTGCCGATCATGAAGAACGCGGCCCGGTTGCCCGCCTCGGTACCGTCCGACAGGACAGCATAGAAATAGATCGGGATTCCCACGACGAACCAGACGTCGCGCGCGCCGAAGAGAAAGACCCGCGCTGCCGAGAGCCAGTTCACGTTGGCGGATTTCGAGAAAACTTCGGAAAACTTCGCCCCCTTGCGTCCGCGCGGCAGGCCCGACGGCATGGCGAGAACGACCGCGACCAGGATCACGGCCAGCACAATGGCCATCACCAGAACCGCCCAAACGAAGCCGAGCGTGGCGAGGAGTGCAGCGCCCAGCAGAAAGCCCAGTCCCTTCACCGCGTTCTTGGACCCGGTTAGAACCGCAACCCAGCGAAAGAGGCCCCCGCCCTCGGCCGGGGCGAGCAGTTTGACTGCCGATTTGGACGACATCTTCGACAGGTCTTTGGCCACACCCGACGCCCCCTGAACGCACATCACGAAAGCGACCGACGCGGCGATGGTCCAATTCGGGTCGAGCTGCGTGAGGGCGAGAAGCGCGGCCACTTGGATGGACAAGCCAGCATAGAGCGTCGACGTGAGGCCAAAGCGCGCGGCGATCCAGCCGGCGGTCAGGTTCGTGACCATCCCGGCGACTTCGTAGAGCACGAAGAGATAGGCCAACTGCACCGGGCTGAATCCGAGCGTATGGAAGTGCAGCAGGACAAGCATCCTGAGCGCCCCGTCCGTGAGCATGAAGGCCCAATAGGCTGCCGTCACGGCGATGTAGGCGGACAAGCCCTCGGGCCGTTCGCTCACAGCCCGCCCCCGACCATAAGTGCTACGTCCACGAGCCGGTGTGCATAGCCCATCTCATTGTCGTACCAGGCGTATACCTTCACCTGCGTTCCGTTCACGACCATCGTGGATGGGGCGTCGATGATGGATGAGCGTGTATCGTTGGTATAGTCGGTCGAGACGAGCGGCCGCTCCTCGTAGCCGAGGATGCCCTTGAGGGGGCCGTCCGCCGCAGCGGCCGCAAAGAGCGCGTTGACTTCTTGCGCGGTCGTCTCACGCTCTACCTCGAACACGCAATCGGTGAGCGACGCGTTCAGAAGCGGCACCCGCACAGCGTGACCGTTCAGCCGCCCCGCAAGCTCCGGATAGATCAGCGTGATCGCGGTGGCCGAGCCGGTCGTCGTCGGGATCAGGGAATTCAGGGCCGACCGCGCACGGCGGAGGTCCTTTGCAGGACGGTCAACGATGGTCTGCGTGTTGGTGACGTCGTGGATTGTCGTGATCGAGCCGTGACGGATGCCCAGGGATTCGTGGATTACCTTCACGACCGGGGCGAGGCAGTTGGTGGTGCAGGACGCTGCCGTCACGATGTCATGGGTTTGCGGATCGTATGTGTCGTCGTTCACGCCGATGACGATATTGGCAGTCGGCCCGTCCTTGACCGGTGCCGACACGACGACCTTCTTGACCCCAGCCTCGAAATAGGGGGCGAGTTTGGCTTCCGACTTGAACGCGCCTGTGCAGTCGATCACCACGTCGACACCTTCAAGCGGGAGCGCGTTCAGGTCGCGCGTGCCGATGAACGGGAGCCGAGTGCCATCGACCTTCACGCTGTCAGCGTCATGGGAAAATGCGGCGTCCCAACGTCCGTGAACCGTGTCGAACTCCAGAAGGTGCGCGTGCATTTCAGGGTCGCCCACCGCGTCGTTGATCCAGGCGATCTCGGCCCCGCGCTCCAGGAGCGGCTTCAGAGCCAGCTTGCCGATCCGTCCGAGCCCATTAAGTGCGTAGGTCGTCATGCGCTCTCTCCCGCGCCTTCACGGGCGATGTCGTCCACAGCGTTCTGAAGGGCGATGCGATCAAGCGCATCAATCGGAAGTGCCGCAAAAATCTCGATCCGCCGTTTCAGATCTCCATAGGCTTTCTGGAACGCGAGCGCCTTTTCCGCGGGTGTGCCAACTGATTTGACGGGATCGGGCATGCCCCAGTGTCCGTTGACCGGCTGCCCTTCCCAAGCTGGGCATTCCTCGTGCGCAGCCTGATTGCAGACCGTAAACACGAAATCCAGTCGCGGCGCGTCCGGGCCGGAGAATTCGGCGACATTCTTGGCCCGTAACGGTGCGATATCGTGCCCCTTGGAAGACAGCACCTCGAGCGCGAATGGGTTGAGCTCGGAGCTCGGGGTCGTTCCCGCCGAATAGGCAACGAAACGACCCCCCGCGATCTGTCGCAGCAAGGATTCAGCAAAGATGGACCGGGCAGAATTGCCGGTGCAGATGAAGAGCACGTTATACTTCTGGTCGGGCATCGGGGTGTCTCCCACGCGAAACGGTGTGCAAAGGTCCGGGCGGCCGCGGCAGCAGTCGGTAAGCAGGAAACCGAACATCTGTCGCACGCTCGCCATGTGGATCGAATAAAGAAGCGACGTGCCCGACCGTGTCTGCTCCACAAGACCCGCTCTCTGAAGCGCGGCCAGGTAGGCCGACATGGTGCTGGGCTTCACGTCCAAGGCCGACGAAAGCTCACCCGCCGGGACGCGATCGGGATACCGGCGCATCAGGAGCCGGAACACCGCGAGTCGCACGGGATGACCGAGAGTGGTCAACTGATCGGGAATCATCATTTCCATATTTCATGGATTATCGAAATAAAGCGCTCATGGCGAATGAAGATTTTGTAAAAATGTCATGCCGGACGGCCCGGCGTGTTCAGAACTGCGAACCCCAGCGCGGGTGCGCGTCGTCGATGACCAGAGGATGGGAGTGGCGACGATGCCCCTGCAAATGCGGATGATCTCGCGGCAGGTTCTTGTGCTCATGCTCTATTTCGACCGGATCGCCTACGGGCCAGAAACGCAAGGCGGCCACGATTCCGAGGGCCGCCAGCAGCGCGAGGCCCGAGAGGGCGGCGACCGGGCCCAAGGACGTCAGAAGCCAGCCGGACAGCGGATAGGTCACCAGCCAACATGCGTGCGATAGGGCGAACTGAGCGGCGAACACTGCCGGCCGGTCCTCCGAATGAGCAGAGCGGCGCAGGAGGCGACCGGAAGGCGTGAGCACTGCCGAGTAGCCAAGACCGACGATCAGCCATGTGACAAGAAGAAGGGGCCAAGTCAGTCGGGCAAAGAACACCACCCCGGCCAGAGCGAGCAGTCCGGCCACCATCGTCGCAGCCCCGGCCACCATGACGGGGCGGTCCGTCACACGGGCGAGAATGCGCGGCAAAGCAAGGGCGGCGACCATCGACCCAGCCCCGAAAGCGAACATCGTCCAGGCCAGGGCGGTTTCGCCCAATCCCAGCGTTCCGCGCACCAGCACGACGGAATTGACAAGCACCATTGCCCCGGCGCTTGCGGCGGCGAGATTCAGTGCCAGCAACCCACGCAGACGAGGCGTCGCAAGGTAGATGCGTATGCCACGGGTGGTTCGGTCATAGATCCCGCGCCGCGTCCCGGCTTTGGGGCCGGGAAACAGGACAGAAACGACGAGCAATGCGGACGCGATGAACCCCGCCGTGGTGCCGATGAACAACGTGCCGTAGCTCAGCACCGCCAGCAGGAGCGCGGCAAGGGTCGGGCTCACGATGTTCTCGAAGTCGTATGCGAGCCGGGACAGCGACAGCGCGCGGGTATATCGTTCTTCTTCAGGCAATACGTCCGGGATCGTCGCCTGAAACGTCGGGGTGAATGCGGCAGAAGACGACTGGAGCAGGAAGATCAGGACATAGACCTGCCAGACCTCAGTGACAAATGGCAGGCAGAGCGCGACCGCCGCGCGGATCAAATCGAGCGTGACGAGGAATACGCGCCGGTTCACCCGGTCGGCGAATGCCCCCGCGATGGGCGCGATGGTGACATAGGCCACCATCTTGATCGTGAAAACCGTGCCGAGAACGACCGAGGCCCGCTCGCCAGCGAGGTCGTAGGCAAGAAGGCCAAGCGCCACGGTGGCAAGCCCGGTGCCGAGCAGGGCCACGACCTGCGCAAGAAACAGGTGCCGGTAGGTGCGGTCGGCGAGAACGTCGAACATGAACCGACCATACAGCGAGCGCAGCGACCGCCCAAGCATCCGGCGATCACGGAATCGCGCCGCCTCCCGGCATAGAACTATTAAGAATTTTGGTCAGTTCTCCGAGACGACTGCGTTGCGAAGGACGCCTATGCCTTCCACCTCGACCTCACAGACATCGCCGGGCTTCATGTAGACCTGCGGGTCGCGCCCCATTCCGACGCCAGCGGGTGTTCCCGTCACGATCAGGTCGCCCGGCTCAAGTGTCATCCCGAGGCTGAGTTTGGACACGAGGTCCGCCACGTCGAAGATCATGTCATCGGTGGAACCGTCCTGAAGCGTCGCGCCATTAAGGCGGGTCGACACCTTCAGGCCCTTCGCCCCGGCGGGCAATTCATCCGAGGTCACGAAGTACGGCCCCATTGCACCGGTGGAGTCGAAGTTCTTACCGATGGTCCACTGGTTCGTCTGCATCTGGTAATCGCGGATCGAGCCGTCATTGAAGATCGTGTAGCCCGCGACGTGATCCAGCGCATCCGCTCGGGAAATTGCCCGCCCGCGCTTGCCGATCACCGCGACCAACTCGCCTTCGTAGTCGAACTGGTCCGAAGCATCCGGTTTCACGAGGTTGCCGCCGTGGGGCACGCAATTGCCATTGAAACGCACGAAGACCGTTGGGAAAGGCGGCACCTCCATCCGGGTCTCCTGCGCATGGTCGGCGTAGTTCAGGCCGACGCAGAGCAGCTTGGCCGCGCGATGAAATGGCAGGTCGGCCATCACGGCCTCGGCGTCGATCAGGTCGCCCGCTTCGAGCGCACGCGCGGCCCCTGCGAAATCGCCGCTCCGCACGATATCGTCGAGGCTTCCGGGGTAGCCCGCTGTATCATCCAGCAAACCGCGAAAACCGTCTTCGGTTTTCACGGCCAGTCCGCGCTTGCCGTTGTCGATGTAGCTCAGAAAACGCATGGATCCGTTTCTCCTTGACCGTGACTGAGCCAAGAAACCATTTCAGCCCAAGCGATTGCAAGGCACTCACGTCCGTACGGCCCCGAAATTTCGCTGTCAGGCAGTTTCGGCCGACAACCACTGGCGGAAAGCCTGGAGCGGCGCGTGGTCATCCTTGTCGGGTGGCCAGACCAGCCAATAGGCACCGCGCACCGGAACGGCCTGCCGAAGCACCGGGACAAGGCGTCCCTCTGCAATCTCGATCTGAGCGAGGTAGTCGGGCAGGAGCGCGATGCCGAGCCCGGAAATCGCCGCCTGGATCATCATTGAGAACTGGTCCACCAGCATGCCGCCCGCGCCGGATGCCGTGCCTCCCTGCCCTTCGAACCAGTCGGCCCAGACCGTCGGCCGACTCTCCAGATGGAGCATTGGCACATCGTCGAGATCCTCCAGTCGGTCGAGACGGCGTGATGCGGCAAATGCCGGTGACACGCAGGCCGTCACGGTCTCGTCGAAAAGCTTGAGGTGTCGCGCGCCCTCCCAGTCCCGCTGGCCGTAGTAAATCGCGGCGTCGAACACCTCGCCTGCGAAATCGAACCTGCCGATACGGGTCGACATGTTCACGGCCACACCGGGATGGGCGTTCAGAAACGCACCAAGACGCGGACCCAGCCACCGGGTCGCGAAGGTGGGCAGCACGGCCAGCGACAGTGTGCCGCCCTCGGGATTGGTCACGACAGACATCGAAGCCCGCTGGATCATGTCCAGCGCCCGTGAGACGTCTCGCTGATAGCTGATCGCGGCGGCATTGGGAACGAGCCGCCGACGCTCTCGGGTGAAGAGTTCCTTGCCCAGTTGTTCTTCAAGAGTCAGGATCAACCGGCTGACCGTGCTCTGTGTGAGGCTCAGTTCGCCGGCCGCAGCGGTGACTGAGCGATGGCGCACCACGGCGTCGAACGCCAACAGGAGCTTGATCGACGGGAGAAAGCGTCTTTGCCGCAATTCATTCATTCCATGCATGGATTGATGCAAAAATAGAGCTTTTATCCCACCCTTTCCATTCATAGTTTCGCTGAAATCTGAATCCGACCGGTCGACATGGAGGAGACCCGCAATGTCCGCAACATCCCACAAAGGTGGTTCGTTCAATTGGGCCGATCCCTTTCTGCTCGAAGATCAGCTGACCGATGAGGAGCGCATGATCTCGCAAACCGCGCGCAGCTTCGCGCAGGATCGCCTGATGTCGCGTGTCGAAGAAGCGTATCTCGAGGAAAAGACCGACCCCGAAATCTTTCGCGAAATGGGCGAGATGGGCCTGCTGGGTGTGACAGTGCCGGAGGAATACGGCGGCGTCGGCGCTTCTTATGTGTCCTACGGGCTGGTGGCGCGGGAGGTTGAACGGGTGGACAGCGGTTACCGCTCGATGATGTCGGTGCAGAGTTCGCTCGTGATGTTCCCGATCTACGCCTACGGCTCGGAAGAGCAGAAACAGAAGTACCTGCCCAAGCTTGCCAGCGGCGAATTCATCGGCTGTTTCGGTCTGACCGAGCCCGATGCCGGTTCGGACCCTGGCGGCATGAAGACCCGCGCGACCAAGACCGATGGCGGTTACGTCCTCAACGGGTCCAAGATGTGGATTTCGAACGCGCCGATCGCCGATGTCTTCGTGGTTTGGGCCAAATCCGACGCCCATGACGGCAAGGTGCGCGGCTTCGTGCTCGAAAAGGGTATGAAGGGCCTGACCGCGCCCAAGATCGGCGGCAAACTCAGCCTGCGGGCGTCGATTACCGGCGAAATCGTGATGGACAATGTCGAGGTCGGGGAAGATGCGCTTTTGCCCAACGTTCAGGGCATGGGCGGTCCCTTCGGATGCCTCAACCGCGCGCGTTACGGCATATCCTGGGGCGTCATGGGGTCCGCCGAGGATTGCCTGCATCGGTCGCGGCAGTATGGGCTGGACCGTCACCAGTTCAACCGCCCCCTCGCCGCGACACAGCTTTACCAGAAGAAGCTCGCAGACATGGAGACCGAGATCGCGCTCGGGCTCCAGGCAGCGCTGAGGGTCGGACGTCTGATGGACGAAAACAAGTTCGCCCCGGAGATGATTTCGCTCATCAAACGCAACAACTGCGGCAAGGCGCTCGACATCGCGCGGATGGCCCGCGACATGCACGGCGGTAACGGAATTCAGGTCGGCTACCATGTGATGCGCCATGCCCAGAATCTCGAGACGGTGAATACCTACGAAGGCACGCATGATGTCCACGCCCTGATCCTTGGCCGCGCAATCACCGACATTCAGGCGTTTGGCTGAGCGGGCCGCGATGGACACCGCTGCACCGCTCAAGGGCCTCAAGGTCGTCGAACTGGCGCGCATTCTGGCCGGTCCGTGGATCGGTCAGACGTTGGCGGACCTGGGGGCCGAGGTTATCAAGGTGGAAAGCCCCGAGGGTGACGACACCCGGCGCTGGGGTCCGCCCTTTGTGGAACGCCCTTTGCCTGAAGGTGGCTCTGAAACGGTCGCCGCTTATTTTCAGTGCGCCAACCGCGGCAAGCGCTCAGTCACCTGCGATTTCGCGAGCCCTGACGATCTGGAACGCCTCAAGTCGCTGATCGCTGAGGCGGACATTCTGGTCGAGAATTTCAAGGTCGGAGGTCTGGCCAAGTACGGGCTTGATTACGAGAGCATCGCCGCGCTGAACCCCGGCTTGATCTACGCTTCGGTGACGGGCTTCGGGCAGGACGGGCCGCGCGCGTCGCAGCCGGGCTACGATTTCCTGATCCAGGGCATGTGCGGGATCATGGATCTGACAGGTCCGCCGGACGGCGAACCGCAGAAGGTCGGCGTGGCCTGGATCGACATTTTTACCGGCTTGTACGGCGTTATCGGGATTCAGGCGGCACTGGCCGAACGGGCCCGTTCAGGCAAGGGTCAACACGTTGACCTTTCGCTTCTGGATTGCGGGGTCTCCGTGCTCGCAAACCAGGCGACCAACTATCTGTTGGGAGGTTTGGTGCCATCGCGACTTGGCAATGCCCACCCGAATATCGTTCCATATCAGGTGTTTCCGTCAGCGGACGGCCACCTCATCATCGCCTGCGGCAACGACAGGCAGTTTCGCGCGCTCGTCACCCTGTTCGGACAACCGGAGCTCGCGGACGATACCCGCTATTCCACAAATGCAGCGCGTGTCGAGAACCGCGAAACCCTCTGCGATCTTCTGGCCGATCACACTCGGACGATTGGCAAGGCCGAACTTATCGAACGGCTTGAGGCGGTCGGTGTCCCCGGCGGGCCGATTAATACGGTGGCCGAGGCGCTGACCGACCCACAGATCCTGTCGCGCGAACTGCGTATTCACCCCGAGGGGATCGAGGGCCTGAGAACGCCGATCCGCTTTTCGCGCAGCGACATGACGCTCGACAGCGCCGCACCGGGCCTCGGCTCCGGCGCTTGGGGATTCATGACCGGCTCAGAGGACTAGCGGCCGACAAAGGTTGCGCAAAGCCACAACAGATCAGAAATCCAGATTCTCCACGTTCATCGCGTTCTGCTGGATGAACTCGCGGCGGGGTTCCACGACGTCTCCCATGAGTTTGGTGAAAAGGTCGTCTGCGTCGGCGAGGTCTTCGACCTTGACCTGGAGGAGCGTCCGCGCCTCGGGGTCCAGGGTGGTTTCCCATAGCTGGTCTGGGTTCATTTCACCCAGCCCCTTGTAGCGTTGCAGCGACAGGCCCTTTTCGCCCTCGGTAAGGATCGCCTGAAACAGGTCGGTCGGGCCATAGATGGCCTGGTCGCGGTCCTTGCGGACGAGTGAGGACGGGTCGCGGTAGACGTCGCGGCTGTCCGCCGACACCTGGCTCAGACGCCGCGCCTCTCCGGAGCGAAGGACGGCGCCGTCGAGGGTGCGGATTTCCTCAACCCCGCGCAGGACGCGGGAAAGGCGGATACCGTGGTCCTGCGTGATGCGGCCGTTCCAACCCTTCTCGTATTCCACCGCGACGAGGTCGAGCCGTTCCGCCACGCGGTCGGCCACGGTCTGCAGGTCCCCGTCCGCAGCGCCGGGGTCGAAGGCGCCGGCAAGCGCGGCCTGTTCTAGGATGTTGCGCGGGTAGTGCGTCGGGAAAGCGTCCAGAACGCGTTTGAACGTGCGCGCGCCCTCGATGACGCGGGTAAGGTCGGGCCCCGCGATCTCTTCGCCGGACTTGAGCCGGAGAACGGCCCCGTCGACACCCTGGGTGATGAGGTAGTCCTCAAGCGCCGGCACGTCCTTGATATAGACCTCAGACCGTCCCCGCGCGACTTTGTAGAGCGGCGGTTGGGCGATGTAGAGGTATCCGCCCTCGATGATCTCGGGCATCTGGCGATAGAAGAACGTCAGAAGCAGTGTGCGGATGTGCGCGCCGTCGACGTCGGCGTCCGTCATGATGACGATCTTGTGGTAACGCAGCTTTTCGATGTCGAATTCGTCGCGCCCGATCCCTGTGCCCAAAGCGGTTATGAGCGTTCCCACGGTTTCAGAGCCGAGCATACGGTCGAACCGGGCCCGTTCCACGTTCAGGATCTTGCCCCGGAGCGGCAGAACCGCCTGATTGTGGCGCGAGCGGCCCTGTTTGGCCGATCCGCCAGCAGAGTCACCCTCGACAATGAAAATCTCGCGCTTGGCGGGGTCGCGTTCCTGGCAGTCCGCCAGTTTGCCCGGAAGGCTCGCGACATCGTGCGACGCTTTCTTGCGTGTCAGTTCGCGGGCTTTGCGCGCTGCCTCGCGCGCCAGAGCGGCCTCGACGATCTTGCCGACGATCATCTTGGCCTCGTTCGGGTGTTCTTCGAACCAGTCCGCGAGTCGTTCGTTCATCAGGCTTTCGACTGCCGGACGCACCTCGGACGAGACGAGCTTGTCCTTGGTCTGGGACGAGAACTTGGGGTCGGGCACTTTCACCGAAAGCACACAAGTCAGCCCCTCGCGCGCGTCGTCGCCGGTAAAGGCGACCTTTTCCTTTTTCGCGAGACCCGAGGAGTTGGCGTAGAGGTTCATGGTCCGCGTCAGCGCCCCCCTGAAACCCGCCATATGCGTACCGCCGTCGCGCTGGGGAATGTTGTTGGTGAAAGGCAGAACCATCTCGTTGTAGCTGTCGTTCCACCACATCGCGACTTCGATGGTGATGTCATCGCGCTCGCCGGTGATGAAGATCGGCTCCTCGATCATCGGCGTCTTGTGCCGGTCGAGGTATTTCACGAATTCCTTCACCCCGCCCTCGTAGAACAGCTCGGTCTCCAGCGGCTCGGCCGGGCGTTCGTCGCGCAGGATGATGCGCACGCCGGAGTTCAGAAAGGCGAGCTCGCGCAGCCGGTTTTCCAGCGTCTTGAAGCTGTAATCGAGGTTGGAAAACGTGTTGGTCGAGGCGAGAAAGCGGACCTCGGTCCCGGTTTCGCCCTCGGCGTCACCGATCACCTTGAGATGCTCGACGGTCTCACCATTTTCGAACCGTGCCGCGTGCTTCTTGCCCGCGCGCCAGACCGTGAGTTCCAGCCAGTTCGACAGTGCGTTCACCACAGAGACGCCAACGCCGTGAAGGCCACCGGATACCTTGTAGGAATTCGAGTCGAATTTCCCGCCAGCATGCAGCTGGGTCATGATCACCTCGGCCGCCGAGACGCCCTCCTCCTGGTGGATGTCGACCGGAATTCCGCGACCGTTATCACGCACGGATACGCTGTTATCCGCGTGCAAGGTGACGTTCACGAAGTCCGCATGCCCCGCCAGAGCCTCATCAATCCCGTTATCGACAACCTCATAGACCATATGGTGCAGACCGCTGCCGTCGTCAGTGTCGCCGATGTACATACCGGGACGTTTGCGAACTGCCTCCAAGCCCTTGAGAACCTTGATGGAATCTGCGCCGTAATCTGAGTTGTTCTGCACGTCGTCGGCCATGAGAGCCTTCCTGTTTTTTTGTTGACTGTTTTTAGCTTTTTCCACGGGGAATGTCACGCGAAGGACACGATAATTAGCGTTGCATCCGAGGCTTTTGCCCGGGGATTTTCACAGCTTCGACAACCCTGCGACGCGAGTGGGTGAGACACACTCCATACAGCCCAAAGGAGGTGATGAAATGCACGCATGGCGGCCAGTTCTTTTTTCAGTCTGTATCGGGCTTGGCGTCGGGTTCTTGACGCACCCCATCATGGCGCCACTGATGGCTCTCATCATCGCGCCGGTCTTCTTCATCCTGGAGAGGGAGGGCACACGCGCAGGTGGCGAATGAGGGCCTCAGGTAAAGGGTATGATTGCCGCTACGACGATCAGCAGTGCACCTGCGGACAGGTTCAGACGGCGCAAAGCGGTCGGTGACGACAGCAGGTCCCGCAGCTTCCCGATGAACGCGGCCATGAGGACATTCCCAAAGAGCGGCACCGCAATCGACAGGGCGACGATCAATGCGATGTCTGCCCAAGTCAGTCGGGTGAGGTCAAAGAACCCCGGCAACATCCCCATGTAGAACAGGATCGCCTTCGGGTTCGCGAGGATCACGATCACGCCGGCGACGAAGCCCGCCCACATGCCCGGGCGCGTAAGGCGGCTGTCCGCCGCGATCTGCTTGTCGGCGTTGCGGATGATCGTCCAGCCCAGCCAGAGAAAGAATGCCGAGGCCACGAATTTCAGGAGGACCGTGACACCCTCGAACTCGGTGGCGACCCAGCTCATCCCGAGGATGGCCAGAAGCGGCCAGAGCGCATCGCCAACAGCGACCCCGAGCGCGAGCGGCCAGGCTGCGTGAAAACCGCCGGACATCGCGCGGGCCAGCAGGGCCATCCAGACCGGCCCCGGTGTCAGGAAAAGGACGAGAAGCGCAAAGGCATATAGCCCCGCATCAGCCGCAGAAAGCGTCACGCGATGCGCCCCTCCTCGTCGAGGGTCCAGAACGGATTATGCGCGTATTCCCAGACATGACCGTCCGGGTCTGCGACGTAGGAGGAATAGCCGCCCCAGTCGGTCTTGAACGGCTGGGCAAGCGCCGTGCCGCCAGATGCGACCGCACGGGTGAACATCGCCTCCACCTCCTCCGGCGAGCTGAAATTCTGGGCGAGCGTCATGGCCCCCGTCCTGAGCTCTTCCACCGGCTTGCCGGTTTCATTGGCCAATCCTTCGAGCGTGAAGAAGCCGAACTTCATACCGTTCATGGCAAAGAACACCGCCTCGCCAAGGTCTTCCTCCACCTCCCAGCCGAGCGCCTCGTAATAGGTGCGGGCGCGCTTGGTATCGGCGACACCGAGGGTGATGAGCGTGACGCGGTTGGCCTTCATGGCGCGACCTCCTGGATCAGGGATTGGCCCGCCTCGTCGCGGACTTCGATATGCATGGCCCGGTCGCCAAGGTCTGTAAACAGCTCCGGTCCGGTGCCGGTGAGAAAGGCTTGCGCACCCAGCGCGACGATCTCGTCATAAAGCGCCGCGCGGCGCTGGGCGTCGAGGTGGGCCGAGACCTCGTCCAGAAGGAGCATCGGCGGCGCGCCGAAGTCCTGCGCCAGCGCACGACCGTGAGCGAGGATGAGCGAGACGAGCAACGCCTTCTGCTCGCCCGTGGAACATTCACGCGCGGGCATCGCCTTTTCGGCATAGGTCGCAGCAAGATCGGCCCGATGTGGCCCGACCAGCGTCCGCCCTGCGAGGAGGTCACGCGGACGGCTTTCGGCAAAGGCGTCGGCCAGCTCGCTCTCACCCTCCGGACCCGTCTCGGCGCCTTCTGCATGGAGGAGCTTCAGCTCGGCAACCGGAAAGGCCGTTTCGGCCACCATCTGCGCGCCGACGATGAGCGCCACGGTGCGCGCCCGGTTTTCCTGTATCGCGGCCCCGGACTGCGCCATCTGGGCCTCCAGCGCGCTGTACCAATGCGCATCGCGGTGGCCGTCTTTCAGGAGCCGGTTTCGCTCGCGCATCGCCTTTTCATAGGTCAGCACAGCGTCGCCATGCCCCGGCTCGAAGCTCATCGCCATCCGGTCGAGGAACTTGCGCCGGCCGTCAGCCCCTTCGACCCACAGGCGGTCCATCACCGGCACCAGCCATGTGACCCGCGCGATCCGGCCCAGCGCGACCTGCGGTGCCGTCTTTCCGTCGATCGTCACCGTGCGCGACCCGCCCGGCTCCGCCCATGTCTCGACCTCGTGGATTTGGTGGAGCGACTGGAGCACACCCGAAAGCTTCCATCCCACTGCTTCAGGCCGGCGCGCCATATCCTCGGCCGCCGCACCGCGCAGTCCCCGACCAGGGGACATGAGGCTTACCGCCTCGAGGATGTTGGTCTTGCCCGCTCCATTGCGCCCGAAAATCGCCACCGGCCGCCCGTCGAGCGTGAGCGACGCGCGGCGGTGCGAGCGGAAATGCGAAAGGGTCAGTTCTCGAAGGTAGAGGCCTGTCACACGCGCATCGGCATGACGACATAGACGGCAGAGGTATCGTTACCTTCGCGCATCAGGGTCGGGTCGCCTGCGGAGTTGAACATGAACACGGCATTCTCGCGGTCCACCTGACTCGCGATTTCGAGCAGATACTTGGCGTTGAACCCAATCTCCATCGGTTCGTCGGCATAGGCCACGACAAGCTCTTCCTCAGCCGCACCGGCATCGGGCGCGTTGACGGACAGCGTGAGCTTGTCCTCGCCCAGTGCAAGCTTCACGGCGCGGGAGCGTTCGGACGATACCGTTGCGACACGGTCCACCGCCTTGGCGAATTCGCTCGCGTCCACTTCCATCTTCTTGGTGTTCCCTGTCGGGATGACGCGGGTGTAATCGGGGAAGGTCCCGTCAATCACCTTGGACGTCAGCGTGATATCGGGCGTGGCGAAGCGCACCTTGGTTTCGGAAACTGACACGGCGATCTGCATGTCGTCATCGTCCAGAAGTTTGCGCAGCTCGCCCACCGTCTTGCGCGGCACGATCACACCCGGCAGATCCTCGGCACCCGGCGGGAGGTCGGCGTCGATCCGCGCGAGGCGGTGGCCGTCGGTCGCGACGCAGCGCAGCACGCGGCCCCCTTCGGAGTCTGAGACGTGCATGTAGACGCCGTTGAGGTAATAGCGGGTTTCTTCGGTCGAGATCGCGAATTTCGACTTGTCGAAAAGCCGGCGCAGCACCGGCGCTGGGGCCGAGAAATTGGCGGCGTATTCCGACGTGGTCATTACCGGGAAGTCTTCTTTCGGGAGCGTGGCGAGCGAGAAGTTCGACCGTCCCGCCTCCACCGTCAGGCGACCCGAGGCCCCGTCATCGGTGAGGTTGACCATCGCCCCATCCGGCAGCTTTCGGACGATTTCATGGAGCGTCACGGCACTGACCGTGGTCGCGCCGGCGCGTTCGACCATCGCCGGCGCCTTGTCCACCACCTCGATGTCGAGGTCGGTCGCACGGAAACTGACCGTATCGCCCTCAGCCTCGATCAGCACGTTGGCGAGGATCGGAATGGTGTTGCGGCGCTCGACGACCGATTGCGCCTGTCCCACTGCCTTGAGCAGCACGGCGCGTTCGACGGAAATCTTCATGTCCCACTCCCGGATTATCGCGGGCCGAAATGGCCCCGGGACGGCGACATTACCCGGTTCCCCGCCCGTCTCAAGGTTTTTTGCACTCTCTGAGTGATTGACCGCAGGGTCAAGGCCCTGCCGCGCGCCGAAAGACCGGCCTCAGTGCTCCAGAAGCCGGCGCAGAAGCTCCACGTCCTCGGCAATCTGCTGGTCGCTCTTGATAAGCTCCTCGACCCGCTTCACCGCGTGCATGACCGTTGAATGGTCCCGCCCGCCGAACCGGCGCCCGATGTCGGGATAGGAACGTGTCGTGAGTTCCTTGGAGAGCATCATCGCAACCTGACGCGGACGCGCGATGGAGCGCAGCCTTTTGGGCCCGATCATGTCCGAGAAGCGCACGCCGTAATGCTCTGCCACCTTGCGTTGAATCTCCTCCACCGTGACCTTGCGGTCCGAAGCGCGCAGCACATCGGTCAGACATTCCTGCGCACGCTCCAGGGTGATCTCACCGCCGACGAGCGAGGCGAAAGCAAAGAGCCGCATCAGAGCGCCTTCGAGCACGCGGACGTTGGTGGTGATCCGGTGGGCGAGGAATTCCAGCACTCCGTCGGCGATCGACAGATCCGGGTATTGCTCGCGATAGGCGGCCACCTTGGTCTGGAGCACACCGAGGCGGAGTTCGTAATCGGTCGGATGCAGATCGACGACGAGGCCACATTGAAGGCGCGACTTGATCCGCTCTTCAAGGTCTTTGATCTCGCCCGGCGCCCGGTCCGCGGAAATGATGATCTGCTTGTTCTGATCCACGAGCGCGTTGAACGTGTGGAAGAACTCTTCCTGCGTCGAATCCTTGCCCGCGATGAACTGAACATCGTCGACCATGAGCACGTCGACCGAACGGAAGAGATGCTTGAAATCCATCATCTGCTTTTCGCGCAGCGCCTGCACGAAGCGATACATGAACTGTTCAGCGGAGAGGTAGACGACCCGCAGGTCCGGGTTCCGTTCCTGCATCTCGTGGGCGATGGCGTGCATCAGGTGCGTCTTGCCGAGCCCCACGCCGCCATAAAGAAACAGCGGGTTGAACGTGACCGGGCCACCCTCGGCCACACGACGAGCGGCGGCATGTGCCAGCTCGTTGGGCTTGCCGACGACGAAGTTGTCGAAGGTGAAGCGCTTGTCGAGAGGCGCTCCGGGCAGCTCACCGCCACCGGTCCGGGCCGGGCGACCATTTCCGTTTGCCGGCGGAGGCGTCTCTCCGGTGGTTGCGGCGCGGGCCTGTGGGGCCGACGCAGGCACCACGAACTCGAGGCGCGAAACCTTTGCACCGGCGCTGATCATATGGCGCAGGATTTGTTCGCCGAAGTTACGCTGAACCCAGGTTCCCATGAAGTTCGTGGGAACGAGGAAGGTGGCCACGCCCCCTTCCAGATCAGCGAACTCGAGAGGCTCGATCCAGTTGCGATAGTTGTTCTGGCCCACCGATTTCTCGAGCTGCGCGCGTACTTGTCCCCACATCGTGTCTGTCATCTCGTCTTTGACCTGCTTCACCATTGTCGGCGCACTGCTAACGCCAGGCCCGGCCGTCATCGACCGGGGCGCACAAATCGTGACAAGGCACAGGCGGCGCCGACCCCGCAAAGAGTCGGTCGTCGAGCAGAACGCACCCGCCCACCGGCAGAGCCAGCAAAGCTTGATGCGTCCGACACGAAAACCGAAGGTACCCCCTCAGATCCCTCCGGTGCGGCAAGACGGAGATCCCCACCCCCGTCGCCCGCGCTGTCCCAAGTCAGCGAAATGAATCGCAGGATCAAAATAGGAGGGGGGCGCAGAGAGTCGCAACTGATCTTCGCGCTTGACTCTGGGTATGCGAAAACGAATCCAGAGCCGCTATCACTTATCCAATATTTACAGGCAGAATCCGGGTGCCTGTCGAATCGGACACCGCGACCGGATTGCGGGCACCGTGGCGCATTGGCACCAAAAACGCAGCACGAAAAAAGAACGCGGCCCCGGGGGGGCTGCGCTCCAAAAATCTGGTCGTTACGTCAGGTCCAGGCTCAGCCCAGCGACTTCACCCGCGAGGTGAGGCGGGACATTTTCCGGGCAGCGGTGTTCTTGTGGAACACGCCCTTGGTGACGCCGCGCATCAGTTCGGGCTGGGCTTCGCGCAGAGCGGTTTGAGCCGCGTCCTTGTCACCCGAGGCGATCGCCTCTTCGACTTTGCGCAGATAGGTGCGGATGCGCGAACGGCGGGCTTTGTTGACGGCAAAGCGGCGCTCGTTCTGACGGGCGCGCTTTTTGGCTTGGGGCGAATTCGCCATGGTGATCTTCCCTTCGTCGGGTTCGTTTCAATACTGGTTGCACGAGACGAGCCCCGACCGGGTTCGATACCGGCTGATTCCGACCTTGGCGGGTCTCACGCGCATGTAACGGCGGCCTATAGGCGGTTTCCGGGGCGTTGTGAAGCCTAGAATCGCCCCGGAACCGGCCAAATGGCGCGAAAACCATATACAACCGGGCACACAGGCGTTACGGACGCTGATCTTGCGCGGAGCCTGCCGCGCCCACAGGTGCGACTGGCACCCAAGACAACGGACCCGACATGACCCGCCTGATTTCCGAAGCGCTCGCCGAGCGCGGCTATGACACCCTGACCCCGGTACAGGAGGCTGTGAGCGATCCCGACCTCGTGGCACGCGACCTTCTGGTCTCTGCGCAGACGGGGTCCGGCAAGACGGTGGGCTTTGGCCTCGCCATCGCGCCGACGCTTCTGGAAGAGGCGGAGAGTTTCGGGCCCGCAGGCCTGCCGCTGGCCCTCGTCGTCGCGCCCACGCGCGAACTGGCGATGCAGGTGATGCGCGAGTTGGGCTGGCTTTACGCCAAGACCGGGGCGCGCGTCACCTCCTGCGTCGGCGGCATGGACATGCGCGATGAACGTCGGGCGCTGGAGCGTGGCGCACATATCGTCGTCGGGACGCCGGGCCGTCTGCGCGACCACATTCAGCGGGGCTCGCTCGACATGAACGCCCTGCGCGCGATCGTGCTGGACGAGGCCGACGAGATGCTCGACCTCGGCTTCCGCGAAGACCTAGAATTCATGCTGGAGGAAGCGCCCGCAGAACGGCGCATCCTGCTGTTTTCGGCCACGGTGCCGCCAGCCATCGCCAAACTCGCCAAGCAGTATCAACGCGACGCCGCGCGCATCAACACGGTGACGGGTTCGACCCAGCACACCGATATCGCCTATCAGGCGATCCGGGTGGCTCAGACAGACGGCGAGCACGCGATCTTCAACCTTCTGCGCTACCACGACTCGGAAAACGCCATCGTCTTTGCCAACACCCGCGCGGCGGTCGCGCACCTGACCGCACGCCTGTCCAACCGGGGACTCGCGGTGGTGAGCCTGTCGGGTGAATTGAGTCAGAACGAGCGCACGCATGCGCTTCAGGCCATGCGCGACGGGCGTGCGCAGGTCTGCGTGGCCACGGATGTCGCGGCGCGCGGGATCGATCTGCCGAACCTCGACCTCGTGATTCATGCCGATCTGCCGAAGAACACCGAAAGCCTGCTGCACCGCTCAGGCCGCACGGGCAGGGCCGGGCGCAAGGGTATCTCGGCCCTCATCGTCCCGCCGCGTGATACGAAACGCACCGAGCGCCTGCTCGGGTGGGCCAAGATCGACGCCGAATGGCGGACGGCGCCCTCCGCCGACGACATCCTTGCGCGCGATGAGGAACGGCTTTTGTCCGACCCCGTCTGGTCCGAGCCGGTCTCTGACGCCGGACGCGCCTTTGCCGAAAAACTGCTCGCGCAATACGACGCTGAAACCGTCGCCGCCGCCTACCTCCGCCTGTTCCAGTCACGTCAGGGCGCGCCCGAAGATCTCCTGCCGCCGGACACGAAACCTGAGCGCAAGGAGCGCAAGGCGTTCGGGCCAAGCCGCTGGTTCGCCCTGTCCATCGGGCAGAAGGACAAGGCCGAGGCCCGTTGGCTTCTCCCCCTGCTTCTGCGCACGGGCGGCATGGACAAGGCCGACATTGGCGCGATCCGGGTGCAGAACGACGAGACTTTCGTCGAGATAACGGAAAAGAGCGCCTCCGGATTCCTCGCGGCCCTCGGCGCAGACGGCGAGCTGGACGAAGGCATCAAGGCCCGGGCCCTGGACGGCGCCCCCGAGCTTGGGCCGCGTCCGAGGCCCGAGCGCAGCAATGCTCCGCGTCCACACGACCGGCCACAGCGCGACAAACGCGACGCAAAGCCGCGCGAGGATCGTCCGGACCGGGCCCCGAAGCCGCGCGAGCATGACGGGGCAAAACGGAAGTTCGCCGACAAACGCAAGGCGCAGGAAGAGACCGGGGCAACCGCGCCTTACAAGCCGCGCACCAAGCCGGCCCCGAAGGGTGACAAGCCCGGACCGAAGGGCGACAAACCCCGGTGGGAAGGCAAAAAGGACGGCGCGAAATCCGCCAAGCCACGCGCGGACAAGAAACCCGCCGCCGCGCCCGCGTCCAAGCCGCGCCCGGCTGGCAAGCCCGGGGCCGCGGACGCATCCAAGAGTTTTCGCAAACCGGGGGCCAAGCCGACCGGTCCGCGCAAGGGTAAACCGGCGCAGAGCAAAGGCGGGAACGCCAAGCCCCGCCGCAAGCCGGGCGATTAACGGTCGCGGAACTGCGGCTCGCGTTTCTCGATGAAGGCCGCCATGCCCTCTTTCTGGTCCTCGGCGGCGAACATGGAGTGAAAGACGCGGCGCTCGAACAGGATCGCCTCGGACAGCGGCATCTGGTCGGAGCGGTGCACCGATTCCTTGATCGCCATCACCGAGATCATGCTCTTTTCGGCGATCTTCTTGGCCGCCGCGGTCGCTTCGTCCATCAGCTTCTTGCAGGGCACGACGCGGCTCACGAGCCCCGCACGCTCGGCTTCTTCGGCCTCCATGAAGCGGCCGGTCAAGTTCATGTCCATCGACTTGGCACGACCGACGAGACGTGTGAGTCGCTGGGTGCCACCCATTCCGGCCATCACGCCGAGGTTGACCTCCGGCTGGCCGAATTTGGCGGTGTCCGAGGCGATGATGAAATCGCACATCATGGCCAGCTCACAGCCGCCGCCCAGCGCATAGCCCGACACGGCCGCGATGATCGGCTTGCGGATGCGCATGATCGCAGCTTCTTCCGGCGTGAACAGGTCGCCCGAGAACACGTCGGTAAAGCTCTTCTCAGACATCATCTTGATGTCGGCTCCCGCGGCAAACGCCTTCTCCGAACCGGTGATGATGAAACAGCGCACCTTGTCGTTCTTCTGCCCTTCGGCCAGCGCCTTACCCAGTTCGCGCAGCAGCTCGATGTTGAGCGCATTGAGCGCGTCAGGCCGGTTCAGCTTGATCGTGCAGACGTGATCTTCGACATCCACGATGATGTTGTCATATGCCATTTGGACAAGTGCCCCTTTGATGCAGTCCGCCCATGCCTAAGCGAGTCTCGGATCAGGCTTCAAGTCATCTTTGACAGCGCGGGCAGTAGAAGGACGATCGTCCCGACTGCACGATTCGCGCGATTTTTCCGTTGCAGCCCGGTGTCTTGCACGCGGCACCCTCTCGGTCGTAGACGCGGAATGTGTGTTGAAAATATCCCAACTCGCCATCGGCCTGCCGGTAGTCGCGCAGGGAAGACCCGCCTGAGGCAATCGCCTCGTTCAAAACCGTCCGAATGATCGGGACGAGCGTCGCGATCCGCGCGGCCGAGATGCGCCCGGCCTTGCGCGCCGGGTGGATATGGGCGCGGTGCAGCGCCTCGCAGACATAGATGTTGCCCAGCCCCGCCACGATCCGCTGGTCGAGGAGCGCCGCCTTGATCGGCGTGTTCTTTCCGGCGAGACGCGCGATCAGGTAAGGTTCGTCAAAGGCGTTGCCGAGCGGTTCCGGCCCCAGTGCCGAGATCAGCGGATGAAGATCACCGGTGCCGGTTGTGAACAGATCCATCGCCCCGAACCGGCGCGGGTCGTTCAGCGTGATCCGCGCCCCGCCCTCTATGTCGAGCACGACGTGGTCGTGTTTCTCTGGCGCGGGGTGTTCGTGATGGAATTTCCCCAGCGTGGTGCCGGAGATCAGGATGCGCCCCGACATGCCAAGATGGATGAGGCATGTCTCGTCCGTGTCCAGATAGGCGAGGATGTACTTCGACCGCCGCCGCAGGCCAAGCACGCTGGCCCCGGTCAGCCGCTCTGCCATCCGCTCGGGAAACGGCCAGCGCAGCCCCTCGCGCCGGACCTCGGCCCGCACGATCCTCTTGCCGGTCATCACGGGCTCCAGCCCGCGACGCACGGTTTCCACTTCGGGGAGTTCGGGCATCTAGGGGCGATACGCCTCCAGCCGCGCGCGCAACTCCGTTCTCCCTGTGACTTGCTTCATCAGATCGCCTCTTGCGCCATTCCTGAAATATAGGCGCAGCGTGTACGGACCGCCATCCGCGATATTCTCCAACTCGCGCAGATCATGCGCATGACGCCGAAACCCGAGCGTGCGCCACGAGATATACGGCCCGTCCAGCTCGATGCGATAGGTCCAGATATGGCGCAGATAGAGGAGGCAGACCACGGCGATCAGCGCGAAAATCTCCCACCCATGTTCGCCGGAAAGCGAGAATCCGGGCTGGCGCAGGACGCCACCCGTTTCACTTGGCAGCGCGGGTCGGATGACCCAGAGAAGCGCGGCAAGGCCGAGTGTGGCGGTGTACCTGACCCCCGGTGCTGCAGGATAGGTGGTTTCGATGGAGCGGTGCCGGTCCATGCGCGGTCCCTGCGCCGGCGCCTCGCCGTCCTGAGGGAGGGGCCTGGCGTGCACAGGGTCGGCCCGCGCCGTCCGCGCCCGCCCGCCAATGGCTGCGCGCAGCAAGAGCTTCAGCCCGATCGACACAACGGGCACGCCCAGCACGAGCAAGAGGATAGGGATCAGGGGGCTGCCGGGCTGGAGCCAGCCGGTCACGCCGGTCGGTACGAGGTCCATGCTGTGCCTGCGACCCTTCGTCAATCGATGTTAAGTCGTTTGTCGTTTGCGACGCGTAGGTATATTGCCAACCTGACGAAAATGAGGCGCTACGCATGACCGACGCGAAGAAGACAACGCATTTCGGCTACCGGGAAGTGGACGAGGACCAGAAGGCCGGGATGGTCCACGGGGTCTTCACCAATGTCGCCTCGAAGTACGACATCATGAACGACGTGATGAGCATGGGGATTCACCGGGTCTGGAAAGACGCCATGATGGACTGGCTCGCCCCGCGCCCGGGCCAGAAGCTGCTCGACGTGGCCGGTGGGACCGGCGACGTCGCCTTCCGGTTTCTCGGCCGTGCCCCCGGCGCCCACGCGACCGTCTGCGACATGACCGAGTCGATGCTCGTCGAAGGACGCAAGCGTGCCGAGGCAGAACAGATGGCCACAAGCCTGGACTGGGTCGTGGGCGATGCAATGGCGCTTCCGTTCGAGGACAGCAGCTTCGATGTTTACACGATCAGCTTCGGCATTCGGAACGTGACACGCATCCAGGACGCGCTCGCAGAGGCCTACCGCGTGCTCAAACCCGGCGGGCGGCTCATGGTGCTGGAGTTCAGCCAGATCCCGAACGACATGATGCAGAAAGCCTATGACCTGTATTCGTTCAATATCATTCCGCGCATGGGGCAGGTCATCGCGAACGACCGTGACAGCTACCAATACCTCGTGGAATCCATCCGCCGCTTCCCCGATCAGGAAACCTTCGCGGGCATGATCCGCTCCGCCGGGTTCGATCAGGTGAAATACCGCAACCTCACGATGGGCATCGCGGCACTGCACTCTGGCTGGAAACTCTGATGAGAGGCCCAATCAATATCTGGCGCCTGATCCGGACCGGCGCGACCTTCGCCCGCACGGGCGCGCTTGGGCAGGTACTTCATGCGATGAACGCGCCGCCCCTCGTCAAGGTGGCCACGCGCACGGTGAGTTGGACCTTCGCCTGGCTCGGGCGCCGGGGCGACCCCTCGCTCCCGCCTGTGACGCGGGCCGTGACCGCGATGGGCCCGGCCTATATCAAGTTCGGTCAGATCCTCTCGACCCGGCCCGACGTGGTCGGGGAAGAGATGGCGGAACAGCTCCAGTATCTTCAGGACAAGCTCGACCCGTTCCCGACGGACGTTGCCCGCAAGACCATTGAGCGTGAGCTTGAAATCTCGGTCGACGACGTCTTTTCCGAGTTCTCCGAAGCCGTCGCGGCCGCCTCCATTGCGCAGGTTCACCGGGCTCGCATCCGCGCGACCGGGCAGGAGGTCGCGGTCAAGGTTCTGCGCCCGCGGATCGAACGCGCCTTCCGCACCGATCTCGACACCTTCCATTTCGCCGCCCGCGTGATCGAGCTTCTCCTGCCCCAGACCCGCCGCCTGCGCCCCCAGGACGTGGTGAACCATTTCGAGAACGTCGTGCTGGGCGAACTCGACCTGCGGCAAGAGGCGTCATCCGCGTCAGAATTCGCCGAGAACACCAAGGGTGACGCGGGTTTCGTCGTGCCCGCGATCAACTGGGGCCTGTCGTCGCGCCGCGTGATGACGATGGACTGGGCCGGAGGCACACCAGCCAACGACCTGGCCACGCTGCGCGCTTCTTCCCTCGACCTCGAAGCGATCGGCAACCGGGTCCTGCACCTGTTCCTCTCTCACGCGCTGCGCGACGGGCTCTTTCACGGCGACATGCATCAGGGAAACCTGAAATTCGCCCCGAACGGTGACATCCTGGCCATCGACTTCGGCATCATGGGGCGGATCGACCAATACACGCGCCGGGTCTATGCCGAGATCCTCTACGGCTTCATCCAGCGCGACTACAAGCGCGTGGCCGAGGTGCATTTCGAAGCGGGCTACGTCCCCGCCGACAAGGATGTCGACGAATTCGCCCGGGCCCTCAGGGCGGTAGGCGAACCGATCTTCGGCATGGACGCCACGCAGATTTCGATGGGGCGGCTTCTATCCTACCTGTTCGAAGTGACCGAGAAGTTCGGGATGCAGACGCGCACCGAGCTCATCCATCTGCAACGCACGATGGTCATCGTCGAAGGCGTCTCGCGCTCGCTCAACCCCCATATCAACATCTGGGAGGTCGCAGGGCCGGTGGTCGAGGACTACATCGCCAAGGCGATTGGACCCAAGGCTGTTCTGGAAGACCTCGTGAAGACCGTGAAAGTGCTGTCACGCTTCGGCCCGCGTCTCCCGGAACTCGCCGAGGCCGCGCTTATCAATCAGGCCACTCCGCAAAAGCACGTCGACCGGGCGCGCCCATTGCGCGCGATGGCCTATGTGGTGCTTGGCGCCGGGATCACTCTTGCAGCGGTCCTCATCGAAGCGCTGCTCTGATCGAGTCACGCCGCGCCGCCCGTTTCGGTCCCTGAATACTTCGGGTGCGCCCGCCAGCGCACTCATCTTTCCAGCAGCGAGGCCTTACCGTATCCATCATCGCCGCGCGCCGCGCGCCAGCGGCAGTAGCCGCGCATCCGCGCCTGGTACAGCGGGCGCAGCGCCCGGTAGCGTTCTGTGACGTCGCCTTCACCGTAGGCGGCAAGGAAAGTGTCCACCTCGTTTTCGGTGAGGGGTCTGTTCCCGGAGATCACCTGCATGGCCGGTGACAGAAACACCGCAATGTCGTCGCAGGCATCGCCGACGCCCGGACATTGCCAGTCGATGAAGGTCACGCCGCCGTCCGACACCAGCGCGTTCGCAGCCGTCGCATCGCCGTGGATGAACACCTTGTCAGCTCTCGGCACCTCGTCCGGCACCACCGGCACATCCTCCCCCAGAGCGAGGGTCTGGCGCACCAGGGCATCCTTGCCCACGGGCTTGTCCGGTATACCCTCCGGCGGCGCCATCGCGTGAAGCCCGGCCAGTGTTTCGGCCACGCAAGCCATGCCATCTTCGGGTTGCCAGCCGCGCCCTTCGGCGAGTTTGTAGACAAGGCTATCGCCTTCCGCCGCCACGAACTCCGGGACCAACCCCGTGCCCGCAAGCGCTCGCAGAACCACCCGTTCCGACTTGGGGTCGTTGGCGAAGAGCGGCGTCTCGGCCTCCGGGCGATAGAGCTTCACGACCCGATCGCCCACCTGCCAGAGCGCATTGGTGTTGCCGCCGGTCAACGGTTTCCAGCGTCTCAGCGGCTCCACCGCCCCGCGCTTTTCCCAAAGATGGATGAGGTCAGCGTCCGGGAATGACACGGCGCTTCTGTCCCTTTTCTTCCCAGGTCTCCATCGCCTCGATGGCCTCTTCTGCCGTGTCGACGAACCGGAACAGCTTGAGGTCGTCGGGCGAAATGGTCCCGGCATCCTCGAGCGCGTGCCAGTCGATGATCTTTTCCCAGAACTCTCGACCGAAAAGCAGGATCGGAATCTGCTTCATCCGGCCAGTCTGGATAAGTGTCAGGCTTTCGAACAACTCATCGAGCGTGCCGAAGCCGCCGGGAAACACCGCCACCGCCTCGGCCCGCATGAGAAAGTGCATCTTGCGGATCGCGAAGTAGTGGAAGTTGAAGCACAGCTCGGGCGTGACGTACTCGTTGGGGGCCTGTTCATGCGGGAGCACGATGTTGAGCCCGATGGAAACCCCGCCAGCGTCCGCGGCACCACGACTCCCCGCCTCCATCACACCCGGGCCACCGCCCGTGACGACGACCTTTTCAAGTTCCGGGGTCTTCAGGCCTTCGATGGTCAGAAGCCGCGCGAATTCCCGTGCCTGGTCGTAATACTTCGACAGGTCGCGCAGGGTTTCGGTCCGGGCGGTATCCTTGTCGGCAGGCGCGGGAATGCGCGCGCCGCCAAACATGACGACCGTCGATTTGATCCCGGCCTCATTCATCACGAGGTCGGGTTTCAACAATTCAAGCTGAAGCCGCACTGGCCGTAATTCCTCGCGCCCGAGGAACTCCGGATCGTCAAAGGCCAGCGCGTAGGTCGGGCTGCGCGTCTGCGGGGTGTCCGGGATGTGGTGGCTCGCCTGCCGGTCCTCGGAACTGTCCCGGAACGGATGGGCGCGGCTCTGTTCTGTCATGCTCGTCCTCTCTGCCGCGTTGCGCGGGGCTGCATCCGCCTTTATAGGCGAGACGGACCAAGACGTAACACGGGATTTCGGGGAGACACCATGTCCAACGCCGCACTGGAGACCGCCATCGAAGCCGCCTGGGAGGCGCGCGACACGATCACGCCGACGACCGGGGGCGAAACCCGCGAAGCCATCGAGGACACGCTGAACGCGCTCGATTCCGGTCAGCTTCGCGTGGCCGAGCGCCGCGACAATGGCGACTGGCATGTGAACCAGTGGGCCAAGAAGGCCGTGCTTCTGGGCTTTCGCATCAAGGACATGGAGATCCAGCCGGGCGGTCCGCAGGGCGGCGGCTGGTGGGACAAGGTCGACTCGAAGTTCAAAGGCTGGGACGACAACCAGTGGAAAGCCGCGGGCTTTCGCGCCGTGCCGAACTGCGTCGTGCGTAAATCGGCTTATATCGCGCCGGGCGTCGTGCTCATGCCGTCCTTCGTGAACCTCGGCGCTTTTGTCGATGAGGGTACGATGGTCGACACATGGGCCACCGTCGGCTCCTGCGCGCAGATCGGCAAGGGCGTGCACCTGTCGGGCGGCGTGGGCATCGGTGGCGTTCTGGAACCCATGCAGGCCGGGCCGACCATCATCGAGGACAACTGTTTCATCGGTGCGCGTTCGGAAGTGGTCGAAGGCGTCATCGTGCGCGAAGGCTCGGTCCTTGGCATGGGTGTCTACATCGGCCAGTCGACCAAGATCGTCGACCGCGAAACCGGCGAGGTCTTCATGGGCGAAGTGCCACCCTATTCGGTCGTCGTCTCGGGCTCGATGCCGACCAAGAACGACCTCAACCTCTACTGCGCGGTGATCGTGAAGCGCGTCGACGAGCGTACACGCTCCAAGACCGGCATCAACGAGCTGCTGCGCGACTGAAGCGTTTTAAAAGCGCCGATTAACAGCGAGGGCCGGGGAACTCCCCGGCCCGTCTGTTGTTGGACTCCTGACGCCGGCCGGGCCGGCACCAATGACGGGAGACCTCACAATGACCGGTATCGGTTGGCTTGCAGCAATCATCGTCGGCGGCCTTGCAGGGTGGCTGGCAGAACAATTCATGAAGTCCAACATGGGTCTTCTCATGAACATCCTCCTTGGGATCGTGGGTGCGCTTATCCTGAACGCGATCCTCGTGGCGGTGATGGGCAGTACGCTCGACGGCTGGATCGGACAGCTTATCGTCGGGTTCGTCGGTGCCTGCCTCCTCATCTTCATCGCGCGGGCCATTCGCCGTTCCAGTTGACGGCTTAACTGCCGGCGCTCCGCATTATTGCCGCCGCAGGATTTTCTGCGGCGGCGGGGATTGAATTGACCGCCGCAATCGCCATCTCCACCCGGCGCGATCCGCGCGGTTTGGGTTTCCTGACATGATGGACGTGGTATTTCTGCTGGCCGGGCTTGTCGGTCTGATCTTTGGCGGCGAGATGCTGGTGCGCGGCGCGGTGTCCGTTGCCGAAAAGGCCGGGCTGTCACCGATGGTCATCGGGCTCACGCTCGTGGGATTCGGCACATCTGCGCCCGAACTGGTGACCTCGCTTCAGGCCGCGCTTGCCGGATCGCCGGGAATCGCCGTGGGCAACGTGGTCGGTTCCAATATCGGGAACATCCTCCTCATCCTCGGCATCGCGGCCCTGCTCCGACCGGTCGGGATTGATGCGGGTGCGCTAAAACGAGACGGCAGCGTGGTCGCTCTTGCGAGCGTCGTCATGCTGACGGCGGTTCTCACCGGAAGTATTGGCCGCGGCGCCGGTGCGGGCCTTTTTGCCCTGCTGATCGTCTATCTCGCCACGACCCTCTTTCTCGAGCGCCGCCGGTCCAGCGCCGCCGCGGCAGTCTATTCCGCGGAAGCCGGGGCCGTCCCCTCCGCGACGATGCGCCTGCCGGTTGCCTTGGGCGTAACGGTCGCGGGCCTCCTCATCACGATCATCGCTGCGCGTGGGCTTGTCTTCGGCGCGGTCGGGATCGCACAGGCGGCGGGACTGTCGGAGACGCTGATCGGCCTCACCATTGTCGCGATCGGCACCTCGATGCCCGAGCTCGTCACCGCCGTGATCGCCGTGCGCAAGGGACAAGGAGACGTGGCCTTCGGCAATGTCCTCGGCTCGAACATCTTCAACATCCTCGGTATCCTCGGTGTAACGGCAATGGTGCAGCCGCTGACCATTCCTGCGGAGATCATCCGCCTTGATATCTGGGTCATGCTCGCCGCAACCATCGCCATGCTGGTCTTCGCGGTGACAGGCTGGCGCATCTCACGTCGCGAGGGCGGTGTCCTCATCCTGGCCTATGCCGTCTACCTCGGCGTACTCATCGCGGGGGCATAAGCGCTTCAGACGTCGAGCCAGGCAAAAGCGCGTTTCAGGAACGCCCTGCCATCCGTGGTAACCGGTGCGCCATGCGCGATGACGACGGCATGCACAGGCCATGACAGGATTCTTCGGACCGAGCCGCGCGTCTTGTCCTTGTCCGTGAAGGCGACGCGGAATTTCTTCGGCACTCCAGGCTCCAATCCGACCATGCCGTCCAAGCGGGCAACGATGGCGCGCCATCCCTTGAACCAGCCGACGGGAAGCTGCTGAAGCAGATCGGTGAACAGGACCGTCGCAGATGCGCGGTGAAAGAACACGACCTCGGTCGTGATGCGATTGTCGGTCAGGGCCACCTGCGCGATCTCATCACCCCATTCGGCCTCGGGCGCGTCGCCCAGTTTCGCGGCGAATCTCAAATCTTTGCGTTTTTCCGCCAGTCCGGGCGCGGCGTAGAGTCGGGCGTCCGGGTAAGCTTTGGCCCAGTCCGACAGAAACACATGATGAAGGCTGTTGGGCGCGACGATGTGGCGGACCGGTCCAAGGTTGTCGATTTCCCACTTCAGCCCGTGTTCGAGGGCGACGGGCGACCACACCCACAGGTCACCGTTCTCAAGTCGCACGATGGCCATTCGCGTCGGATACCGAAAGCCCATCGCCGCGACGACTTCGGGCCCGTTTACGAGCCAGATGTCCTGTCCGAATGGATCGAGCATGGCGTGGCCTTTCGTGCTGCGTCGCAGAAAGCCTAGGGAGGCGGAGGCCAAGCGGCAAGTCCCATCGTGGGGAACCCTGTTGCATCGGCGGTGTTGGGTTCAGGTCAGGATCGCATAACCTTGAAAGGCCTTTTTTTGTTCGACGCCCTCTCCTCGACCCTCCTGTTCCTCGTCTTCGGGGTGGCTGGTGCCGTCGTCGTAGCCGCGTCGATCCGCGCGACCCGACTCGCCGACACGATCGCTGACCGCACGAAGATGGGCGAGGCGATGGCGGGCGGCATCATCCTCGGCGGGGCCACGTCATTGTCAGGTGTCGTCGTCTCGGTCACAGGGGCCGCCTCGGGCGATGCGAGCTTCGCCGTTTCGAACGCGGTCGGCGGGATCGCGGCGCAGACCCTGTTTCTTGCCCTGGCCGATCTGATCTATCGCCGTGCGAACCTTGAACACGCCGCGGCGGAGCCTGCCAACATGTTTCAGGCGGTCCTGCTCCTAATCCTTCTCAGCCTGCCCATCGCCGCCATCTCCGGGCCCGAGGTCGCGTTTTTCGGTATTCATCCCGTGTCGCTCCTGATTTTTGCGGGTTACCTCTGGGGCGTTCGCCTCGCCACGAAGGTCCGGGAGTCCCCGATGTGGGAGCCGGTCGAAACGCACGAGACGCGACACGACCAGCCCGAGGACTCGGAGGAACCGCAGAAGTCGGCGCGCACCCCCGCGCTTGTCTTTACCGGCCTCGTATTGGTCATGGGCGTCTGCGGCTGGGTCATAAGCCAGACGGGCGGGCAGTTCATCACGCGGTTCGGGTTGTCATCGTCGCTTGTGGGTTCGCTCATCACCGCTGTCGTAACGTCGCTCCCGGAACTGGTCACGACGCTGGTCGCGGTGCGGCGCGGTGCGCTTCAACTCGCTGTGGGCGGGATCATCGGCGGAAATACGTTCGATACTCTGTTCCTCGTCTTTTCCGACGCGGCGTATCGCGAAGGCTCGATTTTCCACGCCGTGGGAATGCACGATCTCTATTGGCTCGCGACGGGCATGTTGATGACCTCCATCCTGCTGGGCGGGCTCATCCTGCGCCAGCGACAGGGGCCAGCGCGGATCGGGATCGAAAGCCTGTTGATGATCCTGTTCTACGGGCTCGCCGTCGGCGTGGAAGTCTTTTCCCGCGCTTGACTTTGCCCCTCCCCCGGCGCACCTCTCCGGCGATTGGAAGGGACGCGCGATGACCGAAACGCCAAAGAAAAAAAGTCGCCAACAGGTGTTCACCCTGCTGGTCGACGTGGGCCGCAAGGAGGGGGACGGGCTTCCGGACCAATCCAGCGGCGCGGCCCTTGTCTGCTATGCCACGGGCGTGGATGAGGCCGAAGCCGTGCGCGAAACCGTATCGATCCTGAAACAGGCGGACCTCGCGCCTCTGGACGTCACCGGATATGGCACGCTGGACGAGCGTTTGTCCGAAGGCCACGACATCCCTGACGAAGAACGGGCCTTAATGGAGCGCGCGCTGGCTGAAAACGCGGTGATCGTGGCACAGATGACGCCCTTCTTCGAGGATGCCGAATGAGCGACCGGCTTATCCAGATCGTTGCCGCCAAAAAACATGTCGACACGATTTCGGATTGCTTCGAGGACCTGCCCGAAAAGGATTGGTACTGCTTCCCCGCAGGCGAAGACGACCGGCAGGTCATCATCGCCGCCCTCGACCACGTCGACATGCAGGATGTTCTCGACAAGATCGCCGAGGCACTGGACGGTCAGGATGGCTGGACGCTTCATGCCCTGACGACCGAGGCGAGCCTGCCTGAAGTCGAGGACGAGGACGAAACCGAGCGTGTTGCGCAGGAAGAAAACGCAAATGCGCGCGAGGAGATCTACAGCGACATCCGCCAGAACACGGCGCTGACGGTCGACTACCTCGTCATGACGGGCCTCGCCACCGTGGTCGCGGCGATCGGGCTCTTGCAGGATCAGGTTGCGGTGGTGATCGGGGCGATGGTGATTGCGCCGCTTCTGGGTCCGATCCTCGCTTTCGCCTTCGCGACGACGCTGGGCACCGTGCCGCTCATGTGGATTGCGCTGCGTGCGCTGGGCGCAGGACTGGGCGTCGGGGTGGCCGCCGGCGTTGCTCTTGGCTTTGTGGTCCCATTCAACGGGGAATCTTCGCTCATGGCCTACGACGGTTCGCTGTCGCTGATGACCGTCGCGCTACCGCTCGCGTCCGGCGCCGCCGCTGCGCTTATGGTGGCCGGTGGACAAACCTCGGGCCTTGTCGGCGTGATGGTGGCGGCGGCCCTTCTCCCGCCCCTCGCGGCATTCGGGCTGCTCCTCGGAAACGGCTCTTATGTGCCTGCCGTGCGGGCGCTTGCTACCGTCGTAATCAATATTGCGGCGATCAACCTCGCCGCTCTGGCCGTATTCCGGGTCAAGGGCGTGCGTCCGCGCGATTGGCAGTCCGACACGCATCAAACGTCGATCCGAGTCTCTTTCGCTATTGCCGCCGCCGTGGTCGCCCTCCTCGGTCTCGCGGTCTACGCCGCGGAACATGGGTGGCTGCTGTTCGGCGGGTGAGCTCTGCCGCGCGACGTCTCGCTTCCCCTAGCGACCGGGGACGAGTTCGACGTCGAAGCTTTCGGGAATAGCGTCCGCCATTGGCATGAACATCGTCTCGAGTGGCAGAACAAGCTGCGCGGCCTTGCCGTCGTTCAGGATTTCGCCATTGGTCGAGACGATTTCCTTGCCGATCACGGTGATCGTCATGGCGTGGCCTACGAGCGCGTCCCCGAACATCGCCGCGACCTGCTCGCGCTCTTCCGGCGGCGGCAGATCCGAGGTCATTTCGGACAGATCGAAGGAGACCGTGATGTTTCCATTGTCGAGCTCGGCAATCGTGACGCCATCGCCGATTCCCAGATCATTGTCCGGCTCGTCCATCGCCGCCAGCAGGGCGTCGAGCGATCGGCGTTCAAGCATCGAGCAGGTGTAGGAGCCATCGGCGTTCACCTCGCCCACGCCATCCTCGCAGGGGTCTTCACCCATGCCCTGTGTCATCTGGTAGATTTCCGAGCCCATCGTCATCACCGCGTCGAGCTTGACCTCGGATGTATCGGTGAAATCTGCGGTCACATCGGCATCGAAACAGGCGGAAAGCGGGAGGATCGCGGCAAGGGCGAGACCCTTAAGAAAATGGCGCATCGGGAAAACTCCATAAAACTATCAGCGTCAGTCTGGCAGTAGGACCCGCGCCTGTCCAGTTCACCGATGCAGGACATGCGCGAGCGAGCGGGCCTCGACATCCGACAGCTGATGCCGGGCGAAACCCCGGTGTGTCGGCACAGCACTCGCCGGCATTTCCGCAAGAGCGGTCGCGTTCAGACGCATGCGGTCGGCGCCGATCTGGCCGACATAGAGACTTTCCGCCCAGACCGTATCGTGCAGCAGGCAGTCATGAGTATCGAGCAGGACATGGTAATAGGTCACAGTCTTGAGGCGTGCCTCGACAGCCGCCGCATGGCTCCCCACGAGCCGCTTGGCGGGCAGGAGGACGTCGTCTTCGCCCAGTATGTATTCTGCTTCCGCACCTTCCACGCGCATCCGGTGATCGGGGGCCATCAGCAGATCCTCTGACAGGCCAAAGAACGGGGCGCGCAGCCGCACGGGCCGGAAGTGCCCCAGCGCCGGCACGGTGCGCCGGGTGATCCAGCGCACTGGCTGGCTTCCTCCCGTCGCGGTCAGAACCCGATCGCCAAGGCGCAGACGCTCCACCGGCACCGCACCTGACGGCGTTTCGACGGGCGTGCTTCCGCAAATCCCGGCGGCGAGACCCACGGGCTCGACCTCATCCGACACAGCGACAAAGGCGGTTTGCGATGCGATCTGCGTGGCGTGGCCATTTCGCATGATCGTCAGGGCATCGAGCATCGGCATCGGAAGCGGATCGGACACCGGGACCACGAAAAACTCGCCCGTGTGGATTAACTTGATCGCCAGGCGACCCCGGCGATTCGGACCATCCCAGCTGAAATAGAGCCTGACCGGGGCGTCATACTCGGGTACGGGAAACGCCAGTCGCGCGACGAACCGTGCGTCGCCTTGAGTCACCGCGACGCGCATCTCTCCGCGTGCGCTGAGCGTTACAGTCAGCGCACGATGCCAGTCCTTGAACCGGCTGTAGTCCAGGATCGTCTGCACCTCACCGGGTTCCGCCCGGTATTCCGTTTCAATGACAAGCGTACCCACCGGCAGAATCGCGTTCACTGCTTCGGACTGGCGGCTGGTTTGGTTCGTGGCAGCGCCGAGGCCGGCCGGATTGAACAGGCCCCGATGCAAATCGGTAAGGCCGATCCAGCTCATGCGGCGGCCTCCCGCGCGAGAAGCAAGCGCGCCTCGTACCGCTTCAGCATGGTGCGGACCGCAGGCGAGTAGCCTTCGCCCGTGTGCGGGTCGAGTTCAGGGAACAGCGTGACGATCTCGCGCACAATCTCTTGTTCAAACCCGCCTACGGCCTGCGGTCCGGGCAGGAAGCTTTCGGTCGCAAGACCCTCGGAGAAAACGACCTGGTGGGCATCGAAAAGGATATGGACGTATTCGACGGTCCCGCCCTCGACCCGGCAGACACTGTGATCGTTGACGAGATCTTTCGCCGCAATCAGAACATCGGTCTCGCCAAACAGAAGCTCGGCAAAGGCGTCACGGATCAGGATGCGGTGGAGCGGCGAGAGGCATAGCTGTCCGTGGGTGCCGAACGTATCGGCCAGAATCCGGACAGGGGCGAAATCGCCGGAGGCCGCGACCGTGCGCCGACCGACCCAGCGAAGCGGTTGCGCCCCGTTGTCGTGGGTTTCCACGAGATCGCCCGGGCGCAGGTTCTGCACCGCGACATTGCCCGAGGGTGTCGCGATCCGGGTACCGGCGACAAAACAGGGAATCGAGTTGATCGTGACGAAGGCCGTGTCCGACGACCCGCCACCCTGACCGTTGCCAGCCGCGATGGTGTAACTGAAGTTGACCGACTCGATGTCGTTGTCGGCGTCGATGGTGAAGGTTCCGTCCGCGTTCAGTGTGACGCTCTGCCCGGTGGACAGTGTGACCGTGGACCCCGCGCTGACGGCCACGCCATTCACATGGGTGATCGTGAGCGTGGATTGCCCCGGACCCTCATCATTGGCCAGCACATCGACCACACGCGACCCGCCCGGCTCGATACTCACCGTGTCGTCGTTCGCCGTAACCGCCGCCTGACCGGATTTCGCCGCGACGAGAAGCGTGGAGTCGTATGAGGTGTCGCCTACATCGGCGATCCCGATCCGGATCGAGTTTACCACATTGGGCGTCACGGCCATTTTGACGGTCATCGTCACCGTAAAGCCGTCCATCTCGGTGTTGTATGCGTCGTTCGTGTTGTCGACGTAGAGGTTCTGGTTCGACGTGCCGTTGATGTTGGACACGGAGCCGGTGCCGTCCCCGACCGTCATGGTCGCCTCGACCCCATTGACCCAGATCCCAACGGCGTCGTTGAAGACCGAGCCAACGTATTCAGGGTATTCTTCAGACGCGAACACGAACTGGAGCGAGATCGTGTCCCCGGTCGGGATCACGTCGATATCGAGATAGGACGCGTCATAGGTCTGGCTGCCGGCAAGGGCGTTGAAGCCGGCGTTGCCATCCTCGCCGGCGGTGTCCGAACTGGTGCTCGTCGAGGTGTTGGGATCGCCGCGTCTGTTGGTGAAATCGCGTAGGCGGCCGGTAGAAAACATCACGCCCGAATCCGCAGGTGTCACGCCGGGTGCCTCGGAGTCGCCGTCGGTGTAGATTCCGGAAGACCGATTGTCGCCCGTATAAGATGCCGAAACGACCGTGACACCTTCACCGAAGATGGTGTTCGCCATCTGTAGTGCAGACGCGTTTGTCTGGATCGGCAGCTCGCTCGCCGTCGCCATGTCTTCCTGCCTCCTGCCCGAAAGCAGATGGCGAAACAGGCGGGGAAAAGCCCCGTTGGTACCTGAAAATCCGCTCGCGGGCCCGGCGCATTTTTACGCTCATTCGGCTCGCACACACTGCCTCGGTAATTCTTGAATCGTTTATGAACACTGCGTCTCATTTTGTTAACTAGATAGTTCGTAACACTGAAAATCCCGCGGAGGCTGTCGCTCGAAGGCAACATTGCCGGTCTGCCGGGCGGCGTGTATCACGTTGGAAACTCAGGAAAGGTGCGCAATGTCACAGGCTGATCCCGTCGAAATCACCCGCCGTCTGATCGAGTGTCCCTCCGTTACTCCGGAGGAAGGCGGCGCTCTGGTCTACCTTGCCGATTTGCTTGCCGATGCGGGGTTCGAGTGCGCGCGGGTCGACCGAGGGGGGGTGTCCAATCTGTTCGCGCGCAAAGGCCCTAAGGACGCCAAGCGCCGGCTTGGGTTCAACGGGCATACCGATGTCGTTCCCGTGGGCGATACCGGTGCCTGGACGGTTCAGCCCTTTGGAGCGGAAGAAAAGGACGGCTGGATTTGGGGCCGGGGCGCAACTGACATGAAGTCCGGCGTTGCGGCTTGGGTGGCCGCTGCGGTAGATGCCGCCGCCGTTCTGCCGGAAGATGCCGCACTGATCCTCGCCATCACCGGAGACGAGGAAGGCGACGCAGTCGATGGCACCCGTGCGCTGCTCGAGTGGATGGAAGAGAGCGGCGAGCGGATGGATGCCTGCATCGTGGGGGAGCCGACCTGCCCGGATCGGATGGGCGAGATGATGAAGATCGGTCGGCGCGGCTCGCTCACCGCCTATTTCACCGCGCGGGGGGTGCAGGGTCACGCGGCGTATCCGCATCGCGCGAAGAACCCCGTTCCCGCGCTCGCTCGTCTCGTCACACGTCTGGACGCGCATGTGCTGGATGAGGGCACGGCGCATTTCGATCCGTCCACGCTGGCCATCACCACCTTCGACGTGGGCAATCCGGCGACCAACGTCATTCCCGCCGAGGCGCGCGCGACCGTGAACATCCGGTTCAACGACGCCCATTCCGCCGAAGGCCTCACCGCGTGGCTGCGCGAGGCGGCGGAAGAAGTCGCCGGACTGGCGGGCATCGAGATCGGAATGGAGGTCAAGGTGTCGGGCGAAAGTTTCCTGACACCTCCCGGCCCGCTCTCCGATCTCGTCGCGGCCGCAGTCGAGGCGGAAACCGGCATCCGGCCCGAGATGTCGACCTCGGGTGGCACGTCCGATGCGCGGTTCGTCAAGGATCACTGCCCGGTCGTCGAGTTCGGCCTTGTCGGCAAGACAATGCACCAAGTGGACGAACGGGTGGAGATTTCGCAGATCGGCCAGTTGAAGGCGATCTATGCCCGGATCATCCGCGATTATTTCGCCTGATCGCAGGGAATGTCGCGCCCAACCCTTGTCATCATGGCCAAGGAGCCGCGTCCGGGGCGGGTGAAGACGCGTCTCGCATCGGAGATCGGCACCGTCGCGGCTGCAGGCTGGGTGCGCCACAGGTTGGCCCGGCTGTCGCGGCAGGTGTCAGACCCGCGCTGGGCAACGGTGCTTGCGGTTGCCCCGGATATCGCCGTTGCCTCCCGCCTTCTCCCGGCGCTGCCGCGGCTGGCCCAGGGAAGCGGCGACTTAGGTGATCGCATGGCCCGCGTGTTCCTGAGCCTTCCGCGCGCCCCGATCCTCGTCGTCGGCACAGATATTCCTGCAATGACGCGCGCCCATGTCGCATCCGGCCTGTCCCTGGCCCGGCAGCACGGAGCGGTGGTCGGCCCGGCCAACGATGGCGGGTTCTGGGCCGTAGGACTGGACACGCGCCGCGCGGTGCCTGCGGACCTGTTCGCCGGGGTGCGTTGGTCCACCGAGCACGCGCTCGCCGACGCGCTGCGCACCTTGCCCGATCCCGGCTACCTCCCCACGCTTTCGGACGTGGATTCCGCCGCCGACCTTGCACGACTTTCCGACTGACGCCTACCGCGCCCCGTGATACGCGGGACACATGGCACGCATACCCAGCAAAGAGGAAATCCTCGCGTGGATTTCCGAGAACCCGACCCAGACCTCCAAGCGCGACATCTCGCGTGCTTTCGGCATCAAGGGGGCGGATCGGATCGATCTGAAACGCCTGCTCAAGGAGCTGGAGGCGGACGGGCATCTGGAGAAGAGAAAAAAGACTTACCGCGATCCCGATAAGCTCCCGCCCGTGTCGATCCTCGAAGTGGCCGAGATCACGCCGGACGGCGACATCTTTGCCGACCCGCTGGAGTGGCAGGGAGAAGGCGACAAGCCACGCGTGCTTTTCGTGGCCAAGCAAGGCGATCCCGCGTTGAAGGCAGGCGACCGGCTTCTGTGCCGCATGACGGAGGTCGACGGCGATGATCACGCCTATGAGGCGCGCCTGATCCGGCGCATCGGGGAGAACGCCAAGCGAATCCTCGGCATTTTTCGCGCCGGGCACGAGGGCGGGCGGATTGTGCCGATCGACAAGGGAGCCGACAAGGAATGGTCGGTGCCGGCGGGAGGCACAGACGGCGCCAAGGACGGTGAACTGGTCGAGGCGAAACAGACCGGTCCCAAGGGCCGGATGGGCCTTCCGCGCGCGCAGATCATGGCGCGACTGGGCGACCCGACCGCGCCGCGCGCCGTCTCGCTCATCGCCATCCATCAACACGGAATCCCGGACGCCTTTCCGGACGAGGTCATCGACGAGGCCGATAGGATGAAACCCGCGGGCTTGAAGGGCCGCGAGGATCTGCGTCACCTGCCCCTCATCACCATCGACCCGGCGGATGCGCGTGACCACGACGACGCGGTCTATGCGCATCCCGACGACAACCCGAAAAACCCCGGCGGTCACGTCATCTGGGTCGCCATCGCGGACGTGGCCCATTACGTCACCCCCGGCTCCGCGCTGGACCGGGAGGCACGCAAGCGAGGCAACTCCAGCTATTTCCCGGATCGGGTGGTCCCCATGCTGCCCGACCGTTTGTCGGGCGATCTCTGTTCGCTCCACGAAGGTGTGCCGCGTGCCGTTCTGGCCGCGCGGATCGTCGTGGACGCGGCGGGCGAGAAGGTCAGCCATTCGTTCATTCGGGGGATAATGAAATCACATGCCTCGTTGAATTATGCCGAGGTGCAGGCGGCACAGGATGGTGATCCGAACGACAAGGTGGCGCCGTTCATGGAGGACGTCATCACACCGCTTTACGCGGCTTACTACGCCCTGCGCAAAGCGCGTGAGGCGCGGCAGCCACTCGACCTCGACTTGCCCGAGCGCAAGATCGTTCTTTCGGAGGAAGGTCAGGTCGAGAGCGTGAAGGTCGCCGAACGGCTCGACGCTCACCGGCTTATCGAAGAAATGATGGTGCTCGCGAACGTGGCCGCTGCCGAAGAGCTCAACCGTCTCGGGCGTCCGCTCCTTTTCCGGGTGCATGAGGAACCGTCGCCGGAGAAGCTTGAGGCGCTGCGCGAAGTGGCACAGGCCTCCGGCTTCAACCTCGCCAAAGGACAGGTGCTCAAGACCCGGCACCTGAACCAGCTCCTCAATCAGGCGGAGGGGAGCGAGTTCGACGAGTTGATCAACATGTCGACCCTGCGTTCGATGACGCAGGCTTATTATTTCCCGCAGAATTTCGGCCATTTCGGGCTCGCGCTGAAGAATTACGCACACTTTACCTCACCCATCCGGCGCTACTCCGACCTCATCGTTCACCGCGCACTCATCTCGGGTCACGGGTGGGGCGATGACGGGCTCAGTCAGGATGACATCGACCAGCTCGAAGCGACCGCCACGCATATCTCGCAGACGGAACGGCGGTCCATGGAAGCGGAGCGGGACACGACCGACCGCTACCTTGCTGCGTTCCTGTCTGACCGGGTGGGCAACGAGCTCACCGGCAAGATCGCCGGTGTCCAGCGTTTCGGCATCTTCGTGCGGCTGGACGAGACGGGGGCCGATGGTCTTGTGCCCGTGGCCAGCATCGGCACCGAATACTACCGTTATGATGACGCGAGCCAGACCCTCACCGGGGAACGCTCTGGTATGACCCTTTCCGTTGGCCTCCCGGTCCTCGTGCGGCTTGCCGAAGCGGTTCCCGTGACCGGCGGCCTCATGTTCCAGCTCCTCGAAGTCGCAGGCAAACCTGTCAAAACGACAGGTCGCCCCACCGGCGGCAAAGGCGTAAGGAGGAAACCGGGACAGGCGGCACGAAAGACCGCCAAGGCGCGCGAGAAGGTGCGCCGGAAACGGGAGTGACGGGAGGCCGCGAAGGCAAACATGACGACGGATCAACCTGGCGCGGGTCAGGATGGTTTTCGCGACTGGATCGAACGCATGGTCAGGCCCAAAGCGCTTGGCCGGATGATACGCCCGCAGACGTTCGACAGCGCGATGGCGACAGCAGAGTTCCTGCCGGACGTCATCGAGCGCCAGCAGAACCAAAAAGAATTTCTTCTGCCGATCTGGGAATATCTCGAGATCGCCGTGTCGGAAGAGCGAGTCCGGAACGGGCGCGCGGCCGTGCGCAAATGGCGCGAGCTTTTCAATCGGGTCGAGCAACGTTTCGGCGTGGAACCCGAAGTCGTAGCGGCGATCTGGGGGTTGGAAACAGGATACGGAGTCGTGCGCGGTTCCTACCCGACGCTCTCCGCGCTCGCGACGTTGGCATGGCGTGGCAGCCGCTCAGCTTTCTTCGAGGATGAGTTAATCGCAGCACTCCGGATCGTGCAGGCTGGCAACGTGAAGGCCGAGCGGATGCTGGGGTCCTGGGCGGGCGCAATGGGGCATGGGCAGTTCATCCCGTCGAGTTTTCTCGACTTCGCCGTCGATTTCGACGGGGACAACCGGCGAGACATCTGGTCCGACGACCCCACCGACGCTATCGGCTCGATCGCGAACTACCTGGCCAAACACGGCTGGCGGCGCGGGCAACCCTGGGGATACGAGGTGCGGTTGGCGGAGGGTTTCGATTACTCGATGATCGGATTGGACCAAGCGCACCCGACCTCCGTGTGGGAGGATGCCGGCGTTCAGAGCACGGTGGCGCAGGGTTTGCCGGACTACGGCGTAGGGTCGATCCTGCTTCCGGCCGGTCATCGCGGGGCGGCCTTCATGGCGCTGCGCAACACGCACGCATTGCTGCGTTACAACAATTCTGAATTCTATGCGCTGGGGATCGGTCTCCTCGCCGATCGGATCGGTGGCGGCAAGGGCCTTGCCGGAACATGGCCGATGGCGGAGCGCGTTCTGGACCGGAACGAAGTTCAGGAAGTGCAGTCCCTGCTGACTGATCACGGCTTCCCGACGCAGGGTATCGACGGGTTTCGCGGACCGAATACGACGCGGGCAGCGCGCGCATATCAGATGGCCGAGGGGCTGGTGGCCGACGGCAACCTTTCGGTCGAATTACTTGAAGCGTTGCGACAGCGCGCGGGATAGTCTTCAGGCGGCTTGGCGGGCCCCCTTTGCAGCATCCCTGATCGCCGCGATGTTCTGTCCATATACGGCCGTGTTGTCGACCGAACCGCCCTTGAACACGGCGGACCCGGCGACGAGCACGTCCGCCCCGGCCTCGACCACGAGCGGGGCGGTCGTCGGGTCGACGCCACCGTCGATCTCGATATGCACCGGCCGGTCACCGATCATCTCACGCAGGCGTTGAATCTTGCCAGTCATGTCGATGAACTTCTGCCCACCGAAGCCCGGGTTGACCGTCATGACGCAGACAAGGTCAGTGAGGTCGAGCAAATGCTCCACCGCTTCGGCCGGCGTGCCGGGGTTGAGGGCCACGCCCGCTTTCATTCCCGCCGCGCGGATCGCCTGCATCGTGCGGTGCGTGTGGGGACCAGCCTCGACATGGGCGGTGAGCACATCCGCCCCTGCCTCGGCGTAAGCGTCGATATAGGCATCGACCGGCGAGATCATCAGATGGACGTCCATGACCGTTGTCACATGCGGACGGAACGCTTTGACAGCGGGCGGGCCGAAGGTCAGGTTCGGGACGAAGTGCCCATCCATCACGTCGACATGGACCCAATCGGCACCTTCGGATTCGATGGCGCGGATCTCGGCCCCGAAATTGGCGAAGTCGGCAGAAAGGATCGACGGAGCGATCTTGATGGAACGGTCGAACGACATGGCGGGCCCCCTTGGCGGTTTCCCCCGCACATAGCGCGGTCTGCCGGGCCGGTCCAGTTACCCGATGGCCGGGCTCATCCGGTCGGCAATCCGATGCGCCTGAAACCCTTCGGCGAGGCGGGTCAGTCGCAACTCGGCGACGATGCCTTCGGCATGAAACGGATCACCTTCGGCAAACGTCCGGGCATCTTCCGGAGTCATCGCTTCCAGTACGCCCCAGTGGCCGATGGCCTCACCGTCCTCGTCCCACAGCGCCGACCCGATCAGAACGGAACAAAGTCCGTCGCCGCCAGTGGACACCCAGTCGCGATGCGCGGCGCGCAGACGATCACGGTCGTCCTGTTTGCCCGGATGGTGGATGTTTTCCATGAGAAAGAACATGACTCAGCCTTTCAGGAAGGGGACCAGAAGATCGGCGACGGTTTCAGGTTGTTCGAGCGGGGCGAAATGCCCCGCGTCCTCGATCACCTCAAGCCGTGCGTTTGGGAGAAGTTCCAGCATTCGCTCATGCCGGCTGACCGGGGACCATTCGTCCTGCCGCCCGACCATGACCAGTGTTTCGCAGCGTATGTCCGGAAGATAGGCCGAGGCATCCGGGCGATTGACCAGAGCCTTGATCTGACGCGCGTGCTGATCCTCGTCGGACCGGAGCACCATCTCGGTCAGGCCGTCCATCAGCGCTTTGGTGCGATTGGGTTCATACACCATTGGGGGAAGCCAGCGCGCCGCGAGCGCCTCCATCCCGTGTTCATAGGCGTATTCAACGAGCTCGCGCCGACTCTCCGCCTCGCCGTCCTTCAGCGGATGAATTCCGGTGTCGAGCAGCGCAAGCCGCTCGACCCGGTCAGGGGCCATGCGCGCCATCTCCATCGCAACGCGCGCGCCCATGGAATGGCCGGCGACCTGCAATGTGCCCGCGTAGGCCTTAAGGCAATCGTCCGCCATGCGACTTATGGAGTCCTGGCTGGACAGGTCCGCGACCTCCGCCTCGATACGGTCGGTCACCGGCTGCCAGCAATACGCGTCGCACAAAAGGCCCGGGATCAGAAGAATCGTCATCGGATCATCGTGTTGGGCAGGAAGAGCGAAAGCTGCGGGAACAGAACGAGGATGATGAGCGTGATGAGCATGGCGAACCAGAAGGGTGCCACACCCCGGAACATCTTGCCGAGCGATACGTCCGGTGCGACGCTTTTCACGATGAACACGTTCAGCCCGACCGGCGGCGAGATCAGGCCCATTTCCAGCGTCAGAACAACCAGAACGCCGAACCAGATCGGGTCGATCCCGAGTTGTTGCACGACCGGGAAGAAGATGGGCATGGACAGCACCATCATCGCGAAACCTTCCAGGAAACAGCCGAGGATGAGGTAGATTGCGAGCATGATCGCAAGCACGCCGAGCACCGGGATCGCCAGCGTTTCAAGGTAGGTGCCGATCCATGCCGGGATGTGGCTGAGGGCCAGGAACGTCTTGATCATGTAGGCCGAGATCAGGATCAGCATGACGGTCGCGGTGGTCACGACGCTGTCCTGTGCAGCCTTCCAGAAGGTCCGGAATGTGAGCTGGCGCGACAGGATACCGAACAGGATCACGAGTCCCGCGCCGACCGCTGCGGCCTCACCCGGCGAGAAGATGCCGCTGTAGATACCGCCGATGGTCAGGAAAATGACGAGCAGGATTGGCGCCGCGCCGCCGGTTGAACGCAGCTTTTCCGGGAAGCTGGTCTTCGGACCCTTCGGCCCCATCTCCGGCTTGAACCAGGTAATGATCATGATCGTCGCGATGAACGCGCTGAGAAGCAGAAGACCGGGAACGACGCCGGCAAGGAACAGGCGCCCGATGCTTTCCTGTGTAAGAAGTGCGTAAATGACGAAGCCGGTCGAGGGCGGGATCAGGATGCCGAGTGTCCCGCCGGCCGCGACCACGCCCGTCGAGAGGCGGTCATCATACTTGAAGCGCTTCATTTCCGAGAGCGACACGCGACCGATTGTCAGCGCCGAGGCGACGGACGAGCCAGACAAGGCGGCGAACCCCCCGCAAGCGACGACGGTGGCAGAGGCAAGCCCCCCGCGAACCGAGCCGATCCAGGCGTAGGCCGCATCGTACAGTTTGCGGCTCATCCCCGTTTCCGTCGCGACGTTGCCCATGAGGATGAAAAGCGGGACGACCACGAGTTCCGCGCTGGCGGCGAGCGAGAAGCTGTCGGAGGCGAGCTGGCTGAACGCCGCCGCCGGGCTGTTGAGGATCATGTTGCCGACAAAGCCGACGGCGAACATGGCGAAGGCGACAGGAATCCGAAGCCCCAGCAAGACGAAGAGAATCGTCATGCCGACAAGGCCGATCATTTCTGGGCTCATGCGGCCTCCTCCATGCCCTTGGGGGCGAATACCAGGCCTATGAGTTTGAAGATCATGCCAACGACCGTGATGAGCGAGAGCACGATGATCGCGCCCTTGAACCAGTCGAACTGCAAGTTGATGATGTTGGTTTTCTGAACGACGCCAAGCTGAAAGCGCATCAGGTAGATGGATGACCATGTGGTCCAGGCGATGCCGGCGAAGATCGCGATGCCGATGATGACCGAAACGATGTCACCGGCGCGGATCATCCACCGCGGCATGCTGCCTTCGAACAAGTCGACGTTCACATGACCGCCGAGCTTGTCGCACAGCGCCATACCGCCGAAGACGATGATGACCATGCCCATCTGTGTCAGGTCCTGACCACCACGCAACGGCGCACCGAAGAAACGCCCGACCACGTCCGCCAGGATCACGACGACCTCGACGACGAGGCCGATCGTGCCAATCAGGGCAGACAGGCGAATAAGCCCGTCTGCCCAGTTGTTCAGTCGCGCGAGCAAGGATTACTCGCCGCGCATCGTGGCGAGGACTTCTTCACCACCGACGTTGCCCACGACTTCGTCGCGGATCGGGTAGGTGAGTTCCTCGAACGCCGCACGCTCTTCATCGCTCAGGGTGTAGACGGTGTTCTCATCCATGCCGCTGATCGTTTCGATGACCGACTCGGCGCGGGCATACCAACCTTCTTCCGCCGACTGCGAGAGCTTGCGACCGGCGATGGAGTCGATCGCGGCCTTCTGTTCGTCGGGCAGGCTGTCGTACTTGGCCTGGTTCATCACGACGTAGAACGAGATGTGGCCGAGCGGCGCGTTCAGGGTGTAGCTGTTGGCCACTTCGTCGAGTTTGAAGTCACCGATGGCCGAAGCGCCGGTCACGACGCCGTCGATCAGGCCGGTCTGGAGCGAGTTGTAGATCTCGCCGGCCGGCATTTGCACCGGCGTCCCGCCAAGCGACTCGATGGCTGCGGCAGCAGCCGATCCGGATACGCGGATCTTCAGGCCTTCGATATCGGCGGGCGTGCGCACGTCGACGTCTTTCATGATGAACACGTTGGGTTCCGACAGCCAAAGGGCGAGCGGCTTCGTGCCCGGGAACTCACCGGCGAGCTGGCCAGCCTCATACGCGTTCCAGATCATGTCGTAGCCGGTCATGTCCTCGGGTTTCGCGCCCGGAAGCTCGGAAATCATGGTCAGCGGGAACTGCGACGAGGTGTAGCCCTGAAGGCCCCACACGATGTCGGCCACGCCCTGCACGACGCGAACGTATTGTTCGAGCGGTCCGGCGCCGAGCTCACCGCCCGGGAACACCTGGACTTCGAGGCCCGACCCTTCGACGGCGGCCTGCAGCGGCTCGATGGTCGAGGCCGTGAGCGTGTGCGCGGGCGGCACCCAGTGTGCGAATTTTACGGTTTCGGCCAGTGCAGGCGCCATGCCTGCTACGGCAACAGCGGCAGCGGCAGCAGCCGTGCGGATCATTTGTCCTTGGATCATCTGTAGTCCTCCCAGTCAGATGGATGCCCGCGAGCGGGCTATGAGATGGCCTGCACGGTATGGGAGCCGTGGGGCCGGTCAAGTCACATTCAACTTTGTCCCATAAGGTTTTGCTATTATTCCCCGATGCTGGCCATGTGATCAAAGCGCCCGGGGTTGCATGCGGCGGGATGTAGCACCCCACCGCGATTGGTTTTGTCGAACGTCAGGTCTTGGTGCGCCAGCTGTCCGCGTAATTGGTGCGCGCTTCCGTGGAGTACGGGGTCGGCGACACGCGAACACGGATCGTGGTCTGCTCGTGCGGTTCGGTCGACGTTTTGCCGGACCCGCCGTCGGGCTCGCCCCAGACGAGTTCGAGCACGTCTCCCTCTTCCACCGAGTTGTCGACGACGCCCAGCGAAAGCATGCAGCGCTCGTTGAACGAGTAGCCGTTGAACATCGACATACCGACCATCTTGTCGCCGTGCATGACCATGTCGGCCGAGGACGATGCGTAGTTCGGCTGCGGGAAGTCGATCCACTTGTAGTTCTTCTCGCCCGGCGCGAAGGACGACGAGATGACCTTGATCACGTCTTCCGCGTTCCACTCGAAGGTGACCTTCTTGCGGTTCGACGGAGCGTCCTTGAGCTTGGTCAGGGCGTCCTTGCCGATGAAGTCGTCCTTCTTCCACCCGATGTAGAAGCCGTAGCCCAGTTCGAACGGGTTCACATAGTAGTCCGAGATATCGTCGGAGACGTAGGAACCACCAATGGAACCGGCGGCTTCGTACGAATTCTCGGTCAGGAACTCGCGGTATTCCTTCATCATGCCGTCGCCGGTGTAGATGCCGGGGAGCGGCGAGGGAATCCAGCCGGATTCAAGCGTGTTGGTCGAATAGGCGCGCGACCCGACGAGGTGCATGTCGACACCGACATCACGGGCAGCCTGCTGAATCGTCGTCTGGATGTAGTGCTTGTCGGCGTAGGGGCCCCAGATTTCGAGACCGGGCGCACCGGCCATGCCGTGACGCAGCGCCTTGACCTTGCGGGAGCCGATGTTGATTTCGGCCACGCGGAAGAACTTGACGTCCGGAACCGGGCCGCCGTTGATCTTTTCGAAGATCTTGTCGGCATCCGGGCCCTGAATCTGGAACCGGTAGTGGGTCCGGTAGATCGCCTTGCCGTCCGGGCGCGAGTCCGAGCGCGGGTCGTGGCTGACCTTGACATTCCATTTGCCGATGGCGGCCTGGAACATGATCCAGTTCGAGGTCGGGGCGCGGCCCACGGTGACGAACTTGTTTTCTTCGAGGCGGAAGATGATGTGGTCGCCAATGACGTGGCCGGCGGGAGTGACGGGCACGAAGTGCTTGGCGACATCCGTTCCGAAGTTGGCGAAGGAGTTGATGCCGACGTGCGACAGGAACGCTTCGGCGTCCGGCCCTTCGACGGTCACTTCGTCCATGTGGTGCGACTGGTCATAGAGCACCACCGAGTCACGCCATGCGTTCTGCTCGGACCGCCAGTTGGTGAATTCGGGTGCGACGACCGGGTAGACGTACATCCCGATCTTGGAATTGCGCAGGCGTTGAACGATGTTCTCGGACTGCATGATGTCTTCGAGGCTCTGGGCCATGATGTCCTCCCTGGAAACTGAATGTATACATCAAATAGAGAAGCGCCGAATTTTGCAAGCGGAAAGCGCCGTCTGGCGCGTTTTCAGCCCCGAAATGTATGCGCGACAAGCCCCTAGTCGACGATCAGGGCAAGTGCGGGATCCGGTTCTGCGTTGTCCAGCGCCTTCTTTTCGAGGTTCTGGCGCGCGATTCGCGCATGTTCGCGGGCAAGCGCCTCGGCCCGCGCGCCTTCGCGCCCCTCGACCGCGGCCACCATCGCCCGGTGCTGTGCCTGAGCGATGACGAGGCTTTCCATCATCGCCTTGGATTGCCGGTTGCGAAAAACGAAAGCCGAGGGCGAGGCGAAGGGAAGCGATTTGACCCGTTCCAGTTCACTGCGAACGATGTGAGACGGGCACAGGCCCACGATCAGATCATGAAATTCACCGTTCAGGCCCGCGTAAAGCTCCAGGTTCGGCGGCGCGCCGTCCGCGCCGAAACTCGCGTCGATCTCACATAAGAGCGCCTTCAACGGCTCGAGTTTCTCGTCCGGCGCACCGGCCTCGGCGGCGAGGCGCAGGGCCGTTCCTTCGAGCACGCCGCGCAATTCGATGGCGTCGATCACGTCGGCATAAGTGAAGGACCGGACCACGAACCCCCCGCCTTTCGCGCGCTCCAGAAGTCCCTCTTCGGCGAGGCGGCTCATCGCCTCGCGCACCGGGGTTCGCGACACCTCAAGCTCCTCGGCCAGCGCCACCTCGTACAGCCGGGTGCCCCCGGGCATTTCGCCCTTTACGATCCTCTGCCTGAGGTCGTACGCCGCCCTTTTCGCGTGGGTGCTGCCGCGTGACTCGGTCATTGGCTCCTCCATGTATACACCAAGATGTATACAATTCAGGCCAGTTGGCAACGGTTTTGGGTCACTTGCCGGAGTGGATGACCCCGTCGCCCTCTCCATAGAGCGCTTGAACAACGTCGGCTCTTTCGCGCAGAACCGCGCGCTGGTTCACCGAGCCTTTGTCCGTCACCTCGCCCTTGTCGAGATCCAGGGGCTCGGTCAGAATCAAGGCCAGCGGGACACGCATCGAGGAGCCGGTCGCTTTGGCATTGTAGGCCGCGAGCCGTGCGGAAATCGCAGCGGCCAGCGCCGGGTCGGCGAACAGAGTCGCGTCATCCATGTCTTTTCCACCGTCGACGACGCCCTCGATGGCGGGGCGGAACGGCACGATCAGCGCACCCAGCTTTTCCTCTCCGTCACCGGTCAGAACCACGTCACGCGCCAGCCCGCCCAGCGCGTCGGTCAGCTTGGCACGAACGGCCCCCACCGAAACCCATGTTCCGGTCTGGAGCTTGAAGTTTTCAGCCACACGTCCATCGAAGAAGAAGCCCTTGGTCGGGTCGCCCGGCACGGCAAAACGCAGTGCGTCCCCGAGTTTGTAGAAGCCTTCCTCGTCGAACGCGTCGGCCGACAACCCCTCATTGCGCCAATAGCCCGGGGTGACGTTCGGCCCTTTCACGCGGGCCTCCATCTTGCCCTCATTCGGCACCAGCTTCAGCACCAGATCCTTGGCCGGAATGCCGATGTTGCCGGGGCTGTCCTGCGGTTCGGCCTGATAGAGCGCAAAGGGCGCCGTCTCGGTCGCGCCCAGCCCGGTACCCAGCAGGATCTCTTCGCCAGTCGCTTTCATCGCAGCGGCCTTGAGATCGTCCCAGGTGTGCTGAGCCATCGCTGCGCCTGCGTAATACATCAGCTTCATATCGGAGAAGAACGTGTGCGCGAAGTCGGGGTCGTTTTCGACTTCGTGGATGATCATCTCGAAGCCTGCCGGCACGTTCCAGTACCAGTTCGTCCTGACTTCACGCAGGTTGCGGATCGTCTCATGGATCATGTCCTTGGTCGGCCGACCAGCGTCGATGTGGAACGTGCCGCCGTTGTACAGCACCACGTTGAAGATCAGGTTTCCGGCGGCAACATGATTCCACGGCGCCCAGTCGAGCACCATCGGCGGCTCGTCCCGCAGGTAGGCGTAACAATCCGTGACCTGTTCGATATTCACGCACAGCATCCGTTGCGTCTGGATGACGGCCTTTGGGCTGCCGGTCGTGCCAGACGTGAACAGAAACTTGGCGACCGTGTCGGGCGTAATCGCGGCATTGGCCTCATCGACAGCGGCGGTCACATGGGTCGCGGTCAGTGACTCCCACGAGCGGGCAAGGTCGTCACCGCTCACGCCAAGGCGCGGCAGGTCGGGGAAGACCGCGTCGAGCGCTTTGGCGAAGGCGCCGGTATCTTCGCAGAACACCGCGCCGGGCGTGATCTGGTCGCGTACACCCTTGAGCTTCTCGAACCCCTCAGACACCAACGAATAGGCTGGCGCGATAGCAGCGGACGGGATGCCGACATAATGCGCACCCACGACCATGAGCGCATGGGCGACCGAATTGCCGGACAGAATCACCAGCGGCCGGTCCTCGGACAGTCCGAGGTCGAGCAATGCCTGACCGATGGCACGAACCAACCCACGCGCCTCTCCATAGGTGACGCCGCGCCAATCGGCCTCGCCCACACCACGCTCGGTGATCCATGTGCGGTCTGACGCCTCGCGCGCCCAGTGCTCGATCCAGTCCGACGTCTTGGCGGAAACCGGGCCGAGGGGCTCACGCTGCCAGACGTACATGGTCCCGTCCGTCTTTTCCTCATAAGCAACGTCGGCGTTCCAAAGCTTCACCGGGCGCAATTTGGCCTGTGTCATGTTGTCCTCCCCGGCGTACTCCTCGACGCCATCCAGAAAATAGTTTACGCGGAAACTAAATGAGTGGATAGTGAAATCAAGGTGACTCGAAAAAAGTCGCTTGGGAGGACATCGTTGGACCTGAAATACCTCACTTATGAGTTGAAAGGTGATGTCGCTGTTCTTGGCCTGAACCGGCCTGAAAAGCGCAACGCCATCTCGGATGCTTTCGTCGAAGAACTCGCCATGCTCGTGCGCAGGGCCGAGGACGAGGCGAAAGCGGGCGTCATTCATGGGCACGGAACGCATTTCTGCGCCGGTCTGGACCTTGCCGAGCATGTTAAAAAGACCCCGTTCGAGGGCGTCCACGGCTCGCGCCGCTGGCACGAAGTCTTCGGTTGGATTCAGAAAGGCAAACTTCCCTGGTTCGCGGCACTCCACGGCGCCGTCGTCGGTGGCGGGCTGGAGCTCGCCTCGTCCGTCCATGTTCGCGTCGCTGATTCGACTGCGTTCTTTGCACTGCCGGAGGGCCAGAGGGGCATCTTTGTCGGTGGCGGGGCCAGTGTCCGGTCCGCACGACTCATGGGCCTTGCCAGGATGACCGACATGATGCTTACGGGCCGATCTGTCGATGCGGACACGGCGGAACGCTGGAACATCGTTCAGTATGTGGTGGACGAAGGCGCGGCCCTCGAGAAGGCGATCGAGCTGGCCTCCCACGCGGCGACGAACGCGGCAATCTCGAATTACGCGATCATCAACGCGCTGCCCCGGATTCAGGATATGGGTTCGGACGACGGGCTGTTCGTCGAGAGCTTCATCGCGTCGTTCACGGCCACAAGCCCGGAAGCGGAGGAACGGCTGAATGCCTTCCTCAACAAGAAGGCGGGCAAGGTCGCCCGGCCGGGCCAGAGCTGATGGCCGACAGCGCGCTTCAGGAGCAGGACGAGGCGCCCATCCGCATGGGCGATATCACCGACTCGCTCGGCTTCCTGATCCGGATCGCGCAGATCAAGGCCTTTGACAACTTCTTTGCAAACCTTGGCGAGCACGGCCTGAAGCCGGGCGAGTTCACGGTCCTCTGGGTCATCGGATTGAATCCCGGTCTGCGCCAAGGCACCATCGCGAACACGCTCCGCATCAAGCCTGCTCACATGACCAAACTGACCGGGCGGCTCGTCGAGAAGGGCTTCGTTGCCCGCGCGACAGCGGCCACCGACCGTCGGGCAGTCCGGCTGAGCCTGACACCCGCAGGTCTCGAATTCGTTGATGCCCACAAGGACTCGTTCCTGAGCTTCAACTTCGCGGAAAAAGACAATCTGAGTGACGATGAGGCGGCAAAGCTCATCGCGTTGCTCAAGAAATTCACAGGACTGAACACATGCCACTGAACGTCGACGAACTTGTCGCCATAGATATCCACACCCACGCGGAGGAGCCGTGTTCGCACGGTGACCGCGACGACGGTTATTATGAGTTCCAGCAAGGTATGGCGAAGTATTTCGGCAACCCGGCCGGGGCCGAGGGGATGCTGCCGTCCCCGCGCCAGACCGCCGAGTATTTCCGCGAGCGCAAAATCGGCGCCGTGATCTTTCCCGTCGACAGCGAGGCCAACACGGGCTTCTACCGTTACTCGAATGAGGAAGTGGCCGAGATTTGCGCGGAGAACGACGACATCCTTATCCCGTTCGCGTCCATCGACCCGTGGAAAGGCAAGATGGCCGCCCGGGAAGCACGCCGGCTGATCCGCGACTATGGTGTGCGCGGTTTCAAGTTCCATCCGACGATTCAAGCGTTCTGGGCCAATGACCGGATGGCTTATCCGTTCTACGAAGTGCTCGAGGAAGAAGGCGCGATCACGCTGTTCCATACCGGGCAGACCGGCGTCGGCTCCGGGATGCACGGCGGCATGGGAATGCGTCTCAAGTATTCGCATCCGATGACCATCGACGATGTCGCTGTCGATTTTCCGGATCTCAAGATTATCATGGCTCACCCCTCTTTCCCCTGGCAGGAAGAGGCGCTGGCCGTGGCCCAACACAAGCCGAATGTCTACATCGACCTCTCAGGCTGGTCGCCCAAGTATTTCCCCGACATTCTTGTCAAATACGCCAACAGCCTTCTGAAAAAGAAAATGCTTTTCGGCTCGGACTGGCCCGCGATCACACCGGATCGCTGGCTGGCCGATTTCGAGCATGCCCCGTTCAAGGATGAGGTGCGTCCGCTCATCCTCAAAGAAAACGCCAAGCGGCTTCTGAGCCTTTAGGGACGCGATCAACAGGGAGGAGACCCCATGAAACTTTGGAATCTTACGGGCGCGGCCGTTGCTGCCACGCTTTCTTTCGCCGCAGTTGCGCAGGCCCAGTCCTACGTTGCTGCCCCCGCAGCTCCGCCGGTTCATCCGGCAGCCTACATGTACGGCAAGTTCGCTGAGTTCCTTGAAGAGGAAACCGGTGGCGAAATGTCGGCCAACATCGTCGGACCGGAAGTGGTCTCGCTTCCGCAAATGAAGGACGCGCTGCAGACCGGGCTCGCCGCAGTCGGCAACTCGCTGCCGCTCTACTTCGCAGCCGACTTCCCGCAGACCGGCGTCGCCGGTGACCTCGCACTCGCGGGCCGCAGCCCCCATGCGATGGGTTGGGCCATGACCGAGTGGGTCGTGAACTGCGAGCCTTGCCAGCAAGAGTACAAAGACTTCGGCGGCATCTTCCTCGGCTCCGGCTCGTCGGACGTCTATGTTCTGATGACCACGACGCCCGTGGAAACCATCGACGACTTGCAGGGTCTTCGCCTGCGCTCGGGCGGCGCACCGTATTCGCGTTGGGCCGAAAACTTCGGCGCGACCCCGGTGAATCTGCCTGTGGGCCAGACCTTCGAGGCGCTGAGCCAAGGCACGATCGACGGCACGATGGCCTCTATCGCTGATATGCTGTCCTACCGCCTCGTCGATGTTGCGACGAACGTGCTGCGGGTCCCGCTCGGCACCTACCACGTCACGTCCAACTTCACCGTCGCGGCCGATGCCTGGGCCGATATGTCGGTTGAGGAGCGCACCCAGTTTGCCAAAGCGGCCAACCGCGCTGACCCGCAGCTGACCGATCGCTGGGGCTACCAGATGCCGAGCGAAGCAAACGCCGCTGTGGCCGAAGCCGGGATCACCGACATGGAACCGTCGGAAGAGTTCCTCGCCGCTTCGAACGGCTTTGCCGAGCAGGACGTCCAGTCGCGCGTGGAAGCGAACCCGCTTGCCGCTGACTTCGCCGCACTGATCGAGAAGTGGGACGGCATCGTGGCCGAGGTCGGGACCGACCCCGAAGCTCTCGCCGCCCGCGCCTGGGACGAGATCTGGGCCAACGTCGACTTCGAAACCTACGGCATGTAATGCCATCGCCCCGGCCCCATGATGGGGGCCGGGGCAACCTCTCACGGGAATACGAGAATGGGACAGCTGATCGCCATCGCAAGGTCGGTCGCGCGCATCATGGGGTATATCGGAGCCTTCGCCGTCGTCGCGATGATGCTCCACATCTCGCTCGATGTGCTGCTTCGCAACCTGTTCCGCATTTCCATGAACACGGTTCCCGAGATCGTGGCCCGCTACTACATGACCGCGCTCGCCTTTCTCCCGCTGGGGTGGCTGGAGCTGCGACGTCAGATGATTTCCGTCGAACTGATCGACTTCGCCCTTTCCGACCGCGTGCGCCGGTTCTCCGATGCCTCGGTCATGGTGATCGCCGCCGTGATCTATGGCTTCCTTGCGTGGACGAACTGGGACAAAGCCCTGTCCGAAACACGCGTTGGCACGCTGGTCGAAATCGCGACCTACAAGATGCCGGTCTGGCATTCCTTCTACTTCGCTCCCATCGGGTTCACCCTTGCTGCGCTCGTCACGGCGCTGCTCGCCATCGGGTATCTGAACCCCCGCATCGCGGCACAACTTGAAGAGGCCGAAGAATGAGCGTCGAGACAGGTATTTGGGGTGTCGTCGCGCTCGGCGTTCTGCTCATCATGCGACTTCCGGTCGCGCTGGCGCTGATCCTCGTTTCCTTTTCCGGGATCTGGGCGATGATCGGATTGAAACCCGCGCTCGGCATTCTGGAAAACACGCCCTACAGCTTCGTGGCAAGCTGGACGATGAGCGCCGTGCCCATGTTTCTTCTCATGGGCTTCGTCGCGTTTCACACCGGGCTTACCGGCGGTCTTTTTGATGCGGCCAAGGTCTTCCTCGCCCGATTGCCGGGCGGGCTCGCGATCTCGTCGATCTTTGCCTGTTCTGGCTTCGCCGCTCTCTCTGGTTCGTCCATCGCGACTGCTGCGGCGATGGGCCGGATCGCTATCCCCGAGATGGTGAAGGCCGGCTACCGACCGTCGATCGCGTCGGGGTCGATCGCCGCGGGCGGCACCATCGGGGCGCTGATTCCACCCTCGATCCTGATGATCATCTACGGGATCATTGCGGAAACATCGGTCACAAAAGTCTTTCTTGGCGGCATCAGCATCGGGATCGCGACCGCGCTTGCGTACACGATCGTCGTTCTGATCATCAGTTTGCTGCGCCCGGACATCATACCGCGCCGCGCCGAGGTCGAGCAGGGCGAGGGGATGCGCGTGTTCCTGTCCCTGATCCCGATCCTCATCCTGATCGTGATCGTGTTCGGCGGGCTGTTCAGCGGCCTCTTCACCGCGACAGAGGCGGGCGCTATCGGGGCTTTCGGCACCTTTGTCGTCGCTGCGGCGACCGGGCGGCTTACCTGGCCCGCCGTTTCCCGGTCTCTGATGGAGACGGTGACGACCACCGGGTCGCTTCTCATCATCGGCTTCGCCGCAACGATGTTCACCCGGTTTCTTGGCCTTTCTGGCCTTCAAAGCTTCATTGCACAGGCGGTCGCCGGGGCCGATATCGGCTACGTCGGCCTGATGTTCATCATCGTGCTGATCTACCTTGCCCTTGGCACGTTCATGGAACCGTTCGGCGCAATGCTGGTCACCCTGCCGGTGTTCCTGCCGGTGCTTCAGGGACAGGGAATCGATCTGGTGTGGTTCGGTGTTCTCGTCGTGAAGTTGCTTGAAATCGGGATGATCACGCCGCCTGTCGGATTGAACGTGTTCGTCATCAAGAACGTGGCGAGCAAATACGTGAGCGTCGTTCAGGTCTTTGTGGGCGTAATCCCATTCCTGATCTCCGACATCGTCGTTGTCGCTATCGTCATCGCTTTCCCGGCACTGGTACTGTTCCTGCCCAGCCTCCTCTGACGCATCCCCGTTAATTTCATTCGAAGGGCGGTCCATGGGACCGCCCTTTCTCGTTCAGGCAGCGTGTTTTCTGGAACGATTCCAATTCCCGAGTATTTTACTCAACTTTCTTGACATACCCGACCTATTCAGTCAGCTAATCCGAATAAACCCGGAAACGCGAACGATCCAAGGGACGGATAATACATGAAACGCACGACACTGACCGCGACCGCGCTGATTCTCGGCGCCGTACCGGCTTTCGCCGCGACTAAAGGCGAGGTGCTGGACACATATGCAGACATTGGCCACGCCGCATATGAGGACAGCTTGATAACGGCGCGCGCCCTGAGCGGCGCCATTGACGCGCTGGTCGCCAATCCGACGGAAGTAACCCTTGCCGCTGCCCGCGAGGCATGGATTGCCGCCCGCGAGCCGTACCAACAGACAGAGGTCTATCGCTTCGGCAATCCCATCGTCGACGACTGGGAAGGCAAAGTGAACGCATGGCCGCTGGACGAGGGTCTGATCGACTACGTCGATGCGTCCTACGGCGGCCCGACGGACGAGAACCCCTTCGCTTCGGTCAACGTGATCGCCAACGAGCAACTCACCATCGCTGGGCAGGAGGTCGACGCCTCTGACATCACGCCCGAGTTGATCTCGGACACGCTCAACGAAGCGGACGGGATCGAAACGAATGTCGCGCGCGGCTACCACGCCATCGAGTTCCTGCTCTGGGGTCAAGATCTCAACGGCACCGATCCGGGCGCGGGCGAGCGGCCTCATACCGATTTCGTTCAGGGCGACGACTGTACCAACGGCAACTGCGACCGCCGTGTCGATTACCTCCAGTCCGCGACCGACCTCCTTTTGTCCGATCTCGAAGAGATGGTCGCGGCTTGGGACGAAGGCGGCGCAGCGCGCGAGGCGGTGATGGACGACGAGGATCAGGGCATCATCGCGATCCTGACCGGCATGGGCTCTCTCTCCTACGGCGAACAGGCGGGTGAGCGTATGCGCCTCGGGCTCATGCTGAACGATCCGGAAGAAGAGCACGACTGCTTCTCCGACAATACCCACCGGTCACACTACAACGACGGGCTGGGCGTCCAGAACGTCTATCTCGGGCGCTACGAGCGTGTCGACGGCTCGTTGGTTGAGGGACCGGGCGTCTCTGACCTCGTCGCCGAGTCGAACGCGGCACTGGACGAAGAGATGACGCGCAAGCTCGACATAACGATGGCCGCGATGACCGATCTGTCGGATGCCGCCGAGAACGGCTTCGCTTATGACCAGATGCTCGAGGCGGGCAACGAGGAAGGTGAAGCGCTCATCATGAACGCGGTGAACGGGCTGATCGACCAGACCGCCACCATCGAGCGCATCGTGTCCGAGCTTGAACTCGACATGATCGAGTTCGAGGGCTCCGACAGCCTCGACAACCCGAACGCGGTTTTCCAGTAACAAGATGCGATGCACGGCTGTTTTCCATTACGTCGCCGTGCATCGCCTTTGATGTCGCCATGTTTACGGCCGCGACCATTTGCAATCAGGTTACAGGGGTCCGACCGTGCATCATTCGTTCCACACAGATTCATGCCGAAGGCCCGAAACGTGAAATGAGAACCTCACTTCCCTTGGTATGGTGCGCTGCGACCGGGCTTGCCTGTCTTCTGATTGAACCTGCGACGGGCTTTGACCTCGGCACGCTCGGCGATGAGCATCTGAATGTCGTGCCCCGCACGGCGGAAGAGACGGCGCGGATCGGTGCGGTCACGACGCCGACCACGGATTTCACGACGGCGGAGCCGTTCGAGGAACGTCCCGCAGGGGCAGCCACAGTGCGCGCACGCTCTAACGCCGATGCCTTCAGCCAGCCTTCCGCGAATATTGGGTTCGAAGGTGAACTGGAGTTCAAGGTCGGCAACGGACTCTTCCGAAAAATCTGGGTCACGGCGCCTGCGTCGACCGAAGCCTCCGACGGCTTGGGTCCGCTCTACAATGCACGCGGCTGCCAGAATTGTCACATCAAGGATGGGCGCGGGCACCTGCCCGAGGGGCCGGACGACAATGCGGTGTCTTTCTTCCTACGCGTCTCTATTCCTGCCGAAACCGCGCTCAAGTTGCAAGAGATCGAGGACTACATCGGCGCGACCGAGGAGCCGAACTACGGTGGCCAGATTCAGGATTTTGCTACGGGCGGCATCCCCGCCGAGGCGCAGCTTTCGGTCAGCTACGAGGAACGTCCTGTCGAGCTTTCGGGCGGTGAGACAGTCATGCTCCGCGACCCGACCTATGCTTTGAGCGATCTGGGGTTCGGTCCGCTCCACCCCGACGCGATGCTCTCGCCACGCCTGACGCCGCAGATGATCGGCCTCGGGCTGCTCGAGGCGATCCCGGCTCAGGACATTCTTGCACTGGCAGATGAAGACGACGCGGATGGCGATGGGATTTCGGGCCGTCCCAACCTCGTCTGGTCACGAGAGTTCGACAAGATCATGCTGGGACGCTTCGGGCTCAAGGCCGGGACACCGACGATCAAGCATCAGAGTGCTGCAGCGTTTTCCGGCGATATAGGTATCTCCAACCCGCTGTTCCCGAATCCGTGGGGAGAATGCACCGAAGCACAAACCGCCTGTGTCGACGCCGAGCACGGTGACGATGGGAGCCATGACGGCTTCGAGGTGGACGAAACTGGGCTGGACCTCGTCACCTTCTACGCGCGCAACCTTGCGGTGCCCGCCCGCCGTCGCGCCGATGACCCGGAGGTGCTTCGCGGCAAGAAGGTGTTCTATAGCGCCGGCTGCGCCTCGTGCCACACCCCGAAGTTCGTCACGCACCGACTGGATGACCAACCGGCGCAGAGCTTCCAGCTCATCTGGCCCTACACCGATATGCTCTTGCACGATATGGGCGAGGGACTCGCCGACAACCGGCCCGAGGGTCGCGCGAACGGCCGGGAATGGCGCACTGCGCCGCTTTGGGGAATTGGTCTGACGGAACTGGTGTCCGGTGACGCGGCTTACCTCCATGATGGCCGCGCCCGCACGCTGATGGAGGCAATCCTCTGGCATGGTGGTGAGGCCCAAACGGCCCGCGATCATGTAGTGGACCTTCCGAAACCTGACCGGGATGCCTTGGTCAAATTCCTGGAGTCATTGTGAAGCACCTTCCCCTGATAGCCGTCCTCGCCGCCTCACCCGCGTTTTCCGGAGTTGAGGAGGCCGCAAACGACTACATCTTGCCAAACCTCGCAAAGTTCAGTGAAACGGCCCGATCCCTAAACGAACTTGCACAGGCCAATTGCGAAGCCGAAACCCTAGAGGACCCTTTCCACACGGCCTTCGACGCCTGGATGGCGATTTCGGACATCCGTATCGGGCCGAGCGAACACGCGGCGCTCTCCATTTCGTTCTGGCCGGATAAGCGCGGCTTCACGGAAAAGACCCTGTCGCGATACATCGCTGAAGAAGACCCGATTGTTGCGGATCAGGTTGCGTTCCAAGAGGCTTCCATCGCGGCGCGCGGGTTCTTTGCGCTTGAGCGGATGCTTTATGATCCTGACTTCAACGACTACGCCGAAGGCGACTATTCCTGCGCGCTGACCCGGGCGCTGACGCGCGACCTCGCCGTGCAAGCCTTCAATCTGCAAGCCGAATGGGCCGATTTCGCGCCGACACTGCTCAATCCCGGGGCCGAAGGGAACGCGACTTACCTCGATGCGAGCGAGGCGCAGCGCGCCATCTATACCCAACTCCTCGCCACGCTTGAGTTCACGACTGCCACCCGACTTGGTCGCCCTCTTGGTGAGCCGGCGCGGCCCCGACCGACCCGAGCCGAAGCTTGGCGATCAGAGCGCAGCTTGAGGCAAAGCTTGCTGGCAACCGAGGCCGCCGTGGACCTCGCCCATGCTCTCGCCAATTCTGATCTGCCTGAGACGGACGCGGCCTTGGCCGCTGCCAGGGAACAGGCCGACACGATCACCGATCCGTCGTTCCAGGATATCGAAGATCTGACAAAGCGACTTAACCTGGAACTGCTTCAGCAACGAATCGAGGCTGTCGAACATGCAATCGAGGTCGAAGTCGGCGCGCGGTTCGGTATCGCGCCCGGTTTCAATTCTTCCGACGGAGACTGACATGGCCACAAGGCGTAGGTTCCTCGGCGGTATGTTGGCGGTGACTGCAGCGCCGCGGCTCGGCTGGGCCGCTGCCGGGTCGCCTGCCTTCCTCGCCGCCGCGCGCGAAAACGATGGGTCATATGCAATTCACGGGCTGGATTCGGCAGGAACAGAGACGTTTTTGGTGCCGCTGCCCGCGCGCGGGCACGCTGCTTGCGGGCATCCGACCCGCGCCGAAGCCATAGCGTTCGCTCGTCGACCCGGCCGATTTGCGCTCGTCATCGACTGCGCCTTTGGCGAGGTATTGCGCGATCTGGAGCCGCCCAGAGACCGGCACTTCAATGGGCACGGCGTCTTCTCCGCGGATGGCAGGACGCTCTTCACGTCGGAGCAGGACATCGACGGCAGCGCCGGCCATGTCGGGTTGTGGGATACCCGGCGGTACAGGAGGATCGGGAGTCTTCCGACCGGCGGCATCGGGCCGCACGAGCTTCGACTCATGCCCGGCGGCAAGCAGCTCGTCATCGCCAACGGGGGGATCAAAACCCGAGATCGGGAAAAGCTGAACCTCGACCGGATGGAACCGAGCCTCGTCTATGCCGACTTGGACGGAACCCTGATCGAGCGCGTAACGCTCGACCCCGCACTGCACCATAACTCGATCCGGCATCTGGACGTGCGCGAAGACGGGCTCGTGGCGTTCGCCATGCAATGGCAGGGGGACCACAGCGAAACGACACCCCTCCTCGGCCTGCACCGTATGGGAGAGGCGCCTGTGCTCGCGACCGCGCCGCAGCGTGAACAGATCATGATGGACGGTTACGCTGGGAGCGTCGCCTTCGCGGGGAGCGGGCGGGAAGTCGCCATCACCTCACCCCGCGGAGGGCGCCTTCACAGATTCGACACCGGAGGCGGGTTCATTGGCGCATTCTCCCGCGTCGACATCTGCGGTCTCGCGGCTTCGGGCGAGGGCTACGTCGCCACAGACGGACTCGGTGGTGTCATCGCGCTCGACGGCGCTGGCACGCCCCGCGCGCTCGGACGAACGAGCTCGGCCTGGGACAATCACCTGATTGCGCTCTGACCCGTCTGCGTGCTGGTAAGTAGATGGAAACCCGCTAGGCTCTCCTGAACAAGGGGAGCGACCATCGTGACACAGGCCTTCACCGTCATTTCCGCGCGTTTTCCGCGTGATCTTTCACCCGGTGATGACAAAAGTGGCTCGCCGGAAGGCGCCGTGTTTTCTACTGCCGGGAGCGAAGTGGAGTGGCACGAGTCCGGGATGCCCCGCCGCCGCCGCGACGTCCGCTCATGGATCGCACTCTGGCCAAACCAGGAGATGGCGCGCGAGTTCCTTGAATTGCGCGCCGATTTGATTCCCTTACTCCCGAGCGCCGAAGAGCAGTGGTGCGGTTTGCTCCTGCCATATGCCAGCCACGGCACGGTCAACTGGGCCCAAGACGAGGACATCGCTTCGCTCATCAATGACCTCGGGCCACGACCCGGTAAGGGAACCCCGGTGTTCGTGATGACGAGTCTCGGTATTGGCAATCAGGGCGAGGGCATGATCGCCTTCGGAAAGGGCACCCGCGCGGTGCGGGCAGCGTTCAACGAACTTACCGGCGTAATTCTCGAGCAACAGCTCCTGCCGGATACCCCCGGCCTCGACGCCCCCACACTCTCGCTTTGGGAAAACGAAAGCGAACTGATCTCAGCTGCCTATCGCAGCGAGCCGCACCGATCTGCAATGAAGGTGTCAGAGCACCCGGACCTCGCCCGAGGATCGTTCACGCGCATGATGCTTGCATGGGCCGAAGGAAGCTGGGACGGCGTGGACCTGTCCCGGCTTAGCGCCGTCACCGGCTGAAACCCGGGCTTGGTGCAGTGTCGAGGTGGAAAAACCGAAGTGGTGCCGCTGAAGGGCGTTGAAGTCCTATATCTTGGGGTTCCACGGGATACCGCGTAGCGACCGGCCCTTCCCAAAATCCATATTTTCTTGACCCATGCTGTTTCATCGCGTTCCACTACACCCCATATGTTGAAGGGGGATTGGAAAGGGGATCGAGATGGCGCGATTGCAGAACAAGCTCACGAACGCGGCTGTGAAAGCCGCAGCTCCGGGAAAGCACTCGGATGGCGCTGGGCTATGGCTCTACAAGCGGGAGGACGGCGGGGCGCAATGGGTTCTGCGCTACACCATCTACTCCAAGCGGCATGAAATGGGGCTGGGCCGGTTCCCTGATATCACGCTTCGCGAAGCACGGGAGGAAGCGGACAAGTGGCGGGCCGTGGTTCGCGGCGGCAAGGACGCTATCAAGGAACGCGACCGGCAACGCGCGGTTGCCCAGCGCAATCAGAACATCTTGGCGGACGTTGCCCGCGATGCCTTCGAGAGCCGCAAGGCGGAATTGAAGGGCGACGGGAAAGCGGGCCGGTGGTTCAGTCCGCTGGAACTGCACGTTCTGCCCAAGCTGGGCAAAATGCCGGTTTCCGAGATTGACCAGCGCGACATTCGCGACACGCTCGCCCCCATCTGGCATGACAAGGCCGATACCGCGCGGAAGGCAATGAACCGGCTTTCCATCGTCATGCGCCACGCGGCTGCGCTGGGCTTGGAGGTCGATCTACAGGCGACCGAGAAAGCCAAGGCGCTTTTAGGCAAGCAACGGCACAAGCCGCAGAACATTCCCGCTATGGCGTGGCAGGACGTGCCAACGTTCTACCAGTCGCTGAACGGCGGCACGATTTCCGAACTGGCGTTGCGCCTTCTCATTCTCACGGCGGTTCGCAGCTTCCCGTTGCGCCACCTGCAACTAGACCAGATCGAGGGCGATATCTGGACCATCCCCGCAGAGGCCATGAAAGGCCGCAGGGACGCCACGACCGATTTCCGGGTTCCGTTATCACGGAAAGCGCAGGAGGTGATTGCAGAGGCCACACCGTTCGCGCGTGACGGGTTCCTGTTTCCGGGGGTGCGCAAGGGCGTGATTTCGGACGCCACCATGAGCCGTTTCATGGAACGGCGCGGATTGGTCGAACGCCCGCACGGTTTCCGTAGCTCTTTCCGCGATTGGGTGGCCGAAACGACCAAGACGCCTTGGGACGTGGCTGAGACCGCGCTGGGCCACACGGTCGGCGGATCGGTCGAACGGGCCTACAGGCGGACGGATTTCTTGGAGCAACGGCGGACATTGATGGAGCGGTGGGCGGCAAAGTGCAGCGCTAATGCATCTGATAATGTCATGCAATTGGGCGGTTGAGTCGGGCGGCTGCCAAGTCCGCGAATCTGGTTCTACGGGTGATTCGCAAGGTTCCTGTTGGTCATGAAAAACGATTTTTCACCATTCATGAAATATAAGCGGTTTCTTGCTTATGGGCCTTGGCCGGTGTTGGAACAACGCACGAACGGAAAAAAACCCTTTCATATGAACATATTGGCAACATTGACTCCACGCGCTCGCCTTACCGCATTGTAAGCCAACGGGAAAAACCATCACATTCCGACAGTGCAAAAAACCTTGAGACGGTCAGCCCAGAGCCTACCATGCTCGTGTGCACCGAGACGCACAGCAACATATAGCGGCAAGGAATAGAGCATGGAAAGATACCTGACGTTTCAAGACCTACAGGCAAAACTGGGAGGCAGAGGCCGAACGACGATTTACCGCGATGTGGAAAACGGACGTTTGCCCAAGCCCTTCAAAATCGGGAGCCGCCTCTACTGGCGCGAAGCCGATATTGAGGCGGCGGTTTCGGCCAGCACTGTGCGGTAAGGTCCCGCACCAAACCACGCGGGACGCGCTGAGCCTAGTGCGGGAATGTAGCGGCAACTACCCCACCTAGATACGCCCAGCGCTCCCTTTCATCAATGCCAAAGAAAGGCATAGCCATGACTGCATCGCAGGAATGGGGCGCTACCGCTTACGCGGTTGAACCGAAGGGACGCCCCCCCTTCACCATCACCGTTTCGGGCCGAGACCGATGGGCAATAGAAGAACTCATGCGAGCGGGAGAACGGGGCTGCACGCCCATCGACAACCCAGCGCCGCGTTGGTCCGGATATGTGTTCAATCTCAGAGCGCTGGGCGTCCCGATTGAGACCATCCACGAGCAGCATCACGGTCCCTTCGCCGGGTCGCACGCTCGCTACGTTCTACAAGCGACCGTGACGCCTCAAGCGCGGGAGGCGGCGGAATGACTCGTCAACAGATTGCGCGGCTGCGCCGCAAGCATGGAATTTCCGAGAGCCGCGCGAGGCTCTTGGCGCGTTTGATCTATGGAGACTGAAATGGAACGTGTTCGGCTGCGCCACCAGAATGGCCGGTGGCATGTAGACGTCCAGAAAGCCGCTGAGGCGGTCGCTGAGGGTGCTTGGCTCTGTCTGGGCGGCTGTCCCTCTTCAATCGCCTCTATGCGCCTCTGGAGGGCGCTCAAGTGCAAGGAGGGCCAAGACCAGTGACCGGAAAGCCCTACAGGCAGGGCAAAGGGGGGGCTGGGCGTCACGTCCAGCTCCCCGAATACCTGCAACGAACGCAAGCCTGGGCCACGCTCAAACCCGGCCCACGGGCGCTCTATATCGAACTGAAACGCCGCTTCAACGGATCGAACAACGGCAACATCATCCTGAGCTACAGAGACGCCGCAGAAGCCTTGAACGCCCATCGCAACACCATTGGGCTTTGGTTCCGGGACTTGGAGGAACGCGGGTTCATCGCCAAGACCCAAGGGGCCTATCTTGGGCCGGATGGCGTTGGCCGTGCCGCGCTCTGGGCATTGACGGAACTGCCCAGCGCGAACGGCAAGTCAGCTTCGAAAGCCTTTCTAAAGTGGAGGGAAATAGACGCGAAAGCCCCGCACAAAAACCGTGCATCGGTGTCACAATGATTGTGCTTTCGTTTCCTGAACGCAGGAAAGGCGTCACAACCATTGTGCCGCGAACCGGGAAAAACCCTTGGTCTTCGATGCACGAAAACCCGGACATATATACATCTAGCCATAGGCAAGGCGTGGAATGAGCCGCGTTGTCTGACGCCCCGGACACTCAAAGTCCGGGGGGTCTGACGTTAGCGGCGGCGCTGGGCAAAGTCTCCAAACGGCAGGGTTGTAACTATCCCGCTTGGTCAGTCTTATGGCGGAAAACCGGGGGGACGAATGACGCCAGACGATTTCATTGCCAAGTGGAAGGCTGTCGAACTCAAGGAACGCAGCGCGTCCCAATCTCACTTCAACGACATTTGCGCCCTTCTCGGCATTGAAGACCCCATAACGGCAGACCCAAAAGGCGATTGGTTCACCTTTGAAAAGGGCGCGTCGAAGACGTCCGGTGGCGAAGGCTGGGCAGACGTCTGGCGGAAAGAGCGGTTCGCGTGGGAATACAAGGGCAAGAAAAAGGACTTGGACAAAGCCTTTGACCAGCTCCTGCAATATGCAATCGCTCTAGAGAACCCGCCACTTCTCATCGTCTCTGACATGGAGCGGTTCAGGGTTCACACGAACTGGACGAACACTGTTCAGCACGTCCACGACTTCTCGCTCGAAGACTTGCGGGACGCGGCAACGCGCGACCTTCTCCGCGCCTGTTTCGAAGACCCGGACAAACTGAAACCCGCCAAGACGCGGCAAATGCTGACCGAGGAAGCGGCGGAGAGGTTCGCGGCTTTGGCCCAGCGGCTTCGCGAGCGTGGAAACGACCCGGAAACGGTCGCGCACTTCGTGAACCGGCTGGTCTTCTGTATGTTCGCTGAAGACGTAGATCTCCTGCCCAACAAGATGTTCCAGAGGATGCTGGAGCATTGCGAGCGGTCGCCGCAGGACTTCGCGGATCATGCGCGGGTCCTTTTCTCAGCAATGCAATCCGGCGGCATGGTCGGGTTCGAACGGGTGGAGTGGTTCAACGGCGGCCTGTTCGACAGTGACGCCGCGCTGCCGCTTGAGAAAGCAGATGTTCTGGACCTGCTGGCTGCGGCGCGGCTCGATTGGTCGGAAATCGACCCGTCCATTCTCGGCACATTGTTTGAGCGTGGCTTGGACCCCGACAAGCGAAGCCAGCTTGGAGCGCACTACACCGACCGAGAAAAAATCATGCAGATTGTCGGTCCGGTCATTGTGGAGCCGCTGTTGGCAGAATGGGCGGATGTTCGGACACAGATCGAAACGGCTCTAGCGAAGGCCAAGGACGCCAAAAGCAAAGGCGCGCAGACGCGGGCTGAGAAAGACGCAGAACGGCTCCAGGTGGGCTTCCTAGAGCGCCTGAAGGGCTTTCGCGTGCTGGACCCTGCATGTGGGTCCGGTAACTTCCTGTATCTCTCTCTTTTGGCGCTCAAAGACATTGAACACCGCGTCAATCTCGAAGCCGAGGCGCTCGGACTTTCACGGGGTTTTCCGTCAATTGGGCCGGAATGCGTAAAGGGCATCGAACTGAATCCCTATGCCGCCGAACTGGCGAGGGTGTCGGTCTGGGTTGGGGAAATTCAGTGGATGCGACGCAACGGTTTCGATGCAGCCCGAAACCCGATCCTGCGCCCGTTGGGCACTATCGAAAACCGGGATGCCGTCCTTGCCCCGGACGGGACCAAGGCAGACTGGCCGGATGTTGACGTGGTGGTCGGGAATCCACCTTTTCTTGGCGACCGCCGAATGATTGCCGCGCTTGGCGAAAGCTACGTGTCTGAACTTCGCTCAGCCTTTCAAGACGACATTCCGGGCCGTTCTGATTTGGTTTGCTACTGGTTTGTGCAAGCGTTGACCAAATTGAACACCGGCGGTTTGGAACGAGCGGGCCTTGTCGCGACTAATTCTATTTCGGGTGGCAACAACCTTCCAACCTTAGAACTGGTCAAGACGTCTTCCGAAATATGGTCGGCATGGCGCGACGAGCCTTGGGTCGTCGATGGCGCTTCCGTGAGGGTCGCGCTTATTCTCTTCGGCAATCCGCCGGAAGATGAGCGGCTGCTAGATGGGCATTCGGTCGGTGAAATCCACTCGACGCTGCGAGCTGGTGTTTCCTTGTCCAAAGCGTACGCTCTTAAGAAGAATAAAGGCATTAGTTTCATCGGGACCCAGAAAAACGGTCCTTTCGATATTCCCGGAACGATTGCAAGGCAATGGCTGGCCTTGCCTTCGAACCCGAATGGAAAGCGGAATTCGGAAGTCGTCATGCCATGGACGAATGGTGCGAGCATCGTACGCCGGGATTCCGACACGTGGATCGTGCATTTCGGTTCGAAAATGTCCGAACAGGAAGCATCTCTCTTCGAAGTGCCGTTCGAACATGTTCTAACGAATGTCCGTCCAACGCGGGTAAATCTGCGGCGTCAATGGCACCGAACAAAGTGGTGGCTGCACGGTGACCCGCGACCGGCAATGTCGAACGCCCTGCAAAAACTGGAAAGGTACATTGTAACGCCTCGGGTCGCAAAGCACCGTTTGTTTGTTTGGCGCGAAACGTCGGTGTTGCCCGACTCGGCAACTGTCGCAATCGCCCGTGATGACGACGCTACATTCGGCGTCCTACATTCACATTTCCACGAACTGTGGGCGCTACGTATGGGTACCTCGCTCGAAGACCGGCCCCGGTATACACCGTCGAGCACTTTCGAGACCTTTCCCTTCCCGGATGGCCTTGCCCCGGATATCCCCGCCGCCGACTATAGAGACGAAGCCAACGCCCAGAAAATCGCCGAAGCCGCTGCAGAATTGAACCGCCTTCGCGAAAACTGGCTGAACCCGCCTGACCTTGTGGACCGGGTTCCCGAGGTGGTCGAAGGCTACCCTGACCGGCTGATACCTAAAGACGACAAAGCCGCGAAGGAACTCAAAAAGCGCACCCTGACCAACCTCTACAACGCGCGCCCCGCATGGCTGGACCACGCCCATACGAAGCTGGACGAAGCTGTCGCGGATGCTTACGGCTGGGGCGAAGACTGGCGTAGCGGAAATCTGACTGACGACGAAATCCTCTCTCGGCTGTTTCAACTTAATCAGGAACGCGCCAAAGCGGAAGCAACACCCTGACGTTGACCCGCCCGTTTGCTATGATTTGCCTAATGATTTCGACAAAATCGGAGGCGAGCTATGGGCGGTCTAGGAAGCGGGCGGCACTGGCACTGGAACACGAAGAACACCGTGACAGACTACCGCGCGTTGGACGTTCGGCGCTGGGCGCGTGACGGGCTTCTCAATCCCTGCAATCGGTTCGGCTGGCAATGGACTGTGGACGGCGAAAAGACCGGCTCAATCCAAGTGGCTGTTGAGCGAAACAGCGTCAGACTCATTTACCGATGCAAAGAGAACGGTAGCGATTGGGAGGACATAGAGTATCCCGTTTGGCTGACGTCCACGGCCTGCAACTACGGCGGCGAACGCCAGTGGTTCCTATGTCCTGCGTACGGATGCGGTCGAAGGGTCGCCAAACTCTACGGCGGTCGCATTTTTGCGTGCAGGCATTGCCACCAGCTCGCCTACCCTTCTCAGCGAGAAAAGAGCTACGACAGGGCCGCGCGGAAGGCTGACAAAATCAGAACCCGGCTGGGCTGGGACTTGGGCCTTGAGGGTTTGCCCCGTGGACGACCGAAAGGGATGCATCGCAATACCTATGAACGGTTGTCTAGGCAGGTGTGGGAACTGACCGATGAAGCGGAGGAAGGATTCGCGGCGCATTTTGCTTTCGCGCTGCTTAAACTGGACCCATCATTGCAACCTTAGTGCAGTCGCGTAGGGGGACGAAAAGGGGGATTGAAGTGGGGTTAAAACCCGTTTCCCCTTTAAAAACAAATATTTAGTTACCCGAAGTGGTGCCGCTGAAGGGACTCGAACCCCCGACCCCATCATTACGAATGACGTGCTCTACCAGCTGAGCTACAGCGGCACACCGCTTCGGTGCGCGGTGATTATCACCACAATTTCACGGTGTGTAGCCCTAATTTTTGGTCTCGGGTTCCGCGTCCTCAGCCGGTGTCACATCGACCACATCCTCGGCCGCCTCCTGGGTTTCCTGGAGGGGTTCCGCATCCGCTTCGGGCGCGTCCACAACCATCTCCGGGTCCGGCGCGATATCCGGCGCGCCGACGAGGAGCGTGTCCATACGGGCACCGCCCGGCATCCGCACGTCGCCCTCAGTCGGCTCAGTCCAGCTCAGAGTATCGAAGGCCCCGCAATTGGCGCAGATCGGAGTCCAGTCGCCGTGGATGTGATGACACTTGTCGCAGACCCACTGAGGTCCGCGGGGCGCGACGACCGCCTTAGCCAGCCATCCCCGTATCTCGCTGTCAGGTGCCTCAAGCCCCCGCTCGATAGCAGCCATAAGGGTGAGCACGCGCTGCGTCGGTTTGGTCGTCGGTAGGTCGCCCAGCGCATCCCGCGCCTTCTGGTAGTTCCCGGCGGAGATCTGAAGTTCGGCGAGGAGCATCCGAGTTTCCGGGCTGTCGGGATGCTCCTTGGTCAGCGTCTTGAACCGCTTGAGACGCTCATCGGCGCTTTCGTCCGGCTTGATCTCGGCAAAGGCTGCGGCAATGTCCGGGTGCGGCGTGACCTTGTAGGCCTTGCTCAAAACGCGGGCAGCGTAACGGGGGTTTTCCTGCTCCATGTAGGACCGCGCAGCGAGGATCGCGGCGGGCACAAGATCGGGCGAGAGCCTGTTGGCTTCGATCGCGGCCTCTCGTGCACGGATCGAGTTGCCCTCTTCGAAGACGCCCTTGGCTTCCTGCAAGGCGAGCACGGCATCGCGACGCTTGCCGACATCCTTTGGAAGTGCCCCGTGCTTGACCTTCTTGCCAAGCGTATCGCGCGCGCCGGTCCAGTCGTTTTGAGTGGCTTGCAGCGCGAGGAGGACATCGCCCGTTTCCGCGTGCTGGGGCTTCAGCGCGAAGGCCTTTTCCGCCAGTTTCATCGCCGTCTCGGTATCGCCCTCTTCGAGCTTTTGCTTCATCAGACCGCGAACACCCACGAAACGGGTCCGCTCATCCGCGAGCAGCCGCTTGTAGACCTGCGTCGCCTTCTTGCGGTCTCCAGCCATCTCGGCCGCCTGCGCCGTGATGAGGTTGGTGAGTTCGGGGCGCCGCAGATACCGCTCGGCCCGCGCTGCCTTGGTGATCGCGGTCCGGTCCTCGCCCGAGGCGAGCGCCATCATCCCTTCGGCCAGCGCCTGATACCCCTTACGCTCGCGGTTCCGGTCGAAATGACGGGAAATCGCCGTCTCATCTCCGTTCAGGAAGCGGATCGTGGCGACGATCAGCCCCGCGAGCTTGAGTATCAGCCAAAGCACAAGGACCAGAACGATCAGCGCGATCACTGCCTGCAAAGCGCCGAGGTTGAATTCCATTCCGCCAACGTCGATACGCATGCCGCCATCGGTTTCCAGAAGGTAGGCCGCGCCGATCGTAGCTGCGCCGATCAGGACGACGAACAGAACGATCTTGAAAAGGGACCAGAGCATTACGTCTTCCTTATTGGTTCAGTGTGTCGGCAAGCGACGAACCGGCTTCGAGGGCCACAAGCCGCGTACGGGCCCGTGCGATCCAGTCGTCCATCGCGGGCTGCGCGGCCTCAGGCATTGCTTCCAGCTCACTCAGAGCCTGCGCGATACGGCCGTTCTGAAGTTCGAATTCAGCGCGCGACAGGATCGCATCCGGGTCGTCCCCTTCCTGCGGTTCCAGCGAGCGGGTGCCGAGCTGCGTGCGCAAGAATGCCTCGCCACGCCCGATTTCACCCGCCTCGACCATCGCACGCAGGCTGTCATCCAGCGCGGCCCGCGCCATTTCGGGGAAGCTTTCCTGAAGTGCGCCGAGAGTTGGCACGCCATCGTTCGCCACATTCGCGAGACCATCGGGTGCTTCCGCGCCGGTGGCAGTCGTCAGGTCGAACAGAGCGTCGTCGAAGGGCTGACCGGAATCGAGCGCCGCCATGATCCGGGACAGGGCGGCGCGAGCCGATGCCGCCTGAGCCGATTGCGCAGCGTTCGCTTGAAGCGCTTCGGCATCCTCCTGCTGCGCCCTGAGGTTCTCAAGTTCGCGGTCGAGCATGGCGCGCATGTCCGCGAGCTCACGCTCATAGGCCGCCGCCGCGGTTTCCGCCGCTTCGGAGCTGTCGCCACTCGGCATCTTCTCAAGCGTGGTCAGACGTTCCTCGAATCCGTTGACGGTGGCAGTGAGCTCATCGATACGCGATTGCGTGGCTAGAATATTTGCCCTGAGCGCATCTCCGAGCTCTTCCACTGAAGAGTCGGCCCCCAGACTCTCGATCTCCTGTGCCTGCGCATCGACCCGCTCTCGCAAGGCGGCGATCTCGTCACTCTGTGCGGCGACCGTTTCTCTCATTGGATCGGCTTCGGTCGTCTCGAACGGCCAGCCACCAGACATGAACTGAGCGATGCCGAACCCAATGAAGCCTGCGATCAGGCCGCCCAGAACCATGCCGCCAAGCGCGGTGCCGCCGCCACTGCTCGACTTCGGCTCCGCAACAACGGGCATAGCCGTGGCGGGGGCATCGTTATCTTCTGGCTGCGGTTTGTCTTCGACGGGCGACTTGGCTTCGCTACTACCCCAAGGGGCTTCCGACTCAGGCGTCGCATCCTCGGATTCGCCATTCGACTCGGCGACCGCGTCGGTATCGTCCTCGGCCGCTGCTTCCGTCTCGGGTTCGGACGACGGTTCAGCCTTGGCGTCATCCTCTCCCGGCGTCTGAGTTACTTCGCCGTCACCGACGATGACCGCGTCTTCGACTTCATCCGTCTTGGAATTGTCGGTCGCCGGGTCTTTCGCCGTTTCCTTGCGGGATTTCGGGGACTTCGCCACGCGCTCACCTCTTCGAATCTGCATCCGCGACCCGAAAGGCGCGGAACTTGCCCTGACCTTAGCGGTGGGTCACTGGAGCCTCAAGGCGGGTCACCCACCTGCCGCCGCGACAATCCGCGCGATCATTTCCTGACCATCCGGGTCGTCGCACACCTCAACCGCATGTCCAACCGCCGTGCGGCAAACGTCCGCTACGGCCGGACTCAACGCGATCAGATGCACATTGGGTCCCAAGGTGACGTTTTGAGAGAACAGCCTTTGCGCCGATCGGGCAGACCAGAGTGGGAGGATGGTTGGTTCGTCTCCCCCCAAAGCAGCCTTCGCCTCTTGGCTCAATTCCTCATCTAACTGCACATACACCACGACAGAATGTGTCTCTATCCCAGCAGAAGTCAGTCGTGAAGCAATGTTTCCCCGTGTCTCTTGTCCATGCGCATGGACCAGCGGACCTGTAGCAGTGATGCGGTTGACGAGGTCGCCCGCGTCCCGGGCAACAAGCTGCACCACGCCGCCGGATTCCTCGGCGGTACGCGCCCCAACGCTGTAAACGGGAATACCCTGGAGGCTCGGGAGGTAGGTCACTGCATTGGCTGAGGTCAGTATGACGCCACGATAGCGGGACAGATCGACCTCGGCGCCGGTTCCTGCGATCTGCGTGACCGGTGAAATCAGGGTCGGAATGCCTGAAAGCTCGGCTGCTACGCGCGTCGAAGCAGCCTCTGGCCGGGTCAGGATCACCGTTGGTCTTGGCTTCATAGGGTCTCGCGGGATGGACGGGGACGGTGCGCCTTGGTATCCCGGCGTGACCTTTGGAGCAACCGGCGCACCATGTCCCACACCGTCACGATACTTGGGCTCGAAAGCAGCTGCGACGACACCGCAGCGGCGATCGTGCGGGATGTTCCCGGTGTCGGGCCCGAGATCCTGTCATCCGTCGTCGCCGGGCAGACCGCGCTACACGTCGACTTCGGCGGCGTAGTCCCGGAAATCGCTGCGCGAGCGCATACGGAAAAGCTCGATTCATGTGTCGAGGAAGCACTGGCCGAGTCCGGACTGAGCCTTGCCGAAATCGACGCCATTGCGGTTACTGCCGGTCCGGGCCTTATCGGTGGGGTTCTTGCGGGCGTGATGACAGCAAAAGGGCTGTCGGCAGCCTTGGGAGTTCCCCTTATCGGTGTCAATCACCTGGCCGGTCACGCGCTGACACCAAGGCTGACGGATGGGGTGAATTATCCCTATCTCATGCTACTCGTGTCGGGTGGCCATTGCCAATTTCTGATCGCGGCAGGTCCAGGCACATTCACGCGCCTTGGCGGGACTATTGACGACGCCCCCGGCGAGGCTTTCGACAAGACTGCACGCCTCCTTGGACTGCCACAGCCCGGTGGACCTGCCGTGGAGCGTGCGGCCGTGGCTGGCGACGCCACGCAATTCCGCCTCCCCCGTCCCCTACTGGACCGACCGGGTTGTGATATGAGCTTTTCCGGGCTCAAGACTGCCCTCCTGCGGGAGCGAGACCGGATCGTCGCAGAAAAAGGTGGACTCAGAGTTCAGGATCGCTCGGACCTTTGCGCGGCCTTTCAGTGCGCCGTTACGGATGTGCTTGCCGAGAAATCGCGCAGGGCCATTGCAGAATACCTCACGCTTGCCCCTGACACGCCGCTCTTTGCGGTTGCCGGCGGCGTTGCCGCGAATTCGGCTATTCGGGCCGCGTTAGAGACTGTATCTGATGTCTCTGGAGTGAAGTTTCTCGCGCCGCCGCTGGCCCTGTGCACCGACAACGCGGCCATGATCGCATGGGCCGGGATCGAGCGGTTCAGATCCGGGGCGCGAGACGACATGACGCTCGCCGCCCGGCCTCGCTGGCCGCTCGACGAGGGGGCCGCCCCTATGCTGGGCTCGGGTAAGAAGGGGGCGAAGGCATGAACATTTCCGTACTTGGTGCCGGAGCCTTCGGGACGTCCCTCGCCATCGCCCTGTCTCGCGCGGGCAAGGACGTGACGCTATGGGCGCGGGACGCGGGGGACATGGCCAAGAGCCGTGAAAACGTGCGTCGGTTGCCCGGGCACGCGCTTCCCGATCGCCTTGTGATCACGGAAAACATGGAGGCGTTTGGTGCCGACATCGTTTTGCTTGCCGTACCAATGCAAACCCTGCGTGGCTTTCTGGCCGAGCATTGCGAGCGCTTCAGTGGTACGACGCTCGTGGCCACCTGTAAGGGAATCGATCTCGAAACGGGGGACGGTCCAGGTGAGATCATTCGCAAGTCGTGCCCCGATGCTCACCCGGCGCTTCTGTCCGGCCCCAGCTTTGCCGTTGATGTGGCAGCCGGGCTCCCGACCGCCCTGACCGTCGCAGCAAAAGACCCTATTGCGCTGCAAAATGCCCTGACGGGTGGAAACCTTCGTCTATACCGATCCACTGACCTGCCAGGCGTCGAAACCGGTGGTGCCATGAAGAACGTCATCGCAATTGCCTGTGGCCTTGCCATTGGCGCAGGGCTTGGAGAGTCCGCTCGGGCCGCTCTCATGACACGGGGCTTCGCGGAGATGAACCGCTTCGCAATTGCCCGTGGAGCTGAGTCCGATACGCTTCAGGGCTTATCTGGTTTCGGCGATCTGACCCTGACCTGCACATCGGAGAAATCCCGCAACTTCGCCTATGGCCTTGCATTGGGTCGAGGCGAGGTTCTGGCCGAGGGCGTCACGATCGAGGGCAAAGCGACCGCCAAAGCCGTCTCTAATGCGGCAGAAAAGGCCGGAATCGACATGCCGATCACCAATATGGTGGTCGCGGTCATGTCCGGCCATATCACCATCAACGAGGCGAGCGAACTCCTCCTCGCTCGCCCGCTCAAGGAGGAATGAATGTTCGCCGTCATCTGCACAGACAAACCCGGATCGCTGGAGGTCCGTAAATCCAACCGTGACGCGCACCTTGCATATATCGAGGAAACCGGCGTCGTCCTGATGGCTGGTCCGTTCCTCGACGATAACGGCGATATGTGCGGGTCGCTGGTAATCCTGTCGGTGACGACGCGCGCCGCGGCGATGGACTGGGCGAAAGGCGATCCTTACGCCAAGGCCGAGCTCTTCTCGGATGTCCGCGTCGAGGAATGGAAAAAGGTTGTAGGCTGATGCGCTACTGGCTGTTCAAGACCGAGCCGAATACCTGGGGGTGGGACGACCAGGTCGCCAAAGGGGAGACCGGTGAGGAATGGGACGGTGTGCGCAACTACCAGGCCCGTAACAACATGCGCGAGATGAAGATCGGCGACCGAGGGTTTTTCTATCATTCGGTGAACGAGAAGCGCATCGTCGGGATCGTCGAGGTTTGCGCCGAGATCCACCCCGACAGCACGACCGACGACGACCGCTGGGAGTGCGTGGACATCAAAGCCGTGGAGCCTTTGAAAAAACCCGTCACGCTCGACATGATCAAGGAAGAACCGCGACTCGCGGACATGGTCCTCGTTAACAACTCCCGACTTTCGGTTCAGCCCGTGGCGGAAGACGAATGGCAGATCGTTCTCGAGCTGTCTGGCGAAAAAGGCTAGGGGCTTGGGAAAACTCGCTGCATAGTTTTTGCACAAAAAACAGTCAGTGAGGGTCACTCGTGGAAATCATCAACGTAATCGCCGCTGCCGCCGCTGCCTGGATTTTCGGCGCGGTCTGGTACATGGCGCTTTCGAAGCCCTGGATGCGTGTCTCAGGGGTCAAGGTCGACGAACAGACCGGACGACCGGCAGGCGGCGCGCTTCCATTCATTCTTTCCGCTGTCGCGATGGTCGTGGTCGCCGGCTTCATGCGGCACGTCTTCGCCATGGCCGGGATCGGGACCATTGCCGAAGGCCTGGTTGCCGGGCTTGGGGTCGGGCTGTTCTTCATCGCGCCCTGGACGCTGATCAACAACGCCTATTCGGGCCGGCCCTTCCTGCTAACAGTGATCGACAGCGGGTATTCCGTTTTCGGCTGCGCGATTATCGGCGCGGTCCTGACGGCTTTCTGAAAAAAAATGGAGGGCCCGACCCCTCGTCGGACCCTCCATCCACCCCACATGCTCCCTCAGCACCGCATGTGTCTTTGAATTAAGGTCCGACCATCCTGGCCGATGACCTGAAGCTAGGTCAAAGCAGCGAGTCGCGCAACGCGCAAGTGTCTGAAATTAAAAGCATTCCGGTAAAGCGGTCTTAACCAAAAAGGGCGGCCTGATGGCCGCCCGCTCTCATGTCGCCAAAGTCTCTTTCAGCTGTAGACAGACTCTTTGCCGAAATGCTTCACCAGCATGTAGTAGACCACGGCGCGATATTTGTTGCGCTCGGATCTGCCATAGGTCTCGATCACGGCGTTGATCGCGTCCATCAGTTGCGGGCCATCTGTCAGACCGAGCTTCTTGACGAGGAAGTTGTTCTTTACCGTTTCCAGCTCATGCTCCTGACCTGCCGCGACGGTTTCTGCATCCGGGTTGTAGATGGAGGGACCGCAACCAATCGTCACCTTCGTCAGCAGGTCCATGTCGGGGGTCATCCCGCACTTGTTTTTCAGATCGTCCGCATACTTGGCGATCTTCTCGTCACGTTTTCCCATGGTAGGCTCCCAGTTCTGTCCGTAGGGCGCGCGCCCCTCGGACCGGAGATTAGGCGCAAATGTGCCGAATCCAAAGAAAATTATCCCTTGCTCATTGGCCCTACCCAATTCGCGCGGGATGGCGCAACATGGGCCGTCACACAACCAATCGGAGGGTACAATGGGACTTTGGAATTTCGTGAAGGGGGCGGGAAAATCGCTCTTCGGCGGCGAGGACGCGAAGAACGAAGACGCACTCAAGAAGGAAGTCGAGGACCTTGGGGTGTCGACCGAGGGGCTCGAGATCAAGGTCGAAGGCGACAAGGTCAAGGTGAGTGGCGGGTCGATGACGACCGAAGAAAAGGAAAAGGTGATCCTTGCCGTCGGCAACGTCGAAGGCATTTCCGAGGTCGAGGCAGATGTCGAGACCGAGACGCTTTTTCACACTGTTGAGAAAGGCGACACGCTTTGGGCGATTTCCCAGAAAACGCTCGGCGACGGCGCACGCTACAACGAAATTTTCGAAGCCAACAAGCCGATGCTGAAGCATCCGGACAAGATTTATCCGGGACAGTTGCTCCGCATTCCGACCTGAGTCTTACTCGAATTTCGGATCAGGCCCGGCTCTGCGCCGGGCCTTTTTCGTCGTATCCGATGCGAGCACACCGGTGGCGTTAGGCCGAGGTCAGGCACGATGGACACTTCGGTCGCAAACAGACAGCGGGGAATGAACGAAATGCGTTGCCCTATGCCTGCTCGAATGCCGCCAAACCTGCCTCGATTTCTTCCAGCGATAAACTGCCTGGAGCCGTCCCTTCACATGCCATACGCACGGCCAAGGCGGAAAAATAGCTGTTCACCGGAACAGGCACGCCATTCAAGCACCCGAGCCGGACGACCTCACCATTGAGCCAGTCGGTTTCGACGCGCGCGCTTTTGCGCAGAAAGCTTTGTGCAGTCGAAGTGCCGACACCCTCATATCCCGGCACCGGCGTGTGGTTCATATGCAAGGGCGCGCCCGGAAGCGCGCCCTTTTTTCTCTCGTCAAAACCGCAGTCTTACTGAGTCGTTTCGGTCTCGGCTTCCATTTCCGTATCGGCTTCCATGTCGTCTGCCGACCCGTCGCTTTCGGCATCGGCATCGGTCGCGGTATCGGCGCCCAAGGCGGCTTCGCCTTCGGAGTCGGTGCCCGCTTCGACATTTGCTTCGGGTTCCTCTGCCATTCCGGTATCCGCATCCGCTTCCGTGTCGGTCTCTGTCGCGCTGTCAGCGCCGGAGCTGTTTTCTGTGTCCGTTTCGGCAGCGGCCGGGTCTTCGCCGGCGGCTTCGTCTTCCAGCAGCAAATCGGCAATCGGAGTCTCGTCGGGAAGTCCCTCGACGCCGGATTCGTCGAATTCCGGCTGCTCTTTCAGGGTTTCCTTGTCGGTGGACAGGACGAATGACATTCCGTCTTCGCGCAGTTCGAAGTCCGTCAGCGGCAGGGCGACCGTATATTCGCCCAGGCCGAGGAACCCGCCGATCCCGATGACGGCTTTCGCGCCGTCCGATTCTTCGACGACATAGTCGATTTCGGCGATCCGGTCGCCCTCGGGATCGTAGGCCACGAAGCCCACCACATCGCCGACGGTCATTTCGTCCAAGGACGTGAACGTCGGAGCCTGAGCCACCTCGCCATCCATGCCGGTGGTGTCGGACATATCGCCGGTCATGCCGTCTTCCATGCCGGTTTGCGGCTCAGACATCATCGTGTCATCCGCCGGCTCTTCCATCGAATTGTCTTGGGCAAGGGCGCCACCGGCCACCATGGCCGCGATACCAGCACCCATCATGAGGGTCTTGAGTTTCATAGCGTGCCTCCTTTTCGCTCGCTGATTGCGGACTCAATAGGAAGGCGGGTGGGGTGGTTCCCCACAGTCGCGCCGCCGCATTGCGGCATGGCGGCCATTGGCCGATGGAGTCTTTACAGATGGGCCGAATACCGCCCGCCGAGGATCCCGGCGGGAACCGGCCGAACCCAAAATCTAGGTTCTGATGGACGAGTTAGAGTGCGTCAGTCTGCAATACAATTCGGCCAGGTCCCCCGACCTGGACAGGACCTCACGTCGTCGAGTCCTTTCGTCGTTAGCGTGGTAGGTGAACGGATCGGGGCGCCGGTGGTGTCGGTTCCCGACCACGTCCCATCGGACTCGACGCTAATCGACCATGAGCCCGACGCGCTCGTACCGGTCCCGAACCGGGCGACACTCGGGTCCGCTTCGGTATCAGTGACCTCCGGCGCACGCTCCGGATCTGTCATCCCAGTGTTCTGCGCCAGTCCGTGCCGCAGAAACGCGTCGAACCGCGCGGAGGCCATCTCATAGCAGATTGCGACAAGGCCCGGGTCCGCTTGAAAAAAAGCACCGGGGAAGCCGCAATCCCCGGCTGCAAACTGAATCTCCCGCGGAAGATTGAAGTTTTCCGTTACCAGCGGGGCGATCTTTTCAAGGAACCTCATGTCCCGGAGCATCAACGCCATCATTTCGTTGAGACCTGGATCAGGCGCGGCATATTCAATCGTGATGTCACCGCCATCCCGAGCCATGTCGGCGGCAAGCAGGTGCGGTTCTAGCACCGTACGCCAGCTGTCCAGCGCGCGTTTCGAAATCCACTCGCATTTCTCGCGCCGCTCCATAGGCATGTCCATCATCTCTGCGATCGGCGCATATCGCTCGGCATTTCTACCGATGAGGAGGCATGTCGCGTGGTAGGCCCGTTGAAGGTTCAGACTGTGTTCGTCGTAGAATTGCTCATTCGTCAGGGTCGATGGGTCGTTCGTCGCCATCGACCATTCCTGAATGGCGGCTGTCAGCGTGGCGTAGGTGTCGCCGTCCTCGTTACCGACAAGGAGAGCGACCGCCAGGGTGTCTGCGGCGTCCTCCTCCCACCCCAACACTGGCAGGTCGAACTCGTGGATCAGCAGGTGGGCGATTTCGTGATAAGCCACGAATTCGAGGCTTTGCCATGTCCGACGCATCGCGTTCACGACCTGCTCGACCGGAATCCCCGGGTTCGTGGCGACAAACTGCTCCGCAATCCCGCGTGCAACGTCATCGTCGGTCGGCTGGGCAAGAAGCGGTTGTGAGAGTGCTACAGTTAGGGCGATGGAGGTGAGCAGGCGGCGCATTGGACTCTCCCGTCAAAGACCAATGATCGGGTCAGACACCCCGACTCTGTCAATACTAGAGCGTCGCAGGGCCCCAAAAAGTGAAGCGCCGCCACCCCGATTGGGTGACGGCGCCTCAAGAATCACATGAACTGATGGTGTCAGTACCGGTAATGCTCAGGTTTGTAGGGACCATCGACCGAAACGCCGATGTAATCAGCCTGATCCTTCTGGAGTTCGGTCAACTTCACCCCGATCCGGTCAAGGTGCAGCCGCGCGACCTTTTCGTCGAGGTGCTTGGGCAGGATGTAGACCTCGTTCTTGTAGTTCTCACCACGAGTCCAGAGTTCGATCTGGGCCAGGACCTGATTGGTGAAGGAGGCCGACATCACGAAGGACGGGTGGCCAGTGGCATTGCCGAGGTTCAGCAGACGGCCTTCGGAAAGGAGAATGATCCGTGCGCCCGAAGGCATCTCGATCATGTCCACCTGTTCCTTTATGTTAGTCCACTTGTGGTTCTTGAGGCTCGCCACCTGGATCTCGTTGTCGAAGTGGCCGATGTTGCCGACGATGGCCATGTCCTTCATCGCGCGCATGTGCTCGATGCGGATGATGTCCTTGTTGCCGGTCGTGGTGATGAAGATGTCCGCACTGTCGACGACATCTTCGAGGCGGACGACCTCGAACCCATCCATTGCGGCCTGAAGTGCGCAGATCGGGTCGATCTCGGTGATTTTCACACGCGCTCCAGCGCCGCTCAGCGAGGCGGCGGAGCCTTTGCCAACGTCACCGTAGCCACAGACCACGGCGACCTTGCCGGCCATCATCGTGTCAGTGGCGCGGCGGATGCCGTCGACCAACGATTCCTTGCAGCCGTATTTGTTGTCGAACTTCGACTTGGTAACGCTGTCGTTCACGTTGATGGCGGGGAACGGCAGGTGGCCGGTTTCCATCATCTTGTAGAGACGGTGAACACCGGTCGTCGTTTCTTCCGATACGCCTTTGAGCAGTTCGCGCTGTTTGACGAACCAGCCGGGGCTTTCCTTCAGACGCTTCTTGATTTGCGCGAAGAGGAATTCCTCTTCTTCCGAAGTGGGCGTTTCGATGAGATCGGTTTCGCCCTCTTCCACCCGCGCGCCCATGAGGATGTAGAGCGTGGCGTCGCCGCCGTCGTCGAGGATCATGTTCGCGCCACCTTCCTCGAACTGGAAGATACGGTCGGCGTAGTCCCAGTATTCCTCCAGCGTTTCGCCTTTCACGGCAAAAACCGGCGTCCCGCCCGCAGCGATGGAGGCCGCAGCGTGGTCCTGCGTCGAAAAGATGTTGCAGGAGGCCCAGCGCACCTGCGCGCCGAGTGCCACCAGCGTCTCGATCAGAACAGCGGTCTGGATCGTCATGTGGAGCGAACCGGCGATGCGTGCACCCTTGAGCGGCTGGGCATCCCCGTACTCTTCCCGTAGAGCCATGAGGCCCGGCATCTCCGTCTCGGCGATGTCGAGTTCCTTGCGGCCATACTCGGCGAGTGAAATATCCTTAACGATATAGTCTTTTGTCACGGGAGGTCTCCGTCCGGGGTGCTTTTGCGGGTTGCTAGCACCGTTGGTGGGGGGGCGCAACGTCAGCGGATTGACAGCGCTGCGAGGTTCGGGACACATCGGCCAAAAGGTCGAGGCATGCCGGAAACTATCTGCGAAAACGAATATGGTCGATACTCGGTCCCCGGTGGACTCGATGCACGTCCTGCCGTGCGGCTCATCAAGGCTGGCAAGGTCTATGAACCGAACACCATCGCCTTCATGCGCGCGCAGGCGGGTTCAGGGGACATTGTGCATGCGGGAACCTTTTTCGGGGACTTCCTGCCTGCCTTATCCGACGCGCTGGCACCAAACGCACATCTGTGGGCGTTCGAGCCGAACCCGGACAGTTTTGCCCATGCCGAACGGACCATCGCGCTCAACGATCTTGGCAATATCACTTTGACCAATGCGGCCTTGTCGGATCGCCCCGGGCACATCTTTTTTCGCACGCATGAGAATGGCGAACCGTTGGGCGGACATTCAAGCGTTGTCGAGGCACCGGGTGAAGGGGTGACACGAGTCGATGCGGTCACGCTGGACACCGTCGTGCCTGGAGACCGGGACGTTTCCATCGTTCAACTCGACGTCGAAGGTCACGAATGCGCAGCACTTCTGGGGGCGCAACAGCTCCTCGCCCGCTGCCGGCCAATCGTAATCCTTGAAGATTTTTTTCAAGTCGATTGGCTGAAAGACACATTCCCGGAAGTTGGATTCGACCGTGTCGCCAGCGTCCACGGGAACCGCGTATTCCTGCCGACAGGGAGGGAGGTCTGATGGCACGCGCCTGGCAACGGATGCTTTCGGGTCGGCGGCTCGACCTGCTCGACCCGACACCTGTAGATATCGAAATTGAGGACATCGCCCACGGCCTCGCCTTCGTCGCGCGCTGGAATGGACAAACGTACGGAGACTTTCCCTATTCCGTGGCCGAGCATTCGCTTCTGGTGGAGGAACTTTTCGGACGGATGAACCCGTCCGCCCCGCAGAAGTGGCGCCTCGCCGCGTTACTCCACGATGCCCCTGAATACGTCATCGGTGACATGATCTCGCCGGTAAAGGCCGCGGTCGGGCCGGGTTACGGAGAGCTGGACGACCGACTCATGTCTGCCATCCATATCCGCTTCGGCCTCCCGGCAAGTGTGCCGGCTACCGTCAAGAAGGCGATCAAACGGGCCGATCGCGTGTCGGCCTGGCTGGAAGCCACGCAGATCGCCGGGTTCCGGATGGCCGAGGCTGACCGGTTCTTCGGCCACCCCGACGAAGGGCTGATATCCGACCTGACCATCGACTTGCGGCCACCGGTCGAGGTGCGCCATGCCTTCGTCGCACGGCACGAAGCGCTTCTGGCTCGGCTTTAGAGACTATTCAGAGCGTAGCGCCCGCGCGAAGTTCCATTGCATACCCTTCGCTTTGCGATCCCTTTACACCCAGTGATCCATAGAGCGTCACGACATGCCCCATAACGATGAGCGCCGGGCCAGGCAGGTCGGCCTTTGCCACCTGTCCCTCGATTTCATCGAGCCGCGCGATGATGACACGCTGTTCAAGCCTGGTTCCATTGTCGATCACCGCGACGGGCATGTCCGCCTCCACGCCCTGTTCGAGAGCGCGTTTGGCAAGTTCTCCCAATGCATTCAGGCCCATGTAGACGACGACTGTCTGCCCTTTGCGGGCATAACGCGTCCAGTCGTGGTCAAGCACACCGCCCGCACCATGCGCCGTAATAAAGACGCAGCTCTGCGCGTGATCGCGGTGGGTCAGAGGGATACCCGCTGCCGCGCCGCAACCAGCGGCCGCCGTGATTCCCGGCACGACCTCCACGGGAATACCATGAGCCGCGACATCCTCCAGTTCCTCGCCACCGCGCCCGAAAATGAATGGATCGCCGCCTTTGAGACGCAAAACCCGCTCTCCCCGCTGGGCGCGTTCTATCATCAGGTCGGTGATCTCGCGCTGCGTTAGAGTATGTTCGTTGGCCTTTTTGCCGACATAGATCCGTTCGGCATCGCGCCGAACGAGCTCGACAATCCCATCGCCAACGAGCCTGTCGTAAAGCACGACATCTGCGTGCTGCATCATGCGGAGTGCCTTGAACGTCAGAAGGTCAGGGTCGCCGGGCCCCGCGCCCACGAGCCAGACTTCGCCGTGTTTCAAGTCGGCGGAGCCACGCGACAAGTCCTCCTTCAACCGCGCTTCTGCTAACCCCTCTTCGCCCGCCAGGAACGCATCGCCAACCGGCCCCTCGATCAGGTTTTCCCAGAACCGGCGGCGATTGCGCCCGTTCGGCACAGCCTCGTATATCCGACCCCGGAAATTTGCGAGGAACAGGGCCAGACGGCCATAGGCCGCCGGCAGCATCGCCTCCATTCGCGCCCTCAGGATTCGGGCGATGACCGGGGCCGCCCCCCCGGTGGATATCGCAATGGTGATAGGCTCACGCTCCACGACCGATGGCGTGATGAAATCGCAGTAAGCCTTTTCGTCCGCCACGTTGACGAGCGCCCCCGCGGCTTTGGCAGCGCGATGCAAGAGCCTGTCACGGTCCGGCTCTTCGGAGGCGCCATAGGCAACGAGGCAGCCCTCGAAATCCGCCTCGACGGGAACCCGCGCGTGATGGTTCAGCCGTTCGTGCCCGATGAAACGTCGCACTTCCTCGGCTGGCTCAGGATCGAACAGGTCGACGAGCGCGCCCGCGTTCAAAGCCCGCTCCACACGGCGAGCGGCAACGGTGGTTCCGCCATCCACGACGACCCGCTTGCCCGCGACTTCGAGAAAGATGGGAAGGTAATCCATGTGCCCGGTCCCTGATGCGTTTTTCTGCATGTCCCGCTTTAGGGCCTCCTTGTCAAATGCGTGAAACGCAATGTTTGTTGACCCTACACGCCCGCTGCGTCGGAGCGTATGATCGGTGCATGAATATCCAACGCCCCTTCACTGCCGAAAATCCTCATCCATTCGCGCCCTACGTCGCGATCCTCGCGCGCGGCAAGACCAAGCAACGACCCTTCACCTTTGAAGAAGCGCGGGACTCGATGGCGATGATCCTTCGGGGCGAGGCGCTGCCTGAGCAGATCGGGGCCTACCTTATGCTCCTGCGTCTCAAGGAAGAGACTCCCGAGGAAATCGCGGGCTTTGTTGAAGGGACCCGCGCGACGTTCGATCGGCCCGCGGATCTGCCGCAGGTCGACCTCGACTGGTCCTGCTACGCGGGGAAACGGGTCCAGCTTCCTTGGTTCATCCTGTCACTGCTCGCTTTGGTTCAGTCCGGAATGCGCGTGGTACTGCACGGGGCCGAGGGTCATACGCCGGGGCGAGTCTATACCCGCGACGTCTTCGCCCGGTTCGATCTGCCAGTCGCCAATAGCTTTGTCGATGCAGCAACGCAGGTGGAAAAACATGGCATGACCTACATGCCGCTCGAAGTCCTCTCACCCGTCCTGCGGGACCTGATCGAACTGAAACCCGTGCTCGGCTTGCGTTCGCCGGTCAACAGCTTCACCCGGCTTCTTAATCCTTTCGATGCACCGACGGTGATGCAGGGTATCTTTCACCGGGGGTTCCTCGACATCCATTCCGGCGCCGCACGGATTCTTGGCATTCCGAACATGGCGGTGTTTCGCGGCGATGGCGGTGAGATCGAAATGCGCGCCAACAAGCCTTGTCCGGTCTGGACGACACACGGTTCGGCAGAGCCCGAAGTAGACACCTGGCCCGCGACGCTGGACGAGGGGCACGCCCCGGCAGATGAGGTCATGGACATCGAGCGCCTGCGCGCGGTCTGGGCCGGTGAGGATGAAGACCCGTATGCGCTCGCTGCGATCCAATCGACGCTCGCCTTGGCCCTTCGGACCATGGGGAGGGCCGATTCCCGCGACGAAGCTATGGCGGCTGCGGCGTCGATCTGGTCCGACCGCGACAGGGCGCGATTTGCGCCTAGGTAAGTGGCGTCCGACGGATTGGTCACGGAGCCAAAAACCGCCGATCATTGAAATCATGTCTTTGGACTGTGACAAACCGCGCCTAGCGTTCTCTCGAGACAGTAGGAGGACGCCATGTCACAGGACTTTACCCTTTCCCGCCGCAGCTTCATGACGGGCACCGCCGGGGCCGCGCTTGTCGCGCTTCACCCGTTCTCGGTGCGCGCGCAAGGGGCGCAGGCCCACCTCAGGATCATGGAGACGACGGACCTTCACGTTCACGTCTATCCCTACGACTACTACGCCGACCGGCCCATCGACACGGTCGGCCTGTCGCGGACTGCTGCCATCATCGAGGAAATCCGGGCCGAAGCCACGAACTCGATGCTCGTAGACAACGGTGACTTCCTTCAGGGCAACCCGATGGGTGACTACATCGCCTATGAAAGGGGCATGAAAGACGGGGACATGCATCCGGTTATCGCCGCGATGAACACGGTGGGCTTCGATGCCTCGACACTCGGCAACCACGAGTTCAACTATGGCCTCGACTTCCTTACGAAGTCGCTCGCCGGCGCCGATTTCCCCATCGTTTCGGCCAATGTGGTGAGCGAGCAGGGCGCGGGACCGCGTGACGACAAGACACTCGTCCCGCCCTATGTCATTCTCGACCGCGAGGTGACGCTGGGCGACGGAACGACCGCGCCGATCCGAATCGGTCTCATCGGTTTCGTACCACCACAGATCATGACTTGGGACCGTCGCCACCTCGAAGGCAACGTCACCACGCGCGATATCGTCGAGACTGCCAAAGCCTGGGTGCCACAGATTCGGGAGGAAGGGGCAGACATCGTGATCGCCCTGTCCCACTCTGGCATCGGCTCGGCGCAGCACTCCGAAGGGATGGAGAATGCCTCGGTTCCTCTGGCGGAGGTCGAGGGGATCGACGCCCTCATGACCGGGCACAGCCACCTCGTCTTCCCGTCGCCGACCTATGCGGACTACGCAGGTCTGGACGCCGAGGCCGGCACGATCCACGGCAAGCCCACAGTCATGGGCGGCTTCTGGGGCTCCCACCTTGGCGTGATCGACCTCATGCTCGAACGCGACGGCAACGAATGGCGCGTCGTCATGGCCGAGACCGAAGCCCGCCCGATCTCGCAGCGCAACGAAGACCGCAGCGTGACCGCTCTGGTCGAAGACGTGCCCGCAGTGCTCGCCAGCGTCGAGCAGGAGCACCAGGCAACGCTCGAATATGTCCGCCGCGCTGTGGGCGAGACTTCGGCACCGCTGCACAGCTACTTCGCGCTGGTGGCGGATGATCCGAGCGTTCAGATCGTCTCCAACGCCCAGCTTTGGTACATTGAACAGATGATGGCCGGGACAGAATACGAAGGCCTTCCGATCCTTTCGGCCGCAGCACCTTTCAAGGCCGGGGGACGGGGCGGCCCGGATTACTACACGGACGTCCCGGAAGGTCCGGTGGCGATCAAGAACGTGGCGGACCTCTACCTCTACCCCAACACGGTGCGCGCGGTGAAGATCACCGGGGCGCAACTTAAGGGCTGGCTTGAACGCTCGGCAGGCATGTTCAACCAGATCACACCGGGTGAGGCGGATCAGGTTCTTCTGAACGCCGATTTCCCGTCCTACAACTTCGACGTGATCGACGGCGTAACCTACCAGATCGACTTGAGCCAACCGTCGCGGTTCGACCGGATCGGGAACGAGATCAATTCGGGTGCAAGCCGGATCGTGAACCTGATGTTCGACGGTGCGCCGGTGAACGACGAGATGGAATTCGTCGTTGCGACCAACAACTACCGTGCGGGCGGGGGCGGCGATTTCCCGGGTGCAAAGGGCGACACGATCATCTTCGAAGGGCCGGACACCAACCGCGACGTGATCGTGCGCTATATCGTCGAACAGGGGACCATCAACCCAAGCGCCGATGCGAACTGGACCTTCGCGCCAATGGATGGAACCACGGTGCTCTTCGACACGGGCCCGAAGGCTGCGGATTACGCGTCGAACGTCGCGGGGGTGGATATTGAGCCCGCCGGTGATGGACCGGACGGTTTCGCTCGGTTCCGAATTGCACTCTAGGCGGGTCGTTAAAGCAAAATCGGGCGGTAGGTGGGGCCTCCGCCCGGCTTTCGGCGTAAGAACGGCAATTTTGCGCACGTTTCACTCTGATCTTCGGCAGAACCGTCGTGGCTGTTGATCCTCATCCGGACGCGCTCTATCAGGGCGAAAACGGAGGTCCCCATGGCGAACCATTTCTACAAGCGCGATCTGCCTGATGGTCTCGACCTCGGCCCGGTGGTGGCAATCGATTGCGAGACGATGGGCCTCAATCCACATCGTGACCGGCTTTGTGTCGTTCAGATGTCGGGCGGCGACGGCCATGCCCATCTTGTCCAGGTCCAGATCGGACAGACCGAGGCCCCAAATCTCTCCGCTATGCTGACCAACCCCAATGTGTTGAAGCTGTTTCACTTCGGACGCTTCGATATCGCGGCGCTTTACAATGCCTTTGGTGCGCTGACCGCACCTGTTTATTGCACCAAGATCGCCTCGAAGCTCGTCCGGACCTATACGGATCGCCACGGGCTCAAGAATCTGCTCGAGGAGATCCTTCGCATCGACATCTCGAAACAACAGCAACAAACCGACTGGGGTGCCGCGGAACTGACCGAGGCGCAGCTCGACTATGCCGCGTCGGACGTCCTTTACCTTCACCGGCTGCGCGAAAAGCTCGACGCGCGGCTCGCGCGGGAGGGGCGAACCGGCCTTGCGCAGGCCTGTTTCGATTTCCTCCCGACCCGCGCGCAGCTCGACCTCGCAGGCTGGCCCGAGATCGACATTTTCGCTCACTGAATGCTGAGAACGCTCCCGCGTATGTCCATTGACATGACGACAATTCGGGCGCTCAATACCCATGATGCATGAAGCCGCGCATTCCGCTTCGTGTTGCGGGACTCCGTTTCGCCACACGTCTTGCGCCCAGGGAAACCGGGCGGCGCGCTTCGCACAACTCCCTGATATCCCGTCCGTTTTTGTCTGGCGACGTCACTAGAGCCAGTGCAAGAACGACAAACTACACGAGAGGAGACCCTATGCAGTATCAGATCAGCGGCAAGCAAATCGACATCGGAGAAGCGCTTCAGGTGTACGTCAAGGAAGGTCTTGGCACCGTCGTCGAAAAGTATGCCGAACGTCCGACCGACGCGCATGTGATCTTCTCGAAGAATGGCAGCGAATTCGTCTGTGAAGCGATCGTTCACCTGTCGACCGGTCTGACCGCGCAGGCTTCCGCGCATACCCACGATATCCATGCCGCTTTCGACCAGTGCGCGGAAAAGATGGAGAAACAGTTGCGCCGCTACAAGCGTCGCCTGAAAGACCATCACACCGCCCGCCCGGACCCTGTTGAAGTTTTTGGCGGTGCCTCGTATATCCTCGCCGCGGAAGAGATGGGCGACTCGCCCGAGCCGGAAGGCATGGAACCGATCATCATCGCCGAAATGGAAACGCGGATTCCCGCGCTGTCCGTGGGCGAAGCGGTGATGCAGATGGAACTGGCCCACGCGCCCGTGCTCGTCTTCCGCAATGAAAAGTCGAATGGCGTGAACGTGGTTTATCGCCGTGAGGATGGAAACATCGGTTGGATCGACCCCGGCAACGTCGCCTGAACGGGCGAACACGGCCCCGGTCAACGAGTGGGATCTATGGCACTTTCGGATATCCTCCGGCCCGCCGCCGTTAAGGTGGTGGCGAGCGTTTCTTCAAAGAAGCGCCTGTTCCAGGACTTGGGCGAGGTCGTGTCTTCGACCTATGGCATCGACAGCGGCGCTGCTTTCACTGCGTTGCAAGAGCGCGAGACGCTGGGGCCGACCGGAGTCGGCCACGGTATCGCGCTCCCCCATGCCCGCATCGAGGGCCTCGACCGTGTTGTCGGGGCTTTCTTTCGTATCGAGAAAAGCGTCGATTTCGATTCGGTCGACCGGCAACCTGTAGACCTCGTCTTTGCGCTGTTCGCGCCGGACGGGGGCGGCGTCGATCACCTGAAGGCTTTGGCTTTGGTGTCGCGTACAATGCGCGATTCTGCGGTGACGGCCAAACTGCGGGCCAACAGCGACCCCGAGACGCTGCACACGATCCTGACCGAAGCGCAGACGACCCGCGCCGCATGATCAGGCGCTCTCGCGTCCCCATTTCCTGAACCCGAAGGCCATGTAGTCGCGCCCGTATGCGTCGCGCACGGCCTTCTCGACCTCATCGTCGTAGATAGAGGCGAGCGAAAACGGCTCGTCGGCAATGGCATCGCCAAGTGGCGGCGGGTCGATTCCCACTTCCAGGGCGATGACGGCCAACCCTTCGTTGATCTGTTGCTCCCGCAAGACGTGATCAGGTGCCACGAAGTCTGAAAACCCGCGCAGGAGGTTGTCCTGCGTGGCCCAGATCGGCTCCACCCCGTGGACGCTGGACCCGCCAAGCGAACCCTGAATGAAGTGCAGGAAACGCAGGAATGCCTTGCGATGGCGGACGCGGTCATAACCCTCGCCGATCGGCGTATCCCACGGGATATCGAGTTCGTAGCGTTCGATCAGACCATGCCGCAGCTCCCATTTGGTCCACGGCGTGTGATTCAGCACATAGCGGCAGAACACGCTATGCGCGCGCTCGACCGGGTGACGCAGGACGGTGAAGGTCCGGTGCCCCTTGTTATGGTTCTTCCACTGCCGCAACTCTTTCTGGCTGAACCCCGTATCGAGTACATCGCGATGCACATCGTCAACGGCACCCAGCCAATCGCGGATTTCCTGATCCAACGCGCCCGGGATCGGCATGAAACACAGTGGCGCCTTGTGGGCCGTGACGTAGGTCGGCACCGAAGGCCCGCGTGGGGGCTCGAAGTTCGGAAGGCTTCCAAGGTCATAGCGGTCGATTTCGTTGACGGTCTGCTCGACCAGTTCGAAATTGCGCACTTTGTCTGCAAGCGGTTCAGGGTTCTGTTTCTTGAACTTGGCCGAGAAGCGCTTCAACTCTTCGGTTTCACCCAAAAATTTCGCGAGCCCGTTCACGACTCTCAGATCCTGAATGTCATCGTAGTCGATATAGTACCCCGCCTGCCCCTCGACCTGAAGGCGACGGGCAATGTTGCGCTGGCGCTCCTTCACCGTGAAGTAGAAGTGTTTGAAGTCCTTGGGGTCGAACTTCACCTTCCACTTCTTCGCATCCGCATGATCGCCCAATTGCCACTGCTTCGTGGACCAGGCGATGCGCTGGCTGACCCACGCATCGACGAGATTGCGGTTGAGTATGATCTTGGCGCAGCGCCGGTCTCCCATCACATGTTCATACACCCGGGGATCATGGTCGTGGAACAAGCGAAAACCCGGAACGCCTTCGGTATTGGCTTTCATGGCCTCGATCAGGGCAATCGGGTCCGCATCACGCTGCGCCATGGTGATCCCGAAAAGCTCGGTCCGGTCCGGGTCGACAATGAGGTACGGATTGAAGGCCTCCCCGTAGCAAGTGATGCCGGGAAACTGGTTAAGGTTCGACTCGAGGAAGTTCGACCCCGTGCGCATCTCCGCAAGGATGACAAAATAGTCGAATGGGCGGTCCATGCGGGTCCTATTTGACGAGGTAGGGTTTGCGCGGTTTCTGGCGGGCTTGGCCGAGTGCGGTGCCGGTCGGGAAGTCTCCCATGAGGTGCGGTTGCATCCCCTGATTCTTCAGGTTTTGGAGGAACTGGCCGAAGCCCTCAAGCGATTTCATCCGCGGCGCTTCGGTCAGGCGATTTGCCTGCCGCGAGCCGATCTCGTCGATCACGGTCTGCAACGGCTCCATCGGGTTTTCGATGAAATCGGCAAGGGTCCAGATGCGCACGCGGGCTTTCGTCCAGATGGATCGCAAGACTTCAAGGTGCTCGGCCTCGATCCGTTGAAGCCGCGCGGCTTCCCTACGGATGTCCGAGAAGTTTGCGTTGGAATAGAACAGCGGGACCGCCCAGGCGCCCGAGATGACGCTAACCTGCGCATTCGGGTCCTTGGCGACATCCCAGGAAATGTCCTGATTGTCAGCAGGCCCGTACATGAAGCACTGCTGCTCCCCGCGCGTATTCCAGATCAGGCTCGTAAGAAAGGCACGGGGATTGTAGTCGCGCAACTCCGCGCTGTCGGTCAGAGCCCCCGCAAAAACCTTGTGCCTGCCCGCGAATTCGACTCTTTCCGGTCCGAAGATATGCCCATGGACACGCGTTCCGGTGACACGGGTGAGCCAATCTTCGAAATCCTCGAAAAGCTCGGTGAAACCTTCGAACACCGAAAAACGGGAGGATGTCAGCCCGTTCTCCCAATCCTCGTTCGGGAACCGGCTCTGCATGTAGAGCCCCGCCCGACCTTTGGTCCGCCGCTCGACGGCCTTTGAGAAGATGCGGTCGATCTTGCCTGGATTGGGTTCAGCCCCCGTGAAGATCTCACCATCCTCCGACAGGAACCCGGCATAGAGCTTTTCAGCGTGAGGCCAGATCTTGCGCGCCACAAAGCAGTCGGAGCGGCGCAGGAGCTGCATATGGTCGTCGTAGAAAATGTGCGGTTTGCCCTGGAAATCAAACTTGGACAGTGTAAGCGACCGGCTTTCGATATTCGTGGAATACAGCCGGACGAGGGTCTGAAAATAGCTCTCATCAGGAATCCAGACCCTGGAGAAATAGCGGTCGTACTCCGCCCGTTTCGGGTCTTCGAGGATCGCGGTCAGGGTCTGACGCGTCAGGCACCACCATTGACTGCCGAGATGGGGCACAACGCCGTCGGGTACCCGGCGTTTGAACCTGATCCTACGCTGGAAATTGACGTAGCTGTCGAAGGCGCGGCGCTGTTTTTTCCAGGAGAAGGGAAAGCGGAAGATGAACCGTTCGATATCGAGACCGCCAACTGTCCAGGGCACGTCCTCAGTCGTGACGCTCTCTATGAAGTTCGTCATCGGGCGTTCGGCCAGGTATTCCTTCAGTTCCGCAACAGGGCGGAGCGGCAAGCAGGAGCCCGAAGCGAGGTAGACGTGGCGCACATCCGGAAACTCGGTGAGGAGCATTTCTGCCGCAGACTGGCTCGCCGCAACGAGGCTCCAGGTTCCCCATTCGCAGCTGTGGCGTTTACAGAAGCGGACGTTCTTGAGGTCCGACAGGCCCGCCGTGAATTCAAGGTACTTGCGGCGCCCGACCTTCTTGTCGACGTGAATGACCACCGGGCAGTCCTGCTTCGCCCAGTGCCGCGCGACCTGCGCGGCGCGGTCGAGCGCGGTGTGCACAAGGATAGCGAACCCGACGCTCACGCCCAGTTACCCTTGGACATGATCCCGAGGATCTCAAGCTGCCGCCAGTTGATGTACTTCTCGGACCACTTGCACCAGAGGTCGGGATCGTCCTCCAGCTTTTCGGCATAGGCGCGGTATTCGTGGCTGGCCGCATAATGTTGCCGACGCTCCAGCTCTTCCGCCGCCTTTTCGCGAAATGTGTGCAGGAACTTTGCGTGAAGCAGGGCGCCCGAAGCCTTTTCACCCCCCCATTCGTCGTAGACGAGGTTCAGGCCACGCGGAAGCAGGTTATGGGTAGAGGACACATAGGTGTAGCTGCGGTGCCATTTGACCAGCGGTATCTTGTTCAGCGCGGGCGCGCGGGTTGGGTTGTCAGGGAAAAACATACGCGCGCGCGGTCCGCCTTGAATCCAAAGATTCCCGAACTTCTTGTTCCTCTCGATCATGTAGTTGCCGGAGTCGAACCAGTTCGCGATCTCGAAAGGGTCCTGACCCTCGCTATAGGGACGGCTGCCGATCGGCCCCTTCGGATACATGTCGAGCAGCATTGAGCCGAAACTCTTGATCGACGATGCATCAAGCCAATCGGTGAGTGCCCGAAGGCCCCGCGTGTCGCAGAACGGGTAAACGAGGAACTCGTCCGGGTCGACCGTGACGCACCAGTGCCCGTGTGCATGTTTGCGCATCAACCAGTTGAGCCAGTCCATGCCGAACCGCGCTCGTCTGTAACTTCCCTTCGCGGACCAGAGCGACACGTCGGGCTGGTCCTCGAGAAACTCGCGGCTGCCATCGTCGCTTTCGTTGTCCACGAAAAAGAAATGGTTCACGCCCATGTCTCGGTAGTACTTCAGGAAATATGGCAGCCGGACCCGTTCATTACGCGCCGTGCAGAACACAAGGATGTCGCGCGACTTGATCGCTTCGGTACGATTGACGATCTGGCGAAGGTCGCGGCGCTTTCGGAAAGCACGGATACGCCACCGCTTTCGCAGCAGACGTAACCGATATGTCCGCACGATGCCCAATGTCGCCCCTTCCACGTCGCGCTGGCTAATCCGCCTTTATCATAGGCACTTTAAGACACGGTTGAAGTGACTGTCCCAGTCGGGAAGCGGTATCGTCCCTGCCTGTGCCTCGTATTCGTTGCGCGCGAAATGTCTTGTCTTCGATACCCAAGAATACATATCGCGGGGATCGAGGTAAACGAGATTGTTTCCAAATACTTCACGATAAACAGGGAGGTCGCTCGCGATAACCGGGCACCCTAGCGCAAGCGCTTCGCCCGGCGGCAGCCCGAACCCCTCGACAAGGCTTGGCATGAGAAGCGCGCGTGCGCCGGTGAGCAGCGCGGCCAGCGCACCATCGTTCAGCGTGCCGAGTTCTTGAACATGGGCGGGCCGCGCATCGAGGCGCGCGAAGACTTCCTCGTTGTTCCAGCCGCGCGCACCGACGATAAGAAGCCGGGGCATTTCATCGCTGGCGATCTGCGTAGCGAGTTCGGCCCATACGTCGAGCAGAAGCGCGTGATTCTTGCGCGGCTCGATCGTGCCCAATACGACGAAATAGGGTCTGTTCAAGCGCAATCCTTGCGAAAGAGAGTCCGGCTCCGGCTTTCGAACCGTGATGCCAAGATGAGCGACAATCGCATCGGGCACGCGTTCAAGCTGCGCGAATTGTGCTTCCGTCATGCGGCGCGTGGCTTCGGCCGTATGAACCACCAGGTCCGCTTTGCGCGCCACCTGCGACATGCGCGAGCGGAAGCCCTCCACCGTTCCCTCGCGCTGCCATTCAGGATGATCCAGCGGGATCGTGTCGTGCACCATGACCACGGCTCGTCCGCGCAGCGCATGAACTGCATCGAAGACGCTCGCCCGGAGGTTGGAATGGCCCACGTTCACCCAAGTCGGGCCGTCGGGAAGATGCGCTTTCAGAAGCGCAGGGAGACCTCGTCGCCCGGATCGCCCGAGACACATTCGCCTCAGGTCGGCCTCAGCCTGCCGCTTGAGGGGATGCGCCTTGAGGAACAGGCGTGAGACGAGGTCTGCCTCGCCCCATTCCGCGCGACCAAGGAGCCGATCTGCAAGCGCCTCGGTCCCGCGACGATCAAATAATGTGAAGCCGAATGACGAGCCCACGAGCGCAAAGAGCGGAACGTCCTCTTTCAGAAGCCTCTGAAGGTATGCCGCCTCGACCCGGTCGATGCCCGTCCACGCGCCGCGTCCGACCCGTGACACGAGTCGGGACAGGTCGAGAAGGCGGGCCTTGCCCGGCGCAGGGTGTGCCAAGCGGCCCTCGTTACTCGGCCGCCCGCTTCATGGCCACGATCTGCTCCAAATGGGCCATGAGCTCATCACGCAATTCTTCGCGTTCCAGCCCGAAAGATACGGTGGCCTGAAGGTAGCCCGCCTTGGAGCCACAATCGAAGCGCTCACCCTCGAAACAGAAGCCGTAAACGTCGCGCCCCTGCGCGATTTCGTCCGCGATCGCGTCGGTCAGCTGAATTTCCCCGCCCGCACCCTTCTTGAAGTTCTCGAGGTTTCGGAGGACATCCGGCGTTAGGATGTAGCGGCCGATCACGGCGAGGTTGGAAGGTTCGGTCCCCGCAGCAGGCTTCTCCACCATGCCCTTGACCTTGAGGATACGCCCATCCTCGCTCTCAACGTCGAGAACGCCATAGGCGGACACCTTGTCCGCAGGCACTTCCATCGCGGCGACCATCGAGCCGCCGGTCTGCTCATAGGCCTCGACCATCTGTTGCAGGCACGGCGTTTCAGAAGCGATGAGGTCGTCCGTCAGGATCACCGCGAAAGGCTCATCCCCGATCAAACGGCGCGCGCACCAGATGGCATGGCCGAGGCCTAGCGCCTGATGCTGACGGATATAGGCAATGGCACCAGATTCCATGTTGGTTCCGTTCAAGACGTCGAGCAGCTTGTCCTTGTTCTTGGCTTTGAGGTCCTCCTCGAGCGTCGGGGCGCGGTCGAAGTAGTCTTCGAGCGAGCCTTTGCCGCGCGAGGTTACAAAGATGAATTCCTCGATCCCGGCTGCGCGGGCCTCGTCAATGGCGTACTGAATGAGCGGACGGTCGACCAGCGTCATGATTTCCTTGGGGATCGACTTGGTCGCAGGGAGAAATCGGGTTCCCAGACCAGCCACAGGAAAAATCGCCTTCGTTACCTTGTTCGTCATCTCGAGTTCACCCTCTGAATTCTTTCTTGCGGTCTGTGCCTACCAATTGAACGCGCCAGCGGAAATGATGGGTCCGCCGCACGACAACCATAAGTCTGTCGTGCCTCAACGTCACCCGGATATTGGGCGGTCTGCCCAATGATTACGCACCTTTCCTACACGCTCCTGCTCTTCGCGCACCCGGCGGTTGAAGCCCGTCCAGCGGAACCGGGGCTGTCCGCGATCCGAGCGGCCAAACAAGCCGCCCCATTGTTCCCAGTACCCATCCGGATTGAACGCGACGCGGTGCGAAAGAGTGGAGGGCGAAAGGCGAAGTACAGTGGTCACTTGGCCAGCCGCCACATCGCCACGCGCTTTCTGTGCCAGCGCCCGGCGACTCCACGGACGGCCAGAATGCCACGTCGTTTCGCCTTGCGCGTTTGTCGGGAACGGTTTGAACGGCTCGGACGCGGAGATCGCATGAGGCTGAGCTAGGTCGAGCGCCTCTCCCATAGTGAACCCTTGCGCCAGGGAGTCCATCAGGGGCCGGATATCGTCGGGCGATATCGTTCCGAGGACCATGTGCCCAATCAGCCGTTTCCGTTGTTCGGAAACGACCCTATCCTTGCCCAAGTTGTATTGCTCTCGCGGCGCATGCTTGCGCAGAAAGGCTGCGGACGAGACTCCGATCTGCGTCAGGTCAGACGGACCCCGGTTGGCCTGCCGTCTCTCCGACCGGGCGAAGCCATGATGGACTTGAGCAAGCGGCACAATGACCGTCGCGTGGCCCATCAACCGGCGGTTCACGTCAGTTTCATCAAGGTAGAAGGCGAAGGCAGGATCAAAGCCGCCCATGGCTGTGATCACAGATTGCCGCACCGCCATATTCGTGCCTTCGGTCTTGATGGCCTCCGCTGGTTTCAATGATGGCACGAAGGGGCTTTCTCCCGGCATTTTGAGTGTGCGCGTTTGACCAAGGTCGTTAACCGCGCGAACCGGCCATTGGAGCGTGATGCCATTGCGTCCAAGAACAAGTCCGCCCGTCTGCGCGACGTTAGGGTCTGAAAACGGGGCGGTCAGGTGCGCGAGCCAGGTCGGTTCCGGCACAGCGTCATCATCGATGAAGGCAATGATTTCACCGCCTGACGCCGCAATCCCGAGGTTGCGGGCCTTTGAGATGTTGGCTTCATCGAACGAGATCAATTTGATCCGTTCGTGCCACCCAATACGGCGAACCGCGTCACATCCCGCCGGATCGGCCACGACGACGACCTCGTAGTTGGGATGAAACAGTTGTGCGAGCCCGGTTAGGCACCTAGCGAGGAGCGCCGGACGTCCCCGGCTCACCACGACGACCGACACCGGAAGCACACTATTCATGGGCCGCCTGCACGAGCTTCGTGTCCAGTTCAGACATTAACCATCGGCTCCCATGATCTGCGGGGCCGACGGAACGCACCGGATCAGGCAGACTGAAGCTCGACCCCGGGCGCATAGGCGATGAAGAACGGGTTCTCATAGCCCGCCTTGCCATAGGTCAGAGGTTCGTGGGTATCGAAACGGACCACTTCGCCCCCGGCCCCCTTGAGGACGGCGTGGCCAGCGGCAGTATCCCATTCCATCGTCCGCCCGAGGCGAGGATAAAGATCGGCCTCCCCCGTGGCGACAAGGCAGAACTTGAGGCTGGAGCCGGCACTCTTCATATCCTTGACGCCATATTTGTTGATGTAGTCGTCCGTAGCCTGATCCCGGTGCGATTTGGACGCCACAACCATAAGTGCTGCGTTGTTCGGGTGAGATACGCGCACGGGGGCGCAGTGGCCGGGCATGTCGGGATGCAGGTCGCCCTGCTCCTCAACCGAAGAGCCGTCCTCCATCGTATAGAACATGCGGCCGCGGGCAGGCGCATAGACGACGCCGCGAATGGGCGTCCCGTCCACGACATAGGCGATGTTAACGGTGAAATCGCCGCGGCGGTTCACGAACTCCTTGGTCCCGTCGAGCGGGTCGACGATCAGAAACTCGGCGGCCTGTTCGGAGTGACTGTCGGCCTGTTCTTCTGTCACAACCAGCACATCCGGGAACGCCTTTTTCAGACCGGCGGAGATGAGCGCATCGGCAGCTTCGTCCGCGGCGGTCACGGGGCTGTCGTCAGACTTGGACCGCACCTCGAAATCATCGGCGTCGTAGATTTCCATGATCTTCTCGCCCGCCTCGATGGCAAGCCGGCGCATCACGCCCATGAGCTTTTCATGATCCAAGACGGCTCCTTTCACCGGGTCCACCGGCATCGTTGAAAAAAATCACGCGTCCCCTTATGCTGCGGCATCAAGGGAACAGCAAGATTTCCCTGCGAAAAACCCGGGCAGGCACAGGACCGACCGATGTTCAGAGTAGAGACACAGCCAAGCCGTCTGGCCGCAATCAGCGGGCTCCTCGAACGCATCTACCATGCGACCGTCCACAACGTCCGCAAGACGCATTCCAACGCGCTCATGGGCCTGTTCATCAACATGCTCCAGACGATGATGCTCGTCGCCGTCTTTTACGTCATGTACTCGGTTCTCGGTCTGCGCGGCGCCATGCTGCGCGGTGACTTTCTGCTCTATATCATGTCGGGGATCTTCCTCTACATGACGCAGACGAAAACGATGGGCGCTGTGGTCGGTGCCGATGGCCCGGCCTCACCCATGATGCAGCATGCACCGATGTCGACATTCATATCCATCGCTGCAAACTCGTTCGGTGCGCTGTATATCCAGATCCTGTCGGTCGTCGTCGTGGTCTATATCTATCACATCGCCTTTAATCCGGTCGAAATTCAGAACATGGCGGGCGTCTTCATGATGCTCCTGCTGGCCTGGTTTTCGGGCATCGGGATCGGCATGGTCTTCTACGCGCTGAAGCCATGGTTTCCGCAGTTCGCCACGGTCGGTTCAACGATCTTCGCGCGCGCAAACATGATTGCGTCCGGCAAGATGTTTGTCGCCAACACGCTCCCGTTCCACCTGCTTGCGCTGTTTTCCTGGAACCCGTTGTTCCACATCATCGACCAGGCACGAGGCTTCATGTTCATCAACTACAATCCGCATTACTCAAGCTGGCTCTATCCTCTGATTGTCTCGACGGTCCTGCTCGTCATCGGGTTCATGGGTGAGAGCTACACGCGCAAGCATGCCTCGCTTTCCTGGAACGCGCGTCGATGAGAATGCTGGCACTCCTCCTTGCGTTCGTCGCGCCAAGCTTGCTTGCCGCGCAGGAGTCTTTTGACCTGCCCGCGCTCTATGATGTCTCTGGCGTCGCGTCTAACGATACGCTGAACGTGCGTGCGGGGCCGACCGTGAACGCTCCGGTGTTGGACGAACTCGGGCCGGAGCGCGACGGGATCGAGGTTCTGGCGTTCGACGGTGATCGCAAATGGGGTCGCATCAATATCGGCGAAGGCGCCGGCTGGGTGTCGATGGCCTACATGAGCCGGCAACCGGGACAAAACCCGGTTTCGAAACTGCCCGTGCCCCTTTTCTGCGGCGGGACCGAACCCTTCTGGTCACTGGAGATCGGCCAGGGGCAGGTGACCTTCACCGATCCCGGCATGGACGCGGATCCGCTTGTGCAGGAGATCGAATACGAAGGCACGGTGCCCTGGAGCCCGCGCGGCGCCATCGTGGCGGGCGACATCACCGGTTTCGTATCGCGCGAGGCGTGTTCGGACGGAATGTCGGACCGGCAGTACGGTTGGCGGATCGACTTTCTGCGCTCCGGCAACGGCGGGCATTTCATGTTCTCCGGCTGCTGTTCGCTCCAGAACTAATCCACAACCCGCATTGTCAGGTTGATCCGACCGCCTTCATTAAGGAGCTGGGAGGTTCCGAAGCGAATGCGGTCCACCCCGTGATAGGCGAGCCGCGCCTCACCGCCGAGCACCAGAACGTCCCCCGACGACAGCCACAACGACTGCGTACTGCCTTTGCGCTCGGCCCCGCCAATCCGGAACAAGCCATCGTCGCCAAGACTCACCGACACCACGGGCCAGTTGAAATCTGCCTCGTCCTTGTCCTGGTGCAAGCCCATTCTCGCACCTTCTCCGTAGAAATTCACGAGGCAGCAGTCGGGTCCCCGCTCCAGCCCCGTCACACCATGCCAGATCGCCAAGATCGATTCTGGGACCGGCGGCCAGTCGACGCCTGAAGGATGGCGCGGCTCG
>CXWF01015658.1_pt1 | contig 125699 bp, 118 predicted proteins | sample 468421 | NCBI WGS metagenome assembly CXWF01 (sample SAMEA2620812, study PRJEB7988) | marine metagenome | biome: marine biome (ENVO:00000447); feature: surface water layer (ENVO:00002042); material: "saline water (ENVO:00002010), including plankton (ENVO:xxxxxxxx)" | depth 5 m
CGTTGCGGAATTGCCGCCGGAGCCGGTGCCGGACATCGAGCCCGAACCTCTCCCCGAACCGTACCCGGAACCGTTGCCCCAGCCGGATCCTGAGCCGATCCCGGAATCGGAATTGGTCATGGAAGAGGCTCTGCCGCCGCCCGAAGCGCCGGTGGACCTCGTCATCGACGATCCGATCCCTGAGCCGGAGTCCTTGCCGCTTGCCGTAGAGGAGGAGGTGCTGCCGGATCCTCAGCCAGGTCTGCCGGTCGAAGTCATTCCTGAAGAACCGGCCATGGAAGACCCGGAGGATGTGCCAGACGAGCTTCCGGACACGCTGGAAGCTCCCTTTGAAGACGCCGAGCCGGACCTTGAGGCCGAAGTCCTGCCTGAGGAATTGCTCGAAACGACTCCCGATGAATCGGTTGAGGATCTGCCTGAAAGTATTCCCGACGAACAGCCTGAAGAGATTCCGGAAGACCTCGTCGAGGAGATTGAGCCTGAAATAGAACCCGTTGAGGAAACGCTACCACCTGTGCCTGACCCGGTGGTTGAGCCTGACCCCGAAATGGAGCCTGTTGCGGAAGCGCCGCTCGAACTGGAGCCTCAGCCTGAACCGGTGCCCGAGGTAGACCTGCCCGATGTCGCGGAGCTGGAACCTGACCCGGACGAAGCGATCATCCTGCCGGAACCATCTGATGCGCCGCTGCAGACCCTTGCGACACCCGTGCAACAGCCTGCCACCACGGCGCAGCCTTTTGCCAGGCCCCAACCTTTTGGACGCCCGCCCCCCGTGCGCGTGCCGGGCATCGAGTTTTCCCTGCCGCCAGCTACGGCCGGGGGAGGGGGCGGCGCGCTTGGCGCGCTACTCTGCCACAAGCTCACCGAAGAACAGCGACTCAAGGCCAATTGCGATCTCGATGCCACCAAACAAGCCTATAAGGACGCCGCCAATGCCGGCCTCGACCGGGACGAGCAGAACCGGCTCGACGGCACCTATGACGGCCAGCTGCGCTCAACCCTGCCGGATGATTCCGCGTTTGAGAGCTTCCTGAAACGCAATGACGGCATTCCGAAAACCACATTGGACGGGATCGACAACACGATCTTCATGGACCGCAAGCCGGAGTCCGAGCGCCAGCACGATCAGCTGATGCGCGGCGACACGATGGAGTGGGAAGACGAGGTCTTTGAGGCGCATCAGGACGAAGACTAGCGCCCGCAGCCCTATCTGCTTGACTCGAATATGCGACTCCGCCAACGGCTCAGGGTATGAACAAGGTTACTGTCTCCGTCTGCCCGCTGCCCCATTTCGAGGGGCTCGACCTGCCAGCCTATGAAACCATCGGCTCAGCCGGCATGGATGTCCGCGCGGCTGTTTCGCAGGACGACCCGATCCTGCTGCAGGCGGGTGAGCGGGCGATGATCCCGACCGGCCTGTCAGTGGCCATTCCGCAAGGCTATGAAATTCAGGTCCGCCCGCGCTCCGGCCTCGCAGCCAAGCATGGCCTGACCTGTTTGAACACGCCCGGCACGATCGACAGCGATTATCGCGGTGAGATCAAGGTGATCCTGATCAATCTCGGACAGGATGCCTTTACCATCCAGCGCGGCGAACGCATTGCCCAACTGGTTCTTGCGCCGGTCACGCAACTGGCATGGATAGAAGTGGACGCGCTGGACGAGACGGACCGCGGCGCCGGCGGATTTGGCTCAACCGGAAGATAATCCGGGTTTCTTCTTGAACATGTGTTCACCCCTCCTTACATATTGAATATCGATAAGTTCAGGAGAGCGGTGCATTCGCCGAATTGCGGATCCATCTAACAGACGGGGAGCTCCAAACGACTGACTTTCGTACCAACGTCTTGTCAGAAAAGGAGCCTCTCATTGTCTTTCCTAGTCTTTCTTGTCTTTGTTCTGGTGATCGTCTCACTCGCGCGGTCCGGGAAGTCCCGCCCGCCTGAAGCGTCACCAGATGCCGATCAGATCGCGAATCTGGCCGAGCGTGTGCGCACGCTGGAAGCCATCATTCTCGACCGGGATCGTCGTTTGCGTCGCGAGATCGACGGCCTCCGCTAAGACCTGGCCAAGTTCCAGTCCGCGACAGGTGGCAAATTTTCTTGTAAGATTTGCCTGAATTGTATATATCGAAAAACGATACAAAGGGGAGTTACCGAATGGACCCGATTGTCATGGTCGTCCTCATTGTGCTGATTTCAGTCGGCGCAGGTGTGGTGAACAACTATCTGAAACTGAAAGCCAACGCCAAATCCGACAAGGGCGCGGACGAAGACATCCGGCGCGTCCTCGGTGAGGTCGACCGGTTGAAGGAACGTGTTCGGGTTCTGGAAAAGATCGTAACCGATCAGGAGCGTCAGCTGTCCGACGAAATTCGCAAGCTGGCCTAGTTGCCGCCGCCGCCGGGGATGCGCATACGCCGTCTTTGTGCAGCCACTTGTGACAGCGTCTTGCGTTCGCTTGCTGCGCCCATGTCGCGCCTGAGCAGGCAGCGACGCTGACGGCGTTCAATGATGGCATTCATGACGTGTCTTTCTCTTGTTGCGGAGTATAAGAGATGATCAGAATGCGGCGTCATTGTGAGTGAAAGGTTAATGCCTCGGAATGGCCTAAATCAGGGCGCCATCGGCCTTAGCGAAGCGTGCGAGCAGATAGGCATCGGTATCTTCGATCGTGTCGAGCTTGCCGAAAGCGAAAGCCTCCCGGTCCAGCACGAGGTCTCGCGGACGCAGCTCGCGACTGATCGACAAGCCATCTAGAGATCGTGCACGCGAAAAGGCGACATAGGCTTGTCCGTGGGCGAACATACCTGAATCGAAATCGATGAAGACCTTGTCGAGCGTCAGGCCCTGTGCCTTGTGGATGGTCACGGCATAGGCAAGGCGCAGCGGCATCTGTTTGAATGTGCCGACCACTTCGCGCTTCACTTTTTTGGTTTCGGGGTCCAATTCGTAGCGGTATTTTTCCCAGGCCGTCGGTTCGATTTCGTAGACATGATCGTCGATCTCGACAATTACGCGGGTTCCGGAAAACCCGGCGACTGTGGCCAGAGTCCCATTCACCCAGCGCCCTTCGGGATCATTCTTGATCAGCATCACCCGCGCGCCTTCCTTTAGTTCGAGGTCGGCTTCGGTCGGATAGGCCTTCTCATCGAACTGGCCCTGCACGTCAGCCTCAAATGTTTGCGATCGTGTATTCAAGCCTTCGAGCCGGGCCTGGTTGATACGGTAGGCATTGGCATTGTTGGGCGTCAGGACAACATGGGTTTCAGAGGCTTCGACAGCAGATCTCGTGCTGACCAGTCCGCGCAACACGGCCTCGTCATTTGGCGTGACCCGTCCGGTGCGCAGCGCGCCCAACAAGGCGAGGAAGCGAGGTTCGGCCTGCCGAAACACATGTTTGAGGGCCAGCAGGGAGAATTCGGCATCTTTGAAGGCAGGTGCGTTGAAGAAATAGCTTCCGCCATAGCGCTCACGCAGGATCGGCGCTTCCTGGCCCGAGACAACCGGAGGCAGCTGGTGCAGGTCGCCCGACAGGATCATGCGCACGCCGCCAAAGGGCCGTTTGGAGGCGCGGTTTAGCTTCAGGCTTTTGTCGATGGCATCCAGCATGTCAGACCGGACCATCGAGATCTCGTCTATGATCATCGTGTCGATGGCCTTGACCAGCCGTGTCGAGCGCAGCCGCTTGATGTCCGTGGGCTCGATCAGGCGTGGTGGGAATTTGAAGAAGGAATGGATCGTCTGCCCGCCGGCATTCATGGCCGCCACACCCGTGGGAGCCAGCACGATGGCCTTCTCGCCCGCGCCTGCCAGGAACTTGCGCAACATCGTGGTCTTGCCAGTACCTGCGCGGCCAGTGAGGAACAGATTGCCCTGTGCGCCGGTGCCGGTGGCGACCCAGTTTGCGGGCGTGGCATAGATGGTGTCGGGGGTGGTTTCGGTGGTCACGTGTCTGGCTTAACGGCGTTTTGCGCGGAAGGCGAGGGTGGCCCTGCCGGGAGTGGAAAAGCCCCCGAAGAAACACTTCGGGGGCTTCCAGTCAGCCATAAGAATGCGTGCCGGGTTTAGCCGGCAATACGGCGGACATAATCATAGGCGCCTTTGCGGCTGTCCCGTTTGCGTGCGGGCTGGAACGCCACTTTCGCATGTTCGGAACAGTATGGACCGCAATCAGATTTGCGTCCGCAGAAAGCGAATTTCGGATCGGCTGGATCCCCAATCGGCCATTTGCACATGGAGTCGCGCAGCGTGAGGATCGATGCGGGTTCCCCGTCAGCCTGTTGCAGCGGCGGCAGCGGCGCCATCACTTCTGTGCGCTCTACCGGGCGCGGAGCCGCGGTCTCCGGAGTTGCCGGGGTTGCCACCTTGACGCTGCCATCAGGCAACACGCGCGGCTTCGGACGGGCCAGCCGTGGGGGGCGCTTTACCGGGCGGGATGGTGTCGCGCGACCCGACAGGCCCAGGCGATGGACTTTGCCGATAACAGCATTGCGAGTGACCCCGCCCAGCTGTTTGGCAATCTGGGAAGCCGAATGGCCTTCCGCCCAGAGTTTCTTCAGCACGCTTACCCGTTCTTCGGTCCAGGACATGGTTGATGTCTCCCAGCTCGGTTCAAGATCGTTAACACTTACGATCCATCAGCCCCTATATATTGAGATGACTTGATACACGTCATCCGCTCAGCACCTAGATATCGTATCAGCAGCGAAACGAAACACAACATGCAGCGCAGGCTTTCCACAGGCTTTCTACATATTGTGGTTAACTGCATCAGCCTGTGGACAAAAGCGAGGCAGCCAAATTTCCGAAGTTTTTCCGCGTCTTGCCCCTCGCAGACTCAGGTAAAGACGCCTAGATACTGCGCATGACCGATACAGCTGCTGACCAGACCTCCGCCCATCGCCTTGTCCGCCAGTATGGCAAAATGAACGGGTTGGGACTCTGGACCCTGTTCAAGCGCGAGATCGGCCGCTTCCTGAAAGTGTGGATGCAAACCGTGTTTGCGCCGGTCGTTACGACACTTCTTTTCATGACGGTTTTCAAGCTGGCCTTCGGCGAGCGCGGTCGGCTGACGGGTGATTTCGAGGGGCTGAGTTATATCGAGTTTCTCGCACCTGGCCTGATTGTCATGGCGATCCTGCAGAATGCGTTTCAGAACACAAGTTCCAGCCTCGTGCAGGCGAAGTTCAATTCCACCTATGTCGACTTCCTGATGCCGCCGCTTTCCCCCATGGAGCTGACCATCGGCTTTATCGGCGGATCGGTTGTGCGCGGCCTGCTCGTCGCCTTTATTTCCGCCATCGGCATCCAACTCAGCGGCCTTGCTGATCTCAGCGTGGCGCATGTCTGGCCAATCCTGTGGTTCAGCATCACATCTGCGATCGCGCTTGGCGCACTAGGTGCCATCGGTGGGATCTGGGCCGACAAATTCGACCACTTGTCTGCCGTGACCAATTTCGTGATCGTACCGCTCACATTCCTGTCGGGCACGTTTTACGACATCAAGGTCATGTCGGAACCCTTCTACACAATGGCTCTGCTGGACCCTTTCTTCTACATGATTGACGGGTTTCGGTATGGTTTCCTGGGCGTTGCTAACAGCTCCGTGATTGTTGGGGTCTGGGTAACGGGATTGCTGTCTGTTGCAGGCATATTCGCTGTCTGGCTCATGTTTCGGTCGGGCTACAAGCTGAAAGCCTAAGACTCCCCTCAGGCGGGAGCAGCATTGACGCTCCAGTTCCGTCCCCCTTGAATGCCGGAAATCCCGGCAGGGGAAAGAATTGGAGAAAATCATGGGTAGTGGGAAATTCCTCGCAGTTGCGATTGCTGCAACGGCACTTCTGGCGGGGTGCCAGATGATGCCGGCTGAACAGACAGTCGGCGAATATTGCGCCAATCCGGACAAGGCCGACGAGGCTGTTTGCAAACTGAAAATGGAAATCGACGGCAACAGCACCGCGCTGGCCGATACTGATATGCGTCTGTCACAGGCTCGGAACATCGCGGATAGCGCCACGGAGGCGGCTGCGCGAGCCCAGGCAAGCGCAGATGCGGCGAGAGCGCGCGCGGACGCGGCGATGGCGCTGGCCGAAGAGGCTAATGGCAAGGAAGTCCAGTGCGAAACCCGCACCATACAGAATTCCGACACGGGTTCCTGCCGGCCCGGCTATGCGCTGACCAGCTGCACGCAAACCCGCTACACCTATCGGGCAGGGGGCATGTCTATCCTGCGAGAGATCAATGACGAGCAGTGCCGCTTCAACAGCCGCGTGCTGGAAATGCAGGTTCGCTGCTGTGCGGTGTCCGGGTCGGCGCCGCAGCCGGAAGACACGCTGATCGAGAATGAGGTCCCACCGCAGCCGCCTCAGCCGGAAGCTCCGAAAGAGCCGGTGCCGGTCAGCCCGTAACGCAGACTGTCAGATTGAACTTCAGAGCCGCCGGAACCGTGTTCCGGCGGCTTCTTTCTTGCGCTCCATTGCTCAGTTGCTGTCCTGAACGAAGTAAAAGTCGCCACCCGTTGTACCATCGGTGTAGATGGGGCGCTGTTTCTGTCCAGTGCGTGCAGCGACGGCATCCTGGACACGCTTGAACACGACATTGGCCGGATCATCGAGGGTGCTGATGAGGGCGGAGAGTTCTTCAGAATAGACTCCGTCATCAGCGGCTGTCTTGCCGGGTTCCGTTGCAAAGGCCTGGAACACGCCGGACGCCCAGCCGACCGGGCTGTAGGCTCGCATGAGGCCACGGCTCTGATCATCCATTACCGTTCGGCAGGCGTCAAAGACGATGAACGAAGTCGGTGCGACTGTGGTCGAGACACGGTTGAAGATCTGTTCAAAACTGACGCCAAAGTCGCGAATGTCGTCCGGTGACGCGCCGGGAATATCGGTCGGCAAGATGAAGTTCGTACCGTCGACGTTCACGCCATGACCCGAATAATAGAAGAAGGTGACCGGATAGGCTCCTGCATCCTTGCGTGCCTTGGCCATGCGGCCGAGCAGACTCAACGCGCGAACCGTCTGGCGTTGGCCGAGATCTTCGCATTGCAGGACCGAGAAGCCGACGCCAGTCAGTGCCGCGGTGATCCGGTCGCCATCGTCATGGGTCACAGTCAGGCGACTGACAGGGGGCGTATAGGCCAGATTGCTGAGCACCATTGCCTGACGGTCCGCATTCGGGCCGGCGACCCATGTGCAGCCTGCGATCTCGGTGTCGGGCAACAGGCCGGTCGCCGCGTTGGCAATATCGGCGGGGCTGGAAAGCGTTGACGGGTTTGATGCGTTGGTGGGCGCCAACAGTGTATTTGCGCCGCTGAGGGTGGAGGCCATGTCAGCTTCAGGCGCAGGGGAGCGACTTGCGACCGAGGTTGCTTCAGCAACCGGCCCCGGATCGACCAGCAATTCTTCAATCGATGTGACCTTGATTGAGAGTGGTATGGTTTTCACGGCGCGGGCAAACCGTTCGCCATTCACGTCGACAGTTTCCGATACGGTGAAGGTCAGATTGGGCGTTCCAGCCTGGCGTGGCGTGACCTGCCACTGCCAGAGCGTTGGCGACCCAGGCAAGACAGGCTGCTCAGAAGGTGTGGTGGCGACGAAGTCGTAACCCTCGCCGGAAGCCGAGGCCGTCATCACCTGGCTTGCGCGGACGGTGTCAAAGCGGAGCGACATGGCACTTTCTGAGCTGCCTGGCGCAAGGCCCGTGCCCATAATGCCACGTAGCGATTCATCCACTTCGGCTTCACTCGTGTTGCGCTGAAGAGGCTGGATGGCGACTTCGAGGAAATAGGGCTGGCCGAGCACCATCTGTTCCGGCGCATGGTGTGCGATGCGGCCACTGTCGAAATCGTTCGCCGCTTCGGCTGCGAGTTCTGAATATCGATAGTCCCATTCTGGGCACGGCCGTATGAGTTGGGCGTCGTCCAGCGTCACGGTCTCGCTCCAGAAACAAAGCGGCTTTTCGACGATGCCGACTTCATAACCGTCTCCTGCAAGATCAATGGCGAGCGCATCCAGCGTGGTAATGAGGTCGCCATCGATGCGATGGATGGCCTGCGTAAACGTCTCGGCATTCATATCCGTACAGGTAACGAGCAAGGTCCGGGGTGCGGAAATCTCCGCTTGGCAGGTTTCGGAATAGCCCGGACCCGCCGCGGTGGCTTCAAGATCCGAGAAATCTCCTTCCTCAAGGGCTGCGAGCAACTCAAGCATGGCGGGATCATCTGCGTACAGCTCACGAATATCGTCGATTTCATCAGCCGGTGCCGAGGCTTCATTTTCGTAGGCGTCTTCTTCGTCGGAATAGCCCCACTCGGATCCGGCATCTCCATATTCGCCATATCCTGTTGACCAGTCGGGCTCGTCTTCGACCATCGCCGGTGGCGGAGGTGGCGGAGGTGGCGGAGGTGGCGGAGGTGGCGGTGCGGTGGGGCGAGGAGGTTTTTGCTCCGGACGGTAAGGGGCCGCTGTGGGCATCTCCTGCCGCTCTGATGGACCGGGGTCGGGCGTGACGACTTCAACTGAGGCGGGCGCGCGTTGAGCGGTCTCCGAGGTCTCGCACCCGACGAGGATGGTCGCCAAGACCATCAAGCTGATAGTGAGTGTAACTGGCCGCATCACCATCCCCCTGTTTATGGTTAAGCAGAACCTACACAGTAATCAGAGGGATGCCAATCAAACCGACCGCAGTTGAAAACCATAAAGCATTGGATAGTGATCTGATCCGCATGGGCGAAGGCGCCGGATGGTCACGAGGTCGAAATCCCGTGTCACAAAGGCGTGGTCCAGCGGCCAAGCCAGGAAAGGGTTTTTCGCGCCATAGGAATTGTAGAGACCACGTCCACGCTTGGGATCGCAAAGGCCGGCATGTTGCTTGAACTCCCGCACCATCCAGGACCAGCCGACTTCGTTGAAATCGCCGATCACCAGAGCAGGTCGCTCCTGCTCGCGCAATTCATCGGCGACGATCATCAACTCGTCATCAAGATGCTGTGTGTCGTCGCGGGGGCGTGGCGGGCGTGGGTGGATGCAATAAAGACGCACCTCACTACCAGCCATGTCGATGTCCATCGTGAGTGACGGCACGTGATCCTGACAGAAATAGCGTTCCTGGGCCTGATTGATCGGGTAGCGTGAATAGAACAGAAGGCCGTTATGGTCTTCCTTGTCCAAAAGGTAGGTGTGGGGATAGTCCTTTTCGAGGTCGGACAATGCATCGCGCCAGCGCGCATTGGTTTCTGACAGGAAGAGGACATCGGCATGGCTATCGCGAATGCGGGAAATGACGGCGGTGTGGTCCTCATTCTCCTGCAGCACATTTATCAGCAGAATTGAGAGCGGCGTACCGTTGGCACCTGCTTTCGCGCGGCGCAGTTCGCGTTTGCGGCCCGGTAGGTAAGGCTGAATGTCTGCGGCGCAGATGAGGAAGGCGACGGCATAGGCCATCAGCAGGCTGGCATTGCCGAGTTCGGCGGCAGGGTAGAGTGAGATGTAGAGGGCAGCTGCAGCGAGGAGAACAAGGCAGGTTTGAAGACGACCATAGACCCAGACACGCATCCACCAGATTTCCGTGCGCAACTTCGGCGCGATGGCGGCGAACAGACCCCATGCGCCGATCAGGCCGAAGACGGGTTCGATCAGGGCGAGCATGGTGAAGGGGCCTTTCGGGTATAGCGGGGTTTCTGGGTGGGTTCGCTGAAGTTACGCGTGAAGGGCAGGGGAGGTTGCGGGCATGCCTGTGCGCGAGTTCGCCTGAGGCGCGAAATTTGGATTTCACCGGGCGCAAAAAAGGTGTGATCGCGGACGATCACACCTTCTCTGGTGTTTCGAATCAGACTACCGAGACACTGTGCATGCACTCGTTGTCGGTCCTCGATGGACACCGGGTTCCAGATCAGGCTCGCGGAAGCGGGCCTTTTCTTTTGCCCTTTGTCAGGATCCGGTCTGGTCGCCGCCACATTCTTGCGAGCGGGCATGCGCCCAAGGCCGTCTCCCGGATCAGTTTCAGACATGTAATCGCACGGGCGAATTACGTGCTGTTCTGACCTAACCGCCGGTAATCCCAAGGGATTTTCCTTTGGTCACGTGTTTCGGATCGCGCTCCGGTCACGCCTCACAGCCCTTCGCTCCGGGGTCTAGCTCCCCTGATCGAAGACATCGCCTGCTTTGTCTCGCGGTCCTTCCAAATCCTTTGCGCCGCTGCTCTCACAACCTTGCTTCTGGCCTGGCCCTTCCTGCGAGGGCGACGTACTTGCCACCGTTCCTGAAGCGGGTCTGCTCCCGCCTGGATGTCGTTGGCTTACCGAAATGATTCCCCAAAAACGGGCATGAGTCGAGTCCCTTCTGAGGAGAATTTCACAGTTTTGTGATGGCGGCCTGAATCCGCGCATTTCTGCGTCACATCCCGGCTTGCACCTCTCGATGCACGCAGGGCGCTGGGCATCGGGCGGCGAATGCGCTTAGGTGAGGGGCTTGCACACAAGGAGGCTGGGCCCTGGAAATCCTGACTGTACTGCCGCCGGTATTGGCGATCCTCGTCGCGCTGGTGACGCGCAATGTCTATGCTGCGCTGGGGCTCGCCTTGCTGGCTTCGGAGACGCTGATCGCCAGCTTCCATCCCGGCATGGGCGCACTGGGCGCGATTGACCGTGCGGTCGGTGTGTTCGAGAGCACGGGCAATACGCGCGTCCTGCTGTTTTGCCTGCTGATCGGCGCGCTGATCGCGTGGATGCGCGACTCTGGCGGCGTCGAGGCGCTGGTCAGTGGCCTGATGAAGCGCGGCCTCGCCTCGACCCCGCGCCGCGCGGCCCTCGCGCCGGCTTTGGCTGGCACAGCCATTTTTGTCGAAACGAATGTGAGTTTGTTGAGCAGCGGCGTGCTGGGCCAGCGCCTGTTCGACGCGCATGGGCTGAGCCGGGAGCGGCTGGCCTATATCATCGACTCCACGTCGGCGCCGGTCAGCACACTGATCCTGCTGAATGGCTGGGGCGCCTACGCCCTCGGCCTGGTCGAGCCGTTCGGCTTCGAGAGCCCGATCGGCGTCGTGGCCGGCACGATCCCGTGGAATTTCTACGCCCTGCTGACGCTGGTCGGCGTCTATTTCACCGTGTTCACAGGCCGCGTCTTCGGCCCGATGAAGACCGCCGGGCAGGGCCGCAGCGTGCTGGCCGAAGACGAGGAACCTATCGCCCCGACCCGCGCGATCTACATGTGGCTGCCGCTGGCCGTGATGATCCTCGGCGCGCTGGCCTTCATGGCCTGGACGGGCGGCGGCAACATCTTGGCCGGCAGCGGCAGCCAGTCGATCCTGTGGGCCATCTGCCTCGCCATGCTGGTCGCGGCCGTGCTGCTGGCGATGGGCAAGGCCTTTCCCAAGGGTGGACTACAGGAACGGGGCTTTGCCGGCATTGCCGAAATGGTGCCCGTGGTGACGATCCTGTTCCTGTCGATTGCGCTGGGCGACAGCCTGCGCGTGCTCGGCACGGGCGCGTTCCTGTCAGGCGTCGCGGCGCAGTTTGTCTCGCCGATCATCGTGCCGGCGGTGCTGTTCGTCGTGGCGGGCGTCACCGCCTTCATGACCGGCACGAGCTGGGGCACGTATGGCATCATGATCCCCATCGCCATGCCGCTGGCCGCCGCGCTGGGCCTGCCGCCCTCGCTGGTGCTGGCGGCGGTGCTGGGCGGGGGCGTGTTTGGCGACCATTGCTCGCCGATTTCCGACACGACGATCATCGCCTCCCTGGCGGCGGGCTGTGACCATATCGACCATGTCCGTACCCAGATGCCCTATGCGCTGGTGACGGGCGGAATTGCGGTGATCCTGTATCTGATAGCGGGCGCGGTAACCGGGGGATAAGGCGCGCCGTTCGGGCCTCGAATCTGGCCCATAAAGAGCCCATAAACTGTCCATAACTGGTACCGAACTGGCCCAGAACCGGTCCAGAACTCTGGGCCATGTCCGGGCAATGGGGGAGGGGCGCGCCGCTCTCCTCTGCCTCTGGGGGCGGGATCGTCCGCCGCGCATGGCCTTGCCCCCGGAGCAATCCGATGGGGCCGCGTCCGTGGCAGTCTGCCCGGCATGAGTGATGCGCCCAGCCCCTCCAACCGCCAACGCCGCACGACGGCGAGCCTGACCGCCCTGCGCCATCTGGCCCGTGAGGCCGCCGAGGCGGGCGAGCCGATGCGGGAAATCGCCCGCCGGCTGGACCTGCCCTGGTCCACGCTGACCAAATGGGCGCGCGAGGATGGCTTTCGCCACAAGGACATTGCCGCCCGTCAGGCCGAAGCCGCCAAGGCGCAGGACGAGGCCGACCATATTCGCCAGCAGGCGGAACTGGCCGCGCGGCGCACCCTCTTGCGTGACGAGGAAGACGAGGAAGAGAGCGATGAGCCGTTCACGCCGCGCAGCCAGACCGATGAGGAAATCACGCTGGCCCGCGCCCGTGTCGGCGCGCTGTTGGAGGCGGGATATATTCCGGAGGCGGAGCAGGACATGCGCGCAGCCCGCCGCCTGACCAGTTTGCAGAGCTTTGCCGCCCCGGTGCGCGCCGCAACCGAGGCCGCCACCCAGCAGATGCGACAGGCGGAGATGAATGCCGCGCTCTACCGCGCCGCGCTACAGGTCTGCGCCTGTTGGGAGGCGGGGGACACGCCGCCGGACCATCTGCCCTGGATCGTCTCGGCCACATTCCAGAAACGTCTGGCCATTGCGCGCGAAGTGGTCCGCGGGTTCGACCCGGACGATAAGGGCAGCGATCAGGAGCTGACGGAACACATGATCCTGCTGGCGGCGCAGGGCTGGTTCCGCAATTTCCACCCGCTGCTTCGCGAGGCGATCACCACACTGACCCTGCAGGGCAAGCACGCCCTCGCCGAAAAGGTCGGTGGCTTCCTCAAGGCAGAACAAGCCGCCCTCCCGACCCTCATCCAATGGTGCCACGCGAACGGGTTTGGGTATCATGGGGAGGTGTAGCGATCAGAAATCGCACCGCGATTTCCGCGTAGGCTGCCCAAGCGCAAGCGCCGGGCTGTATCTTCCCGCACGCCATTACGTCGTCACCCCCGATGGCAAAGCCATCTGGGGGGCCATCTCCTGCAGGTGCCTCATGCGGACATCTTTCCATGACGCTCCCGCCACCCCGTTCAGAGATGGGTCCCCAGACGCTTCGCGTCGGGGATGACGCCAGGAGGGAAGCACGTACCTCTGTTCCCACACACCGTATCCCCGGCGGACGCCGGAGCCTCCGCCGGAACGACGCGGAGCCAGCGCCCGTGCTTCGACTTCGCTCAGCATGAGCGCGTCGCAGGGGCCGCAAGAGGCGGACTCATCCTGAGCGGGGCCTGCCCCGGTGAAGGCCGGGGTCGAAGGATGAGTAGGGGGCGGACGGGCGGCCCCGCTGAGTCCCGGATAAGCGCGATGCGCTTTCCGGGATGACAAGAAGAGAAGGTAGGGCGGGTCATGATCCGCCAAGCAGCAAGTGCGAATGGCGGGTTTCGCTTCAATAACCCGCCCTACAGCATCGCGGAGCGGTGCGCTTTTAGACGTCGGTGATCATTCGCTCAATCAAGTCATAGTCGCGAGGTCCATCGACCCAATTGCTACCACCAAAGATCTCCCAGATCAGTTTGGATACTGCCTTCTCTTCATCATAACCGGGGCCGGAAAACTCAATATGACGAAACGCATGTTTGAGATTATTGAGTACTCTAAATATCTCCGGGTCTGCTATCGGATAGTTATGCATTACAAAATCAATCTGCTCCGCAAGCATCTTAAAACCGAAGATGATCTCTCGGAACTCGGGAACATCTGCGCTCATGTGATTTCTGAACGCATAGAAACCTTCGTCTGCTTCGCGACCGCCTACAAACGCATCTCGGAATCCTTGGACCGTGCTGAGCTTTTCAAGTGTCTCCGTATCTGCCGTCAAATCATTTCGCCCCCCTTGTTGGCTAGCAAAAATGACTTGGTACAGAATATCTTCTTTGATGCGTTTATATTGAAAGGATAGATTGCTCTTAATGGCTTCTCGACGCCGATTTTCTGGGACTACGACGACGAGGTAATAGAAGAGAAAGGAAATGCATATTCCTAGAAAAAAATTGGAGCCAACACTGAATAGACTCTCAAATGGTCTCAGAGTACCAACATTTTGATCAATACTGTCGAGCGTTTCGAATACTAAATAGAATACGACGACAGACAGAAAAATCGTTAGCAGGCTTCTGGAAATTAGTCGTTCAATCTTCGTAAGCATCTTTCATTCTCGAGTTTCGAAAGATTAAAGCCCCAATTCCTCTTCCCTCAGCCGTTTCACTTCGTCCCGGAGGCGCGCAGCTTCTTCGAACTCGAGGTTCGCGGCGGCTTCGCGCATTTGTTTTTCCAGGTCCGCGAGGACGGCTTTGAAGTTGTGGCCGGATTCACCTGCAAGTGGCAAGGCTTTTGTCTCGGTGACGCCGCGTGACTTGCCCTTGTCCTTGCCGCGGCCGCGGGCTTTCGGGGCGCTGCCGGGCTTTTCGCCGAGTTCGCCGAGAATGTCGGCGACGGCGCGCTTGATCGTGGTCGGCGTGATGCCGTGTTCGGTATTATAGGCGACCTGTTTCTCGCGGCGGCGGCTGGTCTCTTCCATGGCGCGCTGCATCGAGCCGGTGATCCGGTCTGCATAGAGCACGACGCGGGCGTCGGCATTGCGCGCGGCGCGGCCAATCGTCTGGACCAAACTCGTCTCTGAGCGGAGGAAGCCCTCCTTGTCCGCATCGAGGATGCCGACAAAACCGCATTCGGGTATGTCGAGCCCCTCGCGGAGCAGGTTGATGCCGACCAGCACGTCGAATACGCCGAGGCGCAGGTCACGGATGATCTCGATCCGCTCGATCGTGTCGATGTCGGAATGCATGTAGCGCACGCGCACGCCATTTTCGTTGAGGAAGTCAGTCAGGTCTTCCGCCATCTTCTTGGTCAGCGTGGTGATCAGGCTGCGATAGCCCTTGGCGGCGACGTCCTTGACCTCGGCCATGACATCATCAACCTGGTTGGCGCCATCCTTGGAGACGGGGCGGACCTCGACCGGCGGGTCGATCAGGCCGGTGGGGCGGATGACCTGTTCGGTGAACACACCGCCGGTGCGGTCCAGTTCCCACTTGCCGGGCGTGGCCGAGACGTGGACGGTTTGCGGGCGCATGGCGTCCCATTCCTCGAATTTGAGGGGGCGGTTGTCCATGCAGGAGGGGAGGCGGAAGCCGTATTCGGCCAGCGTGGTCTTGCGGCTGAAGTCGCCTTTGTACATGGCGCCGATCTGGGGCACGGTCTGGTGGCTCTCATCGGTGAAGACGAGGGCATTGTCGGGCAGGTATTCGAACATGGTCGGCGGCGGGTCGCCGGGCTTGCGGCCGGTGAGGTAGCGGGAATAGTTCTCGATGCCGTTGCAGGAGCCGGTGGCGGCGAGCATTTCGAGATCGTACTGGGTGCGCTGCTGGATGCGCTGGGCCTCGAGCAGTTTTCCGTTGGCCTCGAAATGGGCAATCGTGGTCTTCAGCTCCGCCTTGATCTTGTCGATGGCCTGGTTGAGCGTCGGGCGGGGCGTCACATAGTGGCTGTTCGCATAGATCTTGATGGCGGGCAGCTTCTGCATGGTGCGGCCGGTGAGCGGGTCGAACTCGGTGATGCTCTCCAACTCGTCGCCGAAGAAGGAGAGCTTCCAGGCGCGGTCTTCGAAGTGGGCCGGGAAGATGTCGACCACGTCGCCCTTCACGCGGAACGTGCCGCGGGTGAAGGCCATGTCATTGCGGGTATACTGGTTGGCGACGAGCTGTTCGGCGACGCGGCGCGGGTCGATGCGCTGGCCCTCTTCGAGCTTGAACGTCATCGATGTGTAGGTCTCGACCGAGCCGATGCCGTAGATGCACGAGACCGAGGCGACGATGATCACGTCATCGCGCTCGAGGATGGCGCGGGTGGCCGAGTGGCGCATCCGGTCAATGGCCTCGTTGATGGAGGATTCCTTCTCGATGTAGAGATCGGCGCGCGGTACATAGGCTTCGGGCTGGTAGTAATCGTAATAGGACACGAAATACTCCACCGAGTTCTCGGGGAAGAAGGATTTGAACTCGCCATAGAGTTGTGCGGCGAGCGTCTTGTTGGGGGCGAGGATCAGGGCCGGGCGCTGGGTCGCCTCGATGATCTTGGCCATGGTGAAGGTCTTGCCGGTGCCGGTCGCGCCGAGCAGGACCTGGTCGCGCTCGCCCGCGCCGATGCCTTCGACGAGTTCGGGGATCGCGGTGCGCTGGTCGCCCGCGGGCTCATATTCGGAATGCACTTTAAACCGCTTGCCGCCCTCCAGCTTGACCCAGTCGCGGTCAGGCCGGTGGGGCGTCCAGTTGTCGGACGGCAGGGCGCCGGCGGCATCGCGCGCGAAGCCGTCAAGCGAGAACACGCTGGGCGCTTCGGAAACGCCCTTGGAAGGAGGAGGAGGAGCCATACCCCCGATATGGGGCGCGGGCAGGGAGGTGTCTAGGGTGTTCTTGTTTTGTGCGGTGGGGTGGTGGATAGAAGGTCTGTAAGCCGGTTGCGCAACTGGTTGGCGATAGTTCCGGCCTTCAAGCGCGCGGGGGCGGCGGCATCTGTCTGGGCCATAAGTTCCAAAAAGCTCATGGTTTCTTCGATTCTCGAAAATTCCCGCCACGCGAAACAGAGGTCTGCGTACCGCTCCATCGCGTCATAAACAATCTGACGCATCTCACTGCGGCCTAGAACGACGTTCGGAACGCGATTGAATTTTCCCTCGATCTGACGGCGCCAAGCAGGCGCTACGGAGTCGGCAGTGTCAGTGAGTGTGTGGGAGGCAAGAGCAAGCAGAATGAATTGACCGCGCCGTTCGCTGAGATAGTCGATCGCCAGGGAGTGCGCGTAGACGAATTCAGGCAAGTTGCTGATATGCTCAAGAAGCTTCAGTAGGGTGTTTGCTTGGTTCAGAGCGAACCATTTGTTATTGTTCGCTCCGGCCTCAATCAGGTCGTCTAACAGTCGCTCGAATTTCAGTTTTTCGTTTCTTATCGTGTTTTTGGCAGCAGCCCTCCTTTGCGGGTGGCTGGTTGCCCGATATTGAGTGTACAGCTCTCGGAAGTCGCAAGGCTGCCGCCATTGTTCTTCCAGCTGTGAAAGTTGTTCGGCAGGTGGCCCGGCAAGTACCCGATACTCACTTACCATCCATTCGGCACCTGCCTTCAGATCAGGGTCTGGAGAGTTCAGCAGCTCGCTAAGTCGGCGTGGACTGTAAGGAAATGCGGGAAGCTTCAGCTCTTCTCTGGCTTCTCGATGCTTCTCAACGCGCTTTCTGAAGCTGGGCTTGGGAATGTATTTCTTTTCGTTGTGGTCGTATCGTATGCCACGTTCAAAGAATTCCTGTTCCGTGAAGGGATCAAAAGCGTTGATGTGGCCCGCATCGTACAGGCGCTGTTGGGCGCGGCTGCGTTGCCATATGCCAAATGCCTGAAATAGAGCCGCCATGATCACGAGGTCGACCAGAGCGCGTGCGGCGAAGGTCAGGTGCTTGGCGAGTGCGGGGTTGCCGACATTGTCGGATACTGAAATGGGGGTGTTTACTTCGACCTGATAAATTTCCCACCAATCGACAAAAGGTACGGCCTTCGCCAGTTCTGCGCCAAAGAAGCTGATCCACGCGTAGAATTGCTGTGTGGGGGGCATGCTTGCAAGAGATTGCTCCGTATCGAAAGCAAAGCTGAACTGTTCTATCTGGAACAGCGCCAAGGGGACCAAAACAAAGAAGGAAACATAGCCCAATAGGGCTTCATCCTTGAGGTCGTTGTCAAAGCCAATATGAATATCCTGCGATTTTCGGAAGTCTGTCGATTGAAGGCGTGAAGCTGTTTCCCTGTCTGCTTCCACCCATGCCCATCTCCTGCCGAGCGCTATAACGATCAACATTGCAAGGAATATGGGGATGAGACCAAAGGGGCTGCTCAAAACGAAGCCGATGGCGGATAGTGGAAGAATCAGACCGACTACCAATAGGTGAGGCACGGGTGCTCCATGCTGGGTTGCGCCGGACAAGGGGGCTACAAGCCGGACAAGGATCGAATCCAGTCGGCTGACCCATACTTCCGGAGCAAAACTGGCGATGCCGCCCGCTGCGGTGCTCGCCCGTGCTGTGCGATTTTCTTCGTTTTGATTCAGATGACGCGTGAGATGTGGCGCGATTATGAAAACCAGGAATGCGATGATGACTACAAGGTAGATGATGACACCCAGATCCTGATCAATCGAGAAGAACCCGGCGCCAGCGGCCCACGCCAAAAGGAGAATGCCGCCAATGGCTATGAAGCTCGTGATCAACGAGTTGCGAGACACGACATCTGTCCTGAACAAAGGCGATTTGCTTTGCTTGGCTTCTGCTGCAGCCATGCGTGCGATGGCTGTCAAAATTGGAAGGAAAGCCCCCGCGAAAAAGGCGCAATAAATTGCGATATGTAGAAGACTGCGTTCCGCGTCCGAGCCTCGCAATCGTATATGCTCAAGTTCCGAAATCAGGGGGCTGCCAGATACGAAGGCCAGCACGGACAGGGCCAAAAGTGAGAGCAGCAGATAGACGAACAGCTCTTTCAAGCCTTGGGCGATGATTTTTTCATCACTGCGCGTACGTCTTGAGGGGTTCACGGCGAGCGCGGAATGTAGACGGGCCCATATCTGGTGACTCCGGAAAAGTCCCGCCGCCACAGCTCCCACCCATAGGGCGGCCAGCAGGGCATAATTCGGTGTTTGTTGTCGGTCGGCGTCTGATAGCGGCCAAAGAAGCAGGCATATCGCCGTCATCGAGACCACGGCCCCTGTTCGGATGCCATCCGACGCGTCCAGGGACTTAAATCCCATCCATTGCGGGCGCCGAAACCCAAATTCAACTCCGAGAGACATATGTACACCGTCCTCCTCACCCAAGTTGAACTTTACCTTTCGTTAATGCTTGCGCAACCTTGGATCGAGGGTGAAGGTCAAAGAAAATGAATGGGGAAGACAATGACCAATCTGACTGAAGCCCGTATCGCGAACGTCCGTAACCATATGGCGTTGGAGGTGACGCATGATTGGGATGCGGTGATGGCGACGTTCGCGCATCCCCGGTATGAGATGCATGGCGGCGGGCAGGTGTTCGACGGGGAGGCCGCGGTGCGGCGCTATTTCGAACTGTCGCGCACGCCCTTTCCGGATCAGGACAATGAAATCATCTCGATTGCCGTTGATGAGGCAACCAACAAACTTCTGGTCGAGTTCTGGCTGACGGGCACGCATACCGGCCCGCTACAGGTCGGCAAGACCATGATTGAGCCCACCGGGCGCCGTTTCAAGGTGCGCATGGCGGCAACGTTTGAATTCGCGCCGGGCAGTGACCGGATTATCTGCGAACGCCCCTATTATGATCAGGGCGCCGTGCTGCGCGCGCTGGACCTTGTCTGATCGTGGCGGCGCGTCGGCCGAGGAGGCCAGATTGCCCGGACTCTCGTCAGGGTAGGAAAAAAATGAACCAAATGGGGGCTGGGGCATAGTAGGGGCATGACCCAACTCGTTTCCGTTCCGACCCAGGCCGATTCCGCCCCCGCCGAATTGCGGCGCAGCACGCGCGTTCGCCTGCAAACGTCCGGGCGAGTTGTCCTGATGGATTATAGCGAGGCGCGCAGCATTCTCGTGCAGGATTTATCGGTGCACGGGGCCTGTCTGAAAGTCGGCGATTGGGCCGATCTGCCAAACCGTTTCCACTTGCTGCTGCGCCGGACCCCGTCGGAGCCGCATTTCCAGGTCGATTGCACGGTGCGCTGGCGCGTTGGCCCGGCGGTCGGGGTTGAGTTTGATCGTGCGATGGCCGGTTATATTCTGGCCGAACTGATCCGCCAGCCTGCGTTCCGTCACTGAACGCGGCGTCCGCGCCTAATCTTTGGTGTCTGAATCCTGGCTGCGCTCCTTCGAGCGCAGCTGTGCCATCAGCTCCTCAAGTCTCGCAGAGGGTGGCGCTTTCAGACTCTCCTCAAAGGATTTCCTGAGTGCGTCGCGCAATGGATCTGCGCTTGTGTCCTCTTCCGTGTCTTGTGCGCTAGAAATAGACTGTCTCTTTTCCTGCATATCTGCGTCCCCAAACCCGCGCAGCTACTATAATCCGGTTCGAGCTTGTGGGCCCGAACAAAGGACGGTCTCTAGGAAGTTTTCCCCCCCTTGTCGATGCCCGGATCGAGACCGGAATCGCTCATGTCCGAGCGGGCTTCGATTTTATGATTCGTTGATCCGTCACGCTTGCGGATATTGGCGCTCACGACTCGGGGCCAATCGGCGCAGGACGTATCCGATCGGGGCTGGCGCGCCTTCCGCATCGTGTTGTGCGCGCTACAGGGGCATGGATGTGAAGTGGGGCGGGGGATACAATCGGCACGAGAAAACCACCGGGTCTGAGGGAAACTTTCAGGTTTTTCACTTTGTAACAATCTGAAATAAACCGTGTGGATGAGCGCCACGATTTTCGCGAATGTCTCCGTGCCGCATGGCCATGGCGGCCAGCTCGAAGGTGAGGCCGCACCCGCGAGAGCCTGCGCGCGCAACGCACACTTCAGATTTGCGTCAAATTTCACCTTTCGATTCAACCAGACTTCCACCTCGCTGTGTCAGAACGGGGCGTAACGATACGGGACGGATGTGTTCCGCTTTGTATCAAACATCTGGTTTCGGGAGCGGGCGATCCGTCGGTTCCTTGTAGAGAAGGTAGTAATCGCAATGGCCAAGACGGTGCTTGTAATTGATGACGATCCGACCCAGCGCCGCCTGCTTCAGGCTGCGGTCGAGAAGGCTGGATTTGCCTGTCGCACGGCGCCGGATGGCGAGGCGGGACTTGCGCTTGCCTCTGACCCGAAGGATGGCATCGACGTGGTCCTGCTGGACCTGACCATGCCGGGCCTGTCGGGCATGGACACGCTGGAACGCCTGTCGGCCAAGCGCGCTGACCTGCCGGTCATCATGCTGACGGCGACCAGCGGCATTGACACGATCGTTCAGGCCATGCGCCGCGGCGCGGTGGACTTCATCGTGAAGCCCGCCAATCCGGAGCGCGTCGTCGTTTCGATCCGCAACGCCCTGAAATTGCAATCCCTGTCAGGGGAAGTGAAGCGCCTCTCGCGCAAATCCGAAGGCGGCATGAGCTTTGACGACATGATCGCGACCGCGCCGCCGATGCGCCAGGTCGTGCGTCTGGCCGAACGCGCCGCGAGTTCTGATATTCCCGTCCTGATCCTGGGCGAAAGTGGTGTGGGTAAGGAAGTTGTTGCCCGCTGCATTCAGGGCGCATCTGACCGTGCCGGGAAACCATTCGTCACCGTGAACTGTGGTGCGATCCCGGAAAACCTGGTCGAGTCGATCCTGTTCGGTCATGAGAAGGGCGCCTTTACCGGTGCCGTCTCAAAAGCGCTCGGCAAGTTTGTCGAGGCCGATGGCGGCACGCTTTTCCTCGATGAGGTGGGTGAGTTGCCGCTGGATGCACAAGTGAAGCTGCTCCGTGCCCTGCAGGAAGGGGAGGTGGATGCCGTTGGCTCGCGCCGCCCGACCAAGGTGGATGTACGGATCATTTCCGCAACCAACCGCGATCTGTCGCAACAGGTTGCCGAAGGCACATTCCGCGAAGACCTGTTCTATCGCCTCAATGTCTATCCGGTTGACATGCCGTCGCTGCGCGAACGCCGTGATGACATTCCGGCGCTGGTCGACCATTTCGTGAATCGCTTCAATGCCAGCGAAGGCGCGAAAGTGACCGGTGTTGCCGACGAGACGATGAAGATGCTGTACGCCTTTGACTGGCCGGGCAATGTCCGCCAGCTGGAGAATGCTGTCTTCCGCGCTGTGGTTCTGTGCGATGGCGACCAGTTGCGCCCGCAGGATTTCCCTCAGATTTCCGGACAGATGCCGGATGTGAGCAACCTGCCTTCATCGCCCTTCAACAAGGCCCCCGATATCGCCGAGCCCGTTCAGTCCGGCGAGAACGGCCCGGTAGCCATTCAGGACGAGGCGGGCGAGCTGCGCACGCTGAGCGATATCGAGCGCGATATCCTTCAGTATGCCATCGACTTCTATGAAGGCCATATGAGTGAAGTGTCGCGTCGTCTCGGCATTGGCCGCTCGACGCTCTATCGCAAGGTCCGCGAATATGATCTCGATGTGCGCCAGGAGCGCGAAGCGAGCTAGGCCAAGGCCAAAGGGAGATGCCGGCACAGATCGGCGACAAAGCCCCGCCCCACCGGCGGGGCTTTTCTATGAGCGGGCAGGCATCGCATAGGACATGGTGACGTTGCAGCGCTCATAGCGGTGGCCATAGCGGCGCATGATGTCGTCATCATGCCGGAAGCCGTATTTCTCGTAGAGCCGGATGGCCGACGCGCATTTTGAATTGGTCAGCAGGAAGAGATCCTGGATTTCCATCTGGCGGGCGCGCTTCAGAATCTGCCGCATCAGGAAATCTCCCGCCCGGCGACCGCGCGCGGAGGCCAGAACGCCCATCTTGGTCAGTTCCACGCTGCCATCCGCCATGGGCATCAGCGCGCAGGTGCCAATGATGCCGAGTTCCGGATCCTCGACGAACAGGATGGTGCCGCCCTTGTCGATCACCTTGGCACGTGGGTTTTCGATCATGGCGATGTCTTCCGCTTCCAGCCGGAACATCTCCTCGACCCATTCGCGGGAGATGTGGTCGAAATGCGGGGCGAGTTCGTCCGAGAATTCCACGATCTTCAGGCCCGCAGGATTGGCCAGGGTCTCGATCCGCGCCGACAGGGGCTGCTCGGCGAGACGCGATTCCACGAGGCAGATTTCCGCCAGCAAGTCATGGTCTGGGTAGAGACAGAGTTGCTCGGCGGCCTCCTGAACGGCGGGCCAGAAGCTGGCGCGCATTTCGGACACCAGCGCTTCCCCGGCAGGCGTGAGGAAGATTTCCTTCTGGCGATTGTCGCCCTCAATCGGGCGCGTGTCGGTCAGGCCCATCATCTGGAGCGCATTGTGGATGCGCGTGATGGCGGGCTGGCTAACGCCGGTGGCCTCGACGGCCGCGCTCACACTGAGCGGGCCGTTGGCCTCAAGCGCGGCGATCAAGGGAAAGTGCGTCGTCTGGATCGGATAGGCGCGATTGTCGAACACGCTGACAGCTTCTGCCTGCAGCCGGTCGGCAAGACGCTTCAGCCGACTGGCCAGGCCCAGATAGCCAACTTGTGCGAGAATATCCTGGCTCATCACGGGATTCCATAATCAGTTATATAACGCGTTATATGATTAGGCTTGGCCACGGGAACCGTCAAGATGAAATCCCGATTATCAGAGGGGAAGCGGTCTAGTGCCGGGTGGCGGCCTTGACGATTTCACCGATCTTGCGGGCATCGGCCTCGCGTGGGCTGCCGGTGCGCCAGGCGATACCGATCTGGCGGCCGACCACGGGACTGACGAATTCGCGTACGGCGACGTCCGGTCCGATGTTCAGGCCGTTATCTGTGGCGAGTTTGGGCAGGAGCGAGACGCCAAGGCCCCCGGCAATCATGTTGACCAATGTTCCGAGTGAAGTAGCGGCCACCTGATCAGTGCCGTTGCCGGTCTTCATGCGACAGATGGAGAGTGCATGATCGCGCAAGCAGTGCCCGTCTTCGAGCAGGAGGAGGTTCTCGCCCGCCAGGTCTTCTGGCGAGAGGCCGTTCTTCTTGGCCAGCGGGTGTGAAGCGGGCGCGGCAAACAGGAATTCATCATCGAATAGCGGCAGCATCTCGATGCCCGGAACGTCCCAGGGCAGGGCAATCAGGGCGGCGTCCAGAGTGCGCGTGCGCAACTGGTCGATCAGGCGCGGTGTCTTCTCTTCGTGCAGGTAGAGTTTGAGCTGGGGATATTGCTCGCTGAGGGCGCGGACTGCCGCTGGCAGGACGAAGGGCGCGATGGTCGGGATCGCGCCGAGATGAAAGGGGCCCGTGAGCAGAGCGCCGGCGCTCTGAACCGACTGGACCAGGGAATGGGCATCATTGATCAGCGCATTGGCGCGCGAAACCGCCAGCTCTCCGGCATGAGTCAGCTTGGCGCCGCGCGGTTCGCGTTCGGCCAGTTTGACGCCCAGCAAATCCTCCAATTCCTTGATCCCGGCTGACAAGGTGGGCTGCGTCACATAGCACGCCTCGGCGGCCCGAGAGAACGAGCCGGTCTCTCCAAGAGCCACTAGATACTGCAGTTGGCGAAGGGTCGGTATAATCATAGAGACAATCTATACCGGCAATGGGAATTATCAATTTTCCTTTTTGCCGCAACTGCGAGAAAGCACGGCCACCGGGCCCACCGTTCCGGCAGCCTCAACATCTTATCCCAGGAGATCCACTATGCTTGGCATTGGCGAAAAGCTTCCCGAGTTCACAGTCACGGGCGTAAAGCCGAAATTCATGCAGCATGAGCAGAATGGCGAAAGCGCATTCGAGCCCATCACGCAGGATTCCTTTGAGGGTAAATGGAAAGTCATCTTCTTCTACCCGAAAGACTTCACCTTCGTTTGCCCAACTGAAATCGCTGAATTCGCCCGCCTGTCCGGCGACTTCGAAGACCGCGACGCGGTTGTGCTCGGCGGGTCCACCGACAACGAGTTCGTGAAGCTGGCATGGCGCCGCGACCACGCAGACCTCGCAGAGCTGCCGATCTGGCAGTTTGCGGACACCCGCGGTGAGCTGGTTGATGGTCTTGGCGTGCGTGAGCCGTCTGAAGGCGTTGCCTATCGCGCGACATATGTTGTCGACCCGCACAACGTGATTCAGCACGTTTATGTGACCAATCTGAACGTCGGCCGCAGCCCTGCAGACACGCTCCGCGTGCTGGATGCCCTGCAGACCGATGAGCTGTGCCCATGTAATCGTCCGGTTGGCGGAGATATTTTGGAACCAGCTGCCTAGGTTGCGCATAGATAGAGCGCAACGCTGAAACTTCCGGGAAGATGTCTCACTCCCTCCCCCACCCATGAGGCATCTTCCCTTCAGCGTCGCGAAAGGTCCGGCAGGCCTTCCGTCCACCCAGTTCCGGACGTTGGCACTCCCACCCCTCTAGCCTGCAAGGCTTGTCGGACCCATTCGCCCCCACCCCATCAAAACAACGAATTCCGGAAGGATGAGGATTCATGTCTATCGAGTCCCTGAAATCTTCGCTGCCTGACTATGCGAAGGATTTGAAGCTCAATCTCGGCTCGCTGATGAACGAGACCCTGTTGAGCGACCAACAGAAATATGGCTGTTTCCTCGCCTGTGCCCATGCTGTGGGTGAACCCCAGACGCTGACGGCGCTGGAAGCGGAAGCGGACGGAAAGCTGAGCCCCGAAGCGATCAAGGCTGCGAAAGCTGCCAGCGCGATCATGGGCATGAACAATGTCTATTACCGGTCGATCCACCTGATCAGCAATTCGACGTACCAGACCTTGCCAGCCAAGCTGCGCATGAACGTGATCGGTGCGCCGGGAATCGAGAAAGCGGACTTCGAGCTTTATTCCCTTGGTGTGTCCGCCGTGAATGGCTGCGGCATGTGTCTCGATGCGCATGAAGCCGAATTGCGCAAGCACGGCTTGTCGACCGAGCAGATCCAGGCGGGCATCCGCATCGGCGCTGTGGTCAATGCTGTCGCCCGCGTGCTGGCTGCTGAGGCGGTCACGGCCGGCTAGTTGCGCGGCGAATGTTCCAAGACCCAAGGAAAGGCCCCGAAGCATTGCTTCGGGGCTTTTTTTGCGATTCGAAGCATTCGCGAAGTGATACGGGGCCGAAACGAACAGATACTGGGCACTGCCGAAACGAGCTGTGGAAATCAGCAGAAAAAGACATGTTCCGTCCCCCGTGCCTTTCTCGTCACAGCAGGGGAGGGCAGCGGCCTGATTCAGAAAGGAAAATTACCGGCCGCCCATTTCGGCCCATTCGACCGTTCCGGTATGTTGCCGTAATATTTCATCTTTGTTCCGGTAGTTTACGGATGTGGATATTTCGATTCATCCACAGTGCCCATTGAGGCCCATACTGTCCCATGATACTCCACGTTAAGACATGGTTTACCCATGCGGGGTTTAGGCAGACAAAGTCAGGGTTGGCGGGTGTTCGTTTCCACCTATGAAAGCGCTATTGATGCAAAAGGTCGGGTTTCCATACCCGCTTCCTTTCGCGCTGCGCTGGGCGGTGGAAACCGGATTTTCCTCTGGTCGGCGCTCGACGGATCCGGTTGTCTGGAAGGCGGCGGTGAGGCCCTGATGGCAATGTATCGGGCGACGCTGACCCGGCTCGCCCCGCACTCCCCCGCCCGCAAGGCCCTGGTCACGCGCATCATCGCGGGCTCTGCCGACCTGAAGATGGACGATACCGGCCGCATCAAACTGTCTGACGAGTTGATGAAGGCGGCAAACCTGACCGATCGCGTCAAATTCGCGGGCAATATGGACAGTTTCCAGATATGGAACCCGGATCGCCATGCTGAACATTTCGACGCCATGGCCGCCGAGGCTGCGAAAGAAGACACACTGGAAGCGCTCGGGCATGCCTATTCCGAAGTGCTGCACCAGCAGGCCTCGGGGAATGCCGCCCTGAAGCTCGTGGATGGGGGCGACAGCTGATGACACAGGACGCGCCCCTCGCTCCCGACCCTGGCCACAAACCGGTCATGCTGGATGAAGTGCTGGAATGGCTCGCCCCCAGGGATGGGGAGATCATTGTTGACGGCACGTTTGGCGGCGGCGGTTATAGCCGCGCCATTCTTGGGTCTTCCAAATGCACCCTGATTGGCATTGATCGCGATGTGGATGCCATTGAGCGCGCCCGGAAGATGGCGGAAAAGACGGAACGCCTCGTACCCTTGCTCGGTCGCTTCGGCGAAATGGACGACATCGTCCGTGCGGCGGGATATGAACATGTTGACGGCGTTGTGCTCGACATCGGTGTTTCCAGTTTCCAGATTGACCAGGCTGCGCGCGGTTTTTCCTTCATGAAGCATGGTCCACTGGACATGCGCATGGGCGATACAGGCCCAACGGCGGCGGATGTGGTCAATATGATGAGTGAGCGCGACCTCGCGAACATCATCTTCCGTCTTGGCGAAGAGCGCCAGGCACGCCGGATTGCCCGGGCGATTGTGCTGCACCGTGATGACACGCCGTTCGAGACAACCACCGAACTGGCCGATGCGGTTGAAAAGGCCGTGGGCGGGCGCAAGGGCGCGCGTATTCACCCGGCGACGCTGACGTTTCAGGCCATCCGCATGTATGTGAATGATGAGCTGGGAGAGTTGGCCCGTGCGCTGCACGCTGTCGAACGCCTGCTGCGTCCGGGCGGCCGTCTCGTGATCGTGGCCTTCCACTCGCTGGAAGACCGTATGGTGAAACAGTGGTTGAAGAACCGTGCCGGCAAGATGGGCGGCGGATCGCGTCATTTGCCGGTTGCGCAGAAAGGCCCCGACTCCACGTTCGAGCTGGCTGTTTCCAAGGCGGTTCTGCCGTCTGATAACGAAGTTGAAGGCAATCCGCGCGCACGCTCCGCCAAGTTGCGGGCCGCAATCCGTACCAGCGCACCCGCCATCGAAGAAGAGGCCAGCGACGGCATGAATCTGCCGCCCCTGTCAGACCTGGAGGATGCCCTATGAGCCGCCGCGCATTTCTGTTTGGATTGGTCGTTGTCGGCCTGCTGATTGTCAGCCTCTATCGTGCCAAATATGGCGCCAAGGACACCGCGGCTGAGCTGATGGCGGTTGAGGCGCAGATCGAGGAGGCGCGCCAGGAAAAGGCGCTGCTGGAAACCGAGCTGTCGCACATGAGCCGCCGCGAATGGATTGAGGAATATGCCCGCACCGAACTGGGTATGGCACCGCCCAAGCCGGAGCAGATGGCTTCCGAGGGGGATCTGGATGCACTGGTTGGCAAGCCCAACAGCCTGAGCGTCCCGGCGCCTGCATCCACCGAGAACGGGGAGGTGCCCGAGTGAGCGAAGCCTCCCGGAACCGGACACGGCTTGCTGGCCTCGCGGTCAGTGCGCTGTTTGTCGTTCTGGCTGGCAAGGCCGGCTACCTGTCCCTTGCGGGCGGGGCGGCACCTGCGCATGCGGCAGGTCAGAAGGCCGAGCGTATCGTGCGGGCCGATATTGTTGATCGCAATGGCGAACTGCTCGCCACATCCGTCTCCGCCTACTCGCTTGTCGCCAATCCGAAACTGATCTGGGATGGCGGCGAAGTGTCCGAAGCGCTCGCGACGGTCCTGCCGGATCTCGACGTGGCGGAGATGACCCGGCGCCTGTCAGATCAGACCCGTGAGTTTGTCTGGGTAGAGCGCGGCCTGACCCCACGCCAGCGCAAGGCCGTGTTTGACCTGGGCCTTGAAGGGTTGCGTTTCGAGGAAGAGAGCCGCCGGGCCTATCCACGCGGCACCTTGGCCGGACATTTGCTGGGCTACACGAATGTGGATGGCCTCGGCGCAGGCGGCATTGAGTATAGCCAGAATGAACGTCTGGCCGCCGGTGGAGAGCCGGTCCGCCTGACCATCGATAATGGCGTGCAGGCAGCGGTCGAGGCTGAGCTGTCAATCGCCGCTGCCGAGCATGAAGCTGAAGGTGGCGCCGCGATCCTGCTGGATGCGCAAACCGGCGAAGTGCGCGCCATGGCCAGCTGGCCGCCATTTGACCCGAACCGGTCAGTCGATATTCCGATGTCGGATCCGTCCCGCCTCAATCGTGCGACCGGGGCGGTCTACGAACTCGGATCCATCTTCAAGCCCTTCACGGTCGCCGCTGCGCTCGAAGCCGGCGTAGTGCACCCGACCGAATTATTTGATGTGCGCCGCCCGCTGGAAATTCGCGGTTTCCGGATTGAGGATGATCACCCATTCCATGGCGATGCCGACATCACACACATCATTTCCCAGAGCTCCAATATCGGCACGGTCCGGATCAACGAGAAGCTGGGGCCGCGGCGCCAGCAGGATTTCCTGACCCGCGCCGGTCTGATGGAGCGGGTGAAGATCGAACTGGCGGGCAGTTCAGCGCCAATCCTGCCCGAGCGGTTTGACGATCTCTATTCTGCTACCGTGTCCTATGGGCATGGCATTGCTGTATCGCCCATGTCTTTCCTGGCTGCCTTTTCGACCTTTGCGAATGGGGGTGAGCGGGTTCAGCCGACCCTGATCATGAACAATCGGGATCGCCCTGCGCCTGTAAGAGTGATGTCTGCTCTGACGGCTGAAATGGTGAACGTGATGATGCGCGAAGCGGTCGTCACCGGCACCGGCAAGAATGCCGAAGTTGCCGGGTATCGCGTTGCGGGAAAAACCGGCACGGCGGAGAAGCCGATCCTTGGCGGGTATGATGATGACCACAATGTCACGAGCTTTGCGGCTGTCTTTCCCTATGATCGCCCCCAATATGCCCTGATCGTGACCCTCGATGATCCGAAGGCCGGATCAGGGGCCGGCGCCACGGCGGCCTACAATGCGGCTCCGGCGGCGGGACGAATGATAGAACGTGTCGCGCCGCTTCTGGGTCTTGCGCCACGGTTCGAGGATATTCGCCCGGCGGGCGCAGCCCTCCGCTCCGGCCAGGAGAAGAGGAGTTCCTTGTGACCAAACTGAAAGACCTGTTCCCGCTCGTCGAGCAGGGAGACATCGAAATCAAAGGCATGACGGCTGACAGCCGTCGGGTAGCGCCGGGCTATCTGTTCGCGGCGCTGAAAGGCACCGTATCGGATGGTCGGGACTATATTCCGCAGGCAATCGAAAAAGGCGCTGCGGCGATCCTGTCCGAAGGCGGCGTTGCGGTAGATGGTGCTACGCATGTGATCGCGGATGAGCCGCGCCGCGCGCTGGCCCTCGCCGCGAAGCGCTTCCATGTCGCGCAGCCGAAAACGATCGCTGCCGTGACAGGTACGAATGGCAAATCCTCGACGGTGGATTTCTGTCGCCAGATCTGGGCGAATGCAAACCTGTCGGCTGCCTCGATGGGCACGCTTGGTGCCATTGGCCCGAAGGGCAAGATTGATGTCGGCCATACGACACCTGATCCGGTTACCATTCACGAGACCCTCCACGAACTGGCCGGGCAAGGGGTCACCCATTGTGCGATGGAGGCGTCCAGCCACGGCCTTGAGCAACATCGCCTTGATGGTGTGGACTTGTCGGCTGTTGCTTTCCTGAACTTTACCCAGGACCATCTCGACTATCACGCCACGATGGAAGAATACCTCGACGCCAAACTGCGCCTGTTCCGCGACTTTGGCGGACAGGGCATGCCAGCCATCGTGAACGCCGACAGCGACCATCGCGAGGTCTTCGAGAAGGCCGCAACCGATCATGGCCTGCAGGTCGTGTCCTTCGGCTGGCGCGGCGAGCATCTCTGGATCGACGAAATCATGCCGCGCGCGACCGGGCAGGTGCTCAACCTGTTCTGGCGCGATGTCGAATTGAAGCCTTTCGAACTGCCGCTGATCGGCGAGTTCCAGGCGTTGAATGCGCTGGCGGCGGCGGCGATCTGCTTGTCGCTGGGCATGGACGTCGACGCGGTGATGGACGGCCTGTCCAAGCTGAAGCCCGTTAAGGGGCGACTCGAACTGGTCGGCAAGACCGAGGCAGGCGCGGGCGTGTTTGTCGATTATGCCCACACGCCGGACGGGCTCGACGTGTTGCTCCGCGCCGTTCGTCCGCATACAGCCGGCCGACTGAAAGTCATCTTTGGGTGCGGCGGTGACCGCGATGCCAAGAAGCGCCCGCTGATGGGCGAGATCGCAACGCGTCAGGCCGACGATGTGATCGTGACCGACGACAACCCGCGCTCTGAAGACCCGGACATGATCCGGCATGCCATTCTCGAAACCGCGCCGAATGCGCGCGAGATTGGCGATCGCGGAGAGGCCATCCGGACGATTATCGCCGAACTGAAAAAAGGCGACACGCTGGTGATCGCTGGCAAGGGCCACGAGACCGGCCAGATCATTGGCGCGGATATCATCCCGTTCTCAGATCAGGACACGGCGCTGGATGCGCTGAAAGGCGGCGCCGGATGAACGCGCCGCTCTGGATCTCTTCCGATATCGCGCTCATTACGGGTGGCAGGGCGACGGATCCGTTCTCTGTGACGGGTTCAGTGTCGATCGACACACGCAGCCTGAAGCCGGGCGACCTGTTCGTGGCGCTGACGGACCAGCGCGATGGGCATGATTTTGTCGAGGCGGCCTTTGCTGCGGGCGCGGCGGGCGCACTCGTGTCGCGTCAGGTCGGGCTGGGACCTCAGCTCGTTGCGGATGATGTGCAGGAAGCGCTGGAGCAGATGGGTGTGGCCGCGCGGGTCCGCTGTGGCGCGCATCGCACGGCCGTGACCGGTTCAGCCGGCAAGACCAGCGTCAAGGAAATGCTGGCACAGATCTATCGCGCCTTCGGTCCGGCGCACTGGAATGTGAAGAGTTTCAACAATCATTGGGGTGTGCCGCTGACTCTGGCGCGCATGCCGGAAGACACCACGCGCGCCGTTTTCGAGATTGGCATGTCGACTCCTGGCGAGATCGCGCCGCGCAGCCAGATGGTTCGTCCGCATACCGGCATCGTGACCTGTGTTGCGGGGGCGCATCTTGAAGGGCTCGGCTCTCTCAGCGCAGTTGCGCATGAGAAGGCAGATATCTTTACCGGCATGGAGGCCGGTGGGACATTTATCCTGCCTGCCGATGACGAATTCTTTGACTATCTTGCCGGACGCGCGCGGCGCTTCTGCCCGACCGGAAATCTCGAGAGTTTTGGCCGGAGCGCCAATGCGACGGCGCGTATTGTCGGATATGAGACAGACGGCAATGAAAGCCGGATCCAGCTCGACATTGTCGGCAAGCCGGTGCTTGTCACGATCAATGCGGTTGGTGAGCATTGGGCCATGAATGCGGCAGCGGCGGTTCTGGCCGCCAGCCAGTCCGGTCTGTCGGTCGAGGACTGCGCCGAGGCACTTTCCGGTTACACGCCACCTCCCGGTCGGGGGGCAGCCGAACAGCTCACCCTGCCACAGGGTGGACACATTACGCTGATCGATGATGCCTACAATGCAAACCCGGCGAGCATGAAGGCCTCATTGGCTGCGCTGTCCCGTCGGGGCAGTGGACGTCGGCTGATTGCGCTCGGCGAAATGCTCGAAATTGGCGAAACGTCGGATGCTGAACATGCCGCGCTTGCGGATCCGGTGGCGGATACTGGGCCAGCTGCCATTTTCCTGGCAGGCGACAAAATGACTCATCTTTCGGACGCACTTCCGCCTCAGTTGGAGCAGACCTGGACTCGCAATTGGGAAGAGCTGTGGAATCCTCTGCAAAATGCGCTCCGAGATGGAGATGTGCTCTTGATCAAGGGGTCGAATGCGTCCGGGATGGCGAAACTAGCTGACCGAATTCGCCAATGGAGCGACTCGGCAATGGGTAAGATGGAACGCGGGGCAGAAGGCGCCGCAGAGGTTGGGTGATGCTATACGAATGGCTGGCCGCAGACAGCGGTATATTTAACGTTCTGAACTATATCACATTCCGGTCCGGCGCGGCCGTGGTGACGGCGTTCCTTGTGACCGTCCTGTTCGGAGACGCAATCATCAACTTCCTCCGTGCCCGGCAGGGTAAGGGCCAGCCGATCCGCGACTTGTCGCTGGAAGCGCAGCTGTCGAAGCAGGGCACGCCGACAATGGGCGGTTTCCTGATCTGGCTGGGCCTGGTGGTCGGCGTCTTGCTCTGGGGCAACCTGACCAACCCTTATATCTGGGCCACACTGTTCGTGACACTGTCTTACGCCGTTCTTGGCTTCCTGGATGATCTTGCCAAGGTTTCCAAGCAGAGCGCGGATGGCGTTCCGGCGAGCGTGCGCCTGCTCGCGGGCTTTGGCATAGCGGCGATTGCCTGTGCGTTCATCATGGGCCTGCACGGCGCGCACACGCCAGCGGGTCATGCCGAATGGGGCCCGCTGAACGGATTGGCTGAGAGCATTGCCAGCCTGGCACCTGAAACAAGCGTCGAGCCTGCCGACCCGGCTTTTTCCGGCGGCGTGGCTGTGCCCTTCGTAAATGACTATTTCTTCCCGCTTGGCGGCTTCTTCATCCTGTTTGGCATGATCGTGGTTGTCGGCAGCGCGAATGCGGTGAACTTCACCGACGGTCTGGATGGCCTCGCCATTGTGCCGATGAGTTTCGCGGCTGCCTCCTATGCCCTGATTGCTTACCTGACAGGTAACTTCGTCTTCGCCGACTATCTCGGCATCCAGTTCACGCCGGGCACCGGCGAGCTGACCGTGTTGCTCGCCTCCATGATCGGCGCGGGCATGGGCTTCCTCTGGTATAATGCCTATCCGGCCAAGGTCTTCATGGGCGACACCGGATCGCTCGGACTTGGAGGAATGCTGGGTGTCGTTGCGGTGGCGGCCAAGCACGAATTTGCGCTGGTTATCATTGGCGGTCTGTTCGTGATGGAAGCGGTGTCTGTGATGATACAGGTCGGCTGGTTCAAGGTCACCCGCAAGCTGACGGGGGAAGGCAAGCGCATCTTCCTCATGGCGCCGCTGCACCACCACTTCCAGAAGAAAAACTGGCCAGAAACGCGCGTTGTGGCGCGCTTCTGGATCCTGTCCGTCCTGTTCGCCCTCGCGGGCCTCGCAACGTTGAAGCTGAGGTAAGCCGAGACCCATGATTCCGATTACTGAATATGCTGGAAGAGATGTTGCTGTGTTCGGCCTTGGCCGGACAGGCCTCTCGGCTGCCAAGGCCCTCAAGGCCGGGGGCGCGCGTGTTCATGCGTGGGATGACAATGAAGAGACCCGCGCAAAGGCGGAGGCCGCCGGCCTGACCCTGTCAGACATCAACAAGCGCGACTGGCAGACCTTTGCCGCGCTCGTCCTTTCCCCCGGCGTGCCATACAAATTCCCGCAGCCGCACCGGATTGTGCGGATGGCGGAAATGACCAATGTGCCGGTCGTCGGCGACATGGAATTATTCGCCCGCGCTGTGCAGGCCCTGCCAGAGCGTGGCCGTCCGAAGATCGTGGCCATCACCGGCACGAACGGGAAGTCGACCACAACCGCGTTGATCGGGCATATCCTGAAACATGCGGGCCGTGATGCGCGCATCGGGGGCAATATCGGCACAGGCGTGCTGGACCTTGCCCCACTGCACGCCAACGCAACCTATGTTCTGGAGCTCTCTTCCTACCAGCTGGACCTGGTGAAGAGCCTGCATTGCGATGTCGCCGTGCTGCTCAACATCACGCCGGATCATCTGGACCGCCATGGCGGCATGGACGGGTACCAGGCTGCGAAAATGCGCATCTTCCAGAACCAGACCGAGAAAGATGTTGCGATCATTGGCTTTGACGATGTGATCACCCAGTCCATCGCCATCGGCCTGTCGGCAAATGGACCAGCGCGTGTTGTCCAGGCTTCATCCACCTATGCGCTCGGCCGGGGCGTCAGCGCCGTGGACGGACGACTCTATGACAGCAATAGCGGTCAGGCGCAGTTCGTCGGTAACCTCTCCGACTGCATGGCGCTGCCGGGCCGTCACAACCACCAGAATGCCGCGGCAGCCTATGCCGCCTGCCGGGCGCTGGGCCTCGACCCACAGACCATCATGGATGGTATTCGCACCTTCCCGGGTCTTGCCCACCGACTCGAAATGGTTGGCGAGATTGATGGCGTGAAATTCGTCAATGACTCCAAGGCGACCAATGCCGAAGCCGCCGAACAGGCGTTGAAAGCCTACAAGAAAGCATACTGGATTGCAGGCGGTGTTTCGAAGGCTGAGGGCATCCAGCCATTGGCGCCGCTGTTCCCGAACATCACGAAGGCCTATCTGATCGGGGACTCCGAAGAAACCTTCGCCGCAACGCTGAAGGGCAAGGTGGCCCTGCAAACATGCGGCACGCTCGAAAATGCAGTTCAGGCTGCATTTCGTGATGCAAAAGTGGTCGGAGACGAAAATCCGGTCATTCTTCTTTCACCTGCCTGTGCAAGTTTCGACCAGTTCCGCGACTTTGAACATCGCGGAGATGTGTTCCGGAGCATCGTCCAGTCAATGATGCCGCAGGAGTTGAAGGAGTTGGCTTGACCTACGTAGCATCCTCCCCATTGCTCGCACGCTCGGACATGTCCTGGCTGACCGAGTGGCGGCGGACGCTCGATTGGGGGCTCTTCGGCGGTGCGTTTTTCCTGATTGCCATTGGCCTGCTCATGTCGCTTGCGGCGGGGCCGACTGCGGCGGCGCGGATTGGCTATTCGGATGAATACTTCTTTGTGTTCCGTCAGGTCTGCTTTGCCGGTTTGGGCGCGACCATCATGGTGGTGGTCAGCATGCTGGACCGGACCTGGGCGCGGCGGTTTGCAACGCTGGTCTTTATCGTCAGCCTTGCCCTGATGTTCTTCATTCTCGTTTGGGGACACGAGGCCAAGGGCGCGCAGCGCTGGTTGCGGTTTGCCGGGTTTTCCCTGCAGCCGAGCGAGATGGTAAAGCCTGCCTTGATTGTCCTGAGCGGTTGGTTGCTGGCGCAGCGAGAGCTGTATCCGACCGGACCTTGGGCGATCATTGCCTTCCTGTTCTATGCGGTCACGCTCGGCCTGTTATTGCTGCAACCGGATGTCGGCCAGTCGGTGTTGCTGAGTGCGGCCTTCGTCGTGACGTTCTATGTCAGTGGCCTGCCGTGGAGATGGGCGGCAGGGTTCGCGGTTGGCGGGGTCAGCTTGTCGGCGTCGCTTTATGCCTTGCTGCCGCATGTTCGCTACCGGGTGAACAGCTTCATCAATCCAGACTCTGCCGATACGTACCAGATTGACCGCGCCGCCGAAGCCATCGGCCGGGGGGGATTGTTTGGTGTTGGACCGGGGGAGGGGCAAGTTAAGATCCATCTGCCGGACGCGCACACTGATTTCATCTATGCGGTCATGGTCGAGGAGTTTGGCCTGATCGCGGCGCTGATGCTGATGGCGGTTTTCGTATTGCTGATCCTGCGGGGCTTCCGTGCCAGTTCACGTGTGGAAGATGGCTATGCGCGCGCTGCGGCTGCCGGACTCTTCACGCTATTCGGCCTTCAGGCTGCCATAAACATTGCCGTAAATCTGGCCCTTATCCCGCCAAAGGGCATGACACTGCCATTTGTGTCCTATGGTGGCTCGTCCATGATCGGGACGGGATTGACACTGGGCCTTGCGCTGGCACTTGTGCGCGGACAAGGTACGCGCACAAGGGGCCGGTATGGCTGAAGACAGAGACAAGCTTGTCGTCATCGCAGCAGGTGGCACAGGGGGGCACATGTTCCCCGCCAGAGCCTTTGCCGACGAGATGATTGCAAGAGGCTGGAAGGTTGGCCTGATCTCTGACAAGCGCGGCGCAAAATATGCCAAGGAATTTCCAGCCGACTGGCTGGAACAGATTCAGGCCTCTTCCCCCAATCTCCGCAAGCCATGGACTCTGCCGGCGACGGCCATGAAGATCAATGCGGGCATATCCCGTGCGAAAACCCTGATCCGTGAAACCCGGCCCAGCCTGATCGCAGGCTTTGGTGGCTATCCGGCCTTCCCGGCACTGGCTGCGGCGCGCCGCATGAAGGTGCCGATCATCATCCATGAGCAGAACGCTGTTCTCGGGCGGGTCAACCGACGTTTTGCCCGGCAGGCCAAACTGGTCGCCAGTGGGTTCGAGCGGCTTGACAGGCTACCCTCCTGGAGCGCGCATCTGGCCGTCGGCAATCCGGTGCGTGAGGCCATACTGGCGCGGCGGGAGGATCCCTATCCCTCCACGGACGATATGCTGACCATCCTGATTACGGGCGGAAGTCAGGGGTCCAAGATCATCGGTGAAACGATCCCGACGGCGATTGTTGATTTCGTGCCGCCCCCGCTGCAGGCGCGGCTTCGCATCATCCAGCAGGTGCGTCAGGAACAGTATGCCTTTGTCGATAACATGTATCGGCGTGTGAAGATTGAAGCCGAGTTGTCGCCGTTCTTCTCGGACATGCCGCAGAAGCTGTCACAGGCGCATCTCGTCATCGCGCGATCCGGCGCCGGCACAGTATCGGAGATTGCCGCGGTCGGTCGGCCGTCCATCCTGATTCCGCTGGCGATTGCCATGGATGATCATCAGGCCGCCAATGCCGAGGCCCTGACGGAGATTGGCGCCGCCGACATGGTGCTGGAGAGCAATCTCTATCCGCAATTGCTGGGCGCGCTGATAACGGCCCGTCTGCAGGATGCCGACGATCTGCGCGCACGGGCAGCCGCAGCCAAGGCGTCTGCCAAGGTCAACGCCGCCAAAGAGCTGGCAGACATGGCCGAGCGGGTGGCGGAGCTTTAGGCAACACGGGGCGCGCAAGCGTGCGTCTTGTGCAATTCGGCTTCACGCAGCCATTCCCATCCGAAGGCTTCATCCGTGTCGCCATCTTGCTGGCGGCGGGTCAGTCGTTCCAGTGCTTCGTCCAGTGTCGGCTCGTGGCCCTCTGGCACCCACCACATGACGAAATGCATCTCGCGCATCATCTCGAACCATTCAGCGCGGCGTTCGTAGAATTTCCGGTGGATCGTGCCCCAGACAAAGGTTTCGAGGCTTTGTACGTCTTCCCAGACGGTCAGATTGGCAACGAATTGCGGATCGCCATCGATCTTGGCTTCCGTATTGCCCTGGCCGGGCTCACCCGATCCTTCCATCATCCAGACGAAACCGGGCATGGATTTGCCGATCCCGTTGATGAATTCGAGATTGTCCATGAAATCTTTCACGCGCGGATCATCCGTCGGCGCGACGAGGTGGCCGACATTGAGCTGGGCCAGATGCATTTTCATGAGTGCGGTTCCCCTCGCTACGAAGCACCCGAATTGTGCCTCATTACAGTCATTTTGGGATCGCACGATGCCCATTCAAGAAAAACGCCTCGGATTTCATGAATGCGTCATGCGCAAGCAGTCCTTGCTTCGCGCTCCCGCGTCACGGTATCGCTAAGCGTTCCCGTTTCCTCATTTGGACGATCCTGCATGACTTCTCCCACTCCGTTTGATCTTGGTCCCGCGCATATTGTCGGCATTGGCGGCATCGGCATGTCTGGCATCGCCGATGTCATGATCACGATGGGCTATCAGGTGCAGGGCTCTGACATACGCGAGTCCGACAATATCCAGCGCCTGCGCGAGCGGGGCGCGAAGATCTTCATCGGGCACGCCGCCGAGAATGTGGAAGGGGCCGGTACGGTCATCATCTCCACCGCGATCAAGTCTGGCAATCCAGAGGTTGATGCGGCGCGCGCCACAGGTATTCCGGTCGTGCGCCGGGCTAACATGCTGGCCGAGATCACGCGGCTGAAGTACACGGTCTGCATTGCGGGCACACATGGCAAGACGACGACGACCTCGATGGTCGCGGCGCTGCTGGATGGCGCAAATATCGACCCGACCGTCATCAATGGCGGGATCATCCATGCCTATGGGTCGAACTACAAGGCAGGCGAGAGCGACTGGATGGTGGTCGAGAGTGACGAAAGCGACGGCACTTTTGCCAAGCTCCACCCGACCTGCGCCGTGGTCACCAATATCGACGCCGAACACATGGACCATTACGGCTCCATGGAGAAACTCCGCGAGGCGTTTGATACTTTTGTCGAAAATTTGCCTTTCTATGGCTTTGCCGTCCTGTGCACGGACCATCCTGAAGTGCAGGGATTGGCTGCGCGCGTTACGGACCGGCGCCGCATCACCTATGGCTTCAACCGCCAGGCCGATGTCCGCGCCATCAATCTGAAAACCGATCTGTCGGGCGCGCATTTCGATGTCGCGCTGCGCCGTCCCGGCTCTGCCCAGCCGCGGATGATCGAAGGGCTGACTCTGCCGATGGCGGGCGAGCACAATGTCCAGAATGCGCTGGCCGCCGTTGCCGTCGCGCTGGAGCTAGGCGCCACAGACGATCAGATCCGGACCTCGATGGGGCAATTTGGCGGGGTGAAGCGCCGCTTCACACAGGTCGGGGAATGGGTGCCGGTCGAAGGCAAGCCGCCCGTCCGCATTATTGATGATTATGGTCATCACCCGGTAGAGATTTCGGCCGTATTGAAGGCTGCCCGCGCCATGCAGGGGCAAGGCCAGCTGATCGCGGTTTGCCAACCGCATCGCTATACACGTCTGCGCGACCTGTTCGAGGATTTCTCCCGCTGTTTCGACCAGGCTGACCATGTGTTGGTCGCGCCGGTCTATGAAGCGGGCGAGAGCCCGATTGACGGGTTCAACCATGAGACCCTCGTCGCCAGCATAGTCCGCAATGGCCATCGCGGTGCTGCAACGATCCCGTCCATGGAGGCATTGCCAGAGACATTGAAAGCCCTGGCTGAGCCCGGCGCGATGGTGGTTTGTCTCGGCGCGGGGGACATCACCAAGTACGCGGCCGAATTGGCGGAAAAGCTGTCGGCCTGACGTTGCGACAGCGGCAAAACCGCTTTCACTTTCTTTCCGAATGTGCACGCTAGTCGACAGATGCCGGCAAGCGGCACTTGGGAGGATACCGCATGACCGAGACATCCATTTCGCCCGGCCAGGACGAAGAAGCTGCAATTGTAGCTGCGCAAGGCGCGCACACGGCCGGGGAGGGCGGAGCGCTCGGCAAGACGGGCTTTGCGTGGGCCTGGTTCGAATGGGCGCGCAATCCCTATTATATCCTCATCATCATCTATGTGTTCGCGCCCTATTTCGCCCGCGACATCATTGGCGCGGACATAATGGCCAGCGGAGAGCTGGAAGGGATGGACCCGGAAACCGCGCGCCAGGTTGCTGGCGCAAAAGGACAGGCCGTGGTGGCGTCCCTGTCAAAATGGGCGGGCGCGATTGCGGCGCTGACGGCGCCCTTCCTCGGAGCGGCATTCGACCGGGGCCTGAGGCGCAAGCCGCTCCTGATCCTGTTCCTCGGTGTCCTGTCTGTGCTCAGCTTCCTGCTCTGGTGGGCCGTGCCTGGCGAATCCGGATTTTCCACCGGCACAATCATCGCCATCCTCATCGCAGCCTATGTCACCTACACATTCAGTGAGGTGACGCATAACTCCATGCTTCCCGACGCCGCCCGGCCAAGCGCCCTCCCGGCCGTGTCGGGCTTTGGTTTGGCACTCGGCAATGCGGCGGCGACGCTGTTGTTCGTTGCAATCGTCTTCATGTTTGCCCTGCCGGATATGCTGAACTGGCCATTCGCGGAGCCCCTGTTCGGTATTGATACCGCACGGTACCAGCATTTCCGCATTGCGGGACCGATCTGCGCGGTATGGCTGGCCGTGATGATCGTTCCGTTTTTCCTTTACGCCAAAGATACGGGTGTGAAGGGGACCCCGTTTTTCCCATCGGTCAAAGAAGGGGCTGCGGGGGTTGTCCGCACAGTGCGCAAGGCAGCTGAATATCGGGAAGCGTTCAAATTCCTGATTGCGCGTACCATTTATGCCGATGGCATGTTCGCCCTGCTGGCGCTGGCGGCCGTCTATGTCAGCCTGTTCCTCGGCTGGGGCATTGTCGAGCTGACCGTCTACGCAATCTGGGCCTCGATCTGGGCGGCGATTGGCGGTGTGGCGGGCGGCTGGTTCGACTCAAAGCTCGGCCCGAAGAATGCGCTCCTGATGGAGCTGATGGCAATCGTCATCATCTTGTTCTTTGGCTTGTCCGTGACGCGGGATTCCATCCTGTTCGGCCTGATCGAGAACCGCGAACTGTGGCAGGCACCCGTTTTCTCCAGCCTGTCTGACGTCACCTACCTGCTGAACGGGGCGCTGATCGGCGTGTTCGCCACGGCGAACATTTCGTCGAGCCGGTCGATGCTGGTCCACATTGCACCAACGCATATGCGGGGGGAGTTCTTCGGGCTTTATGCGATTGCGGGCACCGTCACTGTCTGGATCGGGCCCTTGCTGATCGAATTGTTCACGACATGGTCGAACAGCCAGCGAGTCGGCATGTCTGCCATCGCGCTTCTGTTCTTTTGCGGCTTTGCCGTACTGACAACCGTGAAAGTGTCCAAGACGCCTGCTGAATAGAGGGCAGGGGACCCTAGCTGGTCGGGCCGAAAGAATCGCCTGTTCCGAGGGTCACGCGGGCAATTGCGTCGACACGGCGAGGACGGAGATAGAATTCATCGTCGATCGTCATCGTTGTGTTGAGGAAGCCACCAATCTTGCTGTCATACTCATAGACGACTTCGGACAAGATGATCGATCCTGGCGACGAGATGATCCCGCTTGGGACCGTGACCGTCGCGCCTTTGGAATAGGCGGTCATCTTGTAGGCGTCTGACCATGCGACAACGGCCTTGCCGTCTCCACTGTCGACGATGCTGGTGATCCGCATGGTGGCGCTCTGTGCCTCATATGGCTGCATCATGACTTCTGCGGCGGCAAACATTTCTTCCATGTCTTCGTCGGTCACCGTTGCGAGACGTGCGGTCAGGTCGCCAAGGCTCGCCGTGGTTGATGTGACGCGGCGATCCACCCGCATCAGCAGGCTCAGCTCGACCGCGCCCAGATAGATGAAAATCAGGATTGGTGCGATCAACGCAAATTCGACCGCAGAGACGCCTTCCTCATTATAGCGAATGCCGCGCACACCGCGCCATTTGAGACGGGGATTGAGTCGAGAGAGCAGGGATTTCTTGGTCATGGTCATCAATCTCCGAAAGGCTCGTTGCGGAACACCGCATTGGCCTGAAGCAGGTGGCGATTGTTTGGAAGGTTGGACAAAGGTGTCGATACCCACGGGGTCATGAGGGACCACTCATAATAGACACGCACAGCCACAATATCATTGGCCGAGCCGGGATCATATTTGAAGTCGGTATCATCAATTTCACCGTCACCGGCCAACGGCGTGGTCAGGTCGGCGAGGCTGAACTTGTCGAGCGAGCGCACGTCAATATAGAGGCGATCATCGCAATTGAGCAGATTGTAGAACTTTGAGCAGACTTCGTTCCGGAACTCGACTTTTGTGAAGCTGTTGTCCTGGGCCTGTCCGGTACGGATCTTTCTGGAGGCTTCCGCCAACGCATGTTCGAGTACTGTGGACATGATGAATATCAGGCAGATTTCCAGCAGGCCGAAGATCAGGAAGAAGAAAGGGACGGATACGAGCGCAAACTCGACGGCGGTCGCACCGCGCCGGTTTTCACACCATGCCTTGAACTTGCTGCGCAGTCGTGGCGCAAGAATGCCAAGTTGTAATGTCATTGTCGTCACCCACACAGACCCATTTGATCAGGTGAGGTGTCTATCAGATGTGGGTGATCAGCCAGTTTCGCGAATCTGTCGAATTTTATGTATTCGGGTCAGAGAAACGGTACGAACCGTCAATCAATTGCTGTCGGACAGTGCCTTCACGCCCGTTTGCTGATCGATATACTGTTCGAAGTGCTCCGGAGCATCGCCAACGCTGAGGGTTGAGCGGCAGGTAGGTGCACAGTCATATGTATAGTTGGATCCTGACCGGTTGATCGTCACCACATTCGCTTCATTCGCGACAACAAGGATGTCTGTGGAATAGATCTGGCGGCCAGATTTGTCGAAAATCAGCAAATTGGTGGTGCCAAACGTCTTGCCTGTAATGAAGATGAGCTTCTCATCATGGACCGCAACGTCTGCGATTGTCTGATTGCCCAGGACGACGCTGGCAGCTGCACTGCGCAAGTGAACCGGTATGGTTTTGTTCACCTCTACCGACAGAGGGCCCGCGACTGCGATTTGGGATACAAGCGCAGCGGCAACCGGCAGTGTGCAGATTTTCGCGAACAGATTCATCTTGCTGTCTCCAGACTTAATTCAGCCCGCGCACATTCTTCCAATAAGGTTGCACGTTTCCTAATAGCGTACCCACGACGACCAGATTTCGCTGTTCTAGTCATTATAGGGGACTGGACCGGCAATTTCCGAATCACCAAAAGCCCAATATTTGCGGGCACTAAGAAGGTAAACGAAACCCTGTTTTGCCTTCACGGATTTTCTGTTTTCTTTCACGCGATATTGAGAATGAACCGGTAGTGTCAGTCATGTTCCGGGTAGAGGATTATTGCCGGGGCAATAACAATTGCATGATGGGAGTTTCCAATGTTTGCACGTTTTCTGAAAGACGAGTCCGGCGCTACGGCTATTGAATACGGTCTGATCGCTGCGCTTATCGCTGTTGCTATCATCGGCGGTGCTACCGCCCTCGGTAATTCTGTGAACGAAAAGTTCCAGGGCGTTGCCGACGACATGAACGCAGCCTAAGACCAAGACTTATTTAGTCTTGCTATACAAATGGAGCCGCCGGGGAAAACCTGGCGGCTTCTTTTTTATGCTCATACGGCGGAGCTTAAAAACTTCCTTCAATCTTTTGGGTCAGCATGCTTCGCAACAGACTTGAAGGAAACCCTCAATGATCCTGGCCATGATTGCCGGCCTGTTCCTGGCCTTGTGCGTTTTTGCAGCGCTTCATGATGTGAATCGCCTGACGATTCCGAACTGGTTGAACGTGACGCTCGCAGTGTTGTTCGTGCCGGCAGCGTTCGTTTCAGGCGTTCCGATGGAAATCATCGGGGGACACCTTATTACTGCCTTGTGTGCCTTCCTGATCGCGTTCGGCTTGTTCGCGTTCAATATCGTTGGGGGAGGGGACGCCAAGATGATCCCTGCCGTGATGCTTTGGGTCGGGCCGAGTGCCAGCATCACATTCCTGTTCGTGATGGCTGTAGCGGGTGGCGCATGCGCCATCCTCATCATTCTGGTTCGCAAGACCATGCCGGTTGAAGTGGTTCCGGGAGCTGTCCGCGCCCCTTTCGAGGAAAAGGCGGGCGTTCCCTACGGAGTCGCGATTGCTGCGGGTGTTTTTGCCGCCGGTCCCCAGTCGCCATTTCTTACCGATGTATTAAGCCGGATCAGTCTTTTCAGTTAACGATGCTTTAGTGGCCTTGTGAAAAGGTCGCCTTTGACCGGACCACTCTGAATCGTTCAGGGCCGTCCGCGGAGTCTTGTTTCCAGAGGAGTGGGGCCTCATGTCGCCAATTCGTCTAATCATCCTGATCGGCGCTGCGGTTGCCGCAATTGCGGCGGCTTTCCTTGTCCGCAATCTCGCGCAGGCACCTGCGCCGACGATCCAGACTGAGCAGCAGACCGTGGTCGAAACGCGCGAAGTGTCCGAGACGAAAGTGCTTGTTGCACGCCGTGACCTGGACATCGGTGACCTCGTGACCGTGGATGATCTGGAATGGGCGGACTGGCCGGAAAAGAGTATTGTTGCTGGCTATCGCACGGAGACCGATTCACCGGAGGCGATAGAGGAGCTGGCCGGCAGTGTCGTGCGGGTGCCTATATTCGAGAATGAGCCGATCCTGCCTCGCAAGCTGGTGAAGAAGGGTGATACGGGCACGATGGCGGCGCTGATTGAACCCGGCATGCGCGCCATGTCCGTCGAAATATCTACAGAATCGGCATCCGGCGGCTTTATTTTGCCGAATGATCGGGTGGATGTGATCCTGACATATCAAGCCACGATGCAGATGAATGGCGAAATGGTGCCGCAGACTGCCACCGAAACCATTATTCAGAACGTGCGTGTACTGGCGATCGATCAGGTCTACCTGACATATGATGAAGGCGGCGCCTCTCAAGTGGGCAATACGGCCACGTTGGAAGTGGATAGCAAGGAAGCCGAACTGATTGCGCTTTCGCAGCGCAAAGGCGCGCTTTCGCTATCGCTGCGTCCCTGGTCGGATGTTGGGGATAGCTATGACCGGGCAGCACGGATCGACATGCTTGAGAATGGCGGCAACAGCAATGGTGGCATTCTGATTTATCGGAACGGCAAAGCGTCAAATGCCGGGCCGGGGGGAAGCTGAAAATGAAATTGTCCAGGATTTTACCGAGTCTTGCAGCATTGGCATCAGCCATCGCGCTCGTTCCGGTGGCACAAGCCCAATCAGATAGTTTGGGGACACGGATCACGCATCCGGGTCAATCGGAATACAGCCAACAGGTCACACTCGGCCTGAACAAGTCGATGATTGTCGAACTCGACACTCCGGCCGCCGATGTCGTCATCACCAATCCGGACATTGCCGACGCGGTCGTGCAGACAGCGAAACGTATCATCTTCCGGGGCGTGAGCTTTGGACAGACCAATGCGTTCGTATTCGACAGTGCCGGCAATCAGATCCTCAATCTCGAAATCGGGGTCGAGATGGACATGGCATCGCTGGAGCAGCTCGTGGCACGCCATGTGCCCGGCGCCCGTGTGCGCATTGAGGGCATGAATGGTAGCGTTGTTCTGACTGGTTCGGCGGACAGTTTGAGCGCATCCAATGCCGTTGAGCGTCTCGTCTCTGCCTATGTGCAGGCTGGCGAAAACACGCAAGTCATCAACATGATCAGCATCGCTGCGAAAGACCAGGTGCTTCTGGAAGTGCGCATCGTCGAGATGCAGCGCAATGCCGTCAAGCAGTTGGGCATCAATTTGACCGGATCGCCGGGTTTCGGAGATCTGGCTGCATTGGTGGAGCGGCAGCTGTTTGTGGATAATGGAAGCGGTGTGCCGGTGGATTCCGGGACCACCGCGCTTGCGCCGGGCCTGCCATATTCTTTCAATGGCGATATCGGCAGCTCACTGAGCTATCCGGTTCAGGGACAGAGCCTTGGCGGCTTCGGTGGCACAATTGGTTACCAAAACTATGTCGGTACGGATTTGCAATCCAGTATCGGGGCCGAAATCAATGCATTGGAGCGGATTGGCGTCGTGCGCACGCTGGCCGAACCGAATATTGTCGCCATGTCTGGCGAAGCTGCGAAATTCCTTGCCGGGGGTGAATTCCCGGTTCCTGTCGGCCAGGACAATAACGGACGCATTACCGTCGAGTTCAAACCCTATGGTGTTGGCCTTGGCTTCACGCCGGTCGTGCTGTCAGAAGGGCGCATTTCGCTGAAAGTGTCGACTGAAGTATCAGAGCTCTCGTCAGAAGGTGCCTTTCAGGGAACCAGCACAACGACGATTGATGATTCCGGCAATGTTGTGACAGTGGAGGGCGTGACACTACCAGCCTTGTCAGTGCGGCGCGCTGAATCGACGATTGAACTTCCGTCCGGCGGCTCCATGATGATGGCAGGTCTCATCCAGACACGGTCACGTCAGAGCCTTGACCAAGTTCCAGGCCTGAAGAAGTTGCCGATCCTTGGGGCTTTGTTCCAATCACGTGACTTCATTCAGGAAGAGACCGAACTGGTCGTGATCGTCACTCCGTATCTGGTGGATCCAACGTCCAAGGATCAGTTGCGGACACCGGCAGATGGCTTCGCAAATGCGTCGGACGCCAAGACCATCTTCTTCGGAAAGATCAATGAGCAATATGGCAAGAACGGCGCAAAGGTAGACGCTTCCGACTATCGTGCACCCGTTGGATTTATTGAGGAGTAGGGGACCCAGGATGACCAGGCTATTGACTTCACCTCTTGCTCTGGCCGCGGCGCTCGGCGCCCTGACCGTGACGGGCTGTTCCAGCGCGGCACCGACTGCCGTGCCGGCATCATATCTTCAGGGTACGCCGCTTGATCGAAATCCCATTACTGTTGCAAAGCGCACGGAATTTCTTGAGATCGACATTCACCCGGAGGCCAGCCAGCTGAGCCTGAGTGACAAAGCTCGCATCCAGAACTTTGTGGCCAGCTACCGATCGGTTGGCCACGGCCCGCTGATCATGTCGCTGCCGGAATCGTCATCCAATCCCCAGCTCGCGGTATCCGCCGTTGCTGAAGCCCGCGAAATCGCGTGGGAAAATGGCGTGGAGTACGAAGAGATCTCGGGCAGCAGCCATGGTGCAGAATCGACTGTGTCGGAACCGATGATCCTTGCTTATCAGGCCTATGATGCGATTGCGCCGGATTGCCCGTCGCTCGCCTCCCTGAACATGGCAGACATTTCATCCAACAATGAGTTGCCTACTCTTGGCTGCTCAATCCGGACCAATCTTGCGGCAATGATATCGGATCCGGGCGACTTGTTGGGCCAGCGCGCTTTGGATGAGGGCGATCCCGTACGCCGAAGCACAATCCTTGGAAAGTTCCGCGAGGGCGAGTCAACCGGCGCCGAGCGGAGCGATGCCGAGTCAGGTTCTGTGTCGACTGCGGTCGGCAACTAGTGGGGACGAGAAGGACTTAGTAGATAATGTCAAACGAAAACGCATTGTTCGACGACGATTTCGAGGACGTCTTTTCCGAAGATTCGATGTCCGACCACACACCGTCTGATATCGACCTCAATGAGGTTGACGACAGCGTGGACCAGGCTGTTGCCGAAGGCGCACCCATGGGCCTGACTGCAGACAATGATACGCATGGCCTCGGACATTCAGAGCCGAGCGGTGGCGACGTCATGTTGCCCGCCATATCCATCAAGCTGTTCTATGAGCGCGCGGAAACACGCGGCCTGCTGGAAGTCAGCGCGCAAGACCGACGTATGGGCCGGGCTACGGTCGAATGCATCCCCGGCGGCATTCCCGCGGCCATTGCGTATATGAGCGAGAATCCGACTCCCAATCTGCTGATGATTGAATCGTCGGAATCGGCTGGGCAGGTTGTTCGTGAAATCGATGCGCTTGCTGAGCATTGCGACGAGACTGTCAAAGTCATGGTGATCGGTGCCGTCAACGATATCATGCTGTATCGACAGCTCATTGCGCGCGGCGTGAGTGAGTATCTGGTGCCGCCGTTCCAGCCCTTGCAAATCATCCGTTCAATCGGTGAGTTGTTCGTCAACCCGGACTCGCCATTTGTCGGAAAGCAGATCTCTGTTGTGGGCGCAAAGGGCGGAGTAGGGGCCTCGACAATCGCCCACAATTTGTCTTGGGCGCTTGCTGAGAACGTCAAGGTCAATACCACGCTTGTGGACCTGGACCTTTCCTTCGGAACGACAGCTCTGGACTTCAATCAGGAGACGCCCCAGACAGTGGCTGATGCGCTGCTCGCACCGGAGCGCGCCGACGAATCCGTTATTGAACGTTTGCTGGCCAAGCCGACAGACCGACTGTCCTTGTTTACAGCGCCCGCCACGATCAACCAGATCATGGATATTCCGGACGAAGCCTACACCACCGTGATTGAGGGCGTACGGCGTAATGTGCCGTACCTGGTGCTTGACTTACCGCATATCTGGTCAAGCTGGATGCTCAGCACATTGATTGCCTCTGATGAAGTGATTGTGGTTTGCCAGCCAGATCTCGCATCGCTTCGGAACGGCAAGAACATGATTGACCAGCTCAAGGCAAAGCGGCCGAACGACCATCCACCGCGTCTCGTGCTGAATATGAGCGGAGTGCCAAAACGTCCGGAAATTCCGGTGAAGGATTTCGCGGCTGCCATCGGTGTAGAGCCGGATGTCATTCTGCCTTTCGATCCTGAGCTGTTCGGTACGGCCGCGAATAACGGCCAGATGATCTCTGAAACGGATCCGGCGTCCAAGTCGGCGCAGGCCATCGACCATCTGGCATCCACGCTGACAGGCCGGGCGGTGGAGCCTCAGGAGAAGTCGTTCCTTAAGAAATTGCTGGGAAAGTGACCCCTAGGGGGAATTTCATATGGCCTTTGGAAAACGACCTGCCTCAAGCGCGCAACTAACAGCACCAGCGCCAGCTCCAAAGCCGGCCCCGGCGGCTGAGGTGAAGCCGAAGCCGACGCCCAAAAAGCCACCTGTGCCCGACCCGGTGCCGGTGAAGGGCGCGCCGAAACCTCCGTCGGCGGGTGGTTCCAAACCCGTGCGCGTGCAGGCGCCGGAAGCCAAGCCGGAACCGGTTCGCAAGGTGAACCAGCAGTCAGACCAGTATTATGCGACGAAGATGACCATCTTCAATGCGTTGATCGACACGATCGACCTGTCGCAACTCGCTCAGCTGGACGCCGAAAGCGCGCGTGAAGAGATCCGCGACATCGTCGTCGAGATTATCAGTATCAAGAATGTTGTAATGTCGATTTCCGAGCAGGAACAACTGCTCGACGACATTTGTAACGACGTTCTGGGGTACGGCCCGCTGGAGCCATTGCTGGCGCGCGATGATATCGCCGATATCATGGTGAACGGTGCCGATACGACCTATATCGAGGTCAACGGAAAGATTGAACGCACCAATATCCGGTTTCGTGACAATGCCCAGCTGATGAATATTTGTCAGCGCATTGTGAGCCAGGTCGGCCGCCGCGTAGATGACTCTTCCCCGATCTGTGACGCCCGCCTTCTTGACGGCTCACGTGTGAACGTGATTGCCCCGCCGCTGGCGATTGATGGGCCAACGCTCACAATTCGTAAGTTCAAAAAGGACAAGTTGCGTCTGCAGGATCTTGTGAACTTCGGGTCCATTTCAGAGCCAGGCGCAGAACTTCTACGTATCATCGGACATTCGCGCTGTAACATCCTGATCTCGGGCGGTACCGGTTCCGGGAAGACCACGCTGTTGAACTGTCTGACCGGCTTTATCGATCCGACCGAGCGCGTAATTACATGCGAAGACTCGGCGGAGCTTCAGTTGCAGCAGCCACATGTGGTGCGCCTGGAAACCCGCCCGCCCAATATCGAAGGCTCCGGCGAGATCACGATGCGCGAACTGGTCAAGAACTGTCTGCGTATGCGTCCTGAACGGATCATTGTGGGCGAGGTGCGTGGACCCGAAGCGTTCGATCTGTTGCAGGCCATGAACACCGGCCATGACGGCTCGATGGGTACGCTGCACGCCAACAGCCCGCGCGAAGCTCTCAGCCGTGTCGAATCCATGATTACGATGGGTGGTTTTTCGCTGCCAGCCAAAACCATCCGGGAAATGATCGTCGGCTCAATCGACGTGGTCGTTCAGGCATCTCGCCTGCGGGATGGCTCACGTCGTATCATGAACATTACCGAAGTCATGGGTCTGGAAGGTGAGACGATCGTGCTTCAGGATGTCCTGAAATACGAGATCGATGGCGAAGACGCAGACGGTAAGGTGCTCGGCACGCATAGAGGCACAGGCGTTGGCCGCCCGCGCTTCTGGGAGCGTGCGTCCTATTACAATATGGAGCGTGACCTCGCCACAGCGCTCGATGCATTGGGGTCCTGACGCATGGACGCAAACATGTTGATCTACGTCATCGGCGGGCTCGCTTTTCTGACAATTGCTGGTCTTGGCATCGCCTTGACTGGTGACAAATCCGACGCCGCGCGCAAGCGGGCCAAGGCGATTGGCACGGGTGGGTCCGGCGCGAGCAAGCGCGACAAGGCAATGGACGAAAATGCGAAGCGTCGTCAGAAAACCCAGGAAATGCTGGATACGATGCGCAAGCAGGACAAGGAGCGTCGCAAGTCCATTCGTCCACAGAATCTCAGCTCTCGCCTGACGCAGGCAGGGCTGGATGTGCCTGTTTCCGCCTTCTGGATTTTCTCACTTGTGCTCGGCATGGCGCTCGGCGGCACAGTCTATATTCTCGGCTTCGACGGGCTCGTGATCAGCGGCATTTCGTTCAAGAGCCGGCCAGCGTTGGTCGGAGGTGCCTTCTTCTTCGGCGCCGTCGGCTTGCCGCGGATTTTGCTCGGCATGGCCACCAATGGGCGCAACAAGAAGATGATCAACCAATTTGCGGACGCGCTGGACATCATTGTGCGGGGTGTGAAATCCGGTCTGCCGCTGAACGAGTGCGTTCGAATCATTTCCAAGGAATCACCTGAACCCCTGCGCTCGGAATTCGCCATGTTGACCGACAACCTGTCCATGGGGGCAGGGCTGGAGCGGTCGCTGAACACTTTCTACAAGCGCGTGCCGCTTCAGGAAGTGAACTTTTTCATGATCGTCCTGATGATCCAGTCGAAGGCCGGGGGCAACCTGTCTGAGGCCCTGGGCAACCTGTCGAGCGTCATTCGTGCTCGCAAGATGATGCGCGAGAAGGTCAAGGCCATGTCGTCCGAAGCCAAGGCGTCGGCGATGATCATTGGGGCGTTGCCCTTTGTCGTGGGCTCTCTCGTCTACATGACGACACCGGCCTACATCATGCAGCTGTTCACGACGGATACGGGTCATCTGTTTCTAACCATCGGTGTGGTGATGATGTTCATGGGCATCCTGGTCATGCGCAAGATGATCAATTTCGATTTGTAAGGGACAGAGATGACGGACATTCTTGCATCACTGGCCAAGCCTGACGCGATCGCAGCCCTGCTGATCGCACTCGCTGTCTTTGGTACGGTCATATCCGTGTTGCTCCCCTACTTGCAGACCGACAAGCTTGAGACGCGCCTGAAGGCGGTTACCGATCAGCGGGAAAAGCTGCGCAAGCAGAGCCGCGCAGCTCTGGACAATCCCAAAGGTCTTCGTCGAAAGGACGATTCTGTTGTCGGAAACATTTCGTCGAAACTGAACCTAGCGAAGGCGCTGGAAGATCCCAACATCGTCAACAATCTTGCCAAGGCGGGCCTTCGCGGCCCTGGGCCATTGTCGGCATTCTACTTTGCACGGATGACCATGCCGTTTGTCGGCGCGTTGCTGATGTTCTTCTACATCTTTTTCGTGAACGATCATGGCTTTGCACCAGTCTTGAAATATGGCTCATTGCTGTTTGGCGCGGCGGCCGGTTTCTACGCGCCCAATATCTATATTTCCAATGTCGCCCAGAAGCGTCAGCAATCCATCATGCGGGCATTTCCGGATGCGCTCGACATGCTGTTGATCTGCGTGGAAGCGGGCATGTCCATCGAACTCGGCTTTTCCAAGGTCAGTCAGGAAGTCGGCTCGGCATCTTCCGAACTTGCTGAGGAGTTTGGCCTGACGGTTGCAGAGCTATCCTATTTGCCCGAACGTCGCCAAGCCTATGAAAATCTCGCAAAGCGAACCGGCAATGAAGGTATCAAGGCAGTCTGTATGGCGTTGGGCCAGGCCGAACGCTACGGTACACCGCTGGGCGATGCGCTCCGTGTGATGGCGAAGGAAAACCGGGACATGCGCATGGCGCAGGCGGAGAAGAAGGCAGCAGCCCTTCCAGCTCAGCTGACCGTGCCAATGATCCTGTTCTTCCTGCCCGTGCTTTTCCTCGTAGTTCTTGGCCCGGCCTATATCGGGTTCAAGGCTTCGCAAGCCAGCGACGAGGCGTCAGTGCCATCGATCGAGCAGTCGGATACGAACTGGGGCTGAGGTCCGGGTGACTTCAGTGAAGCGCGCTCGCTGGCTGGTCCGGCGGGCGCGTTTCGTTTCTGGAGGGATGGTTTCGTCAGCCAGGCGTTCTGCGCAACCGCAGGCCGGTTGCAGCCGGAGCAGGGGCACTATCGTCGCTCTCCGCTTCAGACGATGGGCCTGCCAAGGCGAGAGTCTCTGATTTGACGGGTTTGGTGACACTGGCTTTTGGTTGGGTCGTCTTTGCAGGAGCAGAGGGCTCCACGGCCTCGGGCGCCTCTTGCAGCGCATCCCACGACCGGACTGGTTGGACCATTTCCTGTAGCAGGGCGGTATTCTTCTTTACGATGCTCTCGGGCGCATAGCGGCTGCTGACCTCAGCCATTTCCTCGTACCGGCCTTGCAGTCCCAGTACCAGGGCGAGGTTTTCGGTCACGCGCAAATCAGCATCGGGCTGGTCGGCGGCCAGTCTCAGTTTCGCCTCGGCGCCCGGCAAGTCTCCGGCGAGTGCCAGAGACAGGCCGTAGTTCGCGAGTGTCACAGTGCGAGTCGGTTCCAATGCCAGGGCCTTGTCATAGGCGGCCTGCGCCATGCCGTGACGTTCCATCTTGTCCAGCGTGATGCCGAAGGCTGACCATGTGTCGGGGCGTTGAGGTGCGACAATGGCAGCTTTTTCAAAGGCACGCGCGGCGCCGTTCAGGTTGCCCTCGGCGGAAAATACCTTGCCGAGTGCCATCAGCAGATCCGGATTTTCCGGATGCATGACCAGGGTCTGAGAAAGGACTTCGATCGCGCGCTCATTCGAGCCGATGCCGCGTAGCGCAGAGACGAACGTCATCGCCACGTCCAGATTCTTGGGATCCTTGGTGTGCTCATTGGCCCAGAAATTGGCCTTGGTCAGCGGATCTGAATTGTTTGCCGCTTCAATCTCTTCCGGGGTGGCGGGTTTCATCGCATCTTCAATTGCGCGGGCCATCTCTGCCTGGGCCTCTGCTTCAGGGTCTGGGGCAGATGCGCAGGCGCCCAGCGCGAGGATCAGCGCAGTCAGTGACGTTTTGGCTCTGGACATGAGCAGGCTCCGGGTTTGTATCTGAGACACTGCCAGCGAGTCTGGACTGAATGGCGTCAAGGATCAGTTAACGCCTCAGCAGATTCCATTAACTCTTCCCCCTGAAAGGGCTGAATTCCATGCACAAGAGCTTCACCGCCGACCCGAAGGGCGCCGTTGACGTCTTCCTCTACACTTCCAAAGCCTTCAAATCACTGGAGAACGATCCGTTCCCCTCCGCACGTGCCATTGCTGAAGGGCAGACTTTTACAGGCGCAACAGGGCAAGTCGTGCTGGTGCCGGGGGAGGCAGGCGGTCTTGCCCGGGTGCTGTATGGACTGGGCAAGGGCCAGGATGCGCTGGCTGTGGCTGGCCTGTCGGCGAAACTGCCAAAAGGATCGTATCGCATAGTCGAGGCAGGTGGCATGGCGTTCAGCTCGGTTGCGGCCGGTTGGGCAGACGGTGCGTACCGGTTCGACCGATATCTCAAAGACAAGGCGACGCCGCCTCAGCTGGTGATTCCGGCAGACGAAGATGCCGACGCGCTGAGCCGCGAGGCGGATGCCTGCGCGCTCCTGCGCGATCTGGTCAACACGCCTGCCGCCGATATGGGCCCGCAGGACATTCAGGCCACGATTTCAAACCTTGCAGAACGTTTCGGCGCGAAACTCACCACAATGATCGGGGATGCACTTCTGGAGGCGAACTATCCAATGGTGCATGCGGTTGGCCGGGCCGCGACGTTCGAGCCACGCTTCATGGAGCTGGAATGGGGCGACCCGTCCCATCCAAGCCTTGCCCTTGTGGGGAAGGGGGTGACATTCGATTCCGGCGGGCTGGATCTCAAGCCGGGTTCGGGTATGCGGATCATGAAGAAGGATATGGGTGGTTCGGCGCATGTGATCGCGCTGTCGCAACTGATCATGAGCGCGAATTTGCCGGTTCATTTGAAGCTCTACGTGCCTTCGGTGGAAAATGCCGTGGCCGGCAATTCTTTCCGACCGGGCGATGTGCTGTCCAGTCGCAAAGGCCTGACGGTCGAGATCGACAATACAGATGCCGAGGGACGTTTGATCCTTGCGGACGCACTTGCGCGGGCCTGTGAGGAAGAGCCGGACCTGCTGATCGATTTCGCTACATTGACGGGCGCCGCGCGCGTGGCGCTGGGGCCGGATCTTGCACCTTTCTACACCGATGACGAGGACATGGCGGACGCAATGGAAGCGGGTGCCAAGGCATCCGGCGACCCGGTCTGGCGCATGCCGCTCTGGGACCCTTATCTCGCGGATCTGAAAAGCCCGATTGCCGACCTCGTTAATTCGGGCGGGCGATTTGCCGGGTCCATTACGGCGGGCCTGTTCCTGAAGGAGTTTGTCGACGCCAAGAGCTGGATGCACTTTGATGTCTGGGCCTGGCGGCTCGGCAAATATGGTCGTCCGGAAGGGGGCGCGCCTTGCGGCCTGCGGGCGGTTTGGCAGATGCTCCAGACGCGGTACAGTTAGGCTTCGTATTTTCGAGGGACGAAATCATGTTGCGAACAAATTGGTTGGCCCTGACGGCTTTCCTGCTGCCGGTAAGTGCCCTTGCTCAGAGTTCGGACATGGTCCGTGTGCCTGCGCAAATTGATGAGGGTGCTATTCCGCTTCATGGCGCATATGTACCCGGCGCGGATGGCGGGGAAATCTGGACAGATGTCGGGACCGAAAGATGGGTGCGGAATGTCACTCAGCCGACACTCCTGCCGGTCCTGCCAGATGAACAAGTCGCGACCGGTGCGGCAGTCATCGTGGTGCCGGGCGGCGGGTTTCAGTTCGTGTCCATCGACAATGAAGGCTATCCGATCGCGCAATGGTTGGCGGACCGGGGCATTGCGGCGTTTGTTCTGAAGTATCGAGTGATGGAAACGCCGGTGCCGGAAGACGAATTCTCCGTACACATGGATCGCATGTTCGCCCCAACCCCTGAGACGGTGCCAATCGACATTCGCGAAGGAGTATCCGTGGCGGTCGTCGATGCACAGGCCGCGTTGGAACTTGTCGAAGCCCGCAGCGAGGTGTGGGGGATCGACCCGTCGCGGATCGGTATGCTCGGCTTTTCAGCCGGGGCCATGACAACACTCGGTATCACGTTGAAAGACGGCGACGCGCCGCGTCCGGATTTTATCGGCTATATTTATGGGCCCATGACGCCGGTCGATATTTCAGGCGAAGTCCCGCCCATGTTCGCGGCGTTGGCGGCCGATGATTCCCTGTTTGGAGATCAGGGTTTTGGTCTTGTTGAATCCTGGAAAGATGGTGGGGGAGCCGTAGAGCTGCACTATTATGCTAGCGGCGGGCATGGGTTCGGATCGTACAAGCGCGGTGTGACGGCTGATGGCTGGTTTGATCAGTTCATCAGCTGGATGAAAGCGCAGGGCCTGCTGGACTTTCCAGTCGAGGAGTAATCCGCACGCTCGCGCTCTTGTCAGTCGATGATTTCAGGGCTCAGCACGCGTACTTTCGACAGGCGAATGGCTTCGCGGACGCGGCCACGCAGGACGAGCGTGTCGATATTTTCCGGGTCGGCAGCCATTGCGGCGTCGATATCTGCCATGGCGAGATTCAACTGGTCGAGGTTGAGGTGGGCCTCGGCACGCAGCTGGCGAGCGATGCTCATGTTCGGCGCGAGCGTGATGGCTCGGTCAAGGTCTTCCTTGGCTTCGGCCCAGTCTTCCAGCATCAGATGGGCGCTTGCCCGATCCACGAGCAGATCAGGGATGCCGGGTTTCAGTTTCAGCGCATTGGTGAAGGTCACGATGGCTGCCTCCGGCGCGCCAGCCTGAAGCCAGGCGTTGCCGGACTGGGTGAGATATTCGGCGCGCTGCTCGACCGACCCGCCATCGACCGAATTGGCGAGCTGTTCCAAGCGCGCCGCACCTTCATCCGGACGGCCGAGCGCGATCAGCGCCATGGCCGTACACTGGCGCGCGCCGGGCCGGTTGCCCTGATAGATCCAGGCAAGTCCATCCTCATAGGCTTCCTCGGCATCCACTTCGATCTTGGCGACGCAGGCTTCGAGTCGGTCGGCTTCGCGCGCCTCAATAGTGGCGCTTGAGGACTGCGTCATCGCCAGTGTTGCGATGGCCAGGGCAAGGATGGACATGGATCAAGCGCTCCGGAAACTGTACACGGGTCTTAGACCCGACAGGAGCGACCAGCGCAAATGACAGATACGACATCTCTGCTTTTTGTTTTTGGGCTTGGTTATAGTGCCCTGCACTTGGCCAGACGCCTGAAAGCCAAGGGAATACAGGTCTCTGGCACCGTGCGAAGCGAGGACAAGGCGGCGACCCTGCGCGCCGAAGGTATTGCCGCACAGGTCTGGTCCGGGCAGGGGCTGCCGGATATTCCAGACGGCGCCCATTGGCTGGTGACCTTGCCGCCGGATGAGGGCGGATGCCCGGCGGCGCGTGTCGCGACCTATTCGGAGCCGGGCGCCGCGAGAATGACCTATCTGTCTACTACTGGGGTCTATGGTGATCTTGGCGGTGGTTGGGCGATGGAATGGAGCCCCGTTAATCCGGGGTCCGACCGGGCCAAGGCGCGTGTGCTGGCAGAGCGGCAGTGGATGGACGCGACCGATGGCGCGGCGCGGATTGTGCGCCTGCCGGGCATTTACGGGCCCGGTCGCTCGCCCTTTCAGAAGCTCAGAGATGGGAGGGCACATCGGGCGGTCAAACCGGGGCAGGTCTTCTCCCGTGTGCATGTAGACGACATTGCCAGCGGATTGGAGGCGTTGGTCCTGCGACCGCACCTGCATGGAATTTTCCATTTTTGTGATGATCAGCCCGCGCCACCGCAGGATGTGACGGCGTTTGCGGCGACCCTCCTCGGCATTGCGCGGCCGCCGGAAGTCCCGTTCGACGAGGCAGACCTCAGCCCGATGGCGCGCAGTTTCTATGCCGAATGCAAGCGGGTCTCCAATGCGCGCGCGAAAGCGGCGCTCGGCTGGCGGCCGGTATATCCGACCTATCGTGAAGGGTTATCTGCTGTATTGACTGCAGAATGCGGATCGGATTGAAAATTTTTTGATGTTTTCCTCCACTTTCGCGGGATTGTGGTAGGCTCCCTCTCAGGGTGTGGCCGTGACGAATGTTCGTCAGCTTCTGGCCACAAGAGGGACAAAAAATGACTTTACGACATTTGCTGCTCGCGGCAAGCCTGATCGCGTTATCGGGCTGCGCGTATACTGATAAGTTTGGAAGCGCGGAGGAGCCGGTAGCGGCTGAAACCGCATCTGAGGCTGACGCCGAGATGAGCTTGGCCGAGATCACAGAGAAAGCTGGCGCGCCATTGTTCGACGGCATGGGGGATTTTCATCGCCCCATCACCACGTCGAATCCGTATGCGCAGAAATATTTCGATCAGGGCATAGTGCTGGCATTTGGCTTCAACCATGCCGAAAGCATCCGCTCTTTCCGGGCGGCTCAGACGCTCGACCCGACCTGCGCCATGTGCTTCTGGGGCGAGGCGATGGCCACCGGCCCCAACATCAATGTGACCAGCAAGGGCAAGGCCGTGATGTCGGACGCAGACCGGCAGTCGGCTTTCGCGGCAATTGTCAGGGCTCAGGAATTGTCAGGTGGTGCGACGGAGCAGGAGAAGGCGCTGATCGTTGCCATGGCTGCGCGTTACAATGGTGATCCGTCCACGTCGCGTGAGCCGCTGGATGTCGCCTATGCACAAGCGATGGGCGACTATGTGGACTCAAATCCGGCGGATGATGATGCCGCGGCAATGTATGCCGAAGCCTGGATGAACACGATGCCGTGGGATTACTGGTCGGCCGATGGCGCGCCGAAGCCGGACACGGTGAAGGTGATCGAATCTCTGGAAGGCATTATTGAGCGGTCGCCGGAGCATCCGCTGGCGTTGCACCTCTATATTCATGCGGTCGAGGCATCCGAGGATCCGGGCCGTGCGGAGAACGCGGCCGACCAGCTCGCCGATCTGGTGCCGGGGTCTGGCCATCTCGTACATATGCCGGCGCACATCTACTGGCGTGTCGGGCGTTATGATGATGCCGCGAAGGCGAACATCACAGCGGCCTCCGTGGATGAAGCCTATATCGCCCAATGCAACGCGCAGGGATTTTATCCGGCGATGTACTATCCCCACAATATCCACTTCCTGTGGGCGGCGGCCAGCATGTCAGGTCAACGCGATATGGCCATCGACGCCGCGCAAAAGGTTGCAGACAATGTGAGGCTGGAGCAGATCGAGCAATTCCCGACCGTGGAATTCTTCAAGACCATTCCGATTCTGGCTCAGGTCCAGTTCGGCCAATGGGATGACATTCTTGCGTCCGATGCGCCGCCGGAGTCGCTTGATTATTCAAATGCCATCTGGCGTTACGCCCGGGGCGTAGCGGCGGCTCGTTCGGGCGACGTGACAAGCGCTTCAGGTGACCGGGCTGTGCTGGCCGGTCTGAAAGACAGTGTCCAGATCAGCTTCCTCGATACGGCGGACTATCCGGCCAGCGTGTTGCTCGGCATTGCCGATGCGCTCCTGCAAGGGGAAATAGCCATGGCAGAGGGCAATCCTGAACAGGCGATCCCGCATTTTGCGGCGGCCGTCACCGCGCAGGATTCGCTGCCCTATATGGAGCCGCCCTTCTGGTATTATCCGACCCGGCAGTCGCTCGGAGAGGCTTACGTTGCCGCGGGCAAGTTCGCCGAGGCCGAAAGCGTGTATCGCAAAGACCTTGAAGAGTATCCGAGAAATGGGTGGTCCATGTCGGGTCTCGTCAAGGCGTTGGAAAGCCAGGGCAAGACCGAAGCAGCCGAAGAGGTCGAGAAGACATTCGCGATTGTCTGGCGCCATTCCGATATCGAACTGGACGGCTCCCGGCTCTAGCCTCACGCACGAAAAAGCCCCCTCCGTGAGGAGGGGGCAGTTGCAGGGGATATTTTCTTCTCTTGACTATGCCGTCACGGAATCGCGCTGGCGCTCGTGTTTGCCTTCGCAAATCTCCTCAACGATCTTGGCGTTGAAGTCGCCAAGGTCATCCGGGGAGCGGGAGGTCACGAGGCCGCCGTCGACGACGACGGACTGGTCCTTCACAATGCCGCCGGCATTCTTCAGGTCCTGCTGGATCGCCGGGAAGCCGGTGACTTCGCGGCCATTCACGAGATTGGCCGAGATAAGAACCTGTGGGCCGTGGCAGATTGAAAAGACCGGTTTCTTCTGGGCGAAGAAGTCCGACACAAAAGACTTCGCCTTGTCATTGGTGCGCAGCGCATCCGGGCTGAACAGGCCGCCGGGAATGAGCAGCGCGTCGAAATCCTCTGCCTTCGCCTCGTCGAGGGACAAGTCGACCTGGTATTTGTCGCCATGTTCGCGGTGTTGATTGGCGTGGATGAAACCCTTCTCTGTCGAAACGATCATCGTTTCGCCGCCAGCTGCCTCGATAGCTTCATTCGGGCTGGTGAGTTCGATTTCCTCGAATCCATCTGCAGCGAGAATTGCCATTTTCCGACCTTGGGCGCGTTGATTTGACATATAACATGTCTCCTTGATCTGGTGTGGTCACCGCGCTGCGACCTTTGGTGGGGGAGCGCGGGCGGACGGAACATCCCGTCCTGCACAAGATCAATGACTGGCCGGGGCCATCGTTCCGATTAACTCGCGGAAAGGTCAGGGACGCGTTGCAGTGGCGATTTCGGCGCAGGTCGTCTTCAGTCGCGCGATGTCCTGTTCGCGGGACAGGCGATGATCGCCATCCTTGATCAGGGTAAAGACGAGATCCTCGCTCGTGATCGTGTCGACGAGTCGTTCCGCATGCTTCCACGGCACGTCGGCGTCCTGCATGCCCTGCAGGATGCGGACGGGGATGTCGAGCTCGATGGGCGCGTCAAGGATCTGCCAGGTTTGGCCATCCTCGATCAGGGCGCGGGTGATGGTGTAGGGCTCATCATAGTCCGAGGGCCGCTGTGTGAAGCCCTGTTCCATGATCTCTGACTGCGCTTCGGCGGAGAATTCCGGCCACATCAGCTTTTCGGTAAAGTCCGGTGCGGGAGCGATCAGGACAAGACCCGCCACGCGGTCCGGGCGGGCGAGGGCGGCGAGCAGAGCCATCCAGCCGCCCATGCTGGACCCGACCAGCACGATTGGCCCGGTGCTGTGTGTGTCGATGGCGGCAAGAGCATCCTCGCGCCAAGCCGAGATCGTGCCGTCCTCGAAGGCGCCATCGGACAGGCCATGCCCGGAATAGTCAAAGGCGAGAAAGCCATGCCCGGCCTCGGTGGCCCAGGCTTTGAGTTCAGTCACTTTGGTGCCGCTCATGTCGGATTTGAACCCTGACAACCAGACATAGGTGAGAGGCGAATGGGTCGGGGCCGAGGCGCGATATGCGAGGCGGCGACCCTCGGGAGAGGTGAAATAGGTCGTTGTCATTCCTCTCCCGTTCCGTCATCTGTCTCGCCTGTCAAGCGAGTGGAGGGATTACGACTTGCCCGATTTTCCGGATTTGACTGGCAAGACCATTCTCCAGGTGGCCCCTGAATTGTCGGCTGGTGGGGTGGAGCGTACCGTGCTCGAAGTCACCGAAGCCATCATACAGGCTGGCGGAAGGGCTCTGCTGGCCAGCAGGGGCGGTCGCCAGGAAGCTGCCTTCGAGGCCCTGGGCGGTGAGTTGTTCCGGATGGACGCCAAATCCAAGAATCCGATCACGCTGAAACGGAATGAAGGCAAACTGAAACGCTTGATCGCGCGCGAAGGGGTAGACTTGGTCCATGCCCGGTCGCGCGCGCCTGCCTGGAGCGCCTATTGGGCCGCCAAAGCGATGGATGTGCCGTTTGTGACCACCTATCACGGGGCCTATTCGGGCAAGACCAAACTCAAAAAGCGCTACAATTCGGTCATGGCGCAGGGCGACATCGTGATCGCCAACTCCAACTGGATCGCCGAGCATGTGAAAACGGAGCATGGTGTGCCATTCGAACGCGTGGTGACCATTCCGCGGGGTGTCGACCTGGAGGCGTTTGATCCGACCAATGTGCCGGTCGCGCGGGTGAAAGCCATTCGCGAGGCGCTCGGACTTGCGGATGATCCGCGGAAGATATTGCTATTGCCGGGACGCTTGACCGAATGGAAAGGGCAACTCATTGCCATCGAGGCGCTGGCCATGCTGGCATCGGATGAGCGCGACAAGCTGGTGCTCGTGCTGGCGGGCGACGCGCAGGGGCGCAATGCTTATGTTACGCGGCTGGAGCACGCTGTGGTGGCGCACGGGCTGGACCGGGGTGTCATCATGTCTGAACACATTACCGATATGCCCGCGGCCTATCTGGCAAGCGATATCGTGCTGGCGCCATCGGTGCGACCCGAAGCGTTCGGGCGTGTGGCCGCCGAAGCGTCGGCCATGGCGCGCCCGGTGATCGTGGCTGACCATGGCGGCGGGCGGGAAACCGTGATCGAAGGCGAGACGGGCGCACGGGTGGAGCCGGGCAATGCGCAGGCGCTTGCAGGCGCTATTCGGGCCCTGTTGTCGGTCGGTCCACTGGCGCGCGATGGCATGGGCCGGGCGGGACAGGCACATGTTCGACAGCATTTCTCAAAGCAGGGGCTTCAGGCGGCGACACTGGGAGTCTATAAGACCTTGCTGGAGTAGGGGAAATCGAGGCTCGCATGGCAAAACCGGTCAAACCGGCAAGTCCCGTCAATCCGGGCGCAAAAGCCCTCAATGTGCTGGTCATCAAACTCAGCGCACTGGGCGATTTTGTGCTGGCATTGGGCGCGATGAAAGCGGTGCGCGAGATGCACCCGAAGGCGCGCATCACGTTGCTGACCACGCCATTCTTCAAGGAATTTGCCGAACTTTGCCCTTATGTGGACGCGGTGGAGACCGACGGGCGGCCGGATAGTATGAAGGCAACGGCTGCGCTGATTACCCGTATCCGTAAAGCCAAGTACGACATCATCTATGATTTCCAGACCAGCGGACGCACGAAGAATTATTTCACCGCGTTGAGCAAGACCGGCAAGGCGCCGCTCTGGTCGGGCCATCATGAAAAGGCGGCGTTTTTCCACGACAATGGCGAGCGCGCCACCATGCATTCGATTGACCGACTGGCAGAACAGCTCGAAGTGGCTGGCGTGGCACCGGGCGGCCGCTGGCTGGGCAATTCCGCGCCAAAGCCAGATCTTTCCTGGGTGCGGCCAAAACTGCGCGACGCACCGCGATTGCAGCCAGCCTATTTCAGCCTTGAAGAGCCTTACATGTTGTTGATCCCGGGCGCCTCGGCCCATCGGGAGGCCAAGCGATGGCCCGTTGAAAACTATGCGGAATTGGCGAAACGGGTGGCCGATGCAGGCATTACGCCGGTTATTATTGGCGGCAAGGATGAGGGCCCCCTGGCGCATGAGATCGTGCGTAAGGAGCCGCGCACAAAGAGTCTGACCACGCGCACCGATCTGTTCCAGATCGTGACCCTGGCGGAAAAGGCGCTGTTTGTGGTCGGGAATGATACCGGCCCGATGCATATGGCGGCGATTGCCGGCGCGCCGGGCGTTGCTCTGTTCGCGCTGACCGAGAGCAATCCTGACCATGCGGCCCCGCGCGGCGACACGACCATCATTATCAATTCAGCGCCCACGCTGGCCGAGTTGAGCGTCGACGATGTCTGGCAATCGGTTCGGGCTTTGGGTGTGCTGCCATCTTGACGGGATCGCGGAAGTATAGAATGCCCGTCCGCCTTGAAGATGCCTGCATTTACAGGCATATTGAAGCTTACCGAAATAGCGACAAAGGAGATTCGCCATAGCTCGCAGACCAGACACCGGTGGACCACAGAAATCCGCTGGCCCACGTATCAATGACGACATTCGCGCCGCCAAGGTTCTCTTGATTGATGAGAATGGTGAAAAGCAGGGCGTGATGCCCATTATGGCTGCCATGGACGCGGCCCGCGAAGCAGGCATGGACCTGGTGGAGGTTTCACCGAACCAGGAAGTCCCCGTCGTCAAGATTCTAGACTATGGCAAGCTCCGCTTCGAAGAACGCAAGAAGAAGGCGGCTGCGAAGAAGAAGCAGAAGTCTTCAGAACTCAAAGAAATCAAGATGCGCCCGAATATCGACACCCATGATTATGGCGTGAAGACGAAAGCGATGACGCGCTTTTTCGAAGGTGGCGACAAGGTGAAAGTGACCCTGCGCTTCCGTGGTCGCGAAATGGCCCACCAGCATCTCGGCATGGAATTGCTGAAACGCGTCCGCGACGATTTCGATGAAATGGCAAAGGTTGAACTCGAGCCGAAGCTCGAAGGCCGTCAGATGACCATGGTGCTCGCACCGCGCTAAAGCCAGCGCTGCTGACTCCAGCACAATAAGCCGGACGGGCCCTGCGCCCTCCGGTTTTTTTGTGTGTGGCGTGCGGAGAGACAAGGCCGCAGGGAAGGGGCATTCAGGAGCAGAGCAGGTTGCGACCCTGTCTCTTCCGCCTGCCGGGACTCGTCAGGTCCCCATCCCGGAGAATTTGCGCGCCGGGATGACCTTCACAGATTATTGCCTATGGGTCCCTGTCGAGTTCACGGCGCCACTTCTGCAGCAGCAACCGTCAAACGGCGGGGGAAAGCTTGGTCAGTATCCCCGCCGCCAAGCATTTACTGACCCGCTTCGATGAAGGCGCGTACATCGTCGGAGAGTTTCTTTCCGTCGCTTTCGGCCAGGTACATCATGTGACCGGAATCGTAATAATCGAACTGGACCCGGTCGAGCACGACACCGTTCTTGTGCAGGGACATTTCCGCGCCGAAGAAGGGCGTTGCCAAATCGTACCATCCCGAGGCGAGCAGCACGCGCAGATCAGGATTTTCGCGCATGCCTTTGCCGAGCCATGGCGTGACATTCACATAGGATGGCCAGCCGCGCTGGTTCACATCCCAGTTCCACTGCGAGCCGGGTTCTCCCGTCAACACCTTGTACGGGCGGGTGAAGTCCACATTCAGCTCGCGGGTCAGATAGTCATTGATCGCAGCGACATAGGCGACATCCATGCCATAGCCGGACGGGTCGTTCTCGGGCGTGTCGGCCGTACCTTCACTGTCGACGCCACGGTACCGGCTATCAAAACGGCCAACCGTGAAGCCTTCTCGGCGCAGCAGCTCCTTGCGGAAGCGAGCCGGATCAACGCGGAGATTGGCAAGGCGGATCCATTCCGGCGACAGGCCGATGAACTCACTCATTTCCTGCGCGATGCGAATCTCGTCGGCTTCGCTGAGAGTCGAGCCGCGGATCAGGGCAGGGGCCAGAGTGTCGGTGGCATAGGTGCGGGCGTCTTCGATGAAGGCATCGAAATCATTGTTCCACTTTGCCTTGTTGGCCTTGCCATGATGCCAGGCGGTGGCGGCCTCGGTCGGGAAGAAGGCGAGATGGGCCGTGTCATTGCCAGGCGCAAAGCGCGCAGTCTGGAAATCCAGGATGGCCGAAATCAGGATCACGCCATTGAGACCGATGCCGTTCCAGCCGCCTTGCAGCTTTTCGGTCAGTGCGGCGGCCCGCGTCGTGCCATAGCTTTCGCCAGCCAGGTATTTCGGGCTGTTCCAGCGGCCATTCTCGGTCAGCCAGATGCGGATGAATTCGGCGATGCTCTCGGCGTCTTCATTGACGCCATAGAATTCCTTGCCCTCGGTCTCGCCGAGTGGGCGCGAATAGCCGGTGCCGACAGGATCAATGAAGACGAGGTCGGTGACATCAAGCAGGGAGTTCTGGTTGTCGCGAATTGTATAGGGCGGCGCACCGACATCGGACGCATCGGACGGGGTAATCACCTGTTTCGGACCGAACGCGCCCATGTGTAGCCAGAGCGAAGCCGATCCGGGCCCGCCATTGAAGACGAAAGTGATCGGGCGCTGGGCGGCGCTGGTCGTGCTGGTGTCGATATAGGAGACCGAGAAGACTGAGGCGGTTGGCTCGTCCTTGTCGTCGCGCAGATAGGTCTCGCTCGCGACGGTCTCGTACGTCACCGTCTTGCTGCCGAGCCGAAGCGAATGGTCAGAGGTGAAGACCCGCGCCTCCGGCACCTCAGGCGCGTCTTTCGGCCCGTTCCCGGCGTCTTCAGCTATACTTGGCATGACAAATATCGCCATGCAGGCGGCGAGAAGTAGCGTGCGCATGAAAGCAGCCCCTGAAACTTTATAACAATTTGCGACTTTATTCAGGCGGGGGCGCAAGGGCAATAGCCGCACGGTCCTGGACCCGTTTGAGTTTTCCGCATTTCGGAGTTACGCTTTCAGGCAGGGGAAAGCCTATGGATATCGTCTTGCTTTTAGGTCTGCTTGCTTTGCCTTTCCTTGTCTGGCGGGCTTGGGTAGGCCTCAAAATGCCAAAGCGGCGAGCCGAACGCGAAGCACGCCGCCGTGCGGTGCGAAATCGCCTGCAGTAACAGCATATTGGCCTCTTGATTCTCTGCCCCTGATCCGTCATAAGCCGCCTCTTCCGAGCGGTTTGGGCGAACGGCATGCCCTCCAGCTCATGAACCCTGGGCCGCCTATACGGTGTGAGCTCGACGACAGGAGAGATGAAATGCCGAAGATGAAGACCAAAAAGGCCGCTGCAAAGCGGTTCAAGATCACGGCAACCGGAAAGCTCAAGCACGGCGTCGCTGGTAAGCGTCACCGCCTGATGAGCCACAATTCGAAGTACATTCGTCAGAACCGCGGCACGAAAGTCGCTTCTCACGCTGATGTTGCTCGCGTTGTGAAGAAATTCCTGCCTTACGGCCTCTAGGCCCGTATCCTTCAAGATCTTGATTTAGGAGGCCTAAGATGCCCCGTTCACGTAACAAAGTTCCCGCCCACGCCCGCCACAAGAAGATTCTGAAGCAGGCAAAGGGTTTCCGTAACCGCCGCAAGAATACGTTCCGCATCGCGCACCAGTCCGTCTGGGAAGCCGGTCAGTACGCTTATGTCGGTCGTAAGGTCAAAAAGCGGAAGTTCCGCTCGCTCTGGATCCAGCGCATTAATGCCGCTGTGCGAATCCACGACGACGAAATGAACTATTCCCAGTTCATCAACGGCCTGACCAAAGCCGGTATCGAAGTTGACCGCAAGGTCATGTCCGACATCGCCATCCGCGAGCCGGAAGCATTTGGCGCCCTGGTCAAACAGGCCAAGGCTGCCCTCGCTTAACCTGCCCGCAAGGCACAAGTGACAAAGCCCGGCCCTCAAAGCCGGGCTTTTTCTTTAAGGGCGTTTGCATGCCGGCGCGAAGCGCCTAAAAAGCCCGCTGGAACAGCAAAGGGAAGCGACCCCCGTGTCCGATATCAGTACGATTGAAAAAGAGGCCCTTGCGGCGATTGAAGCGGCAGGCGACCTGGCATCGCTGGACGATGTACGCGTGGCCGAACTGGGCAAGAAGGGCCGCGTGTCCGGCCTGATGAGTTCGCTGGGCAAGATGAGCCCGGAGGAGCGCAAGGAAAATGGCCCGAAGCTGAATGCGCTGAAGAATCGCGTCGATGCCGCCGTCCGCGCCCGCAAGGAGGCGCTGGAAGCGGCCGCGCTGAAGGCTCAGTTGGCCAGCGAAACGGTTGACCTGTCCCTACCAGCGGCACCGGGCCCGAAGGCCGGCGCGTTGCATCCGGTCATGCAGGTGTTCGAAGAAGTCGCCGCCGTCTTCGGCGACATGGGCTTCACGGTGGCCGAAGGCCCGGACATTGAAGACGACTGGCACAATTTCACCGCGCTGAACTTCCCCGAAGGCCATCCGGCGCGCGAGACGCACGACACCTTCTTCATGCATGCGCTGGAAGGCGATGCGCCGAAAGTGCTGCGCACGCACACATCTCCCGTGCAAATCCGCACCATGATGAGCCAGAAGCCACCGATCCGCATTCTCGTGCCGGGCCGGGTCTACCGGAATGATTGGGACGCGACGCACACGCCGATGTTCCATCAGGTCGAAGGCCTCGTCATCGAGAAGAACATTCATATGGGCCACCTCAAAGGCTGCCTGATCGATTTCGTGAAGGCGTTCTTCGAAGTGGATGATGTCGAGGCGCGTTTCCGTCCGCACTTCTTCCCGTTCACTGAGCCGTCGGCAGAAATGGACGTCAAATATACCCGCAAGGGCGAGACGATCGAGATCGGCGCGGGCGACAGCTGGATGGAGATTCTCGGCAGTGGCATGGTGCATCCGAATGTGCTGCGCAATTGCGGGATTGACCCGAACGAATATCAGGGCTTCGCCTTCGGTATGGGCGTCGACCGCCTCGCCATGCTGAAATATGGCATGCCGGACCTTCGCCCATACTTCGAAGCCGACCCGCAATGGACTCGCCATTACGGCTTCGCGCCCTGGTCGACACCGTCCGTCAGTGGCGGCTTGAGCTAGGGAGCAGGGGGCATGGGTACCGGCAATAAAGTGGAAATGCTGATTGCGATCTGCGCGGTGCTGACCAGTGCAATTGCCGTCTTCATCGCCTGGGACCAGGGCCGGGTCATGCGCGCGCAGCAGCATGGTGCTGTCTATCCCGTGATCCAGATCGACGGGTTTGTTTCAACGAGTGTCGACACAGCCTCTATGGGTATTCGTGTTTCCAATAGCGGCGTCGGTCCAGCCCTGATCGAGCAGGTCCGCATGCTCAGGAATGGTGAGCCGGTCGCGAGCCTCAACCTTTATGTTGGCCGTTTCCCGTCCGGTTATGACCTTTCCTGGACGAGCCTCATCGGCCGGGCCATAGCACCAGGTTCCAACGTGGAGCCGCTCAGGGTCGACTGGTCTCGTGACGATATTTCGGGCGATCAACTTGACGCCGTTGCCGCAGAGTGGAGCCAGCTGGACGCCGAGATCTGCTACTGCTCGGTTTTCGATAGATGCTGGATAACCCGGGGCCTGGGTATGGGGCGCACGATGGGCCGCGCGGAACGCGTTAAACGCTGCGAACGCAGTGAGGTAGACCTTTTTGAAGCAGTGGCAAACGCGCCGCGCGCTTCAGGCACCGAAACGATTTCGGAAGTGGAATAGACAATGAAATTCACCCTGTCCTGGCTGAACGACCACCTCGCCACCAAGGCGACGCTGGACGATATTCTGGCCCTCATGCTGCAGGCCGGCCTCGAGGTGGAGGAGGTTGTGGACCCGCGCGAGAAGCTGGCGGCGTTTACGGTCTGCAAGGTCAAGGCGGCTGAGCCTCATCCGGATGCGGACAAGCTGCGCGTCTGTACGGTCGATACGGTAGATGGCGAGAAGCAGATCGTCTGTGGCGCGCCAAATGCCCGCGCGGGCATGACCGCAATCTATGCGCCGCTGGGCACGTTCATTCCGGGCCTGGACTTCGCGCTCGACAAGAAACCGCGCAAGATTCGCGGTATCGAAAGCCATGGCATGATGTGCTCCACCAAGGAAATCGAAGCGGGTGAGGACCATGACGGCATCGCCGATCTGGAGGACGCCATTCCACTCGGCACGCCAGCAGCCGACGCTCTTGGCCTGGACGATCCGGTCATTGACTTCGAAGTGACGCCGAACAGGCCGGATTGGTTGGGCGTGCAGGGCATCGCCCGTGACCTGGCCGCGGCCGGGGCAGGGCGCTTCCTGCACGCGGACGTCAAGAAGGTCGTTGGCACCAAGGAATGCCCCGTCGAGATCCGGCTGGACGCGCCCGAGGCTTGTCCGGTGTTCGCCGGAGCCGTAATTGTCGGCGTGACGAATGGTCCGTCGCCTGAGTGGATGCAGCAGCGCCTGAAGGCCGTCGGCATCCAGCCGAAATCCCTGCTGGTGGATGTGACGAATTACATCTCGCTTGACCGGGCTCGTCCGTTGCATGCCTATGACGCGTCCAAACTGTCCGGCCCGGTCGTGGCACGTCTTGGCCGCAAGGGCGAGGTGCTGGAGGCGCTGGACGGCAAGACCTACAAGGTCGGCGAAGAGATGTGCGTCATCACCGATGACAGCGGCGTCATCGGCCTGGGGGGGGTGATGGGCGGACAATCCACGGCAGTCTCTGACGAGACCGTGGACGTGTTCCTTGAAAGCGCCTGGTTCGACCCGCTACGCACGGCCCGCACAGGCCGCGCAACTGGCATCCATTCCGATGCGCGCTATCGCTTCGAGCGCGGTGTCGATCCGCACAGCTGCCTGGACGGGTTGAACCTCGCCATCGCCTTGATCGTGGAATATGGCGGCGGGGTCGTCTCCAAGCCGAAGGTTGCGGGCGAAGCGCCGGTCAATCCGAACAAGGTGACTTTCTATCCGGCCGATGTGGAACGCCTGACGGGGCTTACCGTCAAGCCCGCTGACATGCGCCGCATGCTGAAAGACCTTGAGTTCAATATCGAGGATGCGGGTGATGCCTGGTATCTTCGCCCGCCGACCTTCCGCTTTGACATGGAACAGTCGGCCGACATCGTGGAAGAAGTTGCGCGCCTGGTTGGGTTTGACCAGCTCCCAACCGCGTCCCTGCCAGCGCCCCAGGGCGGCGTGAAAGCGATTACCACCCCGATGCAGGCCCGCGTGCGCGCGGCCCGCCGGGTGATGGCGTCACGGGGTTTCCTGGAAACTGTCAGCTGGAGCTTCATGGCGAAAGCTGACGCGGCGCTGTTCGGCAAGATCAATGACGCGCTGACGGTTGCCAATCCGGTGGCAAGCGAACTGGACTATATGCGCCCATCCGTGCTCGGAAATCTGGCCAAGGCCGCCCAGCGCGCCGCCAATCATGGCGAGCGCGGCGTTCGCCTGTTCGAGGCTGGGCCAATCTATCTGGGCGATGGCCCGAAAGACCAGCGCAGCGTCGTGGCGGCGCTTGTGCGTCCGTTCAATGAGCGGCACTGGCAGGGTGCACCTGAACCATATGATTCCTTCGACGCGAAAGCTGACCTGTTTGCTGTGCTTGATGCGCTCGGCCAGCCGGGCGAGCGCTTTCAGGTCGCCGCGCCCGCTCAACCGCACTGGCATCCGGGGCAGGCGGCCAGCCTGAAGCTCGGCCCGAAAGTGACGGTGGCGCATTTCGGCCAGCTGCATCCGGGCGTTCTGAAACAGATGGGTGTCGATGGGCCGATGTTTGGCTTCGAACTGAACCTCAATGCGCTGCCGCAGATGAAGGCAAAGAACACCAAGACCAAGCCAGTCTTCGAACGTGCCGAGTTGACGCCGATCCGCCGTGACCTCGCCTTTGTGGTCGATCAGTCTGTCCCGTCTGCAGATCTGGTGCGCCATGCCCAAGGCGCCGACAAGAAGCTGATCTCGAAAGTGGACGTGTTCGATGTTTATGAGGGCACCGGTGTGCCCGAAGGGCAGAAATCGGTCGCCTTTGAAATGACGGTCCAGCCGCTGGAAAAGATGAAAGATGAAGACATCCAGGCCCTGATGGACAAGGTGGTAGCCTCTGTCGCCAAGGGCACAGGCGGCGTGCTAAGAGGCTAGGCAACAAGAACCGTTCTTAGGGGGACTCGCATGGGGCTGTATCGCTGGTTGCATAATGAGCTGGTGCCCGAAGCCCGCAAGTCCGGCATTTCGGTTACCAACTGGATCATTATCAGCCTCGTTCTGGCGAGTTTCCTGTTCCTGGCGCTCGAGACCGAGCCGACCCTGTTGGCCATTCCCGAATGGAAGATGGTATTTGACTGGTTCAATGTTGCGGTCGTCATCATCTTTGCCGTCGAATATGTCCTGCGCGTCGTCATTGCGGGTCTCAGGCCGGAATATGCGGGCTTTGTTGGTCGTCTTCGCTACATTACGCGCTTTTATTCCATCGCAGACCTGCTGGCCTTTCTGCCGGAACTGATCGTGATGGTGGTTGGCGGGGGCATTCCGCTGATCGCGCTGCGCGTCTTCCGCCTGTTCCGACTGATCAAGATTGCGCGCTTCGTACCGGCTTTTGATGTGCTGGGCGCAGCGATGAAGCGGGCGGGAACGCAGCTTCTCACCACGCTCGCCATGGCGCTGGCGCTCGTCTATGTGGCGGCGGTGCTGCTCTATTTCATCGAAGGTGTGGGGCAGGGGCGTGAGGAGTTTGGCTCCATCCCGCGCGCCATCTGGTGGTCCATCGCGACGCTGACCACGGTTGGCTATGGCGACATCTATCCGGTCACCACGCTGGGGCGGATTGCGGCGTCTGTAATTGCTATTGCGGGGATCGGCGTGGTCGCACTGCCGGCAGGCGTGTTCGCCAGTGCCTTTTCGGACGAGCTGCGCGAGCGTCAGTTGCAGAAGCTTCAGGACCGCGTCGAGGCGGCCGAAGCGCAAGCCGGCGCTGCCCCCGAAGAGAGCAGCGCCTGAGCCGTTTAGTCCTGGGCCTTTGAGCCGTTCGCTTCGGACTGGAGCATTGTATACCGCTCGATTCCGATGCGTTCGATCAGGTCGAACTGCGTTTCAAGATAATCCACATGCTCTTCCTCATTGTTGAGGATCTTTCCGAACAGGTCGCGGCTGCCATAGTCGCGGACGCTCTCAGCATATTCCATCGCGTCCTTGAGCAACGGAATCGCGTCGTTTTCCAGTTTCAGGTCGCATTCGAGGATTTCGAAGACTGATTCCCCGATACGCAGCTTTCCGAGGTCCTGGAGATTCGGCAGGCCGCCGAGGAACAGGATGCGCTCGATCAGCCAATCGGCATGCTCCATCTCTTCGATGGATTCCTTGTATTCATAATCGCCCAGCTTGCTGACGCCCCAATCGTGCAGCATGCGCGAATGCAGGAAATACTGGTTGATCGCCGTCAGCTCGTTCTTGAGACACTTGTTCAGAAATTCGATGACCTTCGGGTCGCCTTTCATGGGGAGCTCCTGCTTTGTGGATTTTGTATGGGCCAGCACCTAGGGTGATTGTGTCATGGGATCAACAAAAAATCCAATAAAAACAATTGCATATGAAAGTGCGACACAATTGCAGCGGCGCCTGAGAACGGTTTGAATCGGGTGTGTATCGCGGCTGACCGCGCAAAGGCCTGCAATTTCAGGGGGTGGGCGCCTATTCGGCGGCGACGAGCGCTGGCGCGGCCGGGCGCTGGTCCATTTCTTCGGAGATGATTTCGCCGATGGAGCAGCTGCATTTTCCGCACTGGAACTTGCACCCGTGATGCGCCTGCACGGCTTTAGGGCTGCGGGCCCCGGCGTCGACGGCAGTCCGGACGCTCTTGCAGTTGATGCGGTTGCAGACACAGATGATCATGAGAACCATTTGCACGACTATGCGAATGATTGTCAATCCGGTTTTTGCGCTTTGTTGCAGATGCGGAATGGCCCGGACGGGGGCGCCGCCGGTCCATTCGAATATGAGCGTCATGCCTCGGCGGTCTCATCCCACTGGAACACGTCATCGAGGCCGACGCCGAAGACCCGCGCGATGCGGAAGGCGCTTTCGAGGGAGGGGGAGTAGCGGCCCTGTTCGATGGCGATCACGGTTTGCCGCGTCACGCCGATCTCTTTGGCCAGGGCCGCCTGGCTCATCCCGTCATGGGCCTCTCGCAGGGCCTTCACACGGTTCAGGATAGGGAGGCGTTTGGCCATGCTTACACGCCCCGGCGATAGAACAGGATGGTGAGGGCATATTCGGCCACTTGCGAGGCGATCAGGCTGGCCACCGCAATGTGGAACAGCATGTTGCCATCGGCGAGGAAGTAATAGTGCCAGAGGCCCGCAAAGATGCCGAAGCCCAGCACATAGCCGGCAATGTTGCCCGCGCGGCGCAGCACCTGCTGGTCGCGCTCATCCTCTGCGTCGCTGGCCTCTTCCGGGCTGCTGGCCGCGATGATGATGTGGCTGATGATGGCGCCGAAGATCAGCATGGTGGTTGCCACGGCGATCAGCACGATGTTGGGGCCAATGGTCTCGCCCAGCGCCTCTGACCGGCTCCAGACCTCATTGATGTACCAGAGCCCGGTGAGCGAGAGCAGCAGGCCCATGATCCAGGCCGATTTTTCGTGAAAGGACATTTGATGTCTCCATGTCAAAAATTTCTTACATGACCCATATGGTCAAAGATTTTTGACATGTCAAATATTTTTTACTCGTATTGGACAATGCGACTAGCATCTTCTAACGCAGCAGCTAACCTATGGCCGCTTGAGATTGGCACGCTCAAACTGACCGCTTGCAGCCTGCACATCAGCTAAGGTGGCAAGCAATCTAATTGCCCAATTTAAACTCAAGGGAATCGCGTATAGTCAGCTAGTTGAAAATCTGGAGGTTTAAATGTTGAGGAGAAAGTGGCGAACAGTAGCAAGAAGCTCAGCGGGGGGAAGTTCAGCGTGGCTTTCATGCTGCCGTGGTTGACCGCGATAGGGTGTTCCATCCTATCACTGGAAGTCTGATTGCTGTCTTTTTGATGTTGGCTCTAGCTGGCGTAGTTGGTCGAGTGACCAGCTTTAACAGCCACGGACAGTTCAACTATAATACCTCCACGGGCAAAGCCCGAACAGCCGCTCCCAATAAATGTAGGGGAGCTGCTTTCTACGAATCTCCGTGTGCACCAGACAGAGAAGATGCAGCTCAGCGCCGTCAGTGGGCAGAAGACCAGGACCTTAAAGCTCAAAGGCAAATGGCCAGATGGACTCTCATTATGGGGGTTGTCGCTATAGCCGGAATTTTTCTCTCCGCTATTGGTATATATCTGGTCTTCGGCACTCTAGTGGCGACGCGAAGGGCAACCGTTGCTACACGCGAAATCGGAGAAAATCAGACCAAAGCGTATGTCAACATCGCAAAGATCACCATCCGCGAAATCGGTGCAGGTGACACCCATTTGCATACGGAAGCCGTACTTTTTGTTACCAACACAGGAAATACCCCGGCGAGGCGAGTCAAGATTTCGACGCATTGTCGGTTTTATTCCCAAGGATTTAGTGCGCTTCAAAAGGACTGGTCCAGCGAAACCGACATCGTGAATGATAGAATGTACGATCGGGATGTCGTTGACCTTCCGCCTGACAGTGACGGTGTTCCCGTGCCCTTCGTTCTGCCGCAAATTACCGAAGAGTATATCCACGAAAAAAAGCTCAATATGTTGGCTTCTCATTGGATTGTGATCTCCGGAAGAGTGGAATATTCAACTGTCTTTAGAAAGCGGTACCTGACGGAATTTGTCTTCAAGGGGTACGTTCCATTTGAAGGAATGCCGCTCATGCAAAGGGATAGCGCTCGCGTGGCAACATACAAAGAAGTTGGCGAAGACGAGGAAGATTAGCCCCTAATCACGTGCCCCTCCGCGACTTGGCGCGTTTGTAACATAAACCCGCTCTATGGGTTCCGAGCATTTGTTGCAGAATCGATCATCTGCCACGCTTCCCACAGCTTGACCGCGCCCCCTGTGGCCTCTAGGTCCGGCGGACCTGTTTTCACTCAAGCATGACTGACATTCCCGATGACCGATCTCTCCACGCTCGCCCATTCCGCTAAGGCCTGGCCGTTCGAGCTTGCCCGCAAGCTGGAACAGCGCGTGGAGCAGCAGATCAAGGCCGGCCAGCGTGAGGCTGGCGACCCTGTGACCTTCGAGACCGGTTATGGCCCGTCCGGCCTGCCGCATATCGGCACGTTTGGCGAAGTCGTGCGCACGACGATGGTGCGCCATGCGTTTGAGGCGCTGACCGGCGGCAAGTACACAACGCGCCTGATCTGTGTGTCCGATGACATGGACGGGATGCGCAAAGTGCCCCCGACCGTGCCGAACCCGGAAAAGCTGGAGCCATACCTGCAACAGCCGCTGACGGCTGTGCCGGACCCGTTCGGCACGCATGATTCCTATGGCGCGCACATGAATGCGCGGCTCTGTGCCTTCCTCGACCAGTTCGGATTCGAGTATGAATTCCTGTCGGCGACGGAATGTTACAAGTCCGGCCGGTTCGACGCCATGCTGCTGGAGGCTGCGCGGAGATATCAGGACATCATGGATGTGATGCTGCCCACGCTGGGCGAGGAGCGTCAGGCGACCTACAGCCCGTTCCTGCCGATCCATCCGGACACGGGCGAAGTGCTCTATGTGCCGATGAAGGCCGTAGACGGAGAGAAGGGGACCGTGACGTTCGAGGATGCGTCCGGCAAGGAATTCACGCTGCCGGTGACCGGCGGTCATGTAAAGATGCAGTGGAAGCCCGATTTCGGTATGCGCTGGGCCGCGCTCGGCGTGGACTTTGAAATGTTCGGCAAGGACCATCAGGCGAATGCGCCGATCTATTCCAAGATCACGCGCATCCTGGGCAAGCGCCCGCCGGAGCAATATGTCTATGAGATGTTCCTCGACGAAAAAGGCGAGAAGATCTCCAAGACCAAGGGCAATGGCATCTCGGTCGAGGACTGGTTGAAATATGCGCCGGATGAGAGCCTCGGCCTGTTCCAGTTCCAGAAGCCACGCGTGGCGAAGAAGCTCTACTTCGATGTCATCCCGAAGGCCGTGGACGAATACCTGACCTTCCTTGAGAAGTATCCAAGCGAGGAGCCTGCGCGCCAATTGGAAAATCCGGTCTGGCACATCCATTCCGGCAACCCGCCCGCCGAGACCACGCCGGTCAGCTTTGCGCTGCTGCTGAACCTCGTCGCGGTGGCAAACCCGGAAGACAAGAGCCAGCTCTGGGGCTTCATCTCGCAATATGCGCCGGACGCCTCACCCGAGAAGAACCGGTTGCTCGATGAACTCGCCGGCTATGCGATGAGCTATTATCAGGACTTCGTCCTGCCGCAGAAGACCTATCGTGCGCCGACGGACAAGGAACGCGCGGCGATGGAAGACCTCTCCGCGCGCCTCAAGGCGTTTGACGGTGAGCCGACCTCGGAAAACCTGCAGACGCTGACCTTCTCGGTCGGCAAGGAGCATGAGTTCGAGAATCTGCGCGAATGGTTCCAGGCGCTATATGAAGTCCTGCTCGGCCAGAGCCAGGGCCCGCGCTTCGGCAGCTTCGCGGCGCTATACGGCGTCGCCAATACGGCCCGCCTGATGGATGAGGCGCTGGCGCGGGACTAGTCTGCACGTTTCGTAACATGGCTTAAACATTCATCTGCTCTAGTCTGGCCAGAGCCAGAGGAGCCTTTGCCATGCCTGCCATTCGCCTAATCCTGATCGCCGGCATGCTTGCCACGCTGCCCGCCTGCCTTGCCACCAAGATCGTGACCGTGCCCGTCAGCGTGGCGGGCGACGTGGTCGAGGGCACCGCGAAGGGCGCCTATGCGGTCGGCTCTGGGGTCGTGCACGTCACCGGAGATGCGCTGGACGGCCCAGAGGAGGACGTCAAGCTGAAGGTGAAAGTCAAGAAATTTGGCGGCGGCACCAAGACCTATACGCGCACCGTCGAGTCCGACGATATCGAGAAGACGCTCGAAAAAATCGGCAAGAAGGGCACCATTATCGACGTGCAGGTCGAGCCGGCAGAGTAGGGGCCTACTCCGCCGCCGCGATCAGCGTGGTCTTTGCCTTGGGCAGCGTGCCATCCGGCCAGCCAGCCCAGAGGTCTGCCTCTTTCGCCTTGGCGACTTCGGCGGCAGCTTCCTTCACATGGCCATAGCCGCGAATATCGTCTGGGATTTCGGCGAGCGCCACGGCGAGTTCATGATTCTTCGCGGTCAGTTCCTGCGCGATGCGGGAAAGGCCAGCGAGATAATCGTCACGCAGCTGGCGTTCCATCCGGCGCTCGGCCGTGTAGCCGAACAGGTCAAACTTCGTGCCGCGCAGGCCCTTGAACTTCGCCATCAGCTTGAAGACCTGGAACATCCACGGGCCAAAATGCTTCTTCTTGGCGTGCCCGTTTGCATCCGTCTTTGACAGAATGGGCGGGGCCAGCATCAGGCGGAGTTTGCCGCCCTTGAACTGGCTGGCAATGTATTCAGCGAATTTCCCATCCGTGTAGAGACGGGCCACTTCATACTCGTCCTTGTAGGCCATGACCTTGTAGGCATAGGTGGCGGCTGCGCGGGTCAGCTTCTCGCCGAGGCCAGCGCCATGTTCTGCGGCGCGCACCTGAGCGACGATGTTGCGATAGGTCTCCGCATAGGCGGCATCCTGATAAGCGGTGAGGCGCGCTGCCCGGTCATCTATCAACTCGTCCAGCGTTTTCTCTTCGATATGACCGCGTGGGTCATGCTGGGGCAGGAGCCGTTCCGGGTTCGCCGCAGCGATCCGGCCGATATTGAAGGCGGACATGTTGTCCTCCACCTTGGTGCCGTTCAGGCGAATGGCGCGATAGAGCGCGCGCAGGCTGATCGGCACCTGGCCCTTCTGCCAGGCGAAACCGACCATGATCATGTTCGTATAGATCGCATCATGCAGATAACCGACCGCAAGGGCCTCGGCATCGAAGGCAGCGAAGTCGCGGGCCTGCCGTTTCACGCGCGCGGCGAGGAGATCGCTTTCAAACCGTTTTGACCGGTCCCGGATGAATTCACTGGTTGGCGTTACGTCGGAGTTTGCATAGGCCGCCGTGCGGCCAACATCCATCAGGTTCAGTGCGTCGCCCCCCGCCGCCACGACGAGATCGCAAGCAATGATGAGGTCGGCGCTGGCAGGCGGAACCTTGCCGGTCGAAATCAGCTCCGGCTCACGCGCAAAGCGAATGTGGCTAAGCACCGGACCACCCTTCTGGGCAAGGCCGGTCATGTCGAGGCTGGAAGCCGCATGGCCGTCCACATGCGCGGCCATGGCCAGTACGGCGGCGACCGTGGTGACGCCTGTGCCGCCGACGCCGGTGAACAGCACGTTCCACGGCTCAGAGAGGCTGGGGGTTTCCGGCATTGGCAGGCCGGCATCGTCAAATTCCGGACGGGGCTGGTCCTGCCAGGCAGGTTCGCCATCCTGGATCGTCACGAAGCTCGGGCAGAAGCCGCGCAAACAGGAGAGGTCTGTGTTGCAGGTCGACTGGTTGATGCGCCGTTTGCGGCCGAGTTCGGTTTCGACCGGCTCCACTGACAGGCAGTTGGATTTGATCGAACAGTCGCCACAGCCTTCGCAGACTTCGGTGTTGATGACGACGCGCGTACGGTCCGGTGCACGAAGGCCGCGCTTGGACCGGCGGCGCTTTTCGGTGGCGCAGATCTGATCGTAGATCATGACGGAGACGCCCGGAGTTGCGCGCAGCATCACCTGAACCTCGTCCAGCTCTTCGCGATCAAAGATCTTCACGCGGCGCGGCAGGTCTTTCACATTGGCATAGCGGGTCGGGTCTTCGGTGACGATCACGATCGTCTCCACGCCTTCAGCTTCCACCTGCTGCGCGATCTGGGCCGGGGTCTGACCAGACTCGACTGTCTGGCCGCCGGTCATGGCGACAGCGTCATTGTAGAGAATCTTGTAGGTCATGTTCGCGTCGGAAGTCACCGCTGCGCGGATGGCGAGGCTGCCCGAATGGGAATAGGTGCCGTCGCCGAGATTGACGAAGACATGGCCTTCTTCAGTCGCCCAGTGCTGACCAACCCAGGCAATACCTTCGCCGCCCATCTGGCTGGTCATGTCGGTTTTGCGGTCCGGCATGAAGTTCGCCATATAGTGACAGCCGATCCCGGCCAGCGCGCGCGAGCCTTCCGGCACAACGGTGGAGGAATTGTGCGGGCAGCCGGAGCAATAATGCGGGGTGCGAATGGTTTCGGAGGCATTGATGCGCGCCGCTTCGCCAGTCCGGCCAATCCGATCAAAATAGGCGTTGGCGCGGCTGGTATCCCAACCTTCAGGAAGGATCTTCATCAGCGCGCCAGCCATTTCCGGGATGGAGATGGAGGCGATATCGGAGAGCAGGGGGCGTCCCTCGCGATCGCGCTTGCCTTCTACAGTCGGACGTTGGCCATCCGGCAGATCGTAGAGCACCGAGCGTAGCTGATCTTCGATCAGAGGGCGTTTGTGCTCGATCACGACCACACGTTCCAGACCTTTGCAGAACGCCCGGATCCCTTCGGGTTCAAGCGGCCACGGCATGGCCACTTTGTACACGGAGAGACCCAGGCGTCCTGCATCCTGCGGTGACAGGCCGAGCGCCGCGAGCGCCTCGAACACGTCGCGGGCAGCCTGGCCCGTCACGACAACACCGACACGGGGTTTCGGCGAAGGCAGGATGACATTGTCCAGCTTGTTGGCGCGCACATAGGCCTGTGCAGCCGGCAGCTTCACCTGACGCAGGCGCCGCTCCTTATCGAGCGGGCTGTCGCCACGGCGCATATGAACGCCGTCTTCAGGCAGCTGGAAATCAGGAGAGACAAAACTGAACCGGTCAAGATCGACGCTTACCACAGCGCCGGAATCCATTGTGTCTGCGAGAGCGACCAGTCCGGCCCATGCTCCGGAGAAGCGGCTCATGGCCCAGCCATGGATGCCGTAGTCCAGCACGTCCTGGATGGAGGCGGGGTTCAGTACCGGGATCTCCGCATCGGCCATCGCGAACTCTGATTGCGAGGGCAGGGTGGAGGACTTGCAATTATGGTCGTCGCCGATGATGGCGAGTACGCCGCCATGGTCGGAGGCGCCAGCGGCGTTGGCGTGTTTGAACACATCGCCCGTCCGGTCTACGCCAGGGGCCTTGCCGTACCACACGCCGAACAGGCCATCATATTTCGCGCCGGGGAACAGGCCGAGCTGCTGGCTGCCCCACACAGCGGTGGCACCGAGGTCTTCATTCAGACCTTCCCAGAATTTGATGTCATGGGAATCCAGCCATTTTTGAGCGGCGCGAAGCTGTTGATCGTAACCGCCCAGCGGCGATCCGCGGTATCCAGAGATGAAGCCGGCTGTGTTGAGGCCCATGCCCAGATCAAGGCGTTTTCGATCAAGTGGCAGGCGAACAAGCGCCTGAATCCCTGTCATGAAGGCTTTTCCCTCGACAAGCTCGTATTTGTCGTCCAGCGTGACTTCGCGGTGTTGCATAGCATGCCTATCTGATGGGTTTAGGCAGATTATTGGTCAAACCGCGTGAAATTGCTTGCCTATCTTGCGCAAATTTTGCTATTCCGGGGTAAAATTTACCGGATAACCTAAGAGAGCGAGCAAAATTGGCCCAAGAATTAGATGCTGTAGATGCGCGAATACTGGACATCATCCAGCATGATGCCGGCTTGTCTGTCGCCGAAATTGCCGACCGGGTCGGCTTGTCCTCATCGCCTTGTTGGCGACGTATCAAGCGCATGGAAGAGGCCGGCTTCATTACAGGCCGGGTGACCCTGCTGGACAATAACTCACTCGGGCTGAATTTCGAAGTCATGGCGAGCGTCAAACTGGCGCTTCCGAGCCGGGAAAATCTCGATGCTTTCGAACAGATGGTTCAGGCTTGGCCGGAAGTCATCGAATGCATGACGGTTACAGGTGCGGTCGACTACATGATCCACATCATCACGACCGACATGCACGCTTATGACAATTTCCTGCGGGACAATCTGCTAGGCTCAGCCCTCGTGTCGGATGTGCAATCACGTATCGTGATCCGGGTCGCAAAGCGTACGACTGCCCTGCCGCTTGATCTGGTTGAAGATATCAAGAAGCCTGCCTCTGCTTGACCGATGACGCTAGCGCCTGGACTATGGATGCCATGATCCGCGCCGCGATATCCCTCTCAGTTCTTGCCGTACTGGTGCTGCCATCATCGGCCGCACCGCTATCGCCAGAGGAGTTACAACAGAAGGTCGAAACGGTTCGGGAAGATGCCGGGCTGGTGGCTCTTGGGGCTGTCATTGCCAACGCCGATGGGGACATTCTTGGTCTCGCGGTTGATGGAGCCCGCGTGCAGGGCAAGCGGGGGGCTGTCCAGCAGGGTGACGCCTGGCATATCGGCTCCAACACGAAGATGCTGACCGCGCTGCTTTACGGTCGGCTCGTAGAGCAGGGTGAAGCGAGTTGGGGTGCGACCCTGCCAGAGTTGTTGCCAGACCTTGCCGACGAGATGGATCCGGCCTGGGGCGATGTGACGATTGAGCATCTGCTTTCTCACCGGAGCGGACTTGCCGCCAATCCCGGTATGATGTGGTTCCTGACCAGTCGCGGCTCCAACGATCCTGTCGAAACTCAGCGCACTGCTTTGGCGCGAGGTTTTTTGACAAAGCCGCCTGCCGGCGAAACGGGAACATTTACCTATTCCAATCTTGGTTACATGATTGCGGGGGCAGCACTGGACCGGATAGCCTTGCGGCTGGGGCACGAGAATTACGAGACATTGTTCCTGTCCACGCTTGTGCTCCAGAATGAAGGTTGGGGGTTCGGACCGCCGCCGACGGGGATTGAAGGCCACGCAAAAGGCCTGTTCGGAGGTTTGAAAGGCCAGGGCACCGGCAGCGGAGCGGATAACCCGGCCGCGCTGGCACCCGCTGGCACGTTACATGTGCCATTGGCAGCGCATGCGCGCTTTGTCAGCGGCTTTCTGGAAGCAGATGAGACCGAGCAGAAACTGCTTACGCCATATCCAACCGCGGGATCCGACTATGCGTTGGGGTGGGGCGTCTCAGCGCCGGGTCCGCATGGACGTCTCTTCGCCCATAACGGGTCGAATACGATGTGGTTGTCGTCGGTTTACCTGCTGCCAGATGCAGGTCTTGTCGTAATTGTGAACACAAACAGTTTCAGTGATGAGGGCGTTGCGGCGGTCAATAAGCTCGCTCGGGAACTGGCAGACGCATTTGCCGAATAGTCTTACGGCATGTCCACATATGTGACGTGTCCATCAGACTCATTCAGTATGCGGGGTTCGTCACCCGGCCAGACTTGCAGTCGGGTCTGCATGCGCGGAGACGCGCGGTCTCCTCCAAACAGGGATTCCGGTTCAAAGCAAAGCCAGGCGAGGGGGGCAGTCTCGGTGGCAGCTGCGCCCGCTTCTTCGATCAGTCGCTTCATGCGTGCAACATCTTCTTTTGACGGATAAACAAGGAAGACTGAGTGATAAATGACTGTCAGGCCCTCTGAGGGGCGTTTGGTCAGTTTCTGGGCGAGCCAGTCAACCGCATCCGCCTGTTCCACGCGAACGCCCATATGTCTGGCCAATTCTGCCGCCGCATCCAGACGGGCCAGTCGTCCAGCCTGGTCTGGCCAAGTGTAGGATTTGAGCCGCAGGAAGGCGGCCTCATTTGTCAGGTCAATCGGGTTCAGGTCGCAAGCGGCGCGTGAAGCAATGACTGGAGCGGCGTCGAGATGTGCGGGCTCGGGTCCGTTCCAGATCGTGGATATCGTGACGTCGCTCGCGCCCGGTCGTTGCCAGGTTCCGCCATCATAGGTGAACCGATCCCAATTCTGGTTGAGGCCCGCACTCGCGCCGAGCTCAAGCAGGTGCATGGGCATACGGTAGGTTGCGGCAAGTTCGAGAAAACCGGGCAGGAGCGCTATCGACCGGCGGGTCTCATTGGTCTGCGGGGGACTGTTGATGAAGGTGCGGATGTCGGGGATGTGCGCCGCAAGCCAAGGCTGGGCCTCGGCCCAGACAGCCTCCATCTTCCACTCCGCCAGATGGCCGGGATAAGTCGCGGCAAGAGCAGGTGCTGCGTTGGTTAGCACGGCATGGTGAAGGGCACCGGCCAGCCTGAGGCCAAGGGCATCCTTGCGGGGATTGCCGGTCCAGTCGGCGCAGATATCCGCGACCGGGCCATTGGCCTCAAAATCTTCGGCAAATTTCCGGAGCAGGGCCGCAGTGAAAGGAGAGCCCAGATCCTCGCACCATCTCGCCTGTTCGGTGAAATGGTCGAGGATCCGGGTTTCATCCAGCATGCCGGACCCCTAGTAGCGTTCCAGCGCCATGGCGATGCCTTCGCCGCCACCAATACAGAGACTGGCCATGCCCTTCTTGAGGCCGCGGTCTTCCATGGCCGCGAGCAGTGTGACGATCAGACGAGCGCCGGAAGCGCCGATCGGGTGACCCATGGCGCAGGCACCGCCATTCACGTTCAGCTTGTCGTGCGAGATGCCCATTTCCTTCATGGCGATCATTGGAACGACCGCGAAGGCTTCGTTGACTTCCCAAAGCTCGACATCGTCGACGCTCCAGCCAGCCTTTTCCAAGGCTTTCTTCATGGCAGGCACTGGCGCGGTCGTGAAGTATTCAGGCTCGTGCGCGTGGCTGGACGAAGACACGATCTTGGCCAGCGGATTGAGACCGCGTTTCTTGGCTTCAGATTCGCGCATCAGGACGAGCGCAGCTGCGCCATCTGAAATAGCTGAGGCATTGGCTGCGGTAACGGTGCCGTCCTTGGAGAAGGCCGGGCGCAGCGACGGGATTTTTTCCGGCATCGCAGTGCGAGGCAGTTCATCAGTGTCGACGACCGTTTCGCCCTTGCGGGTCTTGATGGTGACCGGGGCAATCTCGCGCTTGAACTTGCCTTCTTTCGTTGCGTTCTGTGCGCGCGACAGCGTTTCCAGCGCGTAGGCATCCTGTTGCTCGCGTGTGAACTGGTACTCACCCGCGATCATGTCGGCGAATTCGCCCATGGGGCCGCCTTTGTAGGCGTCGGACAAGCCGTCGAGCGCCATATGGTCCTGAGCGTTCATGGTGCCGTATTTATGGCCCTTGCGGACGTTCAGCAGGTGCGGTGCGTTGGTCATGGATTCCATGCCGCCAGCGATCACGATGTTTGCGTCGCCCGCCAGAATGGCATTGCGGCCCATGACGGCAGCTTGCATGCCGGAGCCGCACATCTTGTTGATCGTTGTGGCTTCAAGGCCCTTGTCCTGACCGGATTTGAAACCTGCCTGACGGGCAGGAGCTTGGCCCTGTCCAGCGGGAAGGCAGTTGCCCATGATGATTTCATTCGCCTCGCCGGGGGCCAGCTTTGCTTCGCTGACAGCTTTCTCGATGGCAATGGCGCCCAGCTCGCTGGCAGTCAGGCTGGCAAGGTCGCCGAGCAGGCCACCCATGGGCGTGCGGCCCATACCGACGATGACGACGGGATCTTGTTCAGACATGGAGTTTCCTTCCGCTATGGATTTTTTTTGCAGGTGCGAACACAAAGCGCGTCCGGGCCTAACTCGTCAAGAGTTCACGAAACGCGATTGGCGGAGATTTCTTCATCGAACGGGGCGCGCAATCGAGAAGTTGTCGCCGTTCTATTGTAATGCCAGTGCATTTTCGGCTTGAATGAAAGCCACGAGAGCAATCTGGTGAAAATGTCGCTGGGGATGGGTACCTTAAATGGCAAGTTCGACTTATGCCTTGGCGCGCAGAATGCTTCCATCTCGGATGTTCTATGCTGGTCGGCAATTGTCCCGGCGCCTCCGCAAGTTCCGTCTCCACGAACGTTATACCGCGAAATTTCCGAGCCGACGCGATCTGAAAATATTCTCGATATCGCCAGACGCAGAGTTGCACGTCTTCTGGAAAGTCCTGCCCATTGGGCGCGGGCCCGCGTTTTCGCTTTTCATCCACGAAGACGAAGTCCTCCGCTTCGATTGTTTCGGCGAGGATGAGGGCCATTATCACGCGCATTTCGAGCGGGGCTGGAGCGCGGCCCAAAATCGAATGTATTTCTTTGAAGCAAGCGAAAGCGAACAGATAGACCGTGTTGAATTCGAGCTTTTGAACAATCTCGACTACTATCTCCAACGACACCCGTGGGCACGTATTCGCGCAGTGCGCCTGGATAGAGGGCAGCTTGAAACAGCGTGTGCTGCAGCCGGTGAGCAGGCGCGGGCCTTTCTGCAATCCATTCCCGAACTTGCCGTACCGGCAGGATCACTCCGGTCGTGAAGTGGCGCGCCTGATAGGCGTCATCCGCCGAGGGCCGCCTCGATATCTGCCACGAGTTCCGGATCCGATGGGGTAGTGGCAGAGGGGTAGGCCTTGAGCGGTGTGCCGTCGCCATCGACGAGAATTTTATGGAAATTCCATTTCGGCTGCGCGGCCTCGCCAAGCATGTCCACGGCATTCAAATAGAATGGGTGCTCATCAGCGCCCGTCACAGCGTATTTCTTTGTCAGCGGGAATGTCACGCCGAAATTCAGCTGGCAGAACGTCTGGACCTCTTCCTCAGTGCCGGGTTCCTGCCCGCCGAAATCATTTGAAGGGATGCCTAGAATGACGAGCCCTTCCGCTCGCTTCGCTTCATACAGTGCCTGAAGGCCCTCATACTGTTTGGTGTAGCCGCATTTGGAGGCTGTATTCACGACGAGGATCGCCTTTGCATCGAGTGCTTCAAGGTCGACTGGCTTTCCATCAATGCTCGTAAATTGCGTTGCCGTCATGGAAGGGGTTTCCGAATTGCTAGGGGATTGTGCCTGGCTTCCTGTCGGGACTGCCAGGACAAGGCAAACGACGGCGAGGGCTGGGACAAGGAATTGGCGCATGGGGGCAGGTTCCTGTGCATCTGACGTCAGATGATAGGGCAAACCACGCAGCTGTCACGTCTTCCTATCGAACAGGCCGTGGATCGGTTGCATCCAGCCGGATTGCCGCCTCGATGATTTGATCCAGTTGGGCGTCGATCTGATCGACCGAATGGACTTTTACATGGCGCAGAGCCTTGCCGGTGCCTTCGATCCGATCTGGAAAGGACGGCGCAAGTTCGGCACCATAGAAGATCTGGAGATTGCAGCGGTCCTTGTATGCCGCAATCGAGAATATCCGCTCGGTCCCACTCCAACACGGAAAGCCCCAGGCGAGCTTGCAGGTCAGGCCGGGGCCTGCCCGCTCGATGCTCGCTCGAAGGCTTTCCGCAATCTCGAATTGGGCCGGATCGAGTTCCGAAAACCAGGTTTCCGTCGTCTTGGCCACGAATGGGGCCTACTTCTTCTTTGCGCGCTTGGCTTTGTCGTCGGCCTTGGGCGGCATTACTTCGAACGTCATCTGGAGGTTCACGCGATACTTTTCGATCTTGCCGTTCTTGATTGTGGTGTACATTTCGTTGACGTAAGCCGATGCGAGGCCTTTGACGGTGGCGTCAAAGCGTGTGACCGCTGTCTGAATCGCATCCTCGAAGGATTTGGTCGATTCCGACATGATCTGTTCTGATTTCATGATGGCCATGGTGCGTCCCTTTCGCGTTGAAAGGGCCATTCAAGACCTTTTAGGCCCAAAAGCCAAATGAACATTGGGAAGGGACGGGTGCGACCCTAGATGGTCGTGAGTTGAAAACCCGCTTCAGAACCTTTTTGCCAGACAACGCGTGCGGGGCCCTGCAGGCCCACTCCCTTGGCATGAAGGGTCACGAATTCAGGCATGCCCTCATTGGTCGGAAACCGGAGGCGAACGCCTGTGTCAGAATAGTCCAGAACGATACCGCGACGCTTGTAGCCGGATTCGTAAACGACATTTGCTTCCCGATAGACCGATGCACGGACGGGACGTGGCCGTTCTTTTACGGGCGTCACCATCTGTTCTACGCGCGCAGAGGCGGGAGCCTCGGAATCGGAACTTGATGTCTTGAACAGGCGGTTTAGCAATTTCATTTTGGGCGGAATCCTTATCCGAAGATTTTCTTGCAACCGCCATGCCAAATCAGGCTGCTCGGTCAGAATATACCCAAACTTCTTCAAGACAAGTAAAGAAGCAGCACTCTAAAGCGCTGCTTCTGTAGTGTATGCTACGGTTTATAACCGTTTACCAAATCCGGATGCGCTGCTCAGGCGGCAGGTACATCTCGTCATCTTCCGTCACGTCAAAGGCTTCGTACCATTCTGCCATGTTCTGAACGACGCCGTTTACCCGGTAAACGGGTGGGGAATGTGGGTCTGTCAGCAGCTGGCGACGGGTTGCCTCTTCGCGGTACTTGGACCGCCAGACCTGGGCCCAGGCCAGGAAGAAGCGCTGATCACCGCTCAGTCCGTCCAGCACAGGCGCTTCCTCATCCGGGCTGATCGTGCCGTTGCCATCTGTGTCGAGGCTGAGCTTGTAGGCCTTGTATGCCATCGAAAGACCGCCGAGATCGCCGATATTCTCGCCGAGTGTCAGCGCGCCATTCACACAGGTTTCCCCATCGTCCAGGGGACAGAAAGCATTATATTGCTCTACCAGCGCGCCGGTCTTGGCCTTGAAATTGGATTCGTCTTCAGCGGTCCACCAATTGCGGAGCGTGCCATTTCCGTCGGATTTGGCGCCCTGATCATCGAAGCCGTGGCCCATTTCGTGACCAATGACGCCGCCGATCGCACCATAATTGACGGCGGGGTCTGCAGTCAGATTGAAGAAAGGCGGCTGAAGGATGGCAGCGGGAAACACGATTTCGTTCCGGTTGGGCGAATAATAGGCGTTCACCGTCTGGGGCAACATGAACCATTCGGTCTTGTCGATCGGCTGGCCGAGCTGGGAGATCATGTCCTTCCAGGCCCAGTCATTCACCGCCATGGAGTTGGCGAAGGCGTCCGGGCCCACATTCAGGTCCGCATAGGTCTCGAAGTTCTCCGGATATCCAATTTTTGGGGTGAATTTGGCGAGCTTGTCATGTGCTTCTGTCTTCGTGTCGTCGCCCATCCAGTCGATCTCATCGAGATTGCTGGCCATGGCCGCTCGCAAATTCTCTACCAGATCGTCCATGGCTGCCTTGTTCTCGCTCGGGAAGAAGCGCTCGGCATAGACTTTGCCGACACCTTCTCCGACGGAGCCTTCGACGGTTGAGACTGCACGCTTCCAGCGCTCGCGCTGTTCTTCGGCACCGCCCAGTTTCTTGCCATAAAATTCGAAGGTCGCCTCATCCAGGCGGCGGGGCAGGACATCGGCGTGATCGATCAGGAAGTGGGCCGCTAGATAAGCCTTCCAGTCCTCAAGTGAGGCGGTTTGCATGATCTCGAACAGGCCGCCTATGCCGCCGCCCGAGACTTTTTCGATCTGTTCCGCGGTGAGCCCGTTTTCTGCGATCTCTTCGGCTGTCGGAGTGACCTGGCGCACGACAAAGGATTCTTCGCTGTTCAGGCCAAGGTCCATGAGCATCGTCGCCACCGGGAAGTCTCCGGCGAGCTGTTCCAACTCTGCGCGGCTCATCTTGTTGTAGGTGAGGTTGCGATTCCGGCCTGTTGCGCGGTCCCAATGGGCGCGAGCAATACGGGTCTCGAGCGCGATCACGCGGTCTGCCGCCGCCTCAGCCTCCTCGTAGCCTGCTTCTGTCAGCAGGCTGGTCAGCATGGCTTTGTAGGCCGCGCGGATTTCAAGGTTTTTCTCTGTATCGTCGAGATAATAGTCACGGTCGCCAATGCCGAGCCCGGCTTGGGTCACATAGAAGATGTACTGGTCGGTCTGCTTGGAATCGACATCGACCCAGCCCGCGATAGGGGAGGCGTAGCCCGTTGCCGCAAACAGCTTGGCGAGGTCTTCCCGGCTATCGATATTCTTGATCTTGCTGAGATAGGGCGTGGCGGGCGCGAGGCCAGCGGTTTCGATACCGCTCGTGTCCATATAGGCGTTGTAGACAGAGGCGACCTTGCCTTCGAGTGTGGCTGGATCAGGTTCGGCTTCGGCAAGCTCCTGAATGATATTGAGTACGCGCTGCTCTGACTTTTCAGCCAGCAGAGTGAAGGCGCCATAGCGTGTGCGATCACTCGGGATAACGAAACTGTCGAGCCATTTGCCATTGGCATAGGCGTAGAAGTTGTCGCCGGGTGCGATGGAGTCATCGCGCAATGTGAGGTCAACACCCCAGTCCCCCCAATAGTCAGCAGCAGACAGCTCCAGGCCTTCTGCGGTGACATATTTGCCTGCTTCGTTCGGCGTGTTCGAGGATGTTGATGTTACTGCCGCAGCCTCTGCTGACTGACCAGTGTCTTCCGTGGATGCCGGCGAACAGGCGGTGAGGAGGGCAATGGTCGCTGCCCCGAGCATGAGGTGTTTCATTTAAGGTCTCTCCAGTAATATGGATAAAGGCCCGACGCCTGATCCGGGCGGGCCTTTACCGTGTTGCGTACATTTTATTCGGCGGGAGCCATTGGACCAAGTCCGCCATCTTTGCTCGTGCCAATCAATTCATCCTCGTCGATGGTCACTTCTCCGCTATAGGTCTCACCGATCTGGCGGAAAGGCTTGCCGCCCCAGGTCCAGCGGAAGATCCGGCCAATCTCGACACCGACTGCGTAAAGGGCAGGGACCATCAACAATGAGACAAAAAGCGCGAATGCAACAGCTGCGCCCAATGACACAACCATCGGTTTGAGGAATTGTGCCTGAACGGATTTTTCTGCAATCAGTGGCAGGATGCCGACAAAGGTGGTGACGGAAGTCAACAGGATGGGCCGGAAGCGGGATACGCCCCCATCGACCAGCGCCTGAACGGCACCTGCGCCTTCATCCCGCCGTCGATTCACATAATCGATCAGGACGAGATTGTCGTTGATCACGACCCCTGCGGCTGCAGCAATGCCGAAGAACGAGAACATGGCCATCGGTGTATCAAATATCCAGAGCCCGAAGACTGCTCCGCAATAAGCAAAGGGCAGGGCCATCATCAGCAGCAGTGGCTGAGCGTAGGACCGGAAAGCCACTGCCAACAAGATGTACATCGCGCCGATGGCAATCAGGATCAATCGACCAACTTCTTCCATGAACTTCTGTTCTTCTTCGATGCCGCCCGCCACGCCGCGCTCGACATCCGGGAAGGTCTTCTCGAAGTCTGGCCAGAAATTTTCGTCCATTGAGGCCATGATCTGGTTTCGCCCACCGTCGCCCAGCACTTCAGAATACACTGAGACTGACCGGGTGCGATTGCGACGAACGATGCGGTTGATCCCTGGTGCGTAATCGAAGTTTGCGACCTGGGTAACCGGAATTTCGCGACCATCGGAAGTGCGAACACGAAGAGAATTCAGGCTGTCCAGATTTTCCCGGGCCGATTCCGGCAAGCGGACCATGACGCGGACATCCTCGCCATCTCTCGGCAGGCGTTGGGCTTCTTCACCATAATATGCCTGCCGGACCTGGTCGGTGACGCTGGCCAGCGTGATGCCGAGCGTTTCCGCGCCCGGTTTCAGCGAGATACGAATCTCTTCAGCGGCTGAGGAGAGGTTGTCTCCAATATCGTAGGCGTTGGCATAAGTTGCCAGGTGCTCTTTAACTGCGGCAGCCGCTTCACGCAGACGGTCTAGGTCTTGATGGTTGAGGGCAAAGCGCACGCCGCTCTGTTCATCATTGAAGGTGAAATCGAAATTGATTTCTTCAGCATCCTGAATATCACCGACATTCAGGCGTAATTGTTCGGCTATATCCTTGGACCGCAATCCGACAGGCCGGTCTTCGGGTGGCAAGACCCCAATCCAGGCATTGACGCGCGTCCCGGACGCAACGACAGCGGCATCCTTGATCAGGCCACCCTCTATGTTCGGATATTGTTTGATCGATTCCGCCATCGTAACGTCGATACCGGCTTGCAGCTGGTCGCGGATCTGTTCGAGGCGGGTGTATGGCGTACCGTCTGGCATATCGATTTCGACCCGAACAAGGTCTGCTTCGATTTCCGGCATGAATTTGAAGGGTACGATGCCCATACCTGTGATCCGTGTCGCCAGGAAAAACAGGCAGAAGAAGAACATGACGGTTGCATAGCGGTAGCGGATCGCCAGTTCGAGGAAGGGTTTGTAGAGGTTGTTGGCAAACCAGAGCAGGCTGTCTGCAATCGAGTGCTGCAGCTTCAACAATTTGCCAGACGGGCCGTCGAAGGACTGGCGCTTCATATGTGACAGATGGCTCGGCAGGATCAGCATGCACTCGATGATCGAGAAGATCAGGGCCGCGACCACGACGAATGTGATTTGCTGGGTAAACATCCGGGTCGGGCCGCTAATGAATGCCCACGGCAGGAAGGCGATGATCGTGGTCAGAACGCCGAACACGACCGGTTTGAGCACGAGTTGCGTGCCGACAATGGCAGCGTCCAGGCCTTCGCGCCGTCCGCTTTCGATCTCGCGGTGAATATTCTCGCCGACTATGATGGCGTCATCCACGATCACCCCGATCACCAGCAAGACAGCGAATGTGGAAAGGATGTTCCAGGAAACCCCGAAATAGGGGAGGAGCAAAATCCCGCCCGCAAAAGCGGTGATGATTCCGATCGTGACCCATAGGGCCACAGTTGGACGCAGGAACAGCAGCAGGACCAGCATGACGAGAACGGCCCCGGTCAATGCAGATTGCTGGATCAAATCCATACGGGCATTGAAAGCCACGGAATCGTCAAACAGGATGTCGATCTTCACGGCTTCCGGGAGGATGCCGTTGGAAGGGTCATTGGCGCGGTCCACATATGCCTTGATGTCGTCAGTATATTCGACAATGTGCATCGTGTTCGGCTGGGGAACCTGCACGAAGACGGTTGGCTCGTTATTGTATGTGGCCTTGAACTTGTCTGTTGCGAAGCCGTCATCGATCGTGGCGACGTCGGCCACGCGGATAGTGCCCTGTTCGGTCGATTGGCGGATGATGATGTTACCAAATTGATCCGCTGTGTCGGCCAATTGCCGGGCCGTGATGGCAACGTCGCCGGTTGAAGATTCAATTCGGCCGCCTGACGAGTTCAGCGAGGATTGACGAATAGCACTGGCCACATCACTGAAGCTCAGCCCGTATCGGCGCAATTGTTCTTCCGATACTTCGATGTTGACTTGTTCGTCGATAACGCCGCCCAGCTGCGCCAGCTCACCCCCGTTAATGTTGGCAATGTCATCACGAACCCGGTCGCCGACGCGTCGCAGCGTGCGTGCGTCCACATTGCCGTGGACGGACAGGCCAATATAGTTGTTGCGCTGTTCCCAACGTGTCACCTGCGGCTGGAACGCCGCTTGGGGCATATTGTTGATCTGATCGACGCGAATTTTCACGTCATCCAGAAACTTGTCCATGTCGATATCGTCGCGCCCCTTGATGTTGACGACACCGAAGCCTTCATTCGCGATCGAGGTGATCCGGTCGAGGCCGTCAATGTCCGCGACAGCCTCTTCAATACGTGTAACGATCTGGTCTTCGACATCCTGTGGCGAAGCGCCATTCCAGGTAACCGATACCGAGGCACCCGTGATGTTCACCACGGGGAACATTTCCTGTTCCATCTTGGTGTAGCCGAAAACTCCGCCCGTGAAGGCGACGATCATCAGAAGGTTTGCGGCGACGGCGTTACGGGCGAACCAGGCGACAATCCCCCTCATTGGGCTGCTCCTTCACCTGTGGTTGACGCAATTGCTGCTGGCTCGCCGGAGCTGGAGGATTCCTCGGTCCGCTCGGGCTCGTAAATCGTGATTGTACCATCTTCCATACGTTGCATGACGGTGATGCTCATACCTTCGAACGGGGCCTGGATGGGGCTGGTGATAGCCAGTTCACCGGGCTCGACACCTGACGCAAGATAGGCTCCATCAGGATCGGAGTAGATCAGCTTCACCTGGCGGATCGCCAGCTTGCCTTCGTCTGGCAAGCCGACGAATAGGCGATCATCTCCGCGTAGAGCGCCGCGTGGTGCAATCAGCACGTTTTCGAGTGTTTCCCCCTGAATGATGGCGGTCACGAAAAGGCCGGGTGCCATGGGTGCGTCGCCATCGGCGCCAGCGCCATACGGATCCTGAAGTTCGGCTATGACATTGATCTGGCGGGTTTGCGAATTCACAGCGGCTGCCGTCCGGACGACCTGTCCGTGCCACTCGCGCTCTACGCCGCCAACCGTGGCGCGGAAGGTCACATCCGGACCGGGCTGGGCCTTGCTGGAACTGAAGGCAAGGGGCAGGCCCAGACGCCCCATTTCGGCGTCCTTGAGCGGCAGGGCGACTTCAACAACATCATTGGCGAAGATCTGGCCAAGTGACTGGCCGACAGAGACGACTTGACCAATATCAACATTGCGTTCCCGCACGCGGCCGGCAAAAGGTGCGTAGACGGCCGTTCGGTCAAGCGCCAATTGGGCGTCTTTCAATTGGGCTCTGGCAGATTCCAGCGCTGCGCGAGCGCCTGCCAGCTGAGGTTCACGGCGGGCGAGGGGAGAGGCGTCGGAAATACCGAGGTCCTCGATGTCCTGTAGCGCCAGTTCAGCTTCGGCCTCTTCGAGGGCAAGGGCCTGCTGGGCGCTGGCCACGGTAGACTGGGCGCGTACAACTGCCAGTTCATAGTCAGCCGCCTCAACACGGACGAGCAGCTGACCTTTGTTGATGAAACCGCCATCGATGAAGTCAGGGGATACGTAGGAAATCCGGCCGGAAATTTGCGGGGCCACGATGATCTCGCGTCGCGGTCTTACCTCGCCTTGCGACTCCACGACGAGCGTCAGGTCGCCCTGGCGAACGGGCTCCGCAAATACATTCAGGCCGGCGCGGGCTTCCTCGGCTTTTTCAGGTTTGGGTTTGATCGCTGACAGAGCGGCCACGCCGCCGATACCAACCACGGCGAGGATCCCGATCGGAATCAAAACTGAAATGAGGCGTCCCATGACTTATTCTCCTGCCGCTATTCTGCGGCGCTTTCTTGCGGGGCTTGAACGGTGGTCGAGGCAGTCTGTACGGGCAGGCCGCCCCCAAGGGCTAGATGGTAGGAAATCCGGTTCGAAGCACGCGATGCGCGCGCGGAAACCAACTGGCTCTCAGAAGTGAGACGCCGGGTCTGGGCATCGATCAGATTGAACACGGTGATCGTACCACTTGTGTACTGGCGCTCGGCCAGTTCTTCGGCAAGGCGGGCCTCTTCCAAGGCGCGCAATTGCGCATCCTCTTGCAGGGCGAGATACGTGTCGGCTGCGATAGCGTCCTCGACTTCTCCCCACGCCGTCAGCGCAATGCCAGCATAGCTCGCAATCGCTGATTCTGCTTGCGCCACAGCGGCATCACGCTGGGCGTCCAGGCGCCCGCCCGTGAACAGTGGCTGGATCAGGCTTGCCACGAGCCGGGCGGCAATCCGCTCTGGATCGACCATGTCTGCAAATTCGGACTCGCTGGTAGAAATAGAGCCGGTCAAGCGCAGGGCGGGCAGCATGGCGAGGCGCGCTTGTTCCGCGCGCAGGCCAGCAGCAATGATACTCGCTTCGGCGCTCGCCACATCCGGGCGACGCGATAGCAACAGCATTGGATTGCCTTCTACGACCAGCGTTTCCAGCACCGGCAATTCTGCCGTGGCTTCGATTTCGGTTGCCGGATAGCGGCCTAGCAGGATTTCCAGCCGACGTGCGGCCTCACCTGATTGCTGACGGCGTTGAGCAATACTGGCTTCTGCGCCAGCAAGTGCGCTGCGTGCGGTGCGCACATCCAATGCTTGGGCCAGTCCGCGCTGGAATCGGCGTTCGGTCAGAATGCGAACCCGGTCGCGTGCTTCATAAGTCAGTACTGCCACGCGCTCCTGCGCCAGTGCAGCGTTCAGATTGATCCAGGCAATGGCAGTTTGAGCGGCAACAGACAACTCGGCGGCGGCAAAGTCGGCTTCGGTTGCGGCAAGGTCTGCTTCTGCGGCGGCAATACCACGTCCGAGCCGGTTCCAAAGATCGGCTTCCCAACTCGCATCAATGCCCAGACCATAAATTCCGTCCGTCGCTCGATCAAGATCACCGCCAACTTCGAAGGAATTGGATGTGACTCCAGCGCTGATGGAGCTGTCAATACTGACGGAACGCTGAGAACGGGCCGTGCGGATTGACGCAGCAGCTGCCCGGACAAGTGCGGCGCGTGATTCAAGCGTAGGGCTATTGGCCAGAGCCTCGCGCACCAGACTTTCCATGACCGGATCGCTGAACTGGCTTAGCCAGTCGCCGGTATTCGCCTGACCAGCAACACCTGATGCCGCCCAATCCACTGGAGCGTCAGGCGCGATGGCAAAAATCTCCTCGCGATTTCCGTCAATGCCGGGCAAATTTGCCTGCGATGTTGCGCAGGCCGCAAGAATTGCCGGGGCTAGTAGTAGAATTGATCGTGTCATGCCGTCGGCAACGCTCCTTTTTCCAGACGTCGGATACGCCCGCTCTAGTCGACTGTCAATGATAAATTATCGTTTTTCAATAATTACATTTAGTTGCACAAATGCCGCTTGTGGTTGTGATACGTCGTGAAGGGCTTGGCAGATGTCTGGTTGCGTATTAGCGGCTTCGAGACCTGAAGTCTTTGAGTAGTTAGTTAACAGGAGCATGAATGAGCGAAGGCATGTCAGCCGACGCAAAACAGTCCGCTCGTAGCGCCCTCTCGCGGCGCGCGAGAGACTTCATAACGCTTGTGTGCTGCTTCGGTTTTATCCTTCTTTTGATGTGGATTACAGGTGCAATTGGCCTGATTGAGGCGATTGCCGCCCTGTTGGTGGCCATGTCCGTCGCGACAGCCATCTTCGTGGGAACCGCGACGATCCTTCCCATCAGTCCACGGCTCTCGGTTGAGCCAGCGCTCGTTCAGCCGAATATTCAGGAATCTGCCATTCTTTTGGATGCATTGCCGCTGCCGGCTTTCGAGATTGATGACGAGCAACGCATTGTCACAATGAACGAAGAGGCGGAGTTCATTCTGCGGCTTGATGGGCGTGTAAACCCCCGCGCCAGTACCGTCATCCGGTCGCCGGGGCTGCTTTCTGCAATCGAGAATGCGATCCAGACTGGCACGGTCGAGCCGATGGCTGTGGAGGTCGAGAGCGGGCCGGACGAGACGTGGCGGGCGCATGTATCGCGACCCGGCCGGGCAAGACGTACGCTCGTCGTTCTGGAAGACCTCACCCCTGTTCGCCGCGCCGCGCGGGCGCGATCAGACTTTCTGGCTAATGCGAGCCATGAATTGCGCACGCCGCTGACTGCGCTGTCGGGCTTTATCGAGACGATGCGGGGCCCTGCCAAGGATGACAAGGATTCCTGGGACCGATTTCTGGCCATCATGGCCGGTGAGACTGAGCGCATGTCGCGATTGATCGCGGATTTGCTGTCCCTGTCGCGGATCGAGTCTTCTGAACATGTATCGCCGCGCGAACGCGAGGAATTTCGGGACATTGTCTCCGATGCCACACATGCTTTCAGCGCCATCGCGGCGGAGAAGGGGGTACGGCTGGTGGTTCAGTCGGATGATGGGCCCATGCCGGTGATCGCCCACCGCGACGAGATGATTCAGGTCGCGGAGAATCTCGTTTCAAACGCCCTGAAGTATTCAAAGGAAGGCGGACAGGTAATCCTGAGCTTTGGTATAGCCTCCGGTATGGCCGAAGCACGCTTGAAAGCGGGGCAGACCTGGGCCAGCAGCGAGCGCATGACCTTGTTGCCCGCGTCAAGCCGGCCAGGCACGCAGGAGCGCGCCATCTGGATGCGCGTAGAAGATCAGGGACCGGGGATCGAGCGTGAACACTTGCCGCGTTTGGGCGAACGCTTTTACCGCGCCGATCAGAGCCGGGGGGGCAAGATCACCGGCACAGGACTCGGCTTGGCCATTGTGAAGCATATCATGGCCCATCATCGCGGCGGATTCTCGGTAGAGACGCGCATTGGCGAGGGGACGGCTTTCGGAGTCTGGTTGCCTGCTGCCCGCGAGGAGGGTTTGTCCGACTAGTCGCGTGCGCGGCGCGCTGCATCAAACCAGTCGGTCACCATATTGCCTGGCAAGGCGTGCAGATCATGCAACCAGTTTGGCAGATTCTGCAGGGCACCTGCAGTGTCTTCCCAGCGACGCAAATTTACGTCAGCGGCAATCTGAAACGCATCGCGCAATTTGTCTTCGGTCATCGGAGTCGCCATGCCTTTGGGCGCCATGACCGACATGCTTTTCTGAGTGGCAATCAGGGTTTCGAGCGTCGCAGCTGTCATGGACAAGCCCGCGCGCCACGGAGTTAGCCAGAGTTCGAGCATTGCATTACCTCACATTCTTACAACAGACATAGGGCTTAATGCTGCGCTGCACAACAAATCCCGTGCCATTGCGTAATTCATGCCCTGTTTCCGCCACAGCGGAATGCGACTAGGATTCCTGCAATGCCTGCCGATACGCTCCCGCCGAATTTCGTGCCATCCCCCGCCCGGGGCAGGGTGTTGGTATTCGATTCCGGCATGGGCGGTCTGACCGTTGTGGAAGAAATACGCGCCTTGGGACCGGCGCTAGGTATCCATTACTCTGCTGACTCTGCCTTTTTCCCCTATGGTGAGAAGTCCGATGAAGCCTTGCAGGCGCGTTTGCCGGCCGTTGCCAAGGCGCTGTGCGATAAAGTCAAGCCGGATGTCTTTGTGATTGCCTGCAACACAGCGTCGACTCTGGCTCTGCAGGACGTGCGGGCTGCTCTGGATATTCCGGTTGTTGGAACAGTACCGGCTATCAAGCCAGCGGCTCAATTGACCCAGACCGGCACTATCGGTTTGCTGGCAACCCCCGGAACGGTGCGGCGCGCCTATACGGCTGAACTCATTTCCAATTTTGCGCGAGATGTGGACGTTGTGATGCATGGCAGTATCGAACTGGTGAAACTCGCAGAGGCGCATGCGCGCGGCGAGGATCTGCCGATCAATGCCTTCGAGGCAGCCCAGAAGCCTATGTTCGACGCTCCGGGTGGGGACCGGATCGATACGGTCGTATTGGCGTGCACGCATTTCCCGCTCGTGCGGGCGCAATTGGTGGCCAGTGCCCCGCGGCCTGTCAGCTATATTGACTCAGGAGCGGCGATCGCGCGCCAGACCATCCGTGTGCTTCCGCCAGAGACTGAAGCGCAGGGAATTGGGGGCCATGCGTGGCTGACCTCGTTGCCTGAAGACGTGCCAGATCTGGCGCTTGTCCTCAGGCGGTACGGGTTTCCTAACGTTCAGCGTGTGCCGGACGCGCCGATCGAGATCACTTCTGCGCCGACCGCATTGTAGAGACTCGGCCAAGGCGCATCGTGAACGCGGGCGACCAGAGTTTCCCCGAAGCCATTGAAGCGACTGGACATGGCCCGGCCGTAGGCGCCCAGGTTTCCGAATTCCAGATAGTCACCTTCTTCGAGGCCGGCAGGCAGCCAAACTTTGGCAGGGAACTTGTCGGTAGAATCGCAAGTCGGGCCGTACACAGTGTACTCAACAAGTCGGCCAAGCGTGCGTCCATTGCTTGGCAGGGCCCGCATCGGGAACGACCAGCGCTCGTGAACTGCATCATAGAGGGCGCCATAAGAACCGTCATTGATGTAGATTGCGTCATCCTTCACCAACTCAATACGGGCAAGCAGGCTTTCCGACTCGGCAACCAGCGCGCGGCCGGGCTCACACCACAACTCGGCGTTTTCAAGAACGAACATGTTCTCGAAGGCCTGCTCAACCATCGCCGCATAGTCTTCCAGAGATGGCGGAGGATTGTCCGCATAGATCGAAGGGAAGCCACCGCCGACATCCACGATATCAACCGTGACCGAAGCCGCGATGATGATGCGGGACACATCGGCCATAGCCGTCCACCAGGCGGTAGGCTTCATCGCCTGGCTGCCGACATGGAAGGATACGCCCAGTTCGTCCGCATAATGGCGGGCTTCACGCAGGATCTCGGTCGCGTCTTCTGCGCTGGCACCGAATTTACCTGCCAGCGGCAGAGCAGCACCGTCACAGGATACAGCGATCCGTACAATGATCGTAAGGTCCTTGGCGTAGCCGGTTTCCTCGAGGATCTTGTGCAGTTCCTGCATCGTGTCGGTGACAAAAATTCGTACACCAAACTCGTGATAAGCGCGCTGGATGGCGCGGCGGTTCTTCACAGGGTGCAGGAAGGCCATGCGGGCGCCCGGGAATTTGCGATGGATCAGTTCGATCTCTGGCAGCGATGCCGTATCGAAACTGCGTACGCCAGCTTCCCAGAGGGCTTCGAGCACATGCTCGCCCGGGTTCGCCTTCACGGCATAGAATGGCTCGCCAGGGAACTTTTCCTTGAACCATTTTGCGGCTGCAGTGACCCGCTCAGGGCGGAAACACCATACCGGCAGATCAGGCTGCGCATCGGCAACAATATTATAGGGGGTAGCATAGGAGTGCATGACACCTAACCTCCAAAGGGCTTTTAACCAGCTTTGGGCGTTAGTACAGGGGGCCCCCAGTTTAAGGGTTGGCCCAGATGTCCGCCACATCGATTTCGAGGGGCGATGTAGGGGACTCTTTTCGGGCATGCAAGCAAAAATTTCGGGCAACCTGATATTTTTGTCACCCACACATCACATTGAACGGGTAGGGACCTTGCTTTATGGGCATCAGGCCGGGTGCCAACGCCCCTCAGCCAGATGTCGTTCGCCGGAGCCATGATCGCATGACAGCCAGAATTGGCAGTATTCTTTTCCCCCTCGTTCTTTTGTTCTCGGCTGCGTGCGGCCGGACTGACCTGTCTGATCTGGACACGGGGGACACCATCCCGCCGCCACCTGTCAGCGCAGACGGCACACACAAAATTCGCATAGTCGGTTCCTCCACGGTCGCGCCGTTTGCAACAACCGTTGCCGAGCGTTTCGGGGCGACCACGCGTTATCCGACCCCCATAGTGGAAACCACAGGGACGGGCGGGGGGTTCAAGACATTCTGCCAGAAAATCGGACCGGATCGTCCGTCGATCTCGGACGCCTCACGCATGATCACTGAAAGCGAACAGGCGCTGTGCGCCGAAAATGGCATAACCGAAATAACGGCCTTGTCGGTCGGGTTCGATGGGATTGTGCTGGCCAATGCTCGCCAGGCTCCGACTCTCGACCTGACGAAGGAGGAAGTGTTCCTCGCGCTTGCGGCTCACATTCCAGATGGGCAGCGCGGTTTCCGCCCCAATCCCTACAAGAACTGGTCCGAGATCAGCCCGGACTTGCCTGACGAGCCAATCATGGTGCTTGGACCGCCGCCTACATCTGGCACGCGGGATGCCTTCACCGAGCTCGGCATGGAGCAAGGCGCGCTTGCCTTGCCGGAATTGGTGGCGTTAAAGCAGGCTGACCCGGCAGCCTTCCGGCTGCGCACGCATACGATTCGTACCGATGGTGCGTGGATCGACCTTGGTGAAAATGATACGGCGATCATCCAGTCGCTGATCAAGACACCAACGGCTGTGGGCGTGCTAGGCTATTCTTTCCTCGAGCAGAATGGAGATCGCGTGAAGGCGGCGCATCTGGATGGCGTACCGGTGACCTTCGAGGCCATCGCGTCAGGCGAGTATGGCTTGTCGCGCAGCATGTACATCTATGTGAAGAACCAGAATATCCCGCTCGTACCGGGCCTGACCGAATTCGTTCAGGAATTTGTATCAGACCGCGCCATGGGGCCGGATGGCTATCTGCTCGAAAAGGGCCTGATCCCGTTACCGGATGAATTACGCATTGCCGAGCAGGAGGTGGCCCGACAGCTCGAGACAAGGGGTGCCCGCGAATAGCTATAGGCTGGGCAAGGTTGGCTTCTTCCGGCGGCGCAGCCTGATCTTTTGCCAGAACCTCTTGCGGGCGGGGGCTGGCAGCGGCTGCAAATTCTCGATGAAGGCTTCGGCGCAGGCGCGCCAGCTATAGGTCTCGGCATAGGCGCGGCACGTGGCGCGGCTGAGCGAGAGACAGGCGACAGCGCCTTCGGCAAGATTGCCGCCAGCAGGTGTAATCGTCCCCGCATCGGAGCCCGGGATAACATCGCGCGGACCGGTTGCATCATAAGCCGCAACCGGTGTGCCGGACGCCATGGCTTCCAGAACAACAAGTCCGAATGTGTCCGTCATGCTCGGGAAGACAAAGACATCTGCGCCAGCATAGCAGGTCGCGAGTTCTTCATTGAACTTTGCGCCCAGGAAGACGACGTCTTTATAGCGCTTCTGCAATTCCTCGCGCTGCGGGCCATCGCCAATGATCACTTTCGTGCCCGGCAAGTCCAGTTCGGCAAAGGCTTCGATGTTTTTTTCCACGGCGACGCGGCCGACATTCAGGAAAATCGGGCGTGGCAGGCCCTCAAACGGGTCGCCCGGCTGACCTTCCTCGATGCGGCGCTCCGGGGTGAACATGTTGGTGTCCACACCCCGGCTCCAGGCGACGAGATTGATGAAGCGCTGGGCCTCCAGCTCCTTCACCATGGAGGGGGTCGGTACCATGACCTTGCCGGAATATTTGTGGAACCAGCGCACAAAGGAGTATCCAGCCCGGGTGGGGACCGGTAGTCGCGCTGAAACATATTCCGGAAATCGTGTATGATAGGCGGTCGAAAAGGGGTGTTTCACCATGAGGCACATGGCGCGCCCGGCCATGCCGAGGGTGCCTTCGGTAGCGATATGGATAGCGTCAGGCTCGAATTCGTGGAACCGATCTTCAATCCTGCGCCGGGCGAACAGGGCCAGCTTGATTTCCGGATAGGTCGGCAGTGGCATGGTTCGAAACCCCTGGCCGGGATGAACAATCTCCCAGACATGGCCCATAGCCTCGGTTTCTTCGATCACGCGCTTCATTGTGCGCACGACGCCATTAACCTGAGGATCCCAGGCGTCCGTAACGAGCATGATGCGCATGAGCGCTCCTTCAACAGCCTCAGCCAGTCCCGCGCCAATGTGGCCGTGTTGGTGCACTGCGTAAAGAGGCCGGGATGCGTTGAACTTCTCTCGCATCGGGTCATGTGAAAAGATATAGATAATTCGGAATTGGTGCAGATCGGGGCAGGACTAACCCGTTTTCACCACATTCAGGCTGATAATTGCTCCTACGCCTACAGGCTCACACTTACCGGACCAGTACCCATATGGCTGACACGCTCGCGCTTGAAAAAATTGACTGGCATGCACTCGACCAGATTAAGTTTGCGGATGAGGAGGCCTTGCTGGAGGATCTGCTCAAACAGACACCACTGTCCGACGATTTACGCCAGGCAACCATGCGTCGAGCGCTGGAACTGGTCGAGACCGCCCGTGCGCGTGGCCGTGATAAGGGCATGATGGAAAGCTTCCTTGAGGAGTTTGGTCTGTCGAATGCAGAAGGTCTGGCCTTGATGTGTCTGGCCGAGGCGCTGCTGAGGGTGCCCGACGCCGAAACGCGCGATGAGTTGATTGCAGAGAAAATCCGCTCCGGCGACTGGAGCGCGCACCAAGGACAGTCCGAATCCTGGCTGGTAAATGCCTCCACCTGGGGGTTGATGCTGACCGGGCAAGTAATTGGTGTGCCTGCAAGCCTGAAGAAAGGACCCGCGAAGTTTATTCAGGGCCTGATCCGCGAAAGCGGTGAACCGGTCATCCGCGCTGCCATGATGCAGGCCATGCGCATCATGGGTGAACAGTTTGTTCTCGGACGGACCGTGAAGGATGCCCAGAAGCGCGGACGCAGAATGGTCAAGGCAGGGGATGCAGCGCATTTCAGCTTCGACATGCTCGGGGAAGGGGCCCGCACCGCCGAAGATGCCGCGCGTTACCTGAAAGCTTACCAGCACGCGATTGATGGCGTTGCCGCCGAAAAGGATAAATCCACCGCGCCGGAACAAGGTAATGGCGTGTCGGTGAAGATGTCCGCGCTTCACCCGCGCTACGAAGCGGTAAACCGAGCGCGGATCATGGATGAAATGTATCCGTCCGTGCTGGAGCTATGTGAACGCGCAGCGAAAGCCAATATCAACCTCTGTCTTGATGCGGAGGAAGCTGACCGGCTGGTGCTCAGCTTGCAGATTCTTGATCGGCTCGCGCGGGAACCTTCGCTGAGGAACTGGAACGGGCTGGGGCTGGCTGTTCAGGCTTACCAGAAGCGCGCAGGTGATGTGATCGACCGGCTGAAAGATCTCGCCGAGCAGACAGGCCATCGTTTCATGGTGCGGCTCGTGAAGGGCGCATACTGGGACAGCGAAATCAAGCATGCCCACGTCGAGGGCTATCCGAACTTCCCGGTCTTCACCACAAAGGCCGGGACCGACTTCAACTATCTGGCCTGCGCGCGCAAGATGCTGGAAGCCAAGGATGCCATCTACCCGCAATTTGCCACGCACAATGCGCACTCGGTTGCCGCGATCGAGATGCTCGCTGATGAGATTGGGAACTCGACATTCGAGTTCCAGCGCTTGCATGGTATGGGAGAGGCGCTCTATGGGGCTGCCGGTCTAGGCCGCCGCGTACGGGTCTATGCACCTGTCGGTGCGCACAAAGACTTGCTTCCATATCTGGTGCGACGCCTGCTGGAAAATGGCGCGAATACAAGCTTTGTACACTCCTTCCTTGATCCGGACGTGCCGCCTGAACAGGTTGTGGCGGATCCCATCGTCAAGGTGGAGGTCGGTCCCCGACGTCACCCGCGCATCCCGACGCCGCCACGGCTGTATGGCGCTGAACGTCGCAACTCCACCGGTCTCGACCTCAGCCAGCGCAGTGTGCGCGATGAGATGGCCGCCGCGATCAAGAGTTTCCGGGACAGCCCTTCGATTGCGGCTGGACCTATCGTGTCTGGCAAAGCGGTCACAGGTGGTGGAGAGATGATCCGCGTGCCGTTCGATACCGAGACCGTTCTTGGCAGCTGCCGGGAAGCGCAGGATGACGATATCGACCGGGCACTGACGGCGGCGACCCGGTTTCAGCCCGGCTGGGATGAGCTCGGCGGCGCGGAGCGAGCGAAACATCTGCGTGCCATGGGCGACGCGCTTGAGGAAAATGCCGAACGGCTGATCGCGCTGATGGCTCGCGAAGCCGGCAAGACGTTGGCGGATGGTATTGCGGAAGTCCGGGAAGCAGTCGATTTTTGTCGCTACTACGCCATGCAGGCGGAAGCGGAATTCACGACACTGCAGAAATTACCCGGGCCGACTGGCGAAACCAATCACATCTCCCTGCACGGCCGCGGTGTATTTTGTTGCATCAGTCCATGGAACTTCCCGCTGGCTATTTTCACGGGTCAAGTTTCCGCGGCATTGGCTGCGGGTAACACGGTGGTGGCAAAGCCGGCAGAACAGACGCCCCTGATTGCGTTCGAGGCGGTGAAACTGTTCCAGAAGGTCGGGTTGCCAGGTGACGCCTTGCATCTATTGCCGGGCGGGGGAGAATCGGTTGGCGCCAAGCTGATCGGCGACCTTCGTGTATCCGGCGTATGCTTCACCGGCGGGACGACGACAGCCCGGATCATCAACAAGACACTGGCGGACCGCGACGGTCCGATTACACCGCTGATCGCCGAAACAGGCGGTTTGAACAGCATGTTCGTCGATACAACGGCGCTGAGAGAGCAAGTCATAGATGATGTTATTGACTCCGCCTTTGGGTCAGCGGGCCAGCGTTGTTCCGCGCTTCGGATCGTGTTCCTGCCGAACGAGACTGCAGACCATCTGATCGAAGGCTTGATCGGTGCGATGGACGAGCTCAACATCGGTGACCCCGGTCAGCCAAACACCGATTTGGGTCCCGTGATCGATGCAGAGTCCCGCGCTTCCCTTCAGGCCTATGTCCAGATGATGAAGGACGAGGCTACGGTGTTGCACCAATTGTCGCCCGGCCGGATCGGCGAAACGGGCTATGGGTTTGGTCCCGCGCTGATTGAGCTGAGTTCCATCGACCAGATAACTGAGGAGAAGTTCGGCCCGATCCTTCATGTACTGCGGTACGATCCGGATGACATTGCTGAAGTTGGCGCAATGATGAGAGGCAAGGGATACGGACTGACACTGGGCGTTCATTCGCGGCTCGAAAGCTTTCAGCAGGAGGTGCGCGACGCCTATCCTGTTGGCAATACGTACGTGAACCGGTCAATGACGGGGGCTGTTGTGGGTGTACAGCCCTTTGGGGGAGATGGCTTGTCTGGCACCGGCCCGAAGGCCGGTGGCCCGCACTACTTGCATCGTTTCGCAACTGAGCGCACCCTGACGGTGAACATTACGGCACAGGGCGGGGACGCTGAGTTGCTCAGCCTATAACGGAGTTTTGCATGAAGAGACTTGCCTTGATTGCGTTGACGGGGGCGCTTTTGCTGGCGGCTGGGTGTCAGAAACAGGTTCGGGACTTGTCGGACGTGAGTGAAACGTCAGGTGAGGTTGACGAGGCAGGTGAAGAAGACACCGCGATTGATGTTGCGACCATTGCTTCGGTAGACGAACTTCCCCGCGAGATCATCGTCGATGATGAGTTTCTCAAGGCTGAGGTCACAATTGATGAGGCCGTGTTCTCCAAGGCGCCAGCCATTGGCATGGATCTGGTAGAGAATGCACAAATCCGGATCGTGGCGATGTCGGAAGACGCCCAAGCCTACAAAGCGGCAGACCCGGATTACTTCCGAGCCTATGGCCTACGGATCAATTGGGATATCGTAGCTGAGAGTGGAAATGTTGTGAGCCTCGAAGGCTTCCATTATACGTTCACTGGCGGCGCACATGGAAATTACTTCACCGCTGGACGGCTCTATAACGGAGCGACTGGCGAACCGATGCGGCTCAGCAGTTTTCTGCGTGAACCGCAGGCTGCCATTCAGACGCACATGAATGAAGTATGGACGGAAATAGCCCGGCAAAAAGTCAAGAAGAGCGGAAATGTATCAGACCTTGAGCGCTTCAGGAGTGAGGCGATGGAGCTGGTTAGCGCTGACATGGTTCTCGCGGGGGAAGTGAACTTCGTGCCATCGACTCTGCCCGGCAGGTTCGGCGGGTATGCAGTTCACTTTGCCCCCTATGACATCGGCTCATATGCGGAAGGAGCCTATCATGTCACAATTCCTCAATCAGTGTTCCGTGAGTCCGTGAAGCAGCAATATGTATCTTTGTTCGATGGAGAACCTGCCGCCGTTGAACGATTGGGCGAGTAGCGCGAGATTATTCGACCGTATCGTGATCAATCTCGAGAAGTCTCAGACGTGACCTGGTTATTGGTGAGACTTCTACAAGACCCGGCCAGCCCTTGCTGGAACTCAGGGTCGCATAGAGAAGGGCCGCGCTCGGATCAGCGCTCGTCTCAGGCAGGGTGCAAATCGCTACATAGCTATAAGGTGCAAGCGCTTGCTTGCGCAGCTCCGGGTTTGTCAACGCAAAGGTCTGGAAGACGCGTTCGATGCCTGGGGAGGCTCTGTGAAACGGCATCGCGGCAATCTTGTGTGGGGAGCCTGTGTCGGAGATGTATTCCGCCAGCGTGAGAGACAGGCCGAGCGGTGCCATGATCCTAGAGGCCGGTAACGTCTCCAGGCTGGAGAGATCGGCATCCCGGCATGCATCGCCCTCCATGTAATCGATCAAGGTGAGCGCCCGGCCTGTTGGTTTGACGAGCAGGGCGAAGCTGGCCAGCAGGAGCGCGGGCGGCAACAAGACCGCGATGGCTCTTCGTGCGCCCCCATCCTCCCTTACCCTCTCGATGAACAGGGGGAGGAAGAGGGGCAGGAGCGCGGCGGGAAATTTGAAGTTTCGCATTTGCCAGGCTGTGAGCAGTGTGCCCAGCGTAGCTATCAGCAGTAGGATCAGAACGGGAGACCGGTAAGTCTTGGGGTTCATCCATGCGCCGAGTGTGAGCGCCAGTAGAACCATGAAGATGAGCACGAGTAGGTTCTCGCCACGTGCGAAGGCACCTGCAGGTCCCTTTTCCTGGATGACATTCGAGATCCAGTAAGTATGGGCAGTCTCATTGATCATGGTGTAGGGGCCTGCATGGCATTCGGGAAACGCCGTCCACAGAACGCCCAGAACAACAAGCGCACCTGCCACGAGCACTCCTAGTCGCGCGGTCGGGCTGTGCAGGCCAAGACGTTTCCAGATGACAGGCGCGCCCGCAGCTACGACTCCAGCCGCTATCAAGGCGCTGGCCCAAGGGGCTGACAGGGCATCGCACTGCGTCTGGAAAAGTGTCCCGCCGGTCAGGAGCAGCCCGGCGGGCAGGGTGAATGCCGACAATGACCATCCAGTGAGGCTCAACCTCGCTACCATGGTCGAATTTGGCGCGAGGGCTGCGTGGATAGCTACTCCTGCAAGGGCGAGCGCAATGTAGGGTGCGCACTCGAGGCCGACAGCGATGGAGAGGACGCTCGCGACGCCGATGAGAATGCCGGCAAACCGATGATTCGATACGATCCCGAGGCAGAGCGCGAGCAGCAGGAAGATCTGGACATTGTGATGGTCGACCCGGTTTGGCATGAACTCGATTACGGCAAACAGGGAGGCGACCGCCGCAGCGCCAATCTGCGGCAGGCTTGGCTGCTCCCCAAGGATCTCCCGGATCAGCCGCACGGCCAGCCACGCATATGCGATGAGCCAGAGCAGTGGAACGACAAAACGAGCTATCTCGAACGCCGCATCCTGTCCAAGAGCGGGCTGGAATAGCCAAGTGACCAGCACATATGGTAGATCAACCAGACGCGACCAAGGTGAGACGTACGGCTCCGGCATGGCCAGAAAGGGCCACGTCAAATCATGCCACTCACCATCGCGCAGCAGGTCGGCGATTTGCAGCCGCCGGGCGATGTCGTCAATATCCTGAACCGTGCTGCCATTAACGGCGTCGCCAGCCAGCAGACCTATGGCAATGAGCAGAAAAGTCCCTATCGGCAGCAGTGACGAAAGCCGAGAGCGTAGCGATGTATTTTCAGGTTGCACCGCGTGCTGACTCCCCGTCGTCCAGGGGTGCACACTAGGCCGAAAACATGAAGAAAAGCCCAAACAGGCGCTGAGGGCCGGTGTCAGTCGTTGCAGGCCTGATAGGAAAAGTCTCGCCGGTTGGACCCGTCTTCCAGCGCAATATGCGCTTTCAGAGCGTCGCCCTCGCGTTGGTAGTGAATTAGCTGCGGATAGTCGTGTGCGCTGTTGATGAAGGTAACGGACTGGTCCCCCTGCAGGCTTTCCACGAATTTCGACGGGCCAACGCCCGCCGGATAGACATTGAGCATGTATAGCGGGCCGGGTTTGATGCGCATCTGCTCAAAAAAGCTCACGCCGCCATCACCCAATGTCACCGCATAGCCGAAAACGTAGCCCGCTTCCGGAATTGACCAGACTTCCTTTGATGTTCCGCTTTCGCTGATCCAACAGCCTGTAATCCACGCTAAAGGGTGCGCGGACGGACCTGGTTCGACTGGACCGGTTGATGTGCAGCCAGCCAGCGCAAGAAGTCCAAGCAAGCTTCGTTTCATGTGATCACCTGCATTCAGTCGGGGCTCTAGTCCCCTGATACCATGAAATGCGCCATCAGAGTCGTAACCGGCTTGGCGCGTTCATCCTGCCACGCCTCTGCGCGGACCGAACACATGCGCCGCCCCATCTTGGTGATTTCTGCGCGGGCGTAGAGGTCTTTGGCGTGGCCCTGGCGGAGATAGTCGATCGTCAGATTGATAGGCCGCGGCGGACGCTCAAGATGCTCGGTAACCAGAAACACTTGTGCCTGCGATGTCAGTTCCAGAAAGGCGGCGATGGCACCGCCGTGAATGGCCTTGATCATGAAATTGCCAATCAGCTTTTCCTGATACGGCATGATCATTGTCATTTCGTCGCCCATGACTTCGCATCTCAAGCCCATTTCCTGAGCGAGGGGGGTGCGAGCAATGAAGGCTCGGACTTCATCGGCGCGCGTCTGTTCAGTCGTATCCATGTCATTCGCCACTACATCGTCCTCATGCTGTCAACCGAGCGCGGTTTGTTGATGGCGAATGCACCTGCGGCGGTGGCAATCACCTTGTCGCGGCTCTCATGATAGGCCCAAGCGCGGGTGAAGCAGATGTTCCGCGTCACGTGATAGCATTCGGCTTCGCCAATAATGTCGCGTCCCTTGTCAGCCGGGCGCATATAGTCGAGACGCAAGTCCAGTGTCGCCACGAAACGCGGTTTGGGCAGGGCAGAGCTGGCGGCCGTACCGCACAAATTGTCAAGAAATGCGGTCAGGACGCCGCCATGAATCACGCCGGTGTCCGGATCACCCACCAGGCGTTCTTTCCAGGGCTGCAGGCCCCAGACATGACCTTTCTCAATACGGGTAAACCGGAACGCCATGCGGCGTCCCCACGGGATACCGCCACTGATCATGTCTATGTTTTCGTTCATGACCTCCCAAGGCGCGGGAGATGACGCGGCGTCATCGCTCATAATGGTCCTCATTCGTTTGACGAGTCGTTCTGCCCGGATAACATCATTGGCGATAGAGCAAAACAAAGAGCTCATGTGGAGGAAGATGAGATGGCATTTGATGGCGCGACGAAGCCCAAGGTTTGTATCATTGGGGCAGGGTGCTCCGGCTTCACGATGGCCAAGCGTCTGAAGGATTATGACATCCCGTATGATTGTTTCGAGATGTCGGACAATATCGGCGGCAATTGGTATTACAAAAACCCGAACGGCGCTTCGTCTTGCTATCAGTCTCTCCATATCGATACGTCGAAGTGGCGCCTTGCCTTTGAGGATTATCCGGTTCCTGAGGATTGGCCGGATTTCCCCCACCATTCCCAACTGCTTCAATACTTCCACGACTATGTCGATCATTTTGGGTTGCGCGAAACAATCACGTTCAACACGGCGGTGACCGATGTCGCGGACTTGCCCGGCAATCGATGGAAAGTGACGCTATCAACCGGTGAAAGCCGCGAATATGACGCCGTTATCGTGGCGAACGGACATCACTGGGATCCGCGCATGCCGGAATATCCGGGGTCGTTCGATGGTTATCAGGTACATTCGCACAATTATACGGATCCGTTCGAGCCATATGACTTCCGGGGCAAGCGCGCCATGATTGTTGGCGGCGGGAATTCGGCCATGGATATCTCGTCGGAGCTTTCCCAGCGTCCCCTGACCGAGCGCCTGTTTATATCCATGCGTCGAGGTGTCTGGGTCTTGCCGAAATACATGGATGGACAGCCGGCCGACAAGGCCGTGTTGCCAGGCTGGTTGCCATCGGGGATTGGGCGTGCGTTGGCGCGCAAGAAGATCAAGAAGACTATCGGCATGATGGAGGATTATGGACTACCAAAGCCGGACCATGAGCCGCTCGATGGGCATCCCTCCGTATCCGGTGAATTCCTGACGCGTGTCGGATGTGGGGACATATGCCCCAAGCCGGGTATCGAACGTCTTGATGGAGACGGTGTGGTCTTCACAGATGGGACACGGGAGAAGATCGATGCGATTGTCTGGGCGACAGGCTACAATGTGACGTTCCCGTTCCTGAAGCAGGACGATCTGACCCCAAAGGAAAACGTGTTCCCGCTTTACAAGCGTATGGTGAAACCGGGACGTGAAACCATCTTTTTCCTCGGCCTGGCGCAGCCTTTGCCCACGCTCGTGAACTTCGCCGAGCAACAATCCAAACTGGTCGGCGCAGCGCTGAATGGCGAATATGCGTTTCCTGAAATCCAGGAGATGGAGCGGATTACAAAAGAAGATGAACAGCAGCATCTTGGTCATTTCTATGACAGTCCGCGCCATCGGATGCAGGTCGATTTCAATCTTTATTGCAAAGACCTGAAGAAAGAGATTGAACAGGGGGCGAAGCGCGCGCGCGTGGTTGCCTGATGTTAACCGGTCGGGGGGTATAAAGAGGGCCCATGACCCGATTGCCTTTCCTGTCTGCCGCCTTGTTGCTGGCTGCTTGTGCGTCGCCAGCGCCGGTGAAGATACACTATCCGCCGGCAGAAACCCCTGACGCGTCTGTCGGTGCGGCGCCCGTGGGCACTGTGGCAGAGCAGGGACCCTTCGCTCCGAACGCCTATTTGCGAGCTTGTTACGGGATCCGGGTCTCCAATTCGCCGATCGTGGACAAGGATGGCTGGGTCGTGAACTACAAGCCGATCGTGGTGGTGAACGGCATACCGCTTGCCGCCGCGCCGGCAAATGATGTCTGTCTCACGTCAGGCTTTGGCCAGCGCTTTGGCAGGCGACACGATGGTATCGACCTGCAGTCTCGCCCGGCGGGGACGATTTACGCCAGTGCACCGGGCAAAATCATCGAGTCCCGTGTCTCGACAGGGTATGGCAACATGGTGCTGATCGATCATGGCAAGGGCGTTTACACGCGTTACGCTCACCTCGCCTATATCCAGCCGGGCGTTACCAAGGGCGCAACAATTGGTTTCGGTCAGCCCGTTGGCTTCATGGGGGCCAGCGGCAATGCGACCGCCATTCATATCCACTTCGAAATCCTGACAGGCGACTACAGGAACCCGCGCGGTTCCAAAGGCCTCATGCCGCGTGACCCTTTTTCATTTCCACCTTATGAGTATGCTCAGGCCTATTAGGGACTGGGAGGACGATATGAGGGGGTTTTGGATCGCGGGCATCGTGTCGACGTTCATGCTCGGGGCATGTACGACAGGGCCCATGCCAGACGGAGAGTCGGTTTCGACCAGCGTACCTATTAGTGAGGAAAGCGCTTTCGCGGCGGATTTCGGTATGCTGGCAGATTTGGTGGGCACGCGCTGGTACGGCGAACCAAGTCAGGCAGACGCAGAGCGCGGCCAGCCGGCTGATTATTCCGAATGGAACTGGGATCTGGGCGGTTCGGTTCTGGTCAATCGACACGTGCTGGCGGATGGCTCTTATGGCGGTTTGACTTACGTCCAGAAGAACCAGAAGTCGGAGAAGCTCGACTATGTCTACATTACCAGTGCCGGCTTCCGGACATCGGGCAGCTTCACGCTCAATGAAGATAACAGCTGGACCGCGTATGAAGAGGTGACCGGCCTGAGCGATATTATTGGCGTGCGCTCGACCGGTCGCATGACTGAAGACGGCGCACTGGTGTCGGAATCAGAATTCGAGACTCGTGATGGCTGGGTACCCGGTCACACCTTTCGCTACGAGCCAACCAGTGACCCCATGCCGAATTTGGTGCCCAATCTGGAGATCGAGTGAAGTCTTTCCTTGATCCTGACCTGATTGCGCGAACCTATCGCGATCCGATCGCGGTGGCTGTTCTCTTGGTGGACTTGTTGCCGATCCTTGCGGTGCTCGTTTTCGGCTGGGGCGCAACGCCGCTTGTGGCGCTCTACTGGCTGGAAAACCTTGTCATTGGCATGTTTACCGTATTGCGCATGGTTGCAACGCTCGCCGGGAACATCGTGAACCTGTTTACCGTGCTCTTCATCGTGCCATTCTTTACACTCCATTATGGCATGTTCTGTTTTGGTCACGGCGTTTTCATCCAGGCACTCGCGACGAGCGGATCTACCACTGGCAGCTCCGGTATGCCGGGATTGGTCTATTGGGCGTTGAGTTCGGGGCAGGGGATGGTCTGGTTTGTTGCTGCGATCATTGCGATCAATCTGGTGATCTACTTCACAGACTTTCTTATGAAAGGCGAGTTCCGGGAAACCCAGCCGATTGTTGAAATGTTCGCACCCTATGGTCGGATTGTGACCCTGCACGTGGCCATCATCCTTGGGGCCGTATTCGCGATTGCGACGAACGAGCCGCTTCTGGGGGTCGTCTTCTTGATCTTCCTGCGCGTCGTGTTCGGCGTGATCGTGTCGGCCATGCGCCAACGCAAACTGGACAGGGCTAGCCATGCGCTTATGAAAGAATTCCCGTCAACAGCGTAAAAAGTTGACGGGTGATGACGCCTTGGTCATGATGTGGGGCTTCCCTCAGGAAAGGCGTGTATGAGCTCCATCGTAAAGACACTGGCCGGTTCAACCGGAAAGCGGGCCAGATCCAAGGCTGCCAACCGACGGGCCATCCTGCAGGCGGGGCGCCGCGTGTTTGCGCGGATCGGCTTCGAGGCCACGACGGTACGCGACATTATCCGGGAAACCGAACTCGCCGCCGGCACCTTCTACAACTACTTCAAGTCGAAAGAAGAGGTGTTCGAAGCGATTGCCGAAGATTCCACGCATCGCTTCCGTTCACGCCTGCAGGATGTTCGCGCCTATGCCACGGACTTTGAAACCTATGTCCATGATGCCTATCGGGCCTATTTCGGTTTCATCGCGACCGAGAATGAAGAACCGATCCGCAATGGCGCGCCGCATCTGGCCCTGATCGGGGTGCGGGTCGATACGCCCGAAATGCTGGCCGTGGCAGAAGAAATCCGCGCCGATCTGGAACATGTCCTGTCCGGCGAGGGCGGCCCCAAGATCGACACAGCCTATCTGACGGCGGCGGCCATCGGAATTGCCCGTGAAATGGGTGAGCACATGTTGCTGCGCCGCCCGGTAGATGTTGACGGTGCGACGGAATTCGCGACGGCCTTGCTGCTGGCGGGCGTGCGAGAGATTGCCGCGAAGTAAGGAGAAACGCCTCTTGGCGCGGACGCGCTTGCAAGGCTAAGCTTTTTGTCAACAAGACAGGACGGGAGGCGACCATGAGCCTGCAGCAGATAATCACCAAATTCATCTTCAAACTGCCGGACGGCCTGCTGGTGCGCATGGCCGGCGGTAAGCCGGTCGAAGTGCGGGGCCGCGTCCTCGAGCCGCAATTGCAACTGGTTGCATGGAATGGCCGCAACGCACCGCCGATGTCGACCCTGGAACCGGAAGTCGTGCAGGCGGCTGTGAAAGAGCAGCTCGCCATGTTGGAAGCTCCGCTGGAGCCTGGCGTGACGACGGAGAATTTTACCATTCCCGGGCCCGACCGTAACGAAATTCCGGTGCGCCTCTACAAGCCATCCGGCCAGGATTCCTCTGTGCCATTGCTGGTCTATTATCATATGGGCGGCGGCGTGGTTGGCGACCTTGAAACCTGCAATGCATGGTGCTCGATCCTTGCTTCCGTCACCAAAGGCCCGGTCCTGTCGGTCGACTATCGGTTGGCCCCACAGCACAAGTTTCCGGCTGGTATCGATGACTGTATCGCCGCGTATGAATGGGGCGTGCGCAATGCTGGCAAGTATGGTGCGCCCGAAGGCATGGCGGCCGTGGGCGGGGACAGTATGGGTGGCAATTTCTCGGCCATCATCTCTCAGGAGATGCAACGCGAACACAAGCCACTGCCCGTCTATCAATTGCTGATCTATCCGGCCGTGGACATGGTCGAGGAATTCCCGTCGCGCACCGAGTTCGGAGAAACCTTCTCTCTCAGCACAGACACGATGAACTGGTTCATGGAGCAATACCTGCCGGACGATTTCGACATGTCCGATCCGCTCCTGTCGCCGGGGCAGACCGCCGAGCTGGAAGGGTTGCCCCCAGCGATCATCATTACGGCGGGGCATGATCCATTGTGCGATGAGGGCGATGACTATGCCAAGCGCCTCAAAAGTGCGGGCGTGAAGGTCACTCACAAGCGCTATGATACGCTACCTCATGCCTTCACGGCCTTTTCCGGTTTCTCGCCGGGCTCTCGCAAGGCATGTCTGGAAATCGCCAACATGGTGAAAGACCTCGTCTCAAAATTATGAAGGCCCTCGTCTGTAATACGGTGACGGACGATTTTTCTGGACTGTCGGTTCAGGATGTTCCAGTGCCCGTGGTCGGGGAAGGGGAAGTGCTGGTGCGCGTAAAGGCAGCCAGCGTGAACTTCCCAGACCTGCTGATGAGTCAGGGCCGGTACCAGATGAAACCGGAGTTGCCCTTCACCCAGGGCATGGAATGCGCCGGAATCGTCGAAGCCGTTGGAGAGGGCGTCTCCGCGTTTTCACCGGGTGACCGGGTGGTCGGCGGCAACAAGACTGGAGCCTTCGCAGAATTTGCGTTGCTGCCCGCCGCCAGCCTGTCTCTTGTGCCGGACAATATGGGATTTGCGGAGGCGGCAGCCTATCCTGCAGCCTATCTGACCGCCTATGTCGCGCTCGTGCGGCGGGCCAATTTGCAGCCCGGTGAGACATTGCTCGTGCACGGCGCAAGCGGCGGCGTGGGTATGGCGGCCGTCGATGTCGGAAAGCTGCTCGGCGCAACCGTGATTGCGACGTCTGCATCAGACGCCAAATTGGACAAGGTCATCGCGCATGGAGCAGACTATGCCATCAACGCGGCGCAAGGCTTTCGCGACAAGGTGAAAACGCTCACAGGCGGGCGCGGAGCAGATGTCATCTTCGACCCGGTTGGCGGCGATGTGTTTGACGAGAGCGTTCGCTGTATCGCATTTGATGGACGTTTGCTCGTGGTCGGGTTCACGTCCGGGCGCATCCCGGAAGTCAAAGCGAACATGCCCCTGATAAAGGGGTTCTCCGTGGTCGGCGTACGGGCCGGGGAGTATGGCCGTCGCTTTCCGGAGCGCGGCAAGGAGAATATGGAAGCAATTTGGAAATGGGCAGCAGAGGGCAAGACCCGGCCGCGTATCCATGCCGAGCTTCCATTGGAAAACTGGCGGGAAGCCTACCGCTTGCTCACTGATCGCGAGGTTGTGGGCAAAGTGGTCATCAAGCCCTGAATAGAAAATAAAAGAGGAAACGAAGATATGTCGACACTCCCTGAAAAAGGCCTGCAACTACGCTCGCTGATCAAGCCGGAAGGCGAACTTGAACTGTCCCTGGTTGAGGTAGACCTACCAACGCCCGGACCCGGCGATGTGATCATCAAGGTCGAGGCAACCCCGATCAATCCATCCGATCTCGGCCTGTTGATTGGTGCAGGAGATATTCGCACGGCGGTTCAGAGTGGCACGGCGGATCGCCCAGTCATCACGGCAAAAGTACCCGAAGCTGGTTTGCGTGCGATGCAGGCCCGGATCGGTCAGTCACTGGGTGTCGGAAATGAAGGTGCCGGTACGGTTGTCGCCGCAGGCGAGTCCGAAGCGGCGCAAGCCTTGCTCGGCAAGCGCGTTACGGGACTTGGCGGCGAATTCTATTCCGAATACCGCATGCTGAATGTCGGTCAGGTCATGGAATTGCCGGAAGGTGCCACGGCCGAGCAGGGCGCGTCCTGCTATGTGAATCCGCTTACGGCACTGTCTTTCGTCGAGACCATGCGCGAAATGGGTCATGAATCCCTCGTGCATACGGCCGCTGCATCCAATCTCGGCCAGATGCTGAATAAGATCTGTATCAAGGATGGCGTGCCGCTGGTGAACATCGTCCGCAAGGAAGAGCAGGCCGAAATCCTGCGTGATATCGGCGCCAAACATATCGTCAATTCTACGTCGCCAACCTTTATGGAAGACTTGATCGCGGCGCTGATGGAAACCGGTGCGACGCTCGGCTTTGATGCGATTGGCGGCGGACCGCTCGCCGGACAATTGCTCATTGCGATGGAGGCGGCCGCCAGCCGCAAGATGAAGGAATACTCGCGTTATGGCTCCGGCCAGCAGACGCAGGTCTTTATCTATGGCCGGCTCGACATGTCACCGACCCAAGTGCCTCCGGGCGTAGGGTTTGCGTGGAACCTTAGCGGATATCTGCTGACGCCATTCCTGCAAAAGGCCGGCAAGGAAGTCCGCGCCCGCATGTACAAGCGTGTGATGGATGAGCTGACGACCACGTTCGCCAGCCATTACACCAAGCGCATCTCGCTCGCTGAGGCGCTTAACCTTGAAACGCTGAAAGCCTATGACGCCAAGGCGACTGGCGAGAAATACCTGATCACGCCGAACTGATAATATCCCAATGGTTGTATGACTCATCCCCCTTTGGTAGTTTGTAATAGTATTACCAAAGGGGGTCGCATGGGTCAAAGAGTCTGGGTAACTGTTGCGTTCGCACTGACAGTAGGATTTGGAACGGGTTTATATGCCGGGCCATACTTTGTCTCGTCATCTGAGACTGACGGCAATTCATTCGATCTGTCCTCCTTGCCTGACGAACTCCGGCAGAAGCATCGCGATCCAGACTATTTGCTATCCGAGATCAAGAATTACGAGCTCATGAAGGAAGCTTTGGCTCGTCTGGAGGCTGAGCAGTCGAGCCAGGAAAGTCTTGTTCTACCAGAAGGGATGACATCGGTTCCACTTGGGCAGCTCTACCTGCCCGACGACGAGGTTCATTGGCCGGAAGACGTCAGCGGAGACGTGGGCGCAGCACTGGACGCTGCCAAAAATGGGTGGGTCATCCTGAACTATTGGGCGAGTTGGTGCGCGCCCTGTGTACATGAGTTACCGGAAATGGGAGAGGCAGCGCCTTTATATGCTAAGAGGGGCGTCACGCTGATTGCTGTGAATACTGACCCGACTCAGACAGATTCAAGGGACTCTATCCGCGCCCTCTTTAGTGACCGCAATGTCGATCATCTTGAGCCGCTGATTGCAGAGGGTGAGGGTCTGGAGTCACTTCTGGCTGCGAGCGGCCAATCGAAATCGAAGCTTAGTTTGCCTACAAATATTGTGTTCGCGCCGGGCGGAATTCCCTACGCCATGTTTCAGGGCGGAGATACGAAAGCAACCGAAGCTTGGACAGCACCGGAAACTTTGGAGTTCCTGGAGATTATAGTCAGGGCAGACTAGCCGATCCTGTCATGCGTGATGCGTATGGCATGATCGGAATCTTTCAGGACGACAATGTCGGCTGTTTGCTTCAGCGGCGCGATATGGTCGCGCAAATTGGGCAGATTGATGCGGTCCCAGACGGATTTTGCAAACTCGAGAAGTTCAGGTTCCGTCATGTGAAGAAAGTTTGCATAAAAAGAACTCGGGTCAGTCTCTGCCGCGCGCCAGAGGCGATGGAAGCGTTCCGTATACCAAGTCAGCAAGTCGTCTTCTGATGCATCGAGATACACAAGATAGTCCGGCTCCCGCGCAGGACGCGGAGGCGGCGACAATGGCTGGAAGCCAAGGCCTTCGAGGATCAGTATATCGGGCTGTGCAATGGTTCGCGTCATGCCCGGGTCGACGTCGTAGGTGACATGGCTATAGCCGGGAAAGTCGGCTGTGCCGGTTGAGAGGGCGGCGATTGCGTCACCCAATGCCTCGGCATTGTAAGTTTCTGGAAAGCCCTTGCGGAGTGTCAGGCCGCGTTCTTCCAGGATTGTGTTCGGATAGAGAAACCCGTCCGTCGACACGGTTTCCACCGCATGTGCCTCGGCCAGGACTGCAGCAACCTGGTTGGCCAGAGTCGTCTTGCCCGAGGCAACCGAGCCAGTCAGGCCAATGACGACGCCCTCATGGCGACCCGAAACTCCGGACAGGCGTTCCCCCAATGCGGTAATGCCGAGGGCATGTTCTTTAGATCGGGTCGTCATGAGGCGTGAGGCTCCGGGCGGCGATTGCGTGCCCGAAGCCTAGTGTTGCGTGCGCGACTGTCCAGCCTGAAAGGCGTCAAACGGTGCGCTTGGCCTTGTCTTGTGCATTGGTGGCTTCAATCGCGTCTCGGGCGGCTTGCCATTCGGCGTCGCCCCACGCCGTCAGTTGAGCGAAGTTTCCACCGGATGCATTGTACATCGCTCCGTCGATCGCGATGGTTTGTCCATTCACATATTCCGCGCCAGACGCCATCAGGAACACGGCCAAGTTCACCAGTTCATGCATCTCGCCAACGCGGCCCATCGGATTGGCGGCGCCGGAATCCATGCGCTTGGCGCCTTCGGCATCCGGAGCCAGCCGCTTCGACATACCTTCCGTCGGGAAGGGGCCCGGCGCAATGGCGTTGAAACGGAGGCCGTAGCGCCCCCATTCCACGGCGAGGCTCTGCGTCATCGTGTTGACGGCTGCCTTTGACATGGCCGACGGCACCACGAATGGCCCACCATTCCAGACCCAAGTCGTCAGGATTGAACAGACGCTGCCCTTTTGACCCTCCTTGATCCAGCGTTTGCCGATGTCGTGGGTCATGTAGAAGGTGCCGCGGAATACGATATTGGAAATCGCATCGAAGCCCCGGATTGAGAGATCTTCGGTCCGGCTGATGAAATTGCCAGCGGCATTGTTGATGAGGCCGGTCAGCGCGCCGTGCTTGGCCCAGATATGATCATTCATGTCGGTGATGGCTTCCGCCACGCGGATGTCGCAGGCATGTGGCACGACCTTGCCGCCATGCTTGTCCATCAGTTCACCTGCGGTGTCTTCGCAGACCTGTCCACGCCGTCCGCAGATATGCACTTCCGCGCCAAGCTTCAGGAAACCTTCGGCCATTTCCTTGCCGAGTCCCGTGCCGCCGCCTGTTACCAGAATGCGTTCCCCGGCCATCAGGCCGTCGCGAAACATTAGTTTTGTCATGTCCATTGAATTCCTCCCGGTTTGTTTTTCTGATAGGAGTATAAGTCGGTTGAGCGGGGAGGCACCCATGAATCGTGCATTGGCTATCGTTGCCGTCGCGGCATTTGCTGCGGGTACAGCCCGGGCGGGGCCGCTCGACGTTTTCGGCACTTTTGTGACGCAGGAAGAAAATTCCCACATCCGGATTTCCGATTGCGGGGACGGAACGCCTTGCGGCGTCATCGTCTGGATCGATCCGGCGAGTGTGTCTGGCGACGCGACCCCCGAAACGGCGACCGATGCCAAGGGCGCAAAAATCCTTGGCCTGACTATGCTTGAAGGGTTCAAGCAAAAAGCCAAAGGCTGGACAGGCGGCACGATATACAATCCGAAGGAAGGCAAGACCTACGGGTCCAAGATCAAATTGCTGGCCGATGGTGTACTGGAAGTGAAGGGCTGCATCGGCCCGATCTGCCAGACGCAGCATTGGGCGCCGGTTGAATCTACTTCCGGAATGGCAGACTGACGAGTCGCCACAGGACCCATATAGGGATCACCACCGCCGCACCCGCCAGGGCTGGTTTCCAGAAATTGCGCACTGCCCAGCCAAGCGCCGCCGTGGTCGTGCTTGCAACATTTGCGATGGCCGCGCCCATGTCGACGTCCGGATTGGACGGATTGAACTGGGACGCCAGCACGAAGAAGCCGACCAGAATGCAAAGGCCGAGCAGCTTCAGCGATCCCCAGACCGAGATGCCGAACAATCGCGCGAGCAAGGAGCGTGGAGGCGCTTTGACCGGTGCGCGGGGCGGCAGAGGCTCCGGCACCGGCTCAACTGTCACTTCCGGTAGTTCTGAGTTGGGATCTGTCGACATAGTATATGGTGGGGCCTGTTAGTCGTTGGCCGCCTGCTTCTGGATTTCAACCTGGTGCGGATAGGGTATCGAGATGCCTTCCCGGTCAAAGGCTTCCTTGACTGCCTTCATGAGGTGGAATTTGACGTCCCAGACATCGGCCGCTTTCACCCAGCTGCGTGTGGCAATGTCGACCGAACTGTCTCCAAGATTAACAACCTTCACGAAGGGTTCCGGATCCCTGAAGATACGGTCATCTGCTTCAATCACCTGTTTGATGACGGCGATGGCCTTGTCCATGTCGTCATCATAGTCGATGCCAAAGGTCACATCGGCGCGGCGGGTATCGTATCCGGAATAGTTCTCGATGACGCCATCAATGGCCTGACTGTTTGGCACGAGGACTTTCACATTGTCGACTGTGGCCAGGACAGTCTGGAACAGATTGATGTCTTTAACGGTGCCGGCAACGCCAGCGGCCTCGATATAGTCGCCGAGCTTGTAGGGGCGAAACAACATGATCATGACGCCTGACGCGATATTGCCGAGGGCGCCCTGCATGGACAGGCCAATGGCAAGGGTCAGCGCGCCGAGTACGGCGACGAAGCTGGTGGCCTGAACCCCGAAGACCTGCAGCACGGCAATCAGCACAGCAGCCGTGATGGCCCACCGGACAAGAGAGGCAAAGAAATTGCCGAGCGTATCGTCAATACCTTCGCGCTTCAGCGCTGCGCTACGAACGAGGCCCGCCAACCAGCCGGCGATGCGCAGACCGATAATCAGGACCAGCAAAGCGCCAAGTACTTTCACGCCGAATGAAATGATGAAGGGGCTGTATTCGCTCCAGAGCGCGGCTGCAGTCAGCTCTTCAGGCATGGAGGTCTCCTTTTTACTGTCAGGGCAGGCTAGTCTTCAGTCTCTGTAATGTCTGATTGTGACGCGTGTTCCGGTCTCGACTCAGCAGGTGGCCGGTAAGCCATGTTGACCTGATGCGGGAAGGGGATGGTGATCCCTTCGCGATCAAAGGCTTCCTTGACGGCCTTTGTGATGTCGGCGCGGACCTGAACGAATTCGGGCGTCGCCACAAAAGCGCGCAGGCGCAGCCGAACGCTCCAATCAGCAAGCGTATGCACGCCGACCCAGGTTTCATCCTTGGCCAGAATACGCGGATGCTCATTCGTCGTGTCCAGCAGGGTTTTGAGCGCATGATCCATATTGTCGTCATAGGAAATGTCAAAGTAGAGATCGAAGCGACGACGTGTCTGGCGTGTGTGATTGACCAGCGGATCGCCCCAGACCTTGTCATTGGTGACCGAGACGATCTTGTTGTCGATTTGCTTGAACGTCGTTCGGAAGGGTGTGATGTCAGTGATTTCGCCGTCCATGCCTGCCAGGGTGACGAAATCACCAATTCGGAACGGCCTGAAAATGGCCAACATGACTCCGGCCGCAACCGCCTTCAGCGTGTCCTGAAGCGCGAGGCCAATGGCCAACGCTGCGCCGCCCAGCAGCGCCGCCAACGATGCCGTCGGGAAGCCGAGTTGGGTCAGTGCCAATACGATCGCAACGGCGAAGATCAGATATTTCAGGAGCGAAGCGGAAAAGGCAAACAGCGTATCATCGGCCCCGTGACGCATATGAGCCTGATTGCCCATTTTCCGCATTGATCGGGCAACCCAGTTCGCGAAGGTCACCGCAATGATCAGGATTGCGACCGCAGCGAAGGCGCCTGGTCCGCGCTTGTCTATGATCGCTTCCCAGTCATAGCCCGCGAGCCCAAGGGGCAGGGGAGACATGAAAATCAAAGCGAAAACGCGAGAGACTGAACTGGCAATATCCCAACTCGATCCCTCGAATGATTTGTCCTTGGCGGTCACGCGCTTCCCAAAGGCGGTAATGATGCGTTTGACCATGCCCGAAAGAAACCAGATCAGGATACAGGCCAGGACAACGGCGCCCCACTTCTCCATGAATGGCCAAGAACTTGCCAACCAGACAGGCCAGTCAGTGGTGTCGATATCGGGCAGGGCGATTGTCGTGAAATCCATAAAGTGGCCGGGCTCGTTGTTTCTATGGGCAAAAGAGCGTCAGTTTGCGCCGCTTGTCCAGTTTGCTCAGGCGGGTATGACTGATCCGTCGGCACCCCGAAAGAGGCGCAAGCAGAGAATGAGAGTAAGCACCCCTGCGCTGATAATGGCGAGCCAGTTCATCTCCGTCACATACCAATTGTTCAGGACGATCCCGATCATGCCCCAGCCCAGGGCAATGAAGTACCACCAACTGCGGCTGACATAGCGGGCGAACATCCACGCCGAAATGCTGGCGGTCACCAGCGTGATCCAGAGCATTTGCCACGGAAAATCAGTCGCCCCGAGGCTCGAGAAGCTGCGCAGGGTCAAGGGAACAGAGATCGCGATGGCGACGGTAATCCAGCCAGACAGCATGGCGGCGGTAAGATCTGCGAGAGCTTTCTTGGGACTCCAGCCAGTTTCACGCAAACGGTCCATGCGAAATGCTGCCGTCCATACGGCAATGGCGATTGGAAAAAGGAGCAGGAAATCCAGGGGTTGAGACGCGATCAGCTGCGCACTGATCATCCAGACGATGTTGAACGCACCAGCCCAGGCAAGGGGTACCGCAATTCGCTCCATCCAGGGCTCGCGGGCACGCCAGTAGGAAATGCCGAACAGCAAATAGGCGAGGAAAATCACGCTCCAGAGTGAAAAGAACGCCGGCAAGGGCTGTTCCGGAAGCGTCATGTCACGAGTGGCGTTTCCAATCGGTGTGCCAATGCCCAGTGCAGGCGCGAGCGCGCCGGACAGGGGCTGAAGCACGCCGAGAAGAATCACGATCAGGGGCAAAAATGTTTTCATGTTTTCCATATGAGCTGAATTTCAAATGGGGCAAATCCGCGGCGTGTGAAAAAAGTGGGATGCAGGCTGGCGTTTTCACGTTATACGCCCCGATCTCTGCGGAGACTCACAAGAGGAATTTGCTTATGGCAAGGACACCTGCGGCCAAGAAGGCCCCTGCAAAACCGGCCGCCAAGAAGGCGACCACCACGGCCAAGACGGCCACCAAGAAGCCTGCTGCCAAGACGGCCGCTGCGAAGAAGCCAGTTGCTCGCAAGGCAGCTGCGCCGAAAGCCGCCCCAAAGGCGACGGCTGCAAAGACGCCAACCACGGTGACGATGCGCCAGCTGTCGGCAGAAATGGCTGAGGCTCATGGTCTGACCAAGAAGCAGTCGGAAGAAATCTTCTCCGACCTGGCTGATCGGATCACCAAGCGCCTGAAGAAAGGCGAACGTTTCCGTCTGAACGGTCTCGGCACGCTGGAAGTGCGCAAGCGCCCGGCACGCATGGGCCGCAACCCGGCAACGGGTGAATCCATCAAGATCAAGGCGTCGAAGAAAGTTGCTTTCCGCGTCTCCAAGGAACTGAAAGAGTCCGTTTAAGGACTTTCGGTTTCACTATGTTTCGAAAGGGCCGGGTGCATGTCATCCGGCCTTTTTTATTCTTGCAGCATTGCCTCTAGAGTCTCCAAACGGTCCGCCTCGTTTGCGGGCTTGTCCCAGCGGATGCGGTTGATACGCGGAAAGCGCATGGCGATGCCGGATTTGTGACGGGCCGAGCGCTGCAGGCCTTCAAAGGCCACTTCCAGAACAAGTGATGGCGTCACGGAGCGCACAGGTCCGAAACGCTCGACCGTGTTGTCACGGACGAATTTGTCGAGCTGTTTCAGCTCCTCGTCGGTAAAACCGAAATAGGCCTTGCCAACGGGCGTCAGCCGATCCTCGCCGTCTTCATCGCGCCAGACGGCGAAGGTGAAATCGGAATAGAAACTGGAGCGGCGGCCGTGGCCGCGTTGCGCATACAGCAAGACCGCATCGACGAGCCAGGGGTCTCGCTTCCATTTATACCAATGCCCCTTGACGCGGCCGGGCACATAGGGGCTGTCCCAGCGTTTCAGCATCAGCCCCTCGATTTCCGGGGCAGGGGGCTCCATGCGGTGCGCGTCCAGCGCCGTCAGGTCGGTAACGGGCACGAGCGGCGACAGGTCAAAGCGTGGGCTGGCCGTTTTCGCGATGAAATCTTCCAGGCGTTCCCGGCGTTCGCGAAAGCTCAGGGGGCGGATATCCTCGTCTCCAGCCTGCAACAGGTCATAGGCGCGGATGAAGGCCGGGCGCGCGTCCATCTGCTTTTTCGAGACGGTCTTGCGGTTCAGGCGCTGCTGCAACTCATTGAACGGCGCGACGCTATGCCCATCCTCCCCGCGCACCAGCAATTCGCCATCAAGCGTTCCTTCAAAACTCATCGCGGCCAGCACATCCGGAAAAGTATGGGAGATGTCGTCTCCCGTGCGGGTATAGATCCGCCGCACGCCGCCTTCGCTGCTGGCCTGCACACGGATGCCGTCATATTTCCATTCGGCGGCAAAGGCGTCGGCTGTGATCAGGGCCGGGTCCACCGCATCGGGATTATCGCGCTCGGCTTTCGGCACCAGCGGGTGCGCCAGCATGACCGGCCGGAAGGGTGCGCGAATATCCGGCTCGGGGCGACCGGTCTTGCCTTCGAGCCAGGCGAACAGGCTGTCATAAGGCGGGGCGAGGCCGTGCCAGATCTCCTCGATCTCGGTCACGTCCACGCTGCCGAAATCCGCGAGCGCCAGTTTGGCAAGCCGCGCGGAGACGCCGATGCGCAGGCCGCCCGTGATCAGTTTGAGCAGCGCCCAGCGGCCGGTCGGGTCCAGCCCGTCGAGCCAGTTGGCGACCAGTCTCTGCGCCTCGGGCCGTGTCACGCCGTCCAGCGCTTCGACAATCTCGGCTAGCGGCGGCGGGCGGTTCGCGCGCCGCTCGCCCGGCCAGACGAGGCTGACGGTTTCGGCCATGTCGCCGACATAGTCATAGGACAGGCGGAACAGTTCGGGGTCCATCCGGTCGGTGACCAGTTCGCGGATCGCGGCGGGCTTGATGCTCTTCAGGTCGAGGTCGCCGGTCAGCGCGCCGAGGGCATAGCCCCGGTCGGGGTCTGGGGCGCTGCGAAAATAGGATACGATCAGGCGTAGCTTGCCGTTACGCGAAGGCGTTAGGACTAGTCGGTCAAGAAGCTCTGCGAAGGCCTGCATGCGCCTAAGATAGAGCCGCCGCGCCAAGAATCCATCTAGGGGAGTCCTCCATGAGCCTGAAACTGCACCACCTCAACGCCTCGCGCTCGCAGCGCATTGTCTGGCTGCTGCTCGAACTCGGCGTGCCGCACGAGATTGTCCACCATAGCCGCGACCCGGAAACCCGGCTGGCCCCGGCGGCGCTGCTCGCCATTCACCCGATGGGCAAGTCGCCCCTGCTGGAAGATGGCGGCACGGTGATCGCAGAGACCGGCGCGATTGCCGAATATTTGCTGGCGAAGCACGACCCGGACCACACGCTACACCCGCGCGCGGATTCGGCCGATTTCCCGCGCTACCTGGAATGGGTCCATGCCGCCGAGGGCGCGATCTTCCTGCCGGGCCTGTTCCGCTTCTACCTGATGAATGCGGGCTTGCTGGACACGCCGCTGGCCGCCTCCATGGAGGCCGAACAGGCCAAGGCGATGAAGACGATCGAGGGGCACCTGGCCAAACATGCCTATTTCGCCGGCGACAGCTTCACCGCCGCCGATTGCCTGATGGCGTTCCAGGTCCAGTCCGCTGCGGCCATGGGCGCGCTGGAGGCCTTGCCCGCGACCAGGGCCTGGCTGGAAAAAGTGCAGGCGCGCCCGGCCTACAAGGCGATGCTGGACGTGGGGGTCTAGGGACCCACGGCCGACATGTCCGCCGCTCCGGTGGAGGCTGGGGGTTCTTGCCGTTAGACCGCGGAGCCCCGCGCCTGTGCTTCGACTTCGCTCAGCATGAGCGCGTCAGGATTTCCGCACAAAGCCAACTCATCCTGAGCGAAGTCGAAGGATGATGGGGGCGGGGGCAGCAGTCAAAGCCGGACTGGCGCGAACCATCCGGGTATCTCGTAGCCGGCCCCTCACAGAGCCGTCGGCGCAGCGGGCGCCGTGGCGCTCCGCCTGATGATTTGGAATGGCTACGGA